>Ga0189291_100010_pt1 | contig 578818 bp, 564 predicted proteins | sample UW1redminimetaG_FD_130331 | JGI IMG/M metagenome (GOLD analysis project Ga0189291, IMG submission 130331) | Marine microbial communities from the Costa Rica Dome - UW179B-red mini metaG | ecosystem: Environmental > Aquatic > Marine > Oceanic > Photic zone | place: Costa Rica: the Eastern...
CCCCGCCGAAATTACCTCAAATTTTCTCTCCGCCTCCGAACCCCACCTCCGCGTCTCCGCTTCCGTCTGGCCCGTCCAGCGCCCCGTTAGAGCGTCACCGCTCGTCCGGTAAGGGGGGTTCTAGAGTTAGTGGCGGATGCCCGCAACCCCTTTTTTCCGGAAATATGCATTTTTTGTAACGCACCCTGTTTTTTGTATGAAAACAGGGGTTTGCTTGCATTTTATGTCTGAAATTCGACCTGTTGAGCAGCATTATTGCTCTTACCATAGGGCAACTGGGCCGGACGGGCACAACATCTCGTATTGGGGCGCCGCCGCGCGGGGCGATTGGTCCGGAGAGTCGCCCGGAAAACCTCAATGAATCGGTCTGATTTGGCGATTCACCGATGAATCGGCTCAGTCTCCAAGGAATCGCAGACGGCTGATCCACCGGACCTGGGCGGCGAGTCGCGTCTTAGCGCACCTTGGCGGTTGTGCGGGACTTGATCCGCAGGGCCAGCAGCAAAAGGATCACAGCCATGTAGATGAGCGGCTCCAGCTGGATGCCTTTGACCAGCCAGATGAAGTGAACGGCACCTAACAATATTGCCAGATAGGTCAGTTTGTGCAGCTTGCGCCAGTTTGGACCCATCTTGCGGACAGACCAGTTGTTCGAGGTCATCGCCAGGGGAATCAGACACAGGAACCCGGCCATGCCGATCGTAATATAGGGGCGCTTCCAGACATCGGCCCACATCTGCCCCCACAGCAGGCTCATATCCAAAACCACCCAAACCGCGAGATGCAAGGTGACATAGATAAAGGCCAACAGCCCGAAAGCCCGCCGGAACTTGATCAAGTTGATGCCCAGATGCCGGCGCAGCGGCGTGATGGCCAAGCCAATAACCAAGAGTTTGAGCGCAAATTCACCCAGCGCATGTTCCAGCCCTTTGATGGGTTCGCGGCCCAACCCGCCAGTTTGCGCCAGATAGACAAGCCAAGGCAGCCAGAGCAGACATAGTATATAGAGAACCCAACTAGGGATCTTGCGGGCGGCAGCGTTTATAATTTGTTGGGCCTTATTCACTGTCATTCTCTCTTTCGCCGAACCTGCGCCCCATTTTTACCACAATAAATGCCGATGAAAGGGTGCTGCCAGAATGCAGCGTGTAACGACGGACCCCAAGTAATGACGCATGATCAGGCAATGATATATACTGTTGTAGGTGTGATCGCCGGGTTGGCCATGACGGGCACCCTGGCCAAATGGCGTCAAGACAAAGCGGGACCACCGGTTTTTGCCCCCGGTGAAACAGCGGATCCATCGGCCGCATTGCTAGAAGACGACGATGCGGAACTTCACCCCAGCGGATGGACAGAGCTACGCCCTGCATGGGGTGTCCGTGTCATCGTACCTTTTGTCGCGCTGGTTCTTTTGTTCACAGTGGACACCGCGCCGTTCTGGAATTTCTTTGCTGTCAGCAATCAGCTGCTCAAAAACGCAGCCTTCGTCCTTGTCGGCGCTTTGTTGGCTTACAATTGGTTTATGGTGCTGTTTGTGCAGCGCGTCACCTATGATAGCCAGAAAATCGAAAGCTGCGGCAATGATTTTGTGCCGCAATCGCGAGACCTCACAAGTTTGATCAGCGTCCGAGATCATGAAAAACGTCCGGTCCTTGTTTTGGCATTTATCGATCAAAAGCCGCTCTATGTTCCCAAGTACATCGCACAGCGGGGCCGGTTCCTGGCCGACATGGAGCGGATCGTTCGGGCGAACCGCATGATGCCCACCCAAACAGAACTGCGCACTGAATTGGATTTCGATCTGGACATCGCCCAGAGCGCTTAAAAGTTCTTTTGCATGTCCATCCCGGCGTAAAGCGCAGCCACGTCTTCTTCATACCCGTTCAACATCAATGTCGGTTTGCGCTTGGCAAACAATCCACCGCCGATGGGCCGTTCGCTGGCCTGTGACCAGCGTGGATGATCCACCTCCGGGTTCACATTGCTGTAAAACCCGTATTCACGCGCATTCGCTTTGTTCCAGCTGGTTGGCGGCTGTTTGTCTGTCAGGGTGATGCGGACAACGGATTTGATTGATTTGAACCCATATTTCCACGGCACCACGAGGCGCAGGGGCGCACCGTTCTGATTTGGGATGTCTTTGCCGTAAATCCCTGTTGCCATGATCGTCAGCGGGTGCATGGCCTCGTCAAGACGCAGACCCTCCACATATGGCCAATCAAGCACGGGAAAACGCACGCCGGGCATTTCGTCGGGGCGCAGCGCCGTTTCGAAGGCGACGTATTTTGCGCCCGATTGAACCCCCGCCATCGCCAACAGATCGGCCAGTTCAAACCCGTTCCACGGAATCACCATCGACCACGCCTCAACACAACGAAACCGGTAAATGCGTTCCTCGATGGTCATCGCCTTGAGAATGTCCTCAAAGGCATAGTCGCCCGGATTGTCCACCAGCCCGTCGATCTTGACGGACCACGGCGCGGTTGTCAGCGTGTGGGCATTGCGGGCCGGATCGCCCTTGCCGGTGCCGAACTCGTAGTAGTTGTTGTATTGGGTGATATCGTCATAGCTGTTGGGCTCAAGTGTTTCGCTCGCGGCGGCGGGAATGCCCAGGCCCGCCAATCCGACACCTGCCGCTGCTCCGGCCATCCATTGCCGCCGGTTCAGAAACGCGTGCTCCGGTGTGCAATCGCGGTCTTTCAGGGTGTTGGTCCAGCGGTTCGCCATGACATGCTCCTCTATACATCTGTATCGGAGGTAGTGCGCGTGCAGGTTTCAGCCAATTGAAATGCGCCTGTGTTTCAGGGATCACACCGGATTGTCAGAGAGCGTGTATGAGGCGCTTTGCCTGCAACTTTGGTCACAGGCCGCGGATCAACCCAGATCAAGGAGCGCGGGAAGATCCGCCATATCGTCAAAAAGGACATCGCAGAACGGCCTCATCTTTTCCGGATCGGCATCCGCATGATAGCCAAAACAAGTCATACCTGCCGCTTGCGCGGCTTTGGCCCCGGTGGCGCTGTCCTCTATGACAGTGCAGCGGGCGGGCGCGACGCGGGTATGGAACGCGGCCTTGAGATAAACATCCGGGGCAGGTTTGGCCGCTGGACAATCATGGGCCGAAAAAATCCGCCCTTCAAACCTCTCCCACAGACCGCAACGGCCTAGGGTGACTTGCATCTTTTCCATCGGACCGTTGGAACAGGTCGCATAGCCAACCCCGGCGCGATCCAGTTGGTCCAGCATATCAGGCACGCCGGGGATCACCTCGCATTGTGCATCCAGAACCGCGAAGACCTCTGCGTATATTTGCATCAGCCAATCGTCCGGCAATTCCGCGCCCAGCACACGGGCGCTTTTCATCGCGCCTTCCATTGTGCCGCCGACAAACAAGCGGCCAATGTCCTCGGTCTTGATCATCAAACCGTGCCGGGCAAAGTTCTGCTGTAGAACAGCTTGGGTCAGCGGCTCACTGTCCACCAACACGCCGTCGCAATCAAAAAGAACGTAATCTGCTGTCGCCATGGCACCATGCACCACAGATCAAGCCGGGAATAAACCCCGGCATGCGGATCACCGATCCCGCGCCAGCAATTCCAGATAGATACTGTCGAACCATTTGCCGCCAATTTCGATGGTGTTTTTCGCCTGTCCGGTGATCACAAACCCCAGCTTTATCAGCATCGCGAGCGAGGCCGCGTTATCAGGATCGACATCTGCCGTAATCCGGTCAAGCCCGAGGGTCTCGAAGCCATGGGCGATCACCGCCTGCACCGCCTCCGTCGCGAAGCCGCGCCGCCAATAATCGGGATGCAAGATGTAGCCGATTTCCGGCATTTGCCAAAGGCCAACCTTTCCGATCACCTTGCCCTCATGCTCGATCGCAAATTCGGCATGGCTGCCGGGATCGCCGGCCAGCGTCCGATCAATCATCCGCGCCGTATCCGCGACCGAAGCATGGGGCAACGTGCTCCAATATCGCATGGCGGTTGCGTTGCCGAATACTGCAAACAAGTCTTCTGCATCCGAAGGATCAAACGGGCGCAGAACAAGACGCGGGGTCGTGAGAATGGTCATCGCAGTTACGGCTTCTGAGGTTGGTCGAAGATCACACAACTCTTGCAGGTCAAAGCACCAAAAGAAAAGGCCGGGGATCACCCCGGCCTTCGGTTTTGCGTTTCATGCTGGTCCAGCCTTAGTGGATCACAGCGTCATCCGGTTTGGGCCGATTGCTGGCCGCAACGCGGTCCCCGATGATCAAACCATCCGTGCCTGCCGAAACCGTGATCGTATCGCCGTCACGCACATCACCCGCCAGCAGCATCTCGGCCAGTGGGTCTTGCAACGCGCGTTGGATCACACGCTTTAGCGGCCGCGCACCAAAAACCGGGTCATAGCCTTCATCCGCCAGCCAGGTCTTTGCGCCCGCATCCAACTCCAGCGCGATCTTGCGCCCCGCCAGACGTTTCAGCAAACGCGCAAGCTGGATATCAACGATGCCGGTCATGTCATCACGTGCCAGACGGTCAAAGATGATGGTCTCGTCCAACCGGTTGAGGAATTCTGGACGGAAATGCGCCCGAACAGCGTCCATCACATCCCGCTTGGCCTGTGCCATGTCACCCCCATCGGGCAGTTGGCTCAGCGCCTGCGCCCCAAGGTTTGAGGTCAGGATGATCAAGGTCTGCTTGAAATCCACGGTGCGGCCCTGACCATCGGTCAGAACACCGTCGTCCAGAACCTGCAACAGCACGTTAAAAACGTCCGGATGGGCCTTTTCAACCTCATCAAACAGAACCACCTGATAAGGCCGCCTGCGCACCGCTTCGGTCAACACGCCGCCCTCCTCATAACCGACATAGCCCGGAGGCGCACCGATCAATCGTGCAACAGCGTGTTTTTCCATGAATTCTGACATGTCGATGCGCACCATCGCATTGTCATCATCAAACAGGAATTCTGCCACCGCTTTGGTCAGTTCGGTTTTCCCAACGCCGGTAGGCCCAAGGAACAAGAAACTGCCCAGGGGGCGGTTTTCGTCGTTGAGACCGGCCCGCGCACGGCGCACGGCATTGGCAACCGCTTTCACGGCGCTGTCCTGGCCAATCACGCGGGCGTGCAACTGATCCTCCATCCTGAGCAACTTGTCCCGCTCTCCTTCGAGCATCTTGCCCGCAGGGATACCGGTCCAGCGCTCCACCACGGATGCGATCTGATCAGGCCGCACGGCCTCTTCGACCATAACGCCTTCTTCGCGGCTTTCGGCGGCTTCGAGGTCTTTCTCAAGCTGCGGGATGACGCCGTAGGACAGCTCCCCCGCCTTGGCGAGGTTGCCTTCACGCTTGGCAATGTCCAGATCGGCGCGGGCGCGGTCCAGCTTTTCCTTGATGTCACGGGCGCCGGCCAGCTTGTCCCGCTCGGCCTGCCATTGTGCAGTCATCTCGGCGCTGCGATCCTGCAAATCAGCCAGATCTCTTTGCAAGGTCTCCAGCCGGTCTTTGGACGCCTGATCATCCTCCAAAGTGAGGGCCTGTTCCTCAATCTGCAATTGCAGGATCTGCCGGTCCAACGCGTCCAGCTCTTCGGGTTTGCTGTCCACTTCCATGCGCAACCGGCTGGCGGCCTCATCCATCAGATCGATGGCTTTGTCCGGCAGGAACCGGTCAGTGATATAGCGGTGCGACAGGGTCGCTGCCGCAACGAGGGCAGAGTCGCTGATCCGGACACCGTGATGCAGTTCGTACTTTTCCTTGATGCCGCGCAGGATGCTGACGGTGTCTTCGACCGTTGGCTCCAACACCATCACAGGCTGGAACCGGCGGGCAAGCGCCGCGTCTTTCTCTACATATTTACGATATTCATCCAGCGTGGTCGCGCCGACACAATGCAATTCACCCCGTGCCAAGGCTGGTTTCAGCAGGTTAGAGGCATCCATCGCCCCGTCTGCCTTGCCCGCACCGACCAAGGTGTGCATCTCGTCAATAAACAGGATCACCTCGCCTGCGGCCTCGGTCACTTCGGTCAGAACGGCCTTGAGACGTTCTTCGAACTCGCCGCGGTACTTCGCACCAGCAATCAACGCACCCATGTCCAGCGACAGCAGCCGCTTGTTGCGCAGGCTTTCCGGCACGTCGCCATCCACGATGCGCAGCGCGAGCCCTTCGGCAATTGCGGTTTTACCCACGCCAGGCTCACCAATCAGCACCGGATTGTTCTTGGTTCTGCGGCTCAGCACCTGCATCGCCCGGCGGATTTCCTCGTCGCGGCCAATGATGGGATCAATTTTCCCCTCTTCGGCGCGGGCCGTAAGATCAAGGCTGTATTTCTTCAATGCGTCATAACCATCTTCGGCACTGGCCGTATCGGCCGTGCGCCCTTTACGAACATCATTAATGGCAGCGTCCAGCCCTTGCGCAGTTACCTTGCCAGCCTCCAACGCGGTTTTTGCACCGGATTTGACCATGCACAGCGCCATCAAGATACGCTCAACCGGAACAAAGCTGTCACCGGCCGTCTTGGCCAGCGCGGCAGCCTCGTCCAAGACTTTGGTTGTGGCATTATCAAGATAGACCTGCGCGGCATCGCCGCTGACTTTCGGCATTTTGCCAAGTGCCAGCGCCAGCGCATCTGTCACGCGGCCCAGATCACCGCCAGATGCAGCAATCAGGTTGGCAGCAAGCCCCTGATCGTCGTCCAGCAATGCTTTTAGAATGTGTTCGGGGGTCAACCGTTGGTGATTGTCCCGTGTCGCTATAGTCTGCGCTGCCTGAATGAAACCGCGCGACCGCTCCGTGAACTTGCTCAAGTCCATGGTGTTCTCCTTCTTGTTAAGCGCCCGTCGATGGATATGCCCGCCCGGCGGCACACACCCTATTGGGCCTCGGTTCTAATTTGGGGACTGGAGGAACCTGTTCAAGGCGGTGGTGGCCGTTTTTTTTATCCTACGCCCACCGCAGTTTTTGTGCGGAATTCCGCCAACCTCCTCTTTTTGTGATGCACAGCGTGTTTTGTTCCCCCTTGTTTTGGCGCGGAACCACCCCCAAATCGAAGGTATGCAAGTCACTGTACTCGGCTCTTTGTAAGGTGAATGCATTCGGAAATGAAACTAAACCGCAATGTTCCGCGTTGTTAACTGAGACACATGATGACGACACCAAACCAAACAGGACCCCGCAAGGAGACCAACATGCAGACCAGCCCGATCAAATTGACCGACGTTATCTACAACGCCGCCAATCAAAGCTTTGAGGCTTGCGTCACGGTTTACGGCGAAAATGGCGCACGCAAATACGCCTGTTCCATTGAGGCGCCGATTTCGATGTCTTTTGAGGACGCAGCCAATGGCCTGCGCACCCAAGCCATGCGCCGCCACGCGAAACGCGGCGGCTTGCATTCGCAAATGCGCCGCTTTGCACCGCAACAACGTGCCCCGCGGTCCCGGTTTGATCCGGTGCGTTGGCTGGAAACGCTGATCAACGGCGAACAGCGCAACGCGGCTTAAGTTTCTGTGGGGGTTCTGCCTCCCCCATAGCCTCGGTGCAGGTTCGCGCGTTCTGTCCCCGCGTTCCTGCACCCCAGAGACCTCTGCTGCCTGCATTGTCTCTGATACTGACCCGGTTCATGCTCCCCCCGCATGGCCGGGTTTTTTTTGCCTTTGCCTGAACAGCACATCATCAGTGGACTTGACCCGCTCAACAGCGTAGGTCAGGGCCGTTTGCACTTTGCCCGGAGCCTTGCCATGACCGACGACCGCCTGATTGTTGCCCTTGATGTTCCACATGCCCATGCGGGCCTTGAGCTTGCCCAAAAGATTGGGGATGCGGTGGGGTTTTATAAGATCGGTTTGGGGATGCTTTGCGGTGGCGGTTTGGCGCTGGCCAATGAGTTAAAGCAGGAACACGGCAAGCGGATTTTTCTGGACATGAAGTTGTTCGACATTGGCGCCACGGTAGAGGCCGCAGTACGGGGATTGGCACAGTTTGATCTCGACTTTCTGACCGTGCATGGCGATCCGCATGTGGTGCGTGCCGCCAAACAGGGCGCCGCGGGCAGTGATATGAAAATTCTCGCGGTCACGATCCTGACTTCGCTGGACCGCGCCGACCTTGATGCGGCGCTGATACAGCAGGGTGATTTGCCCGATTTGGTCAGCACCCGCGCGGGACGTGCATTTGATGCGGGCGCGGATGGCGTCATTGCTTCCCCCCAAGAGGCTGCCATGATCCGCGCCTTGCCGGAGGCGAAAGGCCGGCTGATCGTGACCCCCGGCGTGCGGCCTGCTGGCGCGGCACTCGGCGATCAAAAACGTGTCGCGACCCCGGCGCAGGCCATCGCGGACGGTGCAGATCATATCGTTGTGGGCCGTCCGATCTGGCAATCCGACGCCCCGCGCACGGCAGCCGAGGCGATCCTGTCCGAGATTTCCCACTGAAATCAAAGTTCAACCACAGACTGTAACAAATTCACAACATAGCTGATCTAGCCCGTCTGATCACAGTTCAACATCCTATGTCGAATTGCTCAAATATGGTAGGTTTGTAGCAGGTGATACTCCCCGACGAACTGGTTCTTCCTGATGTTCGTCACCTCCCCCCCGCTACACGCAGCGGGGGGCTTTCTATTTGCCCCTATCTTCACTTTCCTCAAAGTAATCTCGAAGCCGATCCTGAAACCGTGGCACTGCCATGGGGTGGGACAAGAATACCTGTGGATCCATCAACGTCCATCGCTGCCCTTCATCCCCAAACACTACATCTTGTGAAGCTTCCCCAGGGGCACCCACAACAAACAGCCAATTGACCGTCCCGCCCGACCGATAAGCGCGTTTCCATAGCACCGATGCCAGTGTGATCTGCAGGCCCAATTCCTCAAAGCATTCCCGGCGTGCGCATTCAAAAGCTGTCTCGTTGCCTTCGCGGCCACCGCCGGGAAAATCCCAGTGATTGGCATAGGGCAAATCCGGCAAATCGTCGCGTAAGATTACGGCCAGATTAGCCCCTATAAAGAGGCAGACCTTTGCCCCTCCAAATGCCTGCTCATCGGCCATGTTCATCTGTGCTCCCATTGGGTAAACTCACCTTCGAAACCTCAGCCCACGGTGTCTGACCATGGCCGCCCTTTGCCGTGATTGCCTGTCTCAAATCGCCCCTGCCCGGCGCTGCCCCTCCTGCGGCAGCCCGCGTGTTCTGGTGCATGACGAGCTTGAGACTCTTTCCATAGCACATATGGACTGTGATGCCTTCTATGCCTCTGTTGAAAAGCGTGATAATCCCGAGCTGAACGGCAAACCGGTGATCATTGGCGGTGGCCGACGCGGCGTGGTTTCGACGGCTTGCTATGTTGCGCGGATTCGCGGGGTGCGTTCGGCAATGCCGATGTTTCAGGCGCTCAAGCTGTGCCCGGAGGCCGTGATCATCAAGCCTAGAATGGACGCTTATGTTGAGGCCTCCCGCGCGATCCGCGCCATGATGGAGGAGTTGACCCCCGCCATTGAGCCCCTGTCACTGGATGAGGCGTTTCTGGATATGACCGGCACCGCCCGCCTGCATGGCGCACCGCCAGCAGTGATGTTGGCCGGGTTGGTGCGCCGGATGAAAAATGAACTTGGCCTGACCGGATCCATTGGCCTCAGCCATAACAAGTTTCTGGCCAAAGTCGCCTCTGATCTGGACAAGCCTCATGGATTTTCGGTGATCGGCGCGGCGGAAACCGGCGATTTTCTACGCGACAAGTCCGTCAAACTGATCTGGGGCGTTGGCGCCGTCACGCAGGGTGCGCTGGACAAAGCGGGCATTCGCACCTTTTCGGATCTGCTGCGCTGGGAAAAGACCGACTTGGTTGCCCGGTTCGGAGGCATGGGTGAACGGCTTTGGCACCTGGCGCGAGGCCAGGACAGGCGGCGCGTTTCGGCGCATGAGCCTGTCAAATCCATCAGCAAGGAAACCACATTTTTCGAAGACACCGGCAATGCGGATATTCTGGACGGCCATCTGTGGCGGCTCTCCGAACAGGTCGCCGATCGTGCCAAGGCCAAGGATCTGGCAGGACGCATTGTCACGCTCAAGATCAAACGGTCCGACTTCAAAACGCTGACCCGGCGCGTGTCGCTTCATGATCCGACCCAATTGGCAGATCGCATCTATCGCCACGCCCGCGCCCTGTTTGACCAATTGGACGATCAAGGGCCATTCCGCCTGATCGGTTGCGGTATATCCGATCTCAGCCCGGCGGAAGGGGCCGACTTGGCCGGTGATTTGCTGGACCCCGATGCTGTCAGGCGCAGTCAGGCAGAGCGGGCGACGGACCAGATCCGTGATCGGTTCGGCAGCAAGGCCATCGTCAAGGGACGGGCGCTGCGCTAGGGCGGCAAAGCTGCAACAGGTGTGACATTGCCTGATCGGCCTGATGCGTGACGTCTTCGGCGGTCGGGGCGGGCAGCACCCCGATCGCGCGGCGCATTTGCTGATCTCCGACCAGCAGGTTCATGAACAAACTGCCAATCTCTCCCTGTGCGGGGGGCTGTAACAACCCCTGTTGAATAGCTGCGACCAAGACCTCCTTAATCAGCGGCAACACCTCATCGCGCCCGCAGGTGGCGATAACCCGCCCCAGATCCCCGGTCGCATCCGCAGCTGCCGCTCGATTGAGCGCGATGGCCTTGTCCCCCAACAGCATGCCCAGCAAAACCGGGGCCATGCGGTGCAATACCTCCAAGGGAGGCAAGCCGTCATCGACCAAAGCTTGCAACCCATTGCGTATCGCAGCGGCATTGGCGCGGACCATGCTTTCAAACAACCCGTTCTTATCTCCGTACCACCGATACATCGTTTCGTTTGACGCCTTTGCGGCCTTGGCAACAGCCAACATAGATGTGCCGTCATAGCCATGCAGCGCCAACAGGTCATAGGCTGCGGCCTCGATCTCCCGGCGGCGCTGTTGTTTTTTCTCGTCCCGCAATTTTGACCCCCCTCTTGACTTCATACCGTACATATCAATACGGATATGTAAAGACGTACACATACGTACGGATATAGGAGATCGATATGCCTTCGCTCATTCGCCCCCTCGCTCTGCTCAGTTTGCTGCTGTCTGCGGCTCTTTTTGGTTTTTTCTATGCTTGGGTTTGCTCAACCATGTGGGGGCTGGATACGGCCGATCCGCGCGTGGCTATTGCCGCAATGCAGGCGATGAATGCCTCTGTGCGCAATGCGGTGTTTGCGCCTGCGTTTTTTGGCACAGCACCAGTTCTGCTGCTCACAGCATTTGTCATATTGCGCGAAAAACAAAGCGGTGCAGCACTGTGGTTCGGGTTGGCGGGGGTCATGGTTGCGGTCTTGGCCGTGGCTTTGACAGCCGCGTTCAACATCCCCATGAACGAGGCATTGGCAGGCGTCGCGGTGCCGCAAGACATTGAGGCCGCGCGTATCATCTGGGCCGAATATTCGACGCAATGGCAGGTATGGAATCAGATCCGTACCGTGACCTCGGGCGTTGCAGTGTTGTTCGTGGGGATCGGCATAATGCGGCTTGGCTCCGCATGAACGTTATTCTGCGGCCAATGGCACCCGTCCTTGGCCAATCGCGGCCACCTCGGCCACGACCTGCCGCAGGGCTGCTTTGACCGCGTCAAAGTTCCCGTTGAGCTCGATCTTGGCCTCGTCAAGATAGAGCGATCGGTCCAATTCGATCTGCACGGCGTGCTGGTTGCGGGATGGGCGTCCATAGGCCTGGGTGATGTAGGCCCCCGCAAATGGCGTGTTGCGGGTGACTGTGAAACCCGCGGACAGGAACGCCGATTCAACGCGGTCCACAACCCCGCCCGATGCCGAAGCGCCAAACCGGTCACCAATAACAACATCAGGGCGCCGGACACCGGCCCGCGCAATACCGTCCATTGCCTCATGCGGCATGGAATGGCAGTCGATCAGGATTGCTTGGCCGTGACGCCGTTGGGCAACATCCAGCAGATTTTGCAATTGGTTGTGGTAGGGCCGCCACAAACGTTCAATGCGGTCGGCGGCGTCGGCATGGCTGATCTTGCCATGATAAATCGCACGGCCATTGGCGACCACGCGTGGAATCACCCCAAGGCCCGAGGCCACACGTGGATTGTGCCCCTGACGGCGGACCCCTTCGATCAAGGCGGGATCCAGTTCTTCGCAAGACCGGTTCAGGTCAAGATAGGCCCGCGGCGCACCGGCCATCAGGAAAGGTGCACCAAATTCCACCACAGAATCAAAGAGTTGATCCACATAAGCATCTTCCGATGACCGGATCAGATGGGCATCCAGCACGGTTTGCTCTAGAAAATCAGGGGTATAATTCCGCCCCGAATGCGGCGAGGCGAAGACAACACAAGACCGGTTGCGCACCGGGTGCAGAACATCATAAGCGGTCTTGGACATATGCGCCCCTTTCCCCCTCTTCATAGCGCATAAATTTGAATTACCAAAAGCCCTTGAACAAAGCTCCGACTCCTTTTATAGCACCCCAACCGGCGCGTCATTTCGCGCCCCGTTTTTGTTTGGGGCATGGGATAACACGCTGATTAAGTGGGTGATTAGCTCAGCGGTAGAGCACTTCGTTGACATCGAAGGGGTCACTGGTTCGATCCCAGTATCGCCCACCACCTGTTTCACTGGTCCTTTCGGGGGCCGTCCGTAACCCGGCGCTGGTCCTTCTTTTCAAAAGGAAGGCGGGGCCACAGATGGAAGGATAAGGACTATGAAAGTTCGCAATTCGCTCCGCTCGCTGAAAAACCGGCATCGTGATTGCCGCGTTGTGCGTCGCAAAGGCCGCGTTTACGTGATCAACAAGACACAGCGCCGGTTCAAAGCCCGTCAGGGTTAATTTGATCGGTAGACTGGCAACAGTCAGAGCTATTCAAAAGGCTGCCTTTTTCGGGGCAGCCTTTTGCTATTTCAGGCGTCAGGATCGAAACCTTAGATTTCGACCGTCCCTTCGATCACGATTGTTGTGGCCCCGCCAATCATCACATCCGCGCCACGGTTGCTGACGAACACCCGACCATTTCGTCCGATGGCGGTGCCTTGGGCGATGACAATATCATCCGCCAGCCGTCCCTGCGATTTGAGCCAGACCGCAATCGCCGCATTCATGGAGCCGGTAATCGGATCTTCGGCCATCAGGGAGGCCGGTGTCAGGTTGCGGGATTCGTAGTGTGCATAGGCACCACCCGGATGCTTCCCAAGCACCGCCACACCGCGAAACTCCGGGGCGGACACCGCGCGGGCATCCAATGACAACACCCGCTCTGCGCTGTGCAATTCGATCAGGTTAAATGCCGCGCCATTGTTCACCCGCGCCGAAGCGGCAATATCCGCATCGGTCAGGCCCAAAGCGGCGGCGATCCGATCGCGCTCGGCCAGGTCCGCTTCATCAATCTGGGTTGGCGGGGCCACGAAGGCCGGGACCGTGCCGGACAAATCAATCTCGACCAGACCGATTGCGCATTCCTGCATAACGCGTCCGGCAACCTTAGGCACGCCACCGGCATGCAACCACGCGGCACAGCTGCCCAAGGTCGGGTGCCCGGCAAAATCCATCTCGCGGGTGGGCGAGAAGATTCGCACGCCGTAGTCGGCATCTGAATGTTGAGGTGGCACCAGAAAGGTTGTCTCGGCCTGATTGGTCCAGATCGCGAATTGCATCATCTGGGCATCGCTCAGCCCTGCGCCATCCAAGACCACCGCAAGCCCGTTGCCGCGCAGTGCCGTATCGCTGAACACATCACATTGAATAAAACGCCGTTTCATCTATTGCCCTCCGTTGGTTCAGCACAATTGCGCATATTGTAGGCGCCAAAGCAATTTGACCGCGCCACTTGTGGCCCGCCACGATCCGACTACCTTGCACTGTGACAGACGGTGCAGGACGTGCCGCAGAACCAAAAGAGGAAAACAAATGGCCGACAGCACCGAATACACCCCCCCCAAAGTCTGGACCTGGGACGCCGAAAGCGGCGGACGTTTTGCCAGCATCAACCGCCCCATTGCCGGGGCCACCCATGACAAAGAACTGCCTGTGGGCAAGCATCCCTTTCAGCTTTATTCACTTGCCACACCCAATGGCGTCAAAGTCACCGTGATGCTCGAAGAGCTGCTGGCGGCGGGCCACACGGGCGCGGAATATGACGCCTGGCTGGTCAATATCGGCGAGGGCGATCAATTCGGCTCCGGCTTCGTGGAGGTGAACCCCAACTCAAAAATCCCCGCCCTGATGGACCGTTCCGGCGATACGCCGCAACGGGTGTTCGAATCCGGTGCGATCCTTCTGTACTTGGCGGAAAAGTTCGGGGCGTTCTTGCCCACCAATCCCGCACAACGGACAGAGGCGCTAAGCTGGCTGTTCTGGCAGATGGGCAGCGCGCCGTATCTGGGCGGCGGCTTTGGCCATTTCTACGCCTACGCGCCAGAGAAATTCGAATATCCGATCAACCGCTTTGCGATGGAAACAAAGCGCCAGCTGGATGTGATGGACCGCCATCTGGCTGAGAACGAATATTTTGGCGGCGAGTACTCCATTGCCGATATGGCGATCTGGTCATGGTATGGGCAGTTGGTTCTGGGTCGCCTGTACAGCGCGGCAGAATTTCTGGATGTGGCGACCTACAAAAACGTGCTGCGTTGGGCCGAGGCCATCGACGCCCGGCCTGCGGTCACGCGCGGGCGGATGGTGAACCGGGCCTTTGGCGATGATCTGTCCATGCAGCTGCACGAACGCCACGATGCATCTGATTTCGAGACCAAGACCCAGGACAAGATTGGCGATCAAAGCTGATCCCCTGCCCTGCCGTTTTGGCGGCAGGGCGCCTTTTCCAACAAAAACTATCAGGAATACCTTGCGCTCTGCAGGGGAATCTGTTTCTTACTGTTTCAGTCAGGAAATTCTGGACAGTATGGAAAACCGCTATGACCCACTTTAAGACAACAACATCTGCTGCCGCGCTGATCGCGCTGGCGCTTCCCGCTTTGGCCGATGGCGAGCTGAACCTCTATTCGTCGCGCCATTATGACACCGATGAACGGCTGTACTCCGATTTCACCGAACAGACCGGCATCACCATCAACCGTATCGAAGGCAAGGCTGACGAATTGCTGGCACGGATGCAGGCCGAGGGTGCGAATTCTCCTGCCGATCTTTTGCTGACTGTCGACACCAGCCGCCTGAAACGCGCCAAGGATATGGGCCTGTTGCAAGCCATCGACAGCTCGACGCTGGAAGCCAAGATCCCCGCAAACCTGCAGGACGACGACAACCAGTGGTACGGTTTCTCGCAGCGCGGCCGGATCATCTTTTATGACAAGGCCGGGGTCACAAACCCGCCGGCGACCTACATGGATCTGGCCGATCCAGCTTACAAAGGCCAGGTCTGTATCCGGTCTTCGACCAACACTTACAACCAGACCCTGCTGGCCTCCATCGTCACCCATGAGGGCGAAGAGAAAGCGACCGCGTGGGCGCAGGGCGTCGTGGACAACATGGCCCGCGCACCGCAGGGTGGCGACACCGACCAATTGCGCGGTATCGTATCGGGCGAATGCGGGATTGCTGTTTCCAACACCTATTATTTTGCCCGCGCGATCCGCAAAGACGTCAAAGGCGTCAGCGCAGACATCGACAAGATTGGCGTGGTCTTTCCCGATCAGGACGGAAATGGCGCACATATGAACCTCTCGGGGGGCGGTGTGGCTGCCCATGCGCCGAACAAGGAGAACGCGATCAAGTTCCTTGAATACCTCGCATCCGACTCCGCGCAGGTTTATTTCTCCAACGGCAACGACGAATACCCGACAGTTGCGGGTGTGGAACTGGCCGATTCAGTGAAACAACTGGGTGAGTTCAAAGCGGACGACGTGAATCTGTCCGATGTGGCAGAGAACATTCCGACCGCGCAAAAGATCTTTAACACAGTGGGTTGGGAATAAGTCCAAAAATCATTGGACCCTGTGATCGGTTTCGATCACCTTCTGGGGCGGACCTTTGGTCTGCCCCTTTTTTTATGGTTGAGCCTGCTATGCACCCGAAATTTGATCCGCAACCGACGCTGCAAGACGGTGACCTCTGCCTGCGCCCTCTGACCGCAGATGACCGTGAGCCATTGTTCGCAGCGGCCAGCGATCCTGCGATCTGGGCCGGACATCCCGACAAGACCCGCCATGAACGGGCGGTTTTTGACCCCTATTTCGACAGTTTGCTGGCCAGTGGCGGCACTTTGGCCGTGACAGAGCGCAGCAGTGGACGGGTGATCGGATGCTCACGCTATTACGAGGCGCCTGACCATCCCGGAAGCGTGTCGATCGGTTATACTTTCCTCAGGAGGGACCATTGGGGCGGCGGCACCAACCACGCGATGAAAGCGCTGATGTTTGCCCATGCCTTCGACGTGGTGGATGAGGTCTGGCTGCACATTGACCCCGGTAACATTCGCTCGCAGCGGGCCACTGCGAAACTCGGGGCAAAGCGGGTCTGTGATGCAAAGCTGACAATGGGCGGCAAATCGGGTGTCTGGCAATGCTGGCGGATCACCCGCGCAGACTGGAAAGCCGGTTTGGCCGGTTAACGTTTGCGTCCGACTTGACGGCAAATCAGGATCACCGGCAGCAGGCCCATCGCCACAATCACCAGTGACGGCACCGCCGCCCCTTCAAGGCGCTCATCACTGGCCAGCCGGTAGGCCTGCACCGCCAATGTGTCATAGTTGAAGGGCCGCATGATCAGGGTCGCCGGCAGTTCTTTCATCACATCAACAAAGACGATCAGCAACGCGGTCAGCAGGCTCGGCGCAAGGATCGGAAGATGCACCCGCCGCAGGGTGCCAAGCGGAGTTTGCCCCAATGACCGTGCGGCGGCGTCCATATTGGCATGCACCATTGCCTGTCCGCCCTCATAAGCGCCAAGCGCCGCCGCGAGAAAACGCACCAGATAGGCCGCGATCAACAGCCAGATTGATCCGGTGATGAGCAACCCTGTCGAGATGTCAAAGGTCGCCCGCATCCAGGCATCAAAAGCATTGTCAAAGGCCGCAAAAGGCACCAGCAGTCCCACCGCGATCACGCCCCCCGGCACAGCATATCCCAGCCGCGCCACATAGGCCGATCCGTTGGACAGACGCCCCGGTCGAAGGCGTTGAAAGAACCCGACAGAGATTGCCGCGCAGACCGTTACAACCGCAGCGATCCCCGCCAGTGTGACAGAATTCTGGATGAATCCCAGATAACGAGGGCTGAACAGATTTTGCTCTGATCCCAGCCCCATCACCAACAGAACGGCAATTGGCAGTACCGCGCCAAAGACCACCGGAATACCGCAAACAATCATAGCGGCCGCCGCGCCCCAGCCCTTGAGTTGAATGGGTGGCATCGCCTGACTGCGGCGGGACGGATCGTGGTATTTGGCCCGCCCCCGTTGGATGCGTTCCAGCAGCGCCAGCAGCAATGCAAAGCTGAGCAAGCAAAGCGCCAGTTGCGCCGCCCCGGCCCTGTCGAACATCGAAAACCAGGAGGTGTAGATGCCTGTGGCAAAGGTCTGCACCCCGAAATAGGCGACAGTGCCAAAATCCGCGATGGTCTCCATCACCGCCAGCAACACGCCGCCCGCAATCGCCGGACGCGCCAGCGGCAGGCTGACCTTGAAAAACGCGGCCCACGCGCTGGACCCCAAGGCGCGAGCCGCCAAAAAGGTTGTGCCACTTTGCTGCAGAAACGCGGCGCGGGCCAACAGGTAGACATAAGGATAGAGGACAAGCACCAGCATCGCCGCCGCGCCGCCCAGTGATCTGATTTCGGGAAACCAATAATCGCGCGGCCCCCAGCCCGTCAGATCGCGCAAGCTCGCTTGGACAATACCAGGGTGATCCAGCACATGGGTGTAGGCATAGGCCAGCACATAGGCCGGAAAGGCCAAGGGCAGAACCAGCGCAATCTCAAGGATTTTCACAGCTGGAAAACGGGTCATTGTCACAAGCCACGCCGCCCCTACGCCAATGGCAAATGTCCCGATCGACACCAGAAGAACCAGCAACAGCGTGGTCGCCGCATAGCGGCCCAGAACGGTGTCGATCAGATGCGCCACCGTATCCGTGCCGCCGCTCAGCGCGGCAATCAGGACCGCCAGCATCGGCAAAGCGCAGATCACGGCCACCAGGACGGACACAAACGAAAGCACCCGTATCCCGTCACGCGGGGCGGTTCTGGCTGCTGTTTGTGTCGGGTTCAGGGTCATGCCCCTATTTCGACGATTCTGCTCAGGAATACCAGTGCGGCGGCACCAGATGGCATGGGTTTAGTCGTAGCTGCGCTGATCCTCGATCACCAACCCGTCCCTGGGCAGGCTGCCGGGAGCGACCACTTCGATCTTGCCCTTGAGCTTAAGCAATTGCTGAACCGATTGGGCATAAGCATCCGCATCACCGCCGTCCGCTTCGATCTGGACGGTCATCACGTCGGTTTCCCCTGCACGGCTGGCCACGACACGGGCCTTCGCAACCTCGGCGTGGTGGGCGACCAGCTCGGCCACCTGTTCGGGGCGGACAAACATGCCCTTGATCTTGGTCGTTTGATCGGCGCGGCCCATCCAGCCCTTGATCCGCATATTGGTGCGCCCGCAAGGCGATGTGCCTTCCATGGCCGCGCTGAGATCGCCTGTGGCGAAACGGATCAGCGGATAATCGGGGTTCAGGGAGGTCACAACGACCTCGCCCACTTCGCCCGGGGCGACAGGATCACCGGTGCCGGGCGTTACAATCTCCACGATCACACCTTCATCGACGATCATGCCTTCCATCGCGGGGGTCTCATAGGCAATGTTGCCCAGATCAGCGGTGGCATAACACTGCAAACAGGCGATGCCGCGATCGATGTAATAGCTGCGCAGGGATGGGAACAGCGCACCGCCACCCACAGCAGCTTTGGTGATCTTGAGCGTCTCGCCCATCTCGTCGGCTTTTTCGAGGATGATTTTGAGGTAATCGGGCGTGCCTGCATATCCGGTGGTACCGACATCGACCGCCGCACGGACCTGCAATTCGGTCTGGCCTGTGCCCGCAGGCAAGACATTGGCTCCAACCGCCCGCGCACCGCTTTCAAACATATGGCCTGCCGGGGTCAGGTGATAGCCGAAACAGTTCTGCACGATGTCAGCTGTGCCAAATCCGGCCGCATGCAGAAACCGGCCCATGCGCCAGAAATCGGCCACACTGGTGCTGCCGGGCTCGTAAATCGGACCGGGGGATTGGAACACATGGGTGACATTGCTGACCGCGATACCGCCAAAGGGTGGATTTTGCTTTTGCCAACCGGACAGATCGGATTTGCGCAGCACTGGCAGCGCCACAAGATCTGCTGCAGTTTGTACGGTTGCGGCGGCCTCGCGCCATTCAGCCGGGGCTTCGGTTATGGCCGCAAGACGGCTGCGCAAAAGCGCGGATTGCTCCGCCGCGCGCTGGTCGGCGCTGCGCGTTTCCTGTTCGTCAAAGAAAGAGGTGCTGGCCATGGCATCTACCCCGGTTAAAATTGCAATAAAATCGGTCTTGGGATGGGTTTAGCTGAGCCAACGCTTGCGGCGGCGATAGCTGCGCACGTCGCGGAAGGATTTGCGCCCCTCATCGGACATTCCCAGATAAAATTCTTTAACGTCCTTGTTCTCACGCAGGTCGGCGGCGGGGCCGTCCATCACCACACGGCCCGATTCAAGGATGTAGCCATAGTGGGCGTAGCGCAGGGCAACGTTGGTGTTCTGTTCCGCAAGAAGGAAAGTCACGCCTTCCTTTTCGTTGATCGCTTTGACGATCTCAAAGATCTGTTCCACCAACTGCGGCGCAAGACCCATGGATGGCTCGTCCAGCAAAATGGTCTCGGGGCGGCTCATCAAGGCGCGGCCCACAGCGCACATCTGCTGTTCGCCGCCTGAGGTATAGCCCGCCTGACTTTTGCGGCGCTCTTTCAAGCGGGGGAAATAGTTGTAAACCATTTCGAGATCTGCGGCGATGGCGGCTTTGCCGTCGGTGCGGGTATAGGCACCCGTCATCAGATTCTCTTCGATGGTCAGGTGCTCAAAGCAGTGACGGCCTTCCATCACCTGCACGACACCCTTTTTCACGGTTTCAGCGGGGTCTGCGTCCTGAATATCGAGGCCGCGGTATTTGATTGACCCCTTGGTCACTTCGCCACGCTCAGAGGCCAGCAAACCCGATATCGCTTTCAGCGTCGTGGTTTTGCCCGCGCCATTACCACCGAGCAAGGCAGTGATGCCACCCTTGGGCACGTTCAGGCTCACGCCTTTCAACACAAGGATCACGTGATTGTAGATCACCTCGATATTGTTGACTTCAAGGACGTTATCGACCTGAGTCTCGGCGGTATTGGCAGCATCCAGCATGGGGCAAACCCTTCATAAAAATCGTGGGATCTCTGGCCGCAACGGGTGCTGCGGCCAGAGGGAAACGGTTACTTACAACCCGCTTCGATGTTGTTCTCGGATGCATAGGCACCCGAATCCTCGTCGATCAACGGCTGGATCACGGACATGTCTGTTTCGGAGAACTCAGAGATCAGCTTCCACTCTTTTGCGGTCGCGTCCCACTGGGTCATGCCGATCAGGCCCGGACCACCGTGGTTTTCACAGGACACGCTGAAGGATGGACCAAAGTTTGGCATACCGAGGTCGGCCATTTTCGCTTCTGTGATCTCCAGGTTTTCCATGCCATCGCGCATCATCGCTGGGGTGATGTCGGCGGTGCCGTGGATTTCCTGCGCGGTTTTTGCCGCTTCGGCTGCCAGCATCGCGGCATAGAGGCCACGGTTGTACAGAACGGTACCGATCTGATCGCCCGCACCGGCCGCTTTACCTGCATCGACAACGTGTTTTTTGATGTCGTCAAACACCGGGAAGTCATCGCCAACGCCGTGGAATGTCAGCGCCTTGTAGCCGTCGGCCTTGTCGCCCGCTGCCAGAACGTCGTTCTCGGAACCGGACCACCAGATGCCAATGAAGTTTTCCATTGGGAAACGGATGTTGGCCGCTTCTTGAACCGCAACCTGGTTCATCACGCCCCAGCCGTACATGATCACGTAATCAGGCTTGTCGCGGCGGATTTGCAGCCACTGGGATTTCTGTTCCTGACCGGGGTGGTCAACAGGCACTTCCTTGAATTCAAAGCCGTGCTTGGCGGACAGTTCCTGCAGTGTGCGGATCGGCTCTTTGCCGTAGGCGGAGTTGTGATAGACCAGAGCAATTTTTTTGCCCTTCAGATCACCACCGTTCTCGCTCAGCAGATAGTTGATCGCGCCGGAGGCACCGTTCCAGTAGTTGGCAGGATAGTTGAACGTGTGGCTGAACACTTTGCCGTTTGCAGCAGACGTCCGGCCATAGCCCATGGTGTGCATCGGGATGTTGTCAGCCGTGGTCTTTGGGATCAGCTGGTAGGTGATACCTGTGGACAGCGGTTGATACACCAAAGCGCCTTCGCCCTTGGTGGATTCGTAGCATTCCACACCTTTTTCGGTGTTATAGCCGGTTTCACATTCGATCACCTTGGCCATCACGCCGCCGATGCCGCCGTCACGGGCGTTCAGCATGGTGAAATAATCCGCATAGCCATCAGCGAACGGGATACCGCCAGCGGCGTATGGGCCGGTCCGATAGCTCAGGCTTGGGAATACGAGATCCGCCATGACCGGGCTTGCCGCCATCAGGCCTGCAACGGCCAGTGTACCTAGTTTATATTTCATCGGTGTTTCCTCCCTTGGATATTATCCGATTTCCGTAGGGCGGGGGTCACCCCGCCATCGACGGGGTTCGCCCCGTCGTCTTCCCATGGCCTTCCCTAGTGCGGGAAGGGCCACAATCTCAGTTTCTCTTTGGCCACGCGCCACAGTTGTGCCAGGCCATGTGGTTCCGCGATCAGGAATACAACGATCAGACCACCCACGATGACAAGCTGCAAGTGTGCGACGATATCCGTGGGCCATCCAAGCCAATCCACGCCGACAATTTTCAACAGCACCGGCAGCAACACAAGGAAGGCCGCGCCAGCAAAAGAACCGAAGATGGAGCCAAGACCGCCGATGATGATCATGAAGAGCACGAGGAAAGATTTGGTGATGCCGAAGGCTTCGCCAACTTCCACGGCGCCCAGATAGATCGCAAAGAACAGCGCGCCCGAGATACCGATAAAGAACGAGGACACCGCGAAAGCCGTCAGTTTGGCCCGCAATGGGTTCACCCCGATGATTTCGGCGGCGATGTCCATATCGCGGATCGCCATCCATTTGCGCCCGACAGAGCCGCGCGTCAGGTTCCGCGCCACCAGCGCTGATGCGATGGTGAAGATCAGGCAGAACATATAAGTCGCCCAGGCCTCGGTATTGGGGCCAGTGATCAGGATGCCAAAGGTGTCACGCTCAGGTGCGTTGATCTGGCCAGAGGCAGAGTAGTTGTAGAACCACGGCACGCGGTTGAAGAGCCAGACCAGAAAGAACTGTGCCGCCAGTGTCGCCACCGCAAGGTAAAACCCTTTGATCCGCAGCGATGGCAGGCCAAACAGAACCCCCACTGCGGCTGTGATCAGCCCCGCAAGCAGAACGTGGATGAACATGCTGACATCGGGCATCGCCGTCATCAGCTTGTAGCAGGCATATGCGCCCACCGCCATGAATCCACCGGTGCCAAGCGAGACCTGACCGCAATACCCCACAAGGATGTTGAGTCCGATGGCCGCAATTGCGTAGATCAGGAACGGCAACAGGAACGAGTTTGCCCAGTAATCGTTGATGATGAACGGTATCACAAAGATCGCGATAAACAGCACCACATAGTACCGGTAACGGTCGAATTTGATCGGGAATGTCTGCTGGTCCTCGGCGTAGGACGTGTTGAAATCGCCGGCTTCACGGTAAAACATTTAGAAGCTCCCTCTCAAGTATTCGGTCGGGTGGGTTTGCGCCCACCGCTGCTGCGATGTGGTGTTTTCAAACACGCTCAATGATCTTCTCCCCGAAGAGGCCCTGCGGCCGGAAGACAAGGAACAAGAGTGCCAGCATATAGGCAAACCAGTTCTCGGTCGCACCGCCAAGGAAGGGCGCGCCGATCAGGAATTCAAAGAGCTTTTCACCCACACCGATGATCAAGCCACCGACAATTGCGCCGGGGATCGAGGTAAAGCCGCCCAGCATCAGCACCGGCAGTGCCTTGAGCGCGATCAGCGACAGCGAGAACTGCACGCCCGATTTTGCACCCCACATGATGCCCGCCACCAGCGCGACAAAACCTGCCAGCGACCAGACCAGGATCCAGATAAAGTTAAGCGATACACCGACGGACAACGCCGCCTGGTGATCATCCGCCACGGCCCGCATCGCGCGGCCCTGCTTGGTGTATTGGGCAAACATCACAAGACCAACCACGAGGACGACCGCAACAATGCTGGCGACAATATCGAGGTTGTCGATAAAGAAGCCGTAACCGAAGGCGTTATAGGTTGTCTCGTCAATCCAGAGGTTCAGACCTTGCGGAAGGCACGCGCCCTCTGCCGCGCAGACGTTCAGCGACTTGATCTCAGACCCCCACATCAGATCGGCAACCCCTTCGAGGAAATATGCCAGACCGATGGTTGCCATGAACAGGATGATGGGTTCCTGCCCGACCAGATGCCGGAACACGAACCGCTGCACACAGACCGCCAGCAGCACCATCACCGCAACGGTGATGATAATCGCGATGGCGGAATGCACATGCCAGCCAAAATGGTGCACATCGGTGCCCAGAATGGCATTGATCAGATGCGAGAACGGCACTTGTCCGTTCTGGATACCGACCAGCGTCATCGCCGCAAACAGCGCCATAACGCCTTGGGCATAGTTGAAAATGCCAGACGCTTTGTAGATCAGGACAAAGCCCAGCGCGACCAGCGCATAAAGCACCCCGGCCATCAGGCCATTGAGGAACACTTCGATTGTAAAAGCCAATTGTTCGGGCATCAGAATGCTCCCTTTTCAATCAAATGCTCAGTCATGGGCCACCCCCAGATAGGCATCAATCACGTCTTGGTTGTTGCGCACGTCGTCAGGTGTGCCGTCGCCAATCTTCTTACCGTAGTCCATCACGACCACACGGTCGGACAGGTCCATAACCACGCCCATGTCGTGTTCGATCAGGGCAATCGTGGTGCCGAATTCGTCATTCACATCCAGAATAAAGCGGCTCATGTCCTCTTTTTCTTCGACGTTCATGCCTGCCATCGGCTCATCCAGCAGCAGGATCGATGGCTCCGCCGCCAAGGCCCGCGCCAGTTCCACACGTTTTTTCAAACCGTAGGACAGACGCGAAACCGGGGTTTTGCGGATCGCCTGAATTTCCAGGAAATCGATGATCTTTTCGGCGACTTCGCGGTTGGCGATCTCTTCCTGCTCGGCTTTGCCCTTCCAAAAGGACTGGGCAAACAGGCCAGTGTTCATATGGGTCAAACGGCCCGTCATCACATTGTCGAGCACCGACATCCCTTCGAACAGGGCGATGTTCTGGAATGTGCGGGCGATGCCCTGCTCGGCAACCTGAAACGGTTTCATCGCGGGACGGCGGCTGCCTTTGTACCAGACCTCGCCTTCCTGCGGGACGTAAAAGCCGCTGATCACATTGAGCATTGACGATTTGCCGGCGCCGTTCGGGCCGATGATCGCACGGATCTCGCCTTCGCGGATGTCAAAGGAGATATCCTTAATCGCCTCCACCCCACCAAAACGGAGGGTGATGTTTTTCATCTCCATCACCACAGGCCCGATCGTGCGCCCGTCTTCGGTGGTATAGCTTTCTGCAGTTGCGTTCACACCGCGCCCCCCTTTACCCTGAGTTCAATTCTTTGCCGTTCCATCCATGCGGGCCTTGTTTGCCCTGTCATTCCGCAGCCATCTTTTGGGCCACGGGTGCCACTTTGGCTTCACGCACTTCCAATGTGGCCTTGATGCTGCCTTTACGGCCATCCTCATAGGTCACTTCGGTTTCGGTGCTGACGGATTTGGACCCGTCATAAAGCGCGGTGATAATGTCGTGGAACTTTTCCTCGATGATACGACGGCGCACCTTGCGGGTCCGGGTCAGTTCGCCGTCATCCGCGTCCAGTTCTTTGTGCAGAACCACAAACCGATGGACTTGGCAGCCCGACAGCATCGCGTCCTCTGCCACCAATTTGTTAACCTCTTCTACATGGCTTTGGATCGTGTCCATCACCTGCGGATGGCGCGCCAGTTCCTGATAGGAGGCATAGCCGATGTTATTGCGCTCGGCCCAGTTGCCAACGGCGGTCAGGTCAATGTTGATGAAGGCCGTGCATTCATCCCGGCCATTGCCAAAGACCACGGCCTCCAGAATATTCGGGAAGAACTTGAGTTTGTTCTCTACATACTTCGGCGCAAAGAGCGATCCATCTGCCATCTGGCCCACGTCCTTGGCCCGGTCGATGATCCGTAGATGGCCGGAACCCTCTTCGATAAAGCCCGCATCGCCCGTCGCGACCCAGCCTTCGGCATCTTTTGTGTCTGCCGTGCTTTCGGCGTTTTTGTAGTATTCCACAAACACCCCCGGGGAGCGGTAGAACACTTCTCCATTGTCCGCGATCTTCAGTTCGACACCCGGACAGGTCACGCCAACGGTGTCACTGCGCACTTCGCCATCGGGCTGCGCGGTGATAAACACGGTTGCTTCGGTCTGACCATAAAGCTGTTTTAGGTTGATCCCAAGCGAGCGGTAGAAATCAAAAATCTCGGGGCCAATCGCCTCGCCCGCTGTATAGCCAACCCGCACACGGCTAAAGCCAAGCGTGTTTTTCAGCGGCCCATAGATGCACAATTCGCCCAGTTGATATTTCAGGCGATCCCAGCCGCCAACGGGTTTTCCATCCAGAATACTGGGGCCAACCTTGCGGGCATGGGCCATGAAATAATCAAACAGGCGCTTTTTGAAGGGGCTGGCGTCTTCCATGCGGATCATGACGTTGGTCAGCTGGGTCTCGAACACGCGCGGCGGAGCAAAGTAGTAGGTCGGCCCAATCTCGCGCAGATCGACATGCATCGTTTCTGCGCTTTCCGGGCAGTTCGTGCAAAAGCCGGTCCACATCGCCTGACCAACGGAAAAAATGAAATCGCCCACCCAGGCCATCGGCAGATAGGCCAGGATATCATCGGTCTGACGCAGGTTATCGAACTCAGACGAGGACTTCGCCGTTTCAATGATGTTGCGGTTTGACAGAACAACGCCCTTGGGCTTGCCGGTGGTGCCGGAGGTATAAAGCATCACGCCGGTGCTGTCATAATCCAGCTTGGCCGTGCGGCGCTCCAGTTCTTTGATGTATTCGTCATGGGCCGCGCGCCCCTGATCCTGCACATGGCTGTATTGGTGTAATGTTGTGTGGTCATATTTGCGCAAGCCGCGCGGATCGAGTTAAATCAGATGTTCGAACTGGTGCAGACCTTCCTGCACTTCGATCACCTTATCGACCTGTTCCTGATCACCAACGATCACAAACCGCGCGCCGCAATGCCCCAGAACATAAGCCATCTCTTCGGCGTTGGCGTCCTGATAAAGCGGAACAGGCACGGCACCGACCATCTCGGCGGCGACCATTGCCCAGTAAAGATACGGACGGTTGCGCCCGATCACCGCGACAAAGTCACCCTCGTTCACGCCAAGGTTCATCAACCCCAGTGCAAGCGCCTGAACCTCCTCGTGGGTTTCAACCCAGGTCCAGCTTTGCCAGATGCCATATTCCTTTTCGCGATACGCCGGGGCGTTTGCGAATTTCGTTGCGTTGCGTTGCAAAAGCGCCGGAACGGACTGCGGTCCGTCGGCGCGCGTCAGCGGCTTGGCCAATTTGTATTCCTCCCATACCCGCCACTTTGGCGAGCCAGATCACTTGTGCGATTCTCTTCCCCACAAGGATGTTGGGATTAGACTGACGGTCAAATTTTTCCTGAAGTTTTCTCAATCCTTACGAATTGTTACACAGCAAAAAGACCTGTTTGCACCCTTGGCGCATGCCCGTTTTGGGTGTTAGCGATAAGGCAGGGGGCACAATGACACTGAGCGATGCACAAACCAAGGCGATGACTTCCGCAGGGCTGAACCTGATCGTACAGGCCCTGACAATCTATGATTCCGATCTGCGCCTTGTTGTCTGCAACGCCCCGTTTCAGCAGATGTTCAATCTGCCCGATGCACTGGTCACGCCCGGCGCCCCGTTTGAAGACACGATCCGCCATCTGGCAAAACGCGGCGAATATGGCCATGTCTCGGATCTTGAGGAATTCGTCACCGAACGGGTCGAACAGGCCCGCGCCTTCAAACCGCATTACATGGAACGGACCCGCGCCAATGGCCGCACCATCAGCGTGGAAGGCTCCCCTTTGCCTCAGGGCGGCTGGGTCACGGTTTACACCGACATCACCCGCACCAAGCAACAAGAGGCGCTGTTGCGGGCGCGGTCCGACGCCCTGAGTGATCAGGTATTGGCCCATGCCGAACAATTGTCAGCGACCAACCGCGAACTGGCGGCGATGATCACAACGCTTGAAGAGACCAAGCGTCAGCTCACCGAAAGCGAAGCCCGCACGCGTCTGACCACCGAGATGATGCCGGCCCATATTGCGCATGTGAACGCCGATGGCATCTACACCTATTCGAACCGCAGATTGTCGTCAGTTATCCCCGGAAGACCTAGTAATATCATAGGCTTAACCAGTCGTCAGGCTTTGGGCGCTTCCGCCTATGAACGCATTGCACCATCGCTGGCCAAAGCCTATGCCGGTGATCCATCTGTGCTTGAATTTACCGACGATCACAGCGCCCGTCGCATCCGTGTCGCCTTTACCCCTGACACCCGTGGCGGCATCTACATTCTGTCGATGGACATCACCGAGGAAACCCAAACCCGCGTTGCTCTGCAGCAAACCCGCAAACGGGAATTGGCCGCACAAATGATCTCCGGTCTGGCGCATGATTTTTCCAATCTTCTGACCATTATCCTCGGCCTGCAATCCCGGCTTGGCCGATTGCCGGATATGCCCGGCGCCGCGGATGAACTGATCGAAGGCACTCTGGCTGTGGCGCGGCGCGGCGGAGCCCTGCTCAGCGCGATTGCGGATGTGACCGGCCCCAGAGCCCTGCGCCCCACGGCCACTGATCTGAGCCTTTTTCTCCGTGATTTTGAAACCTTGGCCGCCCCCACATTGCCCGATGGCATGACCCTCACGGTGCTGGACGAAGCGCCAGAAACCCTCGCTCTGCTGGACAAAGGCATGGTTCAGGACAGCCTGTTGAACCTGATCCTGAACGCCCGCGACGCCTGCGGCAAAAGCGGACATATCACCCTCGCACAGCGCATTGTGCACGACACCTGGATCGAATGGGTGATGCAAGACAGCGGGCCGGGGTTTTCTGCCAAGGCACTGGAGAAGGGCATTGATCCGTTTTTCACCACCAAGGGCAGTGAAGGATCGGGGCTGGGCCTGTCGATGGTCTATGACCTGACCAAATCCGCGGGGGGCGATCTGCGCCTGTCCAATGGAGCGGGCGGCGGGGCGCAGGTGGTGCTGCGCCTGCCCTACCGCCCGGCGCTTCATGCCACCACGGGCATGGTCCTGCTGGTCGAAGACGAAGACGATCTACGCGCTGGCGTCCGTGATATGTTAATGAGTCTTGGCCATTCGGTGATCGAAGCCACCAGCGCGGATGAGGCCACGGCCTTGCTCGCCGACCTGCCCGATATTGCCATGGTACTGTCTGACATCCAACTGATCGGTGAGGCAACGGGCCTTGATCTGGCAGAACGGGTGAACCGCAAGCTGCCATTCATCTTGATGACCTCTTTGCCCAAGGATCACGCGTTGTTCCTCAAGGCGCAAACCCTTGCACCGGTCCTGCAAAAACCCTTCACCGCTGCCGATCTGGCCGCCTTGATCACCCCCAATGAGGTTGCTGCCGAATGACCAAACCGCTTGTCACTATTCTGGACGATGAGCCGGAGATCCGCCGCATGCTTGTTGACGTGCTCGAAGAGGCTGGTTTTGCAACTCTCAGCTTTGGCCGCGCCCGCGCGTTCGAGGCGGCTTTGGCCAAACATACCCCCGATGTCTGCCTCGTAGACCTCAGCTTGCCTGACACCGATGGGCTAACCCTCGTACATCGCCTCGCGCTGGAACAGGGTGCAATCGTGATCATCATTTCGGGCCGATCTCAGGTGCAGGATCGTGTCACGGGGTTGGAGTTGGGCGCAGATGACTACATCATCAAACCTTTCGACCCGGCCGAAGTGGTGGCTCGCATCCGCGCCCGCCTGCGCAACACCAAACCCGCCCCCCAGGCCGGTGACACAGCCAGCTTCAGCGGCTGGACCGCGCATTTTGACCGCTACATCCTTGAGGATGACGCAGGTGGTGAAACCCCGTTTTCCCATGCCGAAGGCGAAGTGTTGCGCCTGTTTCTCGACAGTCCCAAACGCCTGATCAGCCGGACGCAGATGCAAGAAAGCCTTGGCGGCGCGGCCTCCGAAAGCTTTGACCGGGCCATGGACGTCCGCATCTCGCGGCTGCGCACCAAGCTGCGCGAAGACCCCAAGAACCCGCAGCTGATCAAGACCATCTATGGCGCGGGCTATATCTTTCTTGGCGACGTCAGCTGGACCTAACCCAACTGCGCAACTGCCCCGGCCAAGACCTTGAGCCCGGCCACCAGATCCACCTCATTTGTGTCTTCCTCGAAGGCATGGCTGATCCCATCAATGGACGGCACAAACAGCATCGCAACAGGCATCAGGCGCGATACATTGGTGGCGTCATGCAACGCCCCCGACGGCATTCCCCGCCAGCGCCCCGGCGCCACCGCTTCGGCCTGCGCCTCCAATGCCCCGCGCAACCGCGCATCCATCGCCACCGGCTCCAGCCCCAACAGCGGCCCATAGTCCAGCGTCAAGTCACCCGCCAGCGCCACCTCATCGGCCGTGTCGCGGATGATCTGCTCCATCCGGTCCAAACGGTCTGAATTTCCATCGCGCCATTGCATTGAAAACGCTGCCCGCCCCGGCACGATGGAAGAGGCATTGGGATGCAAGGACACATGCCCGATGGTCCAAACCGTGCTGGGCGTCACTACATTGCGCAGCCGGTCATTCAGCAATGTGTTGAACGCCGAGACCGCCTGAAACGCATCACGGCGCAGATGCATGGGCGTTGTACCCGCATGGTTCTGCTGGCCGTCAAAGGTGATCTTCATTTCACGGATGCCGACAATATCCGTGACCACGCCAATCTGCTCATTTGCAGTATCCAGCGTTGGTCCCTGCTCGATATGCATCTCGATAAAGCCGGTGAACTGGCATGGATCAACGTCACCCGTCACCCGGTCTGCTATGGCGACCCGCGCATCGGCCAGCCGCACGCCCGCATGATCTGTCAGCGCATCAGCAGTCTCTTGTGAAAGATGCCCCGCCCAGACCGCCGATCCTGTGGTCACGCCAAACCGGCCCTCTTCATCCTGAAACGACACCACGGAGACCGCAGGCCCGCCCGCCTCCTGTGCGGCGCGGGCCACCTCCAATCCAGCGATCACGCCCAGCGCACCATCCAGCCATCCACCTTCCGGCTGGCTGTCAGAATGCGAGCCAAGCAAGATCGACGGCCCCTCCGCCAAGCCAAAGAGATTGCCCATGGGGTCTACTGCAACGGTCAGACCCGCCGCGCGCATCTGGCCTGCCAGCCAATCGCGTGCCGCCAGATCAGGCGCCGAATAGGCCGGGCGCACAACGCCTTTGCCCACGCCAGACGCACCAAATCCGCGCAAAGCATGAAGATCCGCAAGGAATCGCGCTGCATCTATCTGCATGATGCCCCCTCTTTCTTTTTGGCAAAAAAATACTCTGGGGGAGTTTGAGGGGGCAATGCCCCCTCATCAACCAAATAATATCGAATGCGCCGTCAGGCGCACCTTTGGATCACTCGGCGGCCACCTGCGTGCTCGCCGCTTCAACCTTCACGGCCGAAAACTTGAACTCGGGGATCTTGCCATAGGGATCCACCGCAGGGTTGGTCAGAATATTCGCCGCCGCCTCGACATAAGCAAAGGGCAGGAACACCATGTCCGGCGATACGGCGCGGTCTTCGCGGGCCATGATCTCGATCGAACCGCGTTTGGTCGTCAAACGCACATGATCGCCCGGAACCACACCCAGCTTGCGCAAGGTGGAGGGGTGCAGCGAACAGTTTGCCTCCGGCTCCAGCCCGTCCAGAACACTGGCGCGGCGGGTCATGGACCCGGTATGCCAATGCTCGAGCTGGCGACCGGTGGTCAGGATCATCGGGTAATCCTGATCCGGCACATCATCCGGGGCAATGATCGAGGCAGGCGTAAATTTGGCGCGGCCACCGGCACGCGGAAAGCCATCGCCAAACACAATCGGCTGACCGGGATCTTCGGGTGAGAGCGACGGATAGGTTACCGCATTTTCGACCGCAAGACGATCCCATGTGATGTTGTTCAGCGACTTCATGTTTTGCTTCATCTCGGCAAACACATCGGCGGGGCCTTCATAATCCCAGCCAAGACCCAGACGTTTCGCCAGTTCCACCTCGATCCACCAGTCCTCACGCGCTTCGCCGGGGGGCGGCACAGCGGGTCGGCCCATTTGCACCTGACGGTTGGTGTTTGTCACCGTGCCGGACTTTTCTGCAAAGGCCGAGGCCGGAAGGATCACATCAGCATAGTTCGCGGTTTCGGTGATAAAGATATCCTGCACCACCAGATGCTCCAGCTTGGCCAGGGCGTCCCGCGCATGTTCCACATCGGGGTCCGACATCGCCGGGTTTTCACCCAGCACATACATGCCGCGAATATCGCCATCATGCACCGCGTCCATAATCTCGGTGACGGTCAGACCCTTCTGGTTGGAAAAGTCCTCACTTTTCCACACTTCGGTAAAGGCGCTGCGCACACCATCATCGGTGACCGGTTGGTAATCGGGCAGGAACATCGGGATCAGACCCGCGTCAGAGGCACCTTGCACGTTGTTTTGGCCGCGCAGCGGATGGAGACCCGCGCCGGGGCGACCCACCTGGCCAGTCATCAACGCCAGCGAGATCAGGCAGCGCGAATTGTCGGTGCCGTGGATGTGCTGGCTGACCCCCATGCCCCAGAAGATCATCGCGGCATTGGCACCCGCAAAAGTCCGCGCCACATCACGCAGGGTCTCAGCGTCGATGCCGCAGACCTCCGCCATCTTCTCTGGCGAGAAATCCTTGAGGTGCTTTTTCTCGGCTTCCCAGTTCTCGGTGTAGGCCTCGATATATTGCTGATCAAAGAGGTTCTCTTCGACAATCACATGCATGATCGCATTGAGCATCGAAACATCGGTGCCGGGGCGGAACTGCAGCATATGGCTAGAGAAGCGTTTGAGCGCCTGACCGCGCGGATCCATGACAATCAGCTTGCCACCGCGTTTGGTGAACTGCTTGAAATAGGTTGCCGCGACGGGATGGTTCTCAATCGGGTTACAGCCGATGGCGATCGCCACATCCGCATTCTCAATTTCGTTGAACGTCGCAGACACCGCGCCGGAACCGACGTTTTCCATGAGCGCCGCAACAGAGGATGCGTGGCATAGACGGGTGCAGTGGTCGACGTTGTTGTGACCAAACCCCTGGCGGATCATTTTCTGGAACAGATAAGCCTCTTCGTTGGTGCATTTGGCAGAGCCAAAGCCCGCAACGCCGGTGCCGCCGATGTCTTTCAGCCCCTTGGCGGCAAAATCCAGAGCCTCATCCCATGATGCTTCGCGGAAGAACTCCTGCCAATTGCCGGGGTCAACGTTCAATCCCTTGGCAGGCGCATCGTCACGCCGGATCAGCGGTTTGGTCAGGCGGTGATCGTGGTGGATATAGTCAAAGCCAAAGCGACCTTTGACACAAAGCCGTCCTTCGTTCGCGGGGCCGTTGATGCCCTCGACATATTTGACCTTGCCGTCTTTGACCTTGAGCGAGATCTGGCAGCCCACACCGCAGAACGGGCAGATGCTGTCGACTTCACTGTCGAAATCGGCGCTGTCACCGACCTGGTTCTCGTCCACCACAGTAGACGGCATCAATGCCCCTGTCGGACAGGCTTGCACACATTCGCCGCAGGCCACGCAGGTGGAGGCGCCCATCGGGTCTGCCATATCAAAAGTAGGATAGCTGTCATGGCCGCGGCCCGACATGCCGATCACGTCATTGACCTGCACTTCGCGGCAGGCGCGAACGCAGAGACCACATTGAATACAGGCATCCAGATTGACTGACATCGCAACATGGCTGTCATCCAGCAGCGGGATGCGTCCCTCTTCGATCTTGGGGAAACGGCTTTCGCTGACGCCGTTCAACGCGGCCATATCCCACATGTGGCTCGATTTGTCATGGGCCACTTCGGGTGCGGGTTGATCTGCCACCAGCAGTTCCATAACCATTTTGCGGGCGTTTTCGGCGCGGGCATTGTTTGTGGTGACGACCATGCCTTCGCTGGGCTCGCGGATACAGGAGGCCGCCAGCGTGCGTTCGCCTTCGATCTCGACCATACAGGCGCGGCAGTTGCCGTCCGGCCGGTAGCCAGGTGCAGGTTTGTGGCACAGATGCGGGATCTTCAGGCCGCGACCATTGGCCACTTCCCAGATCGTCAAGCCCGCTTCGGCCTCTACTTTTTCGCCGTCGAGCGTGAATGTGATCTTGTCCGCCATCCTGTCCTCCTGAAAAGCGCTGCTGCCTCTATAGCCAATTGTCGGTTTTTGCGGGAGTCCCATTCCCGACGCCCTGCCCCAAATTTGCGCCAAACCGCCCGTTGGCGGTGATCGTAGGTTTCGTATTGGCGCGGATGGCTTTTCACTTGGCCCTTGCTGCCCTATCAAAGTCGCAAGAAGGATTTTCAGACATGTCGCATATCACTCTTATCCGCCACGGGCAGGCCAATTCCGGCGCCAAGGACGAGGTCAGCTATGACCGGCTTAGCGATCTGGGCCACGAACAGGCGGCGTGGCTGGGCCATTACCTGCGTGAGGCCGGAAGCCATCACACAAGACTGTTTACCGGCACTTTGATCCGCCACCGCGAAACGGCGGACGGGATGGCCACCGGTCTGGTTGCTAAACGTGACGCGCGGTTGAACGAGCTTGAGTATTTTACGCTTGCGACGCTTCTCGAAGAGCAACACGGCGTGCCTTTCCCGACCGAACAAGGCAGCTTTACGTCCCACTTGCCAACCGTTTTCGAATACTGGAAATCTGGCAAGCTGGAGGGCGCGCCGGAAACCTGGCAGCATTTTCACGACCGGATCGAAAGCGCATTGCGCGATATCGCGGCTGGGGATGGGCCTGCATTGGTGGTCACATCGGGCGGTCTGATCTCGATGGTGATGGCACAGGCGATGGGCCTTAGTGTGCCGGCCATGGCCCGTATGGCGCTGGCGATCATGCACACGTCCATGCACCGGCTGTTCCCAATTGGCGGGCATTGGTCGCCGGTTCTGTTCAACGCAGTGCCGCATCTGGAAACCCCCGACAGGCGTCTTGCCCAGACACATATCTAAAAGGTGATCTCATGCTGAAACTCTATTACGCCCCCGGTACGATCTCGATTGCAGTCGCCCTTGGCCTTGAGGAGACCGGTCTGGCCTATGAGCTGGAGAAGGTGGATTTTGCCACCGCCGCGCAGACCAAGCCGGCCTATCTGGCGATCAATCCCAAAGGCCGTGTGCCCGCCTTGATCACTGAGAAAGGCACAATCCTGACGGAAACGGGCGCCTTGCTTGAATATATTTCCGATCTCGCGCCGCAGGCCGGATTGATCCCGTCGGATATCGAAGACGCCGCCCACATACGCAGCGTGATGTTCTACCTGGCGTCGACCATGCATGTCGCCCATGCCCACAAGATGCGGGGCAGCCGCTGGGCCGACAAACCAGAAAGCCATGCCGACATGCAGGCGAAAGTCCCGCAAACCGTGCGGGCCTGCGCGGAATATGTGCAATCCGATTGCCTGCGCGGTGATTATGTTCTGGGGGACCGGATCAGCATCGCCGATCTGTATCTGTTTATCGTCTGCAACTGGATGGAAGGGGATGGCGTGCCGCGCAAGGACTTTCCGGCCATTGATGCTTTTCTCAGCCGCATGGACGCGCGGGACAGTGTCAAGACCATTCGTGAAAAGGGTATGCTATGACCACGCCACATCTTTGGGTCCGCGCCGAACAGCGCGACAATGAAACCCGTGTCGGATTGACCCCCGAAGGCGCGGCAGAGCTGCTGGCGGGAGGGTTTTCCGTGACGGTAGAGGCTTCTGACAGCCGGGTGATTGCGACCGATGATTATGCAAAGGTCGGCTGCACCATTGCGCCTGCCTACAGTTGGCCCGATGCCCCCGCAGATGCGATTATCTTTGGCCTAAAGGAACTGCCCGAAGATGGCACGCCCCTGCCGCACCGGCACATCATGTTTGGCCATGCCTTCAAGGGCCAATCCGCCGGGCAGGCGTTGCTCAAACGGTTCAAGGCGGGCGGCGGTACCTTGCTGGATCTGGAGTATCTGACCGATGAAAGCGGTCGCCGGGTGGCGGCCTTTGGCTATTGGGCCGGTTTTGCCGGTGCGGCGGTTGCCCTGAAATGCTGGGCCGCGCAGCAAAGGGGCGAGGTGGCTGGGCCAGTGACGCCCTATCCGAACGCCGATGCGATGAAAGACGCCCTGCGCAGGGAGCTGACACCGTTTATGGATCAAGCCCCCGATGCCCTGATCATCGGCGCCTTGGGACGCGTTGGCACCGGCGCGGCGGATCTGTGCAAAGCGATGGATGTCAGCGTCACCGGATGGGACATGGCCGAAACGGCACATGGCGGACCTTATCCTGAAATTCTGGATCACACCTTGTTTTTCAACTGCATTCTGGCCGGTCCTAACACGCCACCCTTCGTGCGCCCTGATGCGCCAACCGCCCCGCGCAAGCTGCGGGTGATTGGTGATGTGGCCTGTGATCCGGACAGCGATTTCAACCCCGTGCAGGTCTATGACAAGACTACCACCTGGGCGGAACCGGCGCTGCGGGTGCATGACGATCCGCCGCTGGATGTCACGGCCATCGACAACCTGCCCTCAATGCTGCCACTGGAAAGCGCGCAGGATTATGCGGGGCAACTGCTGCCAACCTTGCGGTCGCTGGCCGGGGATCAGGCAGGCGTTTGGGCGCGGGCCGAAGCGACCTTTGCCAAACATCTCGCTGCGGTGTGATCAGACGTCAGGCTTGGCCAGCGGGACAACCGTGGTTTCCGCACTGTCCTTGGACAGCTCTTCAAAGTCAAAGTTGTGCAGGCGGCCGGCACGTTTGGCCGCCTTTTCACTGCTGATCATGATCTCGTCCACGTCTTTGCGGGCTTGACCGAAGTGCCGATCGAGGTTGCCAACGCGCGTCACCAACCGTTCTACATCGCCGTGCAACGCGCCCAGTTCCTTGCGGATCGCGCCCGCCTGTTCTCGCATTCGCGCGTCTTTCAGAATTGCCCGCATGGTGTTCAGCGTCGCCATGCAGGTGGTTGGCGATACAATCCACACCCGTGCGGCAAAACCATCGCGAATGAGTTCGGGGAAATTGGCGTGCAATTCGGCATAGACTGCCTCTGACGGCAGGAACATCAACGCGCCATCTGCGGTTTCACCTTCCAGAATATACTTCTCCGAGATCGCCTTGATATGGGCCTTGACCGAGACTTTCATCTTGGCAACGGCCTCTTTCAATTCATAATCCGTCTTGGCGTTGCGCAGTGCCTCATAGGCCTCCAGCGGGAACTTGCTGTCGATGACAATCGGCCCCGGTGGGTTCGGCAGATGGATCAGGCAATCGGCGCGTTTTCCGTTGGTTAGGGTCGCTTGCAGACTATAGCTGTCAGAGGGCAGTGCCTTTGACACGATATCATGCAGCTGAATTTCGCCAAAGGCACCGCGGGTCTGCTTGTTGCTGAGAATGTCCTGAAGGCTGAGAACATCGCCGCTCAGCTTGGTGATATTGTCCTGCGCCTTGTCGATCGCGGCCAGCCGTTCCTGCAACTGCGTCAAACTGGTGGTCGTCTGCTTGGCCGAGCCGTGCAGGGTGTGGTTCATCCGTTCCTGCATCTCCGCCAAGGCCCGTGCGGATTTGGCTGCATTGTCAGCCAGCCGGTCTTGCATCTGTTGCTGCACATTGGCCATGCGCGTTTCGATGCTTTGGATCATCTGGGCCTGTGCGTTGGCTTGTGTGTCAGACACCGTCTGCAGACCGCCGCGCAATTGTTCCTGGCCCGCGCCGAGCTGTTGCACATGGCCACCGAGGATCTGCATCTGCTGTGCCAGCGGCGCGGCCATCTGGGCCGAACGCCCCGCCGCCCGCACCGCCATGATCAGCAGGATCAGGATCAACATGACCACCCCCGCCCCGATCAGCGCCGCTGTGACCTGCGGATCACCCCATTGATATGTTTGCCCTGCGATTGTGATCATGTGCGTCCAAAGAGCCGTTCAATATCGGCCAGCTTGAGTTCTACGTAAGTGGGGCGTCCGTGGTTGCATTGCCCCGAATGCGGGGTCGCCTCCATCTCGCGCAACAGCGCGTTCATCTCTTCGGCCCGCATCCAGCGGCCCGACCGGATCGAGCCGTGACAGGCGATGCGGCTGAGGATCGCCTCGATCCGTGCCTGCAGGAGGTTGCTGTCGTTCTGGTCGGCCAGTTCATCCAGGATATCAAGCACCATCGCGCGGGCGTTCACCGTGCCAAGGATCGCGGGTGTTTCGCGCACTGCGACGGCGCTGCCGCCAAAGGCTTCGATGCCCAGCCCAAACTTTTGCAACTCGTCCGCCAGGTCCAATAGACGGGCGCAATCGCCTGCGGACAGTTCCAGAATCTCGGGGATCAGCAGCGCCTGCGCCGCGACGCCGTTTTCGGCCATCTGGATCTTGAGCTTTTCATAGACGAGCCGTTCATGGGCCGCGTGTTGATCGACAATGACCATGCCCGTTTCGGTCTGCGCGATGATGTAGTTTTCATGCACCTGACCGCGGGCTGTGCCCAACGGATATTGCTGCGCGGGATCTTGGGTTTCGACCACTTCTTCCGGCGGAGTTTCGACACGGCCCCACATCCCGGCGGTCTCGGCGAAACCCGGCGCTTGCGCGTCAAAGGCCGCTTGCCGTGCGCCTGTTGATGGGCGATCCATCTGATAAACCCGTGCGCCGGTGGGTTCAGGACGCATCGCGCCAAGGGTGGCCCCCGCGACCGTGGTCGAGGCGCGATGCCCGGCATTGGCCAGCGCGTGACGCAGCGCCGAAACGATCAACCCACGCGCCAGACCGGGATCGCGAAACCGCACCTCGGATTTTGCAGGATGCACGTTCACGTCTACCAGCGTCGGATCACAGTCCAGAAACAGCGCCGCAGCAGGGTGCCGGTCGCGGCTGAGAAAATCGAAGTAGGCACCGCGCAGCGCGCCAGTCAGCAGTTTATCCCGCACCGGGCGGCCGTTCACAAACAGATATTGCGCCACTGCCGATCCGCGCGAATAGGTCGGCAGCGCGGCAAAACCAGTCAGATGCAGCCCCTCGCGTTCCGCATCGATGCGCAACGAATTGTCTGCAAATTCGCGCCCCAACACCCGCGCCAAACGGCCATGCAGGGCATCGAACAAATCGCCCTGCTCCGCATCGGCGCGAAACACCTCGCGCCCTGCTCCGTCACCAGAGACATCCCGCAGCACGATCTGCACAAAGGGTTCCGCCATCGCCAGTCGTTTGACCACATCGCCAATCGCCTGCGCCTCGGCCCTGTCGGTGCGCATGAATTTGAGCCGTGCGGGCGTTGCAAAAAACAGATCGCGCAGGGTGACAACGGTGCCGCCGTTCAGGGCCGCAGGTTTGACTGCACCCATTTTGCCGCCGCTCACCGTGACCTCTGCCCCTTCATGTCCTGCGGCGCGGCTGGTGATGGTCAGCCGGCCCACCGCGCCGAGAGACGGCAATGCCTCCCCACGAAAGCCGAAGGTATGAATATTCAGCAGGTCCGAGCCGTCAATTTTGGAGGTCGCATGGCGCGACAGGGCCAGCGGCAGATCATCCGGCGCAATACCGCAGCCATCATCCGTGACCCGGATCAATGTCTTGCCGCCGTCCGCATATTCCACCGTGATCCGGCTGGCACCGGCATCAACAGCGTTTTCGACCAGTTCTTTGACCGCAGAGGCAGGCCGCTCCACCACTTCGCCTGCGGCGATGCGGTTGATCGCGGCGTCGTCCAGTTGCCGGATGACGGGCTGATTTTCGCTTATGTTGGGGTTGGGATGCGCCATAGCGCAAAACCTAGCATGGGAGCGCCCGATTCTTAAACCCGGATATCGGGGCGAAACCGGGTTATCCCCAGCTATTTTGTGGCGGCGATATACCAGGCCACAATCTGTGCCCGTTCGTCTTGTTGCATATAGCTGAGGTTGGCGGGGGGCATGGCGTGGGTCAGCCCCGCCTGCAAATAAATTTCCTTGGCGGCCATGGCGATCTGGTGTTCGGTCTCAAGCCGCACGCCCTTGGGCGGCCAATGCATCCCTTCCCACGCAGGTTCAGCAGCATGACACATGCTGCACCGGCCCATGACGATATCCTGCACGTCCGCAAACCCTTCGGCCTTGGCAAAGCGCAGGGCAGGGCCATGCGCCTCTTCACGTTCCTCCGCTTGGAACATCGGCGCGGTGGAGAGCCACATGATCACCACAAAGATCAGCGCCGTCACCAACCAGGTCCAGATCGGATTGCCCGCCCGCATATGCACTGTGTTGAAATAATGCCGGATTGTCACGCCCATCAGGAACACCAGCGCCGCGATCAGCCAGTTCATCTCTGAGGCGAAGGCCAGAGGGTAATGATTGCTTAGCATCATGAAGATCACCGGCAATGTCAGGTAGTTGTTGTGGGTGCTGCGCTGCTTGGCGATCTTGCCGTATTTGGCGTCCGGCGTGCGCCCGGCCTGCAAGTCCGAGACCACAATCCGCTGGTTCGGCATGATGATAAAGAACACGTTTGCCGACATGATCGTGGCCGTGAACGCCCCCAGATGCAGCAGCGCCGCCCGACCTGAGAACACCGAGGTATAGAAATAGGCCATCCCGACAAGGATCACATAAAGCAGGATCATCAGGCGGGTGTTGTCGTCGCCAAACTTGCTTTTGCAGATCTGGTCATAGGCGATCCAGCCAAAGGTCAGCGAGGCCAGCGAGATCAGAACCGCCTGGACCGTGCCGATATCCGCCACGGAGGGATCGACCAGATAGAATTCTGCACCCAGATAATAGACCAGCACCAACAGGGCGAACCCAGACAGCCAGGTTGCATAGCTTTCCCATTTGAACCAGATCAGATCACCAGGCATCTGGTCCGGGGCGATCAGGTATTTCTGGATGTGATAGAACCCGCCGCCGTGAACCTGCCATTCCTCACCATCGGCGCCGGAGGCAAGATTGCGGTCGCGGTGCAAGCCGAGATCCAATGCGATGAAGTAGAATGACGATCCGATCCAGGCAATCGCGGTGATCACATGAACCCAACGCACGGCAAACTCTATCCAGCTGGCGATGGCGGCGAGATCGTACATGGGGAAGGCTCCGGTCAAAAAAACGTCCCGCTACAAGAACGGGAAAGACACGCCCGCGCAAGGGGGCGTGTCTGTGAGTTTGCCTAGATTTCCTCAGGCAATACCAGATTGAGGACGATCGCCACCAATGCCGTAGGGGCAACCGCGGATGTAGCCAGTGTTTTCACAACGCCTGGCAGATACTGCACTGCTGTCGGCACAAGATTCAGACCCAGACCCGCCGCCAGCGCAACAGCGATGATCACCATATTACGCCGGTTCATGTTGATCTCGCTCAGCACATTGAGGCCCGCAGCCGCAACCATGCCAAACATCACAATCACACCGCCGCCCAAGACCGGCAGGGGCATGGACGCGATGACAGCGCCGATTTTCGGAACAAGCCCGCAAAGGATCAGAACCAATGCGCCAATCGTCACCACATGGCGGCTCATGATGCCGGTCATGCCGACGATGCCCACGTTCTGGCTGAAGGATGTGTTTGGCAAACCGCCAAAGACACCGGCGACCGCTGTGCCCAGACCGTCAGCATAGGTCGCTCCGGTGATTTCGGCGTCTGTGGCCTCGCGCCCTGCGCCTGCCTTGGTGGTGGCGGAGGTATCGCCCACGGTTTCAATCGCAGAAACGATCGAGACCAGCGTGACGGCGATGACAGCGCCGAGCGAGAATTCAAACCCGTAAGGCAGAGGCTTGATTGCTGTGAACCAGCTGGCCTTGGAGACCGCGCCGAAACTGACCATGCCGCTGAGGTAGGCGACGATGTAGCCAACGATCAGACCCACAAGGATAGCCGCATTGCTGAGCGTTCCTTTGGTGAAAAACTTGAGCGCCAGCGCGACAATCACCACCGAAAGGGCCACGGTCCAATGCATCAGGGAGCCAAAGCTTTCGGCCTCCATCTGAAACGTCGCGGCACCGCCCGCCGCGTATTTGATGGCGACCGGGATGAGATAAAGACCGATGGCGAGGATCACGAGGCCAGTCACCAAGGGCGGAAAAAGCCAGCGCAGCTTGTCAATCACCGACCCGAGCAGAAAGTGGATCACACCCGCGATGATACAGGCGGTCAGCGCCACACCCAGACCTTGGGTCGCGGCGACCCCGGCCAGCACACCCACAAAGGCAAAACTGGTGCCCTGCATGATCGGAAGCCGCGCACCAACTGGCCCAAAACCGACAGTCTGGAAGAGCGTGGCAATCCCGGCAAAGAGCATTGCCATCTGGATCAGGTAAACTTGCTCTGGCCCGCCGAAAGCCAGACCGGCGGCACCGGCGACAATAATGGATGGCGTGACGTTAGAGGCAAACATCGCCAAAACATGCTGCAATCCCAAGGGGATCGCTTGGCCAAGTGGCGGTGTGTTCGAAGGGTCGTGATAGCCGACCGATGAGGAGGTATCTGTCATTTTCTGTCCCTGTCTTGCTGTTTTTCGCCCGATTTTTCCGGGTCGCAGCAACTATGGGACCACAATATACGGTGGATCAAGAAATATTTCTTCCAGATTTGGTGTCGCTCCGATGCGATCCACCACCGCGAACAGCCCCGGCGCATGCAGCGGCGTCAGCACCCCATGCCATGTCCCGCGGTGAAAATTGACGCCCTGATGCGGGGCGGTCAGGAAGGCGCGCGGCCTGCCCGGATTGCCCTCAAGGTCGGGCGCGACGATCACCAAAAATGGGTGTCCTGTCAGCGGCATGAAAGCCTGCGATCCTTCGGGGTGACGCTCCAGCAGCGTCAGTTCGTAAGGAAAGCTGCGCGGCTGCGCGTCAAACAGGCTGATCCCGGCGCGGCCATCTGGCCCAAAATCAAGTGCCGCCAGATCATGATGACGGCCACAAAGGCCCGCGTTGATCATTTTGTCTGGCGTCTCTCGCAGCTCCAGCACATCACCGAAGGGGGCAAAGGCCTCGGCGGTCAATGGTTCCGCCGTGATCTCACGGGTCATAGCGGCATGTGACGGTTCACGTCTTTGTACAGCAGATAGCGGAACGGTTCCTTGCCTGTGGCGATACAGGCCTGCGGGCAAAACGCACGCAGCCACATGAAATCGCCGGGACCGACAGGCACCCAGTCCTTGTTCAGCAGATAATCCGCCGTGCCTTGCAGCACATACAACCCATGTTCCATCACATGGGTCTCGGCAAAGGGAATGCGGCCGCCGGGCTGAAACGTCACGATGTTCACATGCATGTCGTGGCGCAGATCGGACGGATCGACAAATCGCGTGGTGGCCCAGACACCATTACAATCGGGCATCTCTATCGGGGCCACGTCCTTGTCAGAAGTCACGAAAGGGGGCGGCACATCAACACCATCGGCCACAACGTAGCGCTTGCGCACCCAGTGAAACTTGCACAGTCCGGCATCGTCATTCCACAGGGTCCAGACAGTATCAGGTGGAAGGTAGGCATAGCCGCCCTCTGTCAGCTTATGGGTTTTCCCATCAATGTTGAGGGTCAACTGCCCTTCCGTGACCAATATAACGGATTGCGCTTCGTCATCCACTTCGGGCGTGTCCGAACCGCCGCCCGCGGACAGTTCGACCGCGTATTGGGAAAAGGTCTCTGCAAAACCGCTGAGCGGGCGGGCCAAGACCCACATGCGCATGCCTTTCCAACCGGGAAGAAAACTGGTGACGATGTCGCGCTGGGTGACCGCCGGGATCACCGCATAGGCGTCGGTAAAGACCGCCGCGCCTTCGGGGTTTACGGATTGATCCGGCAGGCCGCCGGGGGGGAACGCATAGGTCAAAACATATCCTCCAGCCGAAGACGCGCGATGCGTTCGACTTGTTTACAGGCAGTGGTAAATTCGGTGTCGGTGTCATTGCTGATCCGCGTTTCAAAGGCCCGCAGAATGCCGCCTTTGTCGTGATCCTTCACCGCGATGATGAAAGGGAAACCGTGTTTGGCCACATAGGCGGTGTTCAGCTCCTCAAACCGGCTGCGTTCTGCATCAGTGAGCGCATCCAATCCTGCGCTGGCCTGTTCTGCAGTGCTTTCTGCCGTCAACCGTTTTGCAGCGGCCAGTTTGCCCGCAAGATCGGGGTGCGCGGTCAGCACGCCAAGGCGTTCGTTGTAGGTTGCAGATCGGAACATTCGGGACAAGGCATTGTGCAATCCTGCCGCGCAGTCATGGGCGGGGCCAAGTTCAAGCTCAAACGCGCGTTCGGCGATCCAGGCGGAATGTTCGAATATCCCGCCAAAGGCCGCGACAAAGTCAGACCGCGACAATTGACTGGGGCGCAAGCCGCGCAGCGCGGGGGGATGCACCGCACGCCAGTGGTCGGCAATATCAATCCGGCGCGGCGTCCAGACCCCTTCAAACCCTTTGATATACTCGACAAACCGTTTTAACGCCTGCACCCGTCCAGGACGTCCAATCAAACGGCAGTGCAGACCGATGGACATCATCTTGGCCTGACCTTGGGTGCCTTCGGCATAAAGCGCGTCAAAGGTGTCACGCAAATAGGCATAAAATTGATCGCCCGAGTTGAAACCCTGCGGCGTGGCAAAGCGCATGTCGTTGCAGTCGAGCGTGTAGGGGATGATCAACTGTTCCCGGCCGTCGATCTCCATCCAATATGGCAGATCGTCGTCATAGGTGTCAGAAATATAGTCGAACTGGCCGGTCTGTGCCGCCAAGGAGACGGTGTTCACCGATGTGCGCCCGCAGTACCAGCCCTGCGGTGCCTCCCCCACAACCTCGGTATGCAGGCGGATGGCTTCGGCAATGTCGGCACGTTCATCCGCGGCGATGTGGTCCTTGTAGTCGATCCATTTCAGCCCGTGGCTGGCGATCTCCCAACCGGCGTCTTTCATCGCCTCAACCTGCTCGGGCGCGCGCGCCAAAGCGGAGGCGACGCCGTATACCGTGACAGGGATATCCGCGCCGGTGAACAAGCGATGCAACCGCCAGAACCCGGCCCGTGCCCCGTAGTCATAGATGCTTTCCATATTCCAATGGCGCTGGCCCGGCCAGGGGGCTGCGCCGACAATCTCGGACAGGAATGCCTCTGACGCCGCATCACCATGCAGCAGGCAGTTTTCGCCCCCCTCTTCGTAATTGAGCACGAATTGCACTGCGATCCGGGCGTCATTGGGCCAAGCGGCGTCGGGCGGCGTCGCGCCGTGGCCGCGAAAATCTCTGGGGTAGCGGGTCATATCTGCATCCTGTTTGCGCGCCCATCACCCTGCACAAATCCTGCCTGCGCCGCAATTGTGCAATTTATCCGCCGCAACGCCAACGGGCCGCCCCTTGGGGCGACCCGTTGCCAGAAAGGCTGATGCATCTGCGCTTTTTCTTCGTTTAACGGTATCGGACGCGGGCCAATCTGTAACTGCTGGATAGGCTGCCACGGGGGGCCAACCCCGGCGCATAGGGGTACGGCACCACTGGCATTGCGCGGGTTTGACCGCCGCCTTGCCGGAATGATCTGACCTGAACGGTCCAATATTTCATGTGTTACGTCCCCCCAGACGTTTGACCACAGGTCACGGCACGCAATTGGCCGATCCTGAATGTGGTGTGGGCCTCCATATACGCAAGGGATGATTCGCAGGTCAAAGCAAAAACGAATCACTTTACAAAAAACATGCGAATCAGGGCGCGAATCGGTTTGCAGCCATGGATTGACCTGACCGGCGGGGCAGCTATCCTCAACGGTTCCAAGGCAACAGGCAGGAGCGTTCAAATGTCGCAAGGATATCTTACAACCCACGTTCTGGACACAGCACGCGGTCTGCCTGCCGGAGGGATGACCATCACCCTTTACCGGATTGAAGGCACAAACCGGCTCAAACTTGCGCAGATGCAAACCAATGCAGATGGCCGCACAGATGCGCCGATCCTGCCCAAGGGGCAGTTTGCCACGGGTACATATGAATTGGTGTTTGAGGCCGGTGCCTACCTTGACCGGATCGGCACCCCTGCCGAAGATCCGCGGTTTCTGGATGAAATCCCGCTGCGCTTTGGCATTTCAGACGGAGATGCGCATTACCACGTGCCGCTTTTGCTGTCGCCCTTTGGCTATTCAACCTACCGGGGCAGCTGATCCGCGCAGGCGGTGCGGGCCAAAGAGGGCCGCAAGACCAAGGATGATCCCCGATACGGTGGCAATCATGCCCGCCGCCGAGACCGAATCTTGCAGTCCGATCCACAGCGGCCCGTAGCCTGCAAAGACATAGCCCAGAACCGCCGCGATCGTGGCAAAAGCAACGGACCACGCCACCTGATGCTCTAGCCTGTTGGTCATCAAACGCGCCGCTGCCGGCGGGCAGATGAACATCGCAATCACAATGATGCTGCCCACCGCATCAAAGGCCGCCACCGCCGCAATCGCCGCCATGATCACCAGCGCCAGCCCCAAGGGGCCGGTGCGCATGCCGATGGTCTGGGCGAACCCTTCGTCAAAAGTGCTGATCTTGAGGGGCCGCCAAAACAGCGCAACAAAAAGCGTAACCGCAATAAGTGTGAGGGCCATGCGCGGCAATTCCACCGGCAATCCCTTGAGTGCCTGCCAATCCCACAAGGAGGACCAACCTGTCGCATCCAGCCAGATCAGGCTTTCCAGATTTCCATAAAGGGCGTGTTCCACATCCAGATGCACCGAGGACGTGTCGGATTGTTCCAACAGCAGGACACCGCCGGCAAACATCGCGGTAAAGATCACGCCCATGGCCGCGCCCGCCTCGATCCGGCCAAGCCGGCGAACGCCCTCAATCGCGACAACTGCAACCATCGCTGCACCCGCCGCGCCCAAAAGCATGGGCCATGTGCTGACCACGCCGGTGATCAGAAACGCCACAACGATACCGGGCAGCACGACATGGCTGATCGCATCGCCGATCAGCGCCTGCCGCCGCAGCACAAGGAAATTGCCCGGCAATGCACAGGCCACCGCCACGAAGATGCCGGTCAGCAACGGAACCAGCGAAAGGGGAACAAACTCCGCGCCGTTCATGCGGACACCGGTCCGGCGCGGCCAATGCGGCGGTCCACTTCGATGATTTGGTCGGGCGTCAGAACGCTCTCGATTTCGGTCAGCCCGTCGTATCGCGATGCCGCCACTTCAAAAGCTGGATCGCGGCGGATCTCTTGCCAGCGGGTTTCGTCGCGCATCGCTTTGGCCGCGCGGCCTTTGCCTTCGGGGGTGGCGACGCCGTCAGGCAAGGCCCAGCCGCGTTTGCGCAACAGGCGCAGGGTCAGTCGTTCGTAGATCGGCTGCCCGTGGGCCAGCGCCAAAAGCCCCTGGCGTAGATGCACCTGCCGCTGGTAGCTCAAATGCCGCATCACGGCAGAGACCAATCCACGCTGCGGCGCCAAAAGCAGAGAAATCACAAACAGGGCAAAGCCGACCAGCACAATGATCGGCCCGGTGGGCACATCCGGCAAAGCCGCCGAAAGCGCGGCGCCAATGTAAGCCGATACGCCACCCAACAGACCGGAGATCAGCACCACATGATTGGTCCGTTCCGTCCAGAACCGCGCGGTCACCGGCGGGATGATCAGCAGCGCCACAATCAGGATAAGGCCCACAATCTTGAGGCCCACAACCGTCACCGCCAGCACCAGCCCCATCATGGCAAGATCGGTGCGCGGCACATTCTGCCCAAGCGAAGTCCCGTATTCGGGATCAAATGCCGCCAGCGTCAACGGACGCCGCATCAGCAGGACCAGCGCCAGCGTGATCGCCGCTGAGACCGCGATCACCAATGCATCGCTGCGCAACATTCCTGCGGTAGAGCCAAGCAAGAACCCCTCAAGGCCTGCCTGCCTGCCTGCGGTCATGGTTTGGATCACGGTCAGCAGGACAATCCCAAAACCAAAAAAGACGGACAGCACCGACCCGATAGCCGCATCTTCGGCCAGTCGAGTTCTCGAGCTGAGCCATGAGACCAACAGGAGGCCTGCCGCCGCCGAAATCGCCGCGCCGCCCAGCAGCCCGATCAGATTGCGACCATCCCCGCCCAGCGCCACCATCGCCATAAATGCCAGCGCCACACCGGGCAGGGTGGCATGGCTGATCGCGTCACTGACAAGGGCGCGTTTGCGCAGGAACAGGAAAGTGCCACCCACACCGGCAGCCATACCCAACAAGGCCGCACCAAGCGTCACGAGCGTGGCGTTATAGCCCAGCTGCAACAGCAGTGCGTCAAAGATCATGAGAGTGCCAGCGCATCCATCTGCGCCCCGGCAAGGCGGCCGCCATAGGCATCTTGCAGGTTGCGCGAGACAAAGGTGTTGACCACGCTGCCTTCGGCCACGCGGCGAGTGTTGATCAGGAACACGTTGTCAAAGTATTCAGCCACCGTGCTCAGGTCGTGATGTACGGCCACAACGGTCTTGCCTGCATCTCGCAAGGATTTGAGAACCGCGATGATCGCCTTTTCTGTCGCGGCATCGACACCCGCGAAAGGTTCATCCAGCAGGTACAGCTCCGCATCCTGCGCCAAGGCACGGGCGAGAAATACACGCTGTTGTTGGCCGCCCGAAAGTTGGCCGATTTGGCGGGTGGCAAAATCCTGCATGCCGACACGGGCGAGGCAATCCTCGGCCTTTTGACGGTGCGCCGCACGGACCCGCCCCAACAAGCCAAGCTTGGGGTAAAGGCCCATCAGAACCACATCGATCACCCGCGTTGGGAAATCCCAATCCACCGAAGCCCGTTGTGGCACATAGGCGATCTTCTGGCGCTGTTGCGCCACTGGTTTGCCAAATACGGTTGTTGTTCCCGCCAGCGGTTTGATGATGCCCAGTGCGGCCTTAAGCATGGTCGATTTACCCGCCCCGTTGGGGCCGATGATCGCCGTCATCTTGCCTGCCTCGACTGTCATATCAACGGAAAAGACCGCAGGTTTCTGCCCATAGGATACCGTCAACCCTCGGATCGCCAGAGGGCTGTCCTGCCGGGCCGTTTCCTGGGATGTGAATGCGTCTGCTGTGACCAGATCCAATGACATGATTAGCTCCCCCGCATCAATTTGCCCGACATGCCGCCAGGGGCCACATCCGCGCCCAAAGCACGGGCGATGGTGGTCGCGTTGTGATCAATCATACCGATATAGGTGCCTTCATAAGTGCCATCCGCACCCATCGCATCACTGTAAAGCGATCCGCCAATGCGTACCTCATGCCCGCGGGCAGCGGCCCCTTCGATCAAGGCCCGCATGTTGCGATCCGACACCGATGTTTCGACAAACACCGCGCCGATGTTGCGTTCTACCAGAACGTCCACCAGTTCGCTGATCCGGTTCAACCCAGCCTCGCTGGCGGTTGAAATGCCCTGAATACCGATCACCTCAAAATCATAAGCCTTGCCGAAATAACTGAAGGCGTCATGCGCGGTGACCAACACACGCTGATCTTCCGGCACGCGGCGCAATGCCTCGGCTGTGTAGGTGACCAATGCGTCCAATTCTTCGATGTAGCTTGCGGCGTTGGCCTCAAATGCGGCGGCATGCTCTGGCCGTGAGGTGGTCAATGTGCGGGTGATTTCCTGAACCACACCAATCCATGTCGCGGGGTCCATCCAAACGTGTGGATCATACCGCCCCTCATAATCTGCATGGCTGAGCAGGCTGTCCTTTGGCAGGGCCTCCGCCACGGCAACGACCTGCCGCTTGTCGCCCAATTCTTCAAAGAACCGCTCCATCTGCGCTTCGAGGTAGAGCCCGTGCCACAGCACCAGATCAGAGCGGGTCATCGCCACGATATCGCTGCGGGTCTGGCGATAGCCATGTGGATCAACGCCCGGTCCCATCAAGGCCCGCACCGACACCAGATCTCCGCCGACACGGCGTGTGGCATCTGCAATCATCCCCGTGGTCGCTACAATATCCAGCAGGCCAGCGGCCCGTGCAAAGGACGCAGTTCCCAAAACCGCAAGACCACCCAACAGGGCCGCGCGACGTGTTACCGATAAAGAATCCATAGATCTCAATCTCCTTGCGGTAATAGATGCGATTGATTCTCAACTAAGTCAAGCTTGTTGCGACTAATTCTCAATATCATTCTAAACCAGCGGTCGATTGGCGCGCTTTTCCGCCGGTTTTGGCCCGGCCCGGCCTCGCCCCCTGCGGCTTTGTCCAATTTGATGCATTTGTGACCGCACGGCAGGACATCTTGCTATTCCCCTGCCGCCCGTGGCAATTTGACCATCTGTTCGAACCGGAGATGCCCTATGGCCGCCCAGCTCACCGATAAAAAGACCACCGACGCGACGACAACCGACGCGCATCTGCCGCAAGTTACGGAGCCGCGCAATCCCGGTATGCCGCTTGACCTCGATTGGGTGCGCAGCGTGCAGGTGAACACCTCCGCCGTGGAACGCCGTGCCGCGACTTTGCCTGCCCGGCGGTCTGTGAAAAAGGCCCATCAGGCGGCATGGCTGCTCCGCGCCATCACCTGCATTGACCTGACCACGCTGTCTGGCGATGACACCGAACGGCGCGTAGAACGCCTTTGTGCCAAGGCGCGGCAACCGGTTGCGCCTGATCTGCTGAACGCGCTGGGGATGAAGCCGATCACAACCGGCGCGGTCTGCGTTTATCACGAGATGATCCCGGCCGCGAAACGCGCCCTGGAAGGCACCAATATCCCCATCGCGGCGGTGTCTACCGGATTTCCCGCCGGCCTGTCGCCGCTTGAACTACGCATCCGCGAAATTGAAATGAGCGTTGAGGCAGGCGCAGCCGAGATCGACATCGTGATCTCGCGTCGCCATGTCCTGACCGGCGATTGGCAGGCGCTTTATGACGAAATGAAAGCCTTCCGTGCCGCTTGCGGTGATGCGCACGTCAAGGCGATCCTTGCCACCGGCGAGTTGGGCAGCCTGCGCAATGTCGCCCGCGCCAGTTTGGTGTGCATGATGGCCGGTGCCGATTTCATCAAAACCTCCACCGGTAAGGAAAGCGTCAACGCTACCCTGCCCGTCAGTCTGGTGATGATCCGCGCTATCCGCGACTATTTTGAACGCACCGGCATCCGCGTCGGCTACAAACCGGCGGGCGGCATTTCCAAGGCCAAGGATGCGATCACCTATCTTGCGCTGATGAAAGAAGAGCTTGGCGATCGCTGGCTTGAGCCGGACCTCTTCCGCTTTGGCGCTTCCTCGCTGCTCAATGACATTGAGCGGCAACTCGAACACCACGTCACCGGCAGCTATTCCGCCGGATACCGCCACGCCACAAGCTAAGCCAAGCGCTGGACCAAGACTTTTGAAAAGGGTGAACTATGAGCGTCGCTGACATCTTTGAGACCATGGAGTATGGCACCGCCCCCGAGGGAGCCGCCGAAGCACTGGCGTGGCTTGTCGATCAGGGCGATCGGTTTGGCCATTTCATCGACGGGGCGTTCACCAAGGCCGGTGATGGTTTCGACAGCAAGAACCCCGCAACGGGCGAAGTTCTGGCAACCCTGTCCCAAGCCACCCAAGCCGATGTTGATGCCGCCGTCAAAGCGGCCCGCAAGGCACAGCCCAAATGGGCCGCGATTGGCGGGCATGGCCGCGCGAAATACCTCTATGCGCTGGCCCGTTTGTTGCAAAAACACAGCCGCCTGTTCGCGGTGCTGGAAGTGATGGACAACGGCAAGCCGATCCGCGAGGCCCGCGATATCGACGTGCCCTTGGCCCAACGGCATTTTTACTACCATGCGGGCATGGCGCAACTGATGGACAGCGAACTGCCTGATGCCGAAGCCTTGGGCGTTTGTGGACAGATCATCCCGTGGAATTTCCCTCTGTTGATGTTGGCATGGAAGATCGCGCCTGCATTGGCTATGGGGAACACCGTGGTGCTGAAACCGGCGGAGTATACCTCGCTGACTGCCCTTCTTTTTGCCGACATCTGCCGTCAGGCGGGTCTGCCCAAAGGCGTGGTCAACATCGTCACCGGCGACGGTGCAGTGGGCGAGATGATCGTCAACGCAGACGTCGACAAGATCGCATTCACCGGCTCCACCGCCGTAGGCCGCCGCATCCGCGAGGCGACCGCAGGCAGCGGCAAGGCGCTGACGCTGGAGCTGGGCGGCAAATCCCCCTACATCGTATTTGACGACGCCGATCTCGACAGCGCTGTCGAGGGGCTGGTTGATGCGATCTGGTTCAATCAGGGGCAGGTTTGCTGCGCTGGATCGCGGCTTTTGGTGCATGAACCCATCGCGGACCGTTTCTATGCCAAGCTCCGCGCCCGGATGAACAAGCTGCGTGTGGGCAGCCCGCTGGACAAAAGCATCGACGTCGGCGCTTTGGTCGATCCGGTGCAGCTGCAATCGGTATCCAGCTTGGTCGAGGCCAATACCGCAGGCGAACGTTTCGTCGCAAAAACCGAAATGCCAGTAGAAGGGTGTTTTTATCCGCCAACTCTAATCACTGGTCTGAACCCTGCCGACACCCTGATGCAAGAAGAGATCTTTGGCCCGGTTCTCGTCTCCACGACATTCCGCACCCCTGCCGAGGCGGTGCAACTGGCCAATAACACCCGCTATGGACTGGCCGCGACGATCTGGTCCGAGAACGTCAATCTGACCCTCGACATCGCCCCCAAGCTGGTCGCCGGGATTGTCTGGATCAACGGCACCAATCTAATGGATGCCGCTGCGGGTTTTGGCGGCGTCCGTGAAAGCGGCTTTGGCCGCGAGGGTGGCTGGGAAGGCCTCAGCGCCTACACCAAACCCAAAGGCAATGCCAAACCGCTCAAACCCATTGATGCCTTCACCGGCGAAGGCGCACCCGCCGATCCTGTTGACCGGACCGCCAAGCTTTACATCGGCGGCAAACAGGCACGGCCCGACGGTGGCTATTCCGCGCCGGTCTGGGGCAAATCAGGCGCCTTGCTGGGCCATGCATCACTGGCCAACCGCAAGGATGTGCGCAACGCTGTCGAGGCGGCACAGGCCGCCAAAGGCTGGTCAAAGACCACGGGGCACTTGCGGGCACAAATCCTCTATTACATCGCCGAAAACCTCGCCGCGCGTCACGATGAGTTCGCCAACCGCCTTGATGCAATGCAGGGTGGCAAATCCGGCGCAAAAGAGGTCGATGCCTCCGTGCGCCGCCTCTTTACCTATGCTGCATGGGCCGACAAATACGACGGTCAGGTGCACGGCGTTCCGATCCGCGGTGTCGCACTGGCAATGAAGGAACCCGTGGGCGTCATTGGCGCGCTCTGCCCTGCCGAGGCGCCGCTTCTGGGCCTGATCTCTTGCATGGCGCCTGCCATCGCCATGGGCAACCGCGTGATCCTCTCTGCGTCCGAGCCCTTCCCACTGTCCGCAACCGACTTTGTGCAAGTGCTTGAAACCTCCGACGTACCTGCGGGCGTGGTCAACATCCTGACAGGCCCGCAATCAGATATCGCCGATCCGCTGGCCCGGCACATGGATGTCGACGCGGTTTGGTCCTTTGGCGCAGGAGAGCTGAGCGGAATCATCGAAAAAGGATCTGCCCATAATCTCAAGCGCACATGGGTCAACAACGGTATCGCCCGTGACTGGCACGGTGCCGCTGGCGAAGGGCGGGAATTCCTGCAAGCCGCCACAGAGGTCAAAAACATCTGGGTGCCTTACGGCGAGTAATCCCTGCCTTCATTTGGCAAGAAAAACTCAAAAAAGCGTTCTGGCCCTTGGCCAGAACCAATATCGTGTGGCGCTTTAGCGCCTCGTTTTACACAGGCTGATCAATTGCCCGTGCTCTCGATCCCTACGGGCTGCCCAACCACGACAAAGTGCAGGCCTTCGGGGTCAAGCAGTTCCGCCGCAACGCGCTTCACATCCGCCAGCGTCACCGCCTCAACCTTGTCATTGCGGGTTGGAATGTAGTCAATCGGCAGGCCGATCATCTGCATGCCCACAAGAATGTTCGCAATCGGTCCATTGCCATCAAACCGCAAGGGATAGGCCCCGGTGATATAGGTCTTGGCGTCCTGCAGCTCTTGCGGGGTGATGCCCTCGGCCGCGGCCTTGGCCCATTCATCGCGGATCACTGCAATGGCCTGCGCAATGCGGTCATTGGCCGAACTGACGTTGCCCATGTAAACCTCGGCCAGATCCCGCGGCACAAGATAGGAATAGACCCCGTAGGTCAGCCCACGTTTTTCGCGCACCTCAGTCATCAGACGGCTTTCAAACGACCCGCCGCCGATCACATGGTTCAGAATGGTCGCGGCAAAAAAGTCTGGATCATCCTGCTTGATCCCCTTTTGGCCAAAGATCGCAACGGATTGCGGCGTGGCAAAATCCACCACCGTCACGCCAGGGGGGATTGTCACCTCTGCCAGTGGCGGCATTTCTGCCCCTTCTTCCGGCAATCCGCCAAGCAGATCATCCACCAATGCGCCCAGTTCTTCGGGCGTGATGTCGCCAACTGCGCCGATATAAATCCGGTCGCGGGCCAGCACATCAGCATGCGCCGCCAGCAGGTCATCGCGGGTCAATGCCGCCACGCTTTCCAATGTGCCATTCAGGGACGATCCATATGGGTGATCGCCATAGGCAATTTGATTGAACGTCTGGCTTGCGATGTCATCGGGGTCTTTCTGGTCAGACTGGATGATGGACAGCACCTGCCGCCGCACCCGTTCAATCGCTTCTTCGTCAAATCGTGGCGCCTGTAACGCTGACTTGAGCAAAGCCACGGATTCTGCACGGTTCTCGGTCAAGAACCGTGTCGAGATCGCCACCGCATCATTGGAGGCATCAAAATCATAACTGGCGGCCAGCGCTTCTGCGGCACGGGCAAAAGCGCGGGCGTCCATGTCGCCCGCCCCCTCTTCCAGCAGCGCCGTCATCAGGTTCACCGCGCCGCGCTTTCCGGGCCGGTCCAGCGAGGCACCCCCGCGAAACCGGATTTCCAGCGCGACAAAGGGAATGGAAGGTTCTTCAACCAACCATGCGGTCAACCCGCCGGGACTGGTAACAGATTGGATGTTCACTTCGGCGCGGGCTGGAAGACCAGCCAGTGCTGTCAGGATCAGGGCAAAAATCAATCTCATTGCGCGGCCTCCGCTTTCATCAGCCATCCGGTAACAGACGCCCGCCGATCAAGAACTTCACTGGCGGCCTGCATGATGTCCTGGGCTGTCACAGCCTCAAGAATATCAGGCCAGTCTTGCACGTCTTGCACACTCATCCCCATCGCCAGCGCCTGACCATAGCGGTTGGCAACGCTGTCGGCATCGTCACGGGCATAAATCTGAGAAGCGCGGATTTGTAATTTGATCCGGTCCAACTGTTCTGCGTCGACACCGGCAATGACAAAATCCGCCAGCGCAGCATCAAGAGCATCTTCTGCCTGTTGCAAGGTCACGCCATCCGCCGGAACAACAATGAAATTAAACGTAGTGTCATCAAGGGAACTGCCCCGATAATAGGCCGCCGTGTAGGTCGCGACTTGGGTATCGAACTGCATCTTTTCCGCCAGGAAAGACGTGGTGCCGCCGCCGAGGATCTCGGCGAGGATTGTCAGTGCAGCGGCCTTTTCCTGTGCACCGGGATCACGTTCCGGCGCAAGATAGGACCGGCTTACATAGGGTTGCGCCACACGCGGGTCACGAAAGATCAGCCGCCGCTCTGCGTTCTGGGGCGGTTCTTCGGTGCGCAGGCGTTCGGGCAGGTCAGGATTGGCGGGGATCACCCCATAGTATTTCCTAGCCAATGCCAGCACGTCTTCGGGTTCCACATCGCCAGAGACCACCAGAATGGCGTTGTTGGGCGAATAATAGGTCTCGTAGAAGGACAGCGCATCATCCAGATCAAGTGTCTGCATCTCGTGTTTCCAACCAATCACCGGCACGCCATATCGATGGTTGAGATATTGCGCGGCGTTCATCTGTTCATTGAACAGTGCAGACGGGTTGTTCTCGGTGCGCTGGTTGCGCTCTTCGAGGATCACGTCACGTTCGGTGCGGATGTTGTCCGGCGTCAGCCGGATGTTGCGCATCCGGTCGCTTTCCATCCGCATCATCAGCTCCAGCCTATCGGCGGCCACCCGTTGGAAATAGGCGGTGTAGTCATAGCTGGTAAATGCGTTGTCGCGCCCGCCGTTGGCGGCCACGGTTGCGGAAAACTCGCCCGACTCCATTTTGTCTGTCGCTTTGAACAGCAAATGCTCCAGAAAATGCGCAACACCTGATGCGCCCTTCGGCTCATCCGCAGATCCGGCGCGATACCAGACCATCTGTTGCACAACCGGGGCGCGGTGGTCTTCGACCACGACAATTTCCATCCCGTTTTCAAGGGTGAAATGGCTGACCGCCTCGTTGGCATTGGCGTGGACTGTGGCAAACGGCAGGAATACCGCCGCCAAAGCCGCAAAAATCGGCGCTTTGAACATGGAGCGTCCTTTGAATGTTTCGCTTGTGCTTGTAGGTACGCGGGTTGCGCACACAATCAAGGGGCGATCTGCACTTTCAGCGCTGACGACTGATCACTTTGCCGGGGGCGCCGATGGAGTACGCGCACCAGCCCGGCGCCAGCGACGTGCCTCCTTGTTGGCATCAAGCGCCTGTCGTTTGTACGCTTGATTGTAGCGATCAACCGGCACAATCCGGAACTGGGTGAACCGTGCCTTGCGCTTGCGGAACTTGGCGTCAGTCTCGGCCAGTTCTTCGCGGATGTTGGCGGACACGCCATTGCGGCTGGCGTGACGCACCAATGCACCGTCACTTGCCGGGATACCCCCATCCGCCGATTGCGGACGCCCGCCAAAGGCCTGCACCCCTTCGTTAAGGGCAGAACGATCCGTCAGGTTGGCTTTGCCCGGTGTCGGCGTTGGCAGCGTCGCGTAGTTGTCGGGGGATTCAAGCGGCTTTACCGGCTGGATCATAAACTCGTCCGGCCCGTCAGAGGAGCTGCGCAGATCTCTCAATCCCTGATTGGAGCACGCCGCAAGAGCGAGCGGGATCAGGGCAATCAAAGCGATACGGCGCATGGGTCGTCTCCTATGGGTCTGCCTTTCAATATCGCAGGCAGGTGGGCAATGTCACTTATGTTTTTTCGCTGCCGCTTTTCCAGCCTTTTTTGGATCTTCCACAAAAAAGACCAAACCGATTGCGCCTGCAAAGATAAAGACATCCGCAACGTTGAAAACAAAGGGATTATTGATCCCGCAGCAGGACATGTTCAGGAAATCCAGAACATAGCCATAGATGACCCGATCTGCGACATTTGCCAGGGCGCCGCCGACGAGCAATCCGGCACTGATTTGCGCCAAAACGCCAACTTTGGCACGGCGCATCCAGAAAAACACGCCGACGCAAATCACCAGCGCAAGCCCGATCAACACCCAACGGCTGGCATCAGGCGCATCGCCCAGAATGCCGAAATTGATCCCGCGGTTTTCCCCATATCGGAAGTTCAGGATCGGCGGCATCACGTCAATCGCGCGGATGCGCGACAGATCCATCAGGTGGATCACAATGTACTTGCTGACCTGGTCCAGCAAAAAGGCGGCAAATCCGGCCCAGTAAAAGATACGCATCTGCCGCCCTCTGTCTTAGTGTCGGAAGTGGCGCATGCCGGTGAAGACCATCGCGAGGCCCGCCTCATCCGCCGCTGCAATCACTTCGTCATCGCGCATGGAGCCGCCCGGCTGGATCAGCGCGGTTGCGCCCGCCTCGGCCGCCGTGATCAATCCGTCTGCAAAGGGAAAGAAGGCGTCAGAGGCCACAACCGACCCTTGGGTCAGCGGCGCGGGCAGTCCCATCGCTTCGGCCATGTCCTGCGCTTTACGGGCAGCGATGCGGGTGCTGTCCACACGGCTCATTTGGCCCGCGCCAACGCCCACGGTTGCGCCGTCTTTGACATAGATGATCGCGTTGGATTTGACGTGTTTGGCCACGGTCCAGGCAAACAGCAGATCGCTCAGTTCCTGATCGGACGGTGCGCGTTTGGTTACGACCTTGAGGTCATCCCGTGTGATCCGGCCCACGTCCTTGTCCTGCACCAAAAAGCCGCCAGAGACCTGCCGCACGGCCAGTTGCGCCGCATCGGCATCGGCCAGACCATCGGTGGTCAGCAGACGCAGGTTCTTTTTCTTGGCAAACACTTCAAGCGCATCAGCATCGGCGCCAGGGGCAATCACCACTTCGGTAAAAATCCCGCTGATCGCTTCGGCGGTTTCACCGTCCAGTGTCTGGTTCAGTGCGATAATGCCGCCAAAGGCCGATGTCCGGTCACAATCAAAGGCGCGGGTATAGGCCTCGACCATGGTTGATCCGGTGGCCACGCCGCAGGGGTTGGCATGTTTGATGATCGCACAGGCCGGACCGCCCGCGGGGTCAAATTCGCTGACCAGCTCAAAAGCCGCATCGGTGTCGTTGATGTTGTTGTAAGACAACTCCTTGCCCTGATGCTGCTGCGCGGTGGCCACGCCGGGACGGTTTGTGCCATCGGTGTAGAACGCCGCCTGCTGATGCGGGTTCTCGCCATAGCGCAATGTCTGCGCCAATGTGCCGCCAAAGGTGCGGCGGCGCGGTGTGTTGTCCACCTGCGCAGCCATCCAGGTGCTGACAGCCGTGTCATAGGCGGCGGTGCGAGCATAGGCCGTCTGGGCCAGCCGTTGACGCAGGGCATAGGTGGTCTGGCCGTTGTTGGCCTCCAGCTCCGCGATCACGGCGGCATAGTCTTCGGTATCAACCACAACGTTGACAAAGCCATGGTTCTTGGCGGCAGAACGGATCATCGCCGGCCCGCCAATATCGATGTTTTCGATCACTTCGGCGTATTCGGCCCCTTTGGCCACCGTCGCCTCAAACGGATAAAGATTGACCACCACCAGATCGATGCCGCCGATGTTGTGTTCGTTCATCGCGGCAACATGTTCGTCATTGTCGCGCAGGGCCAGCAGACCGCCATGTACCACGGGGTGCAGGGTCTTGACCCGGCCATCCATCATCTCCGGAAAACCGGTAACTTCGGCCACGTCTTTGACCTCAAGCCCGGCCTCGCGCAGCGCCTTGGCGGTGCCGCCGGTGCTGAGCAGTTCAACCCCGTAAGTGGCCAGCGCCTTGCCCAGATCGACCAATCCGGTCTTGTCGGAAACGGAAAGAAGGGCGCGTTTGACGGGGGCAAGATCGGGCATGGCAGTGGTCCTTTGGTCAGTCGTCATCAGAATAGGGATCGTCCATAGACAAATCACGCACGCCAATCGCAGTTTCCTGCGCCTTGGACAAGGACCACCTGATGCGTGTGGCATAGGTAAATGCCATACCGGTGAGGACAATCTGCTGTGCCGCGCGGGGTTTGAGGCGGGTTGTCTCCAGATAGACCCCCGGATCAAGCGAGAGGTTATGCGCCCCGTCATGGCGGAAAACCCAGATTTCCCCGCTCTTTAACGCCATCGAAACCGCAGCGCCGCCCAGATCCAGCGTTGCATCCACGTCCGGATGCAGGTGAAACCGGATGTCAAAGCGCAGACCCTTCAGCTCTCCCGCGTCCAGCGCCGCGTCAAAGCGTCGCTTGTCGGCATCTTCCATCGCCAAGAGCATGTCTTCTCCCGCAAGGCCGCGCCCGTCCAGCGTCAGCTCAAGTGTGCGGGCATGGGTCAGCCCATGGGATTTGACATAGCCGTTGTGCCCGCCCTGAAACCGCAGGCCATCCGGGGCGCTGCTGATTTCGACCGGCACATGGGTTGGCCCGTCGATCAGTTCTTCCAGACCAGAATGACGGTCCGGTTCGGCCAAGCGGGCACTGGAGAAGCCGCCAAGCGATAGTGCAGAATGCGACGGCGTTGCCCGCCCGGCCCGGCGCCACTCAAGCCCGAAAGACGCGCCAGATCCGCAGTTCACCACCAAGGGACGGCGGCCAGAGGTGAGTTCAAATGCCAGTGTTGATGCATGAGCGTTCACCGACGCATCCTCAACCGGCGGGGTATCGGCATCGATCACAACGCTGGTGCGCCCGGCAGACAGGCGGGCATAGCCCATGGCAAGACCTTCAGGCTGCGTTGCCCGCACGTTGGAGGCCGCCAGCGCATGATCCAGCCATCCCTCGACACCGCGCCCACCGCCGTGAAACCGCGCCAAACCGCCATCGGCGTGGCGCAGGCTGCGCAGGGTGGGGGCGATCCGTTCAATTGCGGCAAGGTGTTCACGCGGCGGAGTACGGCCAACATCCTGCAGCGCGGCTCCGGCCCAGGTCAGCAGCGTAAACACGGCCAGCAGTTCTTCGGGATTGCGGGTGGGCAAACCGCCCTGATCGTCGATCTGTATGCTGCACTCGCGCGCCAGTGCCTTGACCGCCGGATCGGCCAGCCCCTCTTGCCCTTCAAGGGCAAGTCCAGCGTAGATCAAACCAGTAAGCGCCTCGAACCGGGGCAAACCCGGCGCCGCGCCGCGCCAGCGCCGCGAAAGGAATTGTGTCTGCTGTTCAAGCGAGCGGTAGAACGCCTTGCTTTGTGCCGTTTCCTGGCCCCGCAGCACAAACAACGCGTGGTTGATCCACCGGATCAAACGGCGGCCCGTCAGATCAGGTGTCCACCCCGGCCCCTTGCCCTTGCCATAAATTTCGATCCAGCCCCAAAGCCAGTCTTGCGCCGCAGACCGCGCCGCTGGATCCCCCAGTGCAGCCAGATCATCGAGCCAGGAAAACCCCTGCAATTCGGCGGCATAATTCGCATCTGGTGGCTCAATCGCCCACATGGATTGCCCCGGCGCATTCACCAGAGTTCCGGCAAACAGGAAATTGCCCGCGATCAACTGCCGCCCGCGGGCAAAAGAACCGATAGTTCGGGGCTCGGGGGAGGATACGAATCCTTTGACCTGCGCACGGGTGCGGGTCGCCGCGCGGGCGTGCCACCGATTGAGAAACCGCGCCTTGCGCGCTTTCAAGCTGGTCATATTGAACATATCTCGCTGCCCTTGACGCTCTGACGGCGTTTGACGGGAGCATAGCCCGCGCACGACGCTGAGTCACCGCTTTTTGCCCCGGAAGGGTAGCATCGGCGGGTTTGGTCGCAAATGGGCTGTTTTGATCGGCTTGGCAGCGCTAGAACTGCGCCTTGAAACCACCGGAGGATTGCCCGTGATTGCCAGCTTGATGATGTATCTGCGCCCCGAAAACGCTCAGGCTCATGATCGGTATTGGACTTTGATCCGCGCCGAACTCGCCCAGCGCGGCATTGATGCACCTGAAAAACCGGACAATGCACGGGATGAATTTGAGGCCTGGACCGCTGACGATCTGGTGTTGAGCCAGACCTGCGGCATGCCCTATCGCAAATGGCTGCATGACAAGGTCACGCTGATCGGCACGCCGGATTATGGCGTAAAAGGCTGTGAGGCAGGCTATTACAACAGCGTGATTGTGGTGCGGGCGGATGATCATCGGACAGGCTTGCCCGCCTATCGCGACGCGCGTTTCACCTACAATCAAACCTTTTCGCAATCAGGGTATGCCGCGCCCTTTGCCCTGGCCAAAGCGCACGGCTTCTGGTTCGAAAACCGCAGCCAGAGCCACGGTCATCTCAACTCGGCGCGGGCCGTGGCAGAAGGACGGGCCGATATTGCCGCGCTTGACGTGGTGACGTGGGAATTGATCCAGAAATACGATGCTTTTGCAGCTGATCTGCGGGTTCTGGCCCAAACCTCTCCGACCCCCGGCCTGCCCTATATCGCGGCGGCAGGTGTCGACCGGCAGGCGACATACGACGCGGTCTCGGCGGCGATTGCGGGGCTAGATCAAGCGGATCGCGATGCGCTTTGCCTCAAAGGTTTGACCCACATTCCCAAAGCCGCCTATCTGGCGATCTCAAATCCTCCAGAAACCGCTGGCTGATCAAACCGCCTTGCGCAGACAGGCGATGTAGAACCCGTCCATGCCGCCTTTGTCCGCCCAGAAATCGGGACGCAGCCGCAGGCCGCCTTCGGTGGTGATCCAATCCGCCGAGACACCATCAATCTTCAGCGCATCGCGGTCCACGGTCATATCCTCGTGCCGCTCCAGTGCCTCGTCCACCTGCACTTCACCCTCATCAGGCAGCAGGCTGCATGTACAAAACACCAGACGACCGCCGGGTTTGAGCAATGTCCAAGCGTGGTCAATCAACTCTCCCTGCAATTCGATCAGATCGCCAAATTCGGACCCATCCTTGGCATAGGGCAGATCAGGGTGGCGGCGCATTGTGCCAGTGGCTGAACAGGGCGCATCCAGCAAAATCGCGTCAAAGCTGCCTTTCACTGCGCGGGCATCTTTGGTCAGCGTTTTGGCTGTTAGCCCGACCCGCGCAAGGTTTTCTTTGACCCGCACCATACGTGGCACCGAAGAATCGACCGCCGTTACCTCCGCGCCAGCGGCGGCCAGTTGCATGGTCTTGCCGCCCGGCGCGGCACATAGATCCAGCACGGCTTCGCCGGCTCGGGGTGCCAAAACCCGCACAGGGATCGCGGCAGCGGCGTCTTGGACCCACCATTCGCCTTCGGCAAATCCGGGCATTGTTGACACCTGGCCTGCATTTTCGACGCGCACGGTGCCCGTCGCCAGCAAGGCACCACCCACCAATTCAGCCAATGCCTTTGCATCACCCTTGGCGGTCAGATCCAGCGGTGCACCTGCAAAATGCGCCGCCTCCATGGCCGCCATCGCATCTGGCCCCCATGCCTCAATCAACGGGCCGCGCAGCCACTTGGGCAGGCGGGGGGCACGCAATGCGGCCCATGCCTCGGGGCCGTCAGTTGCAATTTTGCGCAGCACCGCATTGGTGAGGCCTTTGAGGTGGCTCAATTTGTTATGGCTCGATACCAGATTGACCATCGTATTCACCACACCATGCGCAGCACCGCCCTGACACAGCTCGACGGTGCCAACGCGCAACACATTGCGAATGGTCAGGGGCGGTTGTTTGTTCAGGTGTTTTTGCAGCAACCGGTCTGCACGTTCCAACCCGCGCAGGGTTTCTACAGCAAGGCGTTGCGCTCGGGCGCGGTCATCGGGGGGCAGTTTGTCCAGCACGCCACCCGCCAGCAGTTCGGACATCAAACGCGGCTCATCCCCCAGTATCTGATCGAGCATATACACCGCACTTCTGCGGGCTTGAACGCCTGTGTCTGCCATTGGGGTTTCCTGTCTATCCGGGGTCTTGGGTTGTCGTGGGCATGTCGGCACGTATATCAATGCGCAGAATGCCTCAAGAGGACAGCATGACAGAGACCGCGCCGAACCCCGACCGTGAAGAGCAAAAAGCGCAACTGCCCCCCGCCGCGCAACGCGCCTTGGCCGAGGCCGAAGAGCGGCGCAAGCAGGCAGACGCGCTGGATCTACCACCGGAACTGGGCGGACGCGACGGGCCGGAGCCCGTGCGCTACGGCGATTGGGAGAAAAAGGGCATCGCAATCGATTTTTGATCGATGCCCAATCTGATCAGCGCAGCTTGAATTCAGCCGATTCGCCGGTTCCACGATCTGATGTGATGCGCATGCGCTCTCCGTTCACACGCACTTCCTGACAATTGTAGCCAAGATCATCACCGCCCCATTCAAGGCTGCGGCACAGATAACCGCCCTTCCACTGCCAACGTCCGCTGATGTCCCAGGTTGCCCCTCGCCCTGATATACGGCCATCCGGGCTAACCTGAAGGCGCACCAATGGTCGTGACAAAGTTTTGCCATCCACAAGCGCCACAAATTCCGCGCGGCTTGTCACCTTTTGAAAATCGGCAAAGGCCGGACCCGCCAAGCCCGTCAACAGCGCCGCACCAATTGCAATAAAACGTTTCATCACTCACCTCCGAAAAGAAGTTCTGAAACAGATACGTTTCCAAAAGGTGATTGGTTTCATTTTTGGTAAGTTTTCCGCAACGCGCGGGTCTTGCCTTGCCCCTCAACGGGCAATCACACAAATCGGATGATTGCCCGGATTGCGCCCGCCGCCCATGTCGAGACACAGTTCATCATAGCGCCAGCGTTCGAAGCTGCGGCCAAGTTGAAAGCTGGCGATCAAAGCCACGAAAACCACCGCCAGAAGCAGCACCCGTTTCTCAAGATGCGGGATCATTCAACCCCAGAACATCCAACATATCGTATTGCCCCGGCGCACGGCCCTGCCCCCAAAGCGCGGCCTTGAGCGCCCCGCGTGCAAAAACCGAGCGGTCAGAGGCAACGTGGCGCAGGATGATCCGTTCCCCTGCTGCGGCGAACATCACGTCGTGTTCGCCAACAATATCGCCGCCGCGAATCGCAGTGAAACCGATATCGCCGCGTTTGCGGGCGCCGGTGATGCCATCCCGTCCACGGTCGGCCACATCGTTGAGCGACACACCACGCCCTTCTGCGGCAGCTTCGCCCAGCATCAGCGCAGTTCCGGAGGGCGCATCGACCTTTTGGTTGTGGTGGGCCTCAATCACTTCGATGTCGTAGTCTTCATCCAATGCGGCGGCCACGCGTTTTGTCAGTTGGGTCAACAAGTTCACGCCAAGGCTCATGTTGCCGGCCCGTACGATCACCGCATGACGCGAAGCCGGTTCCAGCGCCGCGATCTCGTCGTCTGACATCCCCGTGGTGCCGATCACATGCACCGCGCGGGCCTGCGCGGCCAATGCGGCGAACTCCAGCGTGGCGGCGGGCGCGGTAAAATCAATGATGGCCTGCGATTTGGCGATCGCTTCGAGCGGATCATCCGTGACCTTGAGGCCCGTTGCCGCGCCGCCCATGACCTCGCCCAGATCTTGCCCGACCCAAGGGTGGCCGCTGCGCTCAACTGCGCCAGCCAGATGATGTTTGTCCGAAGCATTGACCTGCGCAATCAACATTTGGCCCATACGGCCAGAGGCCCCTGTGATTGTCACACCTGTGGTCTGGGTCATGGCTTTGATCTCCTGCATCGCTTTGACGTGGGTTTAGCCTGCCTTCACCTGCTTGGCAAAGCCATTGGGAGGCACTAGATGGGGGACATGGGAAAGAACAAGTTTCATGAGGGCTCCGGCCCATCGCAACGCCAGCTTCGTGTGGGCGAAACCATCCGCCGGGCTTTGTCCGAGGTGCTGGCGCGTGGGGATGTGCATGACCCCGAGCTGAACCGCATGTCGATCACCGTGGGTGAGGTGCGCACTTCACCCGATCTCAAGATCGCGACAGCCTATGTCTTGCCGCTGGGCGGTCAGGGACAGGATGAAGTGTTGCAATTGCTGGCCCGCAACAAAGGTGAGCTGCGCCGTATGGTCGCAAAAAAGCTGACGCTGAAATTCTCGCCGGACCTGCGGTTCCAACTGGATCAGACCTTTGACCAGATGGATGAAACCCGCCGGATGCTGAACCAAGAGGTCGTGCGCCGCGACGCAGATGCGCCGGACGATACCGGCGAGGCATGATCCGGCTGGCGGCTCTTGCGCTGCTGCTTTGCGCCACTGCGGCGCAGGCGGCGGAGTGCCGCAAAGAAACCTACAACGGCAATACCTACACCCTGTGCGAGGTGTCCCCCGCCAAAGAACAGCTTCGGCTGTTTTTATGGGACAGTGATGATTTGCTTTATGGCCATTTTGGCAGCGTTGACCGAGCATTGCGGCAGCAGGGCAAGCAGCTTGGCTTTGCCATGAATGCGGGCATGTACCACGAGGATCGCGCGCCCGTTGGCCATTACATTGAACAAGGTGAACAGCAGCGCGGCGTGATTTCAAGTGCGGGTCCGGGGAACTTTGGCCTGCTTCCGAATGGTATTTTGTGTTTGCGCAAAGGCCGCGCCGATGTGTTTGAGACCAACGCCTACCTTGACCAGAACCCGCAGTGTTATGGTGCAACCCAATCCGGCCCGATGTTGGTGATTGATGGCGCGTTGCATCCACGCTTTTTGCCGGACAGCACCTCACGCTACATTCGCAACGGTGTTGGCACCTCCGCGGATGGCAAAAGGGCCGTGTTTGCAATCTCGGACAACACTGTCACCTTTCATGAGTTTGGTCGGTTGTTTCGCGATCATCTGAAACTGCCAAATGCGCTTTATCTGGACGGCAATGTTTCTCGCATTCGCGCACCGGATTTGGGTCGTGATGACCCTGGATTTACCCCGCTTGGCCCAATCATCGGCGTGGTCGAGGACGCAAAGTAACGCCGCGCGCTGCCGCGTTGTTTATTTCGTCCTCCCTCTGGGCAGGGACCGCGTCTCTCTGTATAGCGCAGGCGCACAGTGAATAAGGGACGAACATGGCGCGTAAACGCAAAGGCCGGGATATTTCAGGGTGGCTGGTGGTGGACAAACCCGCCGGGCCAACCTCAACAGCCGTGGTGAACAAGGTGCGTTGGGCGCTGGATGCCAAGAAGGCCGGCCATGCAGGCACCCTTGATCCGGATGCAACCGGTGTTCTGGCCGTGGCATTGGGCGAGGCGACCAAAACCGTTCCCTATATTACCGATGCGCTCAAGGCTTATGAGTTCACCGTCACACTTGGCGCGGCGACGAATACCGATGATGCTGAGGGTGAAGTGCTCAAGACCTCCGACATCCGGCCCGATGATGCCGCGATCAAAGAGGCACTTGGCCGTTTCATCGGTGATATCGAACAGGTGCCGCCGCAGTTTTCAGCGGTCAAAATCGACGGGGAACGCGCCTACAAACGTGCACGCGACGGCGAAGAGATGGATCTGGCCGCGCGGCCCTTGTTTGTGGAAAGCCTGTTGCTGATTGACCGTCCCGATGCCGATCATGTGACGCTTGAGATGGTCTGCGGCAAGGGCGGTTATGTCCGGTCTATCGCGCGGGATCTGGGCGAGGCTCTGGGCTGTTATGGCCATGTGCGCGAATTGCGCCGCATCTGGTCCGGTCCGTTTGAAGCGGCCAAGGGGATGACTATCGAGCAGATCGAGGAAATGGCCCGCACGCCGGAACTGGACGATCACTTGCTGCCGCTCGAAGAGGGGCTGTGCGATCTGCCGGAAGTCAAAGCCAGCGCCGAAGGGGCCACGCGGTTGCGCAATGGCAATCCCGGCATGGTGATCGCGCATGACGTAGAATACGGCGACGAATGCTGGGCCTCATATGAGGGCAAGGCAGTGGCCGTGGGCCGGTTCAAATCAGGTGAGTTGCACCCTTCTCGCGTGTTCAACACCTAAGCCTTCATTGATCACCCGAAGCCATACCAAGGGCGATGCGCCCTCCACGGCGGTCTATTCGGACTGCGAAAGGTATCGCTATAGCCTCAGCCGTGTTTGGGACGCAGGTGCCGAACGGGTGATGTTTGTGATTTTGAACCCGTCCACCGCGACAGAGATGCAGAACGATCCAACAGTAGAACGCTGTGAACGGCGGGCCCGGACGCTGGGCTTTGGCGGGTTTCGTGTAACCAATATTTTTGCGTGGCGGGCCACAGATCCGCGCGACATGAAGGCAGCCAAAGATCCGGTAGGCCCGCAGAATGATGAGATCCTGTCTGAAGGGGCCGAATGGGCGGATCGTATCATCGCCGCCTGGGGCGTGCATGGTGCGCATCAAAATCGAGGCTTGGCCGTCGCAGATATGCTTCGCGCGGGGCCAAAGCCGCTGTTCCATTTGGGATTGTCCAAAGCGGGTCACCCGAAGCACCCGCTCTATCTGCCATATGTACAGCAACCCGTGCTCTGGACCTGAGAAAACCCTTCTGCCTTAGAGGTGTATTAACTTGCCCAGGCTACCAAGAAACTGCCCGCTATAGGGGCAGAATGATTGATCCAGCGGAGCGGATGGGAAAACACATGTTTGGGATGTCTGGATTGGTGGGTGCGTTGACCAGCGGCGCAGCGGCGCCCGCCGGAGTGGATGCCGCAGACGGGGTCGAAAGCGTTGAACCCCCGCTCGCGCAGCATGTGAAGACCGTTCCGAACATGACCGCTGCGCAGGATGGCACGCTGCTTGATGCGCCTGCGGAAGGGTCGGAAACAACCGGCTGGATTGCGCAAGAACACGCCGCGCAGATCCATGATTTCGAACCGGCCCAAGATGCGCTCGTCTTGGTCTGGGACGACCGTACCCCCGACGCGCGAGAGCCACAGGTCCGCATCGCAGAAGACACCGCACAGCCTGGCCAATTGCAGGTTTGGATGGGGAGACGCATGATGGCGCAAATTGGCGGACCTGCCCCTTTGGCCGAAGCTGACCTTGCCCTTGTTCCGCTGAGCGTGGCACAGGATTTGGGGTTTGCGCCTGATTGATATGCAACGTGAACCGCAGCGTTTTGAAGGGATCATACCCGGCGATCCGTAAAGATACCCTTTGCCAAACACCTCCGGATGTCCTATACGCCCCCATCGCCAGCTGATTCCCATCGGTCGGCGGTATCTCCATGGGCCTGTGCTGGACGACATCCCGGCCTGCGCCATTCCTTTTCACTTTATCCCATGAAGGAGACCCCGATGTCGATTACGCCCGAAGAAAAAGCACGCGTGATGAAAGAATTCGGCACCAAAGAAGGCGACACAGGTTCGCCCGAAGTACAGGTTGCCGTTCTGAGCTCGCGTATTGCCACGCTGACAGAGCACTTCAAGACCCACAAGAAAGACAACCACGGTCGCCGTGGCCTTTTGAAAATGGTCGCGACGCGCCGTAAGCTGCTGGACTATGTCAAAGGCAAAGATGAGGCCCGTTATCAGGACCTGATCAAACGTCTGGGTCTGCGCCGCTAAGCGCAGCCGCATCTCAGAGTTATTGAAAACGCCCGGTTCTTGCCGGGCGTTTTTTATTGTGGGGCGCAATGTGGTGCGGCCCCGGCATTTTTGAAAATTCCAGACGGCTTCCTTTGAAGAAAACAAATCACGTCAATTGCAGGGCGGGCAAATCAAATTGGCCTCCGCCCGTCGCTGTTGCCGCCTGAGTTGCGCATATTCACAAGGCTTTCCATTGCACCAAAAAACCTGTATGCCCCCGCAATCTGAAAGCCGGCGCCCGGACCTCAGCGCCTGACAAAGAAGATACCGAGGTCAGGGGGAATGCGCCCCCTATGCAAAGGCCAATTGGCCAACACAGGAAACGTAGATGTTTAATGTAACGACAAAATCCATTCAGTGGGGCGAAGAGACGCTCACACTGGAAACAGGTAAAGTGGCCCGTCAGGCAGACGGTTCCGTCATCGCAACGCTGGGCGAAACCAGCGTGATGGCAAAAGTCACCTATGCACGACAGCAAAAGCCCGGACAGGACTTTTTCCCGCTGACCGTCCACTACCAAGAGAAATATTACGCCGCCGGCAAAGTGCCAGGCGGTTTTTTCAAACGTGAGGCTCGCCCCACCGAGAAAGAAACCTTGACAGCCCGCCTGATCGACCGTCCGATCCGTCCGCTGTTTGTCCCCGGCTTCAAGAACGAAGTTCTGGTGATGTGTACGGTTCTCAGCCACGATCTGGTCAATGACCCGGACATGGTTGCGATGATTGCGGCCTCTGCCGCACTGACCATTTCCGGCGCGCCGTTCATGGGCCCTATTGCCGGTGCCCGCGTTGGTTATGAGGATGGTGAATACATCCTGAACCCAACCGTGGACGACATGCAGGATCTGCGCTTGAACCCGGATCAGCGTTTGGATCTGGTTGTGGCCGGCACCAAAGACGCCGTGATGATGGTTGAATCCGAAGCCTATGAACTGACCGAAGAAGAAATGCTCGGCGCGGTGAAATTTGCTCATGACAGCATTCAACCTGTCATCGACCTGATCATCGATCTGGCCGAAGATGCCGCGAAAGAGCCGTTTGACTTCCAGCCTGTAGACTACTCCGAGTTGTCCGCAGCCGTGGCCAAGGCGGGCGAAAAAGAAATGCGCGCCGCTTTTGCAATCGCCGACAAGCAAGAGCGCACCGCCGCTGTTTCCGCTGCGCGTGAAACGATCAAAGCCGCATTGAGCGAAGAGCAATTGGCAGATGCCAACCTCGGTTCCGCGATGAAAGGTCTTGAGGCCTCCATCCTGCGCGGTGACGTTGTCAAAACCGGCAAGCGTATCGACGGCCGCAAGACCGACGAGATCCGCGATATCGTTTCGCAAACCGGCCTGTTGCCACGGACACACGGCTCTGCCCTGTTCACCCGAGGCGAAACGCAGGGTCTGGTTGTGACCACCCTGGGAACCGGCGATGATGAACAGTTCATCGACGCACTGCATGGCAATTTCAAATCAAACTTCCTGCTGCACTATAACTTCCCTCCCTATTCGGTTGGCGAAGTTGGCCGTGTGGGCCCTCCCGGCCGTCGTGAGATCGGTCACGGTAAGCTTGCATGGCGTGCGCTTCAGGCGGTTCTGCCTGCGGCTACCGACTTCCCCTACACCATCCGCGTTGTGTCCGAGATCACCGAATCCAACGGGTCGTCCTCCATGGCGTCTGTCTGCGGTGGCTCCTTGTCCATGATGGACGCGGGCGTTCCGCTGAAATCGGCTGTGGCGGGTGTTGCGATGGGTCTGATCCTCGAAGAAGACGGGTCTTACGCGATCCTGTCCGACATTCTGGGCGATGAAGATCACCTCGGTGATATGGACTTTAAAGTGGCCGGTACCGAAGCAGGGATCACCTCCTTGCAGATGGACATCAAGATTGCCGGTATCACGCAAGAGATCATGGAAAAGGCACTGGCGCAGGCCAAAGAAGGCCGGATCCATATTCTTGGTGAGATGAACAAAGCCATCTCCGGCGCGGCAGATTTCTCTGTTCACGCACCGCGCATCGAAACGATGCAGATCCCAACGGACAAAATCCGTGAAGTGATCGGTTCGGGCGGTAAAGTCATCCGTGAGATCGTTGAAGTGTCCGGCGCCAAGGTCGACATCAACGACGAAGGCATCATCAAGATCGCGTCGCCAAACGGTGACAGCATCAAGAAAGCCTACGACATGATCCATTCGATCGTGGCAGAGCCAGAAGAAGGCATGGTCTACACCGGCACGGTTGTGAAAATTGTCGACTTCGGTGCGTTCGTGAACTTCTTTGGCAAGCGCGACGGCCTGGTGCATGTGTCCCAGATCGAAAACCGCCGCCTGAATCATCCTTCAGATGTTCTGAAGGAAGGCCAAGAAGTGAAAGTGAAGCTTTTGGGCTTTGACGATCGCGGCAAGGTGCGCCTGTCCATGAAGGTTGTGGATCAGGAAACCGGCGAAGAGATCAAGAAAGAAGAAAAAGCAGAGGATTGATCCTCTCTTTGTTCTGAAAATCTTTGGAAAGGCCCCGGTGGAAACATCGGGGCTTTTTGCTGTTAACATCTGATATTGCTGAATTTACTGCTCCGACAAACCAGCGGTTGTGCAGCAAACCTAATACTTGCCAAGCGGAATCCCGCTCCTTACTCATTTCCCATGAACTTTCTCTACCGTGCCTTGTTTAAGCATTTGATGCTCTCTGCGGTCCGTTCGCATCAAGATGCGGGACGTCCTGCGCTGGCCGGCTACGCCTTTGATCTGATTACCGCCAAGATCCATTTGGATGGACGGTTTGCGCATCGCGAATTGTCGGCGCTGGAAAGGCATGTGTTTCCGCAATTGGAGCCGGGCGGGATCTGTCTGGATGTGGGCGCCAATATTGGCAATCACGCAGTAAACTTTGCCGATGTGTTTGATCAAGTTCACGCCTTTGAACCGAACCAAAAGGCGCTTGAACTGCTCAGGATCAACGCGGCTTTGCGGCCCAATATTACCGTTCATCCCGTGGGGCTATCGGACCAGTCGCGCGTGCTGGAGGTCATCCAACCTGCCTTTAACCTTGGTGGCACGGGGGCGAGTGCTACGAACGGAAATCCACTGGATGAAAAAGTCGAGCTACAGCTCAAGGCGCTGGATGAGATGAAACTGCCCTTATACGGCAAACGCGTCACCTTTATGAAGATAGATGTCGAGGGCCATGAGCCCGAGGTGATCCGCGGTGCGGCGCAGACATTGTCGGATCACAGTCCGGTCTTGGGCATCGAGGTGGACCGCCGTTCCGTTCAGGATGGCAGCAGCCCGGCGCTGGATGCAGCGCAGGCGCTTGGGTATACCCATATGTACGCCATGCGGCGAGGCCGCGCGGCACTGTTCCGCGCGGTAGACAGGCCCACCGCGCGCAACTATCCATTGTTGCTGTTGTCGAAGTCCAAACTCAACTTCGACTAGGATCAGCCCGGCGCTTTGGTTGTGCGCAGGTAGGGCAGAACGGTTGTAAATTCCCCGAACTTGGCCTTTGCATCGTCATTGGAAACAGTTGGCGGAATGATCACATCATCGCCAACATTCCAGTTTGCCGGTGTCGCCACGCCATTGCCCGTGGACATCTGCAACCCATCCAGCGCCCGCAGCACTTCGGCAAAGTTGCGACCAACGGTCATGGGATATGTCATCGAAAGCTTCAATTGCTTGTCCGGTCCAATGATGAAGACAGACCGCACCGTGGCGCTGTCTGCGGGCGTGCGGCCATCGGGCAAATAGGCCTCTGCTGGCAGCATGTCGAAGGCTTTGGACACTTCCAAGCCGGTGTCTGCGATGATCGGGAAACCGGCCTTGGCGCCGGCAACCTGCTCGATATCGCCCTTCCATTTTTTGTGGTCCTCAACGCCATCGACGCTGACGCCGATCACCTTGGTGCCCCGCTTGGCCCATTCATCGGCCAGCTGTGCCACCGCACCGAATTCCGTGGTGCAAACGGGTGTGAAGTCTTTGGGGTGCGAAAACAGGATCGCCCAGCTGTCACCGATCCAGTCATGCAAAGAAAGGCTGCCTTGATCGGTTTCGACAGTAAGATCAGGAATAGTGTCGTTAATGCGCAAACCCATGGTATCCTCCGGGGTAATTGTCAGAATGCTGTATGCATGATGTAATTATTCTTAAGTCCAGTTGCATCCCCTCTCTTGCAGCACCACATGCTGAGTGACAAAGTGGCGCAGATTTCGTCAGGGACGGACCCTGTTGCATCAACGAAACAAAGGATTTCTGTCATGCTCGAGAAAAAAGAGTTCTACATCAACGGCCAGTGGGTCGCGCCTGCGGTCGCCAATGATTATGCCGTCATCAACCCATCCACCGAGGAACAATGCGCTGTCATCTCTCTGGGCGGGCAAGCGGACACCGACGCGGCTGTCGCTGCTGCGCGTGCCGCATTCGACAGCTGGTCGCAGACCTCCAAGGAAGAGCGGACCCGCCTGATCGAAAAGCTCAAGGAAGTCTATATCGCCCGCCAGGAAGAGATGGCGCAGGCGATGTCGCAGGAAATGGGTGCGCCCATTGACCTGAGCCGTGCCCAGCAGGTTGGTGCAGGCAGCTGGCACATTGACGGGTTCCTCAAGGCATTTGAGGATTTCTCGTTCGAGCGCGACTTTACCGCCACCGAAAAAACCCTGCTTGAGCCGATTGGCGTTTGCGCGCTGATCACGCCCTGGAACTGGCCGATGAACCAGATCATCCTCAAGGCCATTCCGGCGATGGCGACCGGCTGCACCGTAATCCTGAAACCGTCCGAGATTGCACCGCTGTCTGGCATTCTGTTCGCCGAGTTTGTCCACGAGGCCGGCTTCCCTGCTGGTGTGTTCAATCTGGTCAATGGCGACGGTCCCGGTGTCGGCAGCCAGCTGTCCAGCCATCCAGAGGTGGACATGGTCAGTTTCACCGGCTCCACCCGCGCGGGTATCGCGATTTCCAAGGCGGCGGCAGACACGCTCAAGCGTGTATCGCTTGAGCTGGGCGGCAAGGGCGCCAATGTGATCTTTGAAGACGCGCACCCCAAGGCGGCCAAAGCGGGCGCAATCCGTTGTTTCCGCAACTCTGGCCAGTCCTGTAACGCGCCAACGCGGATGCTGGTGCACAAATCGCGATATGACGAGGCTGTGGAAATGGCGGCAGACGTGGCCAACAACACGCATGTCGGCCCGGCCTCCGAAGAGGGTAAGCACATTGGCCCTGTCGTGTCCGAAGCGCAATTCAACAAGATCCAGGGTCTGATTGAAAAGGGGATGTCGGAGGCGCGTCTCGTGGCAGGCGGGTTGGGCCGTCCTGATGGATTGAACCGCGGCTACTACGTAAAGCCAACCGTTTTTGCCGATGTCACCAACGATATGACCATCGCGCAGGAAGAGGTCTTTGGCCCGGTTTTGTCGATCATCCCCTTTGAGACCGAAGAGGAAGCCATCGCGATTGCCAATGATACGCCTTATGGCTTGACCATCTACATCCAGACCGAAGCCACCGAGAAACGCCGCCGCGTGGCGCGTCGGTTGCGCTCTGGCATGGTGGAAACAAATGGTCAGGGCTTTGCCATGGGCTCACCCTTTGGCGGGTACAAGCAATCCGGCAATGGCCGTGAGGGCGGTGTGTTTGGCCTTGAGGAATTCCTTGAAATCAAGGCGGTGTCCGGTTGGGCCGCTGAATAGATCGCCATCCTTGGCGCATGATCTGGGGCTGCCTTCGGGCGGCCTCTTTTCTTTTCAACTGGCCGCGCCCGACAGAACCCGCAGGATTGAGTTTTTCTTGCCAAATGAAGCCAAGAGTAGCGCTTTACACTTCGTTTACCTTGCGCGGCTAACGTTGTGTAGCGCGGGTAGCTGGAGAGCGACCCCGTGTGCCAAGTGAAGCCCCGTTCGGCCGGGCGCACCGGTCTGGACGGGGTGATGCCCTTTGCTTCATTTGGCAAGAAAAACTCAATCCCGCCCTCTCAGAACGGTGCCTTCGCCCGGATTTTCACGGATCGGCCACCCTGTGGATGATTGAAGCGCAACTCTTCTGAATGAAGCATCAGGCGCGGAAACTCCAACGCGGGGCCGCTTGCATAAAACGGATCCCCCAAGATCGGATGTCCCAGCGCCAGCATATGCACACGCAGCTGGTGGCTGCGGCCAGTCTTGGGCATCAGGCGCACACGGGCTGTCGTGCCCTCGTCTTTGATCACACGCCAGTCTGTCTGCGCCGGTTTGCCCGTGTCATGGCATACCATTTGAAGCGGCCGGTTCGGCCAGTCGACGATCAGGGGCAAATCAATAGTCCCCGACTTTTCCGCCGGTACGCCCCAGACCCGCGCCACATAGGTTTTACGGGTCATGCGTTTTTCAAACTGCAAGCCAAGGTGGCGTTGGGCATAGGGCGTCAGGGCAAAGATCATGACGCCGGATGTGTCGCGGTCCAGACGGTGCACCAGCAAGGCATCGGGAAAGGCGGCCTGCACCCGCGAGAGCAGGCAATCGGCCAGATGTTCGCCTTTGCCCGGCACGCTCAACAAACCGGCGGGTTTATCGACCAACAGCACCTCTGCATCTTCGTGCAAAATCACCAGCGGGTCTTGGGGCGGGGAATACGTAACGTCCATAGGCCGTTCGATCACAGATGTAGGGTGGGTTTTCAACCCACCTCATGCCAGTCTTTGCCAAACAAAGGAGAATTGAGATGCATCCCACAGTGCAAAAGTTTCACGATATGGTGCTTGAAGGCAATCATGAGGGGGTGTCGGATCTGATGGCAGATGACATCCGGTTCATGCCGCCGACCTATTGGGCGACGTGGCACGGTCGCGAGGCGGTCTCGGCGGTGTTGGGGCATGTCGGCGAGGTGTTCGAGGATTTCCGCTATCGCCGCGTGCTGGGTGAGGACGATTATTGGATCCTTGAGTTTGAGTGCAAGATCAATGGGCTTGATTGTGTCGGCCTGGATCTGATGACCTTGAACGAGGCTGGTGAGATGCAGCAGCTTGAGGTGGTGATGCGGCCCCACAAAACTGTCGGCGCTCTGCGGGAGGCAATGAACAAGCGCGTTGCGACCGACCCGCGGTTTCTCAAGCTGCGCGAGGCGCTGTCTTAACCTTGTTGCGGTTTGCGCATCTGGCGCAACATTGAGCCTGAATAGATCACCAATGCCGCCCAAATCATGGGAAAGGCAATCATACGCGCCTGACCAAAGGGTTCTTTGAAGACAAAGACCGCGACGAGGAAAATCATCGTGGGCGCAATATATTGCAAGATGCCGATCGTCGAGAGGCGCAGCAGTTTGGCGCCGTTGGCATAGATCATCAACGGCACCGCTGTCACCGCGCCGCAACCGAGCAAAAGCCAGGTGTCGCGGGTCAGGCTGAGGCTGAAATGCGATTGGCCCGTTGCAGTGAGATACCCCAGATAACCGAGCGCCGGGACAATCAGGATCAGCACTTCAAGCAAGAATCCCTGATTGGGGCCGATAGGCAGGCTTTTCTTGGCCAACGCGTAAAACCCCCAGGACACGGTCAGCGCCAGCGCAACCCAAGGCATACGACCGGCGTCCAATGTCAGGACCAGCACCGCACCCGCTGCCAGGGCGATGGCAAGCATCTGTGCCTTGCTCAGACGTTCCCCCAGCAGGACCGACGCAAGAAAAATGCTGAACAACGGGTTGATGTAATAGCCCAACGCTGCCTCAAGAGTGTTGCCCGAAGTGATCGCCCAGACATAGATCCCCCAATTGATCGAGATCAGCGCCGCCGTCACACAGCCCATGGCCAGCATACGCGGCGTGCGCAGCGCCTCTCGCAGGGCGTCGGTGCGGCGCAAGATGATCAACACCACCGCAGCAATCGGCAGTGACCAGATGATCCGGTGCACCACCACTTCAGCCGCAGGAATATGCGAGAGCAGTTTCATGTATAGGGGTAAGAAGCCCCAGAACACATAGGCTCCCAGCGCATAAGCCAGACCTAGCGGTGTGTCTTCGTTTTTGGTGGGGGGCAAGCTGTCTGGGTTACGCATGGCGGATCCTCCGGCGTCATGCGTAACCGCGATTGTGGAGGGCGACCACCCCTAAACTTTGACCCGTTCAGAGGCGGGATCATACATCGGTTTCAGCGAAACATCTGCCTTGACGCGGGTGCCTGCCACGTCGATTTCGTAGGACGAGGCCAGTACATCTGCCGCACTTTCCCCTTTACACGGCACATAGCCAAGGCCGATCGCTCCGCCCAATGCATGGCCATATGACCCCGAGGACAGATAGCCGACAATCTCGCCGTCCCGCAGCACCGGTTCATTGTGGTAGAGCAGTGGTTCAGGATCGGTCAGTCGGAACTGCACCATCCGCGCGTCCAGCCCGGTTTCCTTTTTGCGCAGCACCGCATCGCGGCCGATAAAGTCAGGCTTGTCGGTTTTCACGGCAAAGCCGAGGCCCGCCTCCAACACATGATCTTCTGCGGTGATGTCATGGCCAAAGTGGCGAAAGCCCTTTTCGATTCGGCAACTGTCCATCATATGCATCCCGCAGAGTTTCAGATCCATGTCCGCACCAGCCTCTGCGAGCGTTTCAAACACATGTGCCGATTGATCCGCACTGACGTAGATCTCCCAGCCCAGTTCACCTACGTAAGTCACGCGGTGCACGCGGGCGAGGCCCATCCCGATCTCGATCTCTTGCGCGGTGCCGAAAGGATTGACCGCATTGCTGAAATCATCGGGCGAGACGGCTTGCAGCAGTTTGCGGGCATTTGGCCCCATCACGGCCAGAACACCCTCACCCGCCGTGACATCCGTGATGACCACGTTGAACGCGCCCTGATGGCGGCGCATCCATGTTTCATCAGCCAGACGCGTTGCCGCAGGTGTCACCACCAGATAGGCGGTTTCGGACAGGCGTGTGACGGTCACATCCGCCTCGATTCCGCCACGTTGGTTCAGGAATTGGGTGTAGACAATTTTGCCCACTGGCACGTCGTATTGCCCGCCGCCGATGTGGTTCATAAAGGCGCAGGCGTCGCGGCCCTCAACGCGGATTTTGCCAAAGGATGACATGTCGTACATGCCGACGTTCTCACGTACGGCCATATGTTCGGCGCGGACATTGTCAAAGAAGTTCTGCCGCTTCCAGCTGTATTCATATTCCGGTGTCTGCCCCGGAACCGCAAACCAATTGGCGCGTTCCCACCCCGCCAGTTCGCCCATAACGGCGCCGCGATCCTTGAGGTGCTGATGGAATGGCGTGCGGCGCACCCCGCGCGCTGTGGCCTTTTGCCGGAAGGGATAGTGATCGGCATAGAGCAGGCCCAGAGTTTCCTTGGACCGTTCGGCCAGATAGGTCTTGTTGCCTTGGAAAGGCTGCATGCGGCTGATGTCGACATCGCCCAGATCAAAGGGTTTCTCGCCGTCGTGCATCCATTGCGCCAATGCCATGCCAGCGCCGCCAGCCGATTGGATACCAATGGAGTTAAAGCCCGCCGCGACCCAGACATTGTCCATCTCCGGCGCGAGGCCAAGGTGATAGGCGTCGTCCGGGGTAAAGCTCTCGGGGCCGTTGAAGAATGTGTGAATGCCGGCCTCTGCCAGCATCGGCATCCGGTTCACTGCGTGTTCGAGGATAGGCTCGAAGTGGTCAAAATCTTCGGGCAGTTGGTCAAATTCAAAGTCCGCCGGAATACCATCCAACGCCCAAGGTTTGGCGTTGGGTTCAAATGCGCCAAGCAAAATCTTGCCTGCATCTTCTTTGTAATAGGCGCATTCGTCCGGCACCCGCAGAACCGGCAGTTGTTTCAGCCCTTCGATGGCTTCGGTCACGATATAGAAATGCTCGCAGGACTGAAGTGGCACATTCACGCCCAGCATCCGGCCAACCTCATGCCCCCACATGCCGCCGCAATTCACCACCATGTCGCAGGCGATATGGCCGCTGTCCTCGCCCTGTGCCCAATCCACGCCGGTGATCCGCCGTCCCTCGCGGGTGACACCGGTGGCGCGGGTGCGTTCCAGCACCTGTGCGCCGCCTTGTCGTGCGCCCTTGGCCATCGCAAGCGCGATATTGGCAGGATCGCCCTGCCCGTCCTTGTCCAGATAGACCGCTCCGGTGACACCTTCGATGTTCAGATGCTCGTATTTTTCCAGCACCTCTTCGGGGCTGATTTCCTCAACATCAACGCCAAAGGCACGGGCCATCGCCGCCTGGCGGTAAATTTCTTCGCGGCGCTCTTCGGTCAGGGCCACGGTGATCGACCCGCAGCGTTTGAAGCCAGTGGCCACACCTGTTTCGGTTTCCAGATTGCCGTAAAGTTCCTGCGAATACTTCGCCAGCTTGGTCATATTGGCCGTGGCCCGCAATTGCGCAATCAGACCGGCCGCATGCCAAGTGGTGCCAGAGGTCAGTTGTTTGCGCTCCAGAAGAACAACATCTTTCCACCCCAGCTTGGTCAGGTGGTAGGCAACGGAACAACCGATGACGCCGCCACCGATGATGACAACGCGGGCGTGTGAGGGAGGGATGGCCATGGATGAACCCTTCAAATAATGGTGTAATCTGCCGCCAACAAGCGACGGTGAATTTCTTTGATGTGCTTGGGACCAACCTCGCAGCAGCCACCAACGATGGTGGCACCCTGATCCACCCAGCGCAAAACGAGCTCGGCATAGGCCGCAGGGGTCAAGTCGCGTCTGGAGGTCAGCGCATCAACCGTCGGCTTTGCCGTTAGAAAACCTTCGGCGATCTTTTCAAACCCATTGGCATAGGCTCCAAAAGGGCGGGCAGATGCGGCCAGAATAGGCAGCGCCGCAGGCACGGCCTCAGGAGCAGAGCAATTGACGAGCACGGCATCCGCATGATCGGCCACCGCCGCAACCGCCTCTGCCAGATGCTCTCCCGAGCGCAGGCGGGTGCCGTCTTGATCATCCACCGTCATCGCAATCCAGACAGGTTTTCCAGCACTCAGCGCCCCTGCCAGAACGGAGCGGGCATGGTCCACCGAGGCAACGGTTTCTGCCAGAATGAGATCGCATCCCGGCGCCAAGGCCTGGGCGATTTCGGCATAGACCGGTGTCGCCGTGTCAGGGTCCGGATGCAAATCCGGCCTGTAAGAGGCAACCAGCGGCCCAATCGCCCCCGCGATGCGCGCAGAGCCGCTGTTCTGCGCCTCTTTGAGCGCAAGCGCCAACAGTTCGGCCAATTGATCTTCGAGAGGCGTCCCCAGCAGACGGTCCCGGTGAATTGCATAGCTGTTGGTGGTGGCCACCGAGGCCCCGGCATCTGCATAATCACCGTGGACTTCGGCCACCAATCCGGGGTGATCCACCATCACCTGTGTTGACCACAAAGGCGTTGGCCTGTCTCCGGCGCGGTGCACCAGTTCTTGGCCCATGCCGCCATCCAGAAGCGTGATCGCGCTCATGCCCGGATGCGTTCGTTTTGAGGATCCCAAAGCGGCTGATCGGGTTGCACCGTGGCTTTGCACATCTTGCCAAAGATATCGATCTCGACCTCTGTGCCGGGCACCGCCAGATCGGCCCGCAACATGCCCAGCGCAATTGAGCTGTTCACGCGGTAGCCCCAATCGCCTGATGTGGTCTCGCCCACAACCGTGCCATCATGCCAGACCGTCGACATATAGGGCGCGTCCTGATCACCTGCATCGACGGTCATGATGACAAAGCGTTTCTTGCTGCCTGCCTGCTTTTCCGACTGCATCGCCGCCTTGCCGGGGAAATCCTGCGGTTTGTCGAGTTTGACAAAGCGGTCGAGCCCCCCTTCCAGCAAGGTATAATCGGTGGACAGATCCCCCTTCCAGGCGCGGTAGCCCTTTTCGATCCGCATGGAGTTCAAAGCGAACATCCCAAAGGGTTTCGCACCTGCGCCGATCACCGCATCATAAAGCGCGGGAATATCGGCATTTGCGGCGTGAATTTCCCAACCCAATTCGCCAGCAAAGCTGACTCGCGCCAGCGCACAGGGCTTGCCCGCCACTTCGGCCGCTTGATGGGTCAACCATCCCAAGGACAGGTCCGCCTTGGTCTCCAACGCTTCAAACAGCGCACGGCTTTGCGGGCCGGTGACGATCAGTGTTGAGTATTCGGTGGTGTGATCCGTCAGGGTCAACCCTGCATCCCGCGCCGGGCGCAGCACGTCAAAGTCATGCCATTGCGCTGTGGCAGCAGTGATCAGGGTAAAGTGATCCTCGCCGTGCCGCAGGATCGACATTTCGGTCAGGATGCGCCCGCGATTGTCGCCAAAATAGGCCAGGTTCATACGCCCCACTTTGGGCAATCCGCCGGTGATCCGTCCGCGCAACCATTCGGCAGCGCCGTCACCTGACAAATTGAAACGGGAAAAACCCGGCAGATCCAGAACGCCCACACCATCGCGCACTGCCTCGACCTCTTCTTTGACGCGCAGCGCCCATGGACCGTTGCGATCCCATGTTTGGGTGCTTTCCTCAGAGGTGTCATCACCCGGTTTGGCAAACCAGTTGGCGCGTTCCCAGCCGTTGAAGGTGCCCATCTGCCCACCTGCCGCGAGGATTTTGTCATGGACCGGAGACAGCTTGCGGTCACGTCCCGCAGGCCAGACATGATGCGGGAAGTGCATGGCGTATTCGTGACCATAGGTTTCCATCGCCTTCTGGTCGCAATAGTCCTGATCCGTGTAATCGGTGTAGCGGCGCGGATCGACTGCCCACATGTCCCACTCGGTTTGACCCTCGGTGATCCATTCAGCGAGCACCTTGCCCGCGCCGCCACCCTGGGTGATCCCAAAGGTGAACACGCAAGCCTCAAAGGCATTCGGAACCCCAGGCATCGGTCCAATCAGCGGAAGACCGTCTGGCGCATAGGGGATCGGCCCGTTGATCACGCGGCCCACACCGGCGGTTCCCAGAATCGGCACCCGCGCCATGGCGTCTTCGATGTACCACTCCAGACGCTCCAGATCGTCGGGATAAAGTTGGAACGAGAAATCCTCGGGCATCGGGTCTTGCGGCGTGACCCAATGGGCCTTGCAGTTCCGTTCATATGGACCGAGGTTGAGACCATTCTTGTCCTGGCGCAGGTAGTAGGAGGTGTCCACGTCCCGCAGCAGAGGCACCTTGCGGCCATTTTCCTTGGTCCAGGCAGCCAGTTCGGGGATCTCTTCGGTCAGGAAATACTGGTGACTCATCACGGTCATCGGCAAGGTGCGCCCGCCATAGGGCTTGAACCACTCAGCCACCCGCTGTGCATAGTAGCCAGCGGCATTCACCACATATTCACAGCGGATATCGCCCTTGTCCGTGTGCACAATCCATTCGGATCCCTCGCGGGTCACGCCCGTTGCAGGGCAGAAGCGTTCGATCCGTGCGCCCATTTCCCGTGCCCCTTTGGCCAGGGCCTGAGTCAACTGCGCTGGATCGATGTCACCATCTGCCGGGTCCCACAGCCCCCCTTCAAGATCATGAGTTTCAATAAAGGGATAGCGGTCTTTCATGTCTGACACGGCCATCATTTCAAGGTCGAGACCTTGGTAATTGCCCATGGACCGAGCGCGTTCAAATTCCTGCATCCGCTCTTTGCTATGCGCCAGCCGGATGGAGCCGGTGACGTGATAATTCATCGGGTAATCCACCTCTTTTTCCAGCCCTGCATAAAGACCCAGCGAGTAGCGCTGCATGTTCATGATCGCCCAGGAGGTCGAGAAGTTGGGGCAATTGCCCGCCGCGTGCCAGGTGGAGCCTGCTGTCAGTTCGTTCTTTTCGAGCAGGACACAATCTGTCCAGCCGGCCTTGGCCAGATGGTACAGCGATGACACACCGACAACGCCGCCGCCGATGATGACCACGCGGGCCGTTGATGGAAAGTTGCTCATCTTTATTGCTCCCTTTGCGGCACGCCGTCCGCGATCTCGTAATAATCACCCTTGTCCGCGACGAAGATGTGTTTTTGCAGCGTCAGCCCGGTCGGACCGTCAATGGCACCCAATGAAAAGCTCATTCCGTCTTCATCGTGGGCTTTCCAGAACAGGAAACAGCCGCAAGCGGGGCAAAAGCCGCGGGTGGCGGTTTTGGTCAAATCGAACCAACGCACTTCGCCAGTGATGTCGAAGTTTGACCGGGGCGCATAGCCGGAGGCCCAGTAGTTGCCCGATTGCTTGCGGCATTGGCCGCAGTGGCAGGCCGATACGCTTTGCCCGCCATCGCGTACGGTAAAGGTGACTGCGCCGCAGTTGCAGCTGCCCTTCAGAATGTTGCTTTGATCTGGCATCACGCCCTCCCCGGTGTAACGGCACTGCCCAGAAGGGTGCCGTAGATTATAAAACAGACCGCCATGACCCGGCGCACCCAAATGTTGAACACCGCCCCCATCGCCGCACGGCCCAGCCCAGCGCCAAGCGCGGTAAAGCTTGTGTAGCTGAGCGCGGTGAGCGTCAGCGCGGTAGGCATGATCACCACCATCTGGTCCCAGATCGGAACATCTGGTTGGACAAACTGGGAAAAGGCCGCGAGGTAGCCTGCCACGCTTTTGGGGTTGATGGTGGCGATCGCAAAGGCTCGCAAATAGATCGACCGTGCGGGCCGTGTGATCTCTGGCACCGGCTTGCTGGCATTCAGCCAGCCGCGCACGCCGAGATAAATCAGAAAGCCCGCGCCGATCAGCTTGGCCGCCGTGAAGGCCAGCGGTGATGCCGTGATCAATGCGGTGACGCCCAAAGCGGACAAGATCAGGAAGAGCGTGGCCTGTGTGAGGATGGCGAGCACACCAATCAGGCTGCGGCGGAAACCCAGAGTCATGCCGTTGCTGATGCAGTTGACGGCATTTGGGCCCGGCGTGGTGACAAAAACCAACCAGAACAGCGCGAATACGATCCAGGCCTCAAAGCTCATACGTCAATACTCCGGCGGGGCGATGACCCAGATCGCCACGGCAGGTGCGTCAAAGGGATTGGACCAGCGAAATGGTTCGCCCCGGATGCGGAAACTGTCACCGGGGTGGATCAAATGGGTGGTGCCGTTGATTTCGATCTCCAATTTACCGGACAGCAAATAACCCACCTCTTGCGTCTGGCGGGTGACCTCTTCGGTGATGCGGCTGTGCGGCTGAAAGGTGGAATGCACCATCTCGAAATCATCAGTCAGATCGGGGGAAAGCAGCTCTTCAACCAATCCGGCGGTGTAGGCACCAATGGTCCGGCGGGCATCTTTGCGCACGACAAAGCCTGCCTCATGGGCAGGGGCGGCCTCGTGGCGGAACAGCATGGACACGGAAACATCCAGCGCCGCCGCGATATGACGTAGATCGGTGATGGAAGGCTCTGAGATGTCCCGTTCAACCTGGCTGAGCCAGCCGACGGACCGGCCCAGCGCATCGGCCATATCGGTCAGCGTCAAGCCCCGGCTTTTGCGCAGGGCACGCAGATCGGCGCCCAAAGTGTCTGGTCTGTCCGGGGTGCTGTGTTGCATGTCAGGTCCGTGAAAATTCTAACGCGAATTTCACGATGCCTGAGTCGCGTGAAAAAATCCAGAATTATTTCACGCAATTACTCTGCCCGCGCAAAAACTGCGCTGAGGATCCTTGTCAGGGCCTCTGCATCCCCGTCCGTAAACGCCGCGGGTTGGTCGCTGTCGATATCAAACACCGCGATCAGGCGGCCTTTGCCATCAAACACCGGCAAAACAAGTTCAGACCGGGTGGAAGAGGCGCAGGCGATGTGGCCGGGGAAAGCATCCACATCCGCGACCAGTTGCACCGCCTGTTCCCGCGCCGCCGCGCCGCAGACCCCGCGCGAGAACGGGATCGTCAGGCATCCGTGGCCGCCTTGATACGGCCCGATCTTGAGCATTTCTGGACCTGTGACGCGGTAAAAGCCGGTCCAGTCAAAGCGATCATCCGCGTGATGCACCTCGCAGGCCACGGTCGCCATCAAAGCAACAGCGTCCGTTTCCCCCTCTGTGAGGGCGGCAAGGGTTTTGGCGAGGGTTGGGTAATCGACAGTCATGATGTGTGCCCTTGAAACGGCGACCGGGGGCTGACTGCCCCCAGACCCCCGTGAGTATTTTAGGCCAAAAAGGGTTCAGACCCGTTCGATTGCAATGGCAGTTCCTTCGCCGCCGCCGATGCAGATGGCCGCGATACCCCGCTTGAGATTGCGTTTTTCGAGGGCGTTGAGCAGCGTTACCATGATCCGGGCACCCGAAGCGCCGATAGGATGGCCCAGTGCGCAGGCGCCGCCGTTGACGTTCACGATGTCATGGCTGAGATCCATCTCATGCATGAAGGCCAGTGGCACAACGGCAAAGGCTTCGTTCACTTCCCACAGATCGACATCCTCTTTTGACCAGCCGATGCGGTCCAGCAGCTTTTGCGCGGCGGGCACCGGTGCGGTGGTAAACAAACCTGGCGCCTGGGCATGGCTGGCGTGGCCCATAATGCGGGCGCGGATGGTCAGGCCTTGCGCCTTGGCGGCCTCTTCTGAGGCCAAGATCAGCGCGGCAGCGCCGTCAGAGATTGAGGAGGAATTGGCAGCAGTGACCGTGCCACCTTCGCGGAAGGCTGGTTTGAGCTGCGGGATCTTTTCGGGGCGCGCGCTGGCGGGTTGCTCATCGGCTGAAACGGTTGTGGTGCCCTTGCGCGAACGGACCTCAAGCGGGGCGATCTCGTGCTCGAACGCACCGCTGTTTTGCGCTTCGAGCGCCCGAGACAACGAGGCAAGCGCATATTCGTCCTGGGTTTCACGCGTGAACTGGAATGCCTCGGCGCAATCTTCGGCAAAGGTGCCCATCAGGCGGCCCTTGTCATAGGCATCTTCGAGCCCGTCGAGGAACATGTGGTCAATCACCTGGCCATGGCCGAGCCGCGCACCACCGCGCATTTTAGGCAGAACGTAAGGCGCATTTGTCATGCTCTCCATGCCGCCTGCGACCATGACATCCGTATGGCCAAGGGCGACCTGATCAAATGCGATCATTGCGGCCTTCATGCCGGAGCCGCACATCTTGTTCAGGGTTGTGGCAGGCACCTCTTCGCCCAAACCAGCGGCAAAACCGGCCTGCCGCGCAGGCGCTTGCCCCTGACCGGCGGGCAGAACGCAGCCCATGAGGACCTCTTGAACCTGCGCGGGGCCCGCGCCGTCCAACGCGGCCTTGATGGCGTGGCCGCCCAACTCGGCGGCTGTCATGCCTTCAAATGCACCCTGAAATCCGCCCATGGGCGTACGGGCCGCGCCCGCAATTACAACATTTCGCATCACGTTCTCCTTGCTTGGCGTCTGATCATCAGTTGGTAAGGATTTACCGCTATGCCTTGATGCAACGCTCGGGTCTCAGGGTTTTACTTATGAAAGTTTCCACGAAGATTGAAGGGGACAGATGTGTCGTGACGGTTCAGGAGGATCGCATTGATGCGGTTGTCGCGCTTGCCTTTAAAGACGCCATGCGGCGCAATACCGTTGGATCAGGCGCGATGGTGATCCTCAACCTGGCACAGGTGCAGTTCATTGACAGCAGCGGGCTGGGCGCAATTGTCGCAACCATGAAACACCTTGCGCCAGACCGACAGCTGGTTCTGGCCGGGCTGACCGCCCCGGTTGAGCGGGTCTTTACCCTGACCCGGATGGACAGTGTTTTCCAATTGTTTGCCACCCTTGATGATGCTCTGGCGGTTCACCATGCATAAGCAGGACATGCCGGTCGCTGACACAGGAGCTTTGACCTTGGGATATTTGCCGCCGTTTGAAGTGTCGCTCGACAGCCAACAATCCGACGTGCGTGGAGCGCTCAGTGCCTTGCTGGCGGGATTGGGGCCACTCGCTCTGGATGTAGAAGAGGCCGGTACGGTCGAGTTGGTGATGGCCGAGGCATTGAACAACATTGTTGAACATGCCTATTCAGACCGCAAGCGCAAAGAGGCCATTCATATCCGGTGCAAACAGCTTCGTGATGGGCTCCACCTTCGGATTGTGGATCGCGGGATGGCCATGCCGGATGGCAAGACACCGATCGGGATGGCCCAAGATATCAACGTGGATACCCCTGATATGCCGGAGGGCGGTTTTGGGTGGTTCCTGATACAGGATCTGGCAAAGGACATCCGGTATCGGCGGGTTGGACACACCAACCAGCTTGACCTGCGATTGGCCGTGGCTTTGCACGCCGAGGTTTAACCTGCATTTCCTTCGTTTTTGAAAGCCCTGCCAGCGATCGCGCTTGCGGGGCATTTCGGTTGTGCAGTCCCTGCAAGCTCATACCGTTTACCATGCCTCAAAGCTGCCCTGATGTTTCCCACAAGTGCCGTGATCTGATCATAATTGCGCCGTTGTCTGGGGGCATATCTGGCTTTGTAGCTTCACAAGGCTTCCCTCGGCGGCGCGCTCTATAGCCCCCACCCAATGCGCGGCGCCGAGGATCTTTTCCCTATATCATTGGCAGCCCTGCACTCGCGGGCTAGGTTCCGGTCAAATCAAACTGACGGAGCCATCAATGCGTGACTTTCACTTTCCCGGACGGTCCCCTGTGTTTGCCAGCAATGGCATGTGCGCGACCTCGCACCCTTTGGCCGCAAAAACCGCTATCGACATTCTGGAACGTGGCGGCAATGCGATGGATGCAGCGATTGCCGGGGCGATCTTGTTGGGCATTTGTGAGCCGCAAATGACCGGGATCGGCGGGGATTGTTTTGTCCTCTATTCAGAAGCCGGGTCGGATGAAGTGATTGCGCTGAACGGATCTGGCCGGGCGCCAGCGGCCCTTGATGCAGCGGCATTGCGGGCGCGGGGTGACACCGCCGTGCCACTTTACTCTGCGGATGCGGTGACAATTCCAACGGCGATGGATGCGTTTTGCGGGTTGTCCGAACGGATTGGGAAACTGGGGCTTGATACACTTCTGGCGCCAAGCATTCACTACGCGGATGAGGGTGTCCCCGTTGCGCCGCGCGTTGCGTTTGATTGGGCTTTAGAGACTGAAAAGCTTAAGGGCAGCGCCCGAAATCACTACCTCAAGAATGGCAGCGCCCTGAAAACCGGCGATATCTTCCGCGCGCCCGGTCAGGCAGAGGTGCTGCGCCGCGTCGCGAAATCGGGCCGCGATGCGTTTTACACCGGCGAGATTGCCGAAGATATGATTGCCGCGCTGACGGCCCAAGGCGGCGCTCACACCGCAGAGGATTTTGCCGCCGCGGCCAGCGACCAAGCGGTCCCGGTTGAAGCGTCCTACAAGGGCATTGATGTTGTTGAACATCCGCCAAATGGGCAGGGCGCAACGGCGCTGTTGCTGCTGAATATCCTCGCGCAGTTTGACATTGCGGCGATGGATCCATTTGGCGCGGAGCGCGTTCATATTGAGGCGGAGGCGAGCAAGCTGGCCTATGACGCCCGCAACCGGCTTCTGGCCGATCCGGATCATACAACTCGGCTCGATCACATGCTGGCCCCGGAAACGGCGCAGCGGTTGGCGGCATTGATTGATCCCAAGAAGTCCATGCCAGCTGCAGCCCCACTGACAGAGCAGGTGCATAAAGATACCGTCTATATCACCGTGGTAGACCGCGATGGTATGGCCGTTTCGATGATTTATTCGATCTTTCACGGCTTTGGATCGGGTATTGCCTCTGACAAATTTGGTATTCTTCTGCAAAACCGGGGGGCCGGGTTTACCCTAGAAGAGGGCCACCCCAATGAGCTGAAAGGTGGCAAGCGCCCCATGCATACGATCATTCCGGGGATGATCCGTGAAAACGGCAAGGTGATCATGCCCTTTGGTGTGATGGGCGGGGCCTATCAGCCATGCGGCCATGCGCGGTTTGTGTCCAACCTGCAGGACTTCGAAATGGATATGCAGTCTGCCATTGATGCGCCGCGGGCCTTTGCGGATGGTGGCGTGCTAAAGATTGAACGCGGCTATTCAGAGGCTGTGCGCCAGTCGCTGACCGATTTGGGGCATCAGGTAGTAATTACGGATACCGCTATTGGCGGGGCGCAATCGATCCGCCTGCGCCCGGATGGCGTGTTGGAAGGGGCCAGTGATCCGCGGAAAGACGGATGTGCACTGGGGTACTGAGCCACACTGCCCGTTGCAAAACACCGGGCGGCGAAAATCGCCGTCTTTAGTTCAACTGGAAATGAAGCGGATAGGCCCCATCGGTAAACGGGCCAAACAGATCGGGGATGTCGGGGTGATCCACAGGTTCGCCCGAATAATCGGCAACCAGGTTCTGCTCCGATACATAAGCCACATAGTAGCTTTGATCGTTTTCGGCCAAAAGGTGATAGAACGGCTGGTCTTTGACCGGCCGGCTTTCTTCCGGGATGGCTTCGTACCATTCATCGGTATTGGCAAATTCCGGATCGACATCAAAAATCACCCCTCGGAAGGGATGTTTCTTGTGGCGGACGATCTGCCCAAGGTGATATTTAGCGCGTGTTCGAAGCATAACTGCAGGCCCTACCTCTCGTTAGGTAGCGTTTCAAGTGGCTTTTGTCCAATCACGCAGCGGCAATTGAAGGAAACAGACTGTTGAACCTCACACTCACAGTGCTTGAGATCGTCGCACCGGTATTTTTACTGGCTGGGATTGGGTTTGTCTGGGTCAAGGTCGGGCTAGAATACCGCATTCAGTTTGTGACCCAAATGGCGATGACCTTGGCCGTGCCCTGCCTGATTTTTGTTTCGCTGATGAACACGAAGATTGATCCGGCGGCCCTGACCTCGCTTTCGCTGGCAACTGTGGTGGCCTACGGGGCAGTGTCAGCTGCGGCGGTGGTGCTTGTGCTGGCGTTGGGTTTGAACAGACGCATGTTTACCGCACCGCTGATTTTTGGGAATACCGGAAATCTGGGTCTGCCGCTGGCGTTGTTTGCCTTTGGTGAAACCGGTCTCAGCTATGCGGTGGTGGTTTTTGCTATCATGGCAATCTGGTCATTCACCTTTGGGATCTGGCTTGTTGCGGGGGCGGGATCATTTGGCAAAGTGCTGCGCGAGCCTTTGGTCTGGGCCACATTGCTGGGCGCGCTTTTCCTGTGGCAGGGGTGGCAAACACCGGTGTTTCTGACCAATACCCTGAGCCTTGTGGGGCAGATGGCGATTCCTTTGATGTTGATCACTTTGGGCGTGGCCGTCGCACGGCTCTCGCCCGCGGGGATGGGTCAGGCGATTGTGCTTTCGTTTGTGAAGCTGCTGCTCTGCGTGGGGATCGCCTGGGTCGCCGGGCGGTGGTTTGCCTTGGACAAAACCGCCTTTGGCGTGCTGGTTTTGCAGGTCGCAACGCCGGTCGCAGTTACGTCCTATCTGCTGGCCGAGAAGTACGGAGCAGAATCACAAGCCGTTGCGGGGCTGGTCGTTGCGTCCACCCTGATGTCGATCGGCGCATTGCCGCTACTCTTGGCGCTTTTGCTGTGAAAATTGTGATGTGACGCCCGCATAGAATCTGATAAACTGCGGCAAAATATAAAAACAAAAAGCGAGAGGCAGATGAGCAAAACTCTTCGCGCGTTGATTATTGTGCTGTTGCTGGCATCCTGTGGCGGTGGGCAGTCTTCTGCCCCGCGGGATCTGGATAACGCCTGCACGATCCTCAAGCAGCGCCCCGAATACTACAAAGCCTTCCGCAAGGTTGAGCGGAAATGGGGCGTGCCGATCCACGTCCAGATGGCGACGATCTATCAGGAAAGCAAATTTGTCGCCGATGCGCGCACACCGTTCAAATATGTGCTTGGCGTGATTCCGATGGGCCGCCAGTCCAGCGCCTATGGCTATAGCCAGGCGTTGGATGCAACTTGGGATGAATATCGCCGCGCCGAAAACCGGCGTACGGCCAAGCGGGACCGCATTCGCGATGCCAGCGATTTTATGGGCTGGTACATGACCCAAAGCAAAGACCGGAATGGCATTCCCCTCACGGACGCTCGCAACCAATATCTGGCCTATCATGAAGGCCACACCGGGTTTTCCCGTCAGACCTACAACAGGAAAGCATGGCTGGTGGCCGTGGCAGGCAAGGTTGACGCCCGATCTGCCATGTACCGCGAACAAATCTCCAGCTGCCGGTTGCGCCGGTTCTGATTGTTATCCCTGCCCCGTTTGGGCAGGGGTTTCATTACCGTTTTGGCGCAGATTGTGCGGCGCCGACATCAAACAGATTGTTTGGCAGGCTCACCCCCTTTTGCATATCGCCCAGCACAACGGTGGTCTGCCCGCCGCCGCTGTCATTGATCACCCATTGGCGCAACTCAATCGGATTGGAGGTAAACTTCAGCTCGATATTGCCATAGCCTGGGTTTTCAGGATCTTGCGCCTTGACCACGGTGGCCGTGCCGTCAAAGCGGTGTCCGGTGACCATCTTTGCCCGTCCCAGATCGACCTGACGCGCCAGGATGATCGATAAAGGTGTGCGGCTCAGAGGATAACTTTCCGCCGGTTGGTTGGATTTCTTATCGTAAATCACCACCGTGTTGCTGCCCGCGACCACCAAGGCCGATTCCGGCGGATTGTATTCAAAGCGCACCTTGCCGGGGCGTTTGATATAGATGGTGCCGGTGCTGATGGACCCATCGTCATTGATCTGCGTGAACTCGCCCTTGGCGGTCTGCAACTTGTTCAGATAGGCAGAGATTTCACCCAACGGCAACTTTTCCGCCAGGGCCGCAACCGGGGCCATCACAAGTGCTGCCGCTGTAACTGCAGCGGCCATCGTTAAAATACGCATAATGTCTTCCTGTCTGACTGCTTGGCCTTACACATAGGACGCATTGTGCCGTTATGCGATATCAGCCCGCAAAAATCCGCGCAAACTTGGCCCATCAAAGGAAAAACCGCCGGCACAGGGGCCGGCGGTTTTCAACAGTGCTGAGGCGGTGAAGAGGGATTTAGCCCTGCTCTGGCACCAGAATTTCGCGTTTTCCGACATGGTTGGCGGGGGACACAAGCCCCTGATCTTCCATTTGTTCCACCAGACGTGCGGCTTTGTTATAGCCAATCGCCAGTTTCCGCTGGATGTAGGAGGTCGAGCATTTCCGGTCTTTGATAACGATTTGCACCGCCGTGTCATACAGGGCGTCTTCGCCATCTGTATTGCCGCCCAGGCCCAACACTGCATCAATGTTGCTTTCGCTGTCTTCTGACGGGCCTTCAACCACACCAGAGATGTAGTCCGGTTCGCCATAAGCCTTAAGGTGATTGACGATTTCCTCCACCTCTTCGTCGCTCACAAATGGACCGTGACAGCGCGTGATCTTGGCACCGCCCGCCATGTAAAGCATGTCGCCCATGCCCAAAAGCTGCTCGGCGCCCATTTCACCCAGAATGGTGCGGCTGTCGATCTTGGATGTAACCTGAAACGAGATCCGCGTGGGGAAGTTCGCCTTGATCGTACCGGTGATCACGTCGACCGAGGGGCGCTGTGTTGCCATGATCAGGTGAATGCCAGAGGCCCGCGCCATCTGCGCCAGACGCTGGATGCAGGCTTCGATCTCTTTGCCCGCGACCATCATAAGATCCGCCATCTCGTCCACGATCACCACGATATAGGGCAGCGCCTCGGGTGTGTTCTCTTCTGTCTCGAAGATCGGCTCGCCGGTGTCCTCGTCAAATCCTGTTTGAACGGTGCGGCTGAACATTTCACCCTTGGCCAAGGCTTCGCGCACGCGGCCATTGTAGCCTTCGATGTTGCGCACACCCATTTTGGACATCTTGCGATAGCGCTCTTCCATCTCGCCCACGGTCCATTTCAGGGCCACAACCGCCTTCTTCGGATCGGTTACAACCGGCGACAACAAATGCGGAATACCGTCATAAACCGACAGTTCCAGCATCTTGGGGTCGATCATGATCAACCGGCATTCCTCTGGCGTCAGCTTGTAAAGCAGGCTCAGGATCATGGTGTTGATCGCAACAGATTTACCGGAGCCGGTGGTCCCTGCGATCAGCAGGTGGGGCATTTTGGCGAGATTCGCGACAACCGCGTCACCGCCAATGTCTTTGCCCAATGCAAGCGGCAGGCGCATGTTGCTGTCGCCGAAATCGCGTGCCGCGAGGATTTCGCGCAGAACCACCTTTTCGCGGTTTTCGTTGGGCAGTTCGATACCGATTACCGAACGTCCGGGCACGGTAGAAACACGCGCCGACAGGGCAGCCATGGACCGGGCGATGTCATCAGCCAAACCAATGACGCGAGAGGCCTTGAGGCCCGGCGCGGGTTCCAACTCGTACATGGTGACAACCGGGCCGGGGCGCACAGCGACGATTTCGCCTTTGACGCCGTAGTCATCCAACACGTTCTCCAGCATCCGCGCGTTCTCTTCGAGCGCTTCATCCGACAGATGCAAGCGTTGAACCTGTTCGGGGTTTTCCAGCAGGCTCAGCGGCGGCAGTTCGAAACCGGGGTGGGTGTCTTCGAAGGTCAGCGTGGGCTGTGCTTCGGCTTTGGCTTGTTTGGACGGCTGCACCACTTTGCGTGCGGGCTGCTGCACCACTTTGCGCGGCTCTGCGACCGGAATGACCGGTGCGGGCGCAGGTGCTTCGACCAATGTAGAGCTTTCAAGCGGCAGCGGATCAGCGGCAACCTGAGCCACAAGAGGTTCGGGTGCAGGCGCCACAGTCGCGTGAACCTGCATCTGCGGCTGGGCGGCGGCCGTCAACGGCGGCTCGGCCCGCAAAGAAGCTGTCAGCGGCGGCTCGGGTGGCAGCTCAGCCACAGGCGCGGTGTTCAGCACAAGCGGATCAGGCCCCCTGCCCCGACCTTTGGTAAGAGGCGCGGTTGCTGGTGTGTGCAAAGCGGTGGTGCTGCGCACGCGGTTCTTAATGACATCGGCAATCTTGGATTTGATCCGATCTTCGCCCGGCACCTCGTCGATGACGGCTTCGCTGTAGGTCTCCACCAACTCTGGCTCGGGCATGGTTTCGGGACGTTTGATCAGGGTGGGCATACGCGCCATGATGCCGGACTTCTCCTCAGCCGGCGCTTGCGGCTGGCGCTGGGCTTGGGCGGTCATCTCCATATGCTCCTGGATCGCGGCATAGGCGGCGGCCTCATCCGCCTCTTTCCTCAGGCGTTCGCGGCGTGCGGCATGGCGGGCCTGCAACTGATGTGCGGCCTGAACAGCGCCGGTTGCGCCGCGACCCAAAAGGGTCATCAACATGGCATAGGCCATGATCACGCCAACCAACAAAAAGCGGCCAATGCGCAGCAATTCAGCTTTGGTAAAGCCCAGCACGAAGGCGCCCAGCGTCAGGATCGACACCCCCATCAACAACGACATCAGTTTCACGGTAAAACTGGACCCGATCGGCAGAACCGTCAGAACCGCGCCCATGACAGTGTCGCCAAACAGGCCACCAAGGCCAAAGCTGTGGGTTTGCAGCCATTCCTCGCCCGGTGCGAGGGTCGCGGCATAGATCGCACCCAGCGCCACGGCAATGGGCGCAAAAATCAGGCGGCTGACCGCACGTTCCTGCCCGATGTGCAGGGCAAAACGGATGCCCCAAACCAACAGAACAACGGCAAGACCCCAAGACCCCCAGCCCACAATCATGAACAAAGGCGCAGCAATAGACGCGCCCATACGGCCCATCCAGTTTTGCACCGGCGCATCGGTGGACACCATCCAGTTTGGATCATCCGGCGTGTAGCTGCCGATCATCAGAACAGCCATCATACCCAGAAGGATCAGGCCAAGGCCCAACAATTCCTTACCGCGTTTTTCAATCGCTTCAGCCATATTGCTGTCCAGCAGAGGATCGCGCCCGCGTGTCTGATATGCCATTGCTCTGTTCCCTCGAATTATGCCGAGTACAGGCAGTCGCGGATCAATTCCAATCCGCGTGCCGTCTCTTCTTTTGGGGCCACCAAGGCGACCCGAATATATGTTTTGCCGGGGTTTTCCCCGTCTACGTCTTGTGCCAGATAACCGCCCGGCAGCACTTTCACCCCGGTCTCGCGCCACAGCTTGAGCGCTGCTTTTTCGTCGTCCTCAACCGGAAGCCACAGGAAAAAACCAGCGTCCGGGCTGGCGTAGCCCGGCACATTGCCAAGAATGCGGTCGGCCAGTTGATACTTTTCCTGATAGAGCCTGCGGTTCTCTTCGACATGCACTTCATCGCTCCAGACGGCGGCGGCGGCCTGTTGCAGCGGCAGCGGCAAGGGTGCGCCAGCATAGTTGCGCAACTGCTTGATCTCGCGGATCGTGTCTGGCCCGCTGGCCACAAATCCTGACCGCAAACCCGGCAGATTGGAGCGTTTGCTGAGCGAATGAAAAATCACGACGCGATTGCGGTCAGTGCCCAATGCCTGAACCATCTCCATCGCGCCCGTCGGCGGGGTATCGCGATAGATCTCGGAGTAGCATTCATCTGCTAGAATTTTGAAATCATAGGTCTCGGCCAGATCAATCAGCCGGGTCCAGTAGTCGCGATCGGCAACAGCGCCCTGCGGATTGGCGGGTGAGCAAATGTAGGCCGCCGTGGTCCGGCGCAGCACTTCTTCGGGCAATGCGTGATAGTCCGGCAGATGCCCCGTTTCCGCAGTTGCGGGCACCATGATCGGATCGGCACCACCAGAAATCGCACCAATCATATAGACCTGATAGAATGGGTTCGGCATCAAGATGGCAGGTTTTTCGCCATTCTTGGTTTCGGGGCAAACCGCCATGACCGCGTTATAAAGCCCCTCACGCGTGCCGTTCAGGGCCATCACTTCGGTCTCTGGGTCCATGACAACGCCATAGCGCCGGTCAATCCAGCCGGTGATGGCACAGCGCAACTCTGGCGATCCATCATTGGGCGGATAGCGGTTAAACCCTGCAGCGTTTTGCGCAATGACATCTGTTACCCACGCCGGAAAGGCGTGTTTGGGTTCCCCGATGGTCATTTGAATAAGCGGCCCACCACCTTGATGCACGTCCAGAAGGGCGCGCAGGCGCGGCCACGCATGGGCCGGAAGGTTCGAAAACCGCTCAGGATACAACATCAAAACTGCCTCAGGTCGGGATCATTAACGCCCCGTTTTGTTCAAAGTACCCAAGGCCCACCGTTACGTCCAGAACTACCGGAAATTACGGTGCTATTTGTGGCATTTACGCCAATGTCATTCCAACGCCTCTTCGACCGCTGCACCAAGTCGCAGCAACCGTTCTTCGTGATTTGGCGGGGCCATCATCATCAACCCGCACGACGGCGTGCCCGTTGGCAAGGTCAGGGCACAACCGCCCATCAGGTTGCCGATGCGGGTGTTGCGCAGTGCCATAAGGTTTTCCGAGACATAGTAATCGTGGTCCTGACTAAGCCGCGCCAGATTGGGCGGCAGGATTGGCGCGGTTGGTAGAAGCACCGCGTCAAAACCGGCGGTGGCGGCATAGAACCCTTCGCGGGCCGCATGTAAGGTCGCCCAAGCGGCCACGTAATCGGGGCCGGAGAATCCTTTGCCCAAACGGAACCGTTCAAGGATTTCGGAGAACATTTTTTCCGGATTGGCCTCAATCACATCCCGCCACAATCCATAAGCCTCAGCTGTGTAAAGGCAGCCAGAGAGCGGCATCACCTCGTTCACTTCCGGCACATCGATATCCTCGATAATGGCGCCTGCCGCTTCGAGCCGTGAAAGCGCGTCCGCATAGGCGGCGGCGGGTGCCTCGCGCAGATCATCCATTGCAACGGTGGTCAGGCGCGCAAAGCGACGCCCCTCAATATCAGCGTGATGCAGGTCGGCGGCTTTGCCCCCTTCCAGCGCGGCCAGCAACAGGCCCGCGTCCTCGACCGAGCGGCAGAGCGGACCAATCGTGTCAAACCTTAGGGCGAGCGGCACCACCCCTTCGAGGGTCAGCCGGTCCGAGGTGGTCTTGAGGCCCACTAGATCATTCCACGCCGCCGGAATACGCACTGAACCACCGGTGTCTGACCCGATACCAGCTGCCGCCAGCCCAAAGGCAACTGAGGCCGCTGCGCCGGAGGATGAACCGCCCGACACGCCGTCTGGATCATTCACGGATGGCGGTGTTGCCGTGCTGGGATTGTGCCCAAGCCCCGAGAAAGCCAGCTCGCTCATGTGGGTTTTGCCCAAACAAACCAAGCCCGCAGCGGTGGCGTTTTGCAAGACGACCGCATCCCGGTCCGGCACCCGCCCTTCCAGCAGTTTGGATCCGGCCTCCGTTGCCACACCTGCGGTATCAAACAGATCCTTCCAAGAGACCGGGACACCATCCAGCGCAGACAGGCGATGCCCCGATTTGGCGCGTTCCGATGCGGCCTGCGCCTCGGCCAAGGCCCGGTCTGCCGTCACACGTGCATATATGCGATCCCGCAGGGGATGCGCATCAATGGCATCCAGATAGGTCTGGCACAGCGCCACCGGATCAATCTGCCCTTCCGCAATCCCGCGCCCCAAGTCTGCGGCGGTCATCATTAGCCAGTCCTGCATGGTCTTACCCTTCCGTGATTTTTGGTGACGGTAGCGGCGCTTGGGCACATGGACAATCCCCACCTGCCGCGCATATCTAAGGGCATGACATTTGATACCGATATCGCAATTGTGGGCGGTGGCCTGAACGGGCCAGCGCTTGCACTCGCTTTGGCGCAGATCGGCCTGAAGGTCACCGTGATAGATGCGCTGGATCTCAAGCTGCGCAAGAACGCAAAGTTTGACGGGCGGTCCTATTCCCTGGCCTTGGCGTCTATGCGGTTGATGCAGGGGCTTGGGATATGGCCCGTGATTGCCGATGAGGCGCAGCCGATGCTTGAGATCAAAGTTACCGATGGCCGCGCGGGCGAAGGCCCTTCGCCGTTCGTGATGCAGTTTGATCATGCCGAAATCGAAGAAGGCCCGATGGGGTACATGGTCGAGGATCGGCACCTGCGCCGCGCCCTTTTGGACGCGGTGAAATCGACGCCGGGCCTCACCCAGATCAACGGCACACGGGTGGTTGGGCAGGATGTCGATGCAAACGGTATCACGGTGACGTTGGACAGCGGCAGAACCTTGCGGGCGCGTCTGCTGATCGGCGCAGATGGCCGCAGCAGCGGCACCGGCGAAAGGGCCGGGATAAAACGGGTTGTCCAAAGCTACGGGCAAACCGCCTTGGTCTGCGCGATTGATCATGAATTGCCGCACGATGGCGTCGCACACCAGTTTTTCATGCCGCCCGGCCCGCTGGCGATCTTACCGCTCAAGGGCAAGCGTTCGTCTATCGTCTGGAGTGAGACAACCCAGAACGCCGCCCGGATTCACGCCCTGCCGGACGACGATTATATCGACGTGTTGCGCCCGCGCTTCGGCAGTTTCCTCGGTCAAATCTCGCTTGCAGGGGCGCGGTTCACCTATCCGTTGGGCCTGTCACTGGCCCATGAAATGATTGCTCCTCGCGTCGCGCTCGTCGGGGATGCGGCCCACGGGATGCACCCGATTGCAGGGCAAGGACTGAACGCTGGTCTGCGCGATGTCGCTGCCTTGGCCGAGGTGATCGCAGAAGCGCAGCAGCGCGGTGAAGACATCGGATCAGACGCCGCATTGGCCCGCTACCAGGAATGGCGCCGCTTTGACAACACATCGCTGGCACTGGCGACGGACAGCTTTAACAAGCTGTTTTCGAACGACAATCCATTACTACGCGCAGCGCGGGATCTGGGGATGGCAGCGGTCAATGCCCTGCCGGGTTTGCGGCGTGGATTTATCCGTGAGGCCGCTGGTCTCAATGGGGAATTGCCGCGCCTGATGCAGGGCAAACCGCTTTGATCTGAAAGGATCAGTCGAGGATACGCGCCTCATCTTCAAGCATCACTGGAATGCCATTTCGGATCGGATAGGCCAGACCGGCCTCTTTCGACACCAGTTCCTGATTTTCCGCGTCATAGCGCAGCGTGGCTTGGGTCCGTGGGCAAATCAGCGCTTCAAGCATCCGGCGGTCGAACTGCACTTCGGTGTTGGTCATTGCATCAATCCTTCTTCCTGACCGCCGCGCATGGCGTATTCTATCAGCGTCACCAATGTTTCGCGCCGCGTTTCAAGCGATGGCGCTTCTAACAAGGCTTGTTTGTCCTCGGGGTCAAATTCCAACATCATCGAAAGGGAATTGATCAGCAACTCGTCCTCCGCATCTTTCAGCGTGTCCCAGTCGGCCGACAGGCCCAACGTGTCGAAATACCGGCCCAGCAATTTCAGGAACGGTGCGCGGCAAAATCCGCTGTCGCCTTCTTCTTTGCCCAGATCCCGGTCAAACCCATCCCAGCTGACATCGCAGCGACGATAGGGCGTGAACCCCTCAACCTCTTGTATCACGCGAAACCGCGAGACACCGCCGAGGGTGATCATGTACCGCCCGTCTTCGGTTTCGGAAAACTGTGTAATCCGACCCGCACAGCCGATGGTCTGCAAACCCGGCCCTTCCCGGCCGGGCACCTCGTTGGGTTGCACCATGCCAATGAGCCGGCCATCAGTCTTGAGCGCATCGGATATCATCTGAAGATACCGCGGTTCAAAGATGTGCAGCGGCAACCGCGACCGCGGCAAAAGCAACGCCCCCGCCAGCGGAAAAATCGCAATTGTGTCGGGCAATTCGGTTGGCTTTATCATGGACAACGATCTAGCCCGCCAAGCCGATCAGGCAAATATCATTGAGCTAAGCTTGCGCCGCCCGTTGAGAACCACCGGATCATTCGGTTTCAGCGCGTCGAAAATGGTAAACAGCTGTGTCTTGGCGGCGCTATCGTTCCATTCGCGATCCCGCTTGAAGATGTCGAGCAGATGATCCACCGCCCCTTCGGCATCGCCATTGGCATAAAGCGCCTGCGCCAGATCAAACCGTGCTTGATTGTCCTCTGGATTGGCTTCGACAGCAGCAGTCAATTCGGCCACGGGACCGGCATCAGCGGCCTGCCGTGCCAATTCAAGCTGGGCATGGGCGGCTTCGAGTTCCGGCGCTTTGGAGATTTCGATCGGCGCACCATTCAGCAGGGCTTCGGCGTGATCAAGATCATCCAGCGCCAGATAGGATCGCACCATGCCGCCATAAGCGCCCGCGTGCAGCGGGTCTTCGCCAAGGATGGCGGCAAAGGTCTGCGCCGCATCCGAAGCTGCGCCTTCGGCCAGCATTTCCTCTGCGGCGGCGACCGCTTCGTCCAGTTGCTCGCCCGGCGCTTCGCCGCCCGCGGCTTTCACGACGCGGTCGATAAAGGCCTTGATCTCGGACTCGGGCTGGGCACCCTGAAAGCCATCAATCGGCTGACCTTTGTGAAAGGCATAGACGGTTGGAATGGATTGGATCTGCAACTGACCTGCGATCATCTGAGCTTCGTCAACGTTGACCTTGACCATCTTGACCGCGCCCTTTGCAGCTTTCACTGCCGCTTCAAGCTGTGGACCAAGGGTCTTGCAGGGGCCGCACCATGGCGCCCAGAAATCTACAACGATCGGGGTCGTCTGCGACGCCTCGACAACGTCTTGCATGAACGACGCTTCGTCGCTGTCTTTGATCAGATCGGCATCGGGCGCACCCGACAGGTTCAGTTCCATCATTTTTAATTCCTCGCGTTGCGCGTTTGGTGCCTATATGTTGGCAGTTGGCGCAGATTCAAAGGTCAAAGGTCGCAAAAACCGGGGCGTGGTCGCTGGGTTGTTGCCATCCGCGGACATCGCGCACAACATGACTGGAGTGACCGGCGTTCGAAATGTCTTGTGTCGCCCAGATATGATCGAGCCTGCGGCCCTTGTCGGCGGCATCCCAATCGGGAGAGCGATAAGACCACCAGCTATACAGATTGCCTTGAGGAATATCCTGTCGTGTGATGTCCACCCATTTGCCTGCATCTTGGGTCTCGGCAAGTGCCTCAACCTCAACCGGAGTGTGGCTCACCACCTTGAGCAGTTTTTTGTGGTCCCAGACATCATCCTCACGCGGGGCAATGTTCAGATCGCCGACCATGATGGATTTTTCTGGATTTTCCGCATGGAACCAGTCGCGCATCTCAGACAGGTAATCCAGCTTTTGACCAAACTTTTCGTTGATCTCGCGGTCCGGCTTGTCACCGCCCGCAGGCACATAGAAGTTGTGGATGGTCGTGCCATTCTCCAGCTTGGCCGCTACGTGGCGGGCATGGCCAAGCGCGGCAAAATCGCGATCACCGACATCTTCCAGCGGCAAGCGGGACAGGATTGCCACGCCGTTGTAGCCCTTTTGCCCGCGCGCAACCATGTGGGTATAGCCCGCCGCGTGAAAAGCCTCAGTCGGGATCTTGTCCACCGGGCTTTTGCATTCCTGCAAGCACAATACATCTGGCCCGTGTTCTTTCAGCAAGCGCAGCACCAGAGGTTCGCGCAGGCGAACGGAGTTGATGTTCCAGGTGGCGAGGGAAAAAGACATAGGCGGCAGGCTCCGGTTTGGGGTGTTTGGGCCGCACCCTACCCCTTGCCGCCGCCCGCCGCCATGATGAAATCAGACGCCGTTGGGCGCGATCATCACCTTGCCGTTCCGCTCGCCCGCCCAGGAATATTTCGCCGCTTCGGCAATTTCATCGAGGGTGAAATGTTTGTCGATGGGCGCATATAGCGTGCCCTTGGCAATCTGGCCCGCCAGATCTGCATAAAGCGCCGCGCGTGTCGCCTTGTCCGCCGCGTTCATCCATGTGACCAACCAAAAGCCGCGCACTGTGATGTTGTTGAAAATAAGCGCCGCAGCTCCAATCGCGCTGTCCTCGTTGGACATGCCGCCGTAGTTCACCAAGGTTCCGCCCGGCTCCAGCGTGTCTGCAAGGCGGCCAGCGGTTTTGCCCGCCACCGCATCCACCGCCAGCTTCATCTTGGCACCTGTGGCGGCTTTGACGTCCCGCGCCAAATCAGGGCTGTCGACCAACACCACATCTGCGCCCAGATCTTTCAATCCTGCAATTGCGCTTTCGCGGCGCACCACGCAAACCACGTTGATGCCTTTGGCTTTGGCCAGTTGGACCAGATAGCCGCCCACGGCAGAGTTTGCGGCAGACTGGATCACCCAGTCGCCCTCTTTCAGATCGACGTAATCTGTCAAAAGCAGCGCCGCCGTGGCCGGATTGACCAGCAGCATTGAAAGCTGGTCCAGATCCCCCTCGGGCAGCGGCACCAGATGACGGGGATCGCAAACCGTTTCACTGACCCAAGTGCCCTGCCCGGCTGGCAGCAAAACCAATTGCCCCTCTCCCGGCCCTTCGACAATGCGGCCCAACCCTTCGTTGCCCGCGATAGCAGGCAGCGGCGGTTTCACACCATAATTGCCCGACACCTGAATAAGGTCCGATGGGTTGATCGGCGCACGCAATACCTTCACCCGCACCTGGCCTTCGGCCAAGGGCATATCGGGCGTTTCAACAACTTTGAGCACGTCCGCTGGATTGCCAAAGGTTTCGTAGATCACTTGCTTCATGTGTTTACTCCTGTTCCCCTCAACATGGGGCAGCAGCGCTGGCGGCGCCAGACCACGGGCCGCAACGTCACTTGGACAGCGCGGCCGCTTGGCGCAGAAAAAAAGGGCCAGACAAGATGTCCGGCCCGAGTCCAACAGGGAGGTATGTGTCATTGCCCGGACACATGCTTCGGGTTCAAACCGATTGGCAGGTCATGAAAACCCCGCCGCTCAGGGAAATAATTCGGTTTCGCGAAAATGGTTCCCGCGAATCAGGCCATGAGCCTGTACCCACCACTTTCCGTAACAAGAAGGCGCGCATTTGACGGATCTGGTTCAATTTTTTGTCGAAGCCGATAAATATGCGTCTCAAGCGTGTGGGTCGTGACCCCGGCATTGTAGCCCCAGACCTCATGCAGCAGCACGTCACGCGGCACCACGCCATCGTTTGAACGATAAAGAAACTTGAGGATATTGGTTTCCTTCTCGGTCAGGCGCACTTTGCGGTCTTCTTCGGTAATCAACATCTTCATCGAAGGTTTGAAGGTATATGGCCCAAGCTGGAACACCGCGTCTTCGGATTGTTCGTGCTGGCGCAACTGGGCGCGTATGCGGGCGAGCAGAACCGGGAATTTGAACGGTTTGCTGACGTAATCATTGGCGCCAGCATCCAGGCCCAAGATTGTGTCTGCGTCCGTGTCATGACCGGTCAGCATTACAATCGGGCTTTTCACACCCTGTTTGCGCATCAGGCGGCACAGCTCGCGACCATCGGTATCGGGAAGGCCAACATCAAGGATCACCAGATCATAGATTGCCTCTTTGGCACGGGACATTGCATCGGCCCCGTTTTCCGCTTCGAAGACATCAAAGTCTTCAGTCATGAACAATTGCTCGCTCAACGCTTCGCGCAGGTCGTCATCATCGTCCACAAGCAGGATCTTTTTAAGCTGGGCCATACATTTCTCCAATCAACTTGGAATATAGATGCGTCTTGCACCCCGCTGCGGCAAGGTTTGCTGCAATTCTTTCACGGCCTCGTGTTGCAAAGCACCTGAAATGTTTCAATCTGTGTCACGAAGGCGTAAGTAGACCCTGCCCAACAAAGAAGTTATATTATCACATGAGTTTTGGTCCCGACATTACCGAACAACTGGCCCGCGCAAGGGCCGATTTGCGCATGGGCGTGCCTGTGGTGCTGAACGGTGTGCAATCCGTGCTGGTTCTGGCCGCTGAGACATTGAACGCGCAGCGGCTTACCGATTTGTTGGCGTTGGGCGGCTCACCTGTTCTGACAATCACGGCGCGGCGTGCCGAAACGCTCAAGGCGCGGGTCTATGACAACGATCTGGCGCGGCTTCCGCTGCCCGATGATGCCACGCCGGCATGGGTGCAAAGCATCGCCAATCCGGCAGATGACCTGCGTTCGCCGATGAAAGGTCCGTTCAATTGCGTCCGTGGCGGCGCTGTGGACGCGCATCGCACTGCGTTGCAATTGGTGAAATCGGCCCGGCTTTTGCCTGCGGTTTTGGTTCTGGGTCTGCCTGACGGTCGCGGATTTGCCGCGCAACATGGGCTGACGGCACTGGATCTGGTGGCCGCGATGCCGATCCTGTCTTTGCGCAGCGATCTGCACCCGGTGGTCAATGCCCGCCTGCCGATGGAAGCCTCCGATGCGGGCCGTTTGCATATCTTCCGTCCCGAAGACGGCGGCGAAGAGCATTATGCCATCGAAGTAGGCCGCCCGGACCGCAGCAAGCCCGTGCTGGCACGGCTGCATTCAGCCTGTTTCACCGGCGATGTCATGGGCAGCCTCAAATGCGATTGCGGCCCCCAATTGCGAGCGGCATTGGCGCAAATGGGGCAAGAGGGGCATGGCGTTCTGCTTTACCTCAATCAAGAGGGGCGCGGGATCGGGTTGGCCAACAAGATGCGGGCCTATTCGCTTCAGGATCAGGGGTTTGACACGGTTGAGGCCAATCACAGGCTTGGCTTTGAGGATGATGAACGCGATTTTCGGCTGGGCTCTGACATTCTGAAATCCATGGGGTTTTCTGCTGTGCGACTGCTGACCAACAATCCGCGCAAGGTAGAGATGATGCAGGCCAGCGGCATTGATGTGGCCGAACGGGTGCCGCTGATGGTGGGGGAAAACCACTACAACCGCGACTATCTGGCGACCAAGGCGGCCAAGTCCGGTCATCTTCTTTGATATGGCCGCAATGACGCCCGAAGATATGGTGCTGACGCCACTTGGCCTGCGGTTTCTCGGGCGGCGGTTTCCCTGCACCCTTGGCAAAGGTGGCATTACATCGGACAAGCGCGAGGGCGACGGTGCCACGCCGCGCGGTGTTCATCACATCGTCGGTATGTTGTACCGGCCCGACAGAATGGCTGCCCCGGCGCCTTGGGCAGTGCCGATCCGGCCCGGTGATCTTTGGTCAGATGCCTCGGGTGACGTCAATTATAACCAGATGGTTCGGGTGCCTTACGCCCATAGCGCAGAAAGCTTGCGGCGGGCGGACCCGCTTTATGATCTTGTTCTGCTCACCGATTGGAATTGGCCCGATGCCAAGGCGGGCCTTGGGTCTGCGATCTTTGTTCATCAACACAGACGTCCAGGATTCCCGACCGAAGGGTGCATTGGGCTGCGCAGGGGTGACTTGCGATGGATTGCAGCCAGAACGGAGCGTGGGACGCGGCTCATCGTTCGTTGATCTAGGTCGGAACGCGATCCCCGAATATGGCAGAGCCGACACGCACATGGGTTGCGCCCAATGCGATGGCCCGCTCAAAGTCACTGCTCATGCCCATGGAGAGGCCGGTCAGATCATTGCGTTTGGCAATCTTGGCCAGCAAGGCAAAGTGCAAGGACGGTTCTTCATCCGCTGGCGGGATGCACATCAATCCCTTGATCGGCAAATCAAGCGCGCGGCATTCGGCGACAAAGGCATCCGTTTCTCCCGGCATCACACCGGCCTTTTGCGGCTCTTCCCCGGTGTTGACCTGAATGAACAGATCAGGGCAGCGCCCGATCTCTTGCGCAATCCGCGCGATGGCTTTGGCAAGCTTGGGCCGGTCAACCGAGTGAATTGTATCAAAAAGCTCTATCGCCTGCCGGGTTTTGTTGCTTTGTAGGGGTCCGATCAGGTGCAAATCAACGCCGTCAAAGCTGTCCTTGAAATCAGGCCATTTGCCTGCGGCCTCTTGCACCTTGTTTTCGCCGAAACAACGGTGACCCTGAGACAATACATCCGCGACCCGTTCGTTCGGCTGCACCTTGCTGACCGCGATCAGCTTAACCGATCCGGGCTCACGCCCTGCGTCTTGTTCGGCTTGGGAAATACGGGTGGTGATGTCTTGCAGGCTCATGATCTTACGCTCTTGGGAGGTGGGAGCGGCAGAAAACACCAGACCCGCGCAAAAGAAAAGGGGCAGACCAAAGGCCTGCCCCCAATACCGTGGTTCAGATCAACTTAGAAGTTGAAGCGAACACCCAGATCGGCACGGATGTTGTCGGAGCTCAGCGATGCGATACCGCCGCGCAGCGATGTACCGCCACCCAGATCGTGGTTGAAGTCAACACCGTAGGATGTGTTTGCGAAGTTGTCTGCATCAGCAACGTAGACTTCTACGTTTGTTGCTGCGCCAACGTCGAAACGACCGGCCAGAGTGATGTGGTCGCCAGCTGTGCCGTTGTCGGCATAGGCCAGAGTTACGTCAACTGGACCGAAGGAACCGGAAACCGAAGCGGCCAGTTCTGTGTCAGCTGCGTTGTTGGAGTCCTGAGCACCCAGAGCAAATGTCCAGCCGTTCCAGGAGTATGCTGCGTGTGCGGCGATACGGTCGTTGGTGTCGGAAGCGGACACGTGGAAGGACAGGTCGCCCATGGAGTACAGAACTTCAACGCCGTTGGAGCCTGCGGAACCGTTGCCACCGGAAGAATACGCGTCAGCGCGGAACTGGTATGCGGTGTACTCGTAACCCAGACCGGTCAGGCCGAGGTCGATTGGGTACATGCCTGGCATGAATTCGATCGCGCCGTAGATGTTACCAACGCCAACTTCCAGGCCGCCGGAACGTGCGAAGAAACGCGCGCCGTTGAAGCCTGTGCCTGCTGGGCTGTTGCCGTTGTCTGTGTTGTTCTGCTGCATGCGAACGCGTGCACCAAATGTTACGCCACCGTCAGATTCGGCTGTCGCGTCGATCTGCAGACGGAAACGGCTTGTGATGTTGGTTTCGTTGCCAACGTTTGCTTCGTTGTACAGGATACCAAAGCGGCCCCAGCCGCCGAATGTAACGTCTGCTGCTGCAACGCCGGCTGTCGCAACCAGAGCTGTTGTAGCGAAGAGAACTTTTTTCATGAGTTTTCCCTCGGTTTGAATTCACATGCCCAGACCGGGGAATCCGGAAAGGGTATGCAGGGTGTTTGCCTCCTTTGCCCCCATTTGCGCAAGATGCCTGAAACGCCAGACTGCAATGTCGTGCTCAATGGTGCAGCTTTGCCACAGTTTTTCCCCATTGCCCTCCAAGTCGGACACAATTGAACGCCGCAAACCCTGATTTTGTTGGGAATCGCACCAATACATATGCCTTGCCCAGATCGCACAGCTTGGATAGACCAGTGATCAAACAGGCAAAGGAATGCTCGAATGGCGCGTCAAACAGTTTGCAGAATCGGACTGGCCCTCTTGATTGCAGGGTCGATGACCGCTTGTGGCGCTATTGGCAAGCTGGGGCGTCCGGCAACAGAACGGCCAGCCTACTATAACAATGCGAACAACCCCGCGAATATCGAAACCGATCCCGATAATACGGTCTGGTCGATTTTCCGCGCAAAAACAGCCGACAACAAGGTATCGGTGAACCGATATCTGTGGTCTGCTACACTCGAAGTGCTCAACTTCCTGCCCGTGCAAACGGTTGATCCATATACAGGTGTCATCGTTACCGGCTACGGAACACCGCCCGGTGGTGGCCGCGCCTATCGCGCCACGGTGTTGATTGATGATCCTGCCCTTGATGCACGGTCTTTGAATGTTGCCCTGCAAACGCGCGGCGGCCGGTCTGTCAGCAAAGCAACCACACGCGCGGTTGAAGACGCGATTCTTTCCCGTGCCCGCGAACTACGTATCTCAGACAACAAGTTCTGAGCCCGAACAAAATAACTGTCTACACAAACGCCGGGCCCTGTGACACAAGCAGCCCGGCGTTTTCTATTTCCAAAGGTCCGCAATACGATGTCCCGATATACCCCTGCCGAGATCGAAGCCCGCTGGCAAAAAGCCTGGGAAAAAGATGAAGTCTTCAAGGCGGTCCGCGCCGCTGACAAGCCCAAGTATTATGTGCTTGAAATGTTCCCCTATCCATCTGGGCGCATCCACATGGGGCATGTGCGTAACTACACCATGGGGGATGTGATTGCGCGCTACAAGATAGCGACGGGCCACAATGTTTTGCACCCGATGGGCTGGGACGCGTTCGGGATGCCTGCTGAAAACGCGGCGATGGCCATTGGTGGCCATCCCAAGGATTGGACATACGGCAACATCGACGACATGCGCGGCCAGATGAAGCCGCTTGGCCTGTCGATTGATTGGTCCCGCGAATTTGCCACCTGTGATCCCGAATACTATGGCCAGCAGCAGGCGCTGTTCCTCGATTTCCTTCATGAAGGCTTGGTTTACCGCAAGAACGCGGTGGTGAACTGGGATCCGGTCGATATGACGGTTCTGGCCAACGAACAGGTTGAGGCCGGTCGCGGATGGCGCTCTGGCGCATTGGTCGAACGGCGCGAACTCACACAATGGTTCTTCAAAATCTCGGACCACTCCGAAGAATTGCTTGCCGCGTTGGACACGCTCGACAACTGGCCTGCAAAGGTCAAGCTGATGCAAGCCAACTGGATCGGGAAATCGCGCGGACTTCAGTTTGCCTTCTCGACAATTGATGCCCCCGAAGGTCACGACCGGATCGAGGTCTATACAACACGCCCCGATACATTGTTGGGCGCGTCCTTTGTCGGGATTTCTCCGGATCATCCGCTTGCCAAAGTGCTTGAGCGCGAAAACGAAGATGTGGCGGCGTTCTGCGCTGAATGCCGCAAGGGCGGTACCACGGAAGAGGCGATTGAAACCGCCGAAAAGCTGGGCTTTGACACCGGCATCCGCGTGCGTCACCCTTTTGATACCGCGCATGAGTTGCCGGTCTATATCGCCAACTTTATTCTCATGGACTACGGCACCGGCGCGATCTTCGGTTGCCCCGCCCATGACCAGCGCGATTATGAATTTGCGACAAAGTACGAGTTGCCCATCATCTCTACCTATCTGCCGTCCGAAGACGCCAACGAGGTGTTGGAAGAGGCATATGTGCCCGCAAAATCGGACAAGGTCTTCTACAACCGCGGTTTTGCTGGCGACGCATGGCAAACCGGCGAAGAGGCGATCAACGCAGCCGTTGATTTTTGCGAACAGAACGGCGTTGGCCAGGGCGTGACCAAATACCGCCTGCGTGACTGGGGTTTGTCCCGCCAGCGTTATTGGGGTTGTCCGATCCCCGTGGTGCATTGCGATGCCTGCGGTGTGGTGCCGGAGAAAAAAGAGAACCTGCCGATTGAGCTGCCCTATGATGTGGACTTTGGCACGCCGGGCAATCCGCTGGACCGGCATCCAACATGGCGCGACTGTGCCTGCCCGTCCTGCGGTGCACCGGCGAAGCGTGAAACCGACACAATGGACACCTTTGTCGATTCGTCGTGGTATTTTGCACGGTTTACCGCGCCACGGGCCGAAACGCCGACCAATATGGAAGACGCCAAATACTGGATGAACGTCGACCAGTATATCGGCGGCATTGAACATGCGATTCTACACCTTCTGTATTCGCGGTTCTTTGCCCGCGCGATGCAGATCACCGGCCATCTTCCGGAAACGGCAATTGAACCCTTTGATGCGCTCTTTACCCAAGGCATGGTGACACACGAAATTTATCAGACCCGTGATGCGAAGGGGCGCCCGGTCTATCACCTGCCCGAAGATGTGACGGATGGTAAACTTGCCGATGGTACCGAAGTGGAGATCATCCCCTCCGCCAAGATGTCCAAATCCAAGAAAAACGTGGTCGATCCGCTGCACATTATCTCGAACTATGGCGCGGATACCGCCCGCTGGTTTGTCTTGTCCGATTCGCCGCCCGAGCGGGACGTGGAATGGACAGCCTCCGGCGCGGATGCGGCGTTCAAGCACCTCACGCGGGTCTGGAACATCTGTGACCGCATTGGCCAGATGGACAGGGATGCAAAAGGCCAGGGCGATGAGGATCTGCTGCGGGCCATGCACAAGACCATCCATGACGTGACCATGGGCGTCGAAAGCTTTGGCTTTAACGCGGCCATTGCGAAACTCTATGCCTTCACCGCAATCTTGCAGAAATCCAAGGCCGGTTACGCCGCACAGCGCGAGGCAATCATGACACTGGCTCAACTCATGTCGCCCATGACCCCGCATCTGGCCGAGGATATCTGGGCGCATCAGGGCGGAACCGGCCTGATCGTGACGGCCCCTTGGCCCAAGGCGGACGAGGCGATGCTGGTGGATGACACAGTGACCTTGCCCATTCAGGTCAACGGCAAACGCCGCGCCGAGATTCAGGTGCCGGCCGATATGCCCAAAGAAGAGGTTGAAAAAATCGCACTGGCCCACGAAGCTGTTGTGCGAAGCCTTGATGGCGCTGCGCCGAAAAAGGTCATCGTTGTGCCGGGACGGATTGTGAATGTCGTTGCCTAAAGCCACCTATCGCCGCCGGTTCATGGTGCTGGCCCCACTGGCGCTTGCCGCCTGCGGGTTTCAGCCTGTCTATGGGCCGGGCGGCAACGGGCGGCTTTTGCAAGATCGGGTCGAGGTTGATCCACCAAACGCGCGCTACGGCTATTTCCTGACCCGCGAGATTGAACAGAAACTGGGGCGCGGCGCCTCTCCGGCCTATGGTCTGGCTGTCAACATCAGCACACGCGAAGAACGTCTTGCAATCAACCGGGCGGGTGAAACCACGCGGTTTGATCTGATTGGATCGGTCGATTATGCGCTGCGCGATCTGCAAACGGGGCAAATTCTGACATCCGGCCAGGTCGAGAACTTTACAGGCTATTCCGCCACTGGCACGACCGTGGCCACATTGGCCAGCAGGCAGGACGCGGAAAAACGTCTGATGGTGATTCTGGCCGATCAACTGATCACACGCCTCTACGCCGCTGATCTGAGCTGATGAAGCTAAGCCCCCGCGACGCCAACGGCTATTTCTCCCGGCCTGATCCGGACAAAACCGGGCTGTTGATATACGGCAGCGATGCAATGCGTGTTGCGCTGAAGCGGCAAGAGTTTCTCAAGGCGTTGCTTGGGCCAAACGCCGAGGAGGAAATGCGCCTCACCCGGATGCCCGCCGCCGAGTTGCGGCGCGATCCGGCAATGCTTTTGGATGCGATCAAGGCGGTAGGGTTTTTCCCCGGACCGCGGGCCGCACTTGTAGAAGATGCAAATGACAACATCGCCAAGATCCTGATCGATACCCTTGCCGATTGGCAGCCCGGCGATGCACAGATTGTGGTGACAGGAGGCGATCTCAAGAAAACCTCCAAAGTGCTCAAGGCGTTTCAGGATCATCGCAACGCCTATGCTACTGCGATTTATGACACGCCGCCCGACCGCGCCGAGATTGAGCGTTTGTTGGCGGAGGCAAAACTGAAGCCAGAGCCGGATGCGATGGCGAATCTTACCGATCTGGCCCGTGCGCTGGACCCCGGTGATTTTCGTCAGACGCTGGAAAAGCTGGCTCTATACAAGCTGAACGATCCCTCCGCGCTGACCCCCGATGATGTCGCCGCCTGCGCTCCGACCTCTACGGAGGCTGATGTGGATGACATCCTGCATGTGGTGGCTGAGGCGCGGTCAGGCGATATTGGTCCGGTGATGAGCAAGCTGCAGGGACAGGGCGTTAATCCGGTTACCCTATGCATCATGGCCACCCGTCATTTTCGCACCCTTTACCGGATTTCCGCCAACCCCGGTGCGCCGGTCTATGGCGTGCGTGACCGCGAGCGCGTGTCGCGGCAGGCCCGCAACTGGGGCGCGGCACGCCTGGAGACCGCGTTGACCGTTTTGACGGACACAGACCTCAAATTGCGCTCTGCCGGACAAAATGCGCCTGCGATGGCATTGGTCGAACGCGCATTTATCCGCCTTGCAATGCTGGGCACACAGCGTTGAACAGGCTCGATTGAACGAAAGGAAAGCAGATGTACAAAGTGATCGGCGCAACCAAATCAAGAGCCTTCCGCGTGATGTGGATGCTCGAAGAACTGGGTCAGGACTATGTTCAGATTGCCGCCCCGCCACGATCTGAGGAGGCGCTCAAGCACAATCCGACGGGCAAGATCCCAGCCTTGGTCGATGGTGATGATGTGCTGACCGACAGCGTTGCGATCATGACCTACCTTGGGGACAAGCACGGGATGCTGACCGCGCCTGCCGGAACGCCCGCACGCGCCCGACAGGACGCCATGACCTTTTGGTTGATCGATGAATTTGATGCGATCCTTTGGGCAGCGGCAAAGCACAGCTTTGTCTTTCCCGAAGCATTGCGGATGCCGCAGATCAAAGACAGCCTGAAAGCCGAATTTGGCCGTGCGGCCAGCCTGTTGTCAGAGCGTCTGGAGGGGCCCTTCCTGATGGGTGATCAAATGACCCATGCCGATATTCTGGCCGTGCATTGCATCAACTGGTCTATCGGCGCGGGCTTTCCACGGGTCGATGACAAGCTGAACACCTGGGCCAAAGGTCTGCGCGATCGGGATGCATTCAAGGCAGCCCAAGCCAAGGAACCCGCCGCCGCTTAACCGGCCCAGCGGGCCGCGTGTTGCCCGGCCCATCGGCCTGTCGCAAGGCAGGCCGAAATGAGGTAACCCCCTGTCGGCGCTTCCCAATCCAGCATTTCACCAGCGACGAACACCCCCGGCAGCGCTTTGATCATCAGTCCCTCGTCCAATGCCTCAAAAGGCAGTCCGCCTGCCGTCGAGATTGCCTCATCCATCGGGCGCAGCCCCGCGTTTTGCACGGGCACCGCCTTGAGCAACCGCGCCGTTGCCCGCAAGCCATCGGGCAGGGGCCGCGCCATTTCCTGCAACAATGCGATCTGCGCTTGGGTCAGTTTCACCGTTTTGCGCAGATGGTTGGCAAGGCTTGCCTTGCCGCGCGGCTTTGACAGTTTTGCTGTGATCTCAGCCACCGTCATATTCGGCAAAAGATCCAGCGCCAACGGATGCCCTTCGCGCACCCCGCGCGAGATGGAATAGATCCCGCCACCTTCGAGCCCCTGCGCAGACAGCACGGCCTCCCCTTTTGAGCAATAAGGGCCAGACGTCCACTTCACCCCTTTGATCGCCGCGCCGAAATGTTTGGTCATATGCGCCGACCAGTTGATCAAGACGCCCGCATTCGCCGGGGCGAAGGCCGCCAGCGGGACATCTTTGCCGCCAAGGATATCAGCCCAAGCACCGTCCGACCCCAGCCGCGCCCAGCTTGCCCCCCCCAGCGCCAGTAACGTCACATCAGCCTTCAGGGTTTGCGGCCCCACTGGCGTATCAAAGATCAGCTTGTCTTCGTCCCACCCCTGCCAGCGCCAGCGGGTGTTGGTCTGTACCCCCGCCGCCGCGAGGCGGGTCATCCATGCCCGCAACAATGGGGACGCCTTCATCGCGACCGGGAACACCCGCCCAGTGCTGCCGGTGAATACCTTTTGATCCAGACCCTTGGCCCAGGCCTGCACCGCATCCCCATCAAAGGCGTCGATCATGGGGGTAAGCGGCTTGCGAGCCTCGGAAAACGCGGCGCGAAAGCTGCTGCCGTCCTCGTCCTTGGTCAGGTTGAGGCCGGATTTCCCTGCCATCAAGAACTTGCGCCCGGCTGAAGGTTTGGCCTCGCAAACCGTAACGGCCAAACCGGCCTCTGCCATCACCTCGGCCGCCATCAGGCCCGCTGGCCCTGCGCCGATCACCACCGCCTGTTTCATGATTTCAGCTCCGGCATCGGGCCTTTTATCTCAACCACGCGCTGTGGATAGGGGATCTCGACACCGGCCTCTTTCAGCGCATTCCAGATCAGGAACAAAACATCCGAGGTGTATTTGTTCGGCCCGTCATCCAGCCCGTTCACCCAGAATTCAACAGCGAAGTCGATACCGCTGTCACCAAAGCCGCGCAGCTCGCAATCGGGTGGATAAGGGGCATCCAAAACTTCGGGATGTTTGGACACCGCCGCCTCGATCAACGGCGGGATCAGGTTGATATCGGTGTCATAGCTGACGGAAAACGGCGCCTCATATCGGTTTGCCGATCCGCTGTCGGAAAAGTTGGTGACGCGGGTGGTGATGAAATCTTCGTTCGGAACCACGATCCAGCGGCCATCAAAGGTTTCCAGAATGGCGGCGCGGGCTGTCATCTTGACGATCTTGCCGCTTTCGCCGCCGTCCAGTTCGACATAATCCCCGACCGTGGCCTGCCCTTCGATCAGCAAGATGACACCAGAAATAAAGTTCGACGCAATTTTTTGCAGGCCAAAGCCAAGACCCACACCAATCGCACCGCCCAAGACCGCCAACGCGCCAAGGTTGATGCCCATGATATTCAGCAGCAGCAGGAACGCTGCGGCGAATATGGCAAATTCAATGGCCTTGCCCACCAGTTGCCGCACGGACGGGCGCATCTGTTCCTGCGCATCGATGAATTGCGAGGTTTGCCGGGTAGACCACCCGCCCAACCAAAACAGGATCGATCCGGCGATGATACCGCGGATCAGTGCCATAGCCGAAATGGAGATATTGCCAAAGGTGACGGTCAGAGCCGTGAGCGCCGCCAGAACATCATCCAGCACCCCAAACATATAAAGTGCGGCCACCGGCAGTAGCACGTAGCGACCCAACAATTTCAGGAATGGATCATGGATGATGTCCCGCACCAGCCTGCGAGCCGCGAGAAACAGGAACACCCGTTTGCCAAAGGCGATCACCGCGCCACTGTCGAACAAGGACCGCACCAGCGTTTCGCCAATGGCGGTGAAGCCATAGGCCAAAAGTGGTAACAACAACGGCAGGAAGATCACAGCAAAGCGGCGGCTGTCTGCAACGACCCCTTCGGCGTCTTGAGCGGGCGTGATCTGGCGGGTTAATACCGGCCGCAATCGCCGCGCCACCAGCACCGCCATCAAATAGGCAAGGACCAGGAGCGCGAACTGCGACCAGGCCGCCGGGCTCAATAACCAACTGAGCGCCAGATCCCATCCTTGCAGGGCATAGCCGTAGGCCTGCTGCACAATTTCCGACTGGTCAGAAAGATCGAGAGCCATGATTTTTCCTTGTCAAAAACGCGGATCGCGCCATCCTCTTGCCTGCCCGCCCCGAAAGGTTCAAGGATTTTGCACATGGACCACCCGCAATGCCCGCTGTGCCAACGGCCCATTCCACCCGACGTGCCGCAAAGCCAGCATCATCTGATCCCCAAGCTGAAGGGGGGTAAAGGCGGGCCGGTTGTGCTGATGCATCACATTTGCCATCGCGAAATTCATGCAACCTTAACCGAAGCGGAGTTAGCTCAGATCTACAACACGCCGGAGGCGCTGCTTGGGCATCCGCGGCTTGCGAAATTCGCCAGATGGGTGGCCAAACGGCCGCCGGGGTTTCTGTCGAAAGTGCCCGGCGGACGGCGCAAGCGGTAGGCTGGACAGCCCGCCCAAGGCGGGGCAAGCTGAGGTCAACAAAGAGGATATCACATGCGTTGGATGATTGTTTTGGCAGGCCTGATGGCTTTGGCGGCTTGTGATGTTCCGATTGTGCCACTGATCTAGGGTCAAAGCCCTAGCTACGGCACATCTCCTTGATGCCTCGCGCGATGGCAGGGTCCGCCGCGACGGTGTCGGCGGTCAGATCCTTGGCGTGCGCCAACAGATCCTCTGGCGCGACGATCCGGTCGATCAGACCAAAGGACAACGCCTCTTGCGCCTCTATCTTTTGACCGCCCATCAAGATCAATTTGGTCCGGGACGGACCGATCAAGGCCGCCATTCGGGCCGGATCAGAGGGTTGCGGCAGAAAGCCGAGCTTCATCACCGGATAAAAGAATTTGGCCCCCGGCACCGCGATCCGCAGATCACAGGCCAGCGCCATGCCCATTGCGCCGCCCGCCAAGGTGCCGTTGAGGGCGGCAATGGTCAGGCCGGGCAGCTTGGCGATGGCCCCGGACAGGCGTTCCCAGACATCGGATTTGGCCAATCCTGCGCGGGCCTCATCCAGATCAGCGCCTGCGCTGAATACATTGCCCCGCCCGGTCAGGATCACCGCCCTCGCATCTTGGGCGGCCTCCATCACATCGGCCAATTCGGACAGCATCGCGTGGGTCAGTGAATTGGCCTTGTCAGGCCGGTTGATCGTGACGATCAGGACATCGCCGTTTCGGTCCGTTTCGATCATATCAGACCAACCGCCTTGCGCACGCCCTCATCGCGCAGGGATATTTCATCACCTTTGAAACGATCTGCCTCGGCACTGCACATCCACAGCAGGGTGCGGGCGGGCCATTCGGCGGGGATGTGATCCTCCCAATTCAGTTTGCTGACCGGGTTGATGCCGCTTTGCTTGATCTCGCGCTGCATCTGCGTCGCCACTGTGCCCGGCGACAGGCCAATGGCACGGATGCCGGCTTCGGCTTCTTCGAGATGCAGACAGCGGTTCAACATGTTCACCGCCGCCTTGCCAGAGCAATAATGGCTCCAACCTTCGATGGCACTGTGCGCCGCGCCGGATGAAATGGTCAGCACCGAACCGCCGCCAGCGTCTTTCATCACCGGAAGCGCCGCGCGGATGCCGTTGAACACACCCTTGAGATTGACGTCGATGTTCATACCCCAGCCGTCTGGATCCGCCTCAGCCAAGCGGGAGATCGGTTCAATCGCGCCCGCGTTATTGATCAGAACGTCCAGGCTGCCGAAGGCCTGCACCGTGGTTTCCACCGCCGATGACATCTCGCCGAACCGCGCCACGTTGCAGGGAATCGCGATGGCCTGTTTGCCAATTTCGCCTGCTATTTGTGCAATCGCTTCCTGCGAACGGGCCAAGAGCGCGACATTTGCGCCCGCATCGGCAAAGACCCGCGCAGCCGCTTCGCCAATGCCGCGGCTGGCGCCGGTGATCATTACGGTTTTTCCGGTCATGTCCATAACGTGTTCCTTTGTGTGGTGTCTGGGTTTTGCAACCTGATTGCACCATGTGGTAGTCTTCCCCTAACCGAGGGTCCAGCCCCCTGCCCCTGCCGCGGCTTGACCCTGCCGGGGGTTTGCACGACCTTGACGCGAAATTTGCCACAAAGGATTTGTCTATGTCCCGCTTTTCGACCTCTTCGCTTTGCTTTGCCGTTCCATTGGTTTTCCTGTCCCAGGCCGCGTTGGCCGATCTCACACCGGCGCAGGTTTGGGGTGATTGGCAACAATACATGGAAGGGATGGGGTACAGCGTTCAGGGCCAGCAAAGCGCGAGCGGCAACAACCTGACCGTCAGTGACATTCAACTGGGTTTTGAGATGCCCGATCAGGCCGGGTCGATGACCATGTCGATGGGCACGATTGTTTTCGTTGGGCAAGGTGACGGGTCGGTTGCGGTGGTTATGCCCGAGACCCTGCCAATGGTCATGACCGGGACCGATGGCAGCTCCTCCTCGGCGTTCAAACTGTCGATGGATTACATCCAGACCGGCCATTCCATGATCGTCAGCGGCACCCCGGAAAAAATGAACTATGCCTATTCCGCCGACACCTTCGGCCTCAAGCTTCAGCAGTTGGAAGCAGACGGTGATGTGATCGGGCCGGAAACCGCGCGCTTTGATGTCACCGGCACCGGTCTGGTCAGCAACACCAGCATGACAATTGGTGATTTGAGGGATTATCAACAATCCGGCAGCGTGGCCGGGATTACCTATGATCTGTTTGTCGACAACCCCCAAGAGGGCAATCAAGTCAGCCTGAATGGCAACATGCAGAATCTTGAGATGTCTGCGGAAGGGGCAATCCCGCTGTTGCTGGAAAAGGCCTCTGACACATCTGCGATGATCAAGGCCGGCTTTGAGATCACCGGCGCGTTCAACGCCGGATCCAGCGCAACCGCGATGCAGGTGACCGATCCGGTGAACGGCGATATGTCCCTGAACACCTCGTCACAGGGCAGCCGTTTGAGCGTTGATCTGGGCGCGGATGGGGTCAGCTATGGCGGCGGGCAAACCAATTTGCAGGTCACGATGAACGTGGCCGACCTGCCCTTCCCGATTGAGCTGAGCATGGCGCAAAGCGCCTTTAACCTCGCCATCCCGGTCAGCAAATCCGACGATCCGCAGGATTTCGCCTTTGGCCTCACCATGGGTGACTTCCAGATGTCCGACCTGATCTGGGGCATCTTTGATCCGGCAGGCCAACTGCCCCGTGATCCGGCCACTTTGGTCATTGATCTGGCCGGCAAGGCCAAGCTTCTGGTTGATTACCTTGACCCCAAGGTCGCCGAAAACATGGGCGCGGATGTTCCGGGTGAGGTGGAAGCGGTCACGATCAATAAACTGCTGCTGGACGCCGTTGGCGCCAAGTTCGAAGCGGACGGTCAGGTGGCACTCGACAATGCCGACAAGACCACCATACCCGGTTTCCCAAAGCCTGTGGGCAGCATTTCCTTTACTCTTGATGGGGCCAATGGCTTGATCGACAAGCTGGTATCCATGGGTCTGATCCCGGCGGATCAAGCGATGATGCCACGAATGATGATGGGGATGATCACTGTGCCAGCGGGCGGTCCTGATCAGTTGAAGTCCAAGATCGACTTTACCGAGGATGGCCAGATCCTCGCCAATGGGCAGCGGATAAAGTAACCTATTCCAAGCACGCGGTTGGTCCCTGACCGCCACTCTTTGCCCCTCCCCTTGTCCTGCCGGATGGGGAGGGTTACCTGTCTTTCCGACCCAAGCCGGAGTGAATTATGTCCCAGCCTCTTGATGCGCTGACCAAATCCTTGTTGCAGGCAGCAAGATCAGCCGGTGCAGACAGCGCCGATGCCAAGGCGATCCGGGCGACATCCGTTTCAGTTGATGTGCGGGCGGGAGTGCTGGAACAGGCAGAGCGATCCGAAGGTGTTGATATCGGACTGCGGGTGTTTGTCGGGCAGAGGTCCGCAATTGTCTCCGCCTCTGACACCTCGTCGCGCACCATTGAAGAGATGGCCGAACGGGCCGTTGCCATGGCCAAGGAGGCGCCCGAAGATCCCTATTCCGGGCTGGCGGACGCCGATCAGCTTGCGACCCATTGGAACATTGACGCGTTGGAGCTGGTCGATCCCTCCGCAGAGCCATCACCGCAGGCCCTGCAAGATGATGCCGCAAGGGCCGAAGCCGCGGCACTGGCCGTCAAAGGTGTCAGCCAAGTGCAATCCGCCAGCGCCGGTTATGCCGCCCATGCCACACATTTTGCCACCAGCAATGGATTTGATGCCGGATACAGCCGCACAGATCGCGGGTTATCCTGTGTCGCCATCGCCGGAAGCGGCACCTCCATGGAACGCGACTATGATGGTGATGGCCGGATCTTTCAGTCCGACATGCGCGCACCCGATGATATCGGCAAAATCGCAGGGGAACGGGCTGTGGCGCGGCTGGACGCCCGCAAACCACCCACAGGCGCCTTTCCGGTGCTGTTTGATGAACGGGTTTCCTCTAGTTTGATTGGCCATTTACTTGGCGCGATCAACGGCTCGTCCATTTCACGTGGCGCATCGTTCCTGCGTGACGCGATGGGAGAGGCCGTTTTGCCCGACCATCTGTCCCTGATCGAAGATCCACACCGCCCCCGCGCCAGTGGATCACGCCCCTTCGACGGTGAAGGCCTGCCAACAGCGCGGCGTATGATTGTGGAGAACGGGGTTTTGCAAGGCTGGACGCTGGATCTGGCCACGGCCCGCAAGCTGGGCCTCGCTCCAACCGGAAATGCCGCGCGCGGCACATCATCGGGGCCGTCGCCTTCCAACTGGAATATCGAGCTGACCCAAGGCACAGAAAGCCGCGATGATCTGATCCGCGAGATGGGCACAGGGCTCTTGGTGACCTCGATGATCGGCAGCACGATTAACCCCAACACGGGCGATTACTCGCGCGGGGCCGCTGGCCATTGGGTCGAGAACGGCGAGATCACCCATACGATCAATGAATGCACAATTGCGGGCAATCTGCGCGATATGCTGCGCAATATGCGGCCTGCCAATGACGCCCGCACGCATCTGAGCCGTGTCGTGCCATCGCTTTTGGTGCCGGGAATGACCCTTGCCGGCGCGTGATCTGCCCCTATTGATTGATGCGGCCCGCATGGCGGGGCGTGTCGCCACCAGCTTTGCCGGGAAAACTGCGCTGCGCTGGGACAAACCCGGCAATGCAGGCCCGGTGACAGAGGCCGATCTGGCGGTCAATGATCTGTTGCTGACCAATCTACGGCAGGCGCGACCCGACTATGGCTGGCTGTCCGAAGAAACCGAAGACAACACCGACCGTTTGACCCAAGACCGCGTTTTCATCGTCGATCCCATTGATGGCACCCGCAGTTTCATGGAGGGGTCCAGCACTTGGGCCCATGCCATTGCCGTGGCGGAGCAGGGCGTGGTGACTGCCGCCGTGGTCTACCTGCCACTGCGAAACAAGCTCTACTCCGCATCTCTGGGGGGAGGGGCATACCTCAATGGTCAGCCGATCCGCGCCACCAAACAATCCAGTCTGGAAAAATCCACAGTTCTGGCCGCCAAACCCGCGTTGCACAGCGGGTTTTGGCGCGGCGGGGCCACGCCGGAGTTTACCCGCAACTACCGCCCATCGCTGGCTTACCGGCTGGCGCTGGTGGCACAGGGGCGGTTTGATGCAATGCTCACGCTGCGGCGCAGTTGGGAATGGGACATTGCTGCAGGGGCGCTGATCGTGGCCGAAGCGGGTGGTGTCTGCTCTGACCAAACCGGCCAGCCGCTGCGCTTCAACAACCCTGATCCGCGGCTCAATGGCGTGGTGGCGGGCGGTGCGCCCTCTCAAATTGCTCTGATCGACGCCCTTGCGTGAGGCCCCGCATCTGATAGGCAGAGATCAATCTACATCCATCAAAGGAAGCATTATGGCACAGCGTCTGCATCTGGTTTTTGGCGGTGAACTGGTGAACCCCAGCGAAAACGTCTTTAAGAATGTCGATGACCTCCACATCGTTGGAATTTTCCCCGACTACGCCACCGCTTATGATGCTTGGAAAAACGAGGCGCAGCGTACGGTGGACAATGCACATATGCGCTATTTCATCGCGCACCTGCACCGGCTGCGCGACGAAGAAGCGGCGGCCTCCTCCACCGAAGAACTGGGCTAATTACCGATGGCGCGGTCACTTGGGCTGACCGCCTATCGGGCCTTGGCCCGTCGGGCAGAGGCACAAACGAAAGAGCCGTTTGCCCCGCGCCCAAAGGGGGAACTGCTTTGGTTGCATGCCGCCGAACCGGGCAATGTGATCGCGCTTCAGGATTTGGCCGTGCGGATGTGCGGCGCACGGATTGGCCTGCATGTTCTGATCACGCTTCCCGATGACGATGCTGCGCCGCCGCCCCTGCAACAGCGTCCGGATGTCACAATCATCCAAACGCCTGCACCCAGTGAACACCCCGCCGCAGTTGCCGCATTTCTGGATCATTGGCGGCCTGATGCCTGTGTTTGGGCCTGGGGCGCGTTGCGGCCAAATCTCATTCTGGAGGCAGCCGAACGGCATTGCCCGATGATCTTGGTCGATGCGGACACGCGCGGTTTTGACGGGCGACGGGACCGATGGTTGCCGGATCTGACAGGGCAGCTTTTGTCGAAATTTGTCGCCGTGATGGCACGCACCGAACCGGCGCGGCGGCGTTTGGTGCAACTGGGCCAGCCGCGCGATCAAATTGACCTGACCGATCCGCTGCTCGCCGGCGGGCAGGCCTTGCCCCATGTGGAGTCCGATTTGTCGGAATTGTCAGCAGCCATTGGCGGACGCCCGGTGTGGTTCGCCGCGCAGGTCTTGCCAAAGGAAGTACCGGTTGTTCTGTCAGCCCATCGCAAGGCGATGCGGCTGTCACACCGGCTGTTGCTGATCTTGCACCCCGCCACGCCGGAAGGTGCAGACCCCGCTGCGGCGCTGGCCGCCGAACGGGATTTTTCAGTGCTCAATTGGGGAAATGACGGTTTTCCCGATGAGTCCACGCAAGTATTGATTGCCGATGACACCCACGATTTGGGGCTGTTTTTCCGCATTGCCCCTGTCTCATTTCTTGGATCGTCCCTGATTGCGGGCGAAGGCGGCTGCGATCCATTTGATGCTGCGGCGCTTGGCTCTGCGGTGCTGTATGGGCCAAAGGTCCGCCACTTCATGCCATCCTACACGCGGCTGGCGGCGGCGGGTGCGGCGCGGATCGTGAATGATGCCGACGCTTTGGGCACAGCTGTGTCCCGGCTGATTGCCCCCGATCAGGCTGCCGCGATGGCCCATGCCGGTTGGGATGTGATCAGCAAAGGCGCGGCAGTGACGGACAAGATTACCGACCTGATCCAGGATATTCTGGACACAAGAGAGGCAGGCAAATGACCCGAGCACCGGATTTTTGGCACAAACCCAAACCGGATCTTCGGGCGCAGCTGCTGCGTCCCTTGGGTGCCCTTTATGCGATGGCGACGGCCCGCAGATTGGCACAGGGCGCGCGTGAGCGTTTGGACATTCCGGTAATCTGTATTGGAAATATCAATGCAGGCGGCACAGGCAAAACCCCGACAGTTATGGCCGTGGTGGAACACTTGCGCGGGTTGTTCCACGAACCGCACATCGTTTCGCGCGGGTATGGTGGCACGTTGGAGGGGCCCGTGCAGGTTGATCCCGCGCGGCACAGGGCGGCGGATGTCGGGGATGAACCGTTGCTCTTGTCCGCCTTTGCTGAAGTTTGGGTGGCCAAGGATCGCGCCGCCGGGGCGCGGGCGGCGCAGGAGGCAGGCGCGAGTGTCATTGTACTGGACGACGGCTTTCAAAATCCGGCGCTGCATTACGATCTGAGCGTGGTGGTGGTGGATGCGGCCAAGGGGTTTGGCAACGGCTTGTGCTTGCCTGCCGGGCCACTGCGCGAACCTGCGGCCGTTGGGTTGGCGCGGGCTGATCTGCTGTTGTCGATTGGGGATGCGGCCGCGCAGTCAGAGTTTGATACCGCCGCGTTGCCCAGCGCACCGCCGCATGTACAGGCCGCACTTGCACCTTTGCAAACCGGCATGGATTGGACGGATACCAAGGCTTTGGCGTTTGCCGGCATCGGGCATCCGGAGAAGTTTTTTGCCACACTGCGCGGTCTTGGGGCACAGATCGTGCATGCCGAGGCGCTGGATGATCATCAGCCTTTGACGCCTGCACTGATGACCCGGCTGGAGGCGGATGCAAAGGCCAGAGGCGCACAGCTGGTGACGACAGAGAAAGATGCGGTGCGCCTGCCCGCGAATTTTCGCAGCAAGGTGATTACATTGCCGGTGCGGTTGTCCCTTCCAGAGGGCAACGCCTTGTTCAAAGCGTTGGACCAACTGCCCAAGCCTGCGTAGCTCGGAAAATCTGACGTATCCGGATCAGTCGTCCTCGCCCAGTTTCGGCGCCGGACGGTGGAGCGCCAGATCTGCCCCTGAAAAGGTAAACGGGGATCGCAACCCCGGCACGCCGTCCAGTTCTATCTGCATACCCCGTGCCACCACTTGCGGATCGGCCATCACATCGGACAGATCATTGATCGGCCCGGCCGGAACATTATGCGCCTCGCAATCGGCCAGCAGATCATCACGACTGCGCTTTGACGTGGCTTCATTCAAGCGCCGGATCATCTCTGGCCGGTTCGCCACGCGGTCGGCATTCTTGGTGTAATCCGACGAGGTTGCCATATCCTCAAGCCCCAGCAACCGGCAAAGACGTTGAAACTGACCGTCATTGCCCGTTGCGATGATCAGGTGGCCGTCACTGCTTTCAAAGACTTCATAGGGGGTCAGATTGGGATGGGCGTTGCCCATACGCCCCGGCGCATTGCCGGTCAGCATGTAGTTCATCGCCTGATTGCCCATGATCGCCACCGCACAATCAAGCAGGGCCATATCAATATGCTGCCCCTTGCCGGTCTGGCTGCGTTGGTGCACCGCCGCAAGGATCGCGGTCGTGGCATAGATCCCCGTGAAGATATCGGTGATCGCCATCCCGGATTTCTGCGGCTGGCGGTCCGGCTCTCCGGTGATCGACATCAGTCCGGACATGCCTTGAATGATAAAATCATAGCCTGCGCGGTGCGCATAGGGGCCGGTGTGGCCAAAGCCGGTGATGGAGCAATAGATCAGCCCCGGAAATTCATCCTTTAGGCTGTCATAGTCGAGGCCATATTTGGCCAATCCGCCGGTCTTGAAATTCTCGATCAGAATGTCCGCATCGCGCAGCAACTCCCTGACCTTCGCCTGCCCTTCCGCGGTGCGAAAATCTGCGGTGACAGAAGCCTTTCCGCGGTTGGCCGAATGGAAATACCCTGCGCTGACATCCTCATCACGGGTGACGAAGGGCGGGCCCCATTGGCGGGTGTCATCGCCAGCGGGGCTTTCGACCTTGATCACATCGCACCCAAGATCAGACAGCGTCTGACCGGCCCAGGGGCCAGCCAGAACGCGGGCCAGTTCAACAACCTTCAGCCCTTGCAGCGGTGCGGTCATTAGCCGGCCAGCTCTGTTTCAATGATGTCTTTGAGCTTGTCATAGGCCATGTTGCTGTACTTGGTCCCATTTATGATAAAGCTGGGCGTGCTGTCGATATCATCGGCTTTGCCATTTTCCTGATACCACGCGTAGAGTGTCTCGGCCTGTTTGCCGTCCTGCAGGCAGGCTTCGATGGTGTCGCTGTCCAATCCGGCCAAACGACCGATTTTGCGCAGCTCTTCCACAATCGCGGCGGGATCACCCGCGCGGGCCCAGGTGGACTGGCTCTTGTAGATCAGATCGACAATGCCAAAGAACTTTTCCTCGCCGCCGCAACGGGCGATCAAAGACGCCCAGATACCCGGACGGTCAAAATACACCTCGCGGTAGACAAACTTGATCTTGCCGGTGTCGATATAGTCCGCCTTGAGCTTCTTGAACGTACCTTCGTGGAAGGCCGCGCAATGCGGGCAGGTGAAGGAGGCATATTCCGTGATGGTCACAGCCGCATCCGGGTTGCCCAGCACCATGTCCGGCACGCTGGATGTGTCCACATCGCCACTGGTTTGCGCATTTGCGGCATTGGCCAGCGGGTTCACGGGGGTGGACCCACTGCGCGGATTGCTGGTCAGATACCAGCCGCCCACTCCCACAACGGCCAAGGCGCCAAGGATCATATTTCTGCGGTTCATGTCGTTTCCTTTGTCAGCTCTTCAGCGTTTGTTCTTGTTCAATATGTTCTCGCCCAGCCGCGCAAGAGCTTCGCGCAGACCATCGTCCGATACTGGGCCCACTGTCGCCGCCGCTTTTTGCCGCAGCGCGGGGTCAGGTTCGGGGGGCTGTGCCTTGGGTTTTTGATGGGAAAAATCCACCTTGCCTTCGGCAAAGCCGGTGGCGGCGGTTTGGGTGATCCGCACGCGGGCAATGGCGTTGTAGCCATAGATCGCGTTCACCTTCTGGCGCAGTTTTTCCTTCTGCATTTCCAGCATCGGCGCATTGGCCCCGGTTGTCAGCAGGGTCAATGTCGCACCCATTCCGCCCCGGCCATAGCCAACCTCTACCGGACGGGCGATGGCGGCAATATCTTCGCCCGCAATTTCGGCCCATTGGGTCAGCAGGCGTGATTGAGCAAAGCCACGGGTCTCGCTGGCACGGCGGATCTGGTCGGTCAGCAGGCTGTCCGTCCGTTTGAACCCTTTTGTACTGGCGCGCCGTGGCCGCATGACTATGTTTCCCTTTGGATCGGGTTCAACATAATGGTTTGCCCCCGTATCACCAGCCCAGAGCGACAGCGGAGCTATAAAGAATGCGTGAAACAGACCAGACAGGCGATCTGCCGCGCATCTTGCTGGATTGGTATGACATACATGCCCGCCAGATGCCGTGGCGTGTGGCCCCTGCAGATCGCAAGGCAGGACAAAGGCCCGATCCCTATCACGTCTGGATGAGCGAGATCATGTTGCAACAGACCACTGTTGCGGCGGTGCGGGACTATTTCACACGTTTTATCGACCGCTGGCCCACTGTTGCGGACCTGGCCGGTGCCGAGGATGCCGATGTGATGGGGGAATGGGCCGGGCTGGGGTATTATGCGCGGGCCCGTAACCTGTTGAAATGCGCAAGGGTGGTGGTTGCGGACCATGGCGGCGCATTTCCTGCAGATCATGATGCGTTGCTCAAATTGCCCGGCATCGGCCCCTATACGGCGGCGGCGGTGTCCTCCATCGCCTTTGATGCGCCGCGCACCGTTCTGGACGGCAATGTGGAGCGTGTGATGGCCCGCCTTTACGACGTCCACACACCGCTGCCCGCAGCCAAGCCTGAGCTGATGACGCTTGCCGAAGCACTGACACCGCAAAACCGTCCGGGCGATTATGCCCAAGCCGTGATGGACCTTGGCGCAACGATCTGTAGCCCCAAATCGCCCGCGTGCGGTATTTGCCCCTGGCGCGACCCCTGCCTGTCACGAGCACGGGGCACGGCGGCGGGACTGCCAAAGAAAACCCCGAAAAAGCCCAAACCTGTGCGGCACGGAACTGTCTATCTCGCACAAAGGGCCGATGGGGCATGGCTGCTGGAAACCCGTCCGGACAAGGGGTTGCTGGGCGGGATGCTTGGCTGGCCAGGATCGGAATGGCTGGACGTGGACAAAGATCGACCATTGGGCGTGCCTCCCGTGCAGGGTGATTGGCGGCCCATTGACGGCGAAGTGCGCCATACCTTTACCCATTTCCACCTGATGTTGAGCGTTCAAGTCGGCGCTGTTGCCGCCGATGCCGAACCCAGCGTCGGCACCTTTGTCTCGCCTGCAAATTTCCGGCCTTCCGATCTGCCAACGGTCATGCGCAAGGCGTTCGATTTGTCGCGCAAATAGCGCGGCGTCAGTGTTTGAGAGGGCCGCCGTTTACGGTATATCAACCTCGAACACGCCACAAAGCCGGCAGGAGCCCCGATGCCAAACACCATTATCGCACCGCAAGACCTGGCGCGGCTGTCCCGCGCCCTTCCGTTCTGGTTGTCCCTTGGCCTGATCCCGCTGACCTGGATCTGCGCAGTGGTGGGCGGCTGGTCGATTGCACTTTTGCCGATTGTGACGTGGTTCTTGTTTTCGCTGCTGGATGCGGTGCTGGGTCTGGACCTCGACAATGCCGATCTTGAGGCGACCGATGATGATTTGTTCTGGTATCGCCTGATCACGCTGATCTGGGTGCCCGCGCAGACCGTGACGGTTTTTGGCCTGATCTATTATGTGCCGCAGGCCGAGCATCTGGGCACGGCAGAGCGGGTGTTTCTGTTCATGGGGGTTGGGGTCGTAACCGGCACCATCGGGATCAACTACAGCCACGAACTGATGCACCAGAAAAACAATCTGGAACGTTGGTGGGCAGATATCCTGCTGGCGATGGTGCTCTATTCACATTTCCGGTCCGAACATCTTTTGGTGCATCACCGCTATGTCGCAACGCCCCGTGATCCGGTAACCGCGAGATACAATGAGGGGTTTCACAGGTTTTATCCGCGCGTTTTGCGGCAATCGCTTGTTTCGGCCTTTCGGGCGGAGGCGCAGATGCTGGCGCGCAAAGACCTGCCTTGGACCGACCGCCGCAATCCGTTCTTTCGCTATTGGGCGTTGCAAGGCGGGTTCTTACTGTTGGCGCTGATCCTTGGCGGCATGACGGGTCTGCTGTTGTTTGTGGTTCAGGCGGGCGTCGCCATCTGGCAGCTTGAGCTGGTCAATTACATTGAACACTATGGGCTGACGCGCAAACATCTGGGCGAGGGCAAATACGAACATGTGCAGCCGCGCCATTCGTGGAATGCGGCGCACCGGGCGTCAAACTGGCTACTGATCAATCTACAGCGGCATTCCGATCACCACTACAAGCCTGGCCGCCGCTTTCCGGTGTTGCAGACCTACGGCACCGATCAGGCACCGCAACTGCCCTATGGCTATCCGGTGATGACCATGGCCGCGATGGTGCCGCCCTTGTTCAAGCGGATCATGAACCCCCGCGTGCGCAATTGGCGCGAGATGTACTATCCTGAAATCACCGATTGGCACGACTACAACAAGCGCCGCACCCCGATGCCCCGCTGAGCTGTCCGAACGCTTTCTTAAGACTTGTCTGCCATCGCTGTGACATCAGCCGTCACCGGGGGGTGTCATGCAAACCAACATGCGATCTAGGTCCAAACCATCAGGCACCTGCCTGATTATTGAAGACAGCGAATTTGACCGGGAACGTCTGACCCGGATTATCGGAAAGTCCCACCATGATCTGCAGGTGGAAGTGGCCGCAACCCTGCGGTCTGCACGCGTTGCGCTCAGCCGGCAGCAGATCACGCTGATCCTACTCGACAACAATCTACCTGACGGGCTGGGTGCGAATTTCGTTTTGGAACTGGCCGAAGACCCCATGCTTGCACAGATCCCCATCATAATGGTCAGTGACTGGCCCTCGCCCTTTATGTGGGAAAAGGCGCATTCGGCGGGCGTGGCCTATGTTCTGTCGAAAACAGAATTTGACGGCCGCTACATTCACGCGGTGATGTCACCCATCGGCACGGGATCAAGGATCAGGGCCCAACAGACCGCCAACTGATCCACCCGGCGTTTTGCGTTGCGGGTCGCGCCAGTGCGGATTGGGTTCGCATTCGCACGGCAAGGCCCGCCAAACAGACCTAATCTGCAAGAAAACCGCAGGAGGGGTCTATGCGCGGAAGTTGTCTTTGTGGTCTCGTTGAATACGAAATATCGGGGTCGCCCCGTCCGGTTGTCGGGTGCCATTGTACGCAGTGCCGGAAATCTTCGGGGCATTACGTTGCCGCCACCCAAACGGCCAAATCCAGTATCACCATCACCGGACAGGACCACCTGACCTGGTTCAAATCGTCAGAAACCGCGCGTCGCGGGTTTTGTGGCACCTGCGGCAGCCAGATGTTCTGGACCGAAGAGACCAGTGAAAACATTTCGGTCATGGCCGGGTCCATTGACGGGGCCAGCGGTTTGTCGATGGACCGTCAACTTTATCCCGATGACAAGGGCGACTATTATCCGCTGCCGGACGTGGCCGTCGTGGATCAATCCACGCTCAAATAAAAAAAAAGCCCCGCCAAAAGGCGGGGCAAGGTGAGTGCCCTTCAGGGCGATCCTTCGGCAAGAAGGTCGCGGGCACCGGCGGTGTTCGATTGTTTGGGTGTTTAGTTGGCCATCTCGGCGCGGATCTGTTGGCGCAGAAGGTCAATCGGCACACGTTTGCCGTCCTTCTTGAAGCACCAATACGTCCAGCCATTGCAGCTTGGCGCTTTTTCATACGCCGCGCCGACCTGATGAATAGAACCTTTCACGTCGCTTCCGATCAATGTGCCATCGGCACGGACCTTGGCCTTGTGGCGGCCGTTGAGGGAATAGAGTTCCTCTCCCGGACGCAACATGCCGCGTTCGACCAATTGGCCGAATGGCACGCGCGGTTCTGCGCGTTTTGATGTTGTTGTTTGCAGGGCTTCGCGGTCAAATTTGCGCACCTTGCTGATGCGTTTTGCCGCTACCTTGCGATAGCTTTCCTCGCGCTCCAGACCAATGAAATCACGGCCCAGCATCTTGGCCACAGCACCCGTGGTGCCAGTGCCAAAAAACGGATCAAGAATAACGTCACCGGGATTGGTGGAGCCCACCAGAATGCGGTGCAGCAGGCTTTCGGGCTTTTGTGTTGGATGGGCCTTGTCGCCGTTGTCATCCTTCAGCCGCTCGTGGCCAGTGCAGATCGGCAGCACCCAGTCACTGCGCATTTGAATGCCTTCGTTGAGCGCCTTCAGCGCCTCGTAGTTGAAGGTATATTTGCTGTTTTCGTCCTTACCGGCCCAAATCATCGTTTCATGGGCATTGGTAAAGCGTTTGCCGCGGAAGTTGGGCATCGGGTTGGACTTGCGCCACACCACATCGTTGAGAATCCAGAACCCCTGATCCTGAAGCGCCGCGCCAACCCGGAAGATGTTGTGATAACTGCCAATGACCCAAATCGCGCCATTTGGTTTGAGCAAACGCCGCGCGGCCTTGAGCCATGCACGGGTGAATTCATCATAGGCTTTGAAGCTTGCGAACTGATCCCATTCATCGTCAACGGCATCGACCTTGGAGTTGTCGGGCCGGTGCAGATCGCCGCGCAATTGCAGGTTATAGGGCGGGTCAGCAAAAATCAGATCAACGCTGCATTCCGGCAATGCGTTCATCAGATCTATGCAGTCACCCGCAAGAATTTCGTTCAAGGGAAGCGCTGTTGCGCCCTTTGTCATTGTCTTCATCATACTGCCTCTGTCCGCGGTGCTTTTGCACTCTGTGGTTGGTGACAGGATGACCCCAAGGCGATTCGCGGTCAAATTCTTTTTTGAATCAATCAGTTAAGTTTTATTCTTGATACAAGATATTGTGGACCGGTTTGAACGAACGTCTATGGTGTGGGGTGACACCAAGTTTTTGCAGCGCATCCATGTGCTTTTTTGAGCCATATCCCATGTTGGTTTCCCATCCATAACCGGGATGCTGTTGCGCCAATGACAACATGACACAATCCCGACAAATTTTTGCCATAATTGAAGCCGCTGAAATCGACTGCGAGAGGCTGTCGCCTTTGACAATTGTCTGGGATGGAAGATTCAAACTGTGCGGGATCATATTGCCATCGATCAGGGCATAATCCGCAGGCGTCTTGAGCCCGTCCAGCGCCCGGATCATCGCGATGTGGCTGGCCCGCAGGATATTGTGTTCGTCAATCTCTTCGACAGTGGCATGGGCAATCGACACATCCGCCACCTGCAAGATCTCGTCATAAAGACGTGCGCGGGCTTTCTTCGACAATTTTTTTGAATCGTTCAGCCCATCCGGAATTTGCGCTGGGTCCAGTACCACAGCAGCGGCGGTCACAGGACCGGCAAGCGGTCCGCGCCCCACCTCGTCTACGCCTGCAATACGGCTGTATCCTTGTGCCAAGGCGGCACGCTCAAATGAAAAATCAGGTGTCATGGCACACCCAAACCGCAAGACAGCCCGAACCACAAGGGCCGGGCTGTCTGCAACAGTTTACTCGTTACTGTTTTTGAAGGCGGAAGACTGCCCGAACACTCTCCCGCCTCCAACCGGCGGCACGGGGGCGCGCCACCGGCCTGGGCACGCAGTTACCTGCGGGCCAAGCGGTATCCCCGATCCCGCAGACAGCGGGCTTCATATCCGCGGCGGTTGCCGCGCGGGGTGTCAAACACATAGAGACATTGACGGGGCAGGCGGTTCACGAAGTCATAGTTGTTCTTCAGGCAGCGGCGGCCAAACATCCGCACTTTGCCTTGCCCTGTCCGGTAGCTGTGGAAACACTTTCCTGGCAGCAACTTGCGATCAACCCGCCGCGGCAATGGGCGCGGCTTTGGCTGATAGCGCGGCGGCTTGTAGCTGGGTTGATTGTATTGCGGCACGTGGTTCTTCTTGACGTGGTTCTTCTCGTAGTGATGTGCTTTCTTGTCTTTTTTGTTGTCGTGAATGATCTTGCCCACAATCGCGATGCCCAACAGGGCGGCCAGGGCGCGGGCGGCGTCGTCATTGTCTGCGCGGGCAGGCATGGCCCCAAATGCGGTAATGGCAATCGACGCGGCGGCGATAGTGGCGATAAATCTGCGGTACATGGGTCTGATCCTTTCTTCAGGTCTGCGCGGGAACCCCGTGCAAGAGCGGGATGGAGGGATGCTCTGACCTCAGGGTGGGCCAGCCCCTTTGAGACAGGCAATAACAGCGGGGTGTTATCCGATATCATCGCAGCTCAATCGCCTTGGATATTGAATAACGCCCTGCAAAAGCGCAGGAAGGTGTCATGAAACACGCCATTATCTCTTTTGCCCTCGCCTTTGCGATTGGCCTTGCGCAGCCCGCCTCGGCTGCGGATTGCTATGCTGATTACAAGGCCAAACAGGACAATCCCCTGCGCCTGCATTACGGTGTCGCGCAGATCAACGGTGCATGTACTCCGGCAGGAGCTGCATCAGAATTGGCCACCAGATTGGCACAGCAGGGTTGGACCTTGCTGAATGTTCTGGGGGTATTTGGCCCCGATGGATTGGCGGAAAGGAAAGACAGTGCCGGATCAAACTACCTCCGCTTCTGATATGCGCCGCTTTGGCGGGCGATTTGTAGGCGGCGGCATCGCGGCTATTGTTGCCCTCCTGTTGCTTGGCGCGGTTTTGCTGTTCTGGGCTTTGCCGGATGCAAACCAGTTCAATGCGCAGGTGGAACGGATCTTTGTTGAAAATGATGATCTTACCAGCGGTGCCGAGATCAAACTGCTGGAGATTCTCGCGCAATCCGGCACGGCTTTTTCCGATACGTTGAACAGCTACCGCGTGGTGATCTTTGTGCTGCTGGTCTTTGCCAGTGCGATGCTGATCGCGGCGCTGGTTTTTCTGGTTCTGCTCATCGGGTTCAACCGCCGCATGGCACAGATCGAACGGGCGGGCATTCAGGTCAATTCCCTGCTGATCAGCCGTGAAGAGAACACCGTTTACCTCAACAACTTTGGCTTCAAACTGACCGGCGCAGCGATGGAAACCCTTTCCGTGCTGGCCGAGGCGCGAATGGATGATGAGGTCATGTCGGGCTCTGAAATCGAAGGCGTGATATCGGGCCGCAGCGCCGCAGATTGCGACGAGGCCGCAGGAGCAACCCGCATCAAACGGCTGCGCGATACCTTGGGCAATCAACTGGTGTCAGAGCTGTTGGTCAAGAACATCGCACGGCGCGGCTATATGTTGGCCATCGACAAAGACGTGATCAAGGTGATCTGAACGGCGTTCTGCATTCCTCCGACCACATCAAAAATTGGTACATTGTTCCCTCTGGTCAATCCCGATTAACCTTGTCTAGGGTGCAGCAACCCTTGCCAAGGAAGTGATCATGCCCGCAAAAACCAATCCGTTCAAAAGCGCCCTCCGGAACGGGCAAGTGCAGTTTGGCTGCTGGCTGGGCCTTGGTGATACCTTTTCCACAGAGCTGATGGGGACCGCCGGATTTGACTGGATGGTCATCGACGGAGAGCACGGGCCAAATGATCTGCGCTCTGTTATCGCGCAGTTGCAGGTGCTTGAGGCATCAGACAGCCATGCGGTGGTGCGATTGCCTGTGGGTGAGACCTATCTGCTCAAACAGGTGTTGGATGCGGGTGCACAAACGGTGTTGGTGCCAATGGTCGAAAGCGCCGAACAAGCCCGCCAATTGGTGCGCGACGTGACCTATCCGCCGCATGGCGACCGGGGCGTTGGCTATGCCCTGACCCGCGCCTCGCGGTTTTCCCAGATTAAGGATTATGGCAAGACTGCGGATGAACAGATTTGCTTGCTGGTGCAGGTCGAGAACCGCAAGGGCATCGCCGCGCTGGCTGAGATCCTCGCGGTCGAGGGGGTGGATGGTGTCTTTATCGGTCCGGCAGATCTGGCGGCGGATATGGGGCATATGGGCAATTCCCTGCATCCCGACGTTCAGACGGTGATCATGGACGCGTTGCGCCGTATTCGCGCGGCAGGCAAGGCGCCGGGGATCCTCTCCACCCACGATCCAATGACAAATGAGGCCATTGAGGCAGGTGCGCTTTTTGTGGCGGTTGGGGCGGATGTGCTGATCCTGAGCCATGGCGCGCAAGCCCTGACCGCAAAATGGAAAGCATCCCAGTCATGAACACCGGAATTTTCCTTCTGGGGCTCGGCTATGTGTTGAGCCAATTTTTCCGCGCCTTTCTTGCGGTCTTGTCCAGCATACTGGAGCAAGACATCGGGGCGACACCTGATGATCTGGCCTTTGCCTCCGGACTTTGGTTCCTGTCTTTTGCCGCCATGCAGATCCCCGTGGGCGCAGCGCTGGACAGTATCGGACCCAGAAGAACGACGGCATGGGCGCTTTTCATCGGCGGCAGTGGTGGTGCGGCGCTCTTTGCTTTGGCGACCACGCCTTTGCATATCAGCATTGCCATGACCCTGATCGGGATCGGATGTTCACCGGTGCTGATGGCCTCTTACTATATTTTTGCCCGCGATTACCCGCCGGCGCAGTTTGCTATCCTTGCTTCGATGATGGTCGGGCTGGGCAGTCTGGGCAATTTAGTCGCCTCCTACCCGATGGCACTGGCCGCCGAAACGCTGGGCTGGCGCAACGCGCTTTGGGCATTGGCGGCGGTGTCTGCACTGGTGGCCTTTGGTGCGTTGATCTTTGTGCGTGATCCCCAAAAGGTCATCGGCGAATCAAAGGGATCACTGGCCGAGCTGTTCAAGCTGCGGGCGCTGTGGTTCATTTTCCCGATCATGGGCGTCAGCTATGCGATCTCCGGTGCGGTGCGCGGACTTTGGATCGGGCCTTATCTGGCGGATGTGTTTGAAGCGGGGACCAGCACCGTAGGTCAGGCCAGCTTGCTGATGGGCATTGCGATGGTCATCGGCGCCTTGGCCTATGGTCCGGCAGACCGTCTTATGCCGTCGCGCAAATGGATGATCGTGATGGGCACGGTGATCACCCTTGTCGCAAGTGCCGTGCTGATTGCACAGCCTGCGCAATCGCTCGCGCTGTCCGTAACAATGTTGTGCATTATCGGCTTTTTCAGCGCGACCTATCCGGTGATCATGGCCCATGGGCGGAGCTTTCTGCCGCCGCATCTGATCGGGCGCGGTGTGACCATGCTCAATCTCTTTAGCATCGGCGGCGTGGGCGTCGCGCAATTCTTCTCCGGCAAGGTCTATAGTGCCGCCCTGCCCGGCGCGGCGACCACCGCCAGCCCCTATGTTGCGGTCTATGTCCTTTTTGCCGGAAGCCTCGCCTTTGGGCTTTTGGTGTACCTTTTCAGCCGCGATAATGCCGATTGAGGCGACAAAGGCACAGCCTGTATAGCTGAGCCCCTTTTACTTGCCCGTCAGGCAGGCTAAAGGGCTGCGACCATCACTATATATATTGGAGAAATCAGATGGGTTATCGCGTCGCCGTCGTGGGCGCCACAGGCAATGTGGGCCGCGAAATGCTGAATATTCTGGCCGAGCGCCAGTTCCCTACGGACGAGGTTGTGGCACTCGCCAGCCGTCGGTCTTTGGGCACGGAAGTCAGCTATGGGGACACGACGCTTAAGTGCAAGGACCTTGATACGTTTGATTTCACCGGCTGGGATATGGCGCTGTTTGCTGTTGGCTCTGAGGCCACCAAGAAATACGCGCCAAGTGCCGCCAAGGCGGGCTGCGTCGTGATCGACAACTCTTCCCTCTATCGCTACGACCCGGATATCCCGTTGATCGTGCCCGAGGTGAACCCCGAAGCGATCCACGGCTATGCCAAGAAGAACATCATCGCCAACCCCAACTGCTCAACCGCGCAGATGGTTGTTGCGCTCAAGCCGTTGCACGACCGCGCCACGATCAAGCGCGTCGTCGTCAGCACCTATCAATCGGTGTCCGGCGCGGGCAAAGAGGGGATTGATGAGCTGTGGGATCAGACCAAGTCGATCTACAACCCCACGGACGACAAGCCACCGCGCAAATTCACCAAACAGATCGCGTTCAACGTGATCCCGCACATCGACGTTTTCATGGAAGATGGCTCCACCAAAGAAGAGTGGAAGATGGTGGCGGAGACCAAAAAGATCGTCGACCCCAAGATCAAGGTCACGGCAACCTGTGTGCGCGTGCCGGTCTTTGTGGGCCACTCCGAAGCGGTGAACATCGAGTTTGAAGATCACCTCGACGAGGACGAAGCCCGCGATATCCTGCGCGAGGCACCGGGCATCATGGTGATCGACAAGCGCGAAGACGGCGGCTACGTCAGCCCGGTTGAATGTGTCGGCGATTTCGCCACTTTCATCAGCCGTATCCGTCAGGACAGCACCATCGACAATGGTCTGAACCTTTGGTGCGTCTCTGACAATCTGCGCAAAGGTGCGGCCCTGAATGCGGTTCAAATCGCCGAACTGTTGGGCCGGGAAGTTCTGAAAAAGGGCTGATATCCGCTCAAAATGCATATTGGGGAAAGGGGGCCGTTTGGTCCCCTTTTCTTTTGGCCGTGAGGGTGCAGAGTAACGGCAATAGATATGGGAACTGAATTATGCGTGTCCTCTTTGCCTGCCTGACCTTGCTGCCAACCGCCGCGCTGGCGGATGTCTTTACCCTGCGATCCGAACCGCAGGCGGTCACGGTTTATCCTTATTTGGCAACGGTCCACCGTCAGGCCACTGTCACCCTGCCCCAAGGCAGCCATCAGATCGTCTTGCCGGACTTGCCGCACACAATGGATCGTAAATTTCTGCGGGTTTCGGTCACGGGGGCAACCCTTGGCACAACGCAATTCCGCAAAGAGGCTGTGCCGCCACAAGCAGACACAGACAGCGCCGAAATCCTTGCAGCCAAGGAGCAGATTAATGCGGCCGAGGCTGCATTGCGGGGTCTAGATGACCAGATCGAAGCGGCCTCGCTTGCTGGCCGCGCGGCACAGGCGCAGATCGGGTTTCTGGGGGATTTGGGCCGCAACGAAGGATTGCCAGCTGATGTCAGCACTTTGCAGGCGCTTGGCCAGATGATCGGCGCAGAAAGCCTTCAGGCGGAGCAAGACGCCCTGCGCGCACGCCAGGCCGCCCGTGATCTTGAGCTGGGGCGGAAAGATCTGGAAACCACGCTTAGGGATGCGCGGGCGGCGCTAGAGGCATTGACCCCACCGCCGGAGAAACACGCGCAGCTGACCCTCGATGTCATGGCCACGGCGGCGGGTGAGGTGATGATCGGTTTGGAATATCTGGTCGATGCGGATTGGCTGCCGACCTATGACATTCATCTGGACGGCAAAGACGCGCCGCAGCTTTCGATCAAACGGGGGGCGGTTGTCTCTCAACGCAGCGGCGAGAACTGGAAGGGGGTCGCCCTGACCCTTTCCACACTTGCACCCTCGGGCCAGACCCAACCGTCACAAGTGTACCCGCGACGATTGACCTTGGCAGACAAGGAACCTCCGCGTGCAAAGCTATCGCGCCAGATGGCCGACAGCGCCGAAAGCTTTGCCGATCCGGTAATCGAAGCACCGGTTATCGTTGAGGAGGCCAAGGGCATGACCAATTTCGACGGCCCTGGCGTACGCTATGATTTCGCCACACCCGTCAGCATCGCCAGCGGCGTGGATGATAGCCGCGTAGCGCTGGACACTTTGACCTTTCCCGCCCGCCGCTTTGCCCGCGCGGTGCCGCGCTCCGATCAGACCGCCTTTTTGATGGCGGAATTTACCAACACCACCCAAGAGCCACTGTTGCCTGCGGATGAGGTGGCGCTGTTTCTGGACAATACCCTGATTGGGCAAATGAACCTTGGGCTGATCCCTGCGGGAGACGAGGCAGAGCTGCCGTTTGGACCGATCGAGGACTTGCGCCTGACCTATACCGTTCTGGACCAGACCGAAGGGGATCGCGGGATCATCAGCCGGTCCAATGCCAAAACGGATCGCACCCGGATGGACATCCAGAACATCGGATCAGAGGATTGGCTGGTCGAGGTGCGAGCGGCTGTGCCCTATACTGCACAGGAAGATCTGCAAATTGACTGGTCCGCCAATCCTGTGCCTGATGAGACCAATCTGGATGACCGGCGCGGCATTCTGCAGTGGGATTTGAACGTCGCCGCTGGGGCCACAACATCGGTCACGATTGAGGAAAACCTGCGTTGGCCCGAGGACAAGATCCTGCGCTGATCAGAACCGCTCCGCGCGCAGCACATCGCAATCGGTTACACTGACCACGCCGATATGTCGTTCAACCACGGCAAAGGCCCCTTCGAGCAACCCATCAAGCCGTTCAGGCCGGATGATGCACACCACCTGCACCATGCCAGAGGCGCGGCTGACCTGACCTGCGCGGCTCCATTCACCGGAACGGCCGGACCCGCCCAGCACCGGCAGCACTGTGTAGCCGGTCACGCCCGCCTTTTTCAAAGCATCGGTGAGGCGCGATTGCATGACCGCTTCGATGGTGATCTCAACACGTTTGGCTTTATGAGTTTGCATAGGTCAGCCTCCGGTCATGGCTTGGGCCACCGCCACATAAAGCGGGATACCCAGCGTCAGGTTGAAGGGGAATGTCACCCCAAGCGAGAGAGTCAGGTACAGAGACGGGTTTGCCTCGGGCAGCGCCACCCTCATGGCCGCTGGCACCGCGATGTAAGATGCAGAAGCCGACAAGACCATCATCAACGTCACACCGCCCGGCGTCAGGCCTAGCGCCAGAGCGGTAACTAGACCGGCCGCCGCGCCGATCAGGGGCATTAACACCCCAAAGGCCAAGACCGATGGTGTGAGGATACCGCCGCCTTGGCGCAGGCCCCGCCCGGCGACGAGGCCCATATCCAGCAGGAACAGGCACAAAACACCTTTGAACGGCGACACAATAAAGCTGGAGATTTCCGCCAGACCCTCCTCGCCCGTCGCCCAGCCGATCAGGAACGCTCCAACCAGCAAAACGATGGAGCCGTTCAACATGATCTCACGCAGCAATGTGCTGTCCATGCCTTTGCTATCGCCGCCTCCGCCACGGGCCACCAGCCACAGCGCGGACAGGATCGCAGGCGCTTCCATCGCGGCGGCAACGGCGACCATGTAACCTTCCGCGGCTATGCCGCGGCTTTCCAAGACCGACGTGGCCGCGACAAATGTCACGATCGAGATCGACCCGTAGTGCGCCGCCACGGCAGCCGCATCAAGGCGGCTCATCGCTGTCATCACCCGCAACAGGCCAAAAGCGACCAAAGGCAGGGCCGCCGACAGAATGATCCCCGCCAGCAAGGCCAGCCCAAGCCGCGCATCAATGCCATGCGCGGCAACACTTACCCCACCTTTGAAGCCTATCGCGAAAAGCAGATAGATCGACAGCGCCTTGGCGGCAGCTTCTGGGATGCTCAGGTCAGACCGCGCAAGGGAGGCCGCAACCCCCAATACGAAGGACAGAATAATAGGCGAAACAAGATTGTCCGCCGCCAGAGAGAACAGATTTTCCATACCCCAAATGCCCTGTTAAACTGGCTGGAATTTTCCCGTTTCCGGGCAGAAGTATTCCAACCCACCTTCGCCGATGTCGGTCCACAGGCCATGTAGGCTCAATTCGCCGCTTGTCACCTTTTCATTGACCCAAGGAAAGGTCATGAGATTTTCAAGCGATGTCATCACCGCATGCTTCTCAAACTGGCGTTCCTGTTCCTGTTCGTCCTCAATGTCAGCAACTTCGCCATACTTGGGGCGCAGGATATCCACCCAGCGGCCAACAAAGCTGTCTTTGGCTTCCAGTTCCGGTGCGTTTCCCTTGCACATTTCAAGGCAGCCTTTCGCGCCGCCACAACTGGAATGGCCCAGCACAATCAGATGCGCAACATTCAGAACCCGCACCGCGTATTCCACGGCGGCCGATGTCCCGTGATGCTGGCCGTCAGGCTCGCAAGGGGGGACGAGATTGGCGATATTTCGGTGAATGAAGAACTCGCCCTGATCGGCCCCGAAAATCGAGGTCACATGCACGCGGCTGTCACAACAGGAGATTACCATGGCGCGGGGCCGTTGGCCTTCGGTCGCCAGTCGTCGATACCACGACTTGTTGTCGGCATAACCGGTGGCTTTCCAGCCGTGGTAGCGCGTCAATAGATATGCCGGAAGTGGTTTTGCATGATCCATCATTGATAGTCTCCTGAAACATTTCCGCAGGGTTAACTTAATTCCGGAACAAATTCGAGCGAAAACACAGAAGCAGAGCAACCATTTACATACTTGTTTGGACAATATTCCGCTTTGGCCGTGGGGGCTGAACAAGGGGTGAGTTGATGCAGGTTCTGCAAATCCGACCGAGGGAACAAATCAGCGTGGATCAGGATCGACTGGGCGCGCTTTATACGCAACTGGGCGAAGCGGGGGCCGAAGATGTGGTCTGCCGCGCCCTCGAAGATCTGGCGCGGCGTTTGACCCAATGCGAACAGAAATTTCGCGATGCCGCCTGGCCCGATCTACAGAAAAGTGCGCGGTCCTTGATCGCGGTCGCCGACCAGATCGGGATGGCGGATCTGGCCAAGGTGGCAGGGGATGTCGTGCAATGCGTGGCCAACAACGATGCAACCGCGCTTGCGGCAACGCTTTCGCGGCTGTTTCGCATTGGTGAGCGTTCATTGACCGCGATCTGGGATATTGACGACATGCCTGAATGATCCCGGCCTGAGATGGCTTGCGGGTGTCGCTGGAACGGGTAGGCTGGGCGCGAGAATTAACCAGTAAGAAAGCGCCCCATGCCTCCTCGTTTTGTATCCGATACCACATCTGCCCTGCCGCTTCATGTGATTGCCGAGGATGGGCTTGGGGCCTGGACGGCGGACCAACCGGACGCCGTGCAGAACTGGATCGCTGCGCAGGGGTTTACCGGGGGGCTGGGTCAAGCCTTGGCGATACCGGCGGCGGACGGATCTGTGATGATGGCGCTGGCCGGATACGGCACGGCAGCGTCCCGCAAGCGGGGACGGTTCCATTTGGCTGGCGCTGCAACCAGGCTCCCCAAGGGGGTATACAAGATTGCGTCTGGCCTGCCGGACGATCAACAGGCCATCGAGGCACTGGGCTGGTTGTTGGCCAGCTACAGTTTTGACCACTACAAAACCCAAACACCAATGGCGGCAGAATTGGTCGCGCCTAAAGCAGTGACTGCATCCGAGGTGGAGGCGCTGGTCGCGGGGGAATGCCTGACCCGGGACTTGATCAACACGCCAGCATCCGACATGGGCCCGCCCGATCTGGAACAAGCGGCGCGGGATCTGGCAGGGGCACATGGGGCAAAGATCAAAGTGATCACTGGCGACGCGTTGCTGGAACAGAACCTGCCGATGATCCACACCGTTGGCCGCGCGGCGGACCGCGCACCGCGTTTGATTGACATGCGCTGGGGGGATACCGGGCCCACGCTGACGCTGGTCGGCAAGGGCGTGTGCTTTGACACCGGCGGTTTGAACCTCAAGCCCGGCGCGTCAATGGGGCTGATGAAAAAGGACATGGGCGGGGCAGCCGCAGTGCTGGGTCTGGCGCATATGATCATGACAACGGGCCGGAAACTACAGCTGCGGGTGTTGATCCCAGCGGTGGAAAACGCCGTATCCGGCAACGCCTTCCGTCCACAGGATATCCTGACCTCGCGCAAGGGTCTGACGGTTGAAATCAACAACACCGATGCCGAAGGGCGGCTGGTTCTGGCCGATGCATTGGCTTTGGCGGACGAGGAGAAACCCGATCAGATCATTTCCATGGCCACGCTGACTGGCGCGGCGCGTGTCGCGGTGGGGCCGGACCTCGCGCCCTATTTCTCGGACGATGCCGGATTCGTAACGGCGTTGGAAACAGCGGCGGCGGCGCAGGCCGACCCGGTCTGGCGTTTGCCGTTTCATGATCCTTACGAGGCGATGATCGAACCGGGCATTGCCGATCTGGACAATGCGCCGAAGGGCGGCTTTGCCGGATGTATCACTGCCGCATTGTTCCTGCGCCGGTTTGTCACGGACAGCCGTTATGCCCATTTTGACATCTATGGCTGGCAGCCAACAGCAGCCCCCGCGCGGCCCAAGGGCGGCATTGGCCAGGCGACCCGCGCACTTTATGCCGCCCTGGACGGGATCTTGGCCCCATGACCGACAGACGCCTGACCCCAGATCCGGACAAATCCAACCGCGCCGATCCGGCACAGATCACCGCCAGCGTTGCCGATCTTTGCCGGAGTCCAGCTGGGCCGCGCGACAGACAGCTGATCTACGGCGATGTAGTGACTGTGTTGGGCGATGAAGGGGATTGGCGATATGTGCAATCGGCCAAGGATGGCTATTGCGGCTATGTTCGGAGCGTGACCTTAGGTCCGCAACTGGAGCCCAGTCACCAGGTCTGTACCCCGGCCACGCATGCCTATGAAAGGGCTGATTTCAAATCCCCCGATCTGATCTCGCTCAGCTTTGGCAGTCGGATCAAGGTCACGGATGTGGTGGGAAGTTATGCCCAGACCTGCCTTGGCTATATCCCAATCAATCATCTGGAACCTGTGGACACCCGGTATTCCGATCCCGCAGAGGTCGCGGCCCGTTTTCTTGGCACGCCCTATCTTTGGGGTGGCAATAGCCGTTGGGGCATTGATTGTTCAGGCTTGGTTCAGGCCGCGCTTTTGGCCTGCGGGACGCCCTGCCCTGCCGACAGCGACCAGCAGGCGACATTGGGCCATGCCACCAATGAGGTTTACCAGCGGAATGATCTGCTGTTCTGGAAGGGGCACGTGGCGATTGTAAGTGATCCGCAAACCATTCTTCATGCCAATGCAGGCGCGATGAGCACAGTTTATGAACCGATTGAGGATGCAATCACACGGATTGAGGCGCAGGGCGATGGGCCAGTGACCGGCCATCGCCGCCTTTGAGGCCCATCAATCGACGGATCGGATCAGCTTGCGTTCCAACACCCGCAAGACCGCTTTGAGATCGTGGCCGCGACGCATGATCTGGCCGCCCGTGCCAACAATCGCATACATGCCTTGCTTGTTGCGCAGCTTTGGCCGTTTCTCGATACGGTAAAGCGGAATTTCAGCGGTCCGCCGAAATACCGAAAAGACCGCCACTTCCCTCAGGCAGGATATCCCGTAATCGCGCCATTCGCCGGCTGCGACCATTCGGCCATACAACGATAAGATCACGGATAGCTCTGTGCGATGAAAGGCAACTTGTTCGGGCGGGCGCTCAAACGGGGTGACCTGGGGAGGGGAATGCATCGTCATATGGATACAGTTGCGCTGTTGGCGCGACAAATCAAGCCCGGCAATGGATCAAAAGGATTGAAAGCGTTACAAAGTTGTGCAAATGTCCCGATTTATGAAACATATGTGCGACATGAAATGACCCCTCAAACCTGTGCCGAAAAATGTGCCGAGATCATGTATGCCAAAGATCCCGCCTCAAGCGGGCTGGGCATGCAAATCACCATGATAGCGCCGGGTCAGGCAACTCTGACCATGCGGGTGCGTCCTGATATGCTGAACGGACACGGGATATGCCATGGCGGATTTACCTTTGCACTGGCCGACAGCGCCTTTGCTTTTGCCTGCAACACCTACAATCAACTGACCGTCGCCCAGCAGAACCAAATCACCTATCTTACCCCCGGTGCCGATGGTGAGTTGTTGACCGCCACGGCCGCCGAAGTGTCAAGAACGGGGCGATCCGGCGTTTATGATGTCACGGTCACCGGAGAAGACGGCCGGACCATTGCCCTGTTTCGCGGATTGTCACGCACCGTCAAAGGCCAACATTTCCCCCAAGAGGTTCCATCCTGATGAAAGATCTGACGCCCGCGAAATCCACATTGGATCCGATTGAAATTGCCAGCCGCGACGAAATTGAGGCGCTACAGCTTGAGCGGATGAAATGGTCACTGCGCCATGCCTATGACAACGTGCCTTTTTACAAGGACAGTTTTGATGCGGCGGGTGTGCATCCGGATGATCTGCACTCTCTGGCTGATCTGGCAAAATTTCCCTTTACGGTTAAGAACGACCTGCGCGACAACTATCCCTTTGGCCTCTTTGCCGTGCCCCGTGAACAGGTGGCGCGGCTGCATGCTTCGTCCGGTACGACAGGCAAGCCGACGGTTGTGGGTTATACCAAGAAAGATCTGGACAACTGGGGCTCCGTTGTGGCGCGATCATTGCGGGCGGCCGGTCTTTGCCCCGGAGACATGCTGCACAACGCCTATGGCTACGGGTTGTTCACTGGCGGGATGGGCATCCATCTGGGGTCTGACTATCTGGGACTGACGACGGTGCCTGTCTCCGGCGGTATGACCCCCCGGCAGGTGAGATTGATCGGTGATTTTCAACCCAAAGGGATCACCGTAACCCCGTCTTATGCCCTGTCCATTCTGGACGAATTCGCCGCGCAGGGGGTTGATCCGCGCGACTCTTCCTTGCAGGTCGGCATCTTCGGCGCCGAGCCATGGACCAACGCCATGCGGCTTGAGATCGAAGAGGCTTTCGATATGCATGCGGTGGATATCTACGGCCTGTCCGAAGTGATGGGGCCGGGTGTGTCAATGGAATGCGTGGAGACAAAGGACGGGCTGCACATCTGGGAAGACCATTTCTACCCGGAGATTATCAACCCTGACACCGGAGAACCCGTTGCCGACGGGGAACGCGGGGAACTGGTTTTCACCTCCTTGACCAAAGAGGCCTTTCCGATCATCCGCTACCGGACTCGCGATTTGACCCGGCTGCTGGCCGGGACGGCGCGGTCCATGCGGCGGATGGAAAAGGTCACCGGGCGCACCGATGACATGATCATCCTGCGCGGGGTGAATATCTTTCCAACCCAGATCGAAGAAGCGCTCATGGAGGTCAAATCATTGGCCCCGCACTTCCAGATCGAGTTGAGCCGTCCGGACCGGATGGACCAAATGCGCGTGATCTGCGAATGCGCGGATGCGTCCATGTCGGATGAGACCCGCGCCGCCGCCGCCAGACAATTGTCTGCCAAGGTCAAACAAACCGTAGGCGTCAGTATCAAAGTGGATGTGGCAGATGTTGGCGGTGTGCCGCGATCCGAAGGAAAGGCCGTTCGGATCGTCGATAACCGCCCCAAGGGTCAGTAACAGGCCAGTTTTGCAATCTTGCCCTGCGCGTCGATCTCAGCATTCAGCCGTGCAGGGTTGAAATCCATCGTCACGGCATCGCCAGGGTGAATAATGCGCAGTTCCTTGGTGATGACAGACAATGCGGCCTCGGGCTTGCCCAGCAAACTGCGCCACTGGTCCGCACCACAGGCATTGATAGCAGGCTCTGCGCTGCATCCGGCCAGAACCAGCAGCGTCAATGCGATGCATCCCCTCATACGCCGTACCGCGCCAGAAAGGTATCGACAGCATTTTCCACGACATAGCGGATTTCTTCTTCGCTGACTGTTTGCACCACGCCAAAAATCAAACGGGTCCAGATGTCTGCCTTGCACAGATCGCCGAATTGGTCCGCCGCCAGTAGCTTGTCCTTGATCCGCAGCTCGCCCCGCGCTTCGGCCATTTCGAAGTATTCGGCCATCTCGGCACGCATCACAGCGGGACCGGAATTGTAGAATTGTTGCCCCAGTTCGGGGAACCGGTCCTTCTCTGCAACGCACATGCAAAAGATTTGCTGTCCGAACTTGGAGGTAATGAACCTGACAAAATGGCAGCCGGTTTGCATCAACACCTCGCGCGGCGGCGCTTCGAGATCTATATTGTCCATCGCCTCGTCCGATTGCCGGCAACATTCGGCATTGGCCACTTCGAGGAAAAGCAGACGTTTGTCAGGGAAATAACTATAGAGGGTGGCTTTGGATACGGCAGCGACGCGGGCGATTTCATCCACGCTGGCCCCTTCAAAGCCGTCAGCCATAAACACCTCGCGGGCACCGGCAAGAACCTGATCGAACTTACGGCCTTTGCGAATCTGCTGTGCGAGTGCTGTCATGGAAACTCCAGAATGTTGAATATGAGAATATAAACCGTTTTGTTTAGTTCCAAGGAATAAATCCCTTTCCGTCACGCAAAGTCGGTTGTTCCTGTTGCCCGCAAGTATTAGAATCATTCTAAACCGCTAGAGGATACTGCCATGCGCTTCTCGCTCGCCCGTAAACGTTTCAAGGATTTGACTGAACAAGAGATTCTGGCGCTTGCCATTTCCTCTGAGGAAGATGATGCACGGATTTACCGAGGATATGCAGAAAATCTGCGTGAAGATTTCCCCGACACAGCCGCCGTGTTTGATGGCATGGCCAGCGAAGAAGACACGCACCGCAAACGGTTGATTGATCTTCACGAGGCGCGGTTTGGGTCCACCATTCCGCTGATCCGGCGCGAGCATGTGTCGGGCTACTACGCCCGCCGTCCGGTCTGGCTGGTCGAAAACCTCGGGCTTGAACGCATCCGCGAAGAAGCCGCCGCCATGGAACGGGACGCAGAGGCCTTTTACCTGGCAGCAGCCGCGCGGACATCTGACACAGCTACACGGAAACTCTTGGGCGATCTGGCCGCAGCTGAGGCTGGGCATCAATCGACGGCGGCAGAGCTGACTGAGACCCATTTGTCCGGCGATGCCCAGACAGAAGAGGACAGCCGTGCGCATCGGCAATTTATCCTGACATGGGTACAGCCGGGGTTGGCGGGGCTGATGGATGGGTCTGTCTCGACCCTTGCGCCCATTTTCGCCACCGCCTTTGCCACGCAAGACACATGGACAACCTTTCTGGTGGGATTGGCGGCCTCCGTCGGGGCCGGGATTTCCATGGGCTTTACCGAGGCGGCCTCTGATGACGGGGAGCTGTCGGGGCGGGGATCGCCGTGGAAGCGCGGCTTTGCCTCAGGGATCATGACCACGGTCGGGGGATTGGGCCATGCCCTGCCCTATCTGATCCCGGATTTCTGGACCGCCACGATCACTGCCTTTGTCGTCGTCTTTATCGAGTTATGGGCGATTGCCTGGATTCAGAACAAATACATGGAAACGCCGTTCTTCCGTGCCGCCATGCAGGTCGTGCTGGGCGGTGCGCTCGTCTTCGCTGCGGGTGTTCTGATCGGATCGGGCTGACGGGCCGCAGAGGCACCTTGCGCCCGACCCTCTGGCTGGTTACCCAAGGCTATGCTGGCGATCTTTTTCAAGACCTTGCCGTTCTTTTTGCTGATCGGTCTGGGATACTGGGCCGGGCGCACCCGCTTTTTCAGTGAAGAAGCGACCGCCTACCTCACCAAATTTGTATTCTACTTTGCCCTCTCGGCCATGTTGTTCCGGTTTTCGGCAAACCTGTCGCTGGCCGAGGTCTGGGACGGGCGTTTGATCGCGGCCTATCTGTGGGGTACGGCGTTTGTATACGGGATCGCGACCATCGTCGGCTTTCTGCGCGGTTTGGACGTGCCGACCACCGCGATTGAGGCGCAATGCGCCGCCATCGGAAATACCGGGTTTCTGGGCGTTCCAATGTTGACCCTGCTGCTGGGGGCGGAGGCGATTGGTCCGGTTCTGTTGGCGCTGGCGGTAGATCTGATCGTGTTCTCCAGCCTTATTGTGATTTTGATCACCGGTGCGCGGGACGGCCAGATCAGCCTGCGCATGATCCGGTCTATTGCCCTGGGTCTGGTGCGCAATCCAATGATTGTGGCGATCTCGCTTGGGTTTGTCTGTGCCGGTTTCGCACTTCCGATCCCTGAGCCGATCAATGATTTTCTGGCCATCCTGGGCGGCGCCGCCACCCCCGGCGCCTTGTTTGCCATCGGCGCGTCGCTCGCCTTTAAATCGGCGGAACGGATCGAAGTGGCAGGCTGGCTCAGCTTTTGCAAACTGGTGTTGCATCCGTTGCTGGTTGGTATTGCCGCGCTTTACATATTCGATGTGGACCCGTTCAAGGCTGGCGTGATCATTGCAGTTTCCGCCCTGCCCGTGGCGGGCAATGTGTTTATCCTCGCCCAGCATTATGGCGTAGCGCCGGTACGCGTTTCCACCGCCATTCTATTTTCCACAGCCCTCAGCATTGTCACCGTCAGCCTTGTGATCGCGGGGGTGACAGGGGGCTGATCTTTCCAGTACTGACTGTTGCAAGGTCCGGCCCGGCGCGGCGGACATGACAAAAGGATCCGACGATGAAAACCATTTCTGAAAATGCCTGTTTTGGTGGCACGCAAGGTGTCTATTCCCACAGTTCAGAGGCATGTAATTGCGAAATGACCTTTGGGTTGTTCCTGCCAGAAGAGGCCCGCGATGGGCCGGTGCCGGTGCTGTGGTACTTGTCGGGCCTGACCTGCACACATGAAAACGCGATGACCAAGGCAGGTGCGCAATCATGGGCTGCCGAACACGGGATCGCGCTGGTGTTTCCTGATACTTCTCCGCGCGGTGACGATGTCGCCGACGACGAAGCCTATGATCTGGGAAAGGGGGCCGGGTTTTATGTCAATGCCACCCAAGACCCCTGGCAGACACATTTTCAGATGTGGGATTATATCGCAGAAGAATTGCCCGCATTGATCGGCGCGAATTTTGCCATTGACCTGACGCGGCAGGGCATCACAGGCCATTCGATGGGTGGCCATGGGGCGCTGACATTGGCGATGAACCTGCCGGGGCGGTTTGCGTCTGTCTCGGCCTTTGCGCCGATTGCCAACCCAACCGCAAGCGATTGGGGCCGCAAACAATTGACCGCCTATCTGGGCGAGGATGACGCGGCATGGGCCAAACACGACGCAACCTTGCTGATGCAGGAAAAGGGCTTTGACGGGCCTATCCTGATTGACCAAGGCGCATCGGATCAGTTTCTGGACCTGCTCAAGCCCGAGGCACTGGCCGCCGCGATTGCCGCCAAGCGACAGCAAGCCACGTTCCGGATGCAGCCGGGCTATGACCACAGCTACTTCTTTGTCTCGACCTTCATGGAAGATCACATCGCCTTTCACGCCGATGCGCTTTATGGGGTTTGAGGCCATTGACCGCGCTCTATATTGACGCCGACGCCTGCCCCGTCAAAGCGGAGGCAGAACGGGTCGCAACCCGTCACAAGGTAAGGATGTTTGTGGTGTCCAACGGCGGATTGCGGCCCTCGCAAAATCCGCTGGTTGAAACCGTGATCGTACCTGATGGGCCGGATGTGGCGGATATGTGGATCGCGGACCGTGCAGGCACTGGCGATGTGGTTGTCACCGGCGACATCCCCCTTGCCGCCAAATGTGTGGAGGCGGGCGCCAAAGTGCTCAAACACAATGGCGAGGCATTGACGGCGGCCAATATCGGCAACGTTCTTGCAACCCGAGACTTGATGGCGGATCTGCGGGCCGCTGATCCATTCAGGCAAGGCGGCGGCAAAGGGTTTACCAAGGCTGACCGGTCCCGTTTTCTGGACGCGCTGGAGCGGGAGCTGCGTGCAGCAGCGCGGTTATGAGCGTTTTCCGTCAAGGTAAACGGATAGAGGCATTGAAAGTTTCCAATGCCAGGAGGGCAGACAAATGACACCCCAAGCCGTGGTTTTTGACATCGGCAATGTTCTGATCGAATGGCTGCCAGAGCGGTTTTTTGACGCGCAGATAGGCGAAGCCCGCCGCCGCGCGATGTTTGCAGAGGTTGATCTGTACGGCATGAACGACCGTATTGATCGCGGCGAGACGTTCCGTGATGTGATCTATGACACCGCTGAGATCTATCCGCATTGGCGTGCAGAGATCCAGCTCTGGCACGACCGCTGGATCGACATCGCCGCCCCCGTGATCGACCATTCCGTGCGCCTGATGCAAGCTCTGCAACGCGCCAATGTTCCAGTGTTCTCCCTTACCAACTTCGGCATTCAGACCTATGATCTGGCGGCAGAGCACTACCCCTTTCTCCGGCAATTCGACGGGGATTATATCTCGGGTCATTTGGGGGTCATCAAGCCGGATGCGGGCATCTATGCCGCGCTTGAGGATCGCAGCGGCGTTGATCCAAAGGCGCTTTTGTTCACCGATGACCGGATCGACAATATCAACGCTGCCGCAGCACGCGGCTGGCAAACCCACCATTTCACCGGACCGGAAGGCTGGGCCAATCGACTGGTGATGGCGGGGCTTTTGACCGAAGAGGACGCAAAATGACTGACATTCCCTTTATCCCTTTTGACGCGGGCGAGGCGGTGCTGGACTGGATCGGCCTGACGGACGCATTGGCTGCCGGTCACACCCTGCCCAAGGCCGAGATCGGTGATACCTTTCTCTATCGGGGTGATGACACCTTGCTCAGCCGGGCTGCATGGATCGACGGTCTGGGGATTGCAGTCAAATCCGCCACGGTTTTTCCGGGCAATCCGGCCAAAGGCACCCCGATGATCAATGGCGGGCTGAACCTCTATGCGGACGCGAACGGCATGCTTGAGGCAATTGTTGACTTTCATCTTGTGACCAAATGGAAAACCGCCGGTGATAGCTTGCTTGCCGCGCGGCGACTGGCCCGACCAGACAGCAAGAACATCCTGATCGTCGGTGCAGGCAATCAGGGCCGCGCCCTGCATGCCGCATATCGTGCGGTGTTTCCTGATGCGCAGTTTACCGTCTGGAACCGCAGCCCCGGCAACGCTGAAAAAATGGCTGCTGAAACTCCGGGCTTGCGCGTTGCCACGGATCTGCAAGCCGCGGTGGGGGTTGCGGACATCATCACCAGCGCCACCATGTCCACCGATCCGCTGATCAAGGGCGATTGGCTGCAACCGGGGCAGCATGTTGACCTGATTGGCGCCTACCGCCCCGATATGCGTGAGGTGGATGATGACGCGATCATCCGTGCGCGGGTTTTTGTGGACAGTTTTGACACCACGATAGGTCACATCGGAGAGATCAACATCCCGCTTGAAACAGGTGTGATTGCCCGCGAACATTTGATCGCTGATTACTACGATCCGGGTAACTTCAACCGTTCGTCGGATGACGAAATCACCCTGTTCAAGAACGGCGGCGGGGCGCATCTGGATTTGATGACCAGCCGCTATATTCTGGACCGTTGGCGCAGCCGTTAGGCTGTCACCAACCCTTCGAGGCGACGTTCACGGATCGGCAGATGCACAATGGCGCTGAATGCGCCGACGCCAACGCCGATCCACCAAACGGCAGTGTAACTGCCAAAGGCATCATACATCCGCCCGCCCAGCCAGACGCCAAGGAAACTGCCCAATTGGTGGCTGAAAAAGACGATGCCGTAAAGCGTGCCCATGTAACGCAGCCCATAGATATGCGCGACCAGCCCCGAGGTCAGTGGCACCGTGGCCAGCCACAACGAACCCATCCCGACCGAAAACAGAATGACCGAAATCGGCGTGATCGGGAACATGATGAACAGCGCGGCGATGATGGTACGACCGACATAAATACCGGCCAGCAGATACTTCTTGGAATACCGCTTACCCGCCCAACCGGCGGTCAGCGTTCCGACGATATTGGCCAGTCCGATCAAAGAAATCGCCACCGCCCCCAGTGCCGAGGTGGTGGTTATCCCAACGCTATGCAGAACCCCACCCGCAAGGATGGGACCGCACAGCTCAGTCACAAAGGCGGGGAAATGGGCCGTGATAAACCCAAGCTGGTAGCCGCAGGAAAAGAACCCCAGAAAAATCATTGTATAGGACGGATCTCGGGCCGCCTTGATCAGGATTTGCCCAAGGCTTTCTTCCAGCTCCGCCTTGGTCGCAAGCGCGGGTGCCCGCATCATCGGCAAGGTCAGGATCATCGCCATGACGGCCACCGCGAACACGACAAACACACCTTGCCAGCTCATGAAACCCAGCATCCATTCGGCAATCGGTGCCCCGAAAATCTGACCGCCACTTCCCGCCGCCGTGACAATGGCAAGAGACATTGACCGGTTTTCATCCGATGAGGCCCGACCAACAACAGCAAGGATCACACCAAAGCCGGTGCCTGCAATCCCGAATCCCACCAGCCAAGCGTAGGCTTGATGCTCAAGCGGAGTGACGGAGTTGGCCGAAAGCAAAAGACCGGCAGCATAGACAATCGCGCCGATAATGATGGCCCGCCGGTCGCCGATCTTTTCCGCCAATGCACCAAAGATCGGCTGCCCAATGCCCCAAGCCAGGTTCTGGATCGCGATAGCCAGTGAGAATTCCGCCCTCAACCAGCCAAATTCTTCAGCAATCGGGATCTGAAAAACACCAAAGGAGGCCCGCACCGCGAAACTGACCATGATGATCACACAGCCCACGATCAGGACGGGCGTAAACAAAGGGGAACGTTCTTGCATGATGGCTCCGATGCGGGGGGCGTTCGGCCAGATTACGCACAGATCGCGCAGGGTCAAATCAAGCATTGTGATGGCGCGCAAAGGGGGATTGATGAATGCCAAAACCATGGTCAACAATTGCGTCCTGTCGGCGACAATGCCTTGGCTTTCATCCAGCAAGCTGACATCGAGCCGAATTTGACTTAGACTTTCGCAAGAGAGGAGACATCATGGCAGAACGTGTGGTTGGCGGATGCAAATGTGGGCATGTCCGTTATGAGGGCACCCGGCACAGCGCGGCGACGTTTCGGTGCCATTGCCGCGATTGCCAGAAGCTGACTGGTTCCGGGCATTCTGAAATGCTGCCACTTGAAATTGACACCTTCTCGATCAGCGAGACCTGCAAAATTTTTGAAATGCAGGGCGGGTCCGGGCAACCGACCTACAGCGGGTTTTGCCCCAATTGCGGATCGCAATTGACCCGGCGCAGCACGCGTATGAGTGATAGGGTCTACGTGCACGCATCCTCGCTGGATGATCCGGCCCATTACGCGCCGGAGAAGTCCATCTATGCTGATGCCGCGCAACCTTGGGACACAGATGGGATCATCAAGCCTTCGTAAGGTCAGGGCACTTTTCAATCTCCCACCGGGGCGATAAGCCTGTGGTATGACCAGCTTGCGCGAAACCTATGACCGGATGATTGCCGAAGGCAGCTTGCGGCCCGATCCGGCCCAGGAAGCCGTTCTGCCGGAGTTTGACCGCATCCGTGATGCGTTGATGCAACCTGTGAAAAAAGGTCTGTTCCGCAAAGCGCCAGAACCGCCCAAGGGGCTTTATCTTTGGGGCGGTGTAGGGCGCGGCAAATCCATGTTGATGGATATGTTTGTCGATCATCTGGATGATATTCCGGCCCGGCGAGTGCATTTTCACGCGTTCATGCAGGAGATTCACGCGGCCATGCATGAGGCCCGTAAAACCGGTGTCGACGATGCCATCGCGCCGGTGGCTGCGGATGTGGCCAGCTCTGTTCGGCTGCTGGCGTTTGACGAGATGCAGATCACCGATATCACCGATGCGATGATTGTCGGGCGGCTGTTTGAGGCGCTTTTTGCGGCGGGGGTTGTTGTGGTGACCACCTCGAACCGGCTGCCTGATGATCTGTACAAAGACGGATTGAACCGAAATCTGTTTGTACCCTTCATCGAACTGATCAAAGACCGAATGGTGGTGCATGAACTGATCAGCCCCACCGATTACCGGCAAGACCGCCTGGCGGGCAGTCAGGTTTATTTCACCCCCGTGAACGCAGAAAGCCGGGCCGCCATGGATGCGGTTTGGGATGATCTTGCGGGCGGTGCCGGGACGCCCATGGTTTTGCATGTCAAGGGCCGAGAAGTGGAGATACCACAGTTCCGCAACGGGATGGCGCGGGCACGTTTCCATGAGCTCTGCGGCAGGCCGCTTGGCCCAGCGGATTATCTGGCATTGGCGGAAGCCACGCGGGTGTTGCTTCTGGACAACATTCCACAGCTGGGCCGCTCCAACTTTAACGAGGCAAAGCGTTTTGTTACTCTGATTGATGCCCTCTACGAGGCGCATGTCCGATTGATTTGTTCTGCTGCCGCCTCTCCCGAAATGCTCTATGTTGAGGGGGAAGGCACATTCGAGTTTGAGCGCACAGCCTCACGGCTGCGCGAGATGCAATCCGAAGATTGGGCTGATCAGGATTCGATCGCCAAATAGGTTTCGCTGTCAGTCATCGGGACATCTGGATGATAGGGTGCATTGCCTTGATAAAGCAGCCAAAGTCCGCCCACCACAATCGCCAGACCAACCGCCACAAAGACCATTTGTGACACTGTGCGGTCATCCATTTCAGCGGACGGAGTCCGCCCGACATTTTCTTGATAACTCATCTTGCTCGCCCTCCACAGCATTCAGTTTTTTGTGGTCAAGCCACGCCTGAATTAGAGCCAGTATACACTAAGATTTCGTTTATGTGCAGAGATTAGTTCCAAAGAGCCTACATCTAGTGGTTTTCGCGCAAGATCGCACCAGCCAGATAAAGCGACCCGCAGATCAAAACACGGGCGTGTGGATCTTTGGCAACGATGTCTGCGAGTGCCTGTGCAACGCTTTCTGCCTCAAAGGCTACCATCCCCTCGGCCCGCGCCGCAGCGGCGGTTTCAGAGGCCGCAAGGGTGGCGCTTTCGCCGGGAATGGAAACCGCATGCAGGCTTTTGGCGTGGGCCGCCAATGGCCGCAGATAGCCGCCGATGTCTTTTGTGTTCAACATCCCGCAAATCAGATGGGTGGACCGTGCGCCGCGCTCTGACAGGACCGATGCGATGGCCTCGCCTGCTGCGGGATTGTGCCCACCATCCAACCATAGCTCTGCATCACCGGCAATCTCGATCAGCGGGCCACCTTTGAGGCGTTGCATCCGCGCAGGCCAGAACGCTTTGGTCACTGCGGCCTCGCAGGCTGCCTCATCCGCGCCAAGATGGCGCAATGCGGCCAGTGCCGCGCCGGCGTTTTGCACCTGATGCGCGCCCGGCAGGTTTGGCAAGGGCAGATCCAGCAACCCGTTTTCATCCTGATAGACAAGGCGGCCTGCTTCGGTTCCGACGTGCCAATGTTGCCCATAGGCCAGCACCGGTGCCATGTTGCGAGCCGCGACTTGCTCCATCACCTCAAGCCCGGCATCGTCTTGCGGGCCAATGATGCAAGGCACGCGCCGCTTGATGATACCGGCCTTTTCGCCTGCGATCTCTGCCAGTGTTTCACCCAGAAACTGCTGATGATCCACCGAGACAGGCGTGATGATGGTGAGCGCCGGAGTGTCGATGACATTGGTGGCATCGAGCCGTCCGCCCAGCCCCACTTCAAGCAGGGTATAATCCGCCTTGGTCCGCGAAAACGCGAGCATCGCAGCAGCAGTCGTGATCTCGAAATAGGTGATATTCTCGCCGTTGTTGGCGGCGTAACATTCATCCAGCACCGCCGTGAGCGCTTCTTCTGAAATCAGCTCCCCCGCCAGTCGAATACGTTCGTGAAACCGCGCCAAGTGGGGGGAAGTATAGGCGTGCACGGTCTTGCCCATCCCCTCAAGCCCGGCGCGGATCATCGCTTGGGTGGACCCCTTGCCATTGGTACCTGCAATGTGGATCACGGGCGGCAGATCGTTTTGCGGATTGCCCAGCGCATCCAACAACCGCCACAGCCGATCCAGCGTGAGGTCGATGATCTTGGGATGCAGCGTCATCATCCGGTCTAGGATGGCGTCAGATGTGGCCGCGCTCATTTCTTGGGATCAGCAGGTTTTGGGTCAGTTTTGGCCGTGTCGCCGCTTTTCCCGTCTTCCACAACTTCGGGTGCGGGCAGATCGCCGCGTACGGCAGGTGACAGGCCAAGCAACATCCGGGTAATCGTGATCAGTTCGTCGCGCATTTCGGTGCGGGGCGTCACACGGTCCAGCATCCCGTGATCCAGGAGGTATTCGGCCCGCTGGAAGCCATCGGGCAATTTTTCACCGATGGTTTGTTCGATCACGCGCGGCCCGGCAAAGCAGATCAGCGCGTTGGGTTCGGCGATATGCACATCGCCCAGCATCGCATAGCTGGCCGTAACACCGCCCGTGGTGGGGTGGGTCAACACGACGATATAGGGCAGACCCGCCTCTTTGAGCATCTGAACCGCAACCGTGGTGCGCGGCATTTGCATCAACGACAAGATGCCCTCTTGCATCCGTGCGCCGCCCGCAGCGGAGAACAGGATCAGCGGGCGTTTGAGTTTCACGGCTTCTTCGGCAGCGGCAATAATCGCATTGCCGACATACATGCCCATAGACCCACCCATAAAGCTAAAGTCCTGTGCGGCGGCAACAATCGGTGTGCGCCCCATCTCACCATGCGCGACCAGCATGGCTTCGGCTTCGCCTGTTTGCTTTTGCGCCGCTTTCATACGGTCGGGATATTTCTTTTGGTCTTTGAAATGCAGGGGGTCCGGCGTCGGCGCAGGTACCTTGATCTCTGAAAAGATACCGCCGTCAAACAACGCCTTGAACCGCTCACGTGGCGAGATCGCCATGTGATGTCCGCAATTGGTACAGACATTCAGGTTATCAGACACCTCGCGATGAAACAGCATGGTGCCGCATTCATTGCACTTGGTCCACAGATTGTCCGGCGTTTCGCGGCGCGAGAAGATCGAGTTGATCCGTGGCCGGACGTAGTTCGTGATCCAGTTCATACATAGCCCCTGATGGCAAAACTGTTTTCCAAATAAGACCCTGCTGCACAAATTGCAATCAGCGGCGTATCGCAACCCTTGCTGCCAGCCATGAGACAAACATCAGCGCAAAATCCACAGGAAGCCATGCCCGCACTGCGTCAGCATCGGCCATCCCGAAGGGGGAATGATACAGCGCCAACCCGGAAAGGTCATCGGGCAATGACACAATGAGGATTGCAGTGACGTTGTTCCACAAATGCACCGCGATGGCCGGCCCCAATGATCCGGACCGTGCCGTCAGATCAGCCATCAACATCCCGAAAACCCCCGCCCAAAGGGCAATAAACAGGGCGTTGTCACCGGCAGAATCCGGCAGGTAGTGCCCCGCCGCAAACAGCAAGGATGGCAAAACCATCCAGATCCAGGGCGAGCGGAACCGCGCCGCCAATTGTTGCTGGATATAGCCGCGAAACACCAGTTCTTCGGCGCCGACCTGTACCAGCACTCCCAAAAGCGAGAAAGGCAACAAAACCATCCAATGCCCAAAGGGCACATTCTCCGTAAGCGAGCCGCCCATATCCCACGGCGGCAAAATGGCGAGAAAAACGCCCAAGGCGATCATGGCTATGCTGACGGCGCGAAAATCGGACAGCGCCAAACCCAGCGGCCCAAACAGGGTCAACATGGACCGGCTGTGCAGCAGCCGGACGGAGATACCAACCGCCATGGCCATAAATCCAAAGCTGAAAAGCAGCAGCAACATGGCCCGCGGTGAGGTGCCGTCTGCCAGCTCGTTATAAAGGGCATAAGCCCCGTCTCCGGCCAGCCCATACACCAGTTGAAAGAACATCTGGTTCAGTGCGACATAGCCGACAACAGCCAGGGTCAGACCGGCCAGAAACCGCCAAAGCGCCGGTTTCTTGCGGGCGGGTGCAATGAATATTTCATGCAGAAGATAGGCGGGTTGCTGGTTCATTCCGCGGGCTTATCAGCTGTCTCGAGGCTTTCTTCAAGGCGCAGCATTCCTTGCGGCATCTGTACCCGCGCCTCGCGCAGGATATCGGCAAGTTCGGTCAAATGGCCCGCCACAGTTTCCAGAAGTTTGAGCAGCACGGTGCGATCACTTTCAACGACCGCGCGGAATTGTTCGGCCCCGATCCGCAGGAATTGCACAGCCTCCACTGCATCCAGATCAAGCTGGCGCGGCTCGTTTTGAATGATCGACAAATCCCCGATCAGTCGCCCCGGCTCCACAAAGGAGATGTGATGTGCCTGACCGTCGCCATCGGTCCAGCTCATCTCGGCTTTTCCGGACAGGCAAAGATAGGCCGCATCAGGGCGTTCGCCCTGACTGAAAATCCGCTCGCCCGGCTCAGCGCTGTACCATTGCGCGGCAAAGGCCAGCAAACGCCGATTGCGCGGGCTGAGGCTGCCGAACAATTCGTTACGCGAAATGATCCTGAGCTTGCGGCGCAGATCGTCGCTGACATCGGGGTCGTCTTCATCCTGACCTGCCCCATCCAACCGGCCATCACGGATCTCGACATAGACATCGAATTCTTCGGGATTTGGGAAACTGTCCTGAATAAAGATCAACGTCGTATTGGGCAGGAGATCATGCAATCGGTTGCGGATCTGGGCATGGTTGGCCTGTTCCTGTCCGCCCATGGTCTGATTAAACACCATCACATCGGGACGTTTGATCGCCGCCCGACCAAAGGCGGCACGTTCTTGAAAGGCCGCAGGCAGGTTTGCACCGCCGATCGCCGTCGGAATATCAAACAGATTGACCGAAACCTGCCGTTTCAGATTGTGTTTCAGCAAAATGTCCGCGACGACCTCTTGCACCTTATCGGCCTGCAATCCCGCCATTGAGGAAAATCGTCCATAGATCAGATTTTCCAAGATGGTCAGACGCGGCAGATAGTTTTCAGGAGAAATCGGTACAAACATCCCCTTCGCCTGTTCCCGCAGGAACGGACCATTGGTTTTGCGGATGGTCAGGATTTCTTCCTTGAAGCTTTCAGGGAAAGACGGGCCAATTTGCTCTGCAGTCAACGCAAAAGGCACCGTAAGCAACAGCGCAAATTCTTCGCCGGTCAAGGCATTGTCACCCCTGTCACGGCGTCGGTTGGCGATGTCGACAAGCTGTTCGTAAAGGTCTTCTTCGATGCCCAGCGCGGTAAAAAGCGGATGATCCGTGCCGTCCATCCCAAAGGTCTGGTGCAGCGTTTCCACCAAGGTTTGCGAGATCGCGATGCCCTGCTCGGCCAAGCCCTGTTCCACAAACATCGACAAAAAGGATTTTTCGGCGACAAGGCCTTGCTGGCTGATGTCACGCACAGGCGCGGCAAAGATAAGGTTGCCGCCCAGCGGCACCGCCGGATTGAACTTTTCGGGGTCGAAGCGGTGAACGGCCTTGTCCAGCCCCTCCTCCTTAAGCCGCTGCGCAACCTCTTGGCGCAGATCGACAATCCGCCGTGCCAGTTCGGGATATTTTTCCGGGTCCATGCGCGAGTTCAGCATGCGGTGAAAGATCAAATCGGCGGTGCCCAATGCCTCGGTGATTTCAAGCCAGAATTGGTTGATTTCATCTGCTGATCCCAGATCGGCCAGCTCGGGATCAAGCCAATCGGCCACTGTGCTATCGGGACTGTTGCCAGATCTGCGCGCCTCGATTCCGCGGCGGTCCTTGTGCGCAGGATCCCACAACACCGTCTTGGGGCTGGTCCGCAGGGGCATCAACAGATTGTCCCCGATGTTCCCCTTGAAAATATAGGGCTGCGCGTGGGCGTAACCGATGCGCGCCGCAATAACCGCCTGATGAAGCCCGCTGAGGTCGTGCCCGGCCATGGTGATCTTGCCCCTAGTCGGGATCACTTCGCGGGTCAGAACCTCGGACAGGGCCGTCCGCTCTGCCTGGCTTTCCATCTGAATGGCCACCTGACTGCCCGGCGGCAATTTCAGCGAAATGTCCTGAAGGATCATATTGCCATCTGAGTTGCGCACCGAGACGTTGCGCAGTTCAATCTCGCCGCGCAGATGCGGGATTTCATTCGGGGTGCCTTCAAACAGCGCTTCGTCAATCACGCCTGACGGATTGAACCGCTCTGTCACGATGTCCCAGCGCAGCGACATGTCCTGCGTCTGGTTGTAGTAAGTCAGCAGCTCCTTCCAGGGGCTCGACAGATCCTTGTAGGCCGCCAGTGCGGCAACCAAGGCACCAACCGTGATCTGCCCCTTGATCGCCAGATAGCCGCCAACCGCGTAAAAGAAGAATGGTGTCAGCTGGGTGATGAAGTTGTTGAGGAACTTCATAAAGAATTTCTTTTGGTAGATGCGAAAGCGCACATCGAAAAGACGGCCCAAACGGTCGGTGAAATGCGCCAAGCGGAAGCGCCAACCGCCATTTGTCCGCAGATCTGTGATCCCTGCCGCCGTTTCACCGATCTCGGCGGCGAACTGGCGCACCTCGCCGATGCGTTCCTTGTTCAGCAAATTGATCTGTCGTTGCAACAGCGGGATCAGCCACGCTTGCAAGGGGATCAGGGCAACGCCCGCAAGCCCGAACCAGATGGATTGCATGAAAAGAAAGGTCACGATGATCAGCATCTGGCCCGCCTGAAACACCGGCTGTGCCACCGCGTCACCCATCAACCCGCCCATCGGCTCGGCCTCAGATGTCACCATGCTGACCAATTCGCCCTGGCTGGTGTTCTGAAAATAGCTGCGCGGAAACCGCATCATGCGGCTGACCAACTGAAACCGGAAACGCCGCAAAAGCCGTTCGGCCAGAATCCCCTTCATCGTATTAAGCCGCATTTTCAGCAAGCCATGCACCAAGACGGAGCCGAGATAGGCAAAGCACAGACCAAACAGAAATTGCACCTGCGTCATTTCGACATCGAACACGGTGACGACGCTACCGGTGGCCCCGATGGCATCGTTGATGATCCGTTTGGGCAGTTCCAGCGTGGCATAAAGAAACGGAAAGGTGAAAACCGTAAAGGCCAATAAGAACAATTGCTCGCGGCGGGAATACTTCCAGATAAAGGAAAATAGGCTGGGTTCCATGCACCGCTCTTTCACTGGGCCTGTGGGGCGTGGACATGCCCATTGTTGTGGTTTTGTAAATTTAAGGCCGCTTGGTGTGTATTACAACATAGCCGCTTGGCCTTGCAGCAGCGCGATTGCACGACTAGACCAAGAGCAAACCAGTATTTCAGGCCTTTCTTCGGGAGCTTCGCCATGTCCACCAACCAACGTTTTGACAAATCCAAACTGCCCAGCCGCCACGTGACCGAAGGCCCGGCACGCGCGCCGCATCGGTCCTACTACTATGCGATGGGCATGACGGACGTGGAAATCCACCAGCCGCTGGTCGGCGTTGCGACCTGCTGGAACGAGGCCGCCCCCTGTAACATCGCATTGAACCGTCAGGCACAGGCCGTGAAGATTGGCGTGAAACAGGAGCAGGGTTCACCCCGCGAATTCACCACCATCACTGTGACGGATGGTATCGCGATGGGCCATGAAGGCATGCGGTCTTCGCTGGCCTCCCGCGAGGCGATTGCCGATACGGTTGAGCTCACGATGCGCGGCCACTGCTACGATGCCTTGGTGGGTCTCGCCGGTTGTGACAAATCCCTGCCCGGAATGATGATGGCAATGATCCGCCTGAACGTCCCTTCGGTGTTCATGTACGGCGGTTCGATCCTGCCCGGCAAGGCACCAGAGGGCGCGGATGTGCCTGCCGCTTTTGCGGATCGTGACCTGACCGTTCAGGATATGTTCGAGGCCGTTGGCAACTGGCAGGGCGGCACCATGACCGAGGCCGAGCTTGAAATCCTTGAGCGGGTCGCTTGCCCCTCTGCCGGTGCTTGCGGCGGCCAGTTCACCGCCAACACCATGGCCTGTGTCTCCGAGGCAATCGGCCTTGCGCTGCCCAACTCTTCCGGTGCGCCTGCCCCTTATAAGTCCCGTGACGAATATGCCGTGGCTTCCGGTGCGGCAGTGATGAACCTGATCGAGAAAAACATCCGCGCGCGTGACATCTGTACCCGTGAGGCGTTTGAAAACGCCGCGCGTATTGTGGCCTGCACGGGCGGCTCCACCAACGCAGGTTTGCACCTGCCCGCCATGGCGCATGAGGCAGGGATCGAGTTTTTCCTTGACGATGTTTGCGAGATTTTCCGCGACACGCCGCATTTCGTAGATATGAAACCGGGCGGCGCGTACGTTGCAAAAGACCTCTTTGAAGCGGGCGGTGTTCCGGTTGTGATGAAGGAGCTGCGCAAGGCTGGCCTGATCCATGCCGACTGCATGACCGCCACAGGCTATTCCATGGGTGAAGAGCTGGACAAGATCGAGCGTGAAGCGGACGGCAAGGTGATCCACGCGGTTGAAAATCCGATCAGCACCACAGGCGGTGTTGTTGGCCTCAAGGGCAACTTGGCCCCCGAAGGCGCAATCGTGAAAATCGCTGGCATGTCCGACGAAGACATTGTGTTCACTGGCCCAGCCCTGGTGTTTGAATGCGAGCAGGACGCTTTCGAAGCGGTGCAGAACCGCACCTATTCGGAAGGCGACGTGTTCGTGATCCGCAACGAAGGACCACGCGGCGGCCCCGGCATGCGCGAAATGCTGGCAACCACAGCGGCTTTGTCCGGTCAGGGCATGGGCAAGAAGGTCGCCCTGATCACTGACGGTCGTTTCTCCGGCGCGACGCGCGGGTTCTGTGTGGGTCACGTAGGCCCAGAGGCGGCGCTTGGCGGGCCGATTGGCCTGCTGAAGAACGGCGATATGATCACCCTCAACGCGGTTGAAGGGTCGATCAGTGTTGATCTGACCGACGAAGAGCTGGCCAGCCGCAAGGCGGAATGGTCCGGCCCGCGTCCGACAAACTATGCCTCCGGCGCGCTGTGGAAATACGCACAGCTTGTTGGCCCAACCTATCTTGGCGCGGTCACACATCCTGGCGCAGCGGCGGAAACGCATGACTACATGGACCTGTAAAGGCCCAGCCGCAGCCATTGTTGCCCTGTCCCTCCTCGCGGGTTGCGAGGCAGGACAGGGTGCATCATTTCTTGACGGCCTGAACCTGCCGGCGGCCACACCGGGTCCAAGAGCGGCGCCCGTCACCGAGGCCCAAATGATGGGCAAAGGCTTTACGCTTGTCGCGCCAAAGGGCTATTGCATCGATCCCAAAAACCTGACCGCGCGTTTTGCGATCATGGCCCGTTGCGATGTTTTGGGGCAGTCCAGCAGTTCGCGAGGTGCGCCGCTTGGTATTATCACCGCAAGCATTTCGGCCACCACACCCGGCACCACCTTGCCCACACCGGACCAAAGCGCCCGGGCCATGGGGCTCAAGGACGTTCACAACACAACCCGGCACAGCAAAAGCGTGGTTTTCCGCGCCACTGGCACTGCCCCCACGCAAGATGTGGCAGACCAGCAATGGCGAGGCACAGCCCTTATTGGGGGTTATGTGATCGGTCTTGCAGTCTATGGGCCAAAGAACGGCGCCGCCGTATCGGGCGAAGGCGGGGCGCTTTTGTCAGCCTTGATTACCGGATCGCGGGCGCGAAACGCGGATTAATTGTTTCCAAACTGGAAACGTGCCCTGAAACAGCGCCAGATTGTCCCCAATTCATTTGAATGAAACCATTGGGCTGGATACACTGCGCAAAAATGCAGGGCGCTTACAGGTATGTCCAAACTCGGCTTCAACTTTCTGGACGGAAAGGTTTTCTCGCGCAACATACTGCGATGGGCGCGGGCCGCACGGCGTGCGCGGAAAACCGACCTGCCTCAACTGCGGCGGCAACGGAACAAGGCAAGGCTGCTCAAGACCCATCTCGATCGGCTGATCCATATCGCGGATGACCGGCTGGCCTTGCCAATGATCGGCTCGACAAATTTTTTCAAACCGCACAACGCAGACTGGGCCTGGCGGCCTGAATTGTGGCGTGGTCCGCTGCCGACACCGGGGTATTCCGCGATTGCCAACAAATCCATGTTGGGCCGCGAGGTGACGCTGTTCCATGATTGCGAATTCTCGGAGCTCACCCTGCGCCAGTTGCGCAATTTGCGCGAGGAAGATCTGGCGCCTTATGGGCTGCGTCTTGATGTTTTTCAGTTTGACGGGTCGTTTTTGTCGCTGGTCATCGACCTGCCCGATGACGGCGTGATCGGCCTCAAGCGGACCCATCTTTTGCGCATGGATGCCATTGTGGAAATGGAAAAACCGCTGGAGATCTTCACCCGGTTGAATATTCGCCACGGCCCCAACACCGAACAGATTGTGCGCGAATTGCCTCTGAGCGAAGAGAACATCCGCGTTGAGTTTGATCTGGCCTATTCCAATATCAACGAGAAACGGGTGGAACGGGCTTGGGTGGATCTGATCTTTGAAGGGCCGCAAATGAACCAGGTGGTGTTGCGCGATCTGACCTTCTCACGCCGCCCCCGCGCCCAGCTTTGAGGACCAAGAATGTTGAAATTGACCAAAACCAAGATGCGGCAGGGGGTCTGGCAGGGGATTATCACCGGCGCAGGCGACACCCAGCCGCAGATTGTCGTGACCCATCAGGATGTCGAGATCCAGGATATTGTCTTGGCCCATGATGCAAAGGCGGATCACTGGATGCTGTCCATTCCGATCCCCAAGGAAATGATCGCAGACGGAGTTCATACGTTGCTGATCCGGGACGGCACGCAGGATCGCAAACTGGGCCATATGACACTGGTCGCCGGCGAAGTTCTGTCGGACGACATCCTTGCCGAGATGGACCTGCTGCGTGCAGAATTGGACATGCTCAAAAGCGCCTTCCGCCGCCATTGTGTTGAAACCGCCTAGAACAGCTTTCCGGCGCCGCTTTATTAAGTTTGAAAAAATGCCATTCCTGATTGTACTATCCGCAGCATGGCCCGCGCTTTGATGCCAAAGCCGCGCCGCTGATTTTGTAATTGCCAAAGAGGCGCCGCCATCCGCTGGTCCGTCAAGAAAAACAGTCAAAGTGTTGTGCGCGAGGGGCTTCCTGCCCTTTATCCGCGTTTGTGGCGGTTTGCACTGATGCTCAGCGGGAGCCGCGCAGCGGCGGATGATCTGGCACAAAAGGCCTGCACGCGAGCGTTGGAAAATGCAGGCAAGTTTGAGCCGGGCACGCATCTGGACAGGTGGATGTTCACATTGACCCGGCGGATCTGGCTGAATGAGTTGCGCAGCGAGGCCGTGCGACGCGGCAATGGGCTGGTCCCAGTGGAAGAGGTGGAGCTCACCTCCAACACAGCCAGCAGCGAAGCGAATATTTTCACCGGTGAAGTGTTTAACGCGATAAGGAACCTGCCAGAAAGCCAACGCGAGACGGTCTTGCTCGTCTACGTAGAGGGCTATGCGTACAAAGATGCGGCACAAATGTTGGAGATCCCGATCGGCACAGTGATGAGCCGTCTGGCCGCCGCCCGCAAATCCATCGCGCAGAAGTTTCCGGATGAAAGAGCCTGAGATGAGCGAGAACAGAACATCATTTTCAGACGAGGAACTGACCGCGTATCTGGATGGCGAGTTGGACAAACAAACGGCGGCGCAGATCAAATCCGCGGCCAAGGCTGACGCGCTGATTGCCGCGCGGTTGGACAATCTTGCGGTCCCGATGAAGCTGCTGAAGCTGTCGATGAACCCTGCAGTTCTGGATGCACCTGCGTTGCCAGCGCATCTGGCGGGCTCTGCCCCGTCACCATCGCGCGGCATTTGGGTGGCGTCGGCCATTGCCGCGTCTTTTGTGATTGGCGTTGCGATTACCAATTTCATGCGTCCGGCCCCGAACACCGGATGGATTGCGACCATCGCCTCCTATCAGGCGCTTTATATCACTGAAACGCTGGAGAACGCTGTTCAGCCGCCCGCCGAAACAGCGCAGGTTCTGGCCCGCGCCAAAGAGGCATTTGGCGTGGACCTGAGTGAGGCATTGTCTGTTTCGGGTTTGGATTTTAAACGCGCCCAGATGCTGGGGCTGAACGGATCTCCCCTGTTGCAGATGGCCTATCTGGCAGAGGACGGCACCCCGATGGCGCTCTGCCTGAAGTCGGTGAGCGGACCGGATCGCGGACCAAAAACAACCGTCATGTTCAACATGGCCGGGGTAAGCTGGGTTGAGAACGGCATCGGCTATTTGTTGATCGGTGGCGGGGATACGACCAAGACAGAAGCGTTGTCGACGGGTCTCGCAGCCGTACTCTAGCTGGGCATCCGAAACAAAAAAGCCCGCCATGATGGCGGGCTTTTGCTGTCGTGGGGGTCAGATCAGTTCTTTGGACCCAGCGCCGACAGACCTTTTAGAATGTCGATGGCATAGGCAAGTTGATAGTCCTCTTCGCGCAGTTCGGCGGCTTTTTCCGCTTTGGCGCGATCTTCTTCGATCTGTTTGATCTGGTCGTCGGTCAGGCTGTCATTGTTCAGGCTGCCGCGCAGATCCGCTTCGGACCGGCGCTTGCGAGCCGGTGTATCCGCCTCATCCTCTTCGGGTTTGGCCGGAGGTTGCGCCACAACGATGTCAGGTGACACACCCAGCGCCTGAATAGACCGGCCCGAGGGGGTGTAATACCGCGCCGTGGTCAGGCGCATCGCGCCATTGCCGCGCAGGGGCATGACCGTCTGAACTGACCCTTTGCCGAAACTCTTGGTGCCGATGACAATCGCGCGGCGATGGTCTTGCAACGCACCTGCGACAATCTCGGAGGCCGAGGCAGAGCCACCATTGATCAACACCACAATGGGTTTGCCCATCGACAGATCACCCGGCGTCGCATTAACCCGGTCGCCGTCTTCCAACGTGCGGCCACGGGTGCTGACGATTTCGCCCTCTTCGAGGAAAGCATCGCTCACCGCGATCGCTTGGTTAAGCAGACCACCCGGATTGTTGCGCAGATCCAGCACAATGCCATTGATCCCGTCGATGCCGCCCGCCGCTTCGATCTGGTCCTCAAGCCCTTCTTTCATCTTGGGGTAGGTTTGTTCGTTGAATGTGGTCAAACGCAGCACCGCTGTGTTGCCCTCGGTGCGGGCCCGCACCGCCGTAAGCTGAATGGTGTCGCGGATGATGGATACGTCAAAGGGTTCTTGTTCCCCTTCGCGCACCACAGTGATCACAATCTCGGACCCGACCGGCCCGCGCATCATCTCGACCGCATCATCCAGCACCAGACCCAAAAGACTTTCACCATTTACATGTGTAATAAAATCGCCTGCTTCGATGCCCGCTTCAAAGGCCGGCGTGCCATCCATTGGCGAGACCACTTTGACAAAGCCGTCTTCTTGCGTGACCTCGATGCCCAGCCCGCCAAATTCGCCGCGGGTCTGTTCGCGCATCTTGGCCGCGTCCTTGGGCGACAGATAGCTGGAGTGCGGATCAAGCGAGGTCAGCATTCCGTTAATCGCCGCTTCGATCAGCTCGCTGCTGTCCACGTCTTCCACATATTGGGCGCGAATGCGTTCGAAAATGTCACCAAACAGATCAAGCTGCTCATAGACGTTTTCGGTCTTGGCGCTTTCTTGCGCCAGCAGAGGCGCGGCGATCTGGGTGGTTGCAATTACACCTGCCACTGTGCCGCCAAGGGCTGCCATCACAAACTTCTTCATTCTTATCCATCCTTGTCGGTTCGGAACCAATCGCTGGGGTCCTGTGGAATGTTGTCTTGTCTTACTTCTATATAGAGCGTTTCTGAGCGGTCAGTGCCAGTGCCTTCACGAAGGGGTGAGGATGACGTGCCTTGGGCCGCCTGACCACCCCCCATGAGACCAAGAGGGGTGCCTGCCGCGATCACCTCGCCGGTTTTGGCATAAACGACGTCCAGACCGGCCAGCACAAACAGCACATCGGCCTGTGGTTCAAGGATCACGACATTGCCCAGCTCCAGCAGTGGCCCCGTATAACGGACAGTGGCGGCTGTTGGCGTCGTCACAATCGCCTGTGGCCGAGTGGCCAGGATGATACCGGGGCGTTTGACCCCCGCCGCATCCACATCACCGGCGCCATGCAGCACCAGGCCCTGCACAGGCAAGGGCAGATCGCCTGCCATTCCGTCCAGTTTTGCCGGGGCTGGCGCGACCTCATTGGTGACGATCTCGGACAGGCCGCTGGCAAACCCGTCCAGCGTCTCGGTGGACGCGATCAGGATCGCAGTGCGCACGGGATCTTCGGTAAAGCGCAAAGGCAGGTCGGTGCGGTTTGCCATCGCTTCGTTCAGGGCGGTGCGGGCGGCTTGGACTTCGGTCAGGCCATCCTGCAACCGCTTTGCCGCATCGGTTTGTAGCGCACGCAGGGTTTGCACATCCTCCAGATCGCGGCGCAGCCCGTCCGCCCGGCGGTTCAATGCCGGCGTGAGTTCGGCCAGCAACATGCCGGCCCGCGCGGTTCCGGTTGGTCCACCAGGATGCAGCAAGGTGACGGGGGAGGGATTGCCGCCAATGCTTTGCAATACCCCCAAAAGCTGCGCCACCTCGCCATCACGCGCGTTGAGCTTGGTCGAAAGCTCCGCCTCTTTGATCGCGACACGGCGCAGTCCTTCGCGCATCGCACCGAGACCGGTTTCAAACGCCTGTATCGTTTCAGTCAACGCCTTGACCCGGTCGCGGGCGCCATCGGCATCGTCAAGCAGGCCTGATGCCTCCTCCAATGCGGCAGAGGCCGCCCGCGCCTGATCTGCCGCATCAGTTTGCGCCATACCAGCTGTGGGCCAGAGCATCAGTGAAAGGAATGCTGCGCGGATCATTTGATCAGGCATGCCCCCGTCATTTCGTCTGGTTGCTCCAATGCCATCAGGTGCAACAGCGTCGGCGCAAGATCGGCCAACCGCCCATCTGCAAGCTGCGCCCCGTCCGGCCCGCCAATCAGGGCCACCGGGACAGGGTTGAGGGTATGCGCGGTGTGCGCCCCACCGGTTTCGGGGTCAATCATCATTTCGCAATTGCCGTGATCCGCCGTCAGCACCATTGCACCGCCCACCTTTTCCAGCGCGGCGCAGACCCGCGCCAGACCAGCATCCACCGCTTCGCAAGCCGCAATCGCCGCATCGAGATCGCCTGTGTGGCCCACCATGTCAGGGTTGGCGTAGTTCACGACGATCAAATCATAGCCATCCTCAATCGCTGCGACGAAACGGTCAGTGACCTCTGCCGATGACATTTCCGGCATCAGGTCGTAGGTCGCCACGTCAGGCGATTTTGGCATAAAACGATCCTCGCCCGTTGATGGCGTTTCCTCACCACCGTTCAGGAAGAATGTCACATGGGGATATTTTTCCGTCTCGGCCAGTCGGAATTGGCGCAAGCCTTGCTTCGCCACCCAAGCGCCCAAAGTGTTGATGATCTCCGGCTTGGGATAGACCGTCGTCATATAGGTTGTGTGTTGGTCTGAATAGGCCGCCATGCCCATCAAGCCCGCCCAATTTGGCCGCTCGCCTGCATCAAATCCGTCAAACGCCGGATCGCCAAGAGCCGCCATAATTTCGCGGGCGCGATCGGCGCGGAAGTTGAGGCAGAAAAATCCGTCGCCGTCTTGCGCCCCTTTGTAGCCGTCAATCACCGTGGCCTGCACAAATTCGTCATTCTCATCTCGTGCATAGGCGGCATCGACCGCGCTTTGTGCATCAACAGCCGCCAATCCCTGTCCACGGGCAATGGCATCAAACGCCTTTTCAACACGGTCCCAACGGTTGTCACGGTCCATCGTGTAATAGCGGCCTGTCACAGTCACAACCTTGACCGCCTTCGGCAATGCCGCCTCAAGCGTTTCGAAAAACCCTTTGGCAGAGCGCGGCGCGACATCGCGGCCATCGGTCAAGGCGTGGATCACAACTGGCACGCCCGCGTCATCCAGCGCCTTTGCCGCCGCGATCATATGCGCCAGATGACCATGCACCCCACCATCAGACACCAAGCCCATCAGATGCGCCGTGCCGCCGCTGGCCGTCATCGCGGCGATGAAGTCCACAAGCCGCTGGTTTTGTTCAAAGGTGCCTTCCTCGATGGCCAGATCAATCTGCCCCAGATCCATCGCCACTACGCGGCCCGCCCCAATATTGGTGTGCCCCACTTCGGAGTTGCCCATTTGCCCGCGCGGCAGGCCAACATCTGGCCCATGGGTGATCAAGGTCGCATTGGGACAATCGCGCATGATCCGGTCTACGGTGGGTGTTTTGGCCAAAAACGGCGCATTGCCGTCCTTCACATCGCTGAGCCCCCATCCGTCAAGGATGCACAATACCACGGGTTTTGGGGTTCTCATGCTGGGACTGCTCCGATTGCGCCTTGTTTTGTGGCCTTTTACCCCTTGGACGCGCCGGGGTGAACCATTTTCCTGCATGCGCTGTCAGATGCGCGGATTTTCAGCGGCGCTGCATCCATCCCGAGGCTTTTTGCCGCTGCCGGTTTGCCTGACAGCGGGTCTTGTTCTGACGCCCGGCATTGGGCATAAGAGATCAGCATTCAGCCCTGAGCCAAGGACCGCAAGACATGAGCCAGCAAGCGCCCGAAACCCGGATCGTGAACACCTACCGTGTTGCCTGTGACGGCGGCGAAGGGGGGCTTGGCCATCCGCGTGTCTGGCTGCAAATCCCGCGCGACACCGGCTATGTCGAATGTGGCTATTGCGACTGCAAATTCGTGCACAGCGATTTTGAAGGCAAAGTCTGAATCCGGCCGACGCACGCTTGCGGCGGGGGCCGCACGGCGTATTCTAGACATGATCAGACGACAGTGGCGCGTGCCCAAAGGCAGCGCCCGATGCGTCATGTCACACATAAACCTGCGAGAGGAAGCCATCCATGTCCGCCACATTTGGCAAAGGCCACCACCTGCATCTGATTGACGGCTCTGCCTTTATCTTTCGCGCCTATCACGCCCTGCCGCCACTGACGCGCAAATCTGACGGGTTGCCCATCGGTGCGGTTGCGGGATTTTGCAACATGCTGCACCGCTATGTCGAAGGGAACACCGGCCCCGATGCGCCGACCCATGCCGCAGTGATTTTTGACAAGGGCAGCCATACCTTCCGCAACGAGATGTATGATCTTTACAAGGCCAACCGCGAGGCGATGCCAGAAGACCTGCGCCCGCAAATTCCGCTGACCCGGACTGCGACCGAAGCGTTCAACATCGCCTGTAAGGAAAAAGAAGGATTCGAAGCGGACGACATCATCGCCACGCTCGCCGTTCAGGCCCGCGCGGCGGGTGGACGCTGCACCATCATCAGTTCTGACAAGGATCTGATGCAGCTTGTCGGGGACGGCGTTGAGATGCTCGACGCGATGAAAAACAAAACCATCGACCGCGATGGGGTATTTGAGAAATTTGGCGTCTTTCCCGAAAGAGTTGTCGATGTGCAGGCTTTGGCGGGCGATTCGGTTGACAATGTGCCCGGCGCGCCGGGGATCGGGATCAAGACAGCTGCACTGTTGATCAACGAATATGGCGACCTTGAAACCCTTCTTGCCCACGCCGAAGAGATCAAACAACCCAAGCGCCGCCAGACCTTGATTGATCACGCCGAGCAGATCCGCCTGTCCCGCCGGCTGGTGTTGCTGGACGAGAACACGCCGCTGGATTTCACCCTTGATGATCTCGAAGTGCGCGAACCGGACGCAGATCTCCTGCTTGGGTTCCTTGCCGAGATGGAGTTCCGCACCTTGTCCAAGCGTGTGGCAGAGGTTCTGGGCCGAGAAGCGCCCGTAATCGCCGAAACCTCTCCAACCTTGCCCGATGCGCCGCAGGCCGATGACGTGCCGTTTGATGCGGCGAAATACGAACATGTCGCAGACGCGAATGCCCTGCAAAAGTGGATCGATGCAATCTACGAGGTCGGCTATGTCGCGGTCGATACGGAAACCACCGGCCTGAATGAGATGACCGCCGAATTGGTCGGAATCTCGCTGTCAACGGAACCGGGGAAGGCCTGCTATATCCCGTTGATCCATAAGGCCCATGGCGGTGATGATCTGTTCGGTTCAGACGATCTGGCCGAAGGGCAAATGCCGGTTGAACAGGCTTTGCAGATGTTGACCCCGATGTTGGAGGATCCGAGCATCCTCAAGATCGGGCAGAACATGAAGTATGACGCCAAGATCTTTGCCCAGATCGGGATCACTATTGCGCCTTTCGATGACACGATGTTGATGTCCTACGCGCAGCACGCGGGTCTGCACAATCATGGGATGGACACCCTTTCAGAGCGGTATCTGAGCCATACGCCGATCCCGATCAAACCATTGCTTGGCTCCGGTAAATCCGCCATCACCTTTGACAAGGTTCCATTGGAAGAGGCCGTAAAATACGCCGCAGAGGATGCCGATATTACCCTGCGTTTGTGGCAGTTCCTCAAACCGCAGTTGCACCGCGCCGAAGTGACCAAAGTCTATGAGACGCTCGAACGGCCATTGGTGCCGGTTCTGGCCGCGATGGAGCGGTCCGGGATCAAGGTGGACCGCGATACGCTAAGCCGGATGTCCAACGCCTTTGCACAGAAAATGGCAGGGCTGGAAGACGAAATTTACGAGATTGTCGGCCGTAAGTTCAACGTTGGCTCCCCCGCGCAGCTTGGCGAGATCCTGTTTGATGAAATGGGTATCGAGGGTGGCAAGAAGGGCAAGAACGGCAAGTATTCCACCGGCGTTGATGTCCTCGAAGATCTCGCCACCGAGCATGACTTGCCTGCGCGGGTTCTGGACTGGCGACAACTCAGCAAGTTGAAGTCCACCTATACCGACGCGCTACAAACCCACATCAACCCGGACACGGGCCGCGTGCACACGTCTTATTCCATCGCGGGGGCATCGACAGGGCGTTTGGCCTCCACCGATCCGAACCTACAGAACATTCCAATCCGCACGGAGGAAGGCCGCCGCATCCGCGAGGCCTTTGTCGCCGAAGAAGGCAAGACATTGGTCGCTCTGGATTATTCCCAGATCGAATTGCGCATTCTGGCTCATATCGCGGATATTCCCGCCCTCAAGGAAGCTTTTGCCCGTGGTGACGACATTCACGCGATGACGGCCTCCGAAATGTTTGACGTGCCGATGGACGAGATGACACCAGAGGTGCGCCGCCGCGCCAAGGCGATCAACTTTGGTGTGATTTACGGTATTTCCGGCTTTGGTCTGGCCCGCAATCTGCGCATTCCCCGGTCCGAGGCGCAGGGGTTCATCGACCGCTATTTCGAACGCTTCCCCGGCATTCGCACCTATATGGATGACACCAAGGCGTTTGCCAAAGAACACGGCTATGTCCAAACCCTGTTTGGCCGCAAGATCCACACACCCAACATCGGTGCCAAGGGTCCGCATGCCGGTTTCGCCGCCCGCGCCGCGATCAATGCGCCGATCCAAGGCACCGCCGCCGATGTGATCCGCCGCGCGATGATCCGGATGCCGGGCGCCATCGCCGATCTGCCCGCAACGATGCTGTTGCAGGTGCATGACGAACTGCTGTTTGAGGTGGAGCAAGGGGCCGAGGACACCCTGATCGCCGCCGCCCGTGAGGTGATGGAAAACGCCAATGATCCGGTGGTGAAACTGGATGTGAAGCTGACCGTGGATGCAGGTACGGGCGCGAACTGGGCCGAGGCGCATTGAAGGGCTTGCAGCAGGAGCTTTGTCAACATGGGCGTGTCTGGCTTCGAGGATGCCTGCAGCAAGACACCCTTGTCCGGCTTGAAGAGAATGGCACGGGCAGCACGGGCCAAAACGCCCGGTTGGACCTATCTTTAGCACCATGCACAGCTTTATTCGGGCGCAATGGCCCAATTGCGCGGGCGATGTCGGATCTCATGCCCAACGCCTTTGCCACCCGGGCCGTCCTGTTCGACAAACAAGGCACCAACAACTGGGGCGTACCCTGGCATCAGGACCGTGTGATCGCGGTTGCCCAGAAAGTTGATAGCGCCCCTTGCACGAACTGGTCCAAAAAGGCAGGTGTTTGGCATTGTGAGCCGCCTTTGGATATCCTGTCCAACATGCTGTTTCTGAGGGTCTGCTTGGGCGACGACACCCCGGACAATGGCCCCATGGAAATCGCCCTTGGCTCGCACAGATTGGGCGCGGTTTCGTCAGAGGACGCCAATTCGGTCGCAGCAGATCATCAGATCGAGGAATGTGATGGAACTCGCGGTGATATTCTTGTTCTGAACATGCTGACCCTACACCGTTCGCAACCGGCGCGGCGGGCAACCGGGCGACGGGTAATCCGAGCCGATTACGCCAATTTTACCCCGCCCGCGCCCTTGGATTGGGTGCCGGAGGCGTCCTGACGCCGGGCCGTACGGTCCTGAAGGCGCCGCCCGCCGTGCTCTGCACTTGACATCGGACCTGCCGCCATGGCCTCCCCTCCATTTTTCCGCTAACCCATACCCATGACTCCGATCCTCTATTCCTTTCGACGTTGTCCCTATGCCATGCGGGCGCGTCTGGCGTTGGCCGTCAGCGGCACCACCACGGAACTGCGCGAGATTGTTCTGCGGGACAAGGCGCCTGCCTTTCTTGATGCGTCACCCAGCGGAACGGTGCCCTGTATGGTCACCGAAGGGGGCGTGATTGACGAAAGCCTCGATATCATGTTCTGGGCGTTGCGCCGCCGTGATCCGGAAGGATGGCTCAATATGTCCAACGCGGGACATGAGTGGATCGCACGGGCGGACGGGCCGTTCAAACATGCGCTGGATCGAACAAAATACGCGACCCGCTACCCTGATGAAGATCCCTCGGCGCATCGCGATCAGGCGGCCGCGTTCCTCACGGAACTGGATGCCGTGATAGATCAGTGGATCTTTGATCACCCCACGCTGGCCGATTTCGCGATCCTGCCTTTCGTTCGGCAGTTCGCATTCATCAACAAGCCATGGTTCGATGCGCAGCCGTGGCCAAACCTTCAAGCATGGCTGGAGCGTTTTTTGACGTCAGACCGTTTTGCCGCGATCATGGACAGATATCCCAAATGGGCCGAAGGCGATGCGCCGACCTTTTTCCCTTAGGCTTGGGGCTTGCAGACCAGTGCCGCCACCAATCGCCGGGTGATGGGCGCCACGATCAGCACTGCGGGAAAGGCCACCAACCAGCTTGTCCCCCAAGCGCCCATCCATGAGGGCACAAAGGCCTCGGAAAAACCAAATGCCCGATAAGTCGCGATGCCTGACACCATCAAGGACATGAGGCCGGACAGGATAAATCCAAACAGGACAGGGGCAAATCGTGCGGGGATCATAGGGCAGTCATCCAGTCTAGTGTTTTTTCTGTGGGACGACCCGGATGATACTCACCACTGATCCAACCCTTATAGCCAGCCACCCGCAACGCATTGAAGAGCGATGCGAAATCGACAAAACCCGTGCCCGGCCCACTGCGCTCTGGCGCATCGCCGATCTGCACATGGGCAATCAGATCACGGTAGGTTTCAAACACCCGGACCGCGTCACCGTGGATCATCTGAGCATGAAAGCTGTCGTATTGCAGTGCGACATTGGGACGCTCGACCGCGCCCAGAATATCGGCAGCCAAGGCGTAGTCATTCAGGAAGTATCCCGGCATCGATACCGGGTTCAACGGCTCAATCGTCAGGGTGATCCTGTCGGGTGCTGCATCTGCCGCCCAGCGCAGGTTGTTGATCAACGTGGCTTTCGCCGCGTCACCTGCGGCCTCACCGGTCATGACATGAATAAACGACGCGCCAAGAGAGGTGGCGCAGTCAAAGGCCGTCTGCATATCGGCGCGAAACGCCGCCGCGCCACCCACCTGCGCTGCAAACCCGCGTGGGTCTGACAGCGGCGACGGGGCATTGAGCAGGATGAGTTCCAGCCTCCGCTCCTTCAACGCAGCCTTGGTGATGGCAGTGTCCGGCCCATAAGGAAACAAAACCTCCACCGCTCTGAAGCCAGCAGCAGCGGCGGCGGCAAACCGGTCTTGATAGGGCAATTCCGGCCACAGAAGGCTCAGGTTCGCGGCTGACTTCATGACGCCTTACGACCCGTCCGGCAATTCATCCGACGGGATAATCCCAAAAAATTCCCCGCCTGACCAAAGGCCGAACCAGCCATCATGATGAGCGCCAATATCGACAAGCCGATAAAAACTTTTGCGATCAATCAGCGCCTCCAGATTCCGGCGGATCAACACATAGGGGGACGGCTCCCCCGTTTCGGGGTCGCGCACGACGCGGATCGGATGGTCCGGCCCGGCCAATGCTGCGTCTTCCAGATTGGTAACAAACCGCAGCTGTTGATCCTTGCCTGTCCCCTCAACCTCAAAATCGACGGCAACAAAAGGCGCGTCTTCGACTGTGATCCCGACCTTTTCCACCGGTGTGACGAGGAAATACTTGTCCTCTTCCCGCCAGAGAATCGTTGAGAACAATTTGACCAATTCGGGCCGGCCAATCGGTGTCCCTTGATAAAACCACGTCCCATCACGCCGGATGTGCATATCCAGATCCCCGCAAAACGGGGGGTTCCATTTCTCAAGCGGCGGCAATCCGCGGGTTTTGGCGGCTTTTGCAGAGGCAAGGATGCCTTCTGCGGAGGGGGTAACGGTTTTTTGTCCGCTCATTGCTTTTGCCATTTCCTGTCAGAGAGATACACTTACACTAACCGATATAAACCAGAGAGAGAATTTGTCATGGCCGAAGCGGAAGATATGGTGGCGCAAATTGAAGCGTTGAGCGGCAAGCTGGCCGAGGCCAAAGCGTCTATCACCAACCGTTTCATCGGGCAGGACCGGGTTGTGGATCTGACCCTCACCGCACTGCTGTGCGGAGGGCACGGGCTGCTGATCGGTTTGCCCGGCTTGGGTAAGACCCGCCTTGTTGAGACCCTCAGCACCGTGATGGGCCTGCATGGCAATCGCGTACAGTTCACTCCCGACTTGATGCCCGCAGATATTCTTGGCTCCGAAGTATTGGACACCGCCGAAGATGGCACACGAGCGTTCCGGTTCATCGAAGGGCCGGTGTTTTGCCAGCTTTTAATGGCCGACGAGATCAACCGCGCCTCGCCGCGGACGCAGTCGGCGTTGTTGCAGGCGATGCAGGAAAAGACCGTGACTGTGGCCGGGCAGAACCGTTCCTTGGGCAACCCTTTTCACGTTTTGGCAACGCAGAACCCGATCGAACAAGAAGGCACCTACCCCCTGCCCGAGGCGCAGCTTGACCGTTTCCTGGTGCAGATTGATGTGGCCTACCCCGACCGCGATACCGAACGCGATATCCTGATTGCCACTACGGGCGAGACAGAGGCGCAATCGACGCAAGTTTTCACTGCGGACGAGTTGATCGAGGCACAGCGGTTGCTCCGCCGGATGCCCGTGGGCGATTCTGTGGTTGAGATGATCCTTGATCTGGTCCGTGCCTTCCGCCCCGAAGAAAGCAGTGCAAGCGCCCAGGTGCGGGAAACCGTCGCTTGGGGTCCAGGTCCACGGGCCGCCCAAGCCCTTATGCTGGCCGTGCGGGCACGGGCACTGTTGGAAGGTCGTTTGGCCCCGTCAGCCGAAGACGTGACCGCAATGGCCCGTCCGGTGCTGAGCCACCGCATGGCCCTGAATTTTGCCGCGCGGGCGCGGGGTGACAGTTTGCAGGCGTTGATTGACGACACGGCCGCAGCCCTTGGCGGGACAAAGGCCGCCGCGTGACACCGCAAACCACCCTCCGCGCCAAGGCCGAAGAACAGGCCGCCCGGCTTCCGGCGCTTTTGGCGCGGGCGGAGCATTTGGCGGGCGCCGTTCTGCTGGGCGCACATGGTCGAAGGCGCGCGGGCCTGGGTGACGATTTCTGGCAGTACAGACCCGCGCAACACGGCGACAGTCGCCGGATGATTGACCACCGCAGATCGGCCATGGGCGATCAGGAATATGTACGCGAACGCGAGTGGCAGATTGCCCAATCGGTGATGCTGTGGGTCGACCAGGGCGCCTCGATGCGCTTTGCCTCGACCAAGGATTTGCCGGACAAGGCAGATCGGGCCCGGCTTTTGGGTCTGGCGCTCTGTGTTCTGCTGATCCGAGGCGGTGAACGCGTGGGCCTGACCGGCACCGCCCTGCCGCCGCGCCGGGGCAACCCGCAGGTGCTGCGCCTTGCCGAGATGCTGACCCAAGACGACCCTGCCGATTACAGCCCCCCTGAACACCGCGCGATGATACCCCATGCGCGGGCCGTGTTCATTTCTGATTTCATGGGCGATCTCGAAGCGGTCAAGCTGGCGCTGACCAAAGCGGCAGATCGCGGTGTGCGCGGGGTTTTGTATCATGTGCTCGATCCCTCCGAAGAGGCCTTCCCCTTCACGGGCCGCACTATTTTCGAAAGCATGGGCGGCACATTGAGCCATGAAACTCTCAAGGCAAATGACCTTAAATCCCGCTATCTGGAGCGGCTCGCCGCCCGCAAGCAGGAGTTGTCGGAGCTTTGCGCCCTGACCGGATGGCAGTACGGGCTGCACCATACGGATGCTTCTGCACAATCCGCATTGCTTTGGCTCTATGGGGCGCTTGATGCGCGGCGGGGTGTGGCGACATGACCATTCTGGGCGGCATTGGATTTACCTCTCCATGGATTTTAACGGCGCTGTTGGCCTTGCCGATCTTGTGGTTGCTTCTTCGGGCCGTGCCGCCGGCACCGATCCGGCGCCGCTTTCCGGGTGTCGCATTGCTGCTGGGGTTAAAAGACGACGAAACCGTATCTGATCGCACCCCGTGGTGGCTTTTGCTGCTGCGGATGTTGGCTGTGGCGGCGATCATTTTAGGGTTGGCCGGACCGGTCCTGAATCCCGAAGAGGATCAGGCCGCCGGGTCCGGCCCATTGCTGATTGTACTCGACGGATCATGGGCTGGCGCAGCACGTTGGCAGCAACAGACCCAAGCCATCGAAGCGCAACTTGTTCGCGCGGGCCGGGCCGAACGCACCGTGGGAATTCTGACCCTGACCCGCCCCGATCAACCGTCCTTTCAATCAGCAGATGTCTGGCGCAACCGGCTTGCCGGATTTGCACCTGCCGCATGGCAACCTGCCCCCACGGCCATAGGCAAAGCCCGCGCAATCATCACAGAACTGCCCGCTTTTGACACGATCTGGTTCAGTGATGCGCTCGATTATCCGGGCCGGGCTGATCTTCTGTCAGATTTGCAGTCAAAGGGGGCTGTCGAGGTATTCCAGACCGCCGCGAATGTCCTGGCCATCGCCCCTGCCACCTATCAAGACAGCGTGGTCAAACTGAATGTTCAACGCGCCTTGGCCGGCCCAGACAGAACCGTGGTGTTGCAGGCCGAAGGACGCGATCCGGCAGGCAATGCCCGTATCCTGGCAACGGCGGAGGCGACATTTGACAGCGGCGCGACCACCGCCGAAGCAGAGCTTTCCTTGCCCGCGGAATTGCGTGCCCGCATCACCGGTTTTGCCATCGCCGGACAGCGATCCGCAGGCGCGATCACATTGGTCGATGACGCCCTGCGCCGCCGCGAGGTGGCCTTGATCGGGGGGCGGAATGATCAAGAGGGGCTGCAACTGCTGTCGCCGCTGCATTACATCGAACAGGCGCTGCAGCCGACAGCTGATTTGATTGATGGGACGCTGACCGATGTTCTGCCCGCCAACCCCGATGTGATCGTGCTGGCCGACATTGCGACCATCTCGGATGCCGAAAACCAGCCTTTGCAGGAATGGATCAACAAGGGGGGTATGTTGGTCCGCTTTGCAGGGCCGCGCATCGCCGCCAGCGACATCAGCCGCATTGACGAAGATCCGCTTATGCCGGTGCGACTGCGGGCTGGCGGGCGCAGCGTTGGCGGCGCGATGAGTTGGGGAGAACCCAAAGCACTGGCCCCGTTCCGCGAGACCTCGCCGTTTTTCGGACTGCGCATTCCGGATGATGTCGTTGTCACCGCTCAGGTCGTGGCGCAACCCGATCCATCCTTGGCCAATCGGGTGATTGCCGCGCTCAGCGATGGTACACCTTTGGTCACGCGCAAGACCGTGGGCCAGGGCCAGATCGTCCTATTCCACGTCACCGCCACGGCGGAATGGTCCACCTTGCCTTTGTCCGGTCTCTTTGTCGAAATGATGGAACGGCTGGCGGTGTCGTCAGCTTCTGCCGCACCCAAGGCCAAGGATTTGGCCGGTACCACATGGACACCGCTGCGGGTGATGGATGGATATGGTGCGTTGTTTGATGCGGGCAATTTGCCCGGTGTAGACGGCGCGGACCTGGTCGCGGCCCCCGCTGGCCCAACACTGCGGCCGGGCGTTTACGGCAGCGGCGACAGCCGCTTGGCCCGCAATGTGTTCACTCAAGACAGTGCTTTGACCCCAGCCAGCTGGCCTGTCAGCGTTCCCGTGCGCGGCTTTGCCGTTGCACCGGAACAGCCGATCGCGGGCCTGCTATTGAGCCTTTCGATCTTGCTGTTATTGGTCGATGTCGTGGCAACCCTGTCCCTGTCCGGCCGCCTCTTGCGCCGAAACGCACCGGCGATGGCGCTGGCCCTTCTGCTTCCGGCATTTGGCTGGACCACCCCGGCCGAGGCGCAGGACAATGGCGACGATTTTGCCCTTGCTGCAACGGTAGACGTATCGCTGGCTCATGTAATCACCGGGAACAGGCAACTGGACGACATTGCTTTTGCCGGTTTGCAGGGGTTGTCGGATATCCTGTTTTTCCGCACCTCAGTTGAGCCTGCACCGCCCACATCCGTCGATCTGGAAGTGGACGAGCTGGCATTTTTCCCAATCCTATATTGGCCGATCACCCCCGATCAGCCGCGCCCGTCCAGCGAAGCCTACGGCAAGCTGAATGCATATCTGCGGTCTGGCGGCTTGATCCTCTTCGACACGCGGGATGCAGATATTTCCCGTTATGGCGCCGCCAGCCCGAATGGCCGGAAACTGCGGGAACTGGCCGCGCCGCTGGATATTCCACCGCTGGAGCCGCTGCCCGTGGATCACGTTCTGACCCGGACCTTTTATCTGCTGCAGGATTTCCCCGGCCGACATTCCAGCCGTGATGTGTGGGTCGAGGCCGCGCCGCCCGATGCCGAACGCATCGAAGGGATGCCATTTAGAAACCTCAATGACGGGGTGACGCCGGTGGTGATCGGCGGAAATGACTGGGCGGCGGCATGGGCTGTGCGCGGTGATGGTGCGCCCTTGTTGCCAGTCGGGCGCGGCTACGCGGGGGAGCGCCAGCGTGAGCTTGCCCATCGCTTCGGCGTTAATCTGGTCATGCATGTGCTGACCGGGAATTATAAATCGGATCAGGTGCATGTGCCTGCCTTGCTGGATCGGTTGGGCCAATGACCGCAACACTTGTTTTTGACCCGTTGATCCCGCTGCCACTGTTGCTGATGGTGATTATGGTGGCCCTCGTGGGGATCATCCTCGCGGTCCTGCGGGGGTTGAACGGCTGGCCATTGCGGGCTTTGGCGGCTTTGGTTGTGTTGGGCGCGCTGGCGGGTCCGTCCTATCAACAAGAGGACCGCGCGCCGCTGAATGACATTGTGCTGTTGGTTTCGGATGAAAGCGCCAGCCAAAAACTCGGCACCCGTGCAGGCCAAACCCGAAGTGCGGAAGAAACACTGGCCGCCGCTGTGGCGGCCCGCCCGAACACGGAGTTGCGCCGCATCACTGTGGGCGATGGCGAGGGCGATACCGGAACCGAATTGATGACCGCATTGGCGGAGGCCCTGGCCGAGGAACCTTCTGCGCGGGTGGCGGGTATTCTCGCATTGAGCGACGGGCGCATTCATGACGCGGATTTGCCGGTGGACCTGCCCGCGCCGATGCATCTGATCCTGTCTGGCCAATCCACTGATTGGGACCGCCGGTTAACCGTGCGCAATGCGCCTGCCTTTGCGATTATTGGTGAGCCCGTGACACTCACCTTGCGCATTGACGATCTGGGTGCGGCACCCGCGGGACAGGAATTGGCAGTGTTGGACATCTCAATAGATGGCGAGCCGGCCCAGAGTTTCCGGGTGCCGATCGGTCAGGATCTGGACCTGCCTGTGACCTTGCCCCATGGCGGGCGCAACGTGATCCGGTTTTCGCTACCGCAAGCAGAGGGTGAGCTGACCGACCGCAACAATGCCGCCCTGATCCAGATCAACGGTGTGCGCGACCGGTTGCGGGTTCTGCTGGTCAGCGGCGAGCCGCATCCCGGCGGGCGCACATGGCGCAACCTGCTAAAGTCTGACAGCTCGGTCGATCTGGTGCATTTCACCATCCTGCGCCCGCCAGAAAAACAAGACGGCGTGCCGGTGAATGAACTTTCTCTGATCGCCTTTCCTACCCGCGAATTGTTCATGGACAAGATCGACGATTTTGATCTGATCATCTTTGACCGGTATAAGCGGCGCGGCATACTGCCGGCGCTCTATCTGGACAATGTCGCCAATTACATCCGCCAAGGCGGGGCGGTTCTGGTGGCCGCTGGACCTGATTTTGCCAGTGCTGATAGCATTTTCCGGTCGCCACTGGGATCGGTATTGCCGGCGACACCGACGGCCCGCGTGCTCGAAGATCCTTATCTGCCGCAAGTCACAGATCTGGGCAAACGCCATCCTGTCACCGTGGACCTGCCCGGCAACGGTGATTGGGGTCGCTGGCTGCGCCAGATCGATGTGGCCGATCCGCAGGGGCACGTGGTTATGGAAGGCATCGACGGGCGGCCCTTGCTGGTGCTGGATCGAGTTGAGGAAGGGCGCGTTGCGCTGCTTGCCTCGGATCACGCATGGCTATGGAGCCGTGGCTACGAGGGCGGCGGGCCGCAACTGGAACTGCTGCGCCGCTTGGCCCACTGGATGATGAAAGAACCCGAGCTTGAAGAAGAAGCCCTCACCGCAACCGCCGAGGGGCAAAACATGCGCATCCTGCGCCGCACCTTGGGCGAAACCGTAGCGCCCGTGACGGTCACCGATCCTGCAGGCAACAGCAGCGAGGTCACAATGACCCAGATAGCCCCCGGCACCTTTGAAGGTAATTTTCAGGGGCCGGAAATTGGCCTCTACCGATTGGCGAACGGGGAACAGGATGCGGTGATCGGGCTTGGCCCAGCCGCCCCGCGCGAGTTTGTCGAGACCATTGCGAGTGAAGAAGCGCTGCAGCCGGTTGTCTCGGCGCTGCGTGGCGGTGTTGCCCGGATTGAAGATGGCGTGCCGCGCCTGCGCAATGTGCGGGCGGGCCGTCCGGCGGCCGGGCGCGGCTGGGTCGGACTGACACCGCGCGGCGCTTACGAGACCTTGGATGTGCGACAAACCCCGATTCTGCCGCCATGGTTGGTGCTGATTCTGGCAACCGCGCTGATCACCGCTGGCTGGCTGAGGGAGGGGCGGAGGTGACAGGCCTTTGCCGCCCTTTGACGGTTGCCGATTACGCCGACGCACGGCAGCTTTACGCGGCGCTTTCGACGGGTCACAGTCTGATCAACTTTGAAGATGGCCTCGGCGCATTTGCCGCGTTGCTGAGCCATCCCGGTACAACCGTGATGGGTGCGGCGCGTGACGGACGGATCGTGAGCATGGCAACCCTGCATTTGATGCCGAACATGACCTATCATGGACGCCCCTTTGGATTGATCGAAAATGTCGTGACCCTGCCAGACGCGCGTGGGCAAGGATTTGCCCGAGCGGTGATGATGGCACTTGCCGACACCGCGCAAGACGCCAACGCCTACAAGATCATGCTACTGACCGGACGGGACAATGACGCCAAGGGATTTTATGAGCGCCTTGGATACAACGCCGATGAAAAGCACGGGATGATCCTACGGCTTGATCGCCAATCCTGATCACAATGACATGACGGTGTTAAATCGCCCGCAAAAGCAGCGTGAGCGCAATGGCGAAGACCACCATTCCGGCAAGGGTTTCAACAACCGATGCGACCTGGGCCAGACGGGTGGAACCGGCAAGGCCCGCCAGCAAACCGCCGCGCAGGCCAGAGGCGGCCAAGCCCACTGAGATGGTAATCAACGCCGTTCCAACGGCCATCGCAAAAGCACCCGCAATGCCCAGCGATCCGATGCCCATTTGCCATGTGATGATCAAAACAAAAAGCGCGCCGGTGCAAGGTCGCACCGCGATACCCGCAATCAATGCCAAGGCGGTCCGCAGATCGCCGGCTTGCCCGACCTGGTCCAGTGTTGGGCCATGGGCATGGCCGCAGTGCCCGCACACTTCTGCGCCATGGTCGTGGGCATGATCCTGAGTGTGGGTTTCACCGCGCCCAGAGATCCGGCGCAGACCGCGCCACAATAGCCAAAGACCGATCAGGGCAATCGCGCCATAGCTGACCGGAGCCATAATCTGTTCTGTAAACCCGATCATGCTGTCCCGGCCAAGGTTCAGGATCAGCACGCCGGCATAGACCAAGGCCACCGCCGTCACGGCCTGCCCCAGCGATGCCAGCAGCGCAATCACTGACAGACGCAGCATCGGCACAGCACGGCCAAATCCATACCCGCCGATCAAAACCTTACCGTGCCCCGGACCCGCCGCATGGGCCAGGCCATAGGCAAAACAAGCGCCAAGCAACGCAACAACAGCGCCGCTCTCGCCTGCACGTGCTGCCCTCAAGGCAAGGGCGATGGTGTTTTGAAAACTGCGTTGCTGCGCGGCGGCCCATTGGCCAATGGCATCCACGCCGCCTCCTGCCCACAGCACCAGCAAAAGCAAGATCACCGCAGCGGCGGCCAAACTCAGGATGATGCGCATGTCACGATCACCTTGGTGGCAAACTTTGCGCCGATATCCGGCAGGCCTGCGTCCTCAGGTTGGGTCTGCCTGTCGAGAGCAAACAATTCCTGACGCAATGCATCAAGATCGGCGGTGATGTCGGGCATCGCGATCCGGCTGCGGCACTGATCCGCGCCAGAAAGCTGCACCGGTTGGGTGACTTCATAGGCAGTATAATAGCTGGCATCATAGGGCGTGATTTCATAGTTGCCGCTGCCAGGCTGATCCTGGGTCACATCGCGCCAGTGAGTGGTGATGATCTGACCGTTCTCGAAAGTGGCCCCCACATCCTGCGGCCCTGACAAAGCGAGTTCCTGCCCGGCTTGGGTGATCACCAGATCACCGTTGAACCCCTCCACCCATTGCATGTCAAAGCCAATGAGTTCTGACTGTTCAGCCGGGCTCAGGATCCCATCGCCGTCCGGATCAAGTTCCATGTCCTGGGTGATGAGCAGGGAATAGAACGCATCATAGATCCATGTCACTTTTACCCGTTGCAACCGGCCCTCGGGACCAAAGTCGAGGGCAAGCCCCGTGTCGATAAAGACATGCGGATGTGCACCAAGTGGCTGTGCGATCACCAGCGCCATCAACAATGGGAAAATGCGTTTCATACCTGTGTTCTATCCAGCGCGGCAAAGCGGGGCAATATCTGCAGTCCGCCCTGTCTCGACATGGGCAAGACTCAGCCCAGTATGTATCCAGCCCAAAGCGGGAGAACCGCCAACGACAGAACGGTTTGCCAAGTCAGGACATCTGCGTAAAGGTCAGCATCACCGCCCATCTGCTTGGCCACGATATAGCCATTGGAGGCGGCAGGTGCGGCAAAGACCAATACGCCGGCCAATGTTTGTTCCGGGCTGAGGGACAGCGCTGCGGCGATGGTTGCGAACACCGCGGGAGCCAGCAGAGGCCGCAACACCACCGCTGTGCCCAGCCTCCAATCCCACCGGCCGAGCCGCCGCAAGCTGACGCCGGCACCGACGGCGAGTAAGCCGACGGCCAGGGCCCCTCTGCCGACCATATCGAGGGCTTCGATCACCGGCATTGGCAGGGTGATGCCGCTGAAATAGATGATCAAGCCTGCCGCGCAAGCCTGCACCAACGGGTTTTTGGCGACGGTTTTGATCACCTGCGCTGTGCTTGCCGATTGCGGGCCAAATGCCGTGAGAACAATGATGCAGGTGACATTGATCGTCGGGATCAAAAGCGCAATCGCGATGGCGATGACACCAAGTCCGGAGGCGCCCAGGAACTGCTCTGCCGCAGCGAGGGCAACAAAGGCATTCCAGCGGGTGCCTGTCTGAAAGATCGTGGTGAAACCGGGGTTGGCAAGCCGCGCTTGCGGCAACACGCGCAGCATGAGTGCCAGAATGGCAATCACCGCCCAGGTCAGCAAGAACCCCTGCATGACACCGCCGTAAAGGGCAAAGGACAAATCTGTGCGCGACAGGGTCAGGATCAGTACAGCAGGGATCAGCACCCGAAAGCTCAGCGTTTCGATGCCTTTCCAATCCGCTTTTGGCAGCACCTCGCTTTTGGCCAGCAGATACCCTAGGGCGATGATCAGGATCAGCGGAAGAACAGACAGGGCGAGGGACATACAAAGGCTCTTGGTTAGGGGCAGCGTGCCACTGGTGACAGCTGCGCAAAGGTCAGTCCAGCCTGATTTGCACCTGCACGGCCTGCCCCATGGCGTCAATCACCGAAATGCGTGAAAACCCCGGCGATGTCAGCGGCAGAACCACATCGTGGCGGTGCAATCCGGTGACAATCGGTGCCCCGTCTACCAGTATGGTCAAAGGCAATACCCCGGCCCGCAGTTTCAATGAAACCCCGTCAAGGCCACGCTGCAAAACCGCGCCATCCGGCGGAAAGGCCACAACGGGGTAGTTTGCGGCCCCGGCAAACACCGCGTCGCGGGGTCGGAACCTTTGCAGGGGCGCGGGCAAGGACGCGGTGCTGACGATCAGGGTTTCGGGCGGCGGTCCAGGCAAGGGATCGGGGGCGGCTTTCAGACGGCCAAAGGCCTCGAACAGGATCGGGGCGGCCAGATCACCGCCAAAGACCCCCGGCACCGGCGTGCCATCCGGCCGGCCAAGCCAGACGCCAATCACATGTGCCCCGTCAAACCCGATCGCCCATGCATCCCGGTGCCCGTAGGAGGTGCCTGTCTTATAGGCGATCTGCCCGGCACGTGCGGCCGCGCCGTTTGGCGGCGTGATGCTGGCCAAGATATGGGAAACCTGCCATGCGGCAGCGCGGGTCATCATGCGCCGCTGGGACTGTTGCGCACCGCCTTGCAATGCATAAAGCTGCGCAGCCCGACCGCCCTGCGGCAGCGCCCCGTAGAGTTGCACCAAATCCGTCAGCTTGAGGCCCACACCGCCCAGCGCCACGGCCAACCCCGGTTTGCCCTGCAAATGCGGCACCGCACCGCCCGCCCGTAGGCCCGCCATCAACCGCGCCGCGCCCAGCTCTTGAGTGAGCAGGACAGGCGGGATGTTGAGAGACAATTGCAGCGCCTCGCGCACCGTCAACTCGCCGCGAAACTGGCCGTCGAAATTCTGGGGCGCGTAGCGGCCAAAAGCCACGGGAGCGTCGTTGATCAGCGTGTCGGGATGTGCCAGACCCTGATCAAAGGCCAATCCATAGACAAAAGGTTTGAGGGTCGATCCCGGTGAACGGATCGCGCGGGTCATATCCACAAACCCTGCGGCGCCGCCCCCTGCAGAATATCGCGGTGATCCCACCGAGGCCAGTATCGCGCCTGTGCGGTGATCGGCCACCAATATCGCCGCTGATACGCCGCGTGGCTGGCCCCGGACCGCATGGCCGGCCAGCGCTTCGAGATGGGTTTGCAACCGGGCATCCAGCGTCAGGTCGAACCGTTGCCGCAAAGGGTCTTCCGCCGCGATCCTATCTGTCAGATGCGGCGCCAATCGGACAAAGGGCACCATCTTGCTTGGCAGTTTTGGCAGATGGCCACCAGCGGCGGGCTGGGTGCGCTGCAGCACGCGGGTGCGGGCCGCAGCGGCGCGGGCCGGGTGGCGGTCGGGGCGGCGGGCCTCAGGCGCTTGTGGTAGGGCCACCAACAAGGCCGCCTCTGCCATGGTCAAACGCGCCGGTTCCTTGCCAAACCAAGCCAGCGATCCGGCACGGACCCCTTCAACCGCACCGCCATAGGGCGCATGCAGGAGATACAGAGACAGGATCTGGTCCTTGTCCAACTGCCGTTCCAGCGCCAGTGCCAGCCGAATTTGCCGCAGTTTGCCCTGCCATCGGCCGGTGCCGGAATTTTCCAACAACCGTGCCACCTGCATTGTCAGGGTCGACCCGCCGGATACGATCTCGCCTTGCCATAAGGCCTGGCTTGCCGCGCGCAGCATTGCCAGGGGATCAACCCCGCTGTGCCGATAAAACCGCTTGTCCTCATAGCGCAGCAACATGGAAATAAACTCTGGATCCACCTGATCCAGAGCCACCGCCAGCCGCACCCGGCCATCCTCAACAGGAAACACCCGCATCAATTCGCCGTGTCGGTCCCGTACTTCGGCGGAAGTCTCGACCAAGACCGGCGGCACAGCCGTCCCGTCAACCCAAGCGCCAAATTCGTCACGCAGACCCGCACCAAGGCCCAATAACCCAACAAGGGCAAAAAGGCCAAAGCGGCGGATCATGGCAGAACGGTCAACGTGCCGCTGGCGGTCGTCGCGCGGTATTCGGGGCGGTACATGTCTTCGACCAAAGCCGCCGGGTGATGGTATTGCCCCGGTGTCACCGCCCGCACGATATATGCCAGTTGGAACGGCTCTGCCTTGCGGTGATTAACGGCGGCAATGAACCGGTCACTGCGAAACTCGGCGTTTTCGGCATGTTTGGTGCTCAGCCAGCTTAACGCGCCGATCTCGCCGCTGCGCAGCAGGTTGGGGTTGTCTATCTCAAGCCCGGCGGGCAAGGGATCATCAACGATCAGGCGTGCACCGATATCCTCAAACGGGGTCACTTCGATAACGACGACCATCCGTTCTCCGGTCTGCACTGCCCCCTCGACCAGATTGCCTTCCATAGTAAAATAGCGCCGCGTCATGCTATAGCCATAACCGCCCGCCTCTGGCGCGACCTCGGGGACGCCAAAGGCGGTCAGGGTCACATCCATTGGCACATCACTGGCATTGCGGATCTTGGAGGATATCGGTGCAGCGTCGATCAATCGCTTTACCAACGGGCCAGCAACCGCAGCGCCATCCACCTCCAGCCCCGGAACTGCTTGCGGGCCGGACAGGGCATGGGCCGCCAGCACAACCTGAGCCGCTTCTTGTGTGGACAAGCGGCCCGTCTCACGGCGGGTCCAACTGATCAAGGTTGCCGGATCAATAGCAGCGCTTCCGGCTTCGGAGCTGAGCTTGAGCACCGCCGCCGTGTCCCGCAGGTTGGTGCCATAATCATCGCGCCAGCCTTGGCGCCTGTCACGATCCCGCAACAACAGCAATCCTGCCTTGCGGAACATCATATCAGCCCGCACCGGATCACCATAGGCGGCCAGCGCCGCACCCAATTGCGCCGCAGCCAGCGGCGTTCCGAAGTCATCGGCCTTGGTGTCCGCATAGTAGCGCAGATCGCCCATCTGCGCCGCGCCCTCACGGGCCAACACCAACAGGGCGTAAGCCACGTCTTCGCCGCCCGCATCGAAATCGGGGGCATAGTTGATCCGGTTGCGCAGGTTGTCCATCGCCAGCGAGAAGGCCAGATCCGGCACTGCATGCCCCTCATGCCGCGCCCGCGACAGGAAATCGGTGACATAGGCATCCAGCCAGAAGTCACCCGATTGCGCACGCCACAATCCAAAGGCACCGTTACTGGCCTGCCGGTTCAGCACCCGTTCAATGGCTTTGCCGATCTTGTCATTGATCCGCGCGGGTTCCCCCAAACCTGCCGATTGCGCGACCGAGCTGAGATACAGCAGTGGCATCGCGCTTGAGGTGACCTGTTCGGTGCATCCGTAAGGGTAGCGGTCAAGCTGGCGCAGCAAGCCGGGCACATCAAACCGCGCCAAGGGGCCAGCCGTCAGCGTGGCGGACGCAGTGCCGGGGCGCAGGCCCGCGAAAACATTACCATCAAAGGTAAAGGTTTCGCCCTGTCCCAGCGAGAACTGACGCGTGACTGCCACTTCCGGATCATTGATACGCACCGGCACAGTCAGCACTTTGCGCAATTCCTTACCGTCCGGCGTGGTGAGCGAAACGGTAATCAAGTGATCGCCAATCTCGCGCCCGGTGACCGGCACATTGATGCGCAGGCTGCCTTTTTCAGGCAGGGTCACATTCACAGGTAAGTCACCCAAGGAGAGACCTGCGTCTGCAAAGGCTTGCAGTGACATCTGCCCTGCTGACCCTTCGGCATGGACCAACTCCAGCAACATCCGGCTTTGATCGCCCGGGGCAAGGAACCGCGGCAGGGAGGCCGTGACCACAACCGGATCGCGGGCGACCACATCGGCAGAGGCTTCCCCTACCCCGCTGGGAGACCATGCCACCGCCATTAACTTGATTGTGCCGTTAAAGGCAGGGCGAATGATCTCAACCTCGGCGCGGCCATCGGGGCCAACCGTGATCGGACCTGTGAAAAACGCCATCAGCTCTTCGGTCGGGGGCGGCGATTGTACCTGGGCGCTGGCGGCGGCATCCCCGCCGGATCTGACCGTGCCAAGCGCCCCGTTCATCCCATCAATCAAGCGGCCATAGATGTCGCGCATTTCGACACCCAAGCGGCGCTGGCCAAAATAGTGATCGCTTGCATCCGGGGCTTTGAACCCAGTGAGATTCAAAATGCCCACGTCCACTGCGGCCAGCGTCACATAGGCGATCTCGCCCGGTTGCACGCCCTCAACCTGCACACCCGCGCGCAGGGTGCCGGCCTGCCCATCTACCACCTTTGGCGCGTCCAGACTGACGGACAGTGCCCGCTTTCCGGGGCGCACCGAGGCATGGGCGAGACCAAGACTGCGGGCGGGGTTCAGGCCGGCGGCTTCGTCCATGCCGCGCAGTAAGGACACGGTGACATAAGCGCCGCTGCCCCAAGCATCCGTCACAGTGAGCGGGATCATGTTCTCCCCCGCGTTCACCGTCACTGCCTTGCGTTCGATCACCCGGTTGGACAGCACAGATACAAGCGCAACACCCCCGGTTTTTGCAGCAACGCGCAGGCGCACCGGATCACCGACAGCGTAGCTTTCGGCATCAAGCGACATCTCAAGCCGGTCTGGCGTGTCGGTTGATCCATCTCCGCCATACCAGCCGGAATAGAACGCAACCGAGGCGGCGGCGTAATCACTGCCGATCCGTTCCACGACCAGCTCATATTCACCCCATTCAGTTGGCGCGGATACTGATACAGGCTCTGCACCCAGCGTGACCTCACCAGTAGCAGCACGGGTGCGACGGGTTGTCGGCTCCCATTCCCAGTTACCGTAAAGCTGATACCATTGATAACGGGTCTCGACCTTGTTCAGGGTCCAGCGCACCTGCATTGGCATCGCTTGTGCTTGCAAATCCAGGGCGATCAGGTCAAACGCCGCTTCGCTGCCTTCTGCCAGAACATCCTCAAACAATGGCTTGATGCCAATCATCGGCATGTCGCTGACCACCGCCTTGGTCAGGCGGCGTTCGACCGGACGGCCTGATCCTTCGGCGACCCGCAGGATTATCTCGGCCTCCATCGGCAGTCCTGGATCTTGTTCCAACTTCGGCAGTGTCAGCGGCAGAACCGCCTTGCCTGCCGCATCAGTGACGGCATTGCCGATAAAACGGGTTTGGGTACGGAACGCGCTGTCATGGCGGCCAAAGCGATAGCCCGGCCAACCGTCAATCCCGCGCTTGGCCCGCAGGCGCACGTCCCCTTCAACGTCCAGATTGGCCCCCGGCGCGCCAAAGAGATAGTCCACCTGAACATTGAGCGACGGCGATGATGTCAGGCGCAATGGGCTGTCCGGCAGGGACAGGTCGAAATCAATCCGCTCTGGCAAGAAGTCTTCGACCAGCACGGTCTGGCTGGCCAATGCGGGCTCTGTTGTATCGGTCAGTACGTCAATCCGCCAAGCGCCGCGCGGCACATCCGCCCCTAAGGGCAATGCAAAAACATGACCGCCCGCCTTCGCATCACTGCTGAGGCTGCGGCTGTATTCCACTCCATCGGGGCGTTTGAGGATCGCCGTCACCGGCAGGCCTTCAATCGCCTGCGCCTGTGCATCACGGGTCAGGACGGTGGCATAGATCGTCTCGCCCACGCGGTAGGCGCCGCGGTCTGTGGTCATGAACACATCAATGGGCGGAGCGGGTGGATGCCCCTCGACACCCCGGTCGGACAGGTCAAATGCGGGATCGGTCAAGGGCAGGAACGCAACATCATGCGATCCGTCTTCCGCCATCAACAATGCCGGGGCAGATCCACCATTGCCGCGGCTGAGCCCGGCAGGAAACTGGGCGAACCCGCTTGAATCGGTGGTGGCCTTTCCAAGCACGGCATTGGCGCGGGAAATCAGGCTCAGCTCGATACCGGCGCGGGGCTCTGCGTCGGTCAGGCGGCGCACGGCGACATGCAGGCCGTCCACACCCGACAGGGTGGAAATGCCAAGATCGGACAAGACAAACCATTGGGTCGCGGCGGGATTGTCATAGGGATCCTGCCCCGGCACCGAGGCGCTGAGCGTGTATATCCCAGCAGGCTGTTGGCCAAGGACATCGCCCAAAGGCAGACGGGTGGTCATGTCCACGTTGAGGTTGTTCTGGACCGTGCCGGCGCCTTCCCAGATATCCTGCGCCAATGTCTGAGAGAACTGGTCGTCTTCATATTTGCTGAGCGGCCGTCCAAAATAGCTTTCGCGGATCGCTCGCACCAGGTTGCGGTCGCTGACCCGGCGCAACTTGAGGTCCAATGTGTCTACGTTGACTGTCTCGACCGGAATGCCCGCCTTTTCGGATCGCGGCAGCACATAGGCCCGCCCGCCAAACCTGACTTGCGGGGACCGGTCCCGCACGTAAAGCCGCAACCGTACATCTCGGTGCAGGGCTTCACCGCTGGCGGAGGGCAGGCCTTCGCGCAGGGTCACGTCATATCGGGCACCATGTTCCACCCCGTCGATGCACAGCTGGTTCCCATCTGCCTGCACCGCCAACCCACGGCCTTCAACGCGAACAAAGGGGTCGTAATCGACACCGACCTGGACGAGTTTCTCTGAAAACTCCGCACAGATCCGCGGCGCAGCGGCGTTATTGTCAACGCGATGTTCAACAACGCGAAACCCGTACTTCCCGATGGCATCTTCAAGGGCTGCTTCAAGATCGTCCCGCGGCGCGATGGAGAGCGCAAGGCGCAATGCCGGGATCATGTCCCGGCCACGGCGGCTTACTTCCAAGGCGCGAGACATGGCTTCAAGGGCATTTACCTGAATGGCCGGGGTTTGTGCCCGCAAATAGGCGTTCACGGCGGCTTTCAGTGCTTCACGGCGAAACTGCCGTTTCTTGCCGCTGGCCTGGGTGGCGTCTGCCTGTTTCAGCGACAGGTCCGCAACCCGAACCCAGATATCGCCCCGATCTGTCAACGCGGCGGCCCGGCTGGCCCAAAGCAGTGCCGAGTTTGTATTCCCACCCTGCTCTGCCAGCGTCATCGCACCGATCAGCTCCTCTGCGGTTTCATCCGAAAAGGTGAACCGCCGGGCATTGTCCAAGACTTGCAGCCGGGCGTTGCCAAAATCGTTCTGCCGCAAGAAATCCAACGCGCCTGTGCGGGCCGATTGCATGGCCAACGCAGCGGGATCGGTCGCCACTTTTCGGGCAGACATGGCCCCGACATAGGGTTGCCGGTCAGACAGGGCCGACTTGGGGAAACATGCGTTGGAGCGGGTGTTGAACGTGAAAGCGACGCATGTGTCTTGGGCGCTGCACGCCCGTTCGCAAGCCGCTTGCGTGGTATCAAAGAGATTGGTCAGATCGGCACCATAAAAATCCACGTCCCGCGTGAAGAGGTAACGATGATCAGGCAGCGCATCTTGCCCCCATGCCGGTGCGGCAAGGGCCGCAATGCAAACGATCAAACTCTTCAACAGGCGCAAACGCAGCATCACAATCTCCTTCAGAAATGCCGCAAGGGTGCCACGGGCCATGAAATCAGACAAGTCTGCCGCAAACCTTAAGCGGATGTTCACCCTGATTGCGCAGTCTGCGCACGAACACGGAAACATGGCGGAGCGGCGGATGAGCCTTGCCAGCAAACTGACCGAAGAGCGGCGCAGCAGGCTCGCGGCGGAGCGGATGCTTGAGCTTAAGAAGGCCGAGCTGTTTGCCGCCAATCGCAAGTTGGGCCGACACGCCCAGCAGCTGAGCGAAGAGATCGTCGAAACCCGCGCCGAGGTGGAAAGCATCCGGGGCGAGAACCAGCGGGTCAAGTCCGACCTGAGTGCCGCCAATCAACGCATCGCCATCACCGAAAGGCGACTGTGGTATTCCATTGAAACGATCAAGGACGGCTTTGCCTTTTTCAATGGCGACAACGAGATGATCATGGCCAACCGCGCCTATCTGAACGTGTTTGACGGGCTTGAGGTGGTCAAACCGGGCGTCAACTACATCACCATCCTGCAAGTGCTCACCGATGAGGGTATCGTGAACACCGGCGATCTGCCCGCCCGTGCCTGGCGCAAAATGATGACGGATCGATTGCATTCGACAGACCCGGATCCGGTGATCATCAAGTTGTGGAACGGGGCGTCGATCAAGCTGCATGACCAACGCGGACCGGGGGGCGATATGGTCTCGCTCGGCCTCGATATCACGGCCACGGTTGCCTATGAGAAAAAGCTCAAGGAGGCCCGCGCCATTGCCGAAAGTGCGAACCGCGCCAAATCGGCGTTTCTGGCCAATATGAGCCATGAGATACGCACGCCGATGAACGGCGTGGTTGGCATGGCCGAGGTGCTGGCCGATACCGAACTGGACGCCGAACAACAGCTTTATGTTCAGACGATCAAGAACTCGGGCGAAGCGCTCCTGGTGATTATCAATGACGTGTTGGACTATTCCAAGATCGAAGCCAAAAGGCTGGATCTGCACCCTGAGCCCTTTGATCTGGAACGCGCCATTCAAGAGGTGTTGATGTTGTTGCAACCTTCGGTGCGGGACAAGGGGCTGCGAACGGCACTGGACTATGATCTGTTCTTGCCAAGCCAATTGATCGGCGATCCGGGGCGCATTCGGCAGGTGTTGACCAACCTGATTGGCAATGCTGTGAAATTCACCGCACAGGGGCATATTCTGGTCCGTGTGACCGGTGTCGTCGATGAGGATGCAAAAACCGCGCAGGTGCACATCGTGATCGAAGACACCGGGATCGGCATTCCCGCCGATATGGTCGATCACATCTTTGGGGAATTCAATCAGGTTGAAAACGAACGCAACCGGCAGTTTGACGGGACAGGGCTTGGCCTCGCGATCTCGCAACGGTTGGTGGAAATGATGAGCGGCGACATATGGGTGACGTCCGAGGAAGGCAATGGTTCGTGCTTTGGCGTGAAACTGCCAATGGTCCCGCAGGCCGCATCCATGGCGGCTGGCTTTGCCCGCCCTGCGGATCTGCGCAACGTCCTGATTGTCGATGACGTCGACATTCACCGCACCATTCTGGAGCGGCAACTGACACAACTGGGTTTGACTGTCACATCCTGCGCCAGCGGCAAGGAGGCTTTGGCCTGTTTTGGCCCGGAGATTGATCTGCTGATCACCGATCACAACATGCCGAATATGGACGGTTTTGAACTATGCGCGGCCCTGCGGGAACAGGGCCTCCCCGTGCCGATCCTTTTGTGTTCCGATCACCCTGCCGATGCCCTTATCGATCCGTCGGCACCGCTGGTCCAAGGGATTTTGCCCAAACCGCTGCCGCGTGCGGCGTTGCTCGATCAATTGACAAAATTGCATTCCGAACCGGATCACGGACCGCCAGCGATTTCTATCGCCCCACGCGTGATGCGCATTCTGGCGGCTGAAGACAACAAGACCAACCAATTGGTGTTTCGCAAAATGATCAAGGATCTGAACATCGACCTGACATTTGCCAGCAACGGCGAAGAAGCTGTGGAGTTGTTCCAGAGCATTGTGCCGGATCTGGTGTTTATGGATATTTCCATGCCCAAAATGGATGGAAAAGAAGCCACCGCCGCAATCCGCCAATTGGAATCCGGAACCGGGCAGCGCGTGCCGATCATCTCAATGACCGCCCATGCCATGGCCGGAGATGACAGGGTGTTGATTGAGGCGGGCATGGATCATTATCTGACCAAGCCCTTGCGAAAGCCGCAAATTCTTGAGCAAATCGAATCGGTCTGGACAGCAGATCTTGCCCCGCTCCACCCCCCTCAGGATGATGGGTAAGGCCGCACGAACACCGGTTTATCAGGCGTCGATGCGGCCTCTTGCCAGGCATAGCCACCGATATCAAAGTCGCGGATTGCGTCGGCCTCGGTGAGCCGGTTTTGCACAATGAATCGCGCCATGGCACCACGTGCCTTTTTGGCAAAAAAGCTGACGATCTTGGGCCCTTTGCCGTCGCCCTTGTCCTCCATGAATTGCGGTGTGATCACCCGCAATTTCAGCGCCTTTGGGGCCACCGCGCCAAAATATTCCTGACTGGCGCAATTGATCAGCACATCCGTTCCAACCTGTTCAGCCTGCGCATTCAGCGCCTTTGACAGCCCGTCACGCCAATAGTCATAGAGGTTCGCACCCCGCCGGGTTTTGAGCCGACTGCCCATTTCCAGACGGTAAGGTTGGATCGCATCCAGGGGCCGCAATACACCATAAAGGCCCGACAGAATACGCAGATGCTCCTGCGCCCATGCCATTTCATCGGCGTCCAGACTCGCGGCCTCGAGCCCCTGATAGGTATCACCGGCAAAGGCCAGCGCGGCAGGCCGGGTGGTCTTGTCAGATGGTTCCGATTCAAAGGCGTTGAACCGGTCACGGTTAAGCCGGGCCAGATCATCGCTGAGATCCATCAAACCTTTGAGTTTGCCTAAAGTCAGGTTGCGGGCGGTCTTGGCCAGCCGCACGGCATCATCCTGAAAATCGGGCTGCGTTGTTGTCACGTCCCGCTCTGCCCAATCCAGCCTTTTGGCCGGAGAAATCACCACCAACATAGAACTCTCCCCTTCGGTCTGACTGATCTAGCCCGCGTCCCGCAGGACGTCCAGAAAGGCCGGCCCAAAACGATCTGCCCGGCGTTCCCCCAACAGTCGCTCCAATGCGGTTTCATCCGCATTGCGCAGTTGTGCCACCTTGGCAAGCTGGGATGCAGAACAGCTCAGCGGTTTGTCTGTGCCCGCTAAACCCCGCGCCAGATCGGCCTGCACCTGCAACAGCTGATCATAGACATTGCCCGCCTCACGTCCGGCCAGTTTGCGGCGGGTGGGATGCATCTGTTCAGCCTCTCCATTGATCACTTCAAGGAAAGCCGCGCCATAGGTTTCCAGCTTTTTCGCGCCCACCCCGCCAATGCGCGCCATGCCATCCAGATCACGGGGGCGCGTTTCGGCCATTTCGATCAAGGTGCGGTCTGTAAAGATGATATAGGCTGGCACCTTGGCCACCTCGGCCAGCGCCCGTCGCTTGGCCTTGAGCGCGGAGAGCAGCGGCGCATCTTCTTCGCTGACCATCGCCTTGACCGCGGGCCTGCGCGTCGCACCCGCCGCTTTGATCGTGTCGCGGCGCAGGTTTATCTTGGCTTCGTCGCGCAGAATTGGCAGCGCGGCATCGGTCATGCGCAAAGCGCCGTGGCGTTCAGGATCTGGTCGGATCAGATCATGGCCCATCATCTGCCGGAACACCGCCTGCCATTGGCGACGGTCGTATTCACCGCCCACACCAAAGGTTGGCAGGCTGGCATGACCACGCGCCTTGACCTTGTCGGTTTCCACACCGAGTAAAATATCGATCAGATGACCCGCGCCAAACCATTCTTCGGTGCGCAAAATGGCAGACAATGCCTTGCGCACAGCGGTGGTGCCATCGAAGACCTCGGCGGGGGTGTCACACAGATCGCAACGGCCGCAAGTCACATCGGTTTCGTCAAAATAGCTGAGCAGGGTCTTGCGGCGGCATTCAAGCGCCTCGGCCAGCCCCAGCAATGCATTCAACCGACCATGATCCGCCGCGCGGCGTTCCGGCGGCGCAAGGCCTTCGTCAATCTGCGACCGGCGCAACCGGATGTCATCAGGGCCAAACAACGTCAGCGTTTCGGCAGGCGCACCATCGCGCCCCGCGCGGCCAATCTCCTGATAATAGGCCTCGATGCTTTTAGGCAGATCCGCATGGGCAACCCAACGGATGTCAGGTTTGTCGACCCCCATGCCAAAGGCCACGGTGGCGCAGACGATCAGCCCATCTTCTTGCTGAAACTGGCGTTCAGCGATCCGGCGGTCTTCGGCCTCCATCCCGCCATGATAGTGGATCGCCTTTTGCCCCGCGTCGCGCAGCGCCTTGGCAATCCCTTCGGTCTTGGCGCGGGTGCCGCAATAGACAATGCCGGATTGCCCTTTGCGAGCGGCAGCGAAAGTGAGGATCTGATCGCGCGGCTTGTTCTTGGCGGCAAAAGCCAGATGGATGTTCGGCCGGTCAAATCCGTGCAGAAAGCTCTTGGGTGGGGAGCCGTCAAACAGCTTTTGCACAATCTCGGCGCGGGTTTCGATGTCCGCCGTTGCGGTAAAGGCTGCCAGCGGCACGTCCAATGCACGGCGCAATTCGCCGATGCGCAGGTAATCGGGGCGAAAGTCATGGCCCCATTGGCTGACGCAATGGGCCTCATCAACCGCAATCAGGCTGACGCCGACACGTTTGAGCATTCCGGTGACGGAACCCGCCGCCAAACGTTCCGGTGCCATATAAAGCAGCTTGAGTGTGCCTGCCTCCAGCCCTTCCCAGACAGCATCGGTTTCTTCGGGGGTGTTTCCAGAAGTGAGCGCCCCCGCGCCCACACCGGCCTCTTGCAGCGACCGGACCTGATCGCGCATCAGTGCAATCAACGGAGAGATAACCACCGTCACACCATCACGCATCATCGCAGGCAATTGAAAACAAAGGGATTTGCCGCCACCTGTTGGCATAATGGCAAGCACGTTTTCGCCATCCGTCACCGCCTCGACAATCTCTTGTTGGCCGGGGCGGAAGGCGTCAAAGCCAAATACATCACGAAGCAGCGTGGCAGCGCCTGTCATGGGAGTCCTTAAAACTGTCTGCTCTTTTTATGCAGACTCCCACACTAACAATGGGTGAACAAGTCCCTGCGCACGAATGGTCGATCAATTCGTGCCTCTGGGCTGAACCAGCTCAGGTCAATAGAACAGCGCCGCGTTGTTCATGAGCACGATCCGTGCGATCGCCACACCGATCAGCACCACCAGCGGCGCCAGATCAAGCCCACCCATTTGCGGAATAATGGCCCGGACGCGGCTATAGATCGGTTCAAGCAAACGATTCAGCCCGTACCAGATCTGTGCCACCAATTGCTGCCGCAGGTTCAAAACCTGAAAATTGATCAGCCATGACATGATCACATGGGCGATCACGATAAAATACAAGATGTCGAGCAACAGCATCAGAATTTGGAACAGCGATGTCATCAAGAGCCCTTTCAAAGACGTGCCTTTCAGTTAAGCGCCGCGGCCAAAAACCGCAAGGGTGCCGCGAGGTTCATGGTTGACGTCCACGTCAAGTGGTGGCGGTTATGACGTGAAAGGAGAGACCGATGTTTCCATTTGTCCGCATGTTCAAAGACACCTGGCTGGCGAGCCGCCGACCGCCCTTCAAATCATTGACCGACACCCATGTAAGCCATCACATCTGCTGGCCGCATGATCTGGATTTCTGGCTTGAGCTGAACAATGGTCGCGCCATGTCGCTTTATGATCTGGGGCGCATGGGCATGGCGCAACGTGGCGGATTGATCCGCATTTTGCGGCGTGAAGGCTGGGGCATGACGATGGCCGGTGTCAGCACCCGCTTCCGCCGCCGGATCCGCGGGTTTGAACGGTTCGAGATGCGCAGCCGAACCCTGTGTTGGGATGACAAATTCATCTATCTTGAGCAAAGCATGTGGAAGAAGAACGGTGAATGCGCCAGTCATGTGCTGTTCCGCTCTGCGGTGACTGACAAAAACGGGCTGGTGACGCCGGACCGCGTGTTGGCCGCGTTGGGTCAGACAGTCACCTCACCGCCGATGCCCGAGTGGGTTGCCGCATGGTGCGCATCAGACGCCCAACGTCCATGGCCACCGATGCAAGATGCGTGACGTTCAGGGGCCAGCGGGGACCTGCGCCCTACCGTCATGAAACCTTTGCTTGCGCGGCCTCTCATTGCCTGTTCTACTTTTGGTTTAGAACAAACGGGGTGGGACAATGGCAAACATAAGCGCGCGCAAGCGGATCTGGGGTTGGTATTTCTTTGACTGGGCCAGTCAGCCCTACAACACCCTGATGCTGACCTTCATTTTTGGTCCCTATTTTGCCCAAACGGCCACCGCTGCCTTGGTTGAAGGCGGCATGACCCTTGATGCGGCCAAAGCACAATCGCAGGCCTATTGGGGTTACGGGCTAACCCTGACCGGCATTCTGATTGCGGTGCTTGCCCCGATTTTGGGCGCGGTTGCAGACAGCTCTGGCCGAAAACTGCCTTGGATCTGGCTGTTTTCCATTCTCTATGTCGTCGGGGCCGCCGGCACATGGTGGACCGCGCCGCAGGATTTCTCGGTGATCTGGGCATTGTTCTTTTTCGGGATCGGCCTGATCGGCATGGAATTTGCGACAATCTTTACCAACTCCTATTTGCCCGAGCTGCACGAGGACAGCGCCGAACTGGGCCGCATTTCCGGGTCTGGCTGGGCCTTTGGTTATGTTGGCGGTGTGGTCGCATTGATCGCGATGCTGATGCTGTTTCAGGCGGGCGACAGCGGCAAGACGATGCTTGGTATTTCGCCGCTCTTCGGGCTCGACCCGGAAACCAAGGCAGACACCCGCATCGTTGGTCCGCTGACCGCGATCTGGTTTGCCGTCTTTATGATACCGTTTTTCCTCTACATCCGGGACACGCTGACCCCGCAAGCCGACCGCTATAAGCTTGGCAAAGGGCTGCGCGATCTTGGGCATACCCTTGCCAGCCTGCCGCGGCATCCGTCGCTTTTGGCTTATCTCGGCTCGTCAATGTTTTACCGCGACGCGCTGAACGGCATGTACACATTCGGCGGCATATACGCGTTGGGTGTGCTGAATTGGTCAATCATCGAAATTGGTGTCTTTGGCATTCTGGCCGCGATTTCCGGCGCTGTGTTCTGCTGGATCGGTGGCCGTGTGGACCGGGCCGTCGGGCCAATGCCTGTCATTGTCACTTGCTGCATCATCCTGATCCTGACCGCTTGTCTGATCATCTCGCTTACTCCGACCTCCGCCATGGGGATCACTTTGGCCGAAGGGTCTGCCTTGCCGGATATCTTGTTTTATGTGGCAGGCGCCTTGATCGGCGCGGCTGGTGGGGCGCTACAAGCCTCGTCCCGCAACATGTTGACCCGCCAAGGCAACCCCGAGCGGATGACAGAGGCATTTGGCCTTTATGCCCTGTCCGGCAAGGCCACGTCTTTTCTTGCCCCGGCCCTGATTGCCATTGCCAGTGATGTAACAGGCAGCCAGCGTTTGGGAATTACACCGGTTGTGGGGCTGTTCATCATAGGATTGATCTTGTTAGCATGGGTCAAACCACAAGGAGATTTTTCAAAATGATCCTGTCTCGCCTTTTGTCCTGCGCGGCTCTTTCTTTGCTGCTCGCCTCCTGCGGTGGGTCACGTGATATCAGCGGTGAACGCGAAGTGCTGCCAACGGTTGGCTCCTCCGGCGGCGCTCAAAGCAATGTGCAGGCGAAAAAGCTGTTCGGCGCCCAAAGCCTTGCCTCACGCCAGAGCCCTGCCGCCTATGGCAGCTACGCCAAAGGTTGCCTTGCCGGAGCACAGCAATTGCCCGAAACCGGCCCGACCTGGCAGGCCATGCGCCTGTCACGCAACCGCAACTGGGCACATCCTGAAACCATTGACATGGTCAAGAAACTGTCCAGCTTTGCCGCCACTCAACCGGGGTGGAAAGGTCTTTATGTCGGTGATCTCAGCCAACCCCGCGGTGGACCGATGCTCACCGGGCACCGCAGTCATCAGGTTGGTCTGGATGCCGATATCTGGATGCTGCCGCCGCAATCGTTATCTCTGACGGCCAAGCAACGCGAGAATATCTCGTCCATTTCCACCCGCCGGGCCAAGGGTGCATATGTGAACGAAAACTGGACCCGCGCCCATCACAACATCCTGAAGGCCGCCGCCAAAGACCCGCGCGTGGCCCGCATCTTTGTTTTCCCCGGCGCCAAGGTGCAAATGTGTGCCGACGAGAAAGGCGACCGCAGCTACCTGCGCAAAATCCGCCCTTGGTACGGCCATCATTACCACTTCCACGTCCGGCTGAATTGCCCCAAGGGGTTGCGTGGCTGCGTCGACCAAAAGGCACCACCAGCGGGTGATGGCTGCGCAGATGCACGGCAATGGCAGCGCAACATCCTGAATCCGCCACCGCCTGATCCAAACGCACCCAAACGCAAACCGCGCCGCGAATTGCTTTTGGCTGATCTGCCCGCACAATGCGTCTCGGTTCTGGGCAACTGACCCTGCGCCTTTGTCTGGCTGTACTCTGCCTGTCCTGCGCTGCACTTTCGGCGCAGGCAGAGCCAACGCTGCGGCTGGTATCCAAGCTTAACTGGGCCGCGGACGCGCCATGGTTTGGCGGGTTTTCAGGGGCAGAGGTTTCTAAGGACGGACAGACGGTCACCCTGATCAGCGACCGTGGGTCACTGGCAATCGCCCGCATTGTTCGCGGACCAGAGGGCCAAATCAACCGGCTGCAACTCCAGTCCCACCAGATCCTTTGGAACGGAACTGATACCCCCGGCGACCACGACGCAGAAGGCTTGGCCCGCAGGCCTGACGGGGTGCTATATCTGTCTGCGGAACATGATCACCACGTGGCCCATCTGGACGCGGACACCGGCAAGATCACTTCGCTGCCCCGCGCCAAAGAGTTTGCCGCGTTTCAACTCAACTCCGGGATCGAAGCCCTCGCCGCCGGACCGGACGGGGCGCTCTACGCCATCCCCGAACGCTCAGGCAAAGTGGACCGGCCCTTTCCGGTTTTCCGCTTCAAGGACGGTGCTTGGTCCATCACGCATCACATCCCCCGCCACGGGCCATTCCTGCCTGTAGGCGCGGATTTCGGCCCGGACGGTTTGTTCTATCTGCTCGAACGTGCTGCCACACCGCTTGGCTTTCGCAGCCGCATCCGCCGCATGGACCTTGCACAAATGCCCCTGCGACCGAAGACCCTGCTTAGCACTGGACCCGCCCGCTTTGACAACCTCGAAGCCATCACCACCTGGCGCGATCCTGTTGGTGCAATCCGGCTGATCCTCGTGTCAGACGACAATTTCCTGTCGATCCAACACACCCAGATCCTCGAATATACCCTAACGGAATAACTTGCAGCGCGGCCTGCAACCCCGTAAAGCCCCCCTGTCTGCGAATCCCCGCAGGCCAAGTCGCCGCACCCTTGCAAAAAACGGTTTTACACATGACACGCACATATCTTCCGGGCATCCTTGCCATGGCCATCATCGTTGTGGCCTCCAATATTCTTGTTCAGTTTCTCTATGGTGATTGGCTCACCTGGGGGGCATTCACCTATCCGCTGGCTTTCCTCGTCACCGATGTGATGAATCGTGTCTATGGCGCATCTGCGGCCCGGCGAGTCGTGCTTGTCGGTTTTGTGGTTGGGCTGATCTGTTCTTTGATCGGCACGCAGATCATGGGCGAATTTGGCCCGCTGGTTACACTGCGCATCGCCGTGGCATCGGGCATCGCCTTTCTTGTTGCCCAACTTCTGGATGTTGCAATCTTTGCCGCACTACGCGGCGGCACATGGTGGCGTGCGCCGCTGGCCAGCACGCTGATCGGGAGCACGGTCGATACAGTCCTGTTTTTCTCTATCGCCTTCTCCGGCAGCCTCTCCTTCATCCATCCCGCCACGGATGTCAGCTGGGCGGCCGAAACTCTGCCCCTGCTGGGCAGCGGCCCCATTGCCCCGCTTTGGGTCTCACTGGCCGTGGCCGACTGGGCCGTGAAACTCAGCCTTGCGCTGATCGCGTTGATCCCGTTCCGACTGATCACAGCCAAGCTGACCAGCGCCACCTGATCCTCTTCATTTGGCGAATAAACTCGGGGCGTTTGAGGGGCCACGCCCCTCATTCCAAAATAAAACCAACTGCGGTGCAGCCGCGCCTTTTGACATCGCCGCCAAAAAAACACTTTGCGAATTGAAAAACCTGTGCAACGATTCAGGTGAGTTCAACAAATGTAAAGGAGGTGATCCAGTGTCAAGAAAGGTATTGGAGAGAGGTGTCGGAACAGCTTGGGAGGTCGCCCGCTAAGGCAGCCCTTGGCGGTTGAAACAACCCAGGTGGACAGGCGTCTAACCGACCCACCTCCGCAAACCATTCGATTGGGCCGCTCCGCAACAGGGGCGGCCCATTTCGTTTGCGCCCCTTCACCTTGGCGCGGCCGGATGCGACTATGGGCTCATGTTACGTATCAATAACGATATCACCTTGCAGGATTGGGAAATCACTGAAAACTTCGTGCGCGCCTCCGGGCCCGGCGGGCAGAACGTGAACAAGGTCGCAACAGCGGTGGAACTGCGTTTCGAAGCGGCAACTTCGCCTTCGCTGACCGATCCTGTGAAAACCCGGTTGCGGCGGCTGGCCGGGCGGCGCTGGACCAATGAGGGTGCGTTGATCCTGCAATGTGACGAAACCCGCAGCCAGGCCCGCAACCGCGACATTGCCCGCGAGCGGCTTGCCGAGTTGATCCGCAAAGCCCTCGTGGCTCCCAAGCGCCGCATCGCGACCCGGCCAACGTTGGGCTCCAAGAAACGCCGATTGAAAGCAAAGAAGGTGCGCGGCGAAGTCAAATCACTGCGCGGTAAGGTCGATCCCGACAGCTGATCAAACCGTTTGGCCGCGAGGGCGCTCTTGAGTTTTTCTTGCCAAATGAAGAAGGGAACAGCGCTTAAACACCCGCTTTGCGCAGGATGTAGATGTCCATGATCCAGCCGTGTTCGGCACGGGCCGCAGCCCGCATTTCGATGATTTGTTCGGCCACTTCTGCCAGTGGTCCAGCGCAGAGGATTTGCTCTTTCATACCCACATATCCGCCCCACCAGATGTGGATGTCCTGCGGCGGCAGGGATTGAAACGCGCAGGTGCCGTCCAGCATGATCGCCAATGTGTCGATGCCTTGGGGCCAGCCTTCGTCGCGCAGGCGGCGGCCGGTTGTGACCACGAAAGGCGCGCCGATCTCGTTGACCGGGATGGCGTGGGCGGCGGTCAGGGCTTGCAGCGATGTGATGCCCGCGATCACTTCGATTTGCGGAACCGGAGACAGGCGCGTAGCGATGCGAAGGGTGCTGTCGTAAAGCGATGGATCGCCCCATACCAGCAGGGCCACATTCTTGGCCGTCGGATATCTGGCAATGGCGTCTTGCCAGCACAGCGCAATGGCATCGTGCCAATCATCGACCCGTTGTCGGTAATCGCGGGTTGCCTCGTCCCTAACGGGCAGGTCAAAGCCAGCGATTTGGGTTTTTGGGTTGCTCAGCACCTCATCACAGATTGCACGGCGCAGTTCTGCAAGATCGGCTTTTCCTTCGCCCTTGTGCGGGATCAGGATCAGATCCTGCGCATTGATCGCGCGGATCGCCTGCAAGGTCAGGTGTTCGGGATTGCCTGTGCCAATGCCGATGAGGGTGAGTTTTTGCATCGTTGTTATCCCGGAATACGCGCGATAGCACGGGTCCGCAGCTCGCCCAGCACACGGGCGTCGGCAAATGTGCCGTCGTCCGAAGCGTCATAGAGCCGCGCAAAGCTGCGCAATTCTTCAATGTTGGCTTCGGTTATTTCACCAAAGAGATAGGCCACCTTTCCGGGGCTGCGAAAGGCCACCGTTTGGGCGCGGGTACAACCGGACATGCAATCGACGCCGCGCACCTCAAGTTCTGGCAGCGCCCGTCGCGCCACATCGACAAAGCTGCCATCGGGGCTACAGGTCCGGCATACAAGAAGTTGCACAGGCGCGCTCATCCATTCAGTTCCGCCAGCGGGCCGTAGAAGATCAGCGCAGGTGTGGTGCTGCTGGTGCTATCGAGATGTTCCGCCAGTGTTGCGATGGTAAAGCGGTGCAGCTTTTCATCGGGGGTTGAGACAGCCTCGGCCAACATCGCAGGCGTGTCGCCGGGCAGGCCATGTTCGATCAAACGTGCGGCGAGGCCCGGAAAGGTGCGTTTGCCCATGTATATCACGGTTGTGGCCAGCGGATCGGCCAGTGCCGCCATGTTCACATCAGGGGGCAAAGCGCCTGTGACATCAGCGCCGGTGATAAACTGCACACGCCTTGCACTCAGCCGCCGGGTGAGCGGGATGCCTGCCGTGGCGGCGGCGGCAGAAGCGGAGGTTACGCCGGGGATGATCTCGAACGGGATGCCCGCCGCTTGCAGGGCGGTGATCTCTTCTTCGAGGCGGCCAAACATGCCGCTGTCGCCGGATTTGAGGCGTACAACGCGCAGCCCCGCTTCGGCATGATCAACCAGAACGCGGCTGACGTGGTCTTGTTTGGGGGAGGCCCGCCCGGCACGTTTTCCGACACCGATCAGATCCGCATCGGGTTGTGCATGTTCAAGGATCGGTCCGGCGCTGAGGTCATCAAACAGGATCACCTCAGCCTTTTGCAGACGGTCCACCGCCTTGACCGTCAGCAGATCAGGATCACCGGGGCCAGAGGACACAAAGGAGACAAAACCGGTCATGTGGCCTCCGCGATCATATGAAAGAACGTGCCTGTGGCAACGCCGCCGCCCTCGAAGGGGCGGACCGATCCGGTTTCTGGCACGGCCAGATCATTGCTGTCGGTGATCGCGGCGAGGGGTGCGTCAGGTTCGTCCAGAATGGTTGCATAGTGAAACTCATGCCCGCGCAACTGGCTTCGGGCGCTATGGCCGGGGATCGCCGCGTTCAGATCCGCCTTGCGATAGCCAAGGTGGAACTTGCGTTTCTCAAAAGATGTCTCCAGACCCAAAAGTCCGGTCATCTGGTGGCGATTGCCCTCTTTATCCACCAGTCCCGCGCCCATGGCCATGTAGCCACCGCATTCGCCATGCACGGGTTTGGTTTGGACAAAAGCTTGCAGACCGGTGCGGAAAGTCTCCGCCGCTGCCAGCTTTCCAGCGTGCAATTCGGGATAACCGCCGGGCAACCAGCAAATATCTGCACTGGCGTCCGGTGCCTCATCGCCAAGCGGCGAGAATGGCAAAACCTCGGCCCCTGCCGCCCGCCAACCGGCCAGCAGATGCGGATAGACAAAGGCAAAGGCATCATCGCGGGCCAGTGCAATGCGCTGACCAGGAGGCGTGATTCTTGTTGGTAGCGGCGCCTCCTTCATGGTGCCTGCCGCGGCTGCACGCAGGGCGGCCAGATCAACATGTTCGGCAACAAAGGTCGCAGCTTCGGCCAGAAGTTCAGGCAGGTTTTCCTGTTCACCCGCCTGTACCAGACCAAGGTGGCGTTCGGGCATTTCGATCTCTTTGCGGCGCGGCAGGGATCCCAGAACACGTACGCCCACCTGATCCATGCCGACCCGCACCAATGTTTCGTGGCGCGGGGATGCAACACGGTTCAGCACCACTCCGGCCAAGGTCACATCAGGGCGCATCTGTTTGAAGCCAAGCGCCGTGGCCGCCACCGATTGCGCAGCGCCGGAGACATCCAGAACCAGAACAACAGGCCATCCCATCAGGGCCGCGGTATCCGCGCTGGCCCCGTTGCCGCAGGCGCCGGGCACAGCCACGCCATCAAACAGACCCATGGACCCTTCAGCAAGGATAAGATCGGCACCATCGGCGTTGCCAACCAAACCGTCGATCATCGCGCGGTCCATGGACCAGCTGTCGAGGTTAAAGGACGCGCGGCCTGAGGCAGCCGTGTGGAAAGCCGGATCAATATAATCCGGGCCGCTCTTGAAGGGTTGTACATTCACGCCCTGCCCGCGCAATGCGGCCAGAAGGCCCAGCATCAGGGTGGTTTTGCCAGTGCCGGAGGACGGCGCAGAGATCAGCAGGCCGGGGGGGATCATTCGGCAGTCTCCGGAAAGCGGGGATCGGTGCCGACAGGGCGGAAGCGGCGGTCATAATCGCCTGCGTAAAGGCGGCTTTCGCCAAAGTCTTCGGCGCCGATGGCATGGCCGACGAGGATCAGCGCCGTGCGCTCCATCTCGGCGCCGATGGCGGTTTTCAGACTGGCGAGGGTGGCCTTGACGATGCGCTGATCCGGCCAGCTGGCCCGCCAGACAACGGCAACCGGGCAATCGCCGCCATAGTGGGGTGTCAGATCTGCCACGACCTTGTCGAGCACATGGACAGAGAGGTGGATGGCCAAGGTCGCGCCGGTCTTGGCAAAGTTCTCCAATGCTTCGGTCTCGGGCATCGCAGTGGCACGGCCAGAGGTGCGGGTCAGGACAACAGATTGTACCACGCCCGGCAAGGTCAGTTCCGCATTGAGCGCGGCAGCGGCGGCGGCAAACGATGGCACGCCTGGTGTCACGTCATAGGGTATGTCCAGCGCCCGCAGGCGGCGCAGCTGTTCACCCATCGCGGACCAGACCGACAGATCGCCCGAATGCAGCCGCGCAATATCATGACCCTCTGCATGGGCGGCGGCGATTTCTTCCATGATTTCATCCAGCGACATGCGAGCCGTGTTCACGATCTTCGCCCCCTCCGGACAATGGCCCAGCAGCGCTTCAGGCACCAGCGAACCGGCATAGAGGCAGACCGGGCAAGCCGCGATCAGGTCGCGCCCGCGAAGGGTGATAAGATCCGGCGCGCCGGGGCCTGCACCAATGAAATGAACGGTCATGGGAAGTGATTCCTTTAGCTTTCCGCGATGGCGGCAGTCGCCATACCATCGCCCGAGATAACACGCTGTACAACCAACTGCGCCTGTGGGCCAGCGGCGGCAAGCGCGGCGGCTTCGGCCAGAGAGCCGGTGCCGAAACGATCCTGAATGCGCTCAGACTGCGTGGGCGTTATCATCTGCTCCAGATCGGTTTGAGTGACCCCCAAGCCGGGCAGTTGCATCAGTTGCGCCAATTCGCGAAACGCAGGTTCGCGGGATTTGGCCGCCTCGCTGACCAGTGCGTCAAGCGTGCCGCCACCCGCCGCATCCAATGCGCGCTGCAGGGCGTCTTGCAGGCTGGCCAAGCCCGCCGCGCCGCGAAATCCGATACCGGCCACTCTCATAGAACCACGCTCCATTGCAGGACGGGACGTGCGGCCTGCCATCCGCGCATCCGGCCCAGAGGTTCGGGGCGTGATAGATCAACGCGCAGCAGATCACCGCCTTTGGCCGCATGCAGCCCCATCAAAAGCGTTTCCGTTTCCAGCGTTACACCGTTTGCGATAAGCCGCGTGCCCTTGGGCAGAATCTCAAACAAGCGATCAAAAAGCGCCGCGGAACCACCGCCACCCACGAACACCGCATCGGGGGTCGGTTGACCTGCAATCTGGTCAAGTGACGCGCCTTCAATCACCCGCATCCGGTGATCAAGGCCAAAATCGCTGATGTTTTGGCGGATATTCTGAACGCGGGCGGGCTTGATCTCAAACGCGGTGGCGCGGCCCCCCGCGAGGCACCATTCAACCGAGATCGACCCTGATCCCGCACCGATGTCCCAAAGGGTTTCACCGGGCCGGGGCGCCAAGGCAGAAAGGGTCAAGGCCCGCACGGGCCGTTTGGTGATCTGGCCGTCATGGGCAAAGCTGTCATCGGGCAGACCCGAGGCGCGGGGCAAACCGGCATTTATCGGCAAAGCCACCGCCACCGCGACGGGGGCCGCTACATCCTTGAGGTCAAAGCCCTGCGCTGTGGTTTGGCGAACCCGTTGAGCCGGGCCGCCCATCCGTTCGCAGACCCAGAGCCTGGCCTCTCCGGCACCCTGATCCGCCAGCCATTTGGCCAGCAGCGCGGGGGCATCCCCATCCCGCAGCAAACAAATCATGCGGCCATTGGGGGAAAGGACAGACCGCAACTGTGCCAACGGCGCGGCATGCAACCCATGGCAGGTGATCTCTTCCATGCGCCACCCCAGATGGCCCGCAATCAGGGCAAAGGTGGAGGGCGCGGGCAGCACCCGCCATTCACCCGGCTTCAGATGGGCCGACAGGCTGCCCCCTGCGCCGAACCAGAACGGATCACCCGAGGCCAGCACCACCACCTTTTGCCCGCGCAGGGCCAGCACCGGATCTATGGAAAATGGCACAGGCCAGGACTGTCCGCGATCTCCGGCCCCAACCCGCTCCAGATGGCGCGGCCCGCCAATGATCACTTCCGCCGCATCAATCGCGGCACGGCTTGCAGAGGGCAGCGCCGCCGCGCTATCGTCTGTCATTCCGATGATATCAAGCCAGGGATCACCCATCATGCGCGTCCTTTTGTTGGGTGGCACAAGTGAAGCCAGCCAGATGGCCAAAGCCCTGTCCCAAGCCGCCGTAAACAGCGTCTTTTCCTATGCCGGGCGCACAAATGCACCGGTGCCGCAACCCTTGCCCACACGGATCGGCGGCTTTGGCGGCGTCGCAGGGTTGGTGGCCTATTTGCGCCGCGAGGCTATCACACATGTGATCGACGCCACACATCCTTTTGCGGCGGGCATGAGCCGCAATGCTTTTGCGGCCTGCACTCAAACCGACACGCCCTTGATCCGTTTGGAACGCCCGGCGTGGCAGGCGCAGTCCGGTGACAATTGGACCCATGTTCCGACCTTGGAAGCCGCCGCCACGGCCCTGCCGGACGCCGACGCGCGGGTGTTTCTGGCGATTGGAAAACAACAGATTGGTCTTTTCGCCGCCAAGCCGCAGCATCATTACCTGCTGCGGCTGGTGGATCCGCCTGAACGTGATCTGCCTTTGCCAAAAACATCTGTCGTGTTGGCGCGGGGCCCGTTTGATGTCGCGCAGGATCTGGTACTTCTCCGCCATCATGACATCACGCATATCGTTGCCAAAAACGCAGGCGGGCGCGGTGCGGAGGCCAAGCTGACCGCCGCACGGCAATTGGGCCTGCCTGTCATCCTTGTGGATCGGCCTGCTTTGCCGGGGCAAAATATCGCCGCCGACATTGGCGCGGTAATGACGTGGCTGGACCATGATCAGGTGGCACTGCGCGGGGTGTAGACATAGCGGCCAATGCGTTTGGTCGCGGAATTGCCGACCAGAACAACGGTGCGCATATCGGCCATCTGAGGTGTCGCCTCGCCCAGAGGCACCGTTCTGATCACCTCGTCCTTGGTGCTGACCGCGCGGGCAAAGATAATCAGGCGCTCTGGCCCGCATTCCTCAAGCAATATCTCAAGGGTGCGTTCAAATTGATGCGGTCGGGACTTGGAGCGGGGGTTGTAGAACGCCATCGCAAAGTCGCCCCGCGCGGCCATGCGCAGGCGGTGTTCGACCATATCCCAAGGCTTGAGATTGTCACTGAGGTTGATCGCGCAGAAATCGTGCCCCAAGGGCGCACCGGCATGCGCGGCGGCGGCCAGCATCGCCGTTATGCCCGGCAAGACACGAATATCCGTGTCTTGATATTCAGGATGCTTTTCGAGCGCCTCGAAAACGGCGGAGGCCATCGCGAACACACCCGGATCACCGGAGGAGACCACAACCACCCGCGCCCCATCTGCGGCCAGCTGCAGGGCGTGCAGGGCGCGGTCCAATTCCACCCGATTGTCAGTCGGGTGCAGGTTCAACCCCTCTCTGGGTGCCACACGGGCAACATAGGGGATATATCCGATCACATCGGTGGCCTGACCCAGAACATCGGTCACTTCGGGTGTGACCAGTGCCTCATCTCCCGGTCCCAAACCGGCGATGGCGATCCAGCCGCTCATGTGTCTGCCTCCGGCCGGCGACCTTGGCCATGGACCAGAACAATCGCGAAATAGGGGCAATCGTCCACATCCACATCAGCCAATTTGGCAACGCGTTGTCCTGGCATGGTGCCTTTCTCGACCAGCCATGCATCATCCAGACGGCCAACCTGTTCCAGCGCGGCGCGAACGCGGGGCATGTTGCGCCCGGTTTTCATCACAACCAGCGCATCAGCGCGATCCATATGCGCCACCAATTCGTCATCCGGCAAGGTCGCCATCAACACGGTCATAACGTCATCGCCCCATGTGAAAGGCGTGTCCAATGCGTTCCAGCAGCCGACCATGCCTGGGATTGCGGGCAGAACCTCCACCTCGGCGCGGCCCTGCAGACGGGTGTGCAAATGCATGAAAGATCCATAAAAGAACGGATCACCCTCGCAGAGCACGACAACTTCGTGATCTTTTGCCAGTTCGGCCAGCCGGTCCGCCCATTCGGCATAAAAATCGACCATCAGCTGGCGGTATTCATCGCTGTCAAATCGCAGCTCGGTGGTGACCGGATATTCCATTGGATATTCGATCACATCCTCTCGAAGCATGTCTTTGACAATGGTCCGGGCCTGTCCGGCGCGGCCTTTCTTGCGAAAGAACGCAAGATGCTTTGCCCCGCGAATGGTGCGGTCAGATTTGACACTCATCAGGTCCGGGTCGCCGGGGCCGAGGCCCGCGCAGATCACTTTTCCCATGGTCTACTCCACCCGGCTGGCGAGGGCGTTGACCGCCGCCACCGTGATGGCCGATCCGCCCAGCCGCCCTTTGACAATCATCGACGGCACCGGCAAATCCTGCATCAAGGCGTCCTTGCTTTCTGCCGCGCCGATAAAGCCGACCGGGCAGCCAATGATTGCCGCGGGGCGCGGGCAATCCGGATCTTCGAGCATGTTGAGAAGGTGAAACAACGCTGTCGGCGCATTGCCAATCGCCACAATCGCCCCGGCCAGATTTGGGCGCCACAATTCCAGCGCAGCGGCAGAGCGGGTGTTCGCCATTTCTTTGGCCATGCCCGGCACACGTTCGTCACGCAGGGTGCAAATCACCTCGTTCTCGCGCGGCAGGCGTTTGCGCGTGATGCCCTCGCTGACCATATAGGCGTCACACAGAATTGGCGCGCCGTCTTCCAGCGCCGCGCGGGCCGCAATGGCCATATCTGGGGAAAACTGCACATGCTGCTCCAACCCGACCATGCCTGCGGCGTGGATCATGCGCACGGTCACGATCTCTTCTTCGGGTGTGAAACGGGCCAGATCCGCCTCGGCACGGATCGTTGCAAAGGACTGGCGGTAAATTTCCGCGCCGTCGGTGATGTAGGTATGGGGCATCAGATCGCCTTGAGAATGGAGTGCGGGGAATGGCCGGTTTGCGCCGGATCGTCAGAGGCGCGGCCATTGTGAATCAGGCTCAGACCCCGGGCAGTGCCCGTGATGGTCAAAGCGGCGGGGTTGGGATGGGCGCAGCCCTTGGCACAACCAGACACGTGCAAGGTCTGCCCAACTGGCAAGTGTGGTGCGAGGGCGCGGGCCAGGGCGCGTGTTTCAATCAAGGCTTGCGGGCAACCGGGCGCACCGGTGCAGGCGGCGATCCGCAACAGCGGGTCATCTTGCGCTGCGATCAAACCGGGCAACTGCGGCATGTCTTGTGCGCCTTCGATCAATACCATCCGCCACGGCGTCATGCGCAATGCGCCATGTTTGGCAAGACCAGCAAGGGTTTGTGCGGTCAGCTGCCCAAAGGCGAGGCCAGCCAGAACACCCTGTTCGGACAGGCCCGGCGTGGGCGTATAGGTCTGTTCCTGCATTGAGCGGGTGAACCCAGTCGGAAGTGACTGGCCCGTGGCCAGCAACTTTGCCATGCGTTTGTGCGTGCCGCGATTTGCTGCAAACCAGTGTGCCAGTTGCATCGCTTCGCCTATCGCGGTGTTCACATCCACCTGTTTGCCCAGCGCCGCACCATCCGGGCGCAGGATCAAACCACCCTGCGCCTCGCGTTCCAGCCGGATGTCGGCAGATGCACTTTGCAAGACAGGCTGATCCCCCGTGTCGACGGCAAAGCCAAACTTCGCTGAAAGGTTCGGCGCATCTTCTTTTGCCAGAGCATCGGTCAGAGCCGCAGTGAGGTATTCTGTTTCATCGCCAACGGACCAAAACGGTGTGGCCAGAATATTGCGGCGACCTTCAACTTCGGCATCGGCGTCCAGAAGCCTCAGCCCGTGCAATCCTTCGATCAGCGCCTCAAAGCTGTCCTCACGCACGCCGCGCAATTGCAGGTTGCCCCGGCTGGACAGATCAATCAGCCCGTTGCCATGTGCCGCCGCGAGCGAGGCCAGCCCATCCGCCTGTGCACGGCGCAGGCGACCGCCAAAAGGGCGCACCCGCACCACCAGACCGTCACCCGACAACATCGGGCGCAGCGCACCAGGGCACCAGCCCTTGATCAGGGGATCATCAGGGCGGGCGGCGTCTGTCATTGCACACCGTCCATTTCAGCGTTGATCGAATTGCGGCGGGTCACCCAAAGACCGGCATCACGCAGGGCGGCAAACCGGTTGCGCATCTCTTCGAGTGCCAGCGGATTCTCCTCCTGCATAAAGGCGACAAGATCATCGCGGCCCAGCGTAGCGTCATAGTAAAGATCAAACAGATGCCCCGGCACATCGCGGGTCAAATGTGCAAAGGCCGCCAGATTGTCGAGGGTTGCCGCGACCTCTGCCGCGCCTCTGAACCCGTGACGCATCATACCGCTGGCCCACGCGGGATTGGCGGCGCGGGCACGGACCACGCGGGCAATCTCTTCGGGCATGGTCCGGGCCTTGGGGGCATTCAGACGGGTGCTGTCCACATGGTACATCGCAGGTTTGGCCGCGCCCAGATGGGCCATCGCGGCGGCAAATCCGCCCTCGTGGCTGGCATAGTCAGAGGCCAGCAAAACATCGCTTTCAAGAAGATCCTGCACATGGGCGAAACCATCCGCCTTGTGCAAACGCCGCTCCAGCGCGGCGCGGTCCTGATGGGCCTCGCCCTTGGCGTTGATCGCCCATTCCGAACCCTTCAGCCACGCCTGCCCCGCGGCAGTGCGCCCATCGTCCGAATAGTCCTGCAGTGCCGTTTCCATGTTCATCCCGTAAAGCCCCGGCTTGGGGCCAAAGACACGTGGGCTGCGCTCAAGATAGGGGTTCATATCCGCCGCTTCTTCGCGGTCCGCAAGGGCGGCGGCACCGGATTCGAACAATTGCGACAGTCCGGGAAAGATATCGCGAAACAAGCCGGACACCCGCAATGTCACATCGATACGCGGACGGTTCAACAACGCGAGCGGGAGGATTTCAAAGCCACTGACCCGTTCACTGCCCGCGTCCCATTTCGGCGACAGCCCGGCAAGATGCAGCGCCATGGCAACCTCTTCACCAGCCGTGCGCATGGTGGCGGAGCCCCAGAGATCGATGACCAATCCCTTTGGGTAATCCCCTTCGTCCTGCAGATGGCGGCGGATCAGCTCTTCGGCCAGTTTGACCCCTTGGGCATGAGCGGCGCGGCTGGGCACGCTGCGCGGGTCCACGGCATAAAGGTTGCGCCCGGTTGGCAGAACATCGGACCGCCCGCGATAAGGGGAGCCGGACGGACCAGAGGTGACCCGCTTGCCATCCAGCGCGGTCAGAAGCCCATCAAACTCGCCCTGCCCCGCGCCGAAGATATGCAGCCCATCGCCATATTGGCTTTCCTTGATGTCACAGACAAAACGGTCAATGCGGGTGATCGCCTCGGCGGCGCTGGCATCATCGTCCAGCCCCAGATCCTTTTCCACACCGGCGGCCCGGGCCTCGGACCGGATCGTATCAATCAGACGGTCCCGGCGGGCCGGATCAAGGCCATCGGCGGTCGAATATTCATCCAGCAGCCGTTCCAGTTGCAAAAGGCCATCAGGCGTTTCGCTGTCTTTCATTGGCGGTGGAAGATGCCCAAGCGTCACCGCGCCAATGCGGCGTTTGGCCTGCGCGGCCTCCCCAGGGTCATTGACGATAAACGGATAGATCACCGGCAAATCGCCCGTCAGCGCCTCGGGCCAGCAATTATCTGACAGAGCCACGGCCTTGCCCGGCAGCCATTCGATGGTGCCATGCGCGCCGATATGGATCAGCGCGTGATGGCCTTGCGTCCGCAGCCAGAGGTAAAACGCAACATAGGAATGGCGCGGCACCCGTTCGAGATCGTGATAATCGCTGTCACGGGCATCTATGCTGCCACGTTCGGGTTGCAGCGCCACCAATGCATTGCCGCAAGCCCGCGCGGGGAAATGGAAAGCCCCGTCGCGGAACAGCGGATCGTCTTGTGGATCACCCCATGCTGTTGCAAGATCATCGCGCAAAGTTTGCGGCAGCGAAGCGAGCGCCGCGGTGTAATCCGCGATATCCCAAGCGATGGTTTCTCGAGTCAGGATCTCACCAAAACCGCTGGCTTGGGCGGTGTTGTAGCCGGCCTCGCCAAGCGCGGTGAGCATCGCCTCTGTCGAGGCGAGCGCATCCAGGCCAACGGCATGGGCAATTTGGTCGGCGCGTCCGGGATAGGTGGACAGGACCAGCGCAAGTTTTCGGTCTTGCACCGGCGTGCGGGCCAGCCGGTGCCAGCCCTCAAGGCGGTCTACAACAGCGTTGATCCGGTCCATCTCTGCCCTATGGGCAAAACGGGAATATTGCAGGTGTGGGTCTTTCTTGTCCGGCGCTTTGAAGCTGACAACACCGGTAAATATGCGCCCGTCCACTTCGGGCAACACAACATGCATGGCCAGATCAGCAGGGGAAAGGCCGCGTTCGGATGTGTCCCAATCCTTGCGCCGCGCGGTCGAGAGGGCGACCTGAAACACCGGACATCCGGTGCCATCGAGGGGCGACGTGCCATCACTGCCGCGCCCGGAAAATGCGGTGGCGTTGATGATTGCGGCGGGCCTCAAGTGGGCCAGGGCATCGTGTAAGAATGCGCGGCCTGTCTCGTCCTTCAGGGAGGGTGCAAAAAGCCCCACTGCGGCAAAGCCCCGGTCGCGGAGTGTTTGCATCAACTGATCAATTGGCGCGGTATCAGCGGCCGTGAGATAGCTGCGGTAAAAGGTGACGGCGACGACATTTGCCGCGGCTTCCGGCAAGGGAATCACGCCCAATTCGGGATCGTAGGCACCGCAGGGCGGCACTGTCTTCGTGCCTTTGACAGGGCCAGCATAGAACCCTGCCGCGAGTGCCAGCTGTGCCAATGCCGCTTGCGCGGCCACGGTCCCGCCGGTGTCACACAGGTGCTGCAACCGTCGCAGGGTGGAGACAGGCAAGGTCGAATGGGCGTCAAGCGCCGGATCTTCGCGACCATCGGCAGGCAAGACCGCCAAGGCGATGTCATTGCGGCGGGCGAAATCCTGTACTTGCATGATGCCATAGGGCCAATAGTTTTCCCCGCCAATCAGACGGATCAAGATGCCCTTGGCCCCTGTTAGGGTCTGTTCCACGTAGTTGTCGACAGAGGCCGGATGGCGCAATGCCACAAGATTGCACAGGCGCAACGTCGGCAATTTGCCCTCAACGCCGCCGCCCCGATGCCAGCCTGCCGCGAAAGCGCCAAGGTCGCTGTCGGAAAACGAAAGCACCACCAGATCCGCAGGGGTTTGCCCCGGATCAAACGGAGTTTCGGTATCCTCCAGCCCATGGCTTTCGCGGAAGACCACATGCATGGATCAGGCCCCCAAAACGCCGCGAATGGCTGCGGTGTCGATGTGATCGTGTTCTGCGATCACCACCAGATGGCCCTGCCGCGCATCGCTGCCCCATGGGCGGTCAAACTGTTGACGCACCCGTGCGCCAACGGCCTGCACCAACAAACGCATCGGTTTGCCGGTGACAGCGACGTAGCCTTTGACGCGCAGAATATGCTGTTCGTTGGCCAGCTTTTCGATGGCGGCCACCAGGGCATCCACATCATCAACTTCGGGCATTGGCACGACGATGGTTTCGAAATCGTCATGTTCGTGATCGTCGTGACCGTCGTGGTGCGAGGGGCGTGCAGCCAGATCGTCTTCGGCCTTGGCGTTGAGGCCCAGTACGATGTTTGGATCAATCACGCCTTCGCTCATCGGCAAGATCGGGATCTGGCGCGGGCTTTCGGCTTCGATCACGGCGCGGGCTTTGGACAAGCCATCCTCACCTGCCAGATCGGCCTTGGACATCAGGATAATGTCGGCACAGGAAATCTGATCTTCGAACACCTCTGACAGCGGCGTTTCGTGGTCCAGTGAGTCGTCCGCCTTGCGTTGTTCATCCACCGCATGTTCGTCAGCGGCAAAACGGCCGGCAGCGACAGCTTCGGCATCTGCAAGGGCAATGACCCCATCCACCGTGATCTTGGACCGGATCGCGGGCCAGTCAAACGCCTTCAGCAGCGGTTTGGGCAGGGCCAGACCGGAGGTTTCAATCAGGATGTGATCGGGGCGCGTCGGCAGTTCCATCAGTGCCTCGATGGTCGGGATAAAATCGTCAGCCACGGTGCAGCAGATACAGCCATTTGCCAGCTCTACGATGTTCTCTTCGGGGCAATCAGGGATCGCGCAGGATTTGAGAATATCGCCGTCAACGCCAACGGTGCCAAACTCGTTGACCAACACCGCAAGGCGGCGACCACCTGCATTGGTCATCAAGTGGCGGATCAGCGTGGTTTTGCCGGACCCGAGAAAGCCGGTGATCACAGTGACGGGGATTTTGGACAGGTCGTTCATGTTTTTGGCTCCTCGGGGAGGGTCAGAGAGGGAATACGCGCAAGGCTTTGCTTGCGGAAAATAACGGGGCGTTCGCGCCACGGCACCAGGCCATCATGGGTTGCGGCATAAGCGGCTGCACCGGCAAGGATGTCATCCACATCCGCCTTGCTCAGACGGCCATAGACGTAGCTCCATTTACCGGGTTCGGACAGGGCAATTGCCGCGCCTTGGGAACAGGCCGACAGACATTCAACGCCGATGATCTGTACGCCGTCAGGTGCGCCTTTTTCGGTGAGCGCTGCATAGAGCTTCGCGCCGGGGCGCGGGGCGTCTTCTTCGAGCACTTCACCAGCGCGGCAGGTGGTGCAAACATGCAGTGTCGTGGTCATGGGACTGACCTTTCAAATTTCGGCGGCTGGCGAACGGCCTAGCCCACCGATGTGATCGGGGCAAGCGGCCCCTAGTCCACCGTCAGCGTCGTGCTGGCGGAAATGGCGGTGCCGTTTACCGACAGGGGCCGGTGATCGTTGCTGTTCAATGTGACCTCGACCGTGACTTCGCCCTTAGGCAGGCTGGCGATGTGCAGCCAAGGCCCATAGACGCGGCCCAATTTCTCATCGTTGATATAAACATGCGCGTGCCCCTCACCCGGTACATGGCCAAGGCTGGCTTGCTGAGGGGCATAGTCAAAATTGCTGGTGATGATGTGCAGGTTGTGGCCGGCCATCGGATCAGCGGTCAATTCCATCGCAACCGTTGGCGCATTTGCGGCAGGCAGGTCGATGGGCGTGTCATGCATCATTTCGTGGTCACTGCCGCTGCCGTGCCCCATAGCTGCATGATCCATCGCGCCGCCATGGGCGGACGGGTCAGCATGGTCATGGCCGTCAAATGTGACGCCGTTTCCGGCGGCAATCGAGAAACCCAGACCGCCACCGAAAACGAGACCTATGACAAAAAGAGAAAGCGTGCGGCTCATGTCACTGTTGCCCTTCGCGTTGCCAGAAATACGCCGCAAAAGCACCCAGCATGACCCACGCCGCCAAGCCAACGCCCAATGCACGGGCGGCAAACAAGGCACCGATTTCGGTTGGAACCGGTCCGGAGAAGCTGTCAGGTTCCGGTGCACCGACCAGGTGAGGCGCGGCCAACAGGGCTGCAGCGATCAAGATCATGACCGGCGAGCGCCCGAATGCGATCAACCAAAGAGCAACCGCCGCGGCGCCCACGGTCGCGAACCACCAGATTTGACGCGCGGTCACGTCAGCGGCAGCAACCCCCGGCACCTCGGGGGCAAGCGAAAAGCCAGGGGCAAGATGGAAAGCGACAAAACCGGCGACCCCCCAGAGGATTCCCCAACGGGCCGTGATGGGCGTGCCGCGCTCTTCGGCAAAGCTCATCGCGCCGATCAAGATCAGCGCGTAGCCGGTATAGGTGAGCATCGTGAAGATCACGCTGAGGCCATCGCGCATCAGGTCAAATCCCGGCAGTTCCGGATGGGCGCTGACGGCTTCGGCACCAAAGTGAACGAGATCGCCGCCTTCATAGAGTTCGGCATGCAAAAGAACAGGCTGTACAAAAACAAGCTGTAGAAGACCGGTCAAAAGACCGGCCGCGGCACCGGCAAAAACGGCGCTGATGATAAAGCGGGACAACATAGGAACCCAAATCCTTGTGGTAGAGCGCCTGTGGCGCGAGATGCGGGATTTAAAAAAGCGGTTGCCATAACGCAAAGAAAGCAGCCGCTGAACGGCCGCCACTCCAAGCAATCAGAATACGGAAACGCCAAAAAACCCCGCGAAGGGAAGACTATCTCAGCGGCTCACCCAACAAGGTGAGGCCGCAGAAAACCTGAACGCAATCGCGTTTAGTGGCAGGGAAAGCCTGTGGCGTGGCGGACATCATGTGCCGCATCGTGCAGGGCAGCTGCCTGAACGTGGCCGGTCAGGGTGATCAGTGCCACACCCAGTGCCACTGCGAAAACCGCAGGAACAAAACGGGATGTGCTGATTGCGCGTGTCTTGGTTGTTGTTGTCATCTTCTTTTTCTCCTTACCGTCACACCCGACGGCATATTGCGTTTCATTTGCTTGGCAGGTCTCCTGGCTCGCGGGTCGTGGCCTTTGCCCGCCTTCCCCGTCCGAGGACGAGTGGCATGTTGGGCGCAGGCTCACCGCTTACAGTCGCGGGGGCGGCTTCGGCTTCGGATCGCGGAGGATCCTTACTGAATTCCCTGTTCGGTTCCACGCCCAGATTGGACGCGCTTCGGAACACCAAGCCCGGCGAATGTCGCATTTGACCAGATCGTTGGCAAGGTAGATTTGCGACAAGCCAACAGCCTAAAACGCATCTTTGCTGGCCTTATCGGTGGAATGTGCAGATAAATCTCTCCACGGGCACTGCGCCACGCGAATCGTGCCCGCCAGAACGGAGCCCTATGCACCTCAGCCGAACGACCCTCGCGATATGTTATTCGTTGATCGCGCTTGTCCTTTTCGATTCCATGGGATTGATCATCAAATACCTGTCCGGCCCCTATGGTGCGGCGGAACTTTCGGCATATCGCAACCTCTTTGGCCTGATCCCCGCCGCGATTGCGCTATGGTCCTCAAGAGCATGGCATCAAGCCGGGCGGCGTTGGCATCTGCGGCAATGGAAACTGGCCTTGTTTCGCGGGTTTGTTCTGACCTTTGCGCAGTATTTCTTCTATCTTTCCCTTGGGTTGCTCAGCTTTGCCACCGCATCGACCATCACTTACGCCAATGCGTTGTTCATGGTCGCACTCGCGGCCGTTTTGTTGGGTGAAAAGGTTGGGCCGGTGCGGTGGGCAGCCGTTCTGGTGGGTTTTGTCGGTGTGATCTTGGTGGTCGGCCCAGGGCGCGATACCTTTACCCCAGCCGCACTTTTACCCTTGGCGGCGGCGGTCTGTTATGCGCTCACCGGCGTCACAGCACGGATGATGGACGCAGATGTGCCAACGGGTTTGATCAACCTTTATTCATCGGCATTGGCGGCAATCGGGGCGCTTTTGCTTGCGGTGCTGACAACGGGTTTTTCACCGCTCAGAGACACCGGTGACTTGATCTGGATCGGCGGGATGGGCGCCTTTGGCGGTACCGCCGTATTGTTGCTGATCGCCGCCTACCGCATGGCCGAACAAAGCGATCTGGCCCCGTTCAGCTATTTCGGTATCCCCATCGCTTTTGTCTTTGGCTGGGCGTTCTTTGATGAGACCCCATGGGGCGAACTTTTCCCCGGGGCGTTGTTGATCATCGTCGGCGGGTTGCTGATCATCTGGCGCGAACGGCGGTTGAGGCAGGCGGAAGGGGATTAAACCACCACATCCTCTGCCGCCTGATCGCCAACGCCAAAAACGCGCTTGTATCGGTCGATCTGGTCTTGCGGTCCCATGGCCTTGTTCGGGTTGTCCGACAGTTTGACCGTGGGATGCCCATTGGCCGACACCGCCTTGCAGACCAGCGAGAACGGCGCAAGCGCGTCATTGGGCACCAGGCCCCGAAAATCATTGGTCAACAGCGTACCCCAGCCGAATGATACTTTTACCTTGTCCGCAAATTGCGCGTGCAGGGTGCGGATCTTGTCCACGTCCAATCCGTCCGAAAAGATCACCCGTTTCTCCAAGGGATCTTCGCCGCGTGACTTCCACCAATCAATCGCCGTTTGCGCGCCGGTTGCCGGATCGCCGCTGTCGATGCGGATGCCCGTCCAGCCCGCAAGCCAATCTGGCGCATTGTCGAGAAAACCCTTGGTGCCGTAGGTATCAGGCAAGATAATCCGCAGGTTGCCTTCATGCTCATCATGCCAATCGGACAGAACGTCATACGGTGCTTGGGCCAGCGCGGCGTCATCTTTGGCCAAGGCCGCGTAGACCATGGGCAGCTCATGGGCATTGGTGCCGATCGCCTCAACTTCGCGGCTTTTGGCAATCTTGCAGTTTGACGTGCCGGTGAACGCATCTCCAAGACCTTCGTGCATGGCCTGCACACACCAGTCCTGCCACAGATAGGAATGCCGGCGCCGCGTGCCGAAATCGGCAATCGACAGATCAGGAATATCGCGCAGAACCTCGATCTTTTCCCAAACGCGGGTCATGGAACGGGCATAAAGCACCTGCAGTTCAAACCGGCCCATTTCATCGAGCACGGCACGGCCGCGCAGTTCCATCAAGATAGCAAGGGCGGGAATTTCCCACAGCATGACCTCGTGCCATTTCCCCTCAAAAGTCAGCTCATATTGATCGCCGCGCCGCTCAAGTTGATAGGGCGGCAGGCGCAACCCCTCGAACCATTCCATAAACTCGGGGCTGAACATCTGGCGCTTGCCATAAAAGGTGTTGCCCCGCAGCCAGGTGCTTTCCCCCCGGCTCAGCGACAGAGTGCGCACATGATCCAGTTGCTCGCGCAGCTCCGCCTCGTCAATCAGTTTGGCCAGTGGCACATGTTTGGACCGGTTGATCAGACTGAAAGTGACCTGCGTGTCTGGCTTGTTGCGAAAAATCGACTGACACATCAACAGCTTGTAAAAGTCAGTGTCGATCAGGGACCGGACAATCGGGTCGATCTTCCATTTGTGGTTCCAGACGCGGGTTGCGATATCGACCATGAGAGGCTCCGGCAATTAGGTTTGTCGGTTAAAGCAAAGCCGGGCGGCACTGGCAAGCAGGCTCAATGCGGTTCATGGAACCTGCTCGGCGTCGATGCGACACAGGTTCCCGCGCAGGGGGCATTGCATTTTTTCAACTCACGGTGATAGGGCTGCCACATTATTCCCCTATTGATCCGACAGAGTGCGGATACCCCAATGCCAGAGCGGCGTTCTGAAAGGCAGGTTTATGGATCAGTTCGATGTTATCCGGCTTGGCACTGTTGTACTGGCGTTTGTCGGCTATTTCGCCTGTCTTGCCCGCTTTGGTCTGATCACCTTGATCCTCACGGCGCTGTTCGGTGCCTATTTGTCCCAGTTTTATCCGCTCACCGGGGTCTATCAGCCCTATTGGATCGGCGCGACGTTGTTTGTGTTGATCCTCGCCCTTGGCGCGCGGCTGGGCAAAACCCGTACTTCGGCCCAGGACCGGTCTGCACCGCAAGGTCCGCAACCTGACAGCAAGGAAATCGTCATTGACGGCACCAACGTCCTGTATTGGGACGGGGAGCAGGCCGAGCTGTCCACGTTGTGTATGGTCGTGGATGATCTGCGCCGACGCAGCTATGCACCGTTTGTCTTTTTGGATGCCTCCTCCCGGCACCATCTGAACGACACATCCATGACCGAAAAAAGCTTTGCCAAGGCGCTAGGCCTTCCGCAAAGCCGTGTGCGGGTGTGCCCGGCCAAAACCGAAGCGGATGCCTTCATTCTGAAATTCGCCCGAGAGCAATCCCTGCCTGTTGTGTCCAATGACCGCTTTGGCGATCGGCATGAACAGACCCGCGGACTGAAGCTGGTCAAAGGGATCATCGCACGGGGCAAGCCGATTTTTGAGGGACTTTAGGCTCAGGCTCCTAGGCCAGCGCCACACCGGCCTTTTCCATACCCTCAATCGCAGCGGCCAATGATCCATCCAGATCAATCGCGCGGCACAGATCGCGGCGCACGGTCACGTCAAAGCCAAGGGTCGCGGCATCCACTGCCGAGAAATTCACACAAAAGTCCAACGCCAGCCCGACCATGGTCAGCTCGGAGATGCCACGCGTGCGCAGATATCCTTCAAGACCAGTGGCTGTCCTGTGATCATTCTCAAAGAACGCGGAATAGCTGTCGATGGCCGGGTTATACCCTTTGCGAATAATCAGATCGGCACGGTCTTGCTGTAATTCCATATGAAACTTCGCACCCATGCTGCCCTGAATGCAATGGTCCGGCCAGAGCACCTGCGGCCCATAGGGCATCTCGATCATGTCATAGGGGGTCTTGCTATCGTGGCTGGAGGCAAAGGATGAATGCCCCGCCGGATGCCAATCCTGCGTGAGAATCACCGCATCAAAATCCGCCATTAAGGCGTTGATCCCCTGCACGATCAGATCCCCCTCTGGCACGGCGAGGGCACCACCGGGGCAAAAATCGTTTTGCTGGTCGATCACGATCAGGGCTTTCATGGCGGATTCCTCTGTTTTTGGGCCGTGCTAGGGGGAAACTAGCCCAGCCCCCTCTTGCAGAACAGCCCCCCAAAGCCGTAATTGCAGGCCATGTATATTATCGCTGCTCTTTACCATTTCACCCGGTTCGATGATCCGGCTGCGTTGAAACCTGCCTTGCTTGAGCTTTGTCTCGCACAGGATGTATCGGGATCATTGTTGTTGGCCCGCGAAGGGGTGAACGGCACCATTGCCGGCCCTCGGGCAGGTATTGATTCAGTGATCGCCCATCTGAAGGCCCTGCCGGGGTGCAAGGATCTGGAGTGGAAAGAAGCCACCAGTGATCGTGCGCCATTTGGCAAGATGAAAGTGCGCCTGAAGAAAGAGATCGTGACAATGGGTCAGCCCGATGTCGATCCGCGTGCAAGTGTCGGCCACTATGTCGATCCGCAAAACTGGAATGAGCTTATCCAAAGCCCCGATGTGGCAGTGATCGACACCCGCAACGACTATGAGGTGGCGATTGGCACCTTTGACGGTGCGGTTGATCCCCAGACCAAGACCTTTGGCGAATTTCCGGCCTGGTGGGAGGAGAACAAGCACCGGTTCCACAACAAGAAAGTCGCGATGTTCTGCACGGGCGGCATTCGCTGTGAAAAATCAACCAATTACCTGCTCGGCCAGGGTGTTGAGGAGGTTTATCACCTCAAGGGCGGTATCCTGAAATATCTCGAAGAGGTGCCCCAGGATGAGAGTACCTGGAACGGCGAATGCTTTGTTTTTGACAACCGGGTGAGCGTTGGACATGGGCTGGCTGAAGGGCCACATGTTCTGTGCCACGGATGCCGCCAGCCTATTCTGCCGGAAGATATGAAACGCCCGGAATATGAGATGGGCGTGAGTTGCCACAAATGTCATGACAAGACATCGGACTGGGACAAGGAACGCTTCCGAGAGCGGCAGAAACAGATCCGGCTGGCCCAGGAACGCGGCGAACTGGCCTGATCGTCGGCACCGTCACCTGATTTCCGGCGTGAAATGGGGGCCAGCCCCCATCGCCGCTGCGCGTCGATTCCCCCGGAGGTTTTTCCGGCCTTATGTATCAAACGCACCAACAATCTAGCTGAATCCTGCGGTGATGTGAATCATCATACGGGGATGCAAGATAGAACGATAAACAGCGCGCTACTGGCGCTCAGAAAGCAGATGATCCGGGGCGATGGCGAGAGCCTGGACCACGTAGAGGCGCTGCTGGCCCTGCGCGGCGTCCACCCGCCCCGTGTAATGCCCGCCAAGCGCAGGGACGTGGCAAAGCGCGGGTTCATGCGGATATGGCTGCTGGACGCGCTCAGGCAGCGCCCCATGCGGTTAGCCGAACTGGTAGAAGCTGTACGCCAGCACCAGCCAGACGTACCCTATGATAGGATCAGCAGGCGTACCAGCAATGTGCTATGGAAGATGCGGCGGGATGGGCTGGTGAAGAATGAGCGGTGGGTGTGGCGATTATAGCCGTTCATCTATTTGTTAGGATAACGGCTTTTTCCATGAACCTACTGCCAACCCCATAAGCCATATGCACACAGCAAGGGCATTTGTGGAGAACACTAAAAAGCAAATGCCCGTGTACCATGGCCGATAGGCGGGTGGGAAAAAATCATCTGTAATAGAGTAAATAAACGTTGATAAAACCCAAAAGAAAAGAAATGCTACCCCGCTTTCTAAGCGAGCTTTGAGAAATAACTCTGCCCAACGTTCAAAGGGATCTAAATCGTTTGTAGACAACAAGTGCTACTCCAGTAAGTGACAAAGCAATCATAGTGACAAACAAAATGATGCCACTGGGTACAATATTCAGAACCCTTAGCGGCCATCCCACTACCGGCAATAGAAAGCAAAGAAAAACCATAAGTACAAAGGCGCGCGCAGCGGACCTTCTTTGTGTGCTATCCATCGCCACTTCCCGAAACTGCCTATCAGTGTTCCATACTAGAACTAACGGCACCACGTTGGTCCCGGCTTCGAATGAAAACGCGGCAGTTCTGTCAGGGTGATTAACAATTTTTGCTGGGGTCGCGCCATAAGCTTGCGCATCACCAGTAATAAAATTCGGTCTCATACTTTTCCGCCGCGATCTAATTCTGGATGTTCCTCAAAAAATTGATTGATCTTTTGATCCAACCACGACTTGAGAGCCATTGCTGTGTTAATGTCGTAGTGCATTACAGAAGAAACGGAACGAATTATGCCATCCTTTCCTTCCGGCGTTTCGGAAACAACATTTCCGTTAGGATCAAATTCCACATTGACCGTCTGCGGGATAGGGCCGCGTTCTGCGAAAGTGGCCATGTAAAGACGCCCTGACTGCAAATCTATGCCGCCATATACGCCAGTTACAAACTGCTCTGTGTACTCTGGCGATTTGATATAATGGAATGCTTTTACATTATTGCCAGATGCCGCATTCACGATGGTCGCTCCTATCCGTCAATCAAACACTCAACATTATCACGTATAAATGCTTACCATTAGCCTTATCGTCAAGAGTAAAACTATGCCGCCCTCTGCCAGTAACCCTTCCACTGGCGCGATACTGGCGAACCCATCGCGTTGCTGACCACGATTTGGGCCAGCGTGCCGTTGTCGGTGCGGCGGTTATCTTCCAGCCATGCAGCGTGGTTGGCGTACTGGTAGAGGTACTGGGGGCTGACGTGGTGATGCTGGCCTGACACCATGCGGCGCAGGCGGGAAAAGTAGCTTTCAACCCAGTTGGTGTGCTTGCCGTGGTCGCTGTAAATCTCGGAGTGGTTCACGCGGTCAACGTGGTGGCCCAAGTGCAATTCATCCCAATGGCTGGCCTCATCCGCTGACATTGTGGACATGCGCGACACGTTCTCGTTTGCCAGCGCAACACCCTCACCCTCAGACATGCCAACGAATGGCAACGTACGGCCCTCACGCTCACGCATGGCGATCACAACGCGGCGTTTGCCTGTCTGGTGTTCTTTCAAGCGGCGGTCCTTGCGGTCTGCTTTGGCGTTCTCTGGGCGGATATGGCCCCCAAAATACGCACCATCAATCTCGACATGGCCTTCGAGCACTTCGCCTGTGTGAACCTCTTGCGCCATCGCCTCACGCAGCTTGTGGGCAAGGACAAAGGCTGTCTTGTACTGGCAATCCAGATCACGGCTCAGTTGAACCATGCTCACGCCCTTGGATGCGTTCACAATGATGCAGATCGCGGCCAGTAGGTCTACAAAGTCCATCTTGCGGGATGCAAAGATTGTGCCGGACGTAACGCTAAACTGGTGGTGACACGCCTTGCACTTGAACTTGCGGCGGGTGGTGATCTTGTACGCCTCATCAAAGCCGCAGCACGGGCAAACGGCTTCGCCGTCCGTCTCAGGCCAGCGCATTTCGCAGAATGTCTGGTACGCAGCATCTTCACCAGCTTTGTAAATCGAACGCAAAGAGAGCGTCCGAGATGCTGCTGAAAGAAGGAAGTGCTGTGCCATTTTCTACTATATCCGTTATCTACATATCGAATATAGTGTGATGACATACTGTTTGCAATAGGGTACATACTAAATAGGTTAGTTTTTACCCTATAGGTGATATATGCCCGATCAAAACGAGTGGGAAAAGCAGGCCGCAAACCTGCTCAAGGCTGAGTTGAAACGTAAAGGGGTGACATACGCCCAACTTGTTGAGAAGCTTGCTGATATTGGAATCAGTGAGAAAGAGGTGAACGTCGCCAACAAGCTATCCCGTGGGAAGTTTTCAGCGGCGTTTATGTTGGCATGTCTGACGGCTATCGGAACGGAGCATTTGCACTTGGTTTAGTTACCGGTCTCGGATTAACGCTCAATCTAGTTCTTTGGCTTGATTTGGGAACCCAGCAACCCCGCAATCAAGCTACCAATACCGATAGCGATGAGGGTTACAGTCAGATAGGCCAGGGGTGGGACTGGCTGATCGGGACGTTTGTTAGCCCTAGCGATACGCTTGCACAGTGGATCATGGCAGTCTTCACGATTGCTGTTGTAATCCTTGTTTGGCGAACGCTGGTCGCCACACAACAAATGGCATCTGACACAAGAATTATGGCCATCGACGCGCGCCGAATTGGAGAAGTGCAGACTAGGGCGTACGTCTCCGTTGAGGCTGCGTTTGGAAAGCAAATCCCAGATCATAGCGGAACACGCATCGTTGTGACCATTAGGAACAGCGGCAACACCCCAGCGCTTGGGATGGAAACCCTTATTATTTCTAGAGCGATAGCCAACTATTCCGAAAAGCGAATTTCGTTTCGCGAAATGAAAAGTGGGACGATCCGAACGGATTTTGGCGCGGGCGAAACAAGAACGCTCACTAGTGACGTTCCAGATTGGCCGTTCGAAGTGTCCGAGTGGGTTACGGAAAAAACTGGGCAGAGGATATTCTGTTTTGTTTACGTGACCTATTTTGATGTGTTTGATCGCCGCCGTCAAAATATGAGGCGAACTATAGTCAGTATGTTTCAAAACAATAGGGATGCGGTGAATCAAAATCTGATCATGTCCGCCTGTGAACGCGGGAATCGCAGCACATAACGCCAGAGCCTTAATCATCGCTCACACCCGCTTGCTTTGCGAGGGTTCCGCACGCTTGGTGCGTTTGATACATAAGGCCGGGTTTTTCTGGCCAAATGAAGACAAAGCGCCTTTTTCTTCATTTGGCCCTTAAACCTCTGGGGTCCGGGGCAAAGCCCCGGGTGTCTGCTGCAGGCTCAATGGGTTGGATATCTAGGCCGTTACTGCGCCGCGCGGCGCACGTGGCTTGCTGCGCAGCAAGAGCCATAGCATGATTGCAATGTTCAGGCCGTTCCACAGAATGCCATTGATAAAGGCCAGATGGTAAGATCCACTCAGGTCGTAGATCTGGCCCGATAGCCATCCGCCCAGCGCCATGCCCATGATGGTTGCCATCATCACAAAGCCGACGCGCGCGCCAGCCTCCCGCGCGGGCATATATTCGCGAACGATCAAAGCATAGCTCGGCACGATGCCGCCTTGTGACAGGCCAAAGACCAGACTGACCACATAAAGCGAGACCAGTCCGCCCGCAGGCAGGTAGAGGAACAATGCAAGGCATTGCAACGTGGACCCGATCAACAGCGTCCGCACTCCGCCAAGCCGATCCGCCAGCAACCCTGAGACCACACGTGAGCCAACCCCGCCGAGCAACATCAGCGACAGCATCTCGGCCCCAACAACCGGACCGAACCCCAGATCAACGCAGTAAGACACGATGTGAACCTGCGGCATGGACATCGCCACGCAACAGCCGATCCCGGCCAGCCCGAGAAGGTACTGCAACGCACGCGGGCTGAGCCCGGATGATTGTGCGTTCAGGGATGAGGCCAATTGCGCGGCCTCATGGGCGGCCTCTGAAACTTGGCGCCGCAGGGCCAGGGCCAGCGGGATCACCCCGATCAGGGTGGCAACCGCCATCACTTGATAGACCGCACGCCAGCCGCTGTCTTGCAACACGCCCGCCAGCAGCATCGGCCAGATTGCACCGCTGAGATAATTGCCGCTTGCGACCAGCGCCACCGCAATCCCGCGCCGGCGTACAAACCAGTGGGATATGTCGGCGATGAGCGGCCCAAATCCGATGGCTGATGCAAAACCGATGATCAACTGCGCTGCGGACAGCAGGACAATGGAATGAGACAGGACCGCCAAGATTAAGCCAAGCACCACAGTCATGGCGGCAACGATCAGGGAAAGAGACACCCCAAACCGATCCACCGCGCGGCCCAGATAATAGTTGCCGAGGGCAAAGCCGATCATGGTGAGTGTATAGGGCAAGGACGCTTCGGCCCGTGTTGTGCCAAATTCGGCCTCAACCGCGGGCATGATCACAATAATTGCCCACATGCCCGCGTTTGCGATGGTCGCCACAAGCAGCGTCAGGACCAGCCTGAACCAGGAATATCCGCTGTCAGTTTCAATGCTTTGCATGGCCGTTCTCCGTTCGTGCCATCTGGCGTCAGGGACGGGCAAAGCGCAAGGGCCGCAGGCAAATCGTGACAATTGAAGTTGTTAAGCGGGCAGTAAGCCCTCCTGTCTTAAACCTGTCGTCGGGTGAAAAGAGGTGGTGGAGATGAGTGCGCAAGCAAACGCGGCGCCGGTCATCATCAAGAAGAAAAAGGTCATCGCAGGTGGCGGGCATCATGGTGGTGCTTGGAAAGTTGCCATAAGCATAGTCCTTCAGTCATTGACGCTTTGCGTCCGTGAGGTCCCACCCCCCTGGGGCTGGACGAAATGTCGTTCTGACCTGTGCAAACGCCTAATGAAGAGGCTGCGCCATCCGACCTCGGATGCAGGGACAACTTGCCGTCCGGAGCGTTAATACCTTCTGAATGCGCTGCGACGGAGTACCCCGACTTTTATTTAAACGCCCAAATCCGCCCCTCAGGCGCGTTTTTCCACTGAGGCTTCTGCATCCATCTCGATGCGGTGCTTGCGACCATCTGCGCCATAGGTTTCAAGCGATCCCCTGGTTTTGCGTAGAGCTGCCATGCGGCGCGCGACCTCGCGAATGCCCTCAAGTGCCCCGTCGAGCAAAAGCTGGTTTCGGCGCACTTTTCTGTCCAGTGCTTCGAGAGTTCTCAGATCATGTTTCTCCGGATGTTCATTCACCGATCCGATAAGGGCTTCTTTGGCTGAATACATGTCAGCAAGGCGTTCAAGATCACCGCCAAGAAGCGCCTCACGTTCAGCGTCCAACAGGGTGCTCAGATCTTCCAGCGCAAGGTCAGTCAATTGGGGTTGCATCGTTTCTCTCCTTTAGGGATTCAAAAATCGTTTCGCTTAGTCCGATACCTCCGCTGCGCACCATTGCGGCGGCCTGTTCACGTAGCAAAAAAGACGCAAACTGATCCTCTCCCGCACCGCCGCCAAAGGCGCCGCGCGTTTGCCCCAAGCCAGCGGATTTGAGCATTTCAGCCAGAAACGTCGTTTCAAGATCATGTGCTGCGGCACGCAATTTCTGGTCTCGTTCGACCGCAGTCTGGGGTTGATGGGATGGCAGGATTTGCATCGCGTGATCCTTAAATTGCTGCGTATATTTCTCGGTTATCCGCTGTTTCGGTAAACAACAGGTAAGGAGGATCGCGCATACCAGCAGCCACGGGCAGAAACTTCCGGAGGATGCGATGCAGTCGTTGATGGGTATACTTACAGGCACAGGCACGGCTGAATCCGCCAAGCAGGGTCCACTTACCCGCCTTGCCCCAGTTGACGTTCCGGCAGACGGGGCCGGGGCCACGTTTGGTGATCTGTTCAGGACGCTAATGCCTACTGAGGAGCCAACAGTCCCAGAAAGCATCGAAATGGCTTTGACCGAGAATGATACAAACGTAATCACCTCTCAGTCTGATTCCGCTGATGATCCAGAGGCGCCTCCAATTGCCGGAGAAGGGACATCCACCCAAGAAGCCGAAAATGTGGACCAGGCCAAGTCAAAACACGATCCTGCTTCACTCTCTCCACAAGATGAAATTGCTGCAAAAGTGATGAAAGCTTCGCAGCCCAATATCGAAGAAGGGGCTGCGGTTCATCAGACCAAACCAATCGCTCCTTCGGCGCGGACCGACACTGAATTGCGGGCACCTATTCTCGCTCCAGCCCGCACGACGGTGGTCCAACCGAAAGACCCATCCGCCGCCGTGATGCGCGGCGATGCACAACCAGAAACGCTGAATACTCCCGACGCGATAAGGCCCGACCATCAACCGGCACCGCCAGCGCAGATGCTGCCTGTAACGGTCCAGACGATCAGGCACCCTTGGCCGGGATTGCAGACCCCGCCTGCAATGGCTGAAACAGAAATTCCGCAGGCGAACCCTGCCACCGTCAATGTAAACCAACCTTCAGCGGCGCATCAAAAAGGGGCGGTTCCGCTTGCACATCTAGCAAACGTCAAAGTTAAGCTTGAACAACCAAACCCAGCCCATACTGCCGAAACTGTTCAGCCCAAGCAGGCTGCCCTCACGCCAAATCGGGCACCGATTGTGCCTGCGGCGGCGCAGTTACGTGAGCCTTCGACACCTGCCTATCACGAAATCCGACAGCAAGGCATCGCTGCAGCCATGCGCAAATCCAATGCAGAAAAAGCCGTCGCGCAAACCCCAATCCCTGACAGGGATATGCCGCTTGCCACAAATCCCAAGACCCATACTCCAATTCGGCCAGTACCAGACAGAAGCGACTTTTCTATCCATCCCAAAACTAGCCCCGCCGCGCCGACAGGTGCACGACCGGCTTCGGCTTTGACCGCGAGTTCTACGCATGTCACCGCCAACATGGGGGCACCAATTGCAACGCCAGCTCAGAACATCACGGTTGCAGGACTTGTTCCTGATCATCGCCGCACGACAACAACAAAGACGGCCGAAACCGAACCGGCCAACCGCGCGCCCCTCAAACAGATGTTGCGCGGGTATCAAGCACCCCTCAATCCAATGCCACATGTTTCAAGAGCTGTGGAGAGTCACCGGACAATCGAAAGCCAGCCAACGGCACCGATGCAACAACAGGCGAAAATCGCCGTCCGGCCCACGGCACAGGTCAGCGTTCCGCCCCTGACCCAGCCCTCGGCGACGTTTCTCACTGACCAACGATCAGCCCATGGTCATATGGCATCCTCAAGCGTGGAGTTTGGGATGGCAGCGCGAACGGATGTGACAGCCGCGCCAAACCCGGCTACACCCGCGGCAGCCAAACCAGAGCTTGCAAACCACGTCGCACAGCAGATTGTAGATGTGGCGAAGACCCTTCCCAATCGACCAGTCGAGATCAGCTTGAACCCTGAAGAGTTGGGACGTCTCAAGTTGCATCTGGTCACGTCCGAGGCGGGTATCGCTGTGCATGTCTCCGCAGAGAGGCCGGAAACAATGGACCTGTTGCGCCGCCACATTGGCATTTTGGATCAAGAGTTTCTGAAGCTTGGGTTTGAGGATGTCGCATTCTCGTTTGCCGGGGGACAAGGGCCACAGGATCAAGCAGACCCGTCCAACGGCCAGTCACCCGAACATCAGGGCGAGATTGCGGATCCGCTTGCGCCCGCTGAGACACCACCCGCGCCCGCCACGCTGCCCCGCGAAGGTGGTCTTGATTTGCGCCTATAGAAAGGTCCGACATGGAAATCACCTCTGCCACACCCCCAGCCACGGGCGGGACCGCCGCATCGCCACAGGCCAATGCTGTCCTGTCCTCGGACTTTGAGACATTTTTGCAAATGCTCACCGCGCAAGCCAAATACCAAGACCCGCTAGAGCCCATTGATTCCTCGGAATATGCCGCCCAACTTGCGCAGTTCTCCATGGTGGAACAACAGGTGAAATCCAATGATCTGCTTTCCGCATTGACCGCGCAATTGGGGGTCAGCAACATGGCGCAGATGTCAGGGTGGATCGGCATGGAAGCCCGGACAACGGCGCCAGTGCATTTTGACGGTGCGCCGCTGACTGTCGCGCCAAACCCTGCGGCGATTGCCGACAATGTGCAGCTTGTCGTCTATGACTCTGTCGGGGCCGAGGTTCAACGGTTGACGATCCCGACCTCAGCCGAACCGGTCCATTGGGCTGGCGTCACCTCAGGCGGCGCACCCTTTCCGCCCGGCCTTTATCGGTTCGAGGTGGAAAGCCGTGCGCAGGGCGAACTTGTCTTGTCAGAGCCTGCAGAAACATACGGCACAATCACAGAAGCGCAGATACATGCGGGCCAGACGCTCTTGGTGCTGGAGGGGGGATCAATTGTGGCGGCGGATGCGGTGACGGGCTTGCGCAGCCCGCCGTTGCTCTGATTAAAGATCCGTCAAAGCAAATCCGGCATAGGCGAAGGGCATGACGGCCCTGCGATATCGGCCCAATTCAAATTTTGCCAAGGGGCGTTGCACGGCCTCGGGATATATATGGTGCGACGGTTTTCCCTGCACCAGATCGGCCAGCAGCGCACCTGAATAACTTGCCATGGCGACACCATTGCCGTGGTAACACAGGCTCGCGAACATCCCCGGCTCACCGGGGACTTCGCCAATAAATGGCATCATCTTGCGGGCGATACAGACCATCCCTGACCAGGCATGCGGCGTTTCCACGTGGCGCCATGCCGGGAACATACGGTCAAAATCTGCACGGGCGCGCTTCATCGCGCGGGCCTCGGAACCGGCTGTTGCCATCAAGCCGCCGCGCACCCCAAACAGCATACGGTTGTCGGGCATAAGCCGAAAGTAATGGAGCAGACTACGGGTATCATAGCTGGCTTGCCGACTGGTCCAGTTTTGCGCAGTCAATTCTTCTTGGGTCAATGGCCGCGTCACGATGATGCTGGACTGCGTCGGCATATAGCGACCGGCGAACCAGGGTGGCAGGTTTTCGGAGGAATACCCGTTGGTTGCAACAATCACCCTGTCCGCCGTCACTTTGCCAGCTGGCGTCACCACAGAGAACCCTTTCGCTGCGCGGCGTACCGAGGTCACTGGGCTGTCGTGACAGATCATTGCGCCTGCTTTTTCAGCCTCCGCTGCCAATCCGGTGATGTATTTTCGCGGGTTCAATCCAAATCCAATCGGGACGGTCAACGCCCCCTGATACCCTGCGTTCATCCCCGCTTCCTGCAGATCCTGCGGACCGGCAAGATCAACCTTAACGCCGAAATTTTCAGCGTAGTAATCTGCAGCGCCCTTCATGGCTTCGAAATGGCGGGCGCGGTGGGCAAACATGGTTTCGCCCTTGGAATGGCGATCCACCTCCAAGCCAAAACGCGCAATAAGGTCTTCGACAAATCTGACCGCTGCCAGTTCTGCCCCGCGCCAATCCGCTCTGCCTTGCCGGCCAAATGCTTTATCGAGCGCGGCATCTTCCAACATACCTCCGCCAAGGCAGCAGAACCCGCCATTCCGACCGGATGCACCCCATCCCACATAATGGCTTTCAAGGACTGTCGCAGAAACGCCTGCTTGCGCCAGATGCAGCGCCGCGGAAATGCCGGTGAACCCGCCACCGATGATTGCAACGTCGCATCGATGCTCTCCAGTCAATGAAGACCTGTCCGGGGCGGCGCAGGTTTCATTCCACCAACAGCCCGCACGGGGACCGTCGCCATAAGCAAAGTCAGGATAGATGCGTGTCATCCGTTGGCGCGTTCCGCGGCTTGCGCATCCTTTTGGGCACGGAGCGAGTTGCGCTTGCTGACCAAAGAGGCGCTGATCACACCCACTGTCACGATGGCAATCATGATCGTGGAAAGTGCGTTGATCTCTGGCGAGACACCTAAACGCACCGCGCTGAAGATCTTGATCGGCAGCGTTGTCGCGGAGGGGCCAGATGTGAAGGACGCAATCACCAGATCGTCCAGGCTGAGCGTAAAGGCCAAAAGCCATCCGGAGATAACAGCGGGTGCAATAATCGGCAGGGTCACAAGGCGAAACGCCTCCCAGGGGGAGGATCCCAGATCGAGCGCGGCCTCTTCCAAGGAACGGTCAAAGGAGACCAGCCGCGATGAAACAACGACAGAGACGTAGCACATCGAAAATGTCGTATGCGCCAGAACAATGGTCAAAACACCGCGATCCAGCCCAATCCCGATAAACAGCAGCAGCAGCGACAGGCCGGTGATCACTTCGGGCATCACAAGCGGTGCGTAAATCATACCGGAAAACAAGGTGCGCCCCAAAAACCGCCCGCCTCGCACCAAAACGTAGGCCGCCATCGTGCCCAGAACGGTCGCAAAGGTCGAGGAAATCACTGCAACTTTCAGCGTGACCCATGCGGCATCCAAAAACGCCTCATTCTGGATCAACTCGCCATACCATTTGGTCGAGAAACCGGCCCAAACCGTGACCAGTTTGGATGCGTTGAAACTGTAGATCACCAGAATGACCATCGGCAAATACAGAAAGGCAAACCCGAGGGTCAGCGACGTGACGTTGAACCAGCTTAAGCGCCTCATTGCTCTGCCTCCGCCTGTTTCTGCTGGTTGCGCTGGAACAGCACAATCGGGATCACAAGGATCAGCAACAAGATAACCGCAACGGCGCTGGCGACCGGCCAATCGCGGTTGTTAAAGAATTCCTCCCACAGAACCTTGCCGATCATCAGTGTCCCTGATCCGCCCAAAAGCGATGGGATCACAAACTCACCCAGCGCCGGAATGAACACAAGGAACGATCCTGCAATGATGCCGTTTTTGGACAGTGGAATGGTCACAAGCCAAAATGCCTGCATGCGAGAACATCCCAGATCTTCCGCGGCTTCGTTCAATGAATCGTCAAGCCGATCCAGCGCTGCATAAATCGGCAGGATCATGAACGGCAGATAGGTATAGACGATACCGATATAGACAGCGGTGGTCGTGTTCAGAATCGTCAGCGGATCATTGATCAGACCCAGCCATTGCAAGAACTGGTTCAATAGACCCTCATTGCTCAGAATGCCCATCCACGCATAAACGCGGATCAGGAATGAGGTCCAGAACGGCAGAATCACCAACATCATCAAGGTTGGCCGCCATTCTTCGGGCGCGCGGGCCATGCCGTAGGCAATGGGATAGCCTACGACCAGTGTCAAAACGGTAGAGATAACTGCGATCTTGAGAGAGCTGAGATAGGCTTTCCAGTAAAGATCATCTTCGGTCAGGAAGACAAAATTCTCAAAATCCAACTCGGCCAGAAGGGCAAATAATCCATCCCGCATGGTTGGTGAATAGGGCGGGATCGCAAGGGCGGTGTCCGACAGCGAGATCTTGAATACAATCAGGAACGGCACCAAAAACAGCAGCAAGAGCCACAGATAAGGAACTGCGATCAGGGCGGCGCGGCGCATCATTGGTCCAGCAAAACGCCGGCGGTGGCGCTCCATGAGATCCACACCGGATCTTCCCAAGTGATGTCGCGGCGGGCCAGGCGGCGCGTGTTGGCCGTTTGGGCTTTGATGATCTGACCGCCGGGCAATTCGACGTGATAGGTGCTGAGATTCCCGAGATAGGCGATATCAAGCACCTTGCCTTGCATCGCGTTTGGCGCATCTTCCGGCTTTTCGGTCGAAATACGGATTTTCTCGGGGCGAATGGCCAAATGGGCCTGCTGCCCTTCGGTAAATGGTTTGGCCGAGGTGGCCTTGATCGGGGACTGACCATCGGCCCAGTTGAGATCATACATCTCTTCACCAGAGGCCTTTGCCGTCGCCTGAATGATGTTCACATCGCCAATAAAATCAGCCACATAAACGGAGTTGGGGTATTCGTAAATTGCGGCGGGCGTGGACACCTGAATGATGCGGCCTTCGTCCATGACCGCCACGCGGGAGGCAACTGTCATGGCCTCTTCCTGATCGTGGGTCACAATCACAAAGGTCGTGCCGGTGGTCTCTTGAATATCCATCAGCTCGAATTGCGTATCTTGCCGCAGCTTTTTGTCCAGTGCGCCCAAAGGTTCATCCAGCAGCAACAGTTTTGGTGCCTTGGCCAAAGACCGGGCCAGTGCCACACGCTGCCGCTGGCCACCAGAAATCTGGTGCGGCTTGCGCTGTGCAAATTTTTCGAGCCGGGTGAGTTTGAGCATTTCCTCAACACGGGCACTGATCTCTTCTTTTGATTTGCGATCGCGGCGGAGGCCAAATGCGATGTTTTCCCAGATCGAAAGGTGCGGAAACAGTGCATAGGATTGAAACATCATATTCACGGCCCGCTTGTTTGGCGGCACCGGGCCGATGTCCTGACCGGCCAGTTCGATCCGGCCATCGCTTGGCGTTTCAAACCCGGCCAACATCCGCATCATGGTGGTCTTGCCGCAGCCGGATGGACCAAGCAGGGCAAAAAATTCCTGTTCAAAGATATCCAGCGTCAAATCATCAATCGCGACGAATTCACCGAACTTCTTGCTGACATTCTGAAAGCGGATGAGAGGCTTTTCATTGGGATCATCCCAAGGCGCAAAAACGGTTTGGCTCACGGCTGGCAATCCTTCGTTCGGCCCATTTGATCGGGCATGTAAAAAGGGCAAGGCATTGCTGCCTTGCCCCGTTTAGATTTTAGGTACCGGACTTGATCTTGGTCCACATCCGGGTCACCAGACGCTGGGTCTTGGGGCCGTAAGGCGATGTGGTGTAGAGATTTTCAAGTGTCGCGGCATCAGGGTAAATCGCGGTATCCCCGATCACGTCTTCCTCAAGAAATTCCTGAGACGCCAGATTGCCATTGGCGTAGTAAACGTAGTTGGAGGCCGCAGCCATGTTTTGCGCGTCCAAGATAAAGTTCAGGAACTTATGCGCGGCATCAGGGTTCGGCGCATCCACCGGAATTGCCATGTTATCAAACCACATCAACGCACCTTCGGATGGCGCGTAATATTCGATCTCAACGCCATTCTCCGCTTCGGCCGCACGATCGCGCGCCTGAAGAATATCACCGGACCAGCCGAATGCGACGCAGATGTCACCATTGGCCAGAGCATTGATGTATTCAGAGCTGTGGAATTTTTGCACAAAGGGCGCGACCGGGGTCAGAACATCCTCGGCCTTTGCAATCACGTCTTTGTCTTGGCTATCGGGGTCTTCACCGATGTAGGCCAGCGCCGCAGGGATCATCTCCGCTGGGGCATCAAGGAAATGCACACCGCAACCCGCCAGTTTTTCCATATTGGCGGGATCAAAAATCAGTGAAAGCGAACCGACCGGCGCATCCTCACCCAATACTTCTTTGACCTTGCCGATGTTCACACCGATACCTGTGGTGCCCCACATGTAGTTGATCGCATATTCGTTGCTTGGGTCATATTTCTTGAGACGGTCTTCGATGACGTCCCAAAGATTGTCTTTGTTCGGCAGCTTGGACATATCCAGCTTCTGAAACGCACCTGCGCTGATCTGGCGCTGCAAGAAGGTGCCGGAGGGCACAACAACGTCATAACCGGATCCACCGGCCAGCATTTTGGTTTCCAGCACTTCGTTGCTGTCAAACACGTCATAGATCAATTCGATGCCGGTTTCGGTCTCGAACTTTTCCAACAGACTTTCGTCGATATAATCGGACCAGTTGTACACGCGTACTTCTTCGGCCATGGCACTGACCGCCGTCAAAGCCGTCACGGCAAGGCCGCCAAGAATTCGGTTTTTCATAGTAAGCTCCCATCAAGTGACCGGGTTGACCCCGGCCTTACGTTAATTTGATCAAGTTTTGCGTCTTCGAGCAAGATGATTTATGGTTTCACGCACGACGCATTGGTGCAAGGTGCCGTTACAGCGTAGAAATTGGGCAACAGAAAATGACGAAAGACGTGATCTCGGCCAGTGGCGAAAACGGTGCGGACACTTCCGTAAAAACACCGGCGCATCAACATGTCTATGAAGAGCTGCGCCAAATGATTCTCTTTGGTGATCTGGCCCCAGGCCAGGCGGTAACAATTCAGGGATTGACCAAACAATTGGGCGCAGGGATGACCCCAGTGCGCGAAGCGTTGCGCAGATTGATCTCCGAAGGGGCGCTTACCCATCAGGGCAACCGCCGCGTTAGCGTACCAGAGTTAACGGAAAGCTGCGCCGATGAGCTTTATTTTATGAGAAAAACGCTTGAATCGGAACTGACCCGTCGCGCGGCGGAACGCATGACGCCAGAACGGCTTGCGGCACTTCGATCCTGCGACAGAGACCTCAACCAAGCCATCGCTTTGGGCGATGTGGGGGGGTATCTGACGCATAACTATCGGTTTCACAGTATGATTTACGACGGCGCAGATGCCCCGATCATGAGTGCCACCGTGGATCGGCTTTGGCTGCGCTTTGGGCCTTCTTTGCGGGTCATCTGCGGGCGGTTCGGAACCAGCAACCTACCGGACAAACACAAAGACCTGCTTGAAGCACTCGCACAGAACAACACAGAGGCGGCGGTGGCGGCCATGGCAGAAGACGTCGAACAGGGGATGCTTCAGGTTCAGGCTGCTTTTGAAGAAGGTCAGCAGGCCAACTGATTCGATTGACTTCGGATAATTTGATCATATTCTGCGCTCAATCCGTTAGGCCATTATTGAAAGGCGCAGAATCATGTCTATCATCTCCAATCACCTCCCGACCGATGAATTGCAGGCGTTGGATGCCGCGCATCACCTGCATCCATTTTCGGAGAACGAGGCGCTGGGCAAAAAGGGCGCACGCGTCATCACCCGTGCCGATGGCGTCTATCTGACCGACAGCGAAGGCCACGAGATACTGGATGCAATGGCGGGCCTGTGGTGCGTCAACATCGGATACGGGCGCGAAGAAATGAGCCAAGTCGCAGCCCGGCAGATGCTTGAACTGCCGTTCTACAACACTTTCTTTCAGACAACCCACGTGCCGGTCATCGCATTGGCTGCAAAACTGGCAGAGATCGCCCCCGGTGATCTGAACCATGTGTTTTTTGCCGGTTCCGGCTCTGAGGCGAATGACACCAACCTGCGGATGGTGCGGACCTATTGGGCGCAGAAGGGCCAGCCGGAAAAAAGCCATGTGATCAGCCGTAAAAACGCCTATCACGGCTCGTCCGTCGGCTCCGGATCATTGGGTGGCATGACCTACATGCACGAACAGGGCGGTATGCCCATTCCCGGCATTCACCACATCGCACAACCCGATTGGTGGGCCGAAGGCGGCGATCAAACGCCCGAAGACTTTGGTCTTGCCTGTGCCCAAGAACTTGAAGCGAAAATTCTTGAGCTTGGCGCAGACAAGGTCGCGGCCTTTATCGGCGAACCTGTGCAAGGCGCGGGCGGCGTGGTTGTGCCACCCAGCACCTATTGGCCCGAGATTCAGCGGATTTGTAAGAAATATGATGTTCTGCTGATTGCCGATGAGGTGATCTGCGGCTTTGGGCGGACCGGGAACATGTTTGGGTCCGAAACTTTTGGTATCAAGCCCGATATCATGACTGTCGCCAAGGGTCTCAGTTCTGGCTATGCGCCCATCGGCGGGTCCATCGTCAGTGACGAAGTGGCCGCAGTGATCAGCGCTTGTGAGTTTAACCATGGTTATACTTATTCGGGACATCCCGTGTGCGCCGCTGTCGCGCTTGAGAACCTGCGCATCATCGAGGAAGAGAAGATTCTCGACCACGTCCGCAATGTTGCAGCGCCGGCGCTCAAGGCTGCTTTTGACAAACTGGCGGAGCATCCGCTGGTGGGCACCATCAATATGTCCGGCCTGATGGCATCCATTCAACTGGCACCCATCAAGGGCAGCCGCGCGCCCTTTGCAGGCGAGCAAGGGGCAGTGGGCTATATCTGCCGCGAGAACTGTTTTGCGCAAAATCTCGTGATGCGCCACGTGGGTGACCGGATGATTGTCTCCCCGCCCTTGGTCATCACCCCTGAAGAGATCGAGGTATTGGCCACCCGCGCCAAGGCAGCATTGGATGCGACCTATGCTGAGCTTGAGGAAAAAGACATGCTCAAGGCAGCATCATAAGAAGCATCCCTGTAGGCCGGGCATTTCTCGGCCTACAGCGCCCTCAAACGCTCAAGCAGGCGCAAGGAGGGATAGCCATCTGGCAAAAAACCTTTGGCCTTCTGAAAATTGCGCACCGCATTGATGGTCAGCGGCCCCATTTTCGCGTCAATTTTGATGGTGTCAAATCCGGCCGCCGTTAGCCGTTTTTGGAGCTCAATCCGTTCATCATAAGTCAGGGCGCGGTCGCCACGAGGCCAATCATGGCGGATCGGTCCCGCACCCTTGATCCGGTCACTGAGATGCCCGACACCGATCACATAGGCATCCGCCGTGTTGTATCTTTCCAGAACTTCAAAATTATCGAACACCAGGAATGCCGCACCCTGTGCACCGCCGGGTAACAACACCGATGCAGTGCCGTAATCGGCCACCGGTCCGTTTGCTCCGGCGATACCCAGCGCGGCCCATTCGCTTGGCAGTTTGGCAAGATCACGCCGAGCCAGCGTGTAATCAAAGTCATTGGGCAATGACACTTCAACACCCCAAGGCTGCCCTTTGGTCCATCCGAAATGTTTGAGATATGCGGCGGTAGAGGCCAATGCATCCTTCGGGTCATCCTCCCAGATGTTCCGCTTTCCGTCGCCATCGTTATCCACCGCATGGGCCAGAAATGATGAAGGCATAAATTGCGTATGCCCCATCGCCCCCGCCCAACTGCCACGCATCCGCGATTTGTCTGTGTCACCCGATTCCAAAATGGTCAGCGCATGGATCAGTTCCGCCTCAAAGAAAGCGGCGCGGCGGGCATCGTAGGCCAAAGTCGCCAGCGAATTGATGACATTATCACTGCCGCGAAAGGTGCCATAGGCGCTTTCCAATCCCCAGATCGCGGTGACCACTTCTTTTTCAACACCGTAACGCGCTTCGATTTGTGTCAGTGTCTCCTGCCATTGATCCAAGGCCTTGCGCCCGTTTGCAATGCGCAGATCCGACACGGCGGTATCCAGATAATCCCAGATCGTCTTGGTAAACTCCGATTGGTTCCGATCGCGTTTGATCACCTGTGCATCATAGCGCAGCCCGGTCATCGCACTGTCGAAGGTCTGGGCAGAAATACCTTGCGCCAACGCGCGCGGGCGAAAATCCGCAATCCAATCCTGCAGCCCTGCAGGCTCTTGCGCGGACACTCCTGCAACGGCAACCATGGCACTGCGTTGACCCGGTGGCCGAGACGACGTTTCAGGCCCCGCCGCCAGTGCCAGAACCGGCGCAATGACCAATGACATCGCACAAATAATACTGCTGATCCGCATCAATTTTTCCTGCTGCCTACATGGCCATCTTATCAGCTTTTGTCATCCGCAGAAGTGTCGGTTCCGGTTGGGCGGCATCTTGCCCGCTCCTCCGCTTCAGCCCGCAGTTGTTGCATATATTCACGCAACATCGGCACCCTGCGTGGCCGGAAACTTTGTCCTGTGCGCCGCAGATCATCCATCCGGTCAAGGCGAAACACCCTGAAATCCTGGCGCAGATGACACCACGCCATCAGCATATTGGTGTCCTGCATATAGACGATCCCCAATGGATCGACCTCGCGTATCGACGGGGCACCTTTCGCATCCACATATGAAAACGCCACAGTTTCTTCGGCCCATGTCGCCGCCCGCAGATCCGCCACGTCGATACGCGGCGGTTCGGGACGAAAGAAACGGCGGGCATCCAGAATTGCGTGTTGCAGGCGATGGGCCTGCCGGGGCGGCACCCGCGCGGTCAGCTTGGCAAGCGCTGATTCGGCAGCGCGTGACAGGGCCGGGTCACCGATCACCGCAACATCGCGTAGGCCCAGCACCAGCGCCTCAAGCTCATCATCCTCAAAACCAAGCGGTGGCAAGGCGGCATCTTCGATCAGGGTGTAGCCAAACCCAGCCTCACCATCGATCACCGCACCCAACCCGCGCAACGCATCAATGTCACGGTAAACCGTGCGCAATGATACATCCATTTCATTCGCCAACTGCACCGCCCGAACGGGCGCCGGCAGGCGGCGCAAAGTCGTCATCATCTGGAAAAGGCGATGGGTGCGGGTCATTTCCGAAACATATCCTATCCTGTCAGAAATTGACAGTATCGAATGTTACTCCAGCATCAGAAACAGGAGACTGCGATGATCACCCTCTACACCTACAAACCCGCATTTGGCGAACCTGCTGCCAGCCCGTTCTGTACCAAGGCCATTTGGCTTTTGAATATGTCCGGGCAGGAATGGCAGCGCAAAGACCTCGCCGATCCACGTAAAATGCCCAACCAGAAGCTGCCGGCGATCAAGGCCGATGACCGGTTGATCCATGACAGCGACAACATAAGACGCCATCTGGAGGGTCTTGGCGCCGACTTCGATGCCGGATTATCTGATATGGAAAAGGCAACTTCGCGGGCGTTCATACGCATGGCGGAAGAGCATATGTATTTCCACATTGTCGCGGACAGGTGGTGCAACGATGCGGTTTGGTCGGCGATCCGGGAAACGTATTTTGACAGCATTCCCAAAATCCTGCGCGGCTTGATCACCAACAAATTGCGAAAGTCAGTCATTCAGGGCATGCAATTTCAGGGCCTTGGACGCTGGTCCGAGGACGACCGCCTCGCAAGGCTTGAGCCGGATCTACAAGCCATCTCAACCCGCCTGTGGCTCGGGGCCTGTCTGTTTGGCGACAGGCCCACGGCAGCGGATGCATCGGTTGCGGCGATGCTCGCCAATATGAGAGCCACGCCGGGCAAGACCCTGCTCAAGACCCGTGTCGCCGAGGATGAAGTGCTTTGCCGTTACATTGATCGGGTCAGCACTGCATTGGGAAAGCCTTGGATCACCGACGGCTCCGCGTCACTTTGCGCTTGATCTTGTCTTTCTTGCGCTTGGCTTTATGCGCTTTGCCGCGTGGGCTGCGGCCCGCGGGGCTGCGCGAGCCTTGTTTGACCTTCTGATCCTCGATCTCAAGCAGCTCCAGTGCGATCCCGCCCGTGACCGGCACCGCTTCGGAAAGCCGTACTTTGACCCGCTGACCCAAGCCAATAGTCATTCCGGTGTCAGACCCCATCAGGGTCTGACTATTCGCATCATGATGGAAATATTCGCGCCCCAGATTGCGCATCGGAATAAGCCCATCCGCGCCGGTTTCGTCCAGTTTCACAAACACACCAAACCGGGCGATCCCGCTGGTCCTGCCAGTCATCTCGCTGCCTACACGTTCGGACAGATATGACGCGAGATAGCGATCTGTCGTATCCCGCTCCGCCATCATCGAGCGGCGCTCGGTGTCCGAAATATGCGCCGCTGTTTGCTCCAGTCGCTCAATCTCTTCGGGGCTCAACCCGTCTTTACCCCAACCATGCGCCGTGATCAAAGCACGGTGAACGATCAAATCGGCATAGCGGCGAATGGGCGAGGTGAAATGCGCATAAGACCGCAATGCCAGCCCAAAATGGCCAAGATGCTGCGGCGCGTAATAGGCCTGCGTCATCGAGCGTAGCGTCGAGATGTTGATCAGCTCCGCCTCGTCACTACCCGCCGCATCGTTCAACAACCTGTTCAAGTGCGCGGTCTGCAGCACCTGCCCCTTGGCCAGTTTGAATCCAGCCGCCTGCGCGGTTTCCCGGAGGCTTTCAAGTTTTTCGGGTGAGGGTTCCTCATGGACCCGGAACAGCAGATCCACCTTCTTTGCCAGCAAGGTTTCCGCCGCGGACACATTGGCCAGCACCATGAATTCTTCGATCAACCGATGCGCGTCCAGCCGATCCTTGAAATTCACGGATCTGACCGTCCCGTCTGCATCAAGTTCGATCCGTCGTTCCGGCAAATCGAGATCTAGCGGCTGGCGCTCTGCGCGGGCGTGCTTCAACGCCTCGTAGGCGGCATAAAGCGGTTTGAGCACCGGCTCCAACAATGCTTCGGTGCGATCATTCGGCTGGCCGTCCACTGCGTCCTGCACCTCTTGATAGTGCAGCGATGCCGGAGATTTCATCAACCCCCGGTGAAAGCTGTGCCGCAACTTGTTGCCCTTTGAGTCAAGCACCATGCGCACGGCAATACAGGCCCGCGGCACGCCCTCATGCAGGCTGCATAGATCCCCCGAAAGGCGATCCGGCAGCATCGGCACCACCCGGTCTGGGAAGTAGGTGGAATTGCCCCGCCGACGCGCCTCTTGGTCAAGTGGCGATCCGGGCGTGACATAGGCCGCCACATCCGCAATCGCGACCCAGACGACATGACCACCTTCGTTCTTGGGGTCATCATCCGCATGGGCGTAACAGGCATCATCGTGGTCCCGCGCATCAGATGGGTCGATGGTGATCAGCGGCATCTCCCGCAGATCCTCGCGCCCTTTCAGGCCCATAGGTTTGGCCGCATCGGCCTGCGCGATCACGTCATCGGGAAACTGGTCTGGAATGCCGTGTTGATGAATTGCGATCAGTGACACAGCTTTGGGCGCGGACGGGTCACCCAGACGGTCAACAATCCGTGCCCGTGGCAGGCCCATTCGGCCCTTTGGACCGGCCAGTTCACCCTCGACCAACTCACCGTCCTTGGCGCCGTAAGTGGCGTCATCAGCCACGATCCATTCCTTGTCAGACCCTTTGTCGATGGGAATGATACGTCCGCCTTCGGTGCGCTTGCGGAAAATGCCCAACACCTTCTTGGGATTGGTCCCGATGCGCCGGATCAGCCGCGCCTCATAGTGATGTTCTTCGTTCTTGATCAGCGTAAGCCGCGCCAGAATACGATCCCCTTCGCCCAGCGCCGGATCAGAGGCACGCGGCAAGACCAGAACACGCGGTTCCTGCCCCTCGCCCTGCCATTCCATCGGCTTGGCATAAAGATCGCCGTCACGGTCCGGACCAGTGACCACCAAAACGGAGACCGGTGGCAGACGGTCGGGGTCTTGATAGCTGCGATTGCGTTTTTCCAGATGGCCTTCGGCTTCCAGCTCTTTCAGCACGCGCTTGAGGTCGATACGCGCGGCCCCTTTGATCCCGAACGCCTTGGCGATGTCACGCTTGGCGGTCAGGGTCGGGTTCTGGGTGATCCATTCGAGAATTTCGGGTTTGGAGGGGATTTTGCTCATATCCCTCAGGTAGCACGCGACCTGCGGCGCGTCATCGCAAATCGTCGGCGGTGTCTATGTCACGCAGCGGCGTAATTTCCGCAATCCGGTGGCCCGAAAGCGTTGCCCGGCTGTCCGAAAGCGCATGAGGGCTGGACCAACGCACACCGGCAAAAAACCCCGCAGGCTGACGTGCGGGATGTTTCAGCCCGACGAGCCAATATCCACCATCGGGCGCAGGTCCAAATACCGCATCATGATCGCCCAGCGCTGCAAAGGCTTCGGCAATATGGTGGCGTGTGATGCCGGGAATATCCGCCCCAATCACGCAAGCGGGACCAAGCGCAGACAGGCGCAGCATCCGCGCCATACGTTCGCCCAGGTCACCGCGCCCTTGCGGCAATCGCGGGAAGTGTGCCGGCCAATTGCGGCTTTTCAGCCCCTCCACATCCGGGGCAACGGCCAGAACGACCTGCCAACGTGGATCTTCGATCCGCCGCAGCAGACGGCGGGTCTGATGGCGAAACCACCAGGCCGCTACAGTCATTCCGATGTCGCGCCCGAGTCGCGTTTTGACACGCCCGGGGCGCGGTTCCTTCACCATTACGATGAGGGTGGCGTTTTTCACGCAAAATAGTCCTGAAGGATGCGGCCATAAATCGCCTTGAGCTGATGGATATGATCCACCTTCACATGTTCATCGACCTTATGCATCGATTGACCGACCAAACCAAATTCAACCACTGGGCAATGATGTTTAACAAATCGGGCGTCTGACGTGCCGCCGGACGTGGACAACACCGGCTGAACGCCGGTTTCCGCTTTCACGGCCTTGCCGATCAAGTCCGACAGGGGTCCGGGTGGGGTGATAAAGCTCTCGCCGGAAATCTTGACGCTCATCTCGATCTCAACGCCAAATTCGTCACGGATGAGGGAAGTTTCCTGCTCCAACCATTTGGTCAGGCTGGCGCCGGAGTGCAGATCGTTGAACCGGATGTTAAGACCCGCAGAACAGCTTGCCGGGATAACATTCGTCGCCGGATTTCCGGTATCGACAGTAACTACGGCAAGGGTGGATGCATCAAAGTGATCGGTGCCCTGGTCCAGCTCATGGGAGGCCAGCTTGTCCATAAGCCGCACCATCGCATTCAGCGGATTATTGGCGCGGTGCGGATAGGCCGAATGGCCCTGCACGCCGGTAACGGTGATCTTTGCGTTCATAGAACCACGACGTCCGATCTTCATCATTTCGCCCATGGTTTCCGGGCAGGTTGGCTCCCCGACCAAGCACACATCCATGCGCTCGCCATGATTTTCCATGTATTCAAGCAACGCCGTGGTGCCATCCAGCGCATCGCCCTCTTCGTCACCCGTGATGGTCAGAATGATCGATCCATCGGGCGGCGTGTCCTTCACAAAATCTACGGCTGCGGCAGCAAAGGCAGCAACGCCAGATTTCATGTCCGTGGTGCCACGTCCATACATGATCCCGTCTTTCACCTCCGCGCCAAAGGGGGGCATGGACCAATCCTGGGGATTGCCAATGGGCACGACATCGGTGTGGCCGTTGAACCCAAAGGATCGTGTGTTGCCCTTTTTGCCCCAACGGGCGAACAGGTTGCGAATGCCGCCCCGATCCGCCCAGGCGCATTCGAATCCGGCCTCGCGCAGCAGATCATGCAGGATCTCCAACGCCCCTTCATTGGCAGGGGTGACAGAGGCACAGCGCACAAGCTGCGCGGTCAATTCGGCGGGATCAACACCGGGCATGGCGGTTCCTTTTGGCTAGGTCAGTGAAATTTGCCCTGTTTTGTGGCGAAAAACACGCGATGCCAAGGGGGATGGCCGAGAAAAGGTTAACAGTTCCTAAATCCTCGTGTTAAGTTTGTGTCAATAATATGACCCGAGGCAGGGCGCAGCAGCATACCGCAGATGACAAAACCGGAAAAATCCGGCCGCGTTTGCATCCAAGATCATTCGCATGGGAAAACCATGCAGGCTGCCACGTTCTGTCCGAACCAGAGGTTTGAGGCACAATGGTAGCAGCGTCGGAACTTCCTATCGAAACGGTGCGCGAGGGCACAACCGCGCTTGATATGGCGCAGGCGATCTTTGGCAATGGCGTCACGGTCACTGGCGCAACTTACTACGGTGATCGCGACAGCGCGGGTATTTACTCAAACGGTGACAGCGTTGCGCCGGGGGTCACGCCATCTGATACCGGCGTGATCATGTCCACGGGTGAGGCTGAGGATTTCACCAACTCCAGCGGTCAATCCAACCAAAGCACAAACACCGGCACCAATACCTCTGGCAGCAACAACGTCAGCATGTACAACAACCACGCCGGCGCGCGCACCTATGATGCCGCGACGCTGGATGTGGATTTCATCCCCGATGCGGCCACAATGACAATGCAGTTTGTGTTCTCATCCGAGGAATACCCCGAATTTCAAAACTCGATCTATCAGGATTTTGTGGGTGTCTGGGTCAATGGCGATCTGGTGCCGATGGATGTTGGCAACGGCGATACCGATCCGGGTAACGTCAACACGACGAATAACATCAACATGTACGTCAACAACCAGTCTGACGATTACAACACCGAGATGGACGGTTTTACCATCACGATGACCCTGACGATGGCTGTCACACCGAATGTGGTCAACTCCATGCGGATCGCCATCGCGGATGTGTCGGACAACCAGTTCGATTCAAATCTGTTGATTGCAGGCAACTCTGTTCAGACCAGCCTTGTTGCGGTGTCCGATAACATTGACCTTTATCCAGACGGCGACAAAGACATCGATGTTCTGGCCAACGACATCAACAACACACCCGGCAGCACCCTGACAATCACCCAGATCAACGGACAGGATGTCGTTGCCGGTGACACGATCACGCTGCCCACCGGGCAAACGGTCAAGCTGAACCCGAATGGCACCTTTACGGTGACGGGTGATGGCGATGTCGAGAACTTCAACTTTACCTATACCGTCGACAACGGCAGTGACGTTGATGTCGGCTTTGTCAACGCAACGGGTGTGCCTTGCTTTGTCGCAGGGACAATGATCGCAACGCCTGACGGCGAACGCCCTGCCGAGACCTTGATGCCGGGTGATCTGGTGCTGACCCAGGATGACGGGCCACAGCCACTGCGCTGGATCGGAACCCGCACGGTAAAGGCGGAAGGCGAGTTTGCACCGATTCACATTCGCGCCAATACCTTTGGCGACCACCGCGACCTGTTGGTGTCTCCGCTGCACCGGGTCTTGATCCGTGACAATCTGGCAGAGCTTTTGTTTGGTGAGGCAGAGGTGCTGGTCGCCGCGCGTGATCTGGTCAATGATCGCTCCGTTCGGCGCAAGCCAGGCGGCGATGTGACCTATGTTCACCTGCTGTTTGACCGCCATCAGGTGGTGTTCTCCGAAGGTTTGGAAACAGAAAGCTATCTGCCGGGCCCTCAAACCAACAAGAGTTTTGAAACTGAAGTCGTGGCAGAGATTTGCGCATTGTTCCCTGAGATTGATCCCGAAACGGGCATTGGCTATCCGCCCGCTGCACGGCGAACCTTGAAACGGTTTGAGGCAGATTTGCTGCGCTCTGGACAGGTGGCCTAAGATGACATGGCTTGCCCTCAGTGATCACGACAACCGGCGGCTTTCCCTGCGTGGACTGGGCGCTGATAAGAAAGACAGACCGCTGCTGCCTGATCACCCACGCAGTTTGCTCAACCGCGGCACGATCATGTTCGAGACCCGGCTGTCACCGGATGGCAAGCCGCAGGTATTGTTCGGTTACAAGACAACCTATCCTGAATTGCGCAGCTTGACCTTTCAGGCGATCCCCGGTGGCGGCATCGCGATGGTACAGGTGCAGGATCAGGACATCTGCCATGCTGCGATCCAGAGGTCCGAGACCGGTCGCACAGATGTTGTCCGTATAACCTATTCATGGGACTGCGCCGCCAATTGGGCACGGATGACGCTGGAGCGGCCAGAGGATGCACAAATCTCGCATGCCTATATCGAAGTGCCCAAACCGCTGCCGCTTGATGACATCCGCGACCTGATGTTGGGGCGCAATGATCACAGCTTTTCAGCCGATATGATCTTTGCCGCGCTTTCGAACGAGATTGAGCCGATTGGCCCCATGCCGAGCCTGTTGCCAAGCACACCTGTCGCGACGCCGCGCGGATACAAAGAAGTGGGGCAGCTGCAGCGCGGCGATACCGTCTTGACGGGGAACGCAGGTACGGTTCCGGTTCTGCACAGTCTTAACCGGATGGTCCCGGCGCGCGGAAGTTATCGCCCTGTGCGGTTGCGGGCGCCCTATTTTGGCTTGCAACAGGACATCATCGTGTCTCCCGATCAAAGATTGATCATCGATGGGCCAGAGGTGGAATACCTGTTCAACCAAGAGGCGGTTCTGGTGCCCGCCCGCCATCTGGTTAATGGCTTTGCCGCGCTGGAGGAACCCTGCGGACCGGTCATTCGCTATGCCCAGTTGTTGTTGCCGTCCCATGAGACATTGCTCGCCGCTGGCACCACGCTGGAAAGCATTTATATCGGGCGTATCCGGCGCAATGGCCAACATCTGGCCAACAGTCTGTTGCGTTCTTTCGACCGGGGCTCCCTGCCCGAACATGGACGCCCCGCGCACCATGTCTTGCGCTGGTATGATGCCATCCACCTGGCGCGTCAGCGGGCGGCCTGATTTCGGAGCGGCAAACCAAGGAAAGCGCGGCGCGGCGATCCTTGCCTTATTCCGGTGAGGGCAGTTCCTTGTCAAAGAACGGGGTCATCTGTGCCACGATGACGGCGTTTTCCTCTAATGCACGCTGCATCAAGGCGCGTTCTTCGTCGCCGATCTCTTGTCCGTCGGCCTCACGTTCCTCCATAGTGCCGTAGCCGGTGACATCCAATGGATTTGTGTCTGCTTGTTTGAGAATGGCAACGGTTTCGCGCACGGCTTCGGCCTCATCTATGCCGGAGGCAAAACACATAAGGGCCGCACCGGTTGCCTTGTCCGGCAAGCCATCACCCTCTTTGCGGCCAATCTGAACCAGCAGGGTAAACACCTGTTGGCGTGATTTCTTTTTGGCTTTCTTAGGATCAGACATGACAAGGGCCACCTTTTCTGTGTGAAAGGCAGCCCTAGCGTGATCTGTAGGAATTGAAAAGCCTCGGCTCAGGACCGGCTGCGAAAGGCGTTGATCGCCGCAATCAGGATGCAGGCCCCAACAACACCGGCAAACAATTGTCCGATCCAGCCACCCAGCGACGAGCCGAAGATAAACCCAAGGATCGCATTGAACAGCATCGCTCCAACGATGCCCATAAAGACATTCAGCAACAGACCATGGTCACGCTTCATTATCTTTTCAGCAATCCAGCCGGCAAGCGCCCCGACGATCAGCGCCGCAAACCATCCAAGTCCCGTCATGTCGTTCTCCTTCACTTTGTTGGAAGGAGAACGCACCACCGCTATGTTTGGTTCCCGCGAGGCAGATCAGTCGCGCAGCAGCTCGTTGATGGATGTCTTGGAACGGGTCTTTTCGTCCACGCGTTTGACGATCACGGCGCAGTAAAGGTTCACGCCATTTTTAGACGGCATGGAGCCCGCAACCACAACGGAACCAGACGGCACTTCGCCATACATGACTTCGCCGGTTTCGCGGTCCACGATCTTGGTCGACTGGCCAATGAACACGCCCATGCCCAGAACCGAACCCTCACGCACGATACACCCCTCAACAACCTCGGACCGCGCCCCGATAAAGCAGTTGTCTTCGATGATGGTTGGACCCGCTTGCATCGGCTCCAACACGCCGCCGATGCCAACGCCGCCGGACAGGTGCACGTTTTTGCCGATCTGGGCGCAAGAGCCAACGGTCGCCCATGTGTCAACCATCGTACCGCTGTCGACATAGGCGCCGATATTCACGAAAGAAGGCATCAACACCACGCCGGGCGCTATGAACGCTGATTTGCGTACCACACAGTTTGGCACCGCACGGAAACCGGCAGCTTTCCACTGGTTGTCGCCCCAGCCTTTGAACTTGCTGTCAACTTTGTCCCACCAGCCTGCGCCTTGTGGACCCCCCTCTTGGTGTTCCATGTCCTTGATACGGAAGCCAAGCAGAACCGCCTTTTTGGCCCATTGGTTCACATGCCAAGATCCGTCTGCCTGTTTTTCGGCGACCCGCAGTTTGCCGCTGTCCAGCGCGTTCAGGGTGTCTTCGATGGCCTCGCGCACTTCGCCCGTGGTGGCCGAGGTGATCTGATCGCGGGTGTCCCATGCTGCCTCAATGGCGGTTTCCAGCTGCGCGTTCGACATATCCGTATCTCCAATTTCAATTCTCAGGCTTGTCGCGGGCTATAGCCGCTCCCCCCCCTTGGATCAATCGGGCATTCCGACCGCCACATCACCTTCAAAACCGCCGCCCGCCCACGCAAAAGCGCCAAAGATGTCGCGGATCAGCGCCCATGCCCCTTTGCTGAAAGGCCTTTATTGAGTTTTTCTTGCCAAATGAGGATGGGATTCGGCCAAATTGCGAGGGCGCTGGTTCATGAAATCGGATCGGGGGCCGGGTTTGCCCCGCAGAGCAGAACAGCGACCTTTTCGCCCGGCTCTGGCTGGTAGGCGCCGCTCATCAGGGCGGCGAGCGCGGCAGCGCCAGCCGGTTCGACCAGAATGCGCCATTCACGCCAAAGTGCCACCTGCGCAGCGATGATCGCATCATCATCCACCAAAACGGAAGCACCCAGATGGGCCTGCGCCAAACCAAAACAAATATCGCCAATGCGCCGTGCACCAAGGGCATTGGCTGCGACACCCGACACCGGCACATCGCAGGGTTCCCCGTATTCCAGCGCCTTATGCAACGCACAGCAATGGCGCGGTTCAACGCCCACCACCTTGCGGCGGCCCTGAAGCCAGCCAAGCGCACCTCCGATCAAACCTCCGCCTCCCACAGCGATCAGCACGGTGTCGGCATCAAGGCCCTGGGCCTCCCATTCCGCCATCATGGTGCCTTGGCCTGCGACTGTGCCCGGCGCGTCATAGGCATGGATCTGCATCGCACCGGTTTTTGTCTCATGGGCCTGTGCGGCGGCAAGCGCATTTGCATATTCACCGGAGACAACAGTCAGTTCCGCACCTGTGCGGCGGATCAGATCAATTTTTGCAGGACCGGCCAGTTCAGGCACAAAAATATGGGCGTCATGGCCCAGCGCCTTGGCCGCATGGGCCACAGCCGCACCATGATTGCCGCCGCTGGCCGCAACAACGCCGCCCTTCGGTACATTTGTGGACAGCAAGGTGTTGAACGCTCCGCGTGCCTTGAACGTGCCGGTGTGCTGCATATGCTCAAGTTTCATGGTGACCGGATAGGACAAACCAAAGCTGCGGGTGGTGATCACCGGCGTTTCGCGAACATAGGGCGCAACCCGTGCTTTTGCCGCCTCAATCTCAGCTTTCCAATCCATGATCACGCTCCTGTTGCTGGTGCTCAAAGCGCAAACCCTATAGCTCTGGACCAAACGCGCAAGCAGGAAGTGACCCTCATGAAAGACGATCGTACCAGCCCGTTCAGAGACGCCCATACAGACCGCGATTCTGCCGAACATGTCCCCGACACACCACAAAGCCGCGCGCCAGCCTATCGGTTGGCTTTTGCGGATGAGGATTTCCTGTGCCGGGATGAGTTGCGCCCTGTTCGCCTGCAACTTGAGCTGCTGAAACCGCAGCTGATGCTGGATGAGCAAGGCATCGAAAGCACGATTGTACTGTTTGGTGGCGCGCGCATCCCCGCCCCGGCGGACAAGGACAAAGCCCGCACACAGACACTGTCGGATTTGTCACGCTTTTACGATGAGACACGCGAATTTGCGCGGCTGATGACGTTGAAATCCATGGAAGGTGGCGGTCATGAGAATGTGATTGTGACCGGCGGCGGGCCGGGTGTGATGGAGGCTGGCAATCGCGGCGCGGTTGACGCGGGCGGGCATTCCATTGGCCTCAACATCGTGTTGCCGTTTGAACAGGCGCCAAACGAATACGTAACGCCCGAGTTGTGCTTTAACTTCCACTACTTTGCGATCCGCAAGATGCACTTCCTGATGCGGGCAAAGGCAATTTGTGTGTTCCCTGGCGGCTTTGGCACCATGGATGAGTTGTTCGAAGCGCTGACGCTGATTCAGACGGGCCGAATGCAACGGGTCCCATTCCTGCTGTTTGGCGAGGAATTCTGGAAAAAGATCATCAACTGGGATGCACTGGCGGATGCCGGCACAATTTCGGCCGAGGATCTGGATCTCTTCCGCTTTGTCGAAACGGCGCAAGAGGCAATGGATTTGATCGAGAACTGGGAAACAGCCCCGGCGCGGGATGCTATTCCAGGCAGATAACGATCCGTATCGAATGGTTTTGCCTGCGGATTACGCAGGCAAAACACCCACTTCAACGTGGTGCGGAAGGGTTTCAACGACCTGGCCGTGCAGCGTTTCCTTGATCGCATAGCCATAGCCGGCCAGCCGGTGCTTCCATTCACGCACAGAAAGGGCGCAGGCGCGTTCGCTCAGGATAAAGTCGAACACCTTGTTGGTGTCGAATTGGTCTTTCTTAGAGATAAAGGACATGGGTCCGCTCCTTGATTGGTTTCAATCTGGAAACAACCCTTGCGCGTGACCATGGCAGCATTTGAACCGAATTGCGGCAGTATAAAGGTATTTCCCAAAACCCTTTCAGCCATGATAATAACGGCGAAAGCCAAATCTGCGGCGCTAAGGTGCAAATCCTAGTATAAATTGCCGCTGTTCGATTGTGTCGGGAATGGAAACGCCGCGGGCAATGCTGACCTTTTCGATGGCCTGTTCCGGCGCATACCCCAGACGGATCAACACGGCGGATGCCACCATGCCAGATCGCCCGATACCGGCGCGACAGTGGATGGCGACATGTGCGCCGTTTTGCAGATGATCCGTGATATGGCCCACCAACCTGCGGAAGGCGGATTGGTCAGGCACTCCAAAATCAACAATTGGATGGTTTTCAAAGGCGATGCCCGCATCGGCGCATAATCTGTTTTCTGAAGCGACGCGCAACAAACCCGCCTCATCAGGGGCCAGCATTGAGATGATGCGCGTGATCCCGGCCTGCGCAAGGGATGCAAACTGATCTTCCAGATCATTCCCTGTCGGACAAGGCATGATCGTCAGCCGTCCGGGCAGGTCTGCCGCAACCAGGAAATGCGCTGGCAATGTCAGCTTCCTGCCAGGCCCGCCTCTTGGGCGATCTGCTTGCGGGATTTGCGTTCGCGTTCGGTGGCCGATTTGAGCTGTCCGCAGGCGGCCATGATATCTTCGCCGCGTGGTGTCCGAACGGGGCTGGCATAGCCGGCTTTATAGACGATCTCAGAAAACGCACGGATGCGGTTGTTTGACGACCTTTTGTAGGGTGCGCCGGGCCATTCATTGAAGGGGATCAGATTGATCTTGGCCGGGATACCGTCGATCAGTTTTACCAATCGGCGGGCATCTTCGTCACTGTCGTTGATCCCATGCAGCATCACATATTCAAATGTAATCCGTTCAGAGTTGGACACTTTGGGATAGACCCGCAGGGCGTCCAGCAAGGTTTCAATGTTCCAACGTTTGTTGATGGGGACCAGCTTGTCGCGCACTTCGTCTGTGGTGGCATGGAACGAAACGGCAAGCTGGCACCCGATTTCTTCGGCGGTTCGGGCAATCTCCGGAACCACACCGGATGTGGACAGGGTGATGCGCCGGCGCGACAGCTGAATGCCCTCGGCATCCATCGCGATCTTCATCGCATCGCGCACATTTTCGAAATTATAAAGAGGTTCGCCCATGCCCATCAGAACGATGTTTGACAAAAGACGCCCTTCGACGTTTTTCGCGCCGATCTCCGGCCATTCGCCCAGATCGTCACGTACCACCATCACCTGACCGATGATTTCGGCCGCGGTCAGGTTGCGGACCAGTTTTTGCGTGCCCGTATGACAGAACGAACAGGTCAGCGTGCAACCCACCTGAGAGGAAATGCACAGCGTGCCGCGTGAATCCTCGGGGATATAGACGATCTCGACCTCATGACCGCCGGCAATCTTGACCAGATATTTCCGCGTGCCGTCTGTGGAGATTTGCCGCGTGACCACCTCGGGAATTTCGATGACGAATTGTTCGGCCAATTCGGCGCGGTAGGCCTTGGACAGATTGGTCATCTCGGCAAAGTCGCGCACGCCCCACAGATAAATCCACTGCCAGATCTGGCCAACGCGCATCTTGGCCTGTTTTTCAGGGGTGCCGCTGGCAATCAGAACGTCGCGCAGTTTCTCCCGCGTCAGCCCGACAAGGTTCATTGGCCCATCCGGCAATTTGCGCGGGATGGTCATAACGTCCTGTGTGATCGGTGCAGTGCCGGACATGGCGAATCTCCAATGAGGGGTGATGCGCCTCTATATAGAGGATCGCGCCCGGATCAAAAGAAAACAGCCCCGCAGGTGCAGGGCCGTTTTAGCAAACCGCAACAGGTTTTACCCGCCGCAGCGTTTTCCCGCATCTTCCACAGCCGCGGTAAAGCCGAGCAGAGAAAACGTATCTTTGGTGTTGGTGCCACGCCCGGAACGCCCCGCAAGGATCGCCGTCGCGCCACGTTTCATCGCAGTGATGATCTTGGCATCGTCATCAGTGGTCGCAGGCCAAGCCCATTCACCCTCGGTGAACAGCTCAAACGTGGTGCCGGAAATATCCATGTTGACCGTGGATCCAGCCGCAAAAGGATAGCCGCCTGTAAAGGCAACCTGACCCTTGGCACCGGCTGAGGGACGGTAAAAAACCATGAGCAGGGTTTGACCCCGGTTCACCGCCACAACGCGCCCGTCGCGGGTGTTTACAGATTCTTTGGGTGTTGAGACGCCCCAGCATTCGGTTGGATTGTCTTCGACAAAAACGCTCCAATCGGTTTTTGCGGCAACCCGGTTTGTGCTTTGTTCCTGCGCGGCAGCGGGGAATGCGGCAAGAGCCATAAGCCCAAACGCATATCCAAGTGTTCTTCCAGTTCGCATCTGTGCAGCCTCCAGCTGACTTCTACCTCAATTTATCCAGAGCCCTCGGCCATCCTTTAAATGGATCGCTCTTCTACAGGGTCTGTTATATTCTCGACAACAAGCATATTAACGCCAAACACGCGACCGACGAAAGCCTGATTGGCAGGTTTTCGCCCACGAAAAGGACGAAATCATGACCAATCCGGCCCCCTTTGCAGAAATTTGGCGCGGTCCCTTCCTTGAAAGCGTGCATTCGGGCCATGCGGTGATTTGCGACAGCACCGGCCAGATCGTGGATGCATGGGGCAATCCGGAGACCGTGATCCTGCCGCGCAGTTCTTCCAAGATGATTCAGGCGCTGCCTTTGATCACCTCTGGCGCGGCGGACAAAGCCGGTCTGACAACCGAACAACTGGCGCTGTCTTGCGCCTCGCATCAAGGCGCGGCGATCCACACGGATCGGGTTGCGGTCTGGCTTGAGACGCTGGGCCTAAGCGACGATGATTTCCGTTGCGGCCCGCAAGAACCGAATGATACTCCCGCCCGTGAGGCGCTGATCCGCGCCCATGAAAAACCCTGCCAGATTCACAACAATTGCTCTGGTAAGCATTCGGGTTTTTTGACCCTGAACCAGCATTTGGGCGGCAATGCCGAATACGTTGACCCCGATCACCCGATCCAACGCGCCTGTCTCGAGGCGTTTGAGACCGTTACGCAGGAAACTTCGCCCGGTTTTGGCATTGATGGATGTTCCGCCCCGAACTACGCCTGCACCCTGCATGGTATGGCCCGTGCCATGGCGCATTTTGCCAATGCCGCGGAAGGCAGCGCCGAGGCACGGTTGCATCAGGCGATGCGCCTGCACCCCGAGTTGGTCGCAGGCGAAGGGCGGGCCTGCACCGAATTGATGCGAGCAATGGATGGAAAAGTGGCGCTTAAGACCGGTGCCGAGGGGTTCTTTATCGCGATCCTCCCCGAGCAGAAACTGGGTATCGCGCTCAAGGCAGCTTGCGGCACCACCCGTGCCGCGGAATGCGCAATTGCGGCCTTGCTGGTGCGTTTGGGGGTATTGGATGCAAACCACCCTGCCACGTTGAAGCGGCTAAATGCGCCGATCAAGAACTGGCGGGGGATTGAAACAGGTGTTCTGAAACCAGCGGCGGGCCTGATCTGACCCGCCGAACAGGTCTTACATTTCGACGATAGGCGCGACTTCGGCGGTGCCGCTGCCATCAGCCACCATCGGGCACGCCGCCGCCATTTTGCAGGCCGCCTCAATGCTGTCCGCTTTGACGATGGTAAAGCCCGACAACGGGTTCGATCCGCCATCATCGGCGATCCCGCCGGCGCTGACCGTCTTGGACATGCCGACAGGGTTGCCGGGATGGACGACACTCTCACCGAGATCCTTGTACCACGCCTCCCAGGCCGCCATGGCCTTGGCGCCCTCTTCGGGTGTTTCCGGCATTTTCCCGCCGTGATAGGCAAACATAAACTCTGGCATAATTTCCTCCTCTTAATCCTTGGTTTCTTTGCTCAATAGACGTTCAAGCCGCGACAGTGGGCCGCCCCAACCTCTTTCGTGTTGTGCTGCAATATCGTCCGAGACCAACTCGCGGTGATCCACCACCAACCGCGCCCCTTTGGCGGTTTCGGCGATGGTAAAGGTGACATGGCTTTCGGGCCCGCGCTGGTCTTCTTCGTCGTGCCAACCCCAAGTGAAGCCGATGACCTCATGGGGCGAGACCCGCGTGACCTGACCGGACAGCTTGAACCGGTTGCCCTCTTCACTGCGCATATCGGCAAACCACGGGCCTGTGCGCGAAAAATCAAGCTGTTCTTCCATCATGGTCCAGCCGTCATGCCCCCACCATTGCACGATGCTAGACTGGGTGGTCAGCACCTCGAACAGCCGTTTCTGTGTGACGGGGAATTCCCGCTCCAATCTGATGTCACTCATCGTGCGCACCCCCCTCCTCAGCCAAAATCGCATCCAACCGGTCAAGGCTGGCTTCCCAAAAGCTACGGTGCGCAATTGTCCAATCCACAATTGCGCGCATCGATTCCGGGGCAACACGGTAATATCGTTTGGTTCCATCGGCCCGTTGCGTCACCACGCCAGCCTCACGCAGCACCTTGAGATGCCGCGAGACCGCAGGCGGCGACATGCCGACATGTGAAACAAGATCGCCCGCAGGCATTTCACCGCGCTGCATCAACTCCTCCACCACCGTCAGGCGGGTCGGATCTGCAAGGGCAGCAAAGGTGCGGGTCATGTTGTTCATGACCTTAATTTAACAGATTTGTTAATTAAGTAAACCGTTAAATATTAATATCAGGTTAAACGGCAAAGTCTTCGCGGCCATACCCCTGCACAAACAACAGCGCCGTCAGATCACCATGGTTGATCCGCACGTCACTTTGCGCCGCAACAGTCGGCTTGGCATGTAAGGCCACGCCAAGCCCTGCGCGTGTCAACATGCCCAGATCATTGGCCCCGTCGCCCACCGCCAGCACGTCCTGATCTGTCAGGCCAAGCCGCGTGGTGATCTGCTCCAGCGCATCTACCTTGGCCTGTTTGCCAAGGATCGGCATAGCGACCTCTCCGGTCAGTTTGCCATCTTTGATCAGAAGTGTATTGGCGCGGTTTTCGTCAAATCCAAGCGTGCCTGCGACCCTGGCCGTAAAAGCCGTGAACCCGCCAGACACCAATGCCGCATAGGCACCGCTTGCCTTCATCGTGCCGAGAAGGGCCGCGCCGCCCGGCATCAAGGTGATACGTTCTTTCAACACTTTGTCGATCACGGCGGCGTCCAGCCCGGCCATCAGGCCAACCCGTTCCTTCAGCGCCCCGTCAAAATCAAGCTCACCGTTCATCGCACGCGCAGTGATGTCTTTGACCCGGTCGCCCACGCCCGCCTCATCTGCCAGCTCATCAATGCATTCCTGCTCGATCATCGTGCTGTCCATATCGGCGAGCAGCATCTTTTTGCGCCGCCCTTCGGTGGGCACCATCACCAGATCAACCCCCATGCCCTGACAGGTTTCCCAGACCTCCCAAAGATTCGGAGGGGCGGCCTGCACGTCAAATTCCGCCGCTTCATCCGGTGACAACCAGACCGCATCACCGCCGCCCCAGGCGTTGCGCAGGCTTTCAACCAAGGCAGGCTCAAGCCCCTTTGTCTCCGGTGAAGTAAGCAAAACAACTGTAAACATGGGGAAGTTTCCGATCCGCGCCAATCATGTCGCAAAAAGCGACCCAAGCGGCGTTCTAGCCCCGTTTTGCAGCTTGTGCCAGAGGCCACCTGCCCGTATTTCGGTTCGTGGGACACCCTTCCCCAACGAAGGGCGCTTATCTGAGAGGGTAGCATTCATGGCTATTGAACAACCGGCAACGCGGCCGGCCAATCCGCGTTTTTCTTCTGGCCCCTGTGCCAAAATCCCCACATTCGATCTGAACAATCTGTCGGACGCGCCTTTGGGCCGGTCGCATCGTGCCGCTGTCGGCAAGGCAAAACTGCTCGAAGCGATCGAGACAACCCGCGAGATTCTTGGCGTGCCTGCCGATTACCGGATCGGGATTGTACCCGCCTCAGACACCGGCGCGTTTGAGATGGCCATGTGGTCCATGCTGGGCGAACGGCCCGTACAAATGGTCGCATGGGAAAGTTTTGGCGCGGGCTGGGTCACGGATGTGGTCAAACAGCTCAAGATCGAGGCGACAACCCACACCGCAGAGTATGGCGAGATCGTCGATATGACGGCGCTGAACTATGACAACGACGTGTGTTTCACTTGGAACGGCACCACCTCAGGCGTGCGCATGGCCAATGGCGATGCGATCCCGGAAAACCGTGCAGGATTGACCCTGTGTGATGCGACATCCGCCGCCTTTGCGATGGATCTGCCCTGGGACAAGCTGGATGTAACAACCTTCTCTTGGCAAAAGGTTCTTGGCGGTGAAGCCGCGCATGGGATGCTGATCCTGAGCCCCCGCGCAGTAGAACGTCTGGAGAGCTATACGCCCGCATGGCCCCTGCCCAAGATTTTCCGCATGACCAAGGGCGGCAAGTTGAACGAAGGTATTTTCCGTGGTGAAACGATCAATACGCCATCGATGCTATGTGTTGAGGATTATTTGCAGGCGCTGACATGGGCCAAATCCGTGGGCGGCTTGCAGGGCATGATCGCCCGTGCCGATGCCAACGCGCAGGCCGTGGCCGATTTTGTCAAAGCTCATGACTGGATTGATTTTCTGGCGGCTGATCCTGCCATCCGCTCCAACACTTCGGTTTGCCTGAAGTTTACGGATGCCCGGATCACCGATGGCGCAGCCTTTGCCAAGGCTGTGGCCAAGCGGCTGGCGGATGCGGATGTGGCACTGGATATCGGCGCTTACCGCGATGCCCCTCCCGGTCTGCGCATCTGGTGCGGCGGCACAGTGGAAACATCCGATGTGGCGGCCATGTTGCCATGGCTCGCATGGGCATTTGAGACCGAAATCAACGCCTGAGCATTGGCGGGATCAATCCCGCCCTACCCCATTCCTGCGGCGGGCACTGCCCCGCCACACCTCCCCATTCAATGAAGGACCGAAAAGATGGCTCCCAAAGTACTGATCAGCGACAAACTCAGCGATGCAGCTGTACAAATCTTCAAAGACCGCGGCATTGACGTGGATTTTCAGCCCGACGTGGGCAAGGACAAGGAAAAACTGGCCGAGATCATCGGCAATTACGACGGCCTTGCGATCCGGTCCGCTACCAAGGTGACGGAAAAGATCCTTGCGGCGGCAGACAACCTCAAGGTCATCGGGCGCGCCGGGATCGGCACCGACAATATCGACAAGGAAGCCGCCTCGAAAAAAGGCGTGATCGTGATGAACACGCCCTTCGGTAATATGATCACCACCGCCGAACACGCCATTGCGATGATGTTCGCCGTGGCCCGCCAGATCCCCGAGGCCAGCGCCTCGACCCATGCGGGCAAATGGGAGAAATCCAAGTTCATGGGGGTCGAGCTGACCGGCAAGACGCTGGGCGTCATCGGCGCGGGCAACATTGGCGGCATTGTTTGTGACCGGGCGCGTGGTCTGAAAATGAAAGTGGTGGCCTATGACCCCTTCCTTGGTGAAGAAAAGGCCGAGAAGATGGGTGTTGAGAAGGTCGAGCTGGACGAGCTGCTGGCGCGGGCCGATTTCATCACGCTGCATGTACCGTTCACCGAGGCGACCGCCAATATTCTGAGCCGTGAAAATCTTGAAAAAACCAAGAAAGGTGTGCGGATCATCAACTGTGCTCGCGGCGGTCTGGTGGACGAAGAAGCGCTGGCCGATCTGCTTAAATCCGGTCATATCGCTGGCGCGGCCTTTGATGTGTTTGCCAAGGAACCGGCAACGGAGAACCCGTTGTTCAACCTGCCCAACGTGGTTTGCACGCCGCATCTGGGCGCGGCAACAACCGAGGCGCAGGAAAATGTGGCCCTTCAGGTGGCGGAGCAGATGTCCGACTATTTGCTGACCGGTGCTGTATCCAACGCACTCAACATGCCGTCGGTTACTGCCGAAGAGGCCAAAGTGATGGGGCCATGGGTCAAACTAGCCGGCCATCTGGGCGCCTTCATCGGCCAGATGACGGATGAGCCGATCAAGGCGATCAATATTCTCTATGATGGCACCGTGGCCGGAATGAACCTCGATGCGCTTAACTGCGGCGTGGTTGCCGGGATCATGAAACGCGCCAACCCGGATGTGAACATGGTCAGCGCCCCCGTGGTAGCCCGCGAAAAAGGCATCCAGATCAGCACAACCAATCAGGACAAATCAGGGGTGTTCGACGGTTATGTGAAAGTCACCGTTGTGACGGAGAAACGCGAACGGTCTGTGGCTGGCACCGTGTTCTCGGATGGCAAACCCCGGTTCATCCAGATCAAGGGCATCAACATCGACGCAGAGGTCGGTGCGCATATGGTCTATACCACCAACGAAGACGTGCCGGGCATCATCGGTGCCCTGGGTCAGACGATGGGCGAGAACGGCGTGAACATCGCCAACTTTACCCTCGGCCGGTCCGAGGCCAAGGGTGAGGCGATTGCCTTGCTTTACGTGGATGATGTCGTGCCTGCCAATGTCATCGACAAGCTGCAAAGCACGGGCCTGTTCACACAGGTCAAACCGCTTGAATTTGAAGTGGCCTAATATCCATCGTTGGCGCGGCAATTTGCTGCGCCAACGCCCCTTGATGGTTCAGTTTTGCCGGCTGCGAAGCGCCACCGCCAGGAAGATCAGCATACTGGCGAGGGCAACAACCGATCCGGCTTTGGCCAGCAGATCTGTGCCGCCTGACAACACCACCGCGATACCCGGAACGATCAGGACCAATCCTGTCAGTGAGACAATCAGATGGATCCGCGCCAGACCATTTTGCGCCGCCGCGGGCACAACATGATAGAACATCGCAAACAGCGTCATCCCGACCCAGCCAATCAGGTTAAGATGCCCGTGCGCGGGTGACAGATCGTGGTTTTGCGTGGCTGACATTTGAATGCCCCAGACCATGCCGCAAATCCCCGACACGATGCCGGCCAACAGAAAATAAAGTGCAATACCTTTCATAACGTCCCCCGTTTTGGCTTGCCGATGGATCACGCCGAAGTTGCGGGATCGCATTATGGATCAAATTCGCACACCATAGACCATATCGAAAATTTATTATTTGTATTATCATCATCCATAGTATGGATTTACGAAGCTTTGATCTTAACCTTCTTCGGGTTCTGCGGGCCTTGATGGAAACCCATTCCACCACCCGCGCCGGACAGCTTATCGGCCTGTCGCAGCCTGCGGTTTCTGCGGCGCTCGGGCGGCTTAGGGAACATTTGAAAGACCCGCTGTTTGTGCGCATCGGCCCCCGGTTGGAGCCAACCGATTACGCGCTTTCGCTGGCGGAGCCGCTTCGCAATATTCTGGATGAGACACAGGCGCTGTTGTCAGGGCCGCCTGCGTTTGACCCCAAGGTGGCGCAAGACAGCTTCCGCCTGTCGGGCAGTGATTTCTTTTCCGAATTGTTAATGCCGGGTCTGGCCGCATTTCTCAGCCGGAATGCACCCGGTGTGCGGGTGCAGCTGGTCGATCTTATGCCGGGTCAACATGGCGGCAAGCTGGAAAGCCACGAGATCGATCTGGCGCTGGCACCGCATTTCGAGATCCCGAGCTGGATGGACTGGCAGCCGATATTCGAATCTCCAATGGTGATGGTCGCACGCGGCGATCATCCATGCCTCGACGGCCTGCCGGAAACATCCGCGCTGGATCTTGAGACATACTGCGCCCTTGGCCATATCCTGTTTTCACCAGAGGGAAAGTACACCGGAACCGGCGATGCTGCGCTGTCCCGTATCGGCAAAACCCGCCATGTCGTGATGAGTTTACCCGTTATGCACGGGGTGTGCAGCGCGGTGGCCAATACCGATCATCTGGCGCTTATACCGCTGCAAATGGCGGTGAAATTGGCGGCCACCCACGGCCTGGCGATACGTCCCGCGCCGATGCCGATCGAGGTTCCACTCGTCGGGATGAGCTGGCACCGACGGCACTCCACCACGCCTGCCCATCAATGGCTGCGCAATAGCATTGCCGATCTGATGGCCGCGCTGGACCAGCCCCGCGGTGCTTTGTCAGCATAGGGTCGGTCTTTTCATTTCGGGAAGGGTCCGCTACCAGCTATTTCATGAAAGAGCAGATCTATGCCATCGGCGACATTCACGGCCAATTTCACGAATTGCAGCGGGTGCTTGCCCTGATCGAACAGGATGGAGGACCGGCTGCCAGGGTCGTTTTTCTGGGGGATTACACCGACAGAGGGCCGGACAGCAAAGCGGTACTGGATCTTCTGATCGATGGTCAAACGCAAGGCCGGGATTGGCATTTCATCCTTGGCAATCATGACCGGATGTTCGCCCATTTCATGCAAGACACCCCGCGCCACGACGCACATTTGCCGATCAACCTTTACTGGCTGCATCAACGGCTTGGCGGTGACACGACACTGGCCTCCTACGGGGTAAAATTTGTGGAAACCGATCGCAAGTCAGTGGTGCATGAACAGGCCCGTGCAGCCGTGCCGCAGGCGCATGTCGATTTTCTCACAAGCCTGGATCTGTCCTATCAGAACGATGATCTGTTTCTGTGCCATGCGGGGATCAGACCGGGTGTTCCACTTGCCGATCAAACAGAACACGATCTGATATGGATCCGGCAGGAATTTCACAATGATCCGCGCCTGCACCCGAAACTGATTGTCCATGGCCACACACCGGTTGCCGAGGCCGCGCACTATGGCAATCGGATCAACCTCGACAGTGGCGCGGGTTATGGCAAACCTTTGAGTGTCGCGGTGTTTGAGGGCGCTGCCTGCTGGCTATTGACCGATCAGGGCCGTATGCCCTTGGACCCGTCTGCCTGAGGCGTGTTTGCAATCGCATCGATTGAAGGTGCGACGCCGGCAAAATCGACCGCGCTGAACACCGGAACACCTGCGCCGCGGATTTCATCCATTGCGGCGCGGCTTTGGGCATCCGGCCCCGGCCCCGGTTTGCGCAGCACCACTGCCAATACACGCCCCGGATGGCGCAGCACAGCATCCCGATAGACCATCGCATCATGTTGGCCTGTGTCCCCCATCAGAACATATCCCAGCTGCGGATTGGCCGCCATCAACACGTCAATGGCGCCACCTTTGTGATCACCATGGGTGCCGGTGACAAATTGGGTCTGGCTCAAGCCAAGATCGCGCAGGAACTTCGGACCCTTCACCAGACCCGCCAGATCAAAAATCCGGTTCAGGAAATGATGCAGGTTCCAAGGGCTGGAGCTGACATAGTAAACCGGGTTGCGGCCACCTTCCGACAGCGATTGGAGACATGTAACTGCATCCGGAAAAATGCGTCGCGTCAGGGCATTGCCGGTCAAAGAATTCCACAGATTTCGGATCAGGGAATAGGCACCGGTCTTGAGGACTGTGTCGTCGATATCTGAAATCACACCAAACCGTGCGGCGTTGTCTGGCACCAAAACCGGACATTGGGTTTGTCCGGCCTGCCCTTCGATTTGGACCGGGATGTTGATCCACCCGCATGGCTGATCGCGCGGCAGCAACAGGGTAAAGTAGCCTTCTTCGTCGCTGATCGCTTTGACCATGCCAGATTGCACGGTCACATTTGCAACCTCATCCGTAAGAAACAGTGAGAACATCTGTTTGAAATTGACCCAGCGCGATTGCATGGGTGTAGGCGCATTCCGGCGCAGGGAGGTCAGTACCCTGCCCCGCACCACAAGATGGTCGGGATTGGCGTAACCGATGTAGGGCTCGATGATCCGGCGGGGATCACGCTGGCCTTTGATCCGGTCCAACAAGCGTTCCGCCCGCCAGGCGATTGCATGGAGAGATTTCTTGATCATGACTGTTAACGCCGCAGCAGAAGAATGGATCCCTTCCGCTGCGACAATACCTCAGGTCCAGTCGAGAACAACCTTGCCAGACTGGCCTGATTTCATAGCGGCAAAACCCTGTTCAAAGTCATCGACCCCAAACCGATGGGTGATGATTGCCGAGATGTCCAAGCCGTTTTCCAGCATCGCAATCATCTTGTACCAAGTCTCAAAAATCTCGCGGCCATAGACGCCTTTGATGGTGATCGCCTTGAACACGATGCGCGACCAGTCCACAGGGCTTTTGCCCGGTGGTATACCCAGCATTGCAATGCGTCCGCCCATCGTCATCGCCTCGACCATCTGGTCCAAGGCGATCTGGTTGCCGGACATTTCGAGACCTACGTCAAACCCCTGTTTCATCTTCAGGCGCGGAATCACGTCACGCAGGTCTTCTTTGGTGACGTTGACAGGCACAACATCCGTGACCTTTTGCGCCAGTGTCAGGCGATCCTCGTTGATGTCGGTGATCACCACATGCCGCGCGCCCACATGCCGCGCAACGGCAGCGGCCATGATGCCGATAGGGCCCGCACCGGTGATCAAGACATCCTCGCCCACCAGATCAAAGCTGAGGGCGGTGTGCACAGCATTGCCCAAGGGATCAAGGATCGCACCGATGTCATCGGAAATTTCATCCGGCAGCGGTACAACGTTAAACGCGGGCAGACGCAGGTACTGCGCAAATGCCCCCTGTTCGTTCACCCCTATGCCGCGGGTTGCCGGATCAAGGTGAAACTTGCCCGCGCGGCTTTGCCGGGAGTTTTTGCCGATCAAATGCCCTTCGCCTGAACAGCGCTGTCCGATCTCAAGTCCCTCGACATTGCGGCCCAGTTCGACAATCTCTCCAGCAAATTCATGCCCTGTGATCATCGGCACAGGCACGGTTTTCTGCGCCCATTCATCCCAGTTCCAGATGTGAATATCGGTACCGCAGATGCCGGTCTTGTTGATACGGATCAAAACGTCGTCGGGGCCGATCTCTGGTACGGGCGCATGGGTCATCCAAAGCCCTTCGCGGGCATGGAGTTTGGACAGGGCTTTCATTTCATTGGTGGTCATTTGAATCCTCCCACAGATCCGTGGACAAGTATTTCAGCCCACTGTCACAGACGATCATCGCGACGGTTCCGCCGCGCTCCGGCCCGCGCAGCAGAGCGATCGCGGCGGCCAGATTGGCGCCTGCGGAATAGCCACCAAAGACCCCCTCAAGCTGCGCCAGCATTCGCGCGGCATCACGGGCCTCAGATCCGGTGACGGCCAGCGTTCCGGCGATATTGGATGCCTCAAGATGGGTAAGGTCAGCCATGGCATAGCCGCCACCCTGAATGGGATGGTTCGGGTCTGACACGGGATGGCCCGCGATCACCTCGGCACCAGCAGGTTCAACCGCATAGCAGCGCACACCCTTTGGTCCCAAGGCCTGCGCCACGCCGGCCAGTGTTCCGCCCGATCCGGCAAAATCGCAGAACGCCGTGACCGTGCCGCCAGATTGTGCCCATAGCTCTGGCCCGGTTCCGTTTTCATGCCCTGCGGGGTTGCCGGGGTCTTCGAATTGATCGGCGCGAAATGCGCCAGTTTGATCAGTGATCCGTTGCACCTCTGCATCAACCTGTTTGAGATCCGCCGCTGTCACCTGTCCGGGGATGCCGCCGGTGGCCTGCGGCACGATCACCACCTCTGCCCCCAACCCGCGCATCATCCGGGCGCGTTCGGTGGAATTGCCCGCGCTCATCACCGCTGTGAAAGGATGGCCTAGAACACCGCAGACAATCGCAAGACCCGTGCCCATGTTGCCGGAGGTCAGTTCCACGACTCGTTGACCGGGTTTGAGCCGCCCATCGGCACGGGCCGCTTCGATGATCTGCCGGGCGGCGCGGTCTTTCTTGGAATATCCGGGCAAGAGGTTGTCGAGCTTGGCCAGAATACGGCCCTCCAACCCCAGATGCGCGGTGATACGGCTCAGATCGACAAGCGGTGTATTCCCGATCACCTCGATCACAGAGGCTTTGATGTCTGTCATTTCAACACGCCGCAGGCTTTGCCTGCTGTCTCAAATGCGATCAAGGCACGGTCCAGATCATTCCGCGACAGGGCGGCGTTCATTTGGGTTCTGATCCGGGCCTGTCCGCGTGGCACCACCGGAAAAAAGAAACCGGAGACATAGACGCCCTCTTCGAACAAACGCGCCGCCATATCCTGCGCCAGCTGCGCCTCGCCCAGCATCACCGGCACAATCGGATGTTCCCCCGGAAGCAGATCAAAGCCAAGCCGTTCCAGACCGGCGCGCCAATAGGCGGTGTTTTCAAACAGCTTGGTCCGTAGATCATCGCCCTGCATCACCAGATCCAACGCCTTGATCCCCGCCGCCACGATGGACGGGGGCAGTGAATTGGAAAACAGATAGGGACGCGCGCGTTGGCGCAGCAGATCAATCACCGGCTGCGGCCCCGCGATATAACCGCCGATGGCCCCGCCCAGCGCCTTGCCCAAAGTGCCGGTCAACACATCCACATCGACACCAAAATGCGCAGGCGTACCCGCACCTTGCGGCCCCATAAAGCCGGTGGAGTGGCAATCATCAACCATCACCAGCGCCTCGTACTTTTGCGCGAGCTCGGTAATCTGGGGCAGTTTGGCCAGATATCCGTCCATTGAAAACACACCATCGGTGGCGATCATAATGAACCGTGCGCCATCTTCGCGGGCCTGTTTCAGCTGGCCTTCGAGATCATCCATATCGCTATTGGCATAGCGATAGCGTTTCGCCTTGCACAGTCGGATGCCGTCAATGATCGAAGCATGGTTCAACGCATCTGACACGATGGCATCTTCGGGACCAAGAAGAGGCTCAAAAAGACCGCCATTTGCATCAAAACAGGCGGCAAAGAGGATCGAATCGTCCTTGTTCAGAAATGCAGCAAGTTTTTGTTCCAGCTCGCGGTGAATGTCCTGCGTGCCGCAGATAAACCGCACGGAGGCCATGCCGAATCCTTTGGGATCCATCGCAGCTTCGGCCGCTTGGATGAGGTCGGGATGATCGGCCAAACCAAGGTAATTGTTGGCACAGAGATTGATCACCTTGCGATCGCCAACGGTGATCTCTCCACCCTGAGGCGAGGTGATCAAACGTTCGCGTTTCATCATACCCTCGGCGTCAATCTGCGCGAGCGTTTCGGTGATATGGTCAAGATAGGCTTGGGTCATGATGAGGCTCCTTTGCGGTTCCTCTACCATACCGGACGCGTTTCCGAAATAGTAGAAATCTACTATCACGGATTTTTTCCGTCATTCTGGAATACTAAGCATCCTGCACCACAAGAAAAGCACGTGCGGCACCGCCCTGTGCGGTCACCCGATGCCGCACATCAGCTGCATATCGGGCCGTATCGCCTTGTTCCAACCGGATTGTCGCATCGCCGCTGATCACTTCGACAACGCCGGTGATCACCGTCAGATGTTCGCGTGCACCGCGGGTGTGTGGCTGGCTGTCCAAAACGCCGCCCTCATCCATCAACAACTCATAAACCTCATGTTTCCCGGCCTCTTCGGGAGGAGAAAGGATACGAATGCGGCAGCCACTGCCCAGATTATTGATCGTCGGAACATCTGCGGCCCGCAACACTTCGATCAGATCTTTGGCAGGTGCACCGTCGAGCAGTCCGGCAAAATCCACCTGCAAGGCCCGTGTAAGGTTCCACAACGTGGCAATCGTCGGGCTGGATTCGCCGCGTTCGATCTGGCTGACCATGGAGCGGGACACTCCAGAAAGCTTGGCCACAGCATCCAGCGACAAACCCTGACTTTGCCGCGCTTCTTTTAGGCGGGCGGGCAAATGGGTTAAGATAGCGTCATCGTTTTCCGTCATGACGGACAGATGCGCTTTGCCCGCTGACAAAGTCAAGAGAGCGGGCGCCTGCCTGTGACGGTACGTCCCTCCTGACAATGATCCTTCGCCGCCCCATAATCGCGGCAACCGGGATAGGAGAGACCCATGACCAATGAGATCGTGATACTGGGCGGTGCACGGACCGCCATCGGGACATTTGGCGGCGCATTGGCCGCAACACCTCCCACAGAGTTGGGCCGAATTGTTGCCGCCGAGGCGATGCAGCGGGCAGGCGTCGCACCGGAGCAGATCGGGCATGTGGTGTTCGGCAATGTGATCAACACCGAACCGCGCGATATGTATCTGTCACGCGTTGCAGCACGGGAGGCCGGTGTGCCTGATGAGGTGCCTGCGATGAACGTGAACCGTCTTTGCGGGTCCGGGGTGCAGGCGATTGTGTCCGCGGCACAGAACCTGATGCTGGGTGATGCGGATTTTGCCCTCGCGGGCGGCTCTGAAAGCATGTCACGGTCGCCCTATATCATGCAGAACGCCCGCTGGGGCCAGAAGATGGGCGATGTGCGGACACTGGATATGATGCTTGGCACGCTCAATTGCCCGTTTGGCACGGGCCACATGGGTGTCACAGCCGAAAATGTAGCGGCGGAGCATGGCATCAGCCGCGCCGATCAGGACGGTTTTGCGCTGTCCAGTCAGGAACGGGCTGCGGCGGCCATCGCTGCCGGATACTTCAAAGAACAGATCGTGCCAGTCGACGTAAAGGTGAAGCGGGACACGGTGGCCTTTGATACGGACGAGCATCCCAAGGCCACATCAGCAGAAGCCCTGGCCGGATTGCGCCCAGCTTTTCAAAAAGACGGCAGCGTGACAGCGGGCAATGCCAGCGGCATCAACGACGGCGCCGCCGCGATGGTTCTGGCCACAGCGTCGGCCGCCGAACGCGCAGGGCTCACCCCGCGGGCACGGATCTTGGGATATGCCCATGCAGGCGTGCGCCCAGAAGTGATGGGCATCGGACCGGTGCCTGCCGTGCAGAACCTGCTGGAGCGGACCGGATTGAAAGCCGGTGACTTTGACGTGATCGAAAGCAACGAGGCTTTTGCCTCGCAGGCCCTGGCGGTGACCAAGAACCTTGGCTTTGATCCTGCCATCGTAAATCCCAATGGCGGTGCGATTGCCTTGGGTCATCCGGTCGGAGCAACCGGAGCGATCATCACGGTGAAAGCGATGTATGAGCTGGAACGTATTCAGGGCAAGCGTGCCTTGATCACCATGTGCATTGGCGGTGGTCAGGGTATCGCCATGGCCATTGAACGGATCGCTTGAGGTAAGCGCCGGGGGCTGTCTGCCCCCGGACCCCCGAGAGTATTTAGAGCCAAAAAGGGCTGGTTCAGGTCAGTGCGACCATCAGGGCGATCACACCGGAGGCAAGCGCTGCACCGCCCAGCGCAGAGAGCAGCATCCAACCGATGCGGGAGTTGCGCACTTCAGGCTGCGGGTTGCTTTGTCGTAGCAAGGCGGCCTCGACCAGACCGGGCAGGCGCGGACCAAAACGGGCGAGGACCATCGCGGTGTTGGCCAGATCATTGAGCGCGGCGCGGGGGCCGATGGATTTGGTGATGTAATCGGTGACGATGGGACTGGCGACTTCCCAGATGTTGATATGCGGATTGAGCGAGCGTGCAACCCCTTCGACGACGACCATGGTGCGTTGCAGCAAGATCAATTCGGTTCGGGTTTCCATGCCAAACCGCTCTGTCACTTCAAAGAGATAAGACAAAAGCCGCGCCATTGAGATATGGGTGGCATCCATGCCAAAGATCGGCTCCCCAACCGCGCGGAGGGCGCGGGCAAATTCGTCCACATCCTTGTCAGCAGGCACATAGCCCGCCTCGAAATGCACCTTGGCCACCCGCATGTAGTCGCGGCGGATAAATCCGTAGAGAATCTCGGCATAGACCCGGCGGGTGTATTCATCGATGTGGCCCATGATGCCAAAGTCGTAGGCGATGATATCGCCATTTGGCGCAACCTTGAGATTGCCCTGATGCATGTCGGCGTGAAAGAAGCCGTCGCGCAGCGCATGATTGAGGAACAGTTGCAGCACCCGGTCCCCCAGCACGACGCGGTCATGCCCGGCGGCATCAATCGCCGCATTGTCCCCCAGCGGCACACCATCGGCCCAACCAAGTGTCATCACCCGGCGGGCAGACAGGTTCCATTTGATGGCGGGCAGTTGGAAGCCCTGGTCTTCGGATGTATTGGCAGCAAATTCCGAGGCTGAGGCGCTTTCGAGGCGCAGATCCAGCTCGCCGCGGACAACACCGTCAAAGTGTTCGATCACATCCATCGGTCGCAAGCGTCGCGATCCGGGCGAGAACAGCTCGACCATGCGGGCGGCCAGATAGAAAGCATCAACATCCTTACGGAAGGCGCGTTCGATATTGGGACGCAGCACTTTGACCGCAACCTCTTCACCTGTGTCCGCGATGCGCGCCTTGTGGACCTGCGCGATGGAGGCCGCGGCGACAGGCTCGCTAAACTCGGAAAACATCTGATCCAGGGGCAGGCCCAGTTCACGCTCGACCTCTGCCTTAGCCTCTTCAATAGAGAACGGCGGCAGCTTGTCCTGCAACACCCGCAACTGCACGGCCAGATCATCCCCCACCACATCCGGACGCGTCGACAACACCTGGCCGAACTTGATGTAAGCCGGGCCAAGCGCCGTGAGGGCGCGGGTGGCCGGGGGCATGGACGGATCGCCTTTGTACCCCAGAAACTTGAATGGCAGGCCCAGCGCCCGCGCCACAAAGCGCAGGGCGGGCGTCGCCTCGAATGCGTCGAGCACCACGTTCATCGCGCCAGTGCGTTCAAGCGTTGCGCCCGTGCGAATTAACCGCCAGATATTGTGAGGGCCGCGCATCTCAGAGCTTCCAACCAGAATGCAGCGCCGCAATGCCCATGGTCAGGTTGCGGTACTTGGCTTGGGCAAATCCAGCGTCGCGGATCATGCCCAGAAACGTTTCCTGATCGGGGAAATTGCGGATCGATTCGACAAGATACTGATAACTGTCACGGTCATTTGCGATCACCTGCCCCATGCGCGGGATTACATTGAAGCTGTAGAGATCATAGACCTTTTGCATCGCGGGGTTGGGCAATTGGCTGAACTCAAGCACCATCAAACGGCCGCCGGGGCGCAAAACGCGGTAAGCCTCGTTCAACGCCTCTTGCGGACGGGTCACGTTTCGGATGCCAAAGCTTATGGTGTAGACGTCAAAGGTGTTGTCCTCAAAGGGCAAGGCCATTGCATCGCCAACCACCCAATCTAGGCTATCGGCCATCTGATCGGCTTCGGCGCGTTTGCGGCCCTCGACCAGCATCCCTTCTGTCAGATCGCAGACGGTCGCGTGGCCCTGGCCAGCACGTTTGAGAAACTTGAAGGACACATCACCCGTGCCACCCGCCACATCCAGCAGTTTCTGGCCGGCACGCGGGGCCAGCCAATCCATCATCGCTTCTTTCCAGATGCGGTGGATACCCATGCTCATCACATCGTTCATGACATCATATTTGTTGGCAACGTCGCTGAACAATGAACGCACCTTGCCGGCCTTTTCATCCTCGCGGATGGTTTGCGATCCGAAATGGGTTGTCTTGTCCGTCATGTCATTGTCCCGCTAGTGTCTTGGCGGAGATATAGCCTCAGTTGCGCAGATACAAACCGCCATTTGCCGCAGACCGGTGAACGCGGTCAGAAAAGGATGCCGAAATGCCCGAACTTCCCGAAGTTGAAACCGTGCGCCGGGGTTTGGCGCCGGTCATGGAAGGCAGCGTAATAACCAAGGCAGAGGTCAACCGGCCCGATCTGCGCTGGCCCTTTCCGGAACGGATGGCAGAGCGGTTGAGCGGGCAGGACATCAAGCAACTGCGGCGGCGATCCAAGTACATTCTGGTCGATCTGGGGTCGGGGGAATCACTTTTGATCCACTTGGGAATGTCCGGGCGGATGTTGATCTCCGGTGATCCATTGGGGCATTTTGTGCATGATCATCCGGCGCCGGAAAAACATGACCATGTCGTGCTTCACATGGCAAACGGCGCGCGCATAACCTTCAACGACCCGCGGCGGTTTGGCGCGATGGATCTTCTGGACACGGCAACCGCAGAACAGCACAAATTGCTGGCCTCCATCGGACCGGAACCCTTGGGCAACAGTTTTCACGAAGCGCATTTGATTTCCGCCTTGAAGGGCCGGAACATGCCGATCAAATCGGCGCTTTTGGACCAGCGGATCGTGGCCGGGCTGGGAAATATCTATGTTTGTGAGGCACTTTATCGGGCGGGCCTGCATCCGGCACGCAAGGCCGGGCGTATATCGCAGGGCCGGATTGCCGCGCTTGTTCCGATCATCAAAGAGGTGCTGGCCGAGGCGATTGAGGCGGGTGGTTCCTCTCTCAAGGACTTTCGGCAAGCGGATGGGGAATTGGGCTATTTCCAGCACAACTTTGACGTTTACGGACGCGAGGGCGCGCCTTGCAATACGCCCGATTGCCCCAAGGTCATCCAACGGATCGTGCAGTCCGGACGGTCGTCTTTCTACTGTAGTCAATGTCAAAGATAGCTTGAAACGTGATCCGCCCGTGATATGCAGAGCGACCTGAGCGCAACAACAAAGAGCATACTTGATGGCTTACGAAACGATCACGGTGGACGTGGACAATCATGTGGCATTGGTCACGCTGAACAGGCCTGATGCGCTCAATGCGCTCAACGACCAACTGATGAGCGAACTGGCCAGCGCGCTTAAGGCGGCACAAGACAACGACAAAGTGCGCTGCATTGTGATCACCGGATCGGAAAAGGCATTTGCCGCTGGGGCGGACATTGCCATGATGCGCGACAAGACCTTTGTCGAAGCCTTCACGGGGGACCTCTTCACGCCCGAATCTGAACAGATCATGCGGGTGCGCAAGCCGATCATCGCCGCTGTTTCCGGTTATGCGCTGGGCGGCGGATGCGAATTGGCAATGATGTGCGATTTCATCATCTGTTCGGAAACCGCGAAATTTGGCCAACCCGAAATCAACCTTGGTGTGGTTGCTGGCATTGGCGGCACACAGCGTCTGACCCGTCTGGTCGGCAAATCCAAAGCGATGGACATGAACCTCACCGGGCGTTTCATGGACGCGGCCGAAGCTGAACGGTCCGGCCTGGTGTCGCGGGTGGTTCCGGTGAAAAAGCTGATGGACGAGGCATTGGGCGCGGCGGGCAAGATTGCCGAGAAATCGATGATTTCCGTGATGGTCGTCAAAGAGGCCGTGAACCGCGCTTATGAAGTGCCGCTGCGCGAAGGTCTGTTGTTTGAACGGCGGGTGTTCCATTCCCTGTTTGCAACCGAAGACCAGAAAGAAGGCATGAGCGCCTTCCTCGAAAAACGCGAAGCTCAGTTCCGAGACAAGTAATTGCCGCCCCGACAAAGGGGTTTGCATTGGCGGGCTTTCTCAACTATAGCCCGCCCCAATACATGCGCGTGCAGCCCGCTCTGGCTAGAATCACCTTCCCGGAAGATCCGGCATGGGTTTGGCGTCACGTGCCGAATTTTGAATAGAACCCGAAGGTAGATCCTCATGGCAAATACACCCCAATCGAAAAAACGCGCCCGTCAGAACGAAAAGCGTTTCCAGATCAACAAAGCACGCCGTTCGCGTATCCGCACGTACCTGCGAAAAGTCGAAGAAGCGATCGCATCCGGTGACAAAGACGCGGCGTCCGCAGCCCTGCAGGCTGCACAGCCAGAACTGATGCGCGGTGTGACCAAGGGCGTGTTCCACAAAAACACAGCATCGCGGAAAATGTCCCGCCTGTCCGCGCGGGTCAAAGCGCTGGGTTAATTTTGATCTTCTGATCAAACCAGAATCAGCTAATTGATTGATTAGAAAGGCGTCGCAATGCGGCGCCTTTTTTTGCAACTTTTTTTCCCGTTATTCGCGTCAGAGATTCTTTTTGATCGATTCACGAGTCAAGTTTGAAGATATGTTGAAGCGTGCCCGTTCTCCTTGCTATTTATGTCTTGCGAGTCACTTCGCAGGGGGGACAGGCCTCTAACAATGGAAAGGTACGGGGGACGTGCCGCATTGTTTGGAGGTTGGTCAACGGCCCACCAAATTGGGGTCGTTTTAGGTCTGCCTCGGCGCTTATCGGCGCTGTGGCCCTGTCACAACAAAAGTGCGAACGGAAATGTTCGACATCCTGATGTTCATCACTCGGAACATCGATGTTTGGTATGCCCGTTCTACTCAAGGTCCGATGGACACAGGCCGATTCCGGGCGGGGTCGGAACCAAAACCTGTTTCCTGAGGGTAAAATAGGCATGTGCCCGGTTTGGTCGGTAACACATGGGCAGATAGTACGTGGGACGAATAAAAAATGACGCAGGACCAATGGGGCGCAATTAGGCAGCGACTTCTCAAAACTGTAGGGCAGAACAATTTTACAACCTGGATTGAGCCACTTGTTCCGGGTCCGGTGTCGGAAGGGATTGCAACCCTGCATGTGCCGACCAACTTTTTTGGAAACTACGTCAGCCAGAATTTCGCCGATCTGATCCTGCATGAGATCAACGCTGAAGGTGTTGAGGCATCGCGCCTGAACTTCGCCCTGGCAGCCCAATCCGGTTCGACCGCAGCCAAACCCGTCATGCCCCCTAAAAAAACCGCCGCGCCGCAGGCCGCTGCAAACTCAAATGTCTTGAACACCGCCCCGCTTGACCCGCGTTTCAGCTTTGACAATTTTGTTGTCGGCAAACCCAACGAACTGGCCCATGCCGCCGCCCGCCGCGTTGCCGAAGGTGGCCCTGTCACCTTTAACCCGCTGTTTTTGTATGGTGGTGTTGGCCTTGGTAAAACACACCTGATGCACGCCATCGCGCTTGAGTTGCAGCAGCGCAAACCGCAGATGAATGTGCTTTATCTGTCTGCCGAACAATTCATGTACAGGTTTGTTCAGGCCTTGCGTGATCGCAAGATGATGGACTTCAAAGAGATTTTTCGTTCCGTCGATGTGTTGATGGTGGACGATGTGCAATTCATCGCCGGCAAAGACAGCACGCAAGAAGAATTCTTTCACACGTTCAACGCGCTGGTGGACCAAAACAAACAGATCATTATTTCCGCCGATCGCGCCCCCGGCGAGATCAAGGATCTTGAGGACCGTGTTAAATCCCGCCTGCAATGCGGTCTGGTGGTGGATCTGCATCCCACCGATTACGAATTGCGCCTTGGCATCCTGCAAAGCAAAGTCGAGGTTCAGCGCCGCAATTATCCCGGCCTTGAGGTTGATGATGGCGTGCTGGAGTTCCTCGCGCACCGGATCAGTTCAAACGTGCGGGTTCTTGAGGGTGCACTGACACGGCTTTTCGCCTTTGCCTCACTGGTCGGGCGTGAGATCAACATGGAACTGACGCAGGACTGCCTTGCCGATGTTCTGCGCGATTCAGAGCGCAAGATCACCGTCGAAGAGATCCAGCGCAAAGTCAGCGATCACTACAACATCCGTCTGAGCGATATGATCGGCCCGAAACGCCTGCGCAGCTATGCCCGGCCCCGTCAGGTGGCGATGTATTTGTGCAAACAGATGACCAGCCGCAGCCTGCCCGAGATTGGCCGCCGCTTTGGCGGGCGCGACCATACCACCGTGATGCATGGGGTGCGCCGGATTGAAGAGTTGAAACAATCAGATGGCCAGATTGCCGAAGATCTGGAAATGCTGCGCCGCGCCCTTGAGGCGTGATCCACAAACCATGCGTGCGTGACCAAATGACAGGGGCCTTCGGGCCCCTCTTGCATTCCCTCCGCGAAACCAACAAAAGTCTTGTGAAAGCGGGGGAACAAGGTAGTTTGCCTATCCCGGCAGTCCTCAGGGAGAAGGCACATGAAATTCAGCATCGAACGCGCCGCGTTGCTCAAGGCAGTCAGCCAGGCACAATCTGTTGTTGAGCGGCGCAATACCATTCCGATCCTCGCCAATGTGCTGATTGAGGCAGAAGGCAGCGACGTGTCCTTCCGCGCCACCGATCTGGATATCGAAGTTGTCGACAAGGTTGGCGCACAGGTTGAACGTGCCGGAGCGACGACCGTGTCCGCAACGCTGCTGCATGAAATTGTCCGAAAGCTGCCGGATGGTGCATTGATCAACCTGACGGCTGACAGTGCCGCTGGGCGTCTCACGGTTGAGGCTGGCCGCTCCAACTTTAGCCTTGCCACCTTGCCGCGTGAAGATTTCCCGGTGATGGCCTCTTCTGAATATGCCTCGAACTTCAGTGCACCTGCGCCGGTGCTGCGCCGCCTATTCGACAAATCGAAATTTGCAATCTCCACCGAAGAAACGCGGTACTATCTCAATGGTGTCTACATGCACACGGCAGATTCCGCAGGTGGCAAGGTGCTGCGCTGTGTGGCGACCGATGGTCACCGGCTTGCCCGGATTGACGCAAATCTGCCCGAAGGCGCGGCCGAGATGCCCGGCGTGATTGTGCCGCGGAAAACCGTGGGTGAGCTGCGCAAACTGCTGGATGATGATGATTTGCAGGTCGCCGTGTCAGTTTCGGAAACCAAGGTGCGCTTTGCCACGCCAGAGATTACCCTGACATCCAAGGTCATTGACGGCACATTCCCCGATTACACCCGCGTCATCCCACAGGGCAACACCCGCAAGATGGAGGTTGACGCCAGCGATTTTGCGCAGGCGGTCGATCGTGTTGCCACCGTAAGCTCCGAACGGTCCCGCGCGGTAAAGTTGCAACTGGACGAAGACCGTCTGATCCTGTCGGTCAACGCCCCAGACAGTGGCGCGGCCGAAGAAGAGCTGGCAGTGGCTTACGGCGATGAACGGCTTGAGATCGGATTTAACGCCAAGTATCTGTTGGAAATCGCCAGCCAGGTGGACCGCGAGAATGCGGTGTTCCTGTTCAACTCTTCCGGCGATCCGACATTGATGCGCGAAGGCAATGACGAATCCGCTGTCTATGTCGTCATGCCGATGCGTGTGTGAGGTCCGCGGAAACTATCAGAGTTCCCGGCCATTTTCTTTGAAAGAAAATGGGGCCGCCGATGGGTAAGTTATACCTCTCCCAGCTCACGCTGTCACATTTCCGCTCGCACAAGCGGGCGGTGGTGGAGTGTGACGCACGTCCTGTCGCGATCTTTGGCCCCAATGGTGCGGGCAAAACCAACCTGATAGAAGCGGTGTCTTTGCTGTCTCCGGGGCGCGGTTTGCGCCGGGCCAGCGCCGAGGACATGACACGCAGGCCCGAAGCATTGGGGTGGAAGCTGACCGCGATACTGCATTCGCTGGATCAGGTTCATGAGATCGAAGTCTGGTCCGAAGGTGGCAATGCCCGTCAGGTGCGTATTGACGGCAAGGCCGCGCCGCAAACAGCGCTGGGGCGGATCGCCCGCGTGCTTTGGCTGATCCCCGCGATGGACCGGTTGTGGATTGAGGGGGCGGAAGGTCGAAGGCGGTTCTTGGACCGCATGACGCTGAGTTTCCTGCCCGACCACGCAGAACACGCGCTGACTTATGAAAAAGCCATGCGCGAACGGAACAGATTGCTCAAGGATATGGTGCGGGAGCCGTCATGGTACGCCGCGCTTGAACTTCGAATGGCCGAAGCGGGCGCGGCCATTCACGCAGGTCGCCTTCAGGCGCTTCAGGCCATTGCCGAGGCGCAAGACCAGGCACAAACCGCCTTTCCGGTGGCCACCCTGTCATTGGAATGTGACATGCCCGCAGAGGCGGAAGAGTTGCAGGCCGCACTTGCGGACAATCGCACCCGCGATCTGGCGGCGGGACGCACATTGATCGGACCGCACCGCGCCGATCTGTTCGGGGTTTACGCAGCCAAGGGCATTCCAGCCAAGGATTGTTCAACGGGGGAACAAAAGGCGTTGCTGGTCTCGCTGATCCTGGCCAATGCCCGGGCCTTGGCGGAAGGCTTTGGCGCGCCGCCGTTGCTCTTGCTGGATGAGGTCGCTGCACATCTGGATTCGGACCGGCAAGCCGCCCTTTACGACGAGATTTGCGGGCTTGGCGCGCAGGCGTGGATGACCGGAACCGGGGCGGAAATGTTCACCGCTCTGGGGGATCGCGCGCAGGTTCTGGAAGTCACAGAAGAGGCCGGAGAAAGCCGCGTGACCGTCGCCCGCTGACACCTTCCATCATGGCACAAAATCTTGTGCCATTTGCGTGACAACCCTCTGCAAAACCACTATAAATCGGACAAAAGAAGAAGGTTTTTCCACATGTCCGAGAATGAGCAGACGCCACAGGAATATGGCGCCGATTCCATCAAAGTTCTCAAAGGCTTAGAAGCGGTCCGTAAACGCCCCGGCATGTACATCGGTGACACCGATGATGGCTCTGGCTTGCATCATATGGTCTACGAGGTCGTGGACAACGGAATTGACGAGGCATTGGCCGGTCATGCGGACGCGGTGACGGTCACAATTCACGAAGATCTCTCTGTTTCGGTCAGCGACAACGGGCGGGGCATTCCGGTGGGTATCCACGAGGAAGAAGGCGTTTCCGCCGCCGAAGTGATCATGACTCAGCTGCACGCGGGCGGTAAATTCGACAGCAATTCCTACAAGGTCTCCGGCGGTCTGCACGGTGTTGGCGTTTCGGTTGTGAATGCGCTCTCAGACTGGCTTGAGCTGCGCATCTGGCGCGAGGGCAAAGAGCATGTCGCCCGTTTCGAGGGTGGCTTTACCACCAAGCATCTGGAGGTTGTCGGCGACACCGATCGCACCGGCACCGAAGTGCGGTTCATGGCCTCAACAGATACGTTTTCGAACCTCGAATATTCGTTTGAGACATTGGAAAAACGCCTGCGCGAGCTGGCGTTCCTGAACTCAGGTGTGCGGATCATTCTAACCGACGAGCGCCCGGCAGAGCCGTTGCGATCCGAACTCTTTTATGAGGGCGGCGTCAAAGAATTTGTTAAATATCTCGACCGGCACAAAACCTCTGTAATGCCGGAACCTATTTTTATTGTTGGCGAAAGGGACGATATCGGCGTTGAGGTCGCAATGTGGTGGAACGACAGCTATCACGAGAATGTTCTTCCTTTCACAAACAACATCCCACAGCGCGATGGCGGCACCCATATGGCGGGTTTTCGCGGGGCGCTGACACGCACAATCAACAGCTATGCCCAGTCTTCTGGCATCGCGAAAAAGGAAAAGATCAACTTTACCGGTGATGACGCACGCGAGGGTCTGACCTGTGTCTTGTCGGTCAAAGTGCCTGATCCAAAATTCAGCTCGCAAACCAAGGACAAGCTGGTGTCGTCTGAAGTCCGGCCAGCGGTTGAAGGACTGGTGAACGAAAAGCTGTCTGAATGGTTCGAAGAAAACCCCAACGAAGCACGGATCGTGGTCAGCAAGATCGTCGAAGCGGCCCATGCCCGTGAGGCTGCGCGAAAGGCCCGCGACCTGACCCGCCGCAAGACCGCGATGGATGTGAACTTCCTTGCTGGCAAACTCAAGGACTGCTCCGAAAAAGACCCTTCCAAGACCGAAGTCTTCCTTGTGGAGGGTGATTCTGCGGGAGGGTCTGCGCAAACCGGACGTGACCGCCAGACCCAAGCGATCCTGCCCCTCAAAGGTAAGATCCTGAACGTGGAACGAGCGCGATTTGACCGGATGCTGGGCTCGCAAGAGATCGGCAATCTGGTGATGGCACTTGGCACCGGCATTGGGCGGGACGAGTTCAACATCGACAAACTGCGCTATCATAAGATCGTCATCATGACGGACGCGGATGTTGACGGGGCGCACATTCGGACGCTGCTTTTGACGTTCTTTTATCGCCAGATGCCACAGTTGATCGAAAACGGGCATCTCTACATCGCACAGCCGCCACTTTACAAAGTGTCACGCGGCAAATCCGAGGTGTACCTCAAGGATCAGGCCGCGATGGATGATTACCTGATCCAGCAGGGCATTGAGGGCGCTTTGCTGCGCCAAGGCAATGGCGAAGAAATCTCTGGCGCCGATCTGGCGCGGGTTGTCGATATGGCCCGCCAGTTGCGCCGCGTGCTTGAGGCCTTCCCGACCCATTACCCCCGCCATATTCTGGAACAGGCGGCCATTGCCGGTGCCTTTGTTCCCGGCGCGGTGGACAACAACTTGCAAGGCGTGGCCGACAAGATCGCAACCCGTTTGAATCTGATCGCGCTCGAATATGAACGCGGCTGGCAGGGTCGGATCACTCAGGATCACGGTGTGCGACTGGCCCGCATTCTGCGCGGTGTCGAAGAGGTGCGCACGCTGGATGGCAAGATGCTCCGCTCTGGCGAGGCGCGGCGCTCTGGCTCCTTTACGCAGCATTTGCAGGACGTCTATGATCTTCCTGCGACCTTGGTCCGCAAAGACCGCAGCCAGCTCATCCATGGCCCGCTTGATCTGCTGAGCGCGATCCTGGCCGAAGGGGAAAAGGGCCTGTCTTTGCAGCGCTACAAGGGATTGGGTGAAATGAACCCTGATCAGCTGTGGGAAACCACGCTAGATCCGGATGCCCGTACCTTGCTGCAGGTCAAAGTCGAAGACATGGCCGAGGCCGACGATTTGTTTACCAAGCTGATGGGTGATGTCGTCGAACCACGCCGCGAGTTTATCCAGAAAAACGCGCTGAATGTGGAAAACCTGGACTTCTAGGTTTCTTGGCCGGTCGCGCAGCAATACGCTGTGCGACCTTTTTTATTTCAGCCCGTTGATCGCAATGTAACGCGACAAGTCCAAGATCAGCTGCCCCCGTGCCCGTGCAATCGCATTGGGGCCTCCTTTGGGATCAAACGTTACGCTCAGATCAAACAAGCCCGACCGTTCCCGCCCACCGTCACGAACCGCCACGAAATATTGGCCTGTGGTGCGAAACACCCCGTCGCTTGTCGCAACAAGATCGGAAAACCGCAGTTCCAGCCGTGCGGATGGAAAGGCTTCAAACGGCCAAGGTTCTGAGGCAACGGCCCTGCCGGTCATCTGGGCGAGGTTCCGGCTCAGCTCAAGTGCGACGGCCCGTTCCGGCGCATCGGCCCAGAGGATATCCGATGAACTTTTGAGAGTGCCGTCCGCAGCTTGCAGGTGGATCTCATCCGCCGCTGCATAACTGGGCAAAGACACATCGCGCACTTCCACGGATGAAAAGGCGATGCGGACTTTCTCGGTCACAGGGGGCGTGCTGACGGCAAAACGTTCTGCACTGCCGCAGGCGGCCAGCAGCAGCGTCAAACCCACAATCAAAGACCGGCGGTGAAATGTCATTTTATCGTCCCAGCAAAAGCGAATTGGGGTTACGTTCAATGGTCCGCGCCAAAGATGCAAGGGCGTCGGCGGCTTTCTGAATGTCACGCAGGGTATCTTGAGCGGAGCGGCTGATCTCTTCGCCCTTGTTGTACCCTTCAATTGTGCGGCTCGCCTGAGCAAACAGGCGGGTCAGGCGATCCACGATATTTGGCAGATCCTTGGCCGAAACCGCGATGTTGTCCGCTGCGTTACGGGCCGAAGCCAGCGTCTTGTTCACATTCTCGATCGCACCGCCCTCGCGCAATTCCTGCAAGGTGTAATTTACTTCATCCAGCGCCCGTTTCAGTGATCCGGGCAAGGCAACAGCAGCCTCCGTTCCGATCACAGCATCCGCGGATTTGGTCAGCGCGGTGAGTTCCTCCACCAGCTGGTTGAGTTCAAGCGTTTCGGCCTTGGCCGCGACGGCCTGGATTTGCTCCACCAATGCGGGCACCCCTTCGACCGAGGTCGTCACAGAATTTGCGGCGACGGTTGCGCCTTCTAACGCGGCAGAAAGACGTTCAGCGACCTGCTCGCGTTCCAATGTCGCCACCAGCGTTTCCACCCGTGTGAGCGTGGCGTTCAGGGCCACCGGGATGTTTTGCACATCATCCGAGGTCACAAGCCCCTGCAATTCGGCCAACAACAAGCGCAGATCTTGCGGCGTTTCGCGCAGGTCTTCGTCGGTGACCAAAGCCTCTGCCGAATTGAGGAACGAAATCGCACTGTTGAGCAATTCCTCGATCGGCAGATTGTTGATACGGGTGAATACCCCCTCGACGGTCGCGGCCGCGTCGGATGTTTCGCTAAAGGTTGTGGGCAGGACAGGCAATGCATCGCCATCGGCAACCAAACGGGCGGAGGGCGCATCTTCGACCATCACCAGCTCCACCTTGAGCCCGCCGGTCAGCAAACTGGCCGAAGCCAGCCGCGCACGCAGTCCGTTGCTCACACGTTCCTGCAGAAACAGCAGCGCATTTTCCGCATTAACATCGACCGGCAGACCAAGGCGGGCAGGCTGGATCGAAAGATTTACGTTCAAACGCACACGGCTGTCGCCAAACTGGTTGTAGTCAACAATACCGGACAGCGCCTCAACCTCGCCGATCTTGAGGCCGCTCAATTCAACTGGAGCACCGACCACGAGACCGGAGATATTGTCCTCAAAGATCACACTCAGCTTCAAGGGTGTAACCTCTGAAGCATTAAAGACCGAGTTTCGCGCTGTTTCCTTGTCCGGGAAAATCTCAAATACTGTGCCATCCTGAACACGGTCGCCGCCCGACACAAAGGTATCAAAGGTGATTCCCCCGCCGACCAGCGTCGCGAGAGAGGAAAAATCAATCTCGGCGCCTGCGGGGCCAAGTGTCACGCTAAAGCCGGAAGCATCCCAAAATCGGGTCGATTGGTTGACGAGTGTCCGATGCTCTTCGAAAATCAATGCCTCGACCACGGCGTAGTTGTTGCGCGGATCAATCTTTGCACGGCCCACACGGCCCACTTCGATGCCTTTATATAGGATGGGCGCATTGTCCGTCAGTTGGCCGTTGGCCGTTGTTTTGAATGCAATTTCCAGACCCGACTGACCCGGACGGATCAGCGGTGCCTCAGATGCCCCTTGAAAGAGATTGGCATAAGCGCCGACCTGATCGTCCCAGGATCCCTCGATGTATACACCGCTCAGAACCGTGCTGAGCCCGGTAATTCCTTGCGCGGTCACCTCGGGCTGGACAATCCAAAAGACCGCGCTGGCGTCAATGAAAGGTGCAACTTCCTTTTCCACACGAATTTGCGCGGTGACCTTGGACAGGGACGCAGTAAAACCGACCTTCTCAACAATGCCAACCGTCACATCGCGAAACTTCAGCTCGGTTTCTCCGGCCTGAATGCCCGCACCGTTCTCAAACTCGACCGTGATCAAGGGACCACGCTCGTTGTAAGATTGCCACGCAACCGTCAAGGCAACCAGCAACGCGAGGATCGGAATGATCCAGATCACCGATGCCCCGCTCAGGAACACCTTGCGGGCAGGCGATACAGACACATCTGGCAGGTCGTCATTCATGTATGTCTACGCCCCCATCACCGGCTGGTTTTTCTTTGGCTTGAACGTCCCAAATCAGGCGGGAATCGAAGGCCTGCGCGGACAGCATCGTGAAAATGACCGACAAAGCAAAGAACATAGCCGCAGTGCCGGGATTGATGGCGGCCAATGCCTTGAGTTGCACCAGAGACGACAAAATCGCAACCACAAAGATATCGATCATCGACCAGCGGCCGATGTATTCCACCACCTCGTAAAGGAACTGCCGCGTGTTCTTTGACACCATCGACCTGTTCTTGACGCTGAGCGCGAGAAACGCCACCGCCCAGAACTTGCCCAAGGGGATAACCACCGAGGCAAAGATGATAATCGCGGCGATGCCAAGGTTGCCGTGATGGGCAAGTTCAACCGCACCGCCGATGATTGTGCTTTCATCCACCTTAAACAGCGTTCTGGTTTGCAGCATCGGAAACAGATTTGCCGGCACGTAACAGATCAGACCCATCAACCAATAGGCCCAGACCCTTTGCAGGCTCATCGGATCGCGTGACACTAGGGCATGACCGCAGCGCGCACAGGTTTGCGTGCCCAGCGGCCACGCCTTCGAACAGCGCGTGCAGGCGACGATACCCAGATCACGGGCGCTTACGATCTTTTTGGGTGTTCCAGAGAGTTCCATACAGACCATTTACACATGAAGCTGTCCTGCGCGATCACCAGAACAACAAGAATACCAAACATCCAGAACGCCGGGCCAAATCCCACATGGGCCAGATCCGCGACCTTAACCAATGCAACGGCGCAGCCAATTGCAAAAATCTCTGCCATCGACCACGGGCGCATGGCCTCTGACAACCGAAATGCGCGGATGGCGTGGCGGGCCGGAGGTCGGTCCAGCACCACAGGCACCAGAACATAGAGCGTCAGCAACACGCGGAACAGCGGGAACAGAATAATCAACGCCGCCGTCGCCAATGACAGTATGATCATCGGCCCACCCGAGAACGCCAATGCCGCATCCAGGATTGAAACCGCATTTTTGTTGCCCGCCGCGTCGATGGTCAGAAATGGAAATATCGCCGCGCCGATAATCAGGAACAAAACAGACAAAGCCACTGCAATGATATGAAGGCCCGCATTTCTGCGCGGCGCGATCAGAACCTTGTGACAGCGCTGACATTTCGCCCGCTCACCATGCTGTGGCCGGACAAGTTGAAAAACCGCATCGCACTGCGGGCAGACAATGACCTTGTCCAAATCTATCCGGCTGTCTGTAGGCGCGTTGTCTTTCATAGGGGAAGAGTACCCGATCCTGCATAGGGGCGATACGGGAATGTGGTGTCTTTGCACGGCGAATCAAGTGACGCGGAAATGGGTCACTACAGGTTCGGACCCTATTTAGTCTCTAGGTCAGCGTCTCGATCTCTTCATCAGAAAACCCCAGCGCTTGCAGAACCTCCACTGTTTCGCCGCCCACGGCATTGGGCGCAACGATTGGCCTTGGCTGACTCCGCGAAAACCGGGGTGCAGGGGCAGATTGCACTGTTCCGCCCACATTGATCAGCGACTGCCGCAGCGCCATATGCGGGTGGTCGGGCGCTTCGGAAAATTCAAGAACCGGCGCGACACAGGCATCTGATCCTTCGAAAATTTCTGCCCATTCATCACGGTTTTTGGTGGCAAAAATATCCGCAAATCGGGCGCTCATGTCCGGCCATGTTTCACGGTCGTTTTGCGAGGTCCGCAGATTCTCGGGGAGGTTCAGTTTGTCCAACAGGATTGCATAAAATTGTGGCTCTAACGCGCCCACAGAGACATATTTTCCATCTGCACAGGTATAGCACCGATAGAAATGCGCGCCGCCATCCAGCCAGTTTGCGCCACGGTGCTGAGTCCAGAATCCCTCGGCCAGCATTCCGTGGATCAGCCCCATCATCGCGGGCACACCATCCACCATCGCCGCATCCACCACCTGACCTTTGCCAGATACGCCGCGTTCGATCACCGCGGACAGGATGCCAAAGATCAAGAACATCGTCCCACCCCCGTAGTCCGCGACCATATTCAATGGCGGCACCGGCGCTGAATCTGCTGCCCCCATGGCATGAAGCGCCCCTGTTAGAGACAGATAATTGATGTCATGGCCTGCTTTATGCGCCCAAGGCCCATCCTGACCCCAGCCCGTCATCCGCGCGTAGATCAACGCCTTGGGGCAGCTGTCCGGGCCAAGGCCCAACCGCTCCATCACGCCGGGGCGGAACCCTTCGATCAGAACATCGCTTGCGGCAATCAACCGCCGCGCTGCATCAAGACCCGCATCGGATTTGAGGTTCAGCACAACAGACTTCTTGCCGCGCCGGTTTACATCCGTTGGGTCAGCGGGCGCTGCGGCACGATCCACAGTGATCACCTCGGCCCCCATATCCGCCAACAATTGGCCTGCCAAAGGCGCAGGGCCAAGGCCGGAAAACTCAACAACCTTCAACGATGCAAGTGGACCTTGAGACATTTTGCGCTCCCGTGATGGCAATTGACCGCCAACAAATGCAAGCACCGCGCAAATAGCAAGTGCTTGCGTCAGCGATCAAACCCGTCACACTACGGCCATCGCATTCACCTAGTCGGAGACTTTGATGCCAAACCTCAAAAACATGACCCGCTTTGTTCCGTTTGTCGCGGTTGTCCTGTTGGGATTGCTCTGTCTGGTTCTGGTTTTTGCATGGTCTGTCTGGTTTCTGCTGCCGCTGGCCGTTTTGACCGTGCTGAGCCTCATGGGCATCTATGATGTTCTCCAGCCCAGCCATTCGATCCTGCGCAATTATCCTGTTCTGGGTCACATGCGCTTCTTCTTTGAGGGGATCAGGCCGGAGATCCGGCAATATCTGATCGAATCCGACCAAGACGAAGAACCCTTCAGCCGCGATGACCGGTCGCTGGTCTATCAACGGGCAAAGGGGCAGGAGGACGCGCGGCCTTTTGGGACGCGAAAACGGGTGTATGAGGCGGGATATTCTTGGGTCACCCATTCGGTGCAGCCGGTCCATATCACCAATCCCGATTTTCGGACGGTGATTGGCGGGCCGGAGTGCAAACAGCCCTATTCCGCCTCGCTCTATAATATCTCCGCGATGAGCTTTGGCTCGCTCTCCGCCAATGCCATTCAGGCGTTGAACACCGGGGCAAAGATGGGCGGTTTTGCCCATGATACCGGCGAAGGATCGGTCAGCCGTTATCACAAGGCGGGCGGCGGTGATCTGATTTATCAGGTGGCGTCGGGGTATTTCGGATGCCGGGCCGAAGATGGCAATTTTGATCCTGAAAAGTTCCGGGAAACCGCATCACTGGACCAGATCAAGATGATTGAGCTGAAGCTCAGTCAGGGGGCAAAGCCCGGACATGGCGGGCTGTTGCCTGCGTCCAAGATCAGCCCCGAGATTGCCGAGGCACGCGGGGTTCCGATGGGCAAGGACTGCGTGTCGCCTGCCGCGCATCCGGCGTTCTCTACCCCCATCGAAATGATGGAATTTATCGGCACGTTGCGGGATTTGTCAGGCGGCAAACCTGTTGGTTTCAAGCTCTGTATCGGCCACAGGCGCGAATTTATGTGCATGGTCAAAGCGATGCTAAAGACGGGCATCACGCCCGATTTCATTGTGGTGGACGGGGCCGAGGGTGGCACGGGTGCCGCGCCGGTGGAGTTCTCCAACCATGTCGGTATGCCGATGATCGAGGGGCTTACCTTTGTGCACAACACGCTGCGCGGGGCGGGCCTGCGCGACGGGATCAAGATTGGCGCGGCCGGCAAGATCGTTCATGCCTATGACATTGCCCGCGCCCTGGCCTTGGGGGCGGATTGGTGCAATTCGGCCCGTGGTTTCATGTTCGCCATCGGCTGCATCCAAGCGCAGGCCTGCCATACCAACCATTGCCCTGTCGGCGTCGCAACGCAGGACAAATTGCGGCAAAGGGCGCTGGATGTTGGCCACAAAAGCCAGCGGGTGGAGCGTTTTCACCGCAACACGATGGAGGCCCTGGCCGAGATGACCGGCGCGGCGGGTTTGCATCATCCTGATGAATTTTTGCCCCGACATCTGATGATGCGGCAGGGTGACAACAGCGTGGTCGAGGGCAACGAGGTTTATCACTATCTGCCCGTAGGGTATCTTCTGGACGACAAGGCCGAGGATTTGCAGGGCAACAAAACCCGCTGGGCCCGTGCCCGTGCAGAGAGTTTTGCGCCGGTGGATTGACCCGCGTTAATGCGGACCTGACGCAAATCGTTGCGCGGTTTGCCGTTCGGTCAGATCAAACCGGCCCAATTGCCCCGGCGGCATCACCGCATCCAACGCCTGCACAAAGTCCGGCAGCGCGTCCCGCGCGCCCACGATGGCGACACGTCCCAGCTTGTCCAATTGCGCCAAGAGGCGCTGTGACACCGCATCTGTGGCCGTGGGTTGATCAAATTGGGACGGCTCTGACAGGTCGATCACCGCATTCACTGATCCTTCATCCTCAAGATATGGATCAAGCCGCGCCTCAAGCACCTCAAGATCGCCCGCGGCGATTTTTCCTATAAGATGCAGTCGCAGTGTCTGTGGTGCCAATTCTTCAATCGCGATCATTTATGCATCCTTCCCTTGGGCCAAAGCCAGCCTTATTGGGAACAGCAAAAAATGAGGATTTCGTTTACGCGATGATGTTCTGATCTGACTGGGCGTCGATCTGCGCGTTGATCGAGCCGCCCAGAAGAACCAGAAAACTGCTGATCCAGAGCCAGATCAGCATCGCAATAACAGCACCGATGGACCCGTAGACCTGATTGTAATTACCAAAATTTGCCACGTAGAACGAAAATCCAACCGACAGGACGATCCACGAAAACACGGCCAGCACCGCGCCCGGAGACACCCAGGACACCCGCGCCCGGTGCCGGTTCAGCCCATGCCGGTACAAAAGACCGACACCGACAAACAAAACGATCAACGCTATCGACCAGCGCAACAGATCAACCAGCAGGTTGGCCAGAAATCCAAGCGGGAAGAACGCCAGAACCACCGGAATAACCACCAGTGTCAGCAACGCAACAATGCCAACCGCGACCATCGCCAACGTCACCAGCAAGGCCCGCAGGTAGTGCCGCGCAGTGTTTCTGTTGGGGCGGTTATAAACGTTGTTGAGCCCGGTCATCATCGCGCCGACACCGGCCCGTGCGGACCAAAGCGCAAACATCAGTGACAATAGCCCCGCCCATCCCAAAGTATCCGCACTGGCCGTTACCAGCGCCACCACCTGATCATTTATGATCTCGTAAACATCATCCGGCAGCAGGCCGCGCATCTCCTCCAACTGGGCCACAACCACAACAGGATCAGAGATCAGCCCAAGCAATGCAATGAGCGCGGCCAAGGCCGGAAACAACGAGAGCATCGAGAAAAACGCGACACCGGCCGCGATCAGGGCAAGGTTGTTTTCTGCAATCTGCGCAAAACTCGCCCGAAGCGCCCGCCAGAGAATACCAATGGAAAGGGGCGGACGGCTGCTCACGGCTGTCTCCTGATCTTGGTTCTATTCCGGCTCCACATCATCGCGCACCTGCCCCCATGCCACGAGGGTAAATATCATCGTTCCGCCGATAATGTTACCCGCCAAGACTGGCAGAAAGAACCCAAAGAGTGCGGGACCGACGGTTAACGACCCTTGCAGGACAAGCACGGCCATTTCCACTGATCCGGCGACGATATGGGTGAAATCCCCCGCCGCGATCAACCAGGTGAACACAAGAATCAACCAAAACGCCGATGCCGAAGCCTGAGGCAGCATCCAGACAATCAACGCCACGATGATACCGGCCGGAATGGCACGCCAGAACGACTGGCTCGCGCCCATTCCTGTGGCATGTTGGGACAGCCCCTCAATCGCTGGCATCAATTCAGGTGACAACGCTGGCGTGAATACAAACAGGGCGGCGGCGACAAATGCGCCGACAACATTCGCCCCCAGAACGATACCCCAAAGCCGCATCATACAGCCAAAGGCGTACCACGTGCGTTCCTGCATAATCGGCAGGACCGTCGTAATCGTGTTTTCCGTAAACAGCTGCATCCTGCCCATGATCACCGCCAGAAACCCAAGCGAATAACCAAGGTTCTCGATCAGGTAGCGCCCCGGGGTATCGGGCAGATAGGTACGCAAAACAGCCTCGCCCAAGACGGAGAGGCTGATCAACATACCCGCCGCAATGCCCGACCAGATCAACGACCGTTTGGTGCGTCGCAATTCCTCTTCTCCGTCCCGCCGGATCACTTCGTAGATCAGCTTGGGCGATAAAGCCGCGGCATCATTGACGGATTGCTCTTCCATTTCTTCTTCGAGTTCGGGGTCTTGGGTCTGGTTCATTTCGCAATCCTGTAATCCTCGGCAGTCTTGAACTAGCGCGGACCACCCCAAGGAAAAGACCTGATCCAAAATCGGAGGTATTGTGCATCGCTGCTGGCAGGGGGCTTGCCTTAACGTGCGATGCGGTGAACGATGCCTCCATGACAACACCACTTGCCTCCGCCATCGCCGCCAAACGTGACGATCTGATCGCACTGACCCAGGATCTGATCCGCATTCCGACGCTGAACCCGCCCGGTCAGGATTATCGCCTGATCTGCGAGTATCTGGACAAGCGGTTGTCGGCGCATGGATTTGAAACGCAACTGATCCGCGCTCATGGCACGCCGGGAGACAGCACAAAATACCCGCGCTGGAACATCATCGCACGGCGCGAGGGGCGTCATGCGGGTGACTGTGTGCATTTCAACAGCCACACGGATGTCGTCGAGGTCGGCTCAGGCTGGACCTTTGATCCCTTTGGCGCCGAGGTTTCGGATGGCAAGATCTACGGGCGCGGCACCTGCGACATGAAGGGCGGCTTGGCGGCCTCTATCATCGCGGCGGAAGCCTTTATCGAAACCCATCCCGACTTTTCCGGCGCGGTTGAGATTTCGGGCACTGCGGATGAAGAATCCGGTGGCTATGGCGGTGTCGCTTATCTGGCCGAACAGGGCTATTTCGATCCGGCCCGCGTGCAGCATGTGATCATCCCCGAACCTCTGAACAAAGATCGCATTTGTCTGGGCCATCGCGGCGGCTGGTGGGCGGAGATCGAGACAAAGGGCGAGATTGCCCATGGCTCCATGCCGTTTCTGGGCGATTGCGCCGTGCGGCACATGGGGGCAGTCCTGACCGAATTTGAAGACAAATTGTTCCCGGCGATGGCGGCCCGTTGGACAGAAATGCCCGTCGTGCCCGAGGGGGCGCGGCAATCAACCATGAATATCAATTCCATCCATGGCGGCCAGAAGGAACAGGATGATGACTTCACAGGACTGCCCGCCCATTGTGTGCCAGACAGCTGCCGTATCGTCATCGACCGCCGATTTTTGGTCGAAGAACCCTTGGACCAGGTGCGCGGCGAAGTGACCGACCTTCTCGAAGGGTTGCGCGAGACCCGCGCCGATTTCGACTATGAGCTGACCGAACTGAATTCCGTCTTGCCCTCCATGACCGACAAGGACGCGCCCGTGGTGCGGACCGTGGCAAAGGCGATTGAGGATGTGATGGGCAAACCGGCTGAATATGTTGCATCACCCGGCACCTATGATCAAAAACACATAGATCGGATCGGCAAGCTGAAAAACTGCATTGCCTATGGGCCGGGGGTTCTGGAATTGGCACATAAACCTGATGAGTGGATTGGCATCGATGATATGATCGACAGCGCCAAGGTCATGGGCGCGGCGCTGGAAACGCTCTTGCTGCCTCAGGGTTGATCGTCAAAGGCCGTTGCAGATCGGATCGCCAGACCGCTGACAATGGCCGTCATTGCCGCGCCGCGATGCATTTGCGCAGCGGGGAAGCTTTTGCGCAGGGCGTCTTCGACCACCTGCATCAGCCCTGACCCGCCCACAAAGATCAACTTGTTCACCGCCGTCGCGGGCACATCCGCCATCGCAAGCGTGGTTTGCGCTGCCTCGCCAATTTGATCTGCAAGAGGTGCAAGTTTCCTGTGCATGAAGGCGGCTGGTAAAGGCAGGGTCGCGCCTGATTTTAACATGCCCACATGGATCACCGGATCTGTCTGCGTGGGGTCATTGGCCATGATCTTGCCCGCCTCAACCGCAAAGGCCAGATCATGACCCAATTCATCCTCAAGCACCTTTTCAAGCCGCGCCAGACGTTTGGGATGCACCGCAAACCTGGCCAATTCCCGCGCGGCGCGGCGGGTGTCAGGGCCATAAAGAAACGGGATCTTCTGCCATGTTGCCAGATCATTAAAGATCGCATTCGGTGCGACATGGGTGTCATTGCCAAAGGCATGACGGATGTCGCTGCCCATGCCCAGCTGCGGCATCACTTTGGCAATGCTCAAACGTCGGTCAAAATCGGTGCCGCCGATACGCACGCCATGGCTTGCCAGAATATCAATGTCGCCGCCCTGCTTCTGCCGAAACAGCGTAAAATCCGATGTGCCGCCGCCAATATCGACCACCAGACCCAGATCACCATCCTCTAGCGCCGCCCGATTGGCTATCGCCGCCGCCTCAGGCTCATTCAGGAAACGCACATCGGAAAACCCCGCACGGGTATAGGCTTCGGTCAGATCCAGCAAAGCCTGATCATTGCGGGCCTTATCTGCGGTGTGAAACTGAACGGGCCGCCCTGACAGCGCCCGATCAAAGGATTCACCCGTCGCCGCCTCGGCGCGGCGTTTTACCTCAGCCAGAAACCGCCCGACAATGTCGATGAAATCCAGTCGTTCCCCCAGGAGCATCCGGCTTTCACGCATAAGACGGGTGCCAAGCAAGCTTTTGAGTCCGCGCATATACCGGCCCTCCTCGCCCGACAAAAGCGCCTTCGCGGCCCGCTCCCCGACCAGCATCTTCTTGGATTCAAAATCAAAAAACACTGCTGTCGGCAGGGTTTGCGCACCCTCCTCAAGGTCAATCAGCACCGGCGCGCCACCCCGGACATAGCCCGCCGCCGAATTGGATGTGCCAAAATCAATGCCCAATGTAGATGACATATCAGGCTCCCGCCCCATCAAAAGGCCGGTGCATACCTCTCCCCCTGACCAAAGGCAATCAAACCAAGGAATGCTGGCCTTGAGCACGATTCTTTTGTTAACGTTAGGTATAACCAACCGGGAGACCACCATGTTCCACCTTCGCACCATTCTGCTGGGCGCAAGTACTGCCGCCCTGATGGCAGGCACAGCCATGGCCAAAGATGACATCACCTTGGCCATGCAGCTTGAACCGCCACACCTTGATCCGACCTCTGCTGCCGCTGGGGCCATCGATTCTGTGCTTTATTCCAATGTGTTCGAGGGGCTGACCCGGTTTATGGGTGATGGCTCTGTCGTTCCGGGTTTAGCTGAATCCTGGGAAATCTCTGATGATGGGCTGACCTATACATTCAAGCTGCGCTCGGGTGTGACCTTCCATGACGGCACCACCATGGATGCCGAAGACGTGAAATTCAGCCTCGACCGCATCAACGCCGAAGACAGTGCCAATGCGCAAAAGGCGCTCTATTCTGCCATCTCAAGCGTGACAGTCATCGACCCTACAACGGTCGAGGTCAAACTGTCCGAACCCAATGGCAACATGTTGTTTAACCTCGCTTGGGGTGACGCCGTGATCGTCGCGCCCGAAAGCATTGAGAATATCAAGCAACAGCCCATCGGCACGGGCGCCTTCAAATTCGACAGCTGGTCGCAGGGCGACAAGATCGAGATCAGCCGCAACCCGGATTATTGGGGCACCCCCGCTGTGCTGTCCAAGGCCACTTTCAAATTCATCTCTGACCCGACTGCCGCTTTTGCCGCGATGATGGCCGAAGATGTCGATGTCTTCAGCGGCTTTCCCGCCCCTGAAAACCTTCCGCAGTTTGAGGCAGACCCACGTTTTCAGGTTCTGATCGGATCTACCGAAGGTGAAACAATCCTGTCGACCAACAACAAGATGCCGCCCTTTGACAACGTCAAGGTGCGGGCCGCTGTGGCCCATGCAATTGACCGTCAGGCGATCATCGACGGGGCGATGTTTGGCTATGGCACCCCAATCGGCACGCATTTTGCGCCGCACAACCCCGCCTATGTCGACCATACCGGGATGAGCAATTATGACCCCGAGCGCGCCAAGGCGCTGCTGGCCGAAGCTGGATTTCCAGACGGGTTTGAAACCACGTTGCACCTGCCACCCCCATCCTACGCCCGCCGCGGCGGTGAGATCATCGCGGCACAGCTTGCCGCTGTTGGGATCAAGGCCGAGATCAGCAATGTCGAATGGGCGCAATGGCTGGAAACCGTGTTCAAAGGCAAGAACTTTGGCCTGACCATCGTCAGCCATACGGAACCAATGGATATCGGGATCTATGCCAACCCGGACTATTACTTCCAGTACGACAACCCGGCCTTCCAAGAGCTGATGACCAAACTGAACAGCACGACCGACCCAGACATGCGCACCGCGATGCTGGGCGAGGCGCAGACCATCATCTCAAACGATTATGTGAATGGTTACCTGTTCCAACTGGCGGCCCTGTCGGTGGCCAAAGCTGGCGTTCAGGGTCTCTGGGCCAATGCACCAACGCAGGCCAACGACCTTACGGCGGTCAGCTGGTCCGAGTAATCCTTGACCCTTAGAATCCAAAAAGGCCCCGCGATTGTCGGGGCCTTTTCTTTTTGGTCACTTGCGACGGGTGACGCCATTTTCATTTTTAAACTGATACAGGTCAGCCCCTGAAACCGTCGAAACGATCAGGCCGGTGCCATAGGCGGTGATCCCCGCGATGCGGAATTCTTCTGATGGCAGGACACTTGGTACATCTACCGCATAAACCGCGCCGTCTGGCGATTGGCAGCGCACCGGTGATTTGGCATTGGCGGCAGGATAGTCGATTTTTCCAGGCATGGCTGGTGTCTGCAATCTGCCCGACGGCAGGGTCACTGAACATACGGTTCCCGCAGGAAAATCCTGAAACAGGATTGAGATTTTCGATTTGGGGTTCAGGCCCGGTGCGCTTGCCGTTGGTGCATTTGACCCACCACAAGCCGCCAGGGCAAACGCCAAAGCGGCGCCCATTACGATATTTTTCATTAGGTTTCTCTTGAACTTCTTTCTACTTTTGCGGGCATATTGCGACATTGCCTCGCCGTCAATGCAAGACAACCGCACAGCGACGCGGCGTTTCTGCCACAGCCCCGCATCAGCGCTATTTCACCTCTTGTCCTTTGAAAGATCAGATCAGACATCATGCAAATGACAAATGCCGCACCCCCTGCCCCGCAAAGCCGTCTTGCCGGTTTGGATCTTGCCAGATACCTCGCCTTTGTCGGGATGGTCATTGTGAACTTCAAGATCGCAATGGGTGCGGAAAATGATGGCGGCTGGCTCAGCCTGCTGAGCGGTGCCTTGGAAGGGCGCGCCGCAGCGACCTTTGTCGTGCTGGCGGGGATCGGCCTTGGGCTGGCGGGGCGCAAAGCCTTGGATCAAACGGTGTCTGTATCCCTGCGCCGGGCGGTGTTTTTATTGGCGATTGGCCTCATGAACATGCTGATCTTCGAGGCCGACATTCTGCATTATTACGCCTTCTACTTTCTGTTTGGGGTGTTGCTTTTGCCCCTGTCCTCCCGCACGTTGGTCTTGGCCATTCTGGCGCTCAACCTGGCCTTTGTCGCCATGGTTTTCTTGTTCGAATATGACACCGGCTGGAACTGGGAGACCTTCGCCTACGCCGATTTCTGGACGCCTGCGGGCTTTGTCCGGAACCTGTTTTTCAATGGCTGGCACCCCGTCATTCCTTGGCTTGGATTCTTGCTGTTTGGCATCGTACTCAGCCGCCTTGCCTTGTCAGAACGCCGGGCCCAGTTGGCCTTGGTGGGCCTCGGCGCTGGCGCGCTGACCTTTGCCGAAGGGGCCAGCTTCGTACTGGCAAATATGCTGGTGCCGCTCGATGCGGAGTTTGCCCTGCTGGTCACGACCGACCCGGTCCCGCCGATGCCGCTTTATAGCTTGGCGGGGTTCGGGGCTGCCTCTTTGGTGATTGGGCTGTGTCTTATGGTGGCAGGGCCGCTGGGCCGGTGGCGCATTCTTCCCTTGATCGTGCCTGCTGGGCGGCAAACACTGACTCTCTATATAGCGCATATCCTGGTGGGAATGGGCACGCTTGAGGCCATGAGTATGCTCGGTGGTCAGACCATCGCGCAAGCGGTTGGCGCAGCGCTGTTGTTCTGTCTTGGCGCGACGATCTATGCCAATATTTGGTCGCTGGTCTTCAAACGCGGCCCGATTGAGGCACTGATGCGCAAGATCGCTGTCTAACCCCCTTCAGGTCAAAGCACAGGTCGCAACAACAACTGCCGCACAACCTCTTTGACCTCTTCCCGCACATCCCCGAGGCGCGGGTTATCTTGCAACGTCGTGAACCAATGCTCTGGCGGGTTCTTGCCGCGGCGATTGCCGTCAAACCGCAAAGCCCGCAGAATAACCTCGGCCTCCGTCGGCAATGTTGCAGGCAAATCCTGCCCGTTCAAAATGCCCCAGATCCCGGTCCAGAGACGACCAACGGACCACGGATTATAGCCACCCCCGCCCAGCACAAGCAGCCTTGGCGCCATACCCATGAGCCGGCGCAGGATATCCCAATGCGCGTTGTTGCTGAGGTGCAAATGGGACAACGGATCTTCTTCGACCGCATCCGCCCCGCAAAGCAGCACGATCGCATCCGGCGCAAAAGCCTCCACGCGGGGGAGGATCAGCGCATCGCGAACAAAGGCCATTTCACTGTCGTTAAACCCGCGCGGCACCGCAATGTTGAGCGCATTTCCGCCCCCATCGTTTTCGACCGGTCCGCTGCGCGGCCATAACCGTGCCTCATGCACCGAGATCATCAGGCATTCGGGATCGCCGCCAAAGCCTGCTTCCACGCCATCGGGGTGGTGCGCATCGATGTCCACAAAGGCAATTCGCCGTATGCCAAAGCGGCGCAGGCTGAGCATCGCAAGCACGGGATCATTGAGATAGCAGAACCCGTTGGCGCGGTCCGGCATACCGTGATGGGTGCCGCCGGCAGGGTTATAGACAACACCGCCATCGCGCAGCAGCTCACCTGCAAGGATGGACCCACCCTCAGCTTTGGCCGGGCGCCGGAAAATCTCGGGGAAGACCGGATTGGTAACGCTTCCGATGTTATGGCGGGAGAGATCATCTGCGGTTGCGATCTGGTCCGCTTCGACCCGCTGCAACGCATCGATGTAATCGGCTGTGTGCCAGTTCACCAATGCCTCAGGCTTGGCGCGGGGCGATGTGATAAATTGGCCCTTAGGCAACCACCCCAAGGCCCGCGACAGATCCATCACCGTAGACACACGCGGCACCCGCAAAGGGTGCCATCGGCCATAGCTGGAGCCACGATAAATCTCATGTCCGATGAAAAGCGGGCTGTTCATGCGCCATACTTATCCCAAGCGGCAGCTCTTGCCATCAACGCAAAAAAAAGGGGCACCCCAAAGGATGCCCCAATTTGTTCAACTGTCCGTTGATTTAGCGTGTGCCGGCAGAGCCGATGGCCGCTTCGGACACCATAGCGTCAAGGTTGGTGTCGCAGGTCCGTTCGAACAGTGCCATGTCGTCATCGCTGATGGTGTTTTCATCCGCTGTCAAAGACGATTCGTTCGCTGTCGCTTCTGCGCCTGTGGCATTGCCGTTATCGCTGTCTGTCGCTTCTGCAGCTGTCACGCCGTCGCCATCGTCAGTTGCAGTGGCGCTGTCCTCCATGCTTTCACCGTCGTCGCCTGTTGCGATCTCGGCCAGTGCCATTTGGGCGACTTTCATGCGGTCCTCATCACCGAGCTCTTTCCATTCGGCACATGTCATGGATGTGCTCATATGGCCGTCTGCGAATGCAGGTGCGGACACGGTGCCCATGAGGGCGGCGATGGCAAGGGTTTTTACAGTCGTGTTCATTGTTACTCTCCAAAACTCATTAACGTCACCAAACCAACCAGCCGGCTGACATTTGGTTCCTGAAGAAGATGAAGCCTTTTATCCGAATACCCTCAAGCCGTTGTAAAATATGGCATATACCAGTCATCACGAAAACGGCATCTGCTTGGGAGGCCTGATCAACCGCTATATCAAGGCGTCAATTCACCGCGATTTCGTCAGGGCATCGCCGCCAAAGCCCTCTGGACCCGCCCCGCTCCTGCGCCTAACCTTCCCGTAATGCTACGTTATACGATCAAACGCCTGATTTCGCTGTTTATCAGCCTTGCTGTGGCGTCGATTGTGATCTTTGCCGTGATAGAGATCGCGCCGGGTGATCCGGCCTCCTTTATGCTGGGGATGAACGCACAACCTGAAACGCTGGCTGCTTTGCGCGCTGAACTGGGCCTCGATGTGCCCAAGGTGCAGCGCTACCTGACCTGGGTGGGCGGGATGCTCAGCGGTGATTTTGGCACCTCCTATACCTACCGCACCCCTGTGATGGATATGATCTCTGACCGGTTGTGGGTGTCCTTGCCACTGGCCCTTTACGCTTTGGTTCTCAGTACCGTTTTGGCCTTTCCTGCCGGAATTTACGCGGCCTCCCGCCGGGGCCAGGCGGGCGATATCGGTGTGATGGGGGCAACCCAGCTGGGCGTGGCGGTGCCAAATTTCTGGTTTGCCATGATGCTGGTGCTGATCTTTGCGATCAATTTGCGTTGGTTTGCGGCGGGAGGTTTCGTTGGGTGGGACAAAGGGCTTTGGGCCGGTCTGCATGCCCTGACCTTGCCCGCGATCGCCCTCGCCCTGCCGCAGGCCGCCATTCTTGCCCGTGTCATGCGGTCATCGCTGCTGGATGTGCTGGGCGAAGATTTCATGCGCACTGCACGGGCCAAGGGCCTGACAGCGCGGCAAGCCCTGTGGCGGCACGGGCTGCGCAATGCGTTGATTCCGGTGCTGACCATCATCGGGTTACAGTTTTCCTTCCTGCTGGCCGGATCGATCATCATTGAACAGGTGTTCTATCTGCCCGGTCTCGGGCGGCTGGTGTTTCAGTCTATTTCCGCCCGCGATCTGATCGTGGTTGAATCGGTGGTGATGCTCTTGGTCTTCTCTGTCATCACCGTCAATTTCCTAGTTGATCTGGCTTACGCCGCTGTTGATCCCCGGCTGAGGTCGCGCACATGATCCGCAATCTGATCATCGGTGGTGCGTTGTCTGCGGTGTTTGTTTGTGCCGCATTGATCAGTTTTGTCTGGACCCCTTATGACCACGCCGCCCTGGACATCGCCAACAAGCTGAAGACGCCCAATGCACTACACCTGCTGGGAACTGACCATTTTGGCCGCGATATTCTAAGCATGATCATGGTTGGCGCACGCACCTCGATTGCGGTGGCGCTGGTGGCTGTTGGCATCGGGATGGGCCTTGGCGTGCCGTTGGGCCTTTGGGCGGCAGCACGGCAAGGCACATGGCTGGATGAATTGATCATGCGCGGCAATGATCTGGTGTTTGCCTTTCCCAGTCTTGTGATTGCCATTCTGATCACCGCGATCTTTGGTGCAGGCGCGATCAATGCCATCATTGCCATTGGCATTTTTAACATCCCCGTATTTGCCCGGATCACCCGCGGCGCGGCGCTGTCGCTGTGGCAACGGGAATTTATTCTTGCGGCACGGGTTGCAGGAAAATCCGCGGCACGGATCTCTGTTGAACATATCTTGCCCAATGTGACCAATCTTCTGATTGTGCAGGGCACGATCCAGTTTTCACTGGGCATTCTGGCCGAGGCGGGGCTGAGCTATGTCGGCCTAGGTGCACAGCCTCCAACACCGTCATGGGGGCGGATGCTTGCTGATGCGCAGACCTTGGTCAGCATTGCACCGCATATGGCGCTGGTGCCGGGGTTCGCGATCATCCTGACAGTGCTGGGGCTGAACCTGATGGGGGACGGGTTGCGCGATTATCTGGACCCCAGGCTGCGGGTGGCTCGGGTATGAACCTGCTTGAGATCACCAATCTGTCCCTGTCCATTCACGCGCTCAAAATCCTGCGTGACGTGACCCTGTCGGTTGCACCCGGCGAAATTGTTGCCGTCACGGGAGAGAGCGGATCAGGCAAATCCCTGACCGCGCTGGCCACTATGCAATTGCTGCCCAAGGGCACCGAGCTCAGCGGTCACATCATGCTGGGCGATCAGGATTTGACAGAGCTGACTGAAGCGGAACTGTGCGGCATTCGCGGCAATGACATTGGCATGGTGTTTCAGGAACCGATGACCGCGCTCAACCCCGTGCAGACCATAGGCGCACAGGTGGCCGAGACCATTCGCGTGCACCACAGCAATGTTTCCCGGCAAGAGGCAGAAGCCCGCGCCGCCGAAACCCTGTCCCGTGTCGGTCTGCCCCAGGACCGTTTTCCCATGTCGCGCTATCCTCATGAGCTGAGCGGGGGTCAGCGTCAGCGGGTTGTGATCGCCATGGCCATCGCCCTGCGCCCGCGTTTGCTGATCGCGGATGAACCGACGACGGCATTGGATGTGACGACGCAAGCGCAGATATTGGCACTGCTGAAAAAACTGGCCCAAGAAGACGGCATGGGCCTGCTGATGATCACCCATGATCTGGCTGTGGTGGCCGATATGGCCGACCGGATCATCGTCATGCGTCACGGCGAAGTGGTGGAACAGGGCGAGACTCAGGCGCTTTTGCAAAACATGCGCCATCCCTACACAAAGATGTTGTTTGAAGCGTCCAGCCATCGCGTTTCACTGCCCGAACCGCCACCTCCAAAACCATTGCTTGAGGTGCGCAATGTGATCCGCGACTACCGTCTTCCGCGCACCAGCCTGTTCGGGCATCCGGGATATTTTCGGGCGGTGAACGATGTGTCTTTCACCATTCAACGCGGTGAAAGACTGGGCCTTGTTGGGGAATCGGGCTGCGGCAAGTCTACGTTGACCCGCGCCCTGCTGGGGCTCGAGCAGGTACAGGGTGGCAGCATCACCTTGAACGGTGCACCCGTTTTCAGTGGCACGCGGCCCAATCTGGACGTGCGCCGCCAGATGCAGGTGGTGTTTCAAGATCCATTCGGCAGTTTCAATCCACGGCACCGGGTTGACCGTTTGATTACCGAACCATTTCATTTGCTGCCTGATCCACCGCAGGGCGCGGCGCGCACCCGTGCGATTGACGAAGCCCTGACCGCGGTCGGCCTGACCCCCAAAGACGCCAGCAAGTACATCCATGAGTTTTCCGGCGGTCAACGGCAGCGTATCGCCATCGCCCGCGCCCTGATCATCCGGCCCGAGTTGATCTTGTTTGACGAGGCGGTCAGCGCCTTGGACGTTTCTGTAAGGGCGCAAATCTTGGACCTGCTGGCCGATCTCTGCGGCGCTTATGATCTGACCTATTTGTTCATTTCTCACGATCTGTCGGTGGTTCGCACCGTTACGGACCGGGTGTTGGTGATGAAATCGGGCGAGATTGTCGAACAGGGCCAGACCGAAGAGGTGTTTGAACGTCCGGCGCATCCCTATACGCAATCGCTGATTGCTGCCGCGCCTGTCTTGCCCGAGATCGAGCAGGCCCGCGCATGACCGACCGTATCAGCATCGCACCGGTGCCAGAACAGAACCGAGGTGTCATCGACGCCATGTCAGAAGCCTATTTCCGAGAGCTTTTGCCAGAAGGGCCGGTCTATTTTCCAAACGCGCTGGACCGTTACTGGATCGAGCCAGGCCGACATCCTTACGTGATCGAACTCAATGGCGCGCCAGTCGGTTTCGCCCTTGTGTGGAACCATAAGGATGGTTGCCATGAATTGACGGAGTTCACCATTCAACCCGCCTTTCGCAATCGCGGGATCGGGACAGAGGCCGCAACACTGATCTTTCAGGCGCTGGGCGGTGATTGGGTCTTGGGTGTCGCTGAGAATGCACCCAATGGCATGGCTTTCTGGCGGCAATGCCTCGAAAGCTGTGACGCGGTTTTCGAGATCACAGAAGGCCCACCACGCACCGCAAACCAATGCGGCAGCTATGCATTTCGGGTCGGGCGATGACCTTGCGCCCTTTCCTCCAAAACCAAAGGACATTTCCATGAAACCCGGTCCCAAGAACCTGATCACCGATGTTGCCGGTCTCTTGGTTGGCAACGCGCAGGACGATGTCCTGAAATCCGGTACAACGGTTGTCACAGCCGCCAATCCCTTTGTGGCCTCTGTGCATGTGATGGGCGGCGCACCCGGATCACGGGAAACGGATCTGCTGGCCCCAGACAAATCCGTGACAGAGGTTGAGGCGCTGGTGCTTTCGGGCGGGTCGGCCTACGGGCTTGATGCCTGTTCCGGTGTGGTTGACGGGTTGAGGGCACAGGGGCGCGGGTTTCAGGTGCGCGGCGCGGTGATCCCGCTTGTGCCGGGGGCGATCTTGTTTGATCTGCTCAATGGCGGTGAAAAAGACTGGACCGAGAACCCCTACCGCGCCCTTGGCCGCGCGGCGTTTGAAGATGCCTCGGCTGATTTTATGCTGGGCAGTTTTGGCGCAGGCACGGGCGCATTGACGGCGATGGTCAAAGGCGGGCTCGGATCGGTTTCGTTGGTTTTGCCAGATGGCAGCACAGTCGGGGCGCTCGTTGCGGCCAACCCTGTTGGCGCGGTGACCACACCCGGCGACAAACACTTTTTCGCGGCCCCCTTTGAAATCGGGGACGAGTTTGGCGCACAGGGCGTTGATCCTGCAACTGGTCTGGGTCTGCAATTGGACAGCCGCAAGATGCAGGCCATGTCACCACGTGAGAACACCACCATCGCCATCATTGCAACCGATGCCCCCCTGACCAAGGCACAATGCCAGCGGGTCGCCGTCGCCGCCCACGATGGAATTGCCCGCGCGACCGTTCCGGCCCATACGCCCCATGACGGCGATCTGGTCTTTGCCCTGAGCACTGGCACCGGCCCTGCGGTGCCTGACACCACGTTGATTGGCCATGCCGCTGCGCAATGCTTGGCCCGTGCCATTGCCCGCGCCGCCTATGAAGCGACGCCCGCCGATGGCGATCTTTTGCCCTGTTGGAGTACACTCAATGCCTGATCTGGCCCTCGATGATATCACCCTGCACTATGAAATCGATGGCAGCGGTCCTCCGATCTTGCTGCTGGCCGGGATGATGGGCGACAATGCCAGCTGGGGCGCTCTGCTCCGGCTTTTGACACCGCATTTTACGGTCATTCGCCCCGACAACCGCACCACTGGCCAGACCACCCCTTGGGATGCCCCGGTGAGCGTAGGACAAATGGCCGAAGATGCCGCCGCGCTGATGCGGCATTTGGGTCATGAGCGTTATCACGTCACCGGGCATTCGATGGGCGGACTGATGGCGATGGAATTGTCCGGCCTCGTGGGCGATGCAATGGCCTCGCTGACCATACTGGCCTCCGCGCCCGTTCGCATTCCGCGCACGATGCATGTCTTTGATACCTTGCTGGCCATTCGCCGCGCCGAGGGGGGCGAAACCCATTGGCTCAATGCCCTTTACCCTTGGGCGTTCCGGCCTGCGTTTTTTGAGAACCCGCAAAATGCCAAAATGGCGGTCGAGGCGGCGCTGGCCTATCCCCATGCCCAGACCGTCGATGCCATGGCGCATCAGATCGAAGCCTTACGCAACTTCCGCCCGCGCACCCGCGCAGGGGACATCAAAACACCAACACAGGTGATTTTTGCCGCCGAGGATCTGATGATCCCCGAGGCGGAAGGGCGCCAAGCCTTCGCCGCCATCGAGGGGGTTTCACAGATCACCCTGCCCGAGGCAGGCCATTCCATCCATTGGGACGCGCCGGAAGCCGTGGCAGAGCGGGTCATTGCCCATGCGCAGGCTCACACCGCGTCAGGCTGATTGGCAGGCGCAGCTTGCGCCAAGGCTGGCACCTCCATACAGGCCTCATGGATGCGCCTGATCGTCGGGTAGGGCTTCATATCGACCTCAAACCGCGCGTTGTTAAGGACTTGAGCGTAGAGGCACAGATCGGCCAGACCAACCGTGTCACCATGGCAGAACGTGCCGGTCTCCGGTTCTGCCGCCAGCCGTGTTTCAAGCGCCTGCATGCCCGCGCTCGCCCATTTGCGAAACCACGCCGCCTTGCCCGTTGCATCCACGCCAAATTCGGCTTCGAGATGTTTGAGAATACGCAGATTGTTCACTGGATGAATGTCCAATGCGACGATCTGCGCTAGGCTGCGCACCCGCGCCCGCGCCCAAGGATCAGATGGCAGCAACGGCGGTTCTGGATACACCTCCTCTAGCCATTCCAAAATTGCCAAGGATTGCGGCAATGCCCCCTCCGGTGTGACCAATGTGGGCACCAGACCTGACGGATTTAGCGCCAGATGTTCGGGACTGGCTTGTTCTCCCTTGAGCAGGGACAGCGGAATATAATCATAGCTCAGCCCCTTGAGATTCAGCGCCGCCCGTACCCGCACAGAGGTCGAGGACCGGAAGTAATTGTGCAATGCCAGATCCGTCATGCGCGATCTCCGATCTTGACTTCGAGGGTTCCGATGCCATCCACACCGCCGGTGATCACATCGCCGGGGGCAACCGGGCCAACGCCCGCCGGGGTGCCTGTCATGATCAGATCACCGGGGGCCAGTGTCATCGCCCGCGACAGGATCGCAACGGTTTCGCGCACCGACCAGATCAGATCGGACAAATCCGCATCCTGCCGGATCTCACCGTTCACGGACAGCCATATGCGCCCGGTTTCAACACTTGGGACATCCGCGATAGGCTTGATCGCAGAAATCGGCGCGGAGTTGTCAAAGGCTTTGCCCCAATCCCACGGGCGGCCCATCTTTTTCGCTTCGCCCTGTAGGTCGCGGCGGGTCATATCAAGGCCAACGGCTGCGCCCCAAACATGGGTCATCACATCCGCCTCGGCAATGTCAGATCCGCCTTTGCCCAGCGCAATCACCAGCTCGATCTCGTGGTGCAAATTCTCGGTCAATTTTGGGTATGGCAGGGTGAAGGGTGTGTCGATTGCGGCATCGGCTGGTTTCGTGAAAAAGAACGGCGCTTCCCGCGTTGGGTCTTTGCCCATCTCGCGGGCATGTGCCTCATAATTCCGGCCCACACAGAAAATCCGCCGCACCGGAAACCGGTCATCGGTGCTTTGCACCGCGAGGCTGGCCTGTTTCGGCGGGTTGATCACATACATCGGCTGTTCCTTTCGCAAACCCTGCGAGATGCAGGCCGCGCCACCTAAACGCAGGTCGCATAAAACCTCAATGCCGGGCGGCTCAGGTTGGGGCGGCCAGGTCCTGTAGAATGGGGCAATCGGGGCGATGATCCCCCGCGCAGGCTTCGACCAGATGCCCAAGGGTGTCACGCATCGCTGACAGCTCGGCCAGTTTGCGATCGATCTCTTTGAGGTGTTCTTTGGCGATCTGTTTCACATCTGCGCTGGCGCGGCCCTTGTCGTCGTAGAGGGCAAGCAGACTGCGACAGCTTTCCACCGGAAAACCCAGCGATCTGGCGCGGGCCAGAAACGCAAGCTTGTGCTGGTCCGTGTCACTGAACACACGGTATCCGTTGCTTTGCCGTTTGGGGCTGACCAATCCGATATCTTCGTAATAGCGGATGGTTTTTACAGGCAGACCCGTGGCTGCCCCAACCTCTTTGATGTTCATGTGACCCCTCCTGCACGTCTGAGCCGCAGTGCATTTGTCAGCACAAAGACCGATGAAAACGCCATCGCCCCGGCCGCCATCGCCGGCGACAAAAGCATTCCGAATGCAGGGTATAGCAGACCCGCGGCAACCGGAATCAACAAGATGTTATAGCCAAAAGCCCAAACCAGATTTTGCCGGATATTGCGCAGGGTCAGACGTGAGATGTCAAATGCGGCAACCACTCCGTCAAGCGTGCCGGACATCAACACAACATCCGCCGTTTCAATGGCCACATCGGTGCCGGTTCCAATGGCGATTCCCACATCAGCATGGGCCAGGACCGGCGCATCATTGATCCCATCACCGACAAAAGCCACCTGCCGGTCCGGGCCGCCAAGACCGTCCAGCGCAGTGATTTTGCCCTCTGGCAGTACCTCGGCGATCACCTTGTCGATGCCCAGCGCCCGCGCGACGGCTTGTCCTGTCTGCTCGCCATCCCCAGTGATCATGGCAACCTCGATCCCGCGAGCCTTGAGGGCCGCAATCGCATCACGGCTTTCGGCCTTGATCGGATCGGACACCGCAACCAGCGCCATCGCGCGGCTCTCTTGCGCGGCGAAAAAGACCGTCTTGCCATCCTCGGCCAAAGCTGCCGCCTCGCCTTGGAGTTCGGATATATCTATCCCGGCATCGGCCATCATCGCCGCGTTGCCGATACGGATCAGATCACCAGCAACCCGCGCCGTGACACCCTGGCCGGACAATGCGGCGAAGTCTTCGGCCAAGGGGACCGGCACGCCTTCGGCTTGCGCCGCTGATACAACCGCACGGGCGACCGGATGTTCTGACAAAGCCTCCACCGCCGCGATTTGGGATAACACGGCAGCGCGATCAAACCCCGCTGCGATGTCCAAGGCGGTCAGGCTGGGCCGCCCTTCGGTCAGTGTACCGGTCTTGTCGAAGGCAACCACGTCCACCCCACTGAGCGATTGCAAGGCATCCCCTTGCCGAAACAACACGCCAAGCTGTGCCGCCCGCCCTGTGCCGACCATGATCGAGGTGGGTGTGGCGAGCCCCATCGCGCAGGGGCAGGCAATAATCAACACCGAAACCCCTGCAACCAGGGCATGTGACACCACTGGTGCGGGCCCAAAGACGAGCCAGACCAACACCGTCAGCAAAGCAATCAGAAGAACAGCAGGGACAAACCACAGCGTCACCCGATCCACAAGCGCCTGGATCGGCAGGCGGGCATTCTGGGCCTGCTGCACCATCCGGATGATCTGCGACAGGGTTGTGTCTTGTCCGGTACGCGTCACCTCGCACGTCAGGCTACCGTTGCCATTGATGGTGCCACCTGTCAGCGGATCACCGGGCGATTTGACCACTGGCATCGGTTCACCGGTGATCATGCTTTCATCCACACTGCCAGTGCCGGATTTCACTTTTGCGTCGATGGCGATCCGCTCTCCGGGGCGGGTGCGGAAAATGTCACCGGGGCGCAGATCCTCGATGGCTGTTTCAACCCAGTCCGCGCCAGATTTGACCATGGCGGTGCGCGGTTGCAAACCAACCAGCTTTTGGATCGCACTGCCGGTCTGGCCCTTGGCGCGCGCCTCAAACCAGCGGCCAAGAAGGATCAGCGCCACAATCACCGCCGCCGCTTCGAAATATACAACTCGGCTGTCCTGCGGCAGCAAAGCGGGCAGAAACAGCGCCACGGTCGAATAGCTCCAAGCCGCGCCAGCGCCCAGCGCGACGAGGCTGTCCATGTTGGGCGCCCGGCGCAACAAGGCCCGCCCGCCCTTCACAAAGAACGCCCGCCCCGGACCAACCAGAACCAGCGACGTGAGGATAAACTGAATGATCCAGCTGGTCTGGTGCCCGATGGTGCGCCCGATGAGGTGGTGCAAAGCTGGCACCATATGCCCGCCCATTTCCAGAATGAAAACCGGAAGCGCGAGGCACATCGCAAGGATCATTGCACGTTTATGGGTCTGCGCCTCTTCGGCCTTGGTTGCGGCGCGGTCTGGCATCTGGCCCTGTTCAAGGATTGTTCCGGGATAGCCTGCCTTTTGGGACGCAGTGATCAGTTCGGCTGTGCTGACAATGCCAGGGACATAGCGCACCAATGCTGTTTCGTCGGCCAGATTGACCTGCGCCTCGACCACACCCGGAACAGCTTTCAACGCGCGGTCCAACCGTCCAACGCAAGAGGCACAGGACATGCCAGTGATCGCCAAGGTCACGGTCTGGCCAGCAGCCGGATATCCGGCGGCACCCAAAGCCGCGATCGCGTCTGCTTTGGCCCGGTCATCACGGGCCGAAAAATGGGCAGTTTCGTCTGCCAGATTGACGGTGACCGCATCAATCCCTTCTACGGATTCAAGCGCGCGCGCCGCGCGGCCGACACAGCCCCCGCAGGACATATTCATCACCGAGATCGAGATTTTTGGCTCCTGCGACATGGCCCTGCTCCTTGACTGACAGCCCAGACATAAGGGTTCCAGTCACTAGAAGGTCAAGAGGCAACTGCCGACGCTCTCAGATTTCCATCAATGCGCCGTAGTGGTCCATTCCGCGCAACAACTGTGCCTGATAGGTCGCTGCATCAATATTGGCACCGCACACCACCACACCAACCCGCTTTGCCTGCAATCTTTTGCGCAATGGCCCAAGCAGCCCTGCCATCGCGGCCCCGGCTGCGGGCTCCACGGCCAGTTTCGCCTCTTGTTGCAGTGCGACCATACCCGCGCAGATCTGATCATCGGTGACGCGCACCATATCATCCACATAGGCCGCACAGAGGGCGTGGCCCAAGGGCAATGCCATGGGCGGGCCAAGGCTGTCCGCGATGGTATCAACCTTGTCCAAGGTCACAGGCCGGCCTGCTGCCAAGGACCGCGACATGCTGTCGGCGCCGGACGGCTCCACGCCAAAAACCATGCAATCGGGCTTGTGCAACTTGACCGCCGCCGCGATGCCGCTGATCAAACCCCCACCGCCCACAGATACGACGACTGCGTCCAGATCGGGCATGTCCGTGATGAGTTCATAGCCGACCCCGGCCGTGCCAAGCGCGGTATTCACCCCTTCGAACGGGTGAATAAAGGTACGGCCCTCTTCTGCAGAAAGGCGTTCTGCTTCTGCGAATGTGGGCACTCCGGGCGCACGCAGTATCACTTCGGCGCCTTCGGCCTCGGCCCGGGCGATCCGGAAGGGGTTTGCGTTGTCTTGCATCACCACTTTCGCAGATAGGCCCGTCACGCGTGCCGCCCATGCCGCGGCAATGGCATGGTTGCCCGCACTGGCCGCTGTGATCCCCGCCACTTTGTCTGATTCTGGGATTGCCAGAGCATTGGAAAGCGCACCCCGCGCCTTGAAGGTTCCGGTGTGTTGAAAACACTCAAGCTTGAGCGCGACATGGCCGCCGCCCATCAAATGACCGATCAAGCGAGATGAAAGTTCAATCGCCGGAGTGTGGGCAATATGTGCCCGCAGTTGTTCTGTCCGCTGGCGAATACGATCTGCCGTGATCTCGCTGATATCCACGGTGGGGTCTGCTCCCATGTCCTGTCCTTTATGGTTTTGCACCCAAACCGGGCCTTCGCTAGTCTCTTTCACAAACATGGCAGTGCCCAAAAAAACCGGCAAGGCTCTGCTTGTCTTTGCTAATGTCGCTTGAAACTTGGTAAACTGCTAGCCTAACAGGCAATTGATTTATCCGGTTGCCTTGCAACCCAGGCAAGACGGCAGGCAAAAAGGACAACCGATGGCAGCGAACAACATCACCCCTGTTATTCTTTGTGGGGGATCAGGCACCCGGCTTTGGCCCGTTTCACGCAAAAGTTTTCCAAAGCAGTTTATCAATCTGATCGGCGACGGAAGCCTGTTTCAACAATCCAGTGCACGCCTGTCCGGGGCTGGATTCAACGCGCCGCTGATCGTGACCAACTCGGATTTCCGGTTTATCGCGACGCAGCAGCTGGGCGATGCGGGAATTGACCCCGGTGCCGTTCTGATCGAACCGGAGGCCCGCAATACCGCCCCGGCCCTGTTGGCCGCGGCGCTGGTTCTGGCCCAGGACAATCCGCAAGGCCTGATGCTGGCTGCTCCCTCAGATCACTACATCACGCAGGCCGATGCATTTCGCGATAGCATCAAACGTGGCTTGGACGCCGCAAGTGCGGGTCAGATCGTGACCTTTGGCATTGCGCCTGACCGCCCTGAAACCGGCTATGGTTATCTTGAGTTGGGCGAAGGCGGGCAAAACGGGGCTTTGCCGCTCAAACGGTTTGTCGAGAAACCGGAACTGGCCGAAGCAAAACGAATGTTGGCCGATGGTGGCTACCTGTGGAACGCGGGCATTTTCATGTACACTGCACAAACCCTGATTGATGCCTTCACCGCCCATGCACCGGAGATGATGGCGCATGTCACGGCATCTGTTGAAGCAGCCAAACCAGACCTTGGTTTTCTGCGCCTTGACCCTGATGCATGGGCCAAGTGTGAGGACATTTCCGTCGATTTTGCGATCATGGAGAAGGTCAGCAACCTGTCCGTTGTGGCACATGAGGGCGACTGGTCCGATCTGGGCGGCTGGGGCGCGGTGCATCTGCATGCCAAATCGGATGAAAATGGCGTCGCAACGCAGGGTGCTGCACTGGCAGTAGATTGTGCCAATACGCTGCTGCGGTCGGAAAACGATGCACAGCAACTGGTGGGGCTTGGTCTTGAAAACATCGTTGCCGTTGCAATGCCTGATGCCGTTTTGGTGGCAGACCGGAATTGCGTCGCTGATCTGGGCACCGTGGTCAAGCAAATGCGCAGAGCCAACATACCGCAAGCCGATACCTTCCCCAAGGATCATCGCCCATGGGGGTTCTTTGAATCGCTGATCGTTGGTGAGGGGTTTCAGGTCAAACGGATTGTTGTGACCCCCGGCGCAGCGCTGAGCCTGCAGAGCCACAAACACCGGTCTGAGCATTGGATCGTCGTTGTCGGCACTGCCAAGGTGACGGTTGGCCCGGATATGGACAACCTGGAAGTCAAAATGATCAACGCCAATGAATCAGTTTATATTCCATTGGGTGCGATCCACCGCATGGAGAATCCCGGCGACATTCCGATGGAGCTGATCGAGGTGCAGACAGGTGATTATCTGGGCGAAGATGACATCATCCGATATGAGGATGTCTATGCCCGTGGGCAGGGCGCCAAAGGGTAACACACCTCTGAAATTCGAGTGGATTTGACGCGCTTCCATTGATGCCAAAGCATATGGTTTGGGGAGACTTGATCTTAATCGGTCAGATCTTTGAGATAGGCACCATATTCGTTTTTCTCGAACATCTCTGCGCGTTTGGCCAGTTCATCATCGCTGATCCAGCCCTGGTCATGTGCGATCTCTTCGAGGCTACCGGTTTGGAGCCCCTGTCGCTGTGTCAGGGTCCGCACAAAGTTCCCCGCATCAAGCAGGCTGGCATGTGTGCCCGTATCAAGCCAGGCATAGCCGCGTCCCATGCGGTTGACCCGCAGTTGGCCCTTCTTGAGATACATTTCCAGCAAGGTGGTGATCTCAAGTTCGCCACGCGCAGAAGGTGTGACCTCTCGTGCCAATCGCGGCGCATCCGCATCCAGGAAATAGAGGCCGGTCACAGCATAATTTGACGGGGGTACATCCGGTTTCTCAATGATCTGGCGGGCGGTGCCGTCTGCATCAAACCCAACCACGCCATAGCGTTCCGGATCCGCAACGTGATAACCAAAAACCGTGCCACCACTTTCCTGTGCATCGGCGTCCGCCAGCAATTCGGGCAACCCATGCCCAAAAAAGATGTTGTCCCCAAGCACCATGGCAGAGGGGGCTCCATCCAGAAAATCCTCCGCCAGGATATAGGCCTGCGCCAGACCATCTGGAGATGGTTGCACGATATAGGTCAGGGAAATGCCCCATTGGCTGCCATCGCCAAGGCTGCGCTGAAACTGGGCTTGATCCTGCGGTGTGGTGATCATCGCGATTTCGCGGATACCTGCCAGCATCAGAACCGAAATCGGGTAATAAATCATCGGTTTGTCATAGATCGGCAAAAGCTGTTTCGAAATCCCGATGGTGATCGGATAAAGCCGTGTGCCAGATCCACCCGCCAGAATAATGCCTTTGCGTTGTGTCATTTGGATGCTCCGAGATCTTTGAGTATTTGGGTGAGGCTCGCGTGCCACTGTGGGCGTTCAATGCCGAAGGTCTTGTTTGTCGTGCTGCAGTCCAATCGCGAGTTGAGAGGGCGTTTGGCGGGTGTCGGGTAGCCGGATGATGGAATGTCGTGCACTGTGCAATTCAATTCGGCCTCATCAAAAATGGCGTGGGCAAAATCTGCCCAACTGCAATCGGGCGCTCCGGCGAAATGATAGGTGCCGGTCTTGTCTGGGGCATTTATCAATTGCAGGGCAATCCGGTGACAGGCGGCCGCAATATCCGTCGCTGCGGTCGGGCCACCGATCTGATCGGCCACCACATTGAGGCTGTCCCGCTCTGCCCCGAGGCGCAGCATTGTCTTGACGAAGTTTGCCCCATGGGCCGAAACCACCCATGAGGTGCGCAGAATGGCGTGAGTACAGCCCGCATCGCGCACGGCTGTTTCTCCGGCCAGTTTGCTGCGCCCATAAGCGCCCAAAGGCGCGGTCGCATCATCGGGCTGCCACGGTGTCTCGCCATCCCCTGCAAACACATAATCAGTTGAAATGTGCACCAAAGGGATGCCCAAATCGGCACAGGCGCGGGCCATTGCGCCGGGTGCCGTGGCGTTGACCAAGGTTGCTTGTGCCTCGTCTGACTCGGCTGCATCCACCGCAGTATATGCGGCGGCGTTGATCACTGCGGCGGGCTTGTGCAACCGGATCGTTTCGGCGCAAGCCATCGGATCGGTCAAATCCGCCGCATCCCGGCCAAGGCAGAGAGTATCCGGCACTTTCGCCAGTTCACGCGCCACCTGTCCGGATTTGCCAAACACTAGGATCATGGCCGTTTCTCCAAACGCCACAGCAATAGGGCCATGGCCCAGATGGCCAGCTCGAACAGAAAAGTCCAGTGCAGCATGAATGAAAGCACCCAATGGGATTGGGTGGCTGGCACTTCGGCCAGCGCATAAAGATGGTTGTCAAACGGCATCCCCCAAAGAATGCCGCCGCTGACGCTGTCCAAGACCATATGCATAAACAATGCCAGAAAGAACACGCCCCCAATGGGTAGGAGATGCCGATAAAAAAGGGCAAGAAATGGCAATACAAGCGCGGCAATCGTGGCCCAAAACAGGGGTATATGAACCCAATAGCGATGATGGTGAATGCTGGCATTATCGACGAAGTGAAACCAGAACATGTCAAGATCCGGCAGCACGGCCCCAATAAGTGCCGCTGCAAAAAATCCAGGCGCACTGGGAACCAGCCGAGCGAGAACATAACCCGATGGCAAGTGAGCGGTCAGCATAACAACCCCTTCGCCGGATCGGTGTAGATCCAGCTATCAGAGCGCATCGCACCGTTCCTCGTGGCAAGAAACCGTGATTTGGTAACTAACCGCCTCACTTGACCGTGCCCAGACGAACACCTACACCATCGCGGCCTTGCAAAGCCCGCCACCAGTCTTTGTTGTCCAGATACCACTGCACAGTCTTTTCCAGTCCTTCGGTCAGTGTCACAGAGGGCCGCCAACCTAATTCATCACGAATGCGCGCCGGATCAATGGCGTAACGCAGATCATGCCCCGCGCGGTCTTCCACAAATGTGATCTGATCGGCATAGCTGCCCGTCTTGGGCCGCTTTTCATCAAGGATCGTGCAGATAGAGCGCACCAGATCAATATTGCGGGCCTCGTTCTCGCCACCGATGTTGTAGCTGCGGCCCAACGCGCCTTTTTCCATCACCAGCAAAAGCGCATCTGCGTGGTCTTCGACAAACAGCCAATCGCGCACGTTCTCGCCCTTGCCGTAGACCGGAATGTCCTTGCCCGCCAAGGCGTTCAGGATCACCACAGGCACCAGTTTTTCAGGGAAATGGTAGGGGCCGTAATTGTTGGAACAATTGGTGAGAACCACCGGCAAGCCATATGTCTCATGCCAGGCCCGCACCAGATGGTCGCTTGAGGCCTTCGAGGCCGAGTAAGGCGAGCGCGGATCATAAGGGGTGTCTTCGGTGAACATGCCTGTCGCGCCGAGGCTTCCGAACACTTCATCAGTGGAAATGTGGTGAAACCGAAAATCTTCGGGCTTGCCGGAGCCCGCCCAATAGCTGCGTGCCGCTTCAAGCATGTTGTAGGTGCCGGTGATGTTGGTCTCGATAAAGTCACCCGGCCCATCAATGGATCGATCCACATGGGATTCTGCTGCCAAATGCATCACGCACTGCGGCTTATGCGCGGCAAACACCCGATCCAGCGCAGCCCTGTCACGGATATCTACATGTTCGAAGGAATAGAGCGGGTTATCAGACACAGGCGCGAGGTTTTCCAAACAGCCCGCATAGGTCAGCGCATCAAGATTGATCACCTCATGCCCGCGCGAGATCGCCAACCGCACCACTGCCGACCCGATAAACCCTGCACCCCCTGTGACCAGTATCTTCATGTTGCGCCCTCACAGGTGAAGGGACTGTCAAAGTCTGAAAAACCCTGCGCCTTGCTGTCTTTTTCTGACAGGATCGCGTCGCCGCTCAGCCCCCAGTCAATCGCGATATCAGGGTCATCAAAGCGCACCGCACCGTCACATTCGGGCGCGTAATAATCGCTGCATTTATAGATAATTTCGGTGTCAGGTGCCCTTGTCGCAAATCCATGCAAAAACCCTGCGGGGATCAAAAGCTGCAACCCGTTTTCAGCGGTCAGATCATAACCAACCCATTGCCCATAGGTCGCGCTGCCTTTGCGCACGTCAACCGCAACATCAAACAATGCCCCACGTCCGCAACGAACAAGCTTTGCCTGTGCATGTGGCGGCGATTGAAAATGTAGCCCGCGCACTGTGTTCACCGCAGAGGATAGCGAATGATTGTCCTGCACAAAATCCAGATCAATCCCATGGTCTGCCATCTTGCGGCGGTTCCAGCTTTCGCTAAAAAATCCACGTTCATCGCCAAACCTCGGTGGGCTTAGCAACAGCACGCCGGAAAGTTTGGTCTGGGTCACAAAATCCACGCAATCGCTCCGTCACTTTTGGTCATCATGGGCGTAGCAAGCACCCGACCGAAAGTCACGGATCGATTGAGAAACGCGGTGTTTCTATTCTTGGCTGTCGCTTTCAAGAATCTCTTTGAGAATATCTTCATCGCTCAGATGCGCGGGCACCCTGATCCGTCCGATCCCCGGCAAGACAGTTTCACGGTACGCGATCTCGGAGACGATCTTTTTCTGTTTTGGTCGCTTTGCCATATTACTTTCCCATTGTCGCAAGGGTGAAGAGCCGGTTGCTGCCGACCCGGTTTTCGATAAACATTTTTGGCACGGCACCGGTGGTATCGATGGACAGGCTGATCTCTCCATCCGGGCCGGTTGTTCCGGTCAACGGCCCTGTCAGATAGTTGATGCTGCCTGCCGGGTTGGCGAACATTTCCCCAAAGTTGGTCGCGTTCACCAAGGTGCCCGTCACTGCAAACAGGTAAAACCGTGCAGCGATATTGATGCTCAGCCACATCAGGATCCGCGATGGGTTTGACCAGGGGATATCAAATGACCACGCTGTATCGTCCAGAATGAACACATCCTCGAAAAACTGCTGGCCGCTGTTAATCTGCACGGCGCCAGATGAGCTTTCAATGCTCAACCCTGTGTGAAACGTGCTGCCGTCCGGGCTGACCTTGATCGAGAAATCGTCATTGCCTGCGGTCCCCATTTCCGCACGTCCCGAGAACCCGGTTTGAAACAGCAGACTGGCGGTATCTGCCGCAGAGTCTTTGTTGAGTTTCAACTGATGGCCGCCACCATCATGGGTGAGCAATGTCGCATCCGCCGCGACTGACAGACGATTGGTTGCATTGGCCGTCGTCCCGACCCCGACCATCGGGAGGTTCTGAAAATCCAGCGCTGGAATGGCATCAACCCAGAGCGCCCCATCAAAGCGCAATTGGGTTCCAGTGGTGACCAAATCTGCGCGCCACCCTGTTCGCGGGGTAAAAAAGACCCATGCCGCATCGGCCCAGACCGCTATCGCATGGTCCTGTCCCGCCCATGCCCCCGTCGCGGAGGCACCAACAAGATACCGGTCTCCCTGTGCAGGGCCGGCGGGCGGTGCCGTTAAACCCGCATCAAGCACGGCAAGCTGCGTCACCGCATCCAGAATGCGCAGCGCCTCATTGTGGGTGACGTGTTTTTGCGCCTGCGCCGGTTGGATATAGGGCAGGGACAAAACCGGAGTTTGCTCTGACATGGACGCTCCTTCTGGGTTGCCAAAAACGTGAATGCAGCGGACCCTGTTGCAATCCTGTAAACAATTTCTGCGGCGTCGGTCTGTTGCCGCCAATTTGAGGCAACAGCAGGCCTTTAAACTTCGCTGGAAAAACCAAAAGATTGCCACAATCGCGGCCCCGCAGAATCCGGTTTTGCCTGCCATCCAAACCTGCAAAGCATGCGAGGTGTTTCATGGTCAGAGCGGTTTTTTCGGTGCAAGGCACTCTGAGCGGCGCGGAGGAAAATGCGTTGGTCGGGATTAACGACTTGCTGGTCGTGCCGGGTTCCGACGGCGGCACATTGTACACCTCAACCCGAGGAGACGGGTGGCTCAGCGCGTTCGACATCGGCGATGGTGCGGGACAAACAACGCTGGAAGGGCATTGGCGGATCGCCCCACAATACTTGCAACTCGAAACCACCGATCTGGTGCTGAAAGGCCCAGATCAGCTGTTTATGGCCGGATTAAACAGCACGGATTTACAGGGTGTGACACTGGATGCGGGCCGGGCCGGCAGCCCGTTTGCCGCTTCCACGACCATGGCATCGCAGGACATCAGCGCCCGATACTTTAGCGAATTGGCGGTAGAGAACACGGGCCAATCCGGGCTCGCCGCCCTTCGCGGCGGGGGTATTGTTCAGGTTTCCTTTGGCGCGGGCGGGCAGTTTGTAACAAAAGAGATTGATGTCTCTTCCGCGTTGAATACGGCCCGCGCATCTGATGTCTTGATCAGCAGCCACAATGGCCAAACCTACGCTTTTGCCAGCTATGGTGCCGAGGACAGCGTAAGCATGTTCAAAAAAGCGCCAGACGGATCCTTCGATCATATCTCAAACATCGACACTCAGGATGGCTTGTGGGTGGACCGGCCCAGTGCATTGGCAGTGACCACTGCAGCGGACGGCGGGCTCTATCTGGTGAGCGCCGCGTCCGGCAGTCACTCTCTTTCGGTCATGGCCATATCCCCGGACGGCATGACGCCCGTTGATCAGGTGCTGGACAGCAGCGAAACCCGTTTTGCAAATGTGTCTCACGTGACAAGTATAACCATCGGTGCACAGGATTTCGTGCTGGCCGCAGGATCAGATGCCGGGGTCAGCCTGTTCGCGATGCTGCCGGGCGGGCGGCTCCAACATCTGCAAAGCATGGAAGCCACTGCCGATGCGCCACTGAACGGCATTACCGCGCTTGAGGCACTGGCCACATCCGATGGCATTCGCATCTGGGCCTCGACCGAAGCTGCACCATTCTTGTCGGAATTCTCCGTTGACTTGCAAGACCTCGGGATCAGCATAGCAGCCAGCAACAGCGGTGGGCTCCTGAACGGATCACGCGCGGACGACATCCTCAGCGGCAGTGCAAGCGCAGATCAGATCCATGGCGGCGACGGCAATGATTTGATCTGGGACGGTGCAGGCACCGATGACATGCGCGGTGGCGGCGGAAGCGATACGTTCATTTTGACGGCAGATGACACGCGGGACCGGATCCTTGATTTTCAATCGGGCACCGACCGCATCGACATCTCCGCATTCAGCCAGATGAGCGGCATCGGCGCCACGAGCATCTCGTCGCGGTCCTATGGCGCCGACTTACGGATCGGTGACGACGTCACCGAAATTCACAGCGCAACCGGTGTTGCCCTTGATGCCGACGACTTTGATTTTGGCAACCTGATCACCGGGGATCGCATCGAAACCGACCCTGGCCACTATCCGGGGGCGACAACCCCGCCACGTACAGACCCGGCGCCTGCCTCAGATCCGGCACCCGAACCGCAACCCTCAAACACTTCCGACTGGCAGGCGGCGCCCGAATTTGAGTTGGACCGTGGCGGCGCAGATCAGATCGGAACCGAACGCGGCGAGGCAATGTATCGGTTTGGCTCTGACGATCGGCTCTTGGGTGGGGGCGGCAATGACACCATTCAGGCAGGCGCAGGCAATGACAGCGTCACGGGAGATGCGGGAAATGACGAAATACACGGGGGTGGCGATCATGATCTGCTGATTGGTGCAGGCGGTTTTGACACGATCAATGGCGGCGATGGCGACGATACGATCTGCGGTGACGGTCATGCAGACTCCCTCAACGGTGGTGACGGACAAGACGTGATCTTGGGCGGTGATGGATTTGACCAGATCAATGGAGGCGCCGGAGCAGATCGCGTTTGGGCCGGCGCAGCACCAGACCGCGTTTATGGCGGCGATGGCGATGATTGGCTCAGCGCGGGCAGCAACTTCGGCACCTCGGTCGATGGTATTTGGGGCGAGGCCGGCAATGATACGTTGTTTGGAAATGCAGGGTTTGACTATCTCAATGGCGGAGATGGTGACGATTTGCTGGATGGTGGTCATCAAGCCGATAATCTTTATGGCGAGGCGGGCAATGATACCTTGATCGGAGACCAGGGGTTTGATCGCCTGTTTGGCGGCGACGGGGATGATCTGTTGTCCGGGGGACAGATGGGGGACGCATTGTTTGGAGACGCAGGCAATGACACCCTTGATGGCGGCGCAGACAATGACCGATTTTTTGGCGGCACGGGCGACGATCTTTTGCTGGGCGGGGCTGGCGTGGATACGCTGCAAGGTGGCGCCGGTTTTGACACCCTCGAAGGTGGTGCAGGAGACGATCTGCTCTTTGGCAATTTTAACGCCGATCATTTTGTCTTTGCCGATGGCCATGGCCACGACCGTGTGGCCGATTTTGAAACACAAAACGATCAAGAGGTGTTGGATCTGTCCGGCGTGACCACACTGAACAGCTTTGCTGATGTGATGAACGTTGCGCGGCAATCAGGTTGGGATGTCGTGATCGACACGTCGCCAAGCTCATCCATCCGGTTGATCAAGACCGACCTGCAAGACCTCAGCGAAGATGATATCGTGTTCTAGTGGTTGCCCGCCTTGCTGAGAGCCTGCTCAATCAGACCCTCCAGCGCTGCGGCTTGTGTATCGAAATCGGTGACGGCACAAGGCGCCATATGGGCGGGATGCGCGGCAATCGCATCGGTGATCTGACGGCGCAGCGGCGCAGGATCCGGTCCGATTGGTATCAAATCTTCCTGCGCAATATAGCCGTGTTCTGTGCTGCCACCGCTGTCTGTCTGGATCACACGCACACCCCGCACAAGCGCTTCGCGGATGACCAGTCCGAAGGTTTCCTTCCATTGCGAGATAAACAACAGGACGTCGATCTTGGAATAAAACCCATCCATTTCGTCTTGTGTAAATCTTGGGTGAACTTCCCATTCCCCCGGCAAGCCCGAAAAATCATGCCCCTGCCACCAAGAGCCATCCATGCTTCCGTCAACCACAATCACCCGGAAATCCGTTTCTGACAGGCCGGCAAAGGCATCCTTGATCAATGGCCATCCCTTGATCTGGGAGGGGCCCCCAACGAACCCAAAGACAAGTCGGCGATCTTGGCGTCTGCGGACGCTCTGCTTTTTCGCAAAAGTCTTGTCCGGCAGGCGTATACCGTTTTCCCAAACCACGCCCCGACCGGTCGCAAATCCGGAATTTTCGCACAGCCCTTTTGCAAATTGGCTGGGATAGGTCACGATCTCCACCAGACCGCCCATGGTTTGCAGATGTTCAAACCGGGTTCTCGCCGCCCAATAGTTTTCAACACATCCCTTGCACTGCGTGATTTTGACGGGATGCTGACCACAATAGGTTTGATCCATTTGGATCATGAACTGACGCTCACAGATCCACCAAAAATCATGCACGCTCAGGATCACGGGCACATCTTGATCCCGCGCGGCGGTTATCACACCTGTTCCAAGATCCTGAAGGCAATGTGCATGAACCAGATCAGGGTCCAGTATATAGATCAATTCCGCAACCCGGGCCGTGATGCCCGGATTGTCGTAGGCCGCACCATAGCTTCGCCCCTCCGGCACATTGATTTGATAGTTAACGATACCGTCGACTTCTGTTTTCAGCACAGCATAATCGGCGATCCCGGCCCGGCAGCAGAGCGATACGGCCGTGACCTGAAATCCACCCCGCCGGATCAAGGCATGCGCAACTTCTTGAGCAACAATCGTTGCGCCGCCGTAGGAATGTGGGGCAAAAAAAACATTGGCGACCAGGATATGGCGCATTTTCAACCTTCCACCCAACGAACAAGCTCCGGCGAGATGATGTGTGGCTCTGCTTTTCCGCTCCAATGGGTTTCGATGTCCTTGCGGGCAGTGCGGCCCAGGTTTCTCGTATAGGTGAGGTCTTGTGCCAATACCTCCAAAGCCTCGGTCCAACGCAGATCAGCCCCAACAATCAGCCCCGTTTCACCGTGGCGCACAACGGCGGCGAGATCACCAATACTGCCCACAATCGAAGGCACCGCCACAGCCGCAGCATCCAGAACCCGCACCGCAGATTTGCATCCGTTGAAAACATCATCACTCAATGGCATCACTGCACAATCCGCACACGCAAGCGCATTCAGATAAGCGCCGTAATCCGTGAATTTGAACCGCTCAATCTGCTTGTCCAACCCTTTTGGCAGTATCTTGGAATCGACGTGCCCCATCAGCATCAGCCGCCGCTTTGGATCCGCCTGAACGAATGCCGACAAGCCTTGCAGGATCTCCGCAAGATCCATTTCGTGCCCTAGTGACCCGCTTGCGAATGCCACACGAAAACACCCATCATCTGGCCGGTCGGTTTGCATTGCCCTGGCCCCGTTGGTCAGAGTTTGGCAATCCGCAAAATTGCGCCGCAAGTAGGTAGGTCTTGGAGAATAAAGCCCTGAATGGGCGATCATACCGGGTGTCGAAACCGACAGAACATCAGCGCCGTTCATCATGCTCAGGTATTTTGGCGCTTCATTGAGAAAATGGGTCTTTAGAGACGGATCAACCGCAGCCATATTTCCGTAAGTGCCATAGGCCGACACCGAAAAAAGCGGATCGTCCAGATCATACAACACCGGCAGTCGCAGACGCCGCGCCTCATAGCGCAGCATCTGGGTTACGTCGGTGGTTTTCAGACGGTATTCAAACAGATGCGTCGCCTGTTGCAGGATCGAGGTGGCGCGGGGAATGTCCTCATAGTGGGCATATGTAAACTCGACCCCACGCGCCTGCCAGAACGTCGCCAGCTGTTCCACACGGTATTTGCGACATTGCGGCAGGTTCAGATCGCCGATCAATGCAATCTGTCTGCGGCGTTGAAGAACGGCCGGTGTTGCACTGATGTGAAAGCCATTGTGCTGTGCCAGTTCCTGCCAGACCGGGCCAAGGTATAATGCTGATGGATCAACGCGGTGATCGGAGCTGGGAGCAACCGTGCTTGGCCCCTGACCGCGCAGTCGGCGGATCACATATCGCCAGGCCTTGCCCAACGCGCAAGCAAAGCCGTCCTGACGAGCGGTTGTGGAGAAACGCCTGATTAACATTTGCCAAGTTCTTGGCACCATTCCAAAGTCGCTCCGAATAAACCTTTGAAATGTTAATACTTTGCTTACCCTTAACGATCTATGAATCTCAGGTGTCTTCTTTAACCAATGGTTTTTTTGTGCCTGCTATCACTCCCGACATGACCAATACCGTAACCATTCTGATGGGCGTTCTGAACGGGGCAAAGTGGCTGCAGCCACAGCTCGATAGTATTTCAGAACAAGATCACGAGGACTGGGTCTTGCGGTTCAGCGATGATGGATCAACGGATCTTAGCAGCCAGATCATCCGCGGCTTTTCTGACCGGTTCCCCACGCGGATTCATTGCGGTCATGGGCCAAGAACAGGCTTTGGCGACAACTATATGCGTCTGATCCGTAATCTACCTGAAAAGGCGGGATACACCGCCTTTGCTGACCAAGACGATGTCTGGAGCAGGGAAAAACTGGGGCGGGCTATTGCCGCACTTTCTGGGTTTGAAGAAACACCAACATTGTACTGCGGACAGCGCTGGCTTTGGTATCCCAAGGCGGATCGCCGCATCAAATCATCTCGTCCCAATCGGGATTTTGAGTTTCGGAATGCCTTGATTGAGAATGTCGCAGCGGGCAACACCGTCATGTTAAATCCCGCCGCCACGCGGTTGGCGCGGCAGGCCTCACGCATGATAACACAACCGGTTTTTGCACATGACTGGTGGCTCTACCAATTGATCACAGGGGCCGGCGGCAAAGTGGTTTATGATAGCGGACCGCCCTGCATTCTCTATCGGCAGCACAGCGCAAATGCGATCGGGGCGGGTCATGGCATGTCCGCGCAGATCAAGCGCAAGACGGGTGTTCTCAAGGGCAATTTCGCCATGCGCATCCAGCAAAACCTTGCCGTGCTCGGGCAGATAAGATCGCTTTTGACAGAGGAGGCGCGCCATGATCTGCGCCGTTTCGAACTGGCCCGCACAGCTGCGTTGCAGCAGCGGTTGTTGCTGTTGAACGAAGTCCGGCCCTATCGGCAAACTCCGGTCGGGACACTTGGGTTTTGGGGGGCCGCCAGCCTTGGCCAAATCTGAGAAATGCCCTCATGTGGTTCTGGTTGGCGGCTGCGGGTATCGGTCCGGCGTACCTGAACATATTCTGCATATCGTGAAAACCATGAAAGGCCGGGCCCGCATCACAATTGTCAGCGAGACGGATCAGGGCGGTTATACCGAGGCGCGGGCGCTAGGCGCAGCACATCACGCCATTCCCGGATTGGCCTCTGGACTGTCGCCACTGCGCCATTTTCGGGCCTGCCGTGACCTGCTGAGGCTTTTGCGGGAACAACCGGCAACGCTGGTTTGGGTGCATGCGCGGCTGGCTGTTCTGCTGTGCCGGATCGCACTGGTGCTCAGGGTTTGGCGGCCCGCCCATCCGGTTTTGTTTACTTTTCACGGCTTGCCCTTTGATCGGGGTCACCGTGCGATTCTGCGCTGGTGCTCTTCGCTGGTAGAGCGCTGTGTCTTGCGCTTTTCGCCGCCTTTGGATCTGGTTTTCCTAAGCAACCGGATGCGGGCATCGACGATTTTGCATTTGGGGGATTCTATTGCGACGCGACACCGCCTTCACGTGTTGGCAAACTGCTCTGATCTGGGGCAATTGCCACCTATTAAACGCACGGCGGGTGGCAATATCGTGATGACCGGGCGGGCCTGTTATCAAAAGGACTATGGCACTGCTTTAGAGGTTTTTTCTGCCTTACCGGACCGTTTTACGCTCACCCTTGCAGGGGTTGGCACGCAGTCGCCGCGCTTCCAGAGAAAGATTGAGAAAAGCTTGCCCAGAGCGACGTTCAAACGCATCACCTTTTGCGGCCCGGTTCGGAATGTTCGGCCCTTGCTGGCTGCGGCTGACGCATTCTTGTTGACCTCGCGCTACGAAGGGTTGCCCATCGGCGCACTTGAAGCGTTTGAAATGGGGTTGCCGCTGATCCTGAAGGACTTTGAGGGAGCGAAGGAACTGGCTGCCAGGCACCCTTTCGCGATGGTGACTTCGTTTTGCGATCTAAAGGCAGATCGCGATCAGATCTTGGCCCTGCTCGCGGATTATCAGGAACAAACGCCGATCAGCCGTGCGGCGGTGCAGCACGCATGGTCACAATCCTTCTCTCCTAAGATCTTTCAGCATCAGCTTTATCAACTGCTTGAGGAATGCGGGGTGTCCATTCCCCCTATTGAGGGCGCGCCAGATTGTATTCGTGATGTTCAAGCGCCGCATCAATATCACGGTAGAAGGTCAATTTGCCCTGCTCCAACACCGCAGCCATGCTACACAGACGTCGAACCATCGGCGCGGAGTGAGTGACCACGATCGCCCCGGCTGTTTCGCGCCGCTTGTCAAACACCTGCACACTTTTGTGACGGAATGCCCCGTCCCCAACTGAGGTCACTTCGTCCACAAGGTAAGTGTCGAATGGTATGCCCATGGAAACACCAAAGGACAGCCGGGATTTCATGCCTGCCGAATAGGTGCGGAAGGGCATTCTGAAATGCCCGCCGAGTTCTACAAAGTCTTCGACAAAATCCACCAATGCATCACTGTCTACACCATAAAGCCGTGCGACAAATCGGGTGTTCTGCACACCTGTGAGATCTGGATGAAAGGAGCCCGCGAACCCCACCGGATAAGAGATTGTTCCCGTAGATTGGACAAAGCCACTGCTTGGCCGGATGGTGCCGGAAATCAACCTGAGCAAGGTGCTTTTCCCGGCACCATTCCGGCCCAGAAGCGCGACCGAAACCCCGGTTGGAAACATCGCAGTCAGGTTGTCGACAATTACCTTGCGGCCATGCCGTGTTCGAAAAGACTTGCAAAGATTCTCGAGCCGCACCATCGCACATCACCGCCGGTCGCGCAGGCTGTAGTAGATCAGACAAAAAATCGACCAGACAAAAAATGAAAAGAGGGTCTGCAGTCCCAACAACTTGGCCCGCTCCGGAAACTCCGCTCTTTCGGCCAATGTTGGTTTGACATGCGCGGCCAGATACCGGCTTTGCCGTCGTACCTCGGCCTGCGCGGAATCATGGGCGCCCAAGGCAGCGGTATAGGCCGTTTCCGCAAATTCCCGATCTACGATGAGACCTTCATATTCCCCAACAAGGGTCGCAAAGGCCGCGTCGCCATTCCCCTCAACTCCCAATCCCAGCTTGCGCCGCTCGGATGCGATGCGTCCGTTGATTACATCAATGCGGCGTCTGGCCTGTGCAATGCGCGGATCATTGTCGCGCGTCGTGTCTTGCAACAAATCAAATTCGATCAAGGCATCGGCGAGTTGCTGTTGCAGGGTAACGAGCAGACCCATCTGATTTTGTGTATCGATACTCGGATCGACAATCTGGGTCCGGTTGCGGAATTGGGTCAATGCGCGGCGTGCGGTTTTGAGGCGTTCGACCGCGTTCTGAAGCTCCTCGCGGGTGTACCTGATCGAATCTTCCTGCGCGATATCCGACAGGCTGTTGATCATTGCGGCGCATTCATCCAGCACCGCCTGAGCAACACGTCGGGCGTCCTGGGGATCAAAAGCACGCACTTCCAGATCAATCAGTCCCGTGCCGCTGTCATAAACAACAGAGATTTTACGATCCCAATGCGCCTGGAGATCCTCAATGGTGCCCGCAGGATCAAAGGCAAAAACAGGATCCTGTTCAGGAGGGATTCGTGACCAGATCGCCCGGAGGTCAACGCGATCATTCACCCGCGAGACCAATTCCTGACTGGATAGATATGCAAACAGAATGTCGGTGTCAGACGAGCTTGATCCAGACAGCTCCGTGATCCCGCCAAGCAGTTCAATAGCTGAGCTTTTGTCCTCGGTTCGGACAGAGAACGCCACGTCCGACGCATATTGATCTGCCGCCCGCTGCCAAAGATAAAACGCGGTAACCAGTGACGGTAAAAGCACCAAAACAGCGAAAGACAGCAACAGTAACAAATGCCGTTTACGCGTGCGTGCGGGTTGTGCAGGTGGCCCAACAAGAAATTGCGGAATTTCCGGTTTCATCACTTTCGGCGGTTCCGGGTCATCGGGTGGCAAGGCCGGACCAAGCTTGAGCGGCGCTTCTTTCGGCTCGGACCCTGCTTTGGTTTTTAGCCAACGCACCTTTGTAACAGGCCTCCTTTGATCAGAGGTATCATCCGGCATCGGAAAACTCTTTTGGTTGCATTATTGAATATCTTTGCCACCTATAGTTTCATAACTTTGCTGTTTTGACCAGTCAGGAGGCCGCACATCACACCTCAAAACCCTCAAACACTGCGCCCGCAATCGGCACGGTTTGCCACACCCCGCGCCATCGGTGCGTTGATCCTGCGTGAGATTTCGACGACCTATGGCCGGTCACCGGGGGGCTATGTCTGGGCCATCCTTGAACCTGCCGCTGGCATCGCGCTTTTGACCCTGGTGTTTTCCATTGGGTTCCGGACACCGCCGCTTGGCACCAGCTTTGCCCTTTACTACGCGGCGGGGATCCTACCGTTGATGATGTTCACCGAATTATCTGGAAAACTTGCGCAAACCATTCAATTCAGCCGCGCCCTACTGGCCTATCCACGGGTCACGTTTCTGGACGCACTGATCGCGCGACTGGCACTGAATGTCCTGACACAGTTGATGGTCTATTTTGTCTTGCTCGGCTCTATCTGGCTAATTCTCAAGCCGACAACCATTCTGGATTTTTCAAAGATATCCCACGCCTATTTGCTGACCATCGCGCTTGGCACGGGAATCGGGACGCTCAATTGTTTTCTAACCGTCGCTTTCCCTATTTGGCAGATGGCCTGGGCAGTCTTGAATAGGCCGTTGTTCATCGTTTCTTGTATCTTTTTTAACTTTGAGAGCATTCCGCAGCCCTACAACGATTACCTCTGGTTCAATCCGCTGGTCCACATCGTCGGATTGATGCGTGACGGCTTTTACCCGTTTTATCTGCCGACTTATGTGTCGGTCGTTTATCCAATGGGATTGTCGGCGCTGACTTGCATCTGCGGCTTGTTCCTATTGAACCGATATCATCGCGATGTGCTGGATCAGTAGCACAACCCAAAGTATATTAATTATCGACAATACTCTTGTTATGCGGTACTTTCCTAAGGTTCTTTACCGATGGGGCTGTTGCTGATGACGCTTGCGAGAATACCCGATTTCCATTGCTTGCTGATGATGGATGGTGTGATTTACGGCAATCTCGAAGACAATGCGCGACCGACGTCACGTGAACTGCACCTCGGTGGCGCACGCAGCCTGTTTGCGCCTAGCGCGCAGGCACCGGTAAACGGACACGGTGTCTCGATCCCGTTCAACCTATCTTCTGATGCGATGACCACCCGCATCAGATCAGAGCCGAGCGAAACAAAAGCCGGAGAAATCTTTGCGTGCTGGGTCAACTACCTTTCTGACTGGAGCATGAACGGCAGCCAAACCATCCAGTTGATGATCCATCAATTCGATGCGCCATGCCGCATCACGTTCGAAGATCAATTGACCGTCGCCAAATTGCGAAAAGGTATGCGGTTCGAAACCTACCTGGCCATCCACCGGGCTCAAGCCGATCTGATCGTCACCTTCTCGGACCTCTTCAGCGATCGGGAGGAACGCCATCGCGTGGTCTTTGATCCGGCCTTCAAGGGGGGTGCAACGGCCAGCGGCTATTTGCCCGTTTCAATCCCGCTGCCGGACCATTTCGAAAGCTGCAATGTCGCGCTTGCGGTTGAGTATCATCAGCATATTCCCGACGATACCGGCACAGAGCCATTCATGTTTATCGCGGGCACGCAGATCGCCCCGGATCGTGAAGCCAAACCCAACGAGCCAAGTGCCGTACCCCGCCAAATCTCCGGAGAGGCAACGGAAAACGGGAACACCTGGGTCAGTGCACCCCTGCCAACCGCCCTCACACCCGGACAGGCGATTTCAGTGAACGTTGACGGAGAATCCTTTCCGCTGACACCGATGCAAACAACGTCATTTTTCGTTCGGGAGAATTTCGGGCACACGTTGATATGTCAGTCCGAAGAGGAATTGGATCTGATTCTAAGCATTGATGGCCGCTACATCAGCGCACTGCAAATTGGGGTGAACGACACTGTCATACGGTTGCCGGATCAGTTTCTTGATGGCCATGTGCATCTGGTCTGCATCACTGACAGTTCTGGTTCTGTCACCCTGTTCAAGAGTCAGCAATTGATTCCCGCAATTGTCACCCCTGCCGAGGTGATGCAGCACGAATCGGTTGCCCCTTTCCCGTCAATGATTTTTGCCCAGACCGCCCTGCGTTATGATGGTTTGAAAAAACTGATCGGCGCGGCCGGGGCAGACACCAACCTTGTACAGGTGGCTCACGCAATAAAAACCGTGGAAGGTGGGCACGAAAACGTAAAACTTGAACCGCTTGCCTTTGCGCAGGTGGACAGGCCTGACGTTTCCATCGTCATTCCAGCCCACAACAAGGTCAAAGTGACCTACCTTGCCTTGTGCTCTCTTTTGATCGCGACAAATCGCGCCTCGTTCGAAGTGATTGTTGTTGATGATGCCTCAACTGACGAGACAGCAAACCTCGAAAAGATCGTCACGGGAATTAAGGTCATCCATAATGAAATGCCGCAGCGGTTTGTCCGGGCCGTCAACGCTGGTGCGCAGCTGGCCAGAGGTCACTACATCGCCTTGCTCAACAACGATGTCGAAGTCACGGCGGGATGGCTCGATGCGTTGATTGATGCCTTTGACCGGTTTGACAATGTCGGTCTTGCCGGATCCAAGCTGCTTAACCCTGACGGCAGCTTGCAAGACGCCGGCGGGATCGTCTGGGGGTCCGGAAACCCGTGGAATTACGGCAAGGCACAAAACCCCCACGAGCCGCGTTTCAGCTATGCCCGCCAAGCGGATTATCTATCAGGCGCTGCGTTGATGATGCCCCGGCACCTGTGGGACAAGATCGGCGGCCTGTCGCAATATCTTGAACCGATGTATTTTGAGGACACTGATCTGGCCTTCAAGGTTCGGGAGGCAGGATACGCAACATGGTTCGTTCCCTCGTCACAGGTATACCACTTCGAAGGCATGACCTCCGGCACTGATGTCTCCACCGGGTTCAAGAAATTTCAAGAAGTGAACCGACCCAAATTCAAACGACGCTGGGCCAGTGCCTTCGGGCAATTTGGCACCGAAGGTATCGCACCAGATCTTGAGAAAGATCGGGGGATTTTTGGGCGGGTCCTGTTTATCGATTATGCTCCGCCTCGCCCGGATAAGGACGCCGGTTCTTACGCTGCTCTTCAGGAGATGAAGCTGGTGCAATCGCTTGGCTATAAGGTCACATTCATGTCGACCAACATGGCACACCTGGGGAGCTACACCGAAGATCTACAACGTCAGGGGATCGAGGTGATCTATGCGCCGTTTTTCATGAACGTGGATGAATATCTGACCAAACATGCCCAGGACTTTGATGCCTTCTATCTGACCAGATATTATGTCGCCCAGGCCGTTCTGCCGACAATCCAGGCCCATGCACCCGGCGCTCGAATCCTCTTCAACAACGCCGATCTGCACTTTCTCAGGGAGCTGCGTACAGCCCAACGCGAGGGCGATCTGAACAAGTTGGAAAGCGCCCGCAGGGTGCGCACAGAGGAACTTGATGTCATCAAGGCGGTTGATGTGGTCCTGTCCTATACCGACGTCGAACATTCCGTCATCGAGGCCTACACCGATGGGCAGGCCAAGATCGTCAAATGCCCTTGGGTGGTGGCCCTTCCTGAACAAGTTCCGGAGCTTGAAGGCCGCCACGGCTTGTCCTTTTTGGGAAGCTTTCGGCACCATCCAAACTCGGAAGGTATCAAATGGTTTGCAAGGGACGTGATGCCACTGCTGGACTGTGACGGCGCGGCGTCCCTTTTGACAATCTATGGGTCAAGTATGAACGAGGACATTCGCGCGTTGGCGTCTGATCAGATCCACCCGCACGGGTTCATCGAGAACGCCAGCGACGCCTTTCAAGGGCATCGCATTTTTATTGCGCCTCTGCTGTCCGGCGCGGGCATAAAGGGCAAAGTCATCTCGGCGCTGGCGCATGGCATTCCTACAGTTCTGACGCCGATTGCCGCCGAAGGGATTGGTCTGCGCAGCGGTCTCGATTGCATCATCGCTGAAACATCCGACGAATGGCGCAGGGCAATCGCCGCGTTATCCTGCGATGACCAGCTTTGGCAACGGCTGTCGTCCAACGGGCGGGAATACGTGGCAGATGCCTTCAGCTTTGATCGGGGCCGAAACCAGATGCGCAGCGCGTTTGAAGCGGCAGACTTGTTTTGCGCACGGCCGTAAGATCGGGGTTTTTCGCATGAGCCACCCCTCACGCACGGTGATCTTGCACTGCCACCTTTTCAAGAATGCAGGCACATCGCTTGATCACATCCTCAAGCAGAATTTTGCAGATCGCTGGGTCACCCGCGAATTCGACATGGGAAAGGGCGGCAACACCGGTCAGGTCGAAAATTGGATTCTGTCCTCACCGAAGGCCGTGGCATTCTCATCCCATACAATGACGGGACCGCTGCCCAGTTTGCCCGATATCGAAATTGTCCCGATCCTGTTGCTCAGAGATCCTTTGTCACGGATCAGATCGGCCTACAGGTTTGAAAGAAGTCAACAGGCGGACACCTTTGGCGCCAAGTTGGCCAAGGTCAACAATTTGGCCGGATATGTTTCGAAAAGGCTGTCAAACCCCCAAGACCGCCAATGCAAAAGCTTTCAAGCCTGGCGGTTGGCAATGTTCTGCCCCGGACCAGAGGCGGAATACCAAAGAGCAAAAAAAGGCGCTGCATTGATCAATGAGACAGGTGTGCTTGGTCTGGTTGAGGCATTTGACCAGACCTTGGCGGCACTACAATGCCGCATCAGGGGGGTGTTCCCTGATTTTGCCTGGCAACATGTCCATGCCAATACCTCTGCCAAGACACCGGAGTCGCATATGGACCGGGCCTTGCTGCAGCAGTTGGAAGACGCCAATGCGGATGATCTAAACCTGTTGCGGTATGCCCAAGAACTCCTGTGTGTCGATCAGCGGAACGATTAGGTTGAGGACCCGGTCAATCTGTGTTGCTGGACCGACAGATTTTGTCTGTGACGTGGCGCAGTTGCGCAGGAACTCTGTTGAATTTCATACAGATGCGACAAAGCTCCTTGGGAGAATTCGCCAAATCCGAAGAGCGTCAAAGACACAGGATTAATGGCTCCTGACCCTGATCGACCAGCTTTCGGGTATTTCAAAACCCTCTTGCTCCACTTCCCTGCAAATCCGTATCGCATCACTTGCAAACAAATCCGCAAAGAACCCCGGCATTGGATGTTTTACACTCTCGGTAAATCGCCGATCCAGAAGGCTCTGTGGATAGTGAAACGATTCAATCCCAAGAAAGGTCTCGATTTGGCGGAGCACTGCACGCTGATCATTGTGGAGATCCTCATAGAAGATCACTTTGCGGCTTTGCCGGGGAAGACCGTCACGCAGATTGCGCAGCACCTCACCGTATTCAGCATTCTTCCAAATATGTGGCTGCCGAACGAACCCCTCAAATTGCTCTGCGCTCCAAGATGATAGGTTTTCAATCTGGCCTGTGATTTGCAGATGAAACTTCGTATGGCTCCACAGCCGTTTGAGGGGATCCCGCATCGTATAAAGAACCCGCAACCGATCCGCATGACCCGCGACACGGGGCCAAGCCGCCGCCGGAAGCAGCGCATGCAAGTTGGAGAAATCACAGGCGTAGATTTCTTTGTCTCGCATTTGAAACAGATTTCGATACCAGAAATCATCAACCGGACGGCTGAGATAATTGGCGATCCAATGCAAATTATGACGCACCGCATCAATGTTTGCGGAGTTTGGATCAAACCGTGGCAAATACCGGTTTCGGGCTTCGGTCAGGCGCCGGGTTTCGTTCAGCTGGGTCTGATCAACATAGCGGTGATAGAAATAGTGAATTTCCTTTTCCATTGCAAAATGGAGAGCGGGATGCCGCGACAGCACGGCATACAACCAGGTCGTCCCGGCTTTCATTGCACCAATGCTCAGAAACAGGTTGGAAAACAATTTGCCCGCATTTTCTTCGCTTGATGCATTCATCATGCCGCCTTGGGCAGACGCAGCCCCTCCAGCAGCTCGAGATAAATCCGATGATACACATCGCGGCGAAAATGGTTCAGGTCCAATAAATCTTGCGCATCGTGAATGTGGTTTTCGGGGTTGAGCAGCATTACATTCGGGCGCTGCGCCGCCACCTGCCGCAGGGCCGTGTTCAATATTTGATGATGCTTGTGTCGAGGTTTGTCACGGTTGAGAAAAAACAATGAACCACGTTCGTTGGCCAGCATCAGGACGATCTGCACCTGCGGTGGAATGACATCCAATATCTGCGTGTAACGCTGTACCATCTGACCAGGGCCAAGAAGGCCAACATGCTCAAAATCCCGGCTGAGAATATTCAGTCGCTCACGCTGTACATCTGTCTTGGCCACAGCGGCACGTAGATCGACGCGGGCGATCAAATCATGATTCTGAGCGCCAACCAGCCAATATGGCACCTGCAACCCGGTGTCTTTGTGACGATAAACCGGAATGTCCGCATCGGCCCAGAAGCTCAAGAAACAAAGTGAGCCGGGCCTGCATATCGACAGCAGATCCGTTTCAAAATCCTGAGCTTGATATCCCAGACTTTGGGCTGCCTCCATCTCGGTTGCCGAAAGGCCGCCGCCCAGTGCGGGCATCAAGAATGCAGTATGATCGCGGCGCAACATCTGACCATTGCGCGGCGCGTTAAACTCTTCAGTGATCTGTGAGCTATGCAGTGTCAAATAATGCATCAAGCTGGCCAGATCACAGCCACCCCGTGCGAATATCGGCCCGAAATTCTGTACCGTTTGGGCCGGTTTTTCCTTTTCCGGCAGCAGCGTCAGCGGCGTGATCCAATCCACCTTTATCGGATCGTTTTGCAAGTCGGAAAGAACCTCACCACGCACCGGAAGCTCTGGCTTGTTCAGCACATCGTAAACGTAGTGTTCGATAAACATATTCAGCGTTCGGCAGGAAAAACAGAAATGTTCAAGTCGGCGCGTATTCTGGATGCGGCGCGTGAGGTAGAACCCGACATAGCCGTAATCACCAAACCGGTCCCGCACCCGGATCAACGCAGCGTCGCTGGTGTTGTGAGACAACGCCGCGCCAAGCTTCGCGCGGGCATCCTCAATGTTTTCCGGCAATCGGTTCTTTGTAAAATTAAGCTGGTTTGTGCGATTGATCAGCTCAATCGCACGATCCAAATGCGCCGTAACGTCGTAGTCAAACAGCACCTGCACGTCGCTCTTTCGCAGGAAATCCAGAGTGCTGTCATCCGTGATCTCTTTGGCGTGGTTTTTTGCCTCTTTGATCTTGTATTGCCCCAATCTTGAAAGGTCGGGATCATCTTTTCCGGCAAGTTGCGGTGCGTCCTTTAGATGGCAAATCACCTCCGGTCCGGCAGTATTCAAACCCGGCGCAGCCGCTGCCGCTTGGGCGAGGTTCATCGGGTTATCGTCAATGAACAAGACCGATTGCGGGCGCAATCCAATTTGGTCCAACATCGCCGCGATGCGCGGGCCCTTGGCCGTCCAGTCAATACTGGGAAAGATAAACTGGTCCCAGATATCCCTGACTTTGAGAAGCCTCTCAATGTTTGCGTGATCATTCTTTGAACAAATCGCGTTCATCACGCCGCGCCTGTTCAGGGCAAGTACCAGATCGTGACAATCCTGTCGGTACGCGATGCCTCCCTCAGTCAACGTGCCGGTCCAGAATGTCTCATCCAGATCCCAAATGATCAGACGGATCTCTTCTGGGAATTCGGGACACGGCATCATGATCACTTACAGCCGCCGCAGATTGTAAATTGTGTCGTGGCCAGACCGCGGCCCAAGCTGCCCGCCATCAAGGCCATCCTTGGCCAGAACACCGGGATTTGCGTCTAGGAAGTCATGCAATGCATCCCCTGCATTACGATCCTTGTTTTGCAACCCTTGTCCGCCACCGACATCCTGGTCTTCGAGAACAAGAAAGTCACCCGTTTGCAAATGTCGGAGCGCGAAATGGAGAGTGGTCATCATTCTTTGGTACCCACAGGCCTGGTTCGTGGACATGATCCAGGGTCGGGGCAGATCGATCACATCAACCGAATTGAGCGCCTCCTCCAGAGACATCAAATCGCCCTTGAGGAGGGTTTGGCCCATGATGCAACGCTTTGCCTCAGTCAGATCAGGTGTAATCGTCACAAACTGCGCGTCCGCCCCATAGGTTCGGGCAATATTGCGCAACATCGCCCCTGTTTGACTGGGCCGTGACCCCACTTCGATCAAGCTTTCAGGCAGCACCTTGTGATACAAATGCAGACAGCTCGCGGTCAGTCCGGCGGTGCCATCAGGCGCAGCGGAGCCAACAAATTCAGTGGCATTTCTGCCCTTTAACCCAAATGCGGTTTGGCTGGCCTGAACCCGGACAGATCGAACCATAGACGTACCTCCGATCTTCCCAGACCTTTCGTCAACTCTGCCTAAGGTAGAGTGAATTTGAGTTTATGTGAACTCTAAAGTGTAAAGATCGGGTAAAGACAGACGCGCAAAAACTCTATCTCTGTGCAATCTGGCGTGCCTCGCTTGGGGTTAAGCCAAATTCAGACCGGAACGCTCGCGCCATTGCGCTGGCATCCTGATAGCCGGACCGCACGGCAATTTCGGCCATAGGCAAACGGGTCGTTTGCGCCAAACGCCGCGCCAGGACCAGACGTTGCCGCCGGTAAACATGCTGCGGCGTAATGCCTGTTTCGTCTTTGAACGCAGCTTCTAGGCGGCGCTGGGTACAAGAAAGCCGGCTTGAGATCCGTGAAATCGAAACCGGAGTTTCCAGATGCTGGTTCATAAACGCAATCGCGGCGCGAACCAGTTTACTGCGCCCCAGAACCGGCTCTGCAGGCGTCGTCGTGGCATCGCGGGTCACGAACAACTGCTCCACCTCAAGGGCCAGCTTGGCACCGCCATCACGCAGAACCATATGCAAGGACAGATCAAAGGCCGCCATCGCGCCCGAACAGGTGATGCGTTTTCCGTCAATCACATAACGGTCCTGTTCAACGGACACCTTTGGGAATTGCTCTGCCAGGGCTGTGATCTCTTCGGGGTGAATCGTGGCGCGATACCCGTCCAGAAGCCCGGCCTCGGCCAGCAACCACGATCCGGTATCAAGGCCCGCAACCTGGTCAAATCTGCCTGCCGCCGCCCGCAGGCTTCTGATGACATCGGGCCGGCACAGAGCACGAAAGCCATAAGACGGAGCAACCATCAACACATCGCCGCGCATATCGCTCAGGGCCACTTCTGGAAGGATGCGCAGCCCGCTTGAACTCTCTACACCAGCGCCATCCGTGGTCACATAGCGCCAAGTGTAAAGCGCGCGCCCGCCCAGCGTATTTGCGGCCCGCAAGGGTTCAATCAGATTTGCAACGCAGTGGTTTGAAAACCCGTCGAACAACAATAGTCCGATATGCGTCGGTTCTGGATTTGATTTGTTCGAATCCTGCATAATCTTTACTAACTCTGCACATCGGATGCCTGCAATCCCCCTAAGCTATTCAAAACGCATTGGGGGACCACCATGGATTTCGGCCTGACAGAAGAACAAGAAATGATCGTCTCAACCGTCCGCAGTTTCGTGGAAAAAGAGATCTATCCTCATGAGGCCGAGGTAGAGCGCACAGGCCAGGTGCCGCATGAGCTGGGCGAGGCGATCAAACAGAAAGTCATCGACCTTGGATTTTACGCCTGCAACTTCCCCGAAGAGGTCGGTGGCGCGGGGCTGAGCCATGTGGATTTCACCCTTGTCGAGCGCGAGTTGGGTCGTGGTTCAATGGCCCTCACGCATTTCTTTGGGCGCCCCCAGAACATTCTGATGGCCTGTAATGACGATCAAAAGGAACGCTATCTGCTGCCTGCGGTGCGCGGCGAACGGATGGATGCACTTGCCATGACCGAGCCCGATGCGGGTTCGGATGTGCGCGGGATGAAATGTACCGCCGTGCGCGATGGCGGTGACTGGGTCGTGAACGGGTCCAAGCACTTCATCTCGGGTGCGGAACATGCGGATTTCTTCATCGTTTTTATCGCCACAGGTGTAGATGAAACCCCCAAAGGCCCGAAAAAACGGATTACCACCTTCCTCGTGGATCGCGGAACGCCGGGGTTCGAGGTGCGCGACGGGTACAATTCGGTCAGCCACAAAGGATACAAGAACTGTATCCTCTATTTCGACAATTGCCGCCTGCCCGACGCGCAGGTTCTGGGTGAGGTCGATGGTGGTTTCGCAGTGATGAACGAATGGCTTTATGCCACGCGGCTGACCGTTGCGGCCTTTTCCGTTGGGCGGGCGCGGCGCTGTTTTGACTACGCGCTGAACTATGCGGCCGAACGCAAGCAGTTCGGCCAACAGATCGGCAAGTTTCAGGGCGTGAGTTTTCAAATCGCGGATATGATCACCGAGATTGACGCCGCAGATTGGCTGACACTGTCAGCGGCTTGGCGGCTCGATAAAGGGCTTCCGGCCAATCGCGAAATCGCATCAGCCAAGGTTTACGCCTCCGAGGCCTTGGCGCGGGTCACGGATACCACCTTGCAGATCTTTGGCGGCATGGGGCTGATGGATGATTTCCCGATCGAACGGTTCTGGCGGGATGCAAGGGTTGAACGCATTTGGGATGGCACATCAGAGATCCAGCGCCACATCATTTCGCGCGACTTGTTGCGCCCCTTGGGGGCTTGATGACCCGCAATCTGGATCGGCTTCTCAGGCCACGCAACATCACGGTGATCGGCGGCGGTGCATGGTGCCGTGCGGTGGTGGAGCAATGCCAAAAGATGGGGTTTGCGGGTGGTATTTGGCCGGTTCACCCAAAGGCGGAGACTGTCGGCGGCCTGCCCGCGTTTCCAAACCTGGACGCCCTGCCCGAACCACCTGACGCCTGCTTTGTCGGCGTGAACCGTGACGCGACGGTTGCCCTTGTTGGCCAGTTGTCACAGATGGGTGCTGGTGGCGCGGTGTGCTTTGCTTCCGGCTTTCTTGAGGCGCAGGCCGAGGATGCAGAGGGTGCAGATTTGCAGGCGTCATTGCTGCAGGCGGCTGGCGAAATGCCGATCCTTGGGCCAAATTGTTATGGCTTTGTGAATTATCTCGACGGCGCGTTGCTTTGGCCGGATCAGCATGGCGGCCAACGCTGTGACGGCGGCGTCGCCGTGATCACCCAAAGCTCAAACATCGCCATCAATCTGACTATGCAAACCCGCGGTCTGCCACTTGCCTACGTCGTCACAGCGGGCAATCAGGCGCAATGCGGTATCGCAGATATCGGTCTGTCGCTGCTGGATGATCCGCGCGTTACGGCGCTTGGCCTTCATATCGAAGGGTTTGGTGATCTGCGCGGGTTTGAAGCCCTCTCGGCACGGGCACGGGCACTTGGCAAACCGATTGTCGCGATAAAGGTGGGCCGCTCCGATCAAGCGCGTGCCGCCACGGTTTCCCACACCGCATCTCTGGCGGGAGAAGACGCAGGCGCCGCCGCCCTTCTGCGCAGGTTGGGCATTGCCCGCGTACCGGATTTGCCAACTTTTCTTGAAACTCTGAAGCTGCTGCATGTTGCCGGACCATTGCCGCAAGGCACCATTGCGACGATCAGTTGTTCGGGCGGCGAGGCCAGCCTTGCCGCCGATACCGCTGTTCCTATGGCCATAGACTTTCCACCGCTCAATCCGCGTCAGAAATCAGACCTGCGGGCGGCCCTTGGCCCTCGCGTGGCGTTGGCCAATCCGCTGGATTACCACACTTACATCTGGCGTGACGTGCCCGCGATGACCCGCTGTTTTGCTGCGATGTCCGACCCCGGAATCGCCATCACCATCCTGATTGTCGATTTCCCGCGTGCAGATCGCTGCGACCCCAAAGACTGGGATTGCGTGATCGCCGCCTGTATCGCCGCGCAGCAAGAAACCGGAGGCCAATATGGCATGGCCGCAACCCTGCCCGAACTGATGCCCGAAGCTGTGGCAGCACAATTGCTGGCGGCAGGTGTTGTGCCGTTTTCCGGATTGACCGAAGCACTTGCTGCTTGTGCCGCCAGTGTCATGCCATTCACTGCCGCGGACCCCGTTATGTGCCCCGAACCCTGCGCAAACCCCCGACTGGTTTCCGAGGCCCACGCCAAGGGTGCCCTGGCCGCATTTGGCCTGCGCGTTCCCCGCTCTGCGCGCGCCTCTGGTCTGAATGACCTGTCCCAAGCCGCCCGCATTGTCGGCTTTCCCCAAGTGCTCAAGGGCGAAGGTATTGCCCATAAGACCGAAGCCGGAGCGGTTTGTCTTAACCTGCATGATGAAGCCGCAACACTGGCCGCTGCCAATGATATGCCCGCGACTGAGTTTTTGATCGAAGAGATGATCACAGGCGCTCTGGCCGAGCTGTTGGTCGGCATTGTCCGCGACCCGGCGCATGGCTACCTCCTGACCATCGCAGCAGGTGGCGTCTTGACCGAGATCCTGAACGATTCCGTGTCTTTGCTCTTGCCTGCCCGACCGGACGAAATTGACGCCGCATTGGACCGCTTGAAAATCGCACCATTGCTGAACGGTTATCGTGGCAAACCACCTTGCGACCGCGCCGCGATATTGCGGGCAGTGATGGCTGTGCAAGACTATGCCCTTGCCCACACGGCGGGCTTGCAAGAGATTGAGATCAACCCATTGATTTGCACGCAGCACGATGCCATTGCCGCCGATGCTCTGCTGCGGCGCGACGCATAATCCAATTGAAAGGCCATCCAATGACCGACAGTCCCGTCAAGACCCACCGCGAAGGCGCAATTTTGCAAGTGACGCTCGACCGGCCCAAGGCCAATGCGATTGACCTGCAAACCTCGCGCCTGATGGGTGAGGTCTTTGCCGGGTTCCGCGATGATCCAGACCTGCGGGTGGCAATCATCACAGGCGGCGGGAAAAAATTCTTTTGCCCCGGATGGGATCTCAAAGCGGCTGCTGATGGTGACGCGGTGGATGGCGACTATGGCGTTGGCGGATTTGGCGGCATTCAGGAAATGCGCGACATGAACAAACCGATCATCGCCGCCGTAAACGGTATTGCCTGCGGGGGCGGGCTGGAACTGGCGCTGAGCGCCGATATGATCCTTGCCGCCGATCACGCCACTTTTGCCCTGCCCGAGATCAGGTCCGGCACCGTGGCTGACGCCGCCAGTGTGAAATTGCCCAAACGCATCCCCTATCACATCGCGATGGAACTGCTTTTGACCGGGCGCTGGTTTGACGTGACCGAGGCCAAGACATGGGGTCTGATCAACGAGATTGTGCCCGGCGATCAACTGCTGGACCGTGCATGGGAGCTGGCACGCCTGCTTGCCTCCGGTCCGCCGCTGGTCTACGCCGCCATCAAGGAAATCGTGCGCGACGCCGAAGACAGCAAGTTTCAGGATACCATGAACCGGATCACCAAACGGCAATTGCCAACGGTTGACCGGCTTTACGCCTCTGAGGATCAAATGGAAGGCGCCCGCGCCTTTGCGGAGAAACGTGACCCGGTCTGGAAGGGGAAATAAGGCTCCCGGTTAAGACGTCTTTGCGTCACCTTCTGCCGTATCATCCACCAATTCGGCATCCTCAATCGCATCGGTGTCTTTGACAGGGCCGGGGCCATCTGCGCCCGAGTTGTCTTCAATCGCACCAACAATCAACGGCAGCATCTGAACACCCCCCGGCATCGCGACCTCGGACATTGGCGGGGTTTTCCATTCAAGGGTGTCAAAGCTCTTGCAGTTTTCGCAAATCGGATGCCATCCGGAATGGATATGGTGGCAGTTTTCGCAAATCCACTGCGGACCGCGTGACACGGTCAGTGCTCGCGCCAGCCAGCCCTTGACGATAGTGTCAGATGCGCCTTCGCCGCGCTCAATCGCCGCCATCAGGGTCACGGAACGTGCGGTTGGATCGCTTTCCACCAAATCACCCAAGGCACGCCGCGCCTGAGGGAAATCTTCGTTCGCAATGTGCAATTCGCTGAGCAACATCTTGGTTTCGGGGTGATCCGGCTGGGATTTGACCAATGCGTTAAACCGCTTGATCCGTGCTTCAGGCTTTTCGTCCGGCTCAATCGCGGCAAAGGCAGCGGCAAGATCGGGATGGGGATGAACGCTCCAGGCTTTGGTCAGAACGCGGGTTGCATAGCGCGGCTTGCCCTGTTCCACATATCCATGCGCCGCCATCACGGCAGCAGGCACCAGATCGGGCGACATCTTATTGGCCACAATGGCCGCCTCCCGCGCCTCGATGCTCTTGCCCTCTGCAATGACATCCTTGGCCTCTGACAAGGCCAAAACCGCATCGCGCCGCTTGTGTACGTCACGCGGCAACTGTCCGTTCTTCAACTTGGCGCTGAGGGTCTGCCGTGCACCGGACCAGTCTTCTTTTTCCGCCTGCAGCTTCAAAAGAACATCACCGGTTTCCTCGTGCTTGGGCTTCAGCGCAAAGGCTTTCTCCGCCAGCTTCAATGCTGTTTCCGTATCACCATCAGCCAGTTTTTGTTTCATGATGCCGCGGACGCCGACAAACCGGGTGGATTCGTCCTCAACCAGCTTGCGATAGGTCTCCTCCGCCTTACGCCGATCACCGGCCAATTCCGCCGCCTGCGCTGTCAACAAGTTGGTCAGCGCGGGTTTGTCGAGATACTTGTCGGCTTTCGCAGCCTTGGCCATCGCCACACGGCCCTCACCACTGGCCAGCGCCATCAGCCCTTCGGCCAATGCGTCATAACCTTTACGCTCCCGGTTGCGGTCAAAGTACCGCGACAGCGCGGTCTCGTCGCCGTTCAGGAAATGCCAGGTCGCGACCAAAAGCGATACGACTTTGATCAGCAGCCAAACTGCAATGATCAAGAGCCCCACGGCAATAACCGATTGCAGCGGTCCAAAGCTATACTCAGTACCCAGCACCGTCACCTGAACGCCGCCTTCGCTTTCCAAAAGGAAGCCAGCGCCCCATGCCAGTACCGCAACCGCCGAAACAAACAGGATAATCTTGATCAATGACCACAGCATATATTCATGTACCTCAGTTTGCCGTCAGGCGTTGGGACAGGGTTTGGATCGCCTGTTTTGCATCATAGCGGGCGCGGGCGTCGGTTAACCAATCTTGCATCGCCGCCTTGGATGGATCGGGCAGAGTCTCAAGCTCACTCAGCGCGTCGCCAAGCCGTCCGTTGCGCACCGCGTCTTCGGCCCGTGATAGCACCGCGTCGGGGTCACTGCCTTCGCGCGGCGCCACAGACCGGGCACCCAATTGGCGGCGCAAGAACCCGCCAAAACCGTCTTCGCCGTCCTGAGCACCTGCCGCGCGGGCATCTGTCAATGCTGCGCGGGCCGCATCGGGGAAGCGTGTTTGCAAATTGACCAGCGTCACCACACCAGATTGAGACAGCGTATCAAGGGCTTCAGGCACATCTGCCAATCCGCCAGCCTTGAGCTGTGCCAGTGGTCCATCAAAAGGCGCACCGGAGTTGACCGCCGCGGTCACCTGCGCCAGTGCATTTTGCAGTGTCGCCTGCCGCGCCGCATCGGCGGTCGCCTCTTCTACGGATTTGGCATTGTTGAGCAATGCTTCGATCTCGGCTTTCTGTGCCTCAACCGACGCTTGCAGGGCCGCCAGATCCCGCTCATAGGCGGCTATCGCGGTGTTCGACGCGCCCTCGCCGGAGGGTTGTTTCTCAACCGCGGTCAGGCGATCTTGCAAACCGGCAAGTTGGCCTTCGATTGCCGCGATCTGCGCGTTTATTTCATCAGTGTTCGCAACAGGCGCTGCTGCAGGTTCAGCATTTTCCAGCGCTGCGATCCGGTTCGCTTGAGCGGCCAGTTGCGCTGTCACTGCGGAGGTATCGCCGCGCAAATTGAACAGGTCGAGCTGCGAGACCAAAAATCCTGCACCAAAGGCTACAGCGCCACCCAGAACCAGCGGCAGAAAAATGCTCTGGCGGTCTTGAGGTGCCGGTGTTGGCGGCAATGGCTTGTCGGGGCTTGCAGGAGGCGGAGTGGTTTGCTTTGCCCCGCTGGTCTCAGATGACTTCGGTGCAGATTCTCCTGGCTTGGCTGTTGACGTGGACGGCTTGCTTGCGTCCGCTGGTTTTGCGGCTTCTGTATGTTTTGGTGCTTCCGGCGATTTTGCGGCTTCCGGTTTTTTCTGTTCTGCTGCCGCAACGGTTGTTTCCTTTACCGTAGCTTTGTCTGCTGTTGTCTCGGAAACCGTTTTTGCCGCCGCCGCTTTGGCCGGTGTTGCCTTGGATGCGGCGGCCTTTGGTTTGGCGCTTGAGGTCTTGGGCTTCGCCGGGACCGGCTTTGATACTTTGGGTGCGCGGGATGCGGTTTCCCTGCCTCCTGAACCGGCTTTCGCTGATGTGGAGGAGTTTCCTGTAACGGGTCTCTTCGCTTTAGCCACTCTGCAACCTTTCCGATTCTGACCGACAGATCAGTTTAACCACCCGATTGTATCCGGCAATCAAACCTGCCTTCAAGCTAAGCTGTAGGTGCGCAGCTGTTTTTCAATACATTGCACCATATCTTTGCCTGTTGGTGCTTTTGCAATGATCACATCCACAGGCGCCTTTTCGCCCAACGCGTCAACTACCGCTGCGCTGATTGCGACGATTTGGAGGTTCTGCACCGACCGGAACTCTGCGGCAAAATGCCCCGCGGTTCTCGGGGAGAAAAGCGGCAGCAAAACCCTTGTTTGACTGCAGAGCGCCGCTTGGGCGTCAGCGGTCAACGGCACAAGCGCCTGATCATAGACTTCAATCACTTCTGTCTCGATCCCGATTTGCGCCAAACGCGCCGCGATCTCGCCCCTGCGGTGTTTTCCGGCCAGATGGGTCAACGGACCGCTGGGCGCATCAACACTCAGCCGTGCAACCAGATCATCCGCGTCCCGCGCGGCGAAAGCAACGCGCCAGCCTTGGGCAGTTGCGGCCTCTGCGGTCTGCTCGCCCACGCAATAGGCCGTGCGCCCCTGCCCCGGCGGGCCAAATTGAACCGCATTGGCAGAGGTGAATATGACTGCGGCAGAAACACCTAGATCCACCACGGCTTGGGTCGGAACAATCTCTAACAAAGGCGAAAGCACAACATCCACCTTGGCCAAAAGCGTGGGATCAAGCCGTGCGAGGAACTTTTCCGCGCTTCGCTTGGGCCGTGTGATCAACAAAATCGGCTTGGTCATTGAATGTCTCGGCATTGTTTGCCCCTCTCTGCGGTGTTACCTGCGAGGGACGCCCCATGCAACGGATAGCGCCATGACAAAGACCATGACCATTCTCGGCATTGAAAGCAGCTGCGATGACACCGCAGCGGCATTGGTGCGTGTCAGCGACAAGGGTGCAGAAGTTCTGTCATCGGTCGTGGCCGGACAAACGGAACTGCATGCGGCCTTTGGCGGCGTGGTACCAGAGATCGCGGCCCGCGCCCATGCGGAAAAGCTGGATCTTTGTGTTGAACAGGCTCTCATAAAAGCAAAGTTGGACCTATCCGACATTGATGCCATTGGGGTGACCTCTGGTCCGGGGCTGATTGGCGGGGTTGTTTCTGGCGTTATGTGCGCCAAGGGATTGTCCGCAGCGACGGGCAAGCCGCTTTATGGTGTGAACCACCTCGCCGGCCATGCGCTGACTCCGCGGATGACGGACAATGTGCCTTACCCCTACCTGATGCTTTTGGTTTCGGGGGGCCATTGCCAGTTCTTGATGGTTTCTGGCCCTGACAGCTACAAACGTATTGGCGGTACAATCGACGATGCGCCGGGGGAAGCTTTTGACAAGGTTGCGCGTTTGATCGCCCTGCCCCAACCCGGCGGACCGTCCATCGAACAGGCGGCAGAGGCCGGTGATCCAAAGCGTTTTTCCTTTCCCCGCCCCCTTCTTGATCGTCCGGGCAGCGATATGTCGTTTTCCGGGCTCAAAACCGCTGTGTTGCGGCAAAGGGATGCATTGGTGTCCGCGCAAGGCGGTTTGACCAAACAGGATCAATCTGACCTCGCTGCCGGATTTCAGGCTGCTGTTGTGGATGTACTCGCAGAAAAGACGCGCCGTGCCTTTGATCACTATCCAGACGGTGTTGATCGCAGTCTATGTGTCGCGGGCGGCGTTGCGTCAAATTCCGCCATACGTGGGGCGTTAGAGACTGTTTCAGATCAATACAAGGCCAACTTTATTGCGCCGCCGCTTGCCCTTTGCACCGACAATGCCGCGATGATCGCCTATGCCGCTGCCGAACAGGCACAACAGCGGCCCGCGGATGATCTGACCCTTTCTGCACGGCCTCGCTGGCCGTTGGACCAAACCGCCCCGTCCATGCTTGGATCGGGAAAGAAGGGAGCTAAAGCATGAGCATTGCGGTCCTAGGTGCCGGAGCTTTTGGCACAGCTTTGGCAATATCGCTGGCTGGATCAGGCCCAGTCACCCTTTGGGCAAGAGATCTGCGTGATATGGCGGCACGGCGCGAAAACACGGCACGATTGCCGGGCTGTCCTTTCCCCGAGAACCTGACACTCACTGATAACTTGAATGACATCAAGCGCGCAGACATCATTCTGCTGGCTGTTCCGATGCAAAAACTGCGCCAAATGCTGTCTGCGAACGCCAATATTCTGTCAGGAAAACACCTGGTGGCTTGCTGCAAAGGTATTGAACTGACCACGGGTATCGGGCCGGTTTCTGTGATCCGTCAGGAGGTGCCAGATGCAATTGCGGCCATCCTGACTGGCCCTAGCTTTGCCGCCGATATCGCACGTGGCCTGCCGACCGCACTCACCCTTGCTTGCGCCGATGACAAAGCGGGCAAATATCTGCAACAGACCCTAACAACGGCAAATATACGTCTTTACCGCACCACTGACACCATTGGAGCGGAGCTGGGTGGGGCTTTGAAGAACGTCATCGCGATTGCCTGCGGGGCCGCGATGGGTGCGGGATTGGGTGAAAGTGCGCGCGCCGCTTTGATGACCCGCGGCTATGCGGAAATGCAGCGGCTTGCTCGTCATCTAAACGCCAAACCAAGCACGCTGTCTGGCTTGTCCGGATTTGGTGATCTGACTCTGACCTGTACCTCTGATCAATCGCGAAATTACCGGCTTGGACTTGCGTTGGGATGCGGTGAAACTTTTGACCCCACGACCACAGTTGAAGGCGCCGCTACGGCCCGCGCTGTTAATGAATTGAGCCTGTCCGCCGATCTGGAGATGCCAATCACCGCCGCCGTTGCAGCCGTGCTGGATGGCAGGCAAGATGTACCGGATGCGATGAAATCACTTTTGGCCCGACCACTTAAGGAAGAATGATATGCTTGTTGCCCTGATGGCCCATGACAAACCTGGCGCCCTGGAGATCCGCAAGGAAAACCGGCCGGCGCATTTGGACTACCTCAAATCAACTGATCTGGTTGCGCAGGCCGGTCCGCTTTTGGATGCAGATGGTGGGATGATCGGATCTTTGATCATTCTGGATGTGCCAGATTTGGCGGCCGCCCAAAGCTGGGCAGAGAATGACCCATATGCCAAGGCCGGTTTGTTCCAGTCCGTGACCCTGACCCATTGGAACAGGGTGATCGGCTGATGGCGTATTGGCTTTTCAAATCGGAACCCAACACATGGGGCTGGGATGATCAGGTGGCCAAGGGCGCGGCGGGCGAAGAATGGGATGGCGTGCGTAACTATCAGGCCCGCAACTTCATGCGCGAAATGAAACTCGGCGACCGGGGGTTCTTTTATCATTCGATGAAGGAAAAATCAGTGGTCGGGATCGTCGAGGTTTGCGCCGAATCCCACCCCGACAGCACGACCGACGATGACCGTTGGGAATGCGTGGATATCAAGGCCATCCGCGCCTTTGAGGTGCCTGTGACGTTGGATCAAATCAAAACGGATCCGCGACTTGCAGAGATGGTATTGGTCAAAAATTCCCGCTTGTCTGTGCAGCCCGTGACCGAAAAAGAATGGCAGGTGATCTGTGATTTGGGGAAAACCGAGCCTTGAACTATGGAAAACATGGCAGCGCCCTTTCGGTCATTTCAATCTCCCTGACCATTGGTCTGTGATAACCGGGGACAATGGTCAGAGCAAATACAGGCCACCCTCCGACATCGCAGACTTCTCCAATTATCTGGCAATTCTCCGCCTTGGCTGCGTAGAATGCCTAAAACTGGAGGGACGAAATGGATTTTCTAGCAGTGATTATTGCCGCGGCAGCGGGGTTTGCCTTCGGGGCGGTCTGGTACAGCGTGCTTTCAAAGCCCTGGATGGATGCCGTGGGTCTCAAGCTTGGTGCGGATGGCAAGCCTGAGGGATACTCCAAGACGCCCTTTATCCTTGCCGGGATCGCCATGATCCTTGTGGCGGGGATGATGCGACATACGTTTTCCCTCTCGGGAATTGATACAATGGGCAAGGGGTTGCTGTCCGGCCTGGGCATCGGCCTATTTTTCATCAGCCCATGGATCATGATCAACAATGGCTATGCCGGCCGCCCGTTTCGCCTGACCTTGATCGACAGCGGCTATGCCACGTTCGGCTGCGCGGTCATTGGTCTGGTGCTGATGCTGTTCTGAAACGGAAAAAGGGTTCCGGCACAGATGCCAGAACCCTTCTCACCCCGTGCGCTCCCATAACCCCGCACACGTATCGAAATCTGTTCTGGCCTTACTGGCCTTTGGGTTTCATAGCATTTGCGCGGCGTCGGGCCAAGAAAATGATGTTTCAAACACAGATCGAAAAAAGAACGCCCGCTTAACCAAAAGCGGGCGTTAGAATGAAAAATCGGTACCGGCTTAGCCGTAAACGGCCTCTTTGCCAAAATGCTTGGTCAGCATGTAATAGATCACGGCGCGGTATTTGTTCCGCTCGGATTTGCCATATGTTTCGATCGCCTTGTTGATACCCGCCATCAGTTCAGGGCTGTCGGACATGCCCAGTTTTTTGATGAGAAAGTTGTTTTTGACCAACTCCAGCTCACTTTCCTGACTGGCCGCAACGGTTTGTGCATCCGCGTTATAGATCGACGGACCGCAACCGATTGTCACCTTGGTCAGCAGGTCCATGTCTGGCGTCATGCCACATTTGTTCTTCAGATCGTCCGCATATTTTGCGATCCATTCGTCACGCTTGCCCATACAGAATTCTCCCACCTTAAATTGAATTGACTGATCAGAATGCCTGATCTCGGGCAGAGACTAATCCGTAATCCCAAACCGACAAAGGGGAAATTTCTGGCGTTGTCGTCGCATATGCGCCGGTGCTTCGCGGCTGATCGTCTTCGTCTTTATCGGCAAAGGCCCCAACCGGTGTGCTGCAAATGGAAGTGATCTGAATGCAGGGCGTTGTAATCCGGGCCAAGCGTCAGGCGAAACCAATCGCATGCGCCATCCCGCACCGCCCGCAGAAATCCGCCCCGTTCACCACCGTCCTGCCAATGATCCTGCAACAGGATCCTTTGACCCTCCGCCATGACAAAGCCCCGAATGTCCACCGCGTCAGCCGTTGCATGGGTGCTCATCCGCCCGGTTGGGCCGCTGGCCGTGCGGATTTCACGGCAGTTGTAGCTTGATAGATGAAGGATCTCGCGCACAGGCTGGTTCAGAATGTCCTGTGCCTTTGGCGCGATGGAATGCTGATGCCACATCGCCAAACGCAGAGCTGTTTGGCAGCGGGTGTTGAGAGGGCGCATCCTGGCATCACCCACGGAGGTCAGGCGCACCTGCGGTTTGATGTGGCACTGTGCACTCTGTCCAAAATCAGGGAGATCCTGAAACGCGGCCCCGGTGCCCAGCGCCGCGCGGCAGAGGCTGTCAGCGGATAGAGCCTGCCTCAGTTTCCAAGACGTCATGGGCGTGACGGGGTCGGTCACAGATAGCGGTTTGAGGGGGTTCCATTGTGGCGGAAGCGGTGATTGTGGATGGGCGATCAAGAACAAGGCCAGCGCAGAAAGCAGAATGCAGATCGAAAACACTGCTGACACAAACCGCACAGGCTTAACCCCAAATTACAATCACCCATCAGACATAGAAAGGCCGGGGCAATTGTCGACCCCGGCCTTTGTCACATTCTGTTGCGTTTGATCAGTAGCGGTAGTGCTCTGGCTTGAACGGGCCATCCGGGCTGACGCCAATGTAGGCAGCTTGCTCCGGGTCCAGCTTGCTCAGCTTCACGCCGATCCGGTCCAGATGAAGGCGTGCGACCTTTTCGTCCAGATGCTTGGGCAGGATGTAAACGTCGTTCTTGTAGTTGTCGCCCTTGGTCCACAGCTCAATCTGCGCCAACACCTGATTGGTAAAAGAGGCAGACATGACAAAGGACGGGTGGCCCGTGGCGTTGCCAAGGTTCAGCAAACGCCCTTCGGACAGAAGGATCAACCGGTTGCCGTTTGGCATCTCGATCATGTCCACCTGTTCCTTGATGTTGGTCCACTTGTGGTTCTTCAGTGCGGCAACCTGAATTTCGTTGTCGAAGTGGCCAATGTTGCCGACAATCGCCATGTCCTTCATTTCGCGCATGTGCTCGATGCGGATCACGTCTTTGTTGCCGGTGGTGGTGATGAAGATATCTGCCGAACCGACGACATCTTCGAGCAGGACAACTTCAAAGCCGTCCATTGCCGCTTGCAGCGCACAGATCGGATCAACTTCGGTGACTTTGACACGGGCGCCTGCGCCGCGCAGCGAGGCGGCTGAGCCTTTACCAACGTCGCCATACCCCATAACGACTGCGACTTTGCCCGCCATCATCGTGTCAGTGGCGCGGCGGATACCGTCGACCAGAGATTCCTTACAGCCATATTTGTTGTCGAACTTCGACTTGGTCACAGAATCGTTCACGTTGATCGCCGGGAAGGGCAATTGCCCGTCGCGGACCAGTTCATACAGGCGGTGAACACCGGTTGTGGTTTCTTCGGACACTCCAACAATCTGATCACGCATTTTGGTGAACCAACCGGGGCTGGCCGCCATGCGTTTCTTGATCTGGGCAAAGATCGCTTCTTCTTCTTCGGATTTCGGGATGGCGATCAGATCGTCTTCGCCATTCTCCACACGTGCCCCCAACAAGATGTACAATGTCGCATCGCCGCCATCATCCAAAATCAGGTTCGGTCCATCGGGGAACATGAAGGAACGGTCCAGATAATCCCAATGCTCTACAAGGGTTTGACCCTTGATCGCAAAAACTGGCACGCCGGATTCAGCAATGGCAGCCGCGGCATGGTCCTGCGTGGAGAAGATGTTGCAGGAGGCCCAGCGCACATCGGCGCCCAGTGCCACAAGCGTTTCAATCAAAACAGCGGTCTGGATGGTCATGTGCAACGATCCAACGATTCGCGACCCCTTCAGAGGTTTGCTTTCTCCGTATTCATCGCGCAGCGCCATCAGGCCGGGCATTTCGGTTTCTGCGATATCCAGTTCCTTACGCCCATAGGCGGCAAGGGTGATGTCTTTGACGATATAATCTTCGGCCATGTGGCACCTCATAACAAATTTGACCGCCGCCTATCATTTTTAGGCAGCGGTCTCAATGATTGTTCGTTTCAAATGGGCGGCAGCGGGGCTTAGTCAAGCGCAGCAATCAGTTCATCCTGATTTGCGCCGGCCATCCAATCTTCGCCCTGGGCCAGAACGCAGGCATTCCCGTCCGCCAGCGTTTTAATCAACGTCCATGTGCCGGTTTGCTCGGAAACCCACAATTGCTCCCGGTTTTCGCTTGGTTCTGAGACAGGTCTTTCGCCGTACCAATCGATCAGAGAGGCTTTCATCTCTCCCGATGGCATGCAGACGGTATCGGCCGCCGCGGCGGGGGCGGACAGTCCAATTGCAATCAAAACAGCGGATATCGAAAAAACGGGTTTCATGGCTCTCTCCTTCGTGGGAATAACAGATGAAGCCAACAAATGGTTCCAATTGCAGATGAGATGAGGCCCGGTTCATGGCGCAACAACCCCGTGCATGGCAGCGGATGCTGTCCGGTCGCAGGCTTGATCTGCTGGACCCGACCCCGGTGGATATCGAGATTGAAGACATTGCGCATGGGCTGGCCTTTGTGGCCCGCTGGAACGGTCAGACCATGGGCGATTATGCCTACTCCGTCGCGGAACATTCGCTTTTGGTCGAAACGATCTTTGGCCGGATCAACCCCAAGGCGCCAGCCAAATGGCGGCTTGCCGCGCTTTTGCATGATGCGCCAGAATATGTGATCGGCGATATGATTTCTCCGGTTAAAGCAGCGGTTGGACCCGGCTACGGCGCATTGGATGACCGATTGACGGCGGCAATTCATCTGCGGTTTGGCTTGCCTGCTGCGATTCCGGCCAGCGCCAAAAAACAAATCAAACGCGCCGATAAAATCAGTGCCTGGATGGAAGCAACCCAGATTGCGGGCTTTTCCGAAGCTGAGGCCAGCAAGTTTTTCGGGCGCCCCGACGCGGCGCTGATCGCGGATCTGCGGATCATCCTGAGACCCCCCCTTGAAGTACGTACAGAATTTACCGCACGCCATGCACAGTTGTTGGGAGAGATGACTTGATAAATGTGCGTGTTGCGGGGCGGCTGGACGCACGTCCAATGGCGGATTTGCTGAACGAGATCATCCGCGAGGGGGGCACCACGGCCTTTACCAACGAAGTGGCGCGCGACACTTTGCTTGGCTGGTTTGCCCAAGCCCCCGATCAATCCGTTTGGCATGTGGCAGAAGACGCCAAGGGCGCGTTACTTGGTTTTCAGTCGATTGAACCCAAGGCAAAACTGCCCGCAGCGGCCTGCGACATTGCGACCTTCGTTCAGGTCGGGCAAACCGGGCTTGGCATCGGGTCAAAACTGTTTGAAGCGACCCGCAAAGCGGCTGTTGCGCTGAATTATGAATGGATCAATGCGACCATCCGTGCCGACAACAGCGGCGGTCTTGCATATTACCAAAGCCGCGGTTTCGAAGACTATGCACGCCACCCCAATGTATTGCTGGGCAACGGCATGTATGTCGACCGCATCAGCAAGCGGTACAATCTTTGACCGTCAAACCCTATCTCGGTGAACGCTTTGCCAAAATCCGCTGAAGTGTGCGGCGGTGCATGTTCAGCCGCCGCGCTGTTTCGGACACATTGCGATCACACAGCTCATACACGCGCTGAATATGTTCCCAACGCACGCGGTCCGCGCTCATCGGGTTGTCGGGCGGCGGCGGCATGTCCCCTTCAGGCACCAAAAGTGCATTGGTGATGTCATTGGCGTCCGCAGGTTTGGACAGATAATCCGTCGCGCCGATCTTGACCGCGGCAACAGCCGTGGCGATCGCACCGTACCCCGTCAGCACAACCACCCGGCAATCTTCACGGCGTTCGCGCAGCACCTCCACCACGTCGAGGCCATTGCCATCTTCGAGCCGCAGATCAATCACCGCATAGGCTGGCGGACGCGCAGTTGCGATGGCCTTGCCGGCGGCAACACTGTCCGCGGTCTCAACTTCAAAGCCGCGTTTTTCCATTGCCTTGGCCAATCGGCGCAGAAACGGCTCATCATCATCCACAAGCAATAGTGACTTGTCCGCGCCGATATTTGGGGTGTCTTGCATCAGGTCACAGCCTCATCTGGAAATTTCCGTCTACCATTAACCATATGGCGCGACGCTAAGCCGCGTCAAACGCTCAGAGTTGATCGACAAAACACCCAATCTGGTCTGCCATCTGTTCGGGCGTGGTTTCGCGGCGGAAATACTCGACAAACCCTTCTTCAGGCATCACCAGATAACTAAAGGTCGAGTGGTCCACCAAATATTCGTCATCCACTGCCTCATGCGCCTTGTAGTAGGTGCGATAGGCCATGCTGGCCGCTTTGACCTGCTCGGCAGAGCCCGTGAGCCCGATCATACGCGGATGCATGACTTCGGCAAATTCACCAACCACCTCAGGTGTGTCGCGGGCAGGGTCAATGGAGATGAAAACCGGTGTCACCATCGTTCCGCGCTCTTCAAGGATCTCGATGGCGCTGGCATTGCGGTCCACATCAAGCGGGCAAACATCGGGGCAGTAGGTATACCCGAAATAGATCAATGTTGGCTCGGTAATCACGTCTTTGTCGGTGACTGTCTGACCTTGGGCGTTGACCAACTCGAACGGGCCGCCCAACTCTCCGGCGACTGCAGCAGACCGGCATTGGGCAAATTTATCGTCGCTCTTGGTTCCCGAAGTAATAAAATAGGTGCCCAGCAAAAGCGCGGCCGCGGCTGCGGCGGCTGAAATAGCGATCGTGCGGTTCATAATTCTCTCCTACCAACGGTGGTCTTGATCGGACTCGGCGGCAGACCTACGCTACATTTTCGGCGATGTAACGGCCAATAAACATAAGGTGCGCAGATGACGCAGGCGAATATCAGACCCCTCACCGCGCGCACGCGGGCCAACTGGATCCGTCTGCGCACAATGATCCTACTGCGCTGGGTTGCGATCACTGGCCAATTGATCGCCATCACCGTGGCCCAGCTGGTTTATGGGCTGCAACTGGAACTGGGGTTCTGCTACCTTGCCATCGGCGCATCGGTAATCGGGAATCTGGTCGCGACGCTGGTGTTTCCGGAAAACAAGCGCCTGTCCGAACGCGAAAACCTGCTGATGGTCATGTTCGATCTGTTGCAATTGGGATTCTTGCTTTTCTTGACCGGCGGTTTGAACAATCCTTTCTCTCTTTTGGTTTTGGGGCCAGTGACCATTTCGGCCACCGCGCTTAGCCTGCGATCCACCGTGGTGCTGTGTTCCACAGCCATTATTCTGGTCACTGGGCTGGCGGTCTTTCACCTTCCGCTCACCAGCCAAAACGGGGACATCCTGCGCCTTCCGGGCCTGTTCATTTTTGGTCAATGGACCGCCTTGATCATCGCCATTGTGTTTACCAGCGCCTATTCGCGGCGCGTCACGACCGAGGTTCACTCAATGGGGGATGCCCTTTCGGCCACGCAAATGGCCTTGGCACGGGAACAAAAGCTGACCGATCTGGGCGGCGTCATCGCCGCCGCCGCGCATGAGCTTGGCACACCGCTTGCGACGATCAAACTCACCAGTGTCGAATTGATGAATGACCTGGCTGACCATCCTGACCTTGCCGATGACGCAGCCCTGATCCGCGATCAGGCAGACAGATGCCGCGACATTCTGCGCGATATGGGAAGTGCGGGAAAAGATGATTTGCACCTGCACAAAGCCCCACTTGAGACGGTGGTTCTGGAGGCGGCAGAGCCGCATATGAACCGGGGCAAGGAGGTGTTGATAGATCAGGCCTTCACTGCCGCCCAGCGCAAAAGCCAGCCCTTGATCCTGCGCAAACCCGAGATTGTACACGGGCTGCGCAATCTTGTGCAAAACGCCGTTGATTTCGCAAGCGAACGGGTGTGGGTCAGCGCCGATTGGACCGAAGAAACCGTCACCGTGCGCATTATTGACGACGGTCCGGGCTTTCCACCGTATCTTCTGGGCCGGATTGGCGATCCGTTCATGCGCCGCCGTTCACCCGAAAAGAACAAATCCGCAAGACCGGAATACGAAGGCATGGGGCTGGGCCTTTTCATCGCAAAAACCTTGCTGGAGCGGTCAGGTGCGACGCTGCGGTTTGCGAATGGCAGTGACGACCGCAAAGCGGGGGATCGCACTGGCGCCGTGGTCGAGGTGACATGGCCGCGCCGGACCCTCAACACCCGCGACCATGAGCAGCCATTGGGGCAAAACCCTCTAATCACTTCATAAATTAAGGCGCACCCAGAGCCATTAATGGTTTGTTAACTATTTCAACCCACTTTCCATGCTTTGTTAATCTCTGCGGAGGTGTGGCTTGTTTCTGGAACTCTTTGAGATTGTTGTCATTGTCCTGACGGCCATTGTGGCGGCTGGCTTGGCGCAAAGTTATCTGTCCCGGCCCCATGTCACCGCCACCACACCGATTGAACCGATGGCGCTGCTGTTCACCGATGGCGTCCTGCAACATGGCACCGACAGCGCCCTGCGGCATTTCGCAGTCGAGCCGGGTCTGCACGCATGGCAGGATATCCGCGACACATTGATCCCGACATTTCCTGATTTTCCCCCGGTGCCCGGCTCAGGCCCGCAAGGCAGCGTTGTGTTGCAGCCCCAAGGGCAGGCAGCGCCGCCGCATAACATTGAATTGCGTTGGCGTGACGCCCTGTGTTGGGTCACGCTGACCCCCGTTGAAGAGCCGTCCACCACCACCCCGATCACACCTGCCATCGCGCAGGAGATGAACGCGCTTCGGCTTAGCAGCGATACAATGATCAACCCGGTTTGGCATCTGAACGCTGAGGGCGCGGTCTGTTGGTCAAACCCCGCCTACACCGTGCTGCATGAGCTTGCACGGGGGCCAGATGCCGATCCTGAAACACCGCTTTTTCCGATCACGTCCGGCGATGGACCGCGCCGTGTGACCCTGCGCCTTGATCCTCTTGATTTGCCCGATTGGTACGAGGTGACATCCATCCAGATGGGCAGCATCACTGTGTGCCACGCCAACTGCATCAACGCATTGGTTGAGGCCGAACAAGCCCAGCGCGACTTTGTCCAGAGCCTCGCCAAGACCTTTGCGCATTTGTCGGTGGGTTTGGCCATATTTGATCGGCGCGGACAGTTGGTTCTGTTCAATCCGGCGCTCGTGGACCTGACACATCTGACGCCAAAATTTCTCAGCAGCCGCCCGCAGATATTGTCCTTTTTTGACCAGTTGCGCGAAGACCGCATAATGCCGGAACCCAAAAATTATGCCTCCTGGCGGCAGGCCATCACTGATTTGATCGCGGCTGCGTCCGACACCTCCTATGAGGAAACCTGGAACCTCGAAGACGGGCGCACCTTTAGCGTGGAAGGAAGGCCGCACCCGGACGGCGCCACCGCTTTCCTGTTTGAAGATATCAGCGCCGAAGTATCCTTGACCCGCAGTTTTCGGAGCGAGCTTGAGCTGGGACAATCCCTGATTGATGTGGTCGAGGATGGCTTGGTTGTGTTTTCGGCCAGCGGCGCATTGACCTGTTGCAATCTGGCCTATCGGGATTTGTGGGGCCACGACCCCGGTACCGGCTTTGTCGAAACCACGATTGGCGATTGCATTGATCTGTGGTCCCGGCTTTGCCAGCCCAGCGCCCTTTGGCCGGAAATTGCGAAATGCATCTCTGAACGCGGCACCGGAACCCCTTGGGATATGACACTGTACCTCAAGAACGGCGACGCGTTGACCTGCGAAGTACGGGGGATTGCCTCGGGTTCTACCTTGGTTCGATTTCGCAATCGAAGCGCTGCAAATGACCCCGCCGCATCGCGCCGCGATGAGCTGGAAAAATAGCTGACCAAGCGCCGCTTTGATCTTGCAGTCATCCGGCATGGCCGTCACCATATGGCATGTCTGCACATCATCTTTCAGTATCAATCTCCGGCGCGGATGATATGACCCTTTTGGCCGCGAGATTGGCCTCCCGACTGACCGCAGGAGACGTCATTTTGCTGACCGGTGATGTCGGCGCAGGGAAGACCCATTTCGCGCGATCTTTGATCCAATCGGTGCTGGACATGCCAGAAGATGTGCCCTCGCCAACCTTCACCTTGGTGCAAACCTACGACACCGATATCGGCGAGATCTGGCATGCCGATCTGTACCGTCTCACCTCGGTTTTCGAGATTGAAGAGCTGGGATTGACCGATGCCTTCGAGAGTGCCGTTTGTCTGGTCGAATGGCCTGACAGGCTTGGGCCGTTGACCCCGGACAATGCCCTTCACATCTCCATCGAGCCCGGCGAAGATGACAACGCCCGACAGCTGATGATGCGTTGGAAAGGGTCCAAATGGGCGGACAAGCTGGGAGCAATTCATCCATGAGCGATCGCGCGATCCGGCTGGATCAATTCTTGGCCCGATCCGGCTGGTCCGATGCCGGCCGCGCGCTGGTCGCGGGAGATGCATCAAACCGCCGGTATGACCGATTGACCCGTGCCAACGGCGAAACCGCCATCCTCATGGATGCCCCGCCCCACAAAGGCGAAGACGTCCGGCCGTTTGTCGCAATCGCCGAATTTTTGCACGGCCAAGAATTGTCCGCACCGCAGATCTATCATCAGAATGCAGAGGAAGGGTTTCTGATCATTGAGGATCTTGGTGATGATCTTTTTGCCGATCTCATGGCAAAGAACGCCGAGGCGCAACTGCCGCTTTATCGCGCCAGTATTGATGTGCTGGTCCAATTGCACACCGCGCCGCTGCCATCCTTGCCCCTGTGTGATGCCGATTGGCTGATTGAAATGACGGGGTTGTTCTTTGATTGGTACGTTCCTGAAGGGTTTGACCATCTTGGCCGCGCGTTCGAGAATGTGTTCCGCCCGCTTGCCGAGAGGGTTTCACAATCAGAGCAGGTCGTGATCCTGCGCGATTACCATGCGCAAAACCTGCTTTGGTTGCCCAACCGGACAGGCGCGGCGCGCGTCGGTATCTTGGACTTTCAAGACGCTCTTTTGGGGCATCCCGCCTATGATCTGGTATCAATCATGCAAGACGCCCGCCGCGATGTGGATCCAATGATCGAAGCTGCGATGATCGATCATTATCTCGCCTGCACAAACAGGCCGCGCACAGAATATCAAAACGCCTATGCCACGCTTGGCTTGCAAAGAAATCTGCGCATTCTGGGCATTTTTGCAAGGCTTTGCCTGCGGGATGGCAAGGCCCACTATGTCGATATGATCCCGCGGGTCTGGGGCTATGTGATGCGCAACCTTGAACACCCCGACCTGCACGAGGTGAAAGACCTGCTTGATCCCTTTCTTGCCCGCCCGACACCTGAATTTTTGATGGATTTGAAAAACCGATGCGCGACCACCCCACAGCCGTAATGATGTTTGCCGCCGGTTTTGGCACGCGGATGAAACACCTGACCAAGGATCAGCCGAAACCAATGATCAAGGTCGCGGGCAAGGCGCTGGTGGATCACGCATTGGACCTGACCCATGGCACGGGGCGCGTGGTCGCCAATCTGCACTATAAGCCGCAAAAGCTGCAGTATAATCTTGAGGTGCAGGGCGTTGAGACTTTGATCGAAACGCCCGATATTCTGGACACCGGCGGGGGCTTGCGAAATGCCTTGCCTTTGCTTGGCGAAGGTCCGGTATTCACCATGAACACAGATGCGATCTGGGCCGGGCCGAACCCGTTGCATCTGCTGCGCGATGCCTGGAACCCAGCGACGATGGATGCGCTTTTGGTCTGTGTTCCAACCGCACAGGCGGTGGGTCATGCCGGATCTGGAGATTTTACGCTGGCTGACGACGGCACATTGTCGCGCGGTCCGGGCGTCGTTTACGGCGGCATTCAGATCATCAAAACAGAACTTTTGCACGACATCAAAGACCGCGTATTTTCCCTCAACCTTTTGTGGGACATGATGCAATCCAAAGGGCGGCTATGCGGCCTGCGCTACCCCGGAAAGTGGTGTGACGTGGGGCATCCCGGCGGAATCGCATTGGCCGAAGAAATGCTGGAGCAGCACCATGTTTGACCCATCAGATAGCGCCAGAGTCTTTGGATTGGCCCCAGGTGTAGATTTTCCTGCCGCGCTTGCGGACGGTCTTCGCGTGCGGCTGAAAGATGCGCCGCCGGATGCAATGGCGCGGGTTGATCTGATCGTGAACACCCGCCGGATGGCGCGGCGCTTGCGGGATATTTTCGACAATGGGCCAGCAGGGTTTTTGCCCCGCATCCGGTTGTTGGGAGAATTGGACACATTGGTGCCCGGCGTCACAGCCCCGCCTGCAATCCCTGCTCTGCAACGGCGGCTTGAGCTTATTCAATTGCTGTCCGGTCTGTTGGAGGCAGACCCTACATTGGCCCCGCGTGCATCGCTTTATGCCTTGTCAGACAGTCTGGCGGCGTTGATGGACGAAATGCAGGGAGAAGGCGTTGATATCAGCGCCATTGAGAATCTCGATGTCAGCGATCAATCCGGGCATTGGGATCGCGCCAAAAGGTTCCTTGAAATTGCCCACGGCTATCTTGGCCAAACGGGCAGCGCGCCGGATGCAGAAGCGCGGCAAAGGCAATTGACCTTGCAAATCATTGCCGCATGGCAGGCCAATCCACCGCAAAATCCCGTGATCCTTGCCGGTTCCACAGGCTCGCGCGGGACCACCTCATTGCTGATGCAGGCGGTGGCAAAGCTGCCGCAGGGTGCGCTTGTCCTGCCGGGGTTTGATTTTGACATGCCCACCGCGGTTTGGGCGCAGCTGGATCAGGAACTGCTGTCCGAGGACCACCCGCAATACCGGTTTCGGCACTTGATGCAGGCGCTCGAATTGCCGCGCAAGGATATCCGCCCCTGGGCCAAAGGGGATCCACCCTCACCCACCCGCAATGCCCTTGTTTCCCTGTCTTTGCGCCCGGCACCTGTCACCCATGCATGGCTCAGCGAGGGACCGGGCCTGGCCGGTCTGACCGCTGCAACGGCTGGGATGACCCTTGTGGAGGCTCCAACGCCGCGCATCGAGGCATTGACCATCGCACTGCGCCTTCGCAAGGCGGTCGAAGAGGGGAAAACCGCTGCGTTGATCACGCCCGACCGGATGTTGACCCGGCAAGTGACCTCGGCGCTGGATCGTTGGAATATCCTTCCGGACGACAGTGCAGGCACGCCGCTGCAATTGTCGCCGCCGGGCCGGTTTCTGCGCCATGTTGCAGCGTTGTTTCTGCGCAAGCTGGATGCAGAGGCCTTGCTGACTTTGCTCAAACACCCGCTCACCCATAGTGGTGCGGACCGGAACCTGCATCAGCTGCATACCCAGCGCCTTGAGATGCAGATCCGCCGCGATGGTTTGCCCTATCCCGATCCGGACGGCCTTGCCCGGATCGCGCAGAAGGCCGCGGACAAGATCGAAGAGCCGGGTGCATTTCTTGAGTGGGCCAATTGGGTTGGTCAAACGTTTTGTTGCCATGCAACCACTGGTGATCAGGCCTTGACCACTTGGGTGCAGCGCCATCTCGATCTTGCAGGTAGGATTGCGGCTGGTCCGTCAGGCACAGCCGACCACGAATTGTGGCGTCGCAAGGCCGGACAGGCGGCGGAAAAACTGATGGCGGATTTGTCTCAGCAAGCCGTCTTTGGCGGCGCCATGTCTGCCGGTGATTTTACAGATCTTCTGGGTGCTGTTCTATCGGGCGGCGAAGTGCGTGACCGCGATGCACCGCATCCCGGCGTCATGATCTGGGGCACCTTGGAGGCCCGCGTTCAGGGCGCTGATCTGGTCATTATGGGCGGCTTGAATGACGGCACATGGCCCGAAGCACCGCCGCCCGATCCATGGCTCAACCGCCAGATGCGCCTGCAAGCCGGTTTGCTGCTTCCTGAGCGGCGCATCGGTCTGTCCGCGCATGATTATCAACAGGCCATCGCCGCTCCGGAGGTCTGGATCACACGCGCAATCAGATCAGACGAGGCAGAAACCGTGCCATCACGATGGCTCAACCGTTTGGGCAATCTGCTGAACGGTTTGCCGCAAGAAGACGGTGCCAAAGCCTGGGCCGCGATGCGCGCGCGGGGGGAATACTGGACCAAACAAGTGCGGGCATTGGAAGAAACCATCCGCAGCACCCCTGCCCCGCGCCCATCGCCCCGCCCGCCTGTCATTGCCCGCCCGCACGCGCTTTCTGTCACCGAGATCAAGCGCTTGATCCGCGATCCCTATGCCATTTATGCCAAACACACATTGCGCCTGAGACAAATCATTCCACTGGTACAATCCCCGGACGCCCCGGTGCGCGGCATTGTCTTGCATGAAATCATGGAACGGTTCGTCAAATCCGTCAGCGCCAATGCGGCGCATTTGACCAAGGATCATCTGCTGTCAATTGCCCGCGACGTTCTCGAAGCCGAAGCGCCCTGGCCGGCCGCCCGTGCGATGTGGTTGGCGCGGATCGAGCGGGTGGCCGATTGGTTCATCGCGCAAGAAGCCAAACGGCAAAGTTATTCTTCCCCCGTGGCCTTTGAAAAGGCCGCCCGCGGCAAACACGTTTTCGAAGAACTTGGTTTCACGCTCACTGGTTTTGCCGACAGAATTGACCTGACTGATGCCGGTGATGCGCTGATCTATGATTACAAGACCGGCACGCCGCCCAGCAAAAAAGAACAAAAACTGTTCGACAAACAACTTCTGATCGAAGCGGCGATGGTCGAAGAAGGCGGCTTTGCCGAGGTGGGTGCAGCACCGGTCGCAAATGCGATTTTCATCGGTTTAGGGTCGAAACCAGTCGAAATTTCCGCCCCCTTGGATGAGGAGCCCCCCGCCGAAGTGCTGGCAGGGTTGCAAGAACTGATCGCGAACTACCTCACCGCAGCGCAAGGGTTCACATCCCGCCGAATGGTCAAAACCGAAGAGGCGGCAGGCGATTATGACCAGCTTGCCCGCTTTGGCGAATGGGACGGAACCACAGTTGCCTCGCCGGAGGATCTGACATGATGCCGGACTTTGACGATGCCACCCGCGCCCAGATTGATGCGGCACGGCCAGATGCCTCTACTTGGCTCGCGGCGAACGCGGGGTCGGGCAAAACGCGGGTTTTGACGGACAGGGTGGCGCGGCTGCTTCTCAGCGGTGTCGAGCCACAGCATATTTTGTGTCTGACCTATACAAAAGCCGCCGCATCAGAGATGCAAAACCGGCTTTTTAAGCGTCTTGGCGAATGGGCCATGCTTGATGATGCTGCCTTGCGCAAAGCGATGGCTGATCTGGGCCTGAGCGATGATCTTGATCCCGCTGAACTGCGCAAGGCACGCACCTTGTTTGCACTGGCGATTGAGGCGCCGGGCGGTCTGAAGATTCAGACCATCCACTCCTTTTGTGCGTCTCTATTGCGGCGCTTTCCACTCGAAGCGGGGGTCAGTCCACAATTTTCCGAGATCGAAGATCGCGCAGCAGACTTGCTGCGTGCAGACATCGTGGATGCCATGGCGGAAGATCATGATGGCCCCCTGATTGCGGAAATTGCACGGTTCTACACCGGCGAGGATTTTGGCAAGCTGACCCGCAGTATTGTCGGGCTGCGTGACGCTTTTGCAGCCTCTCCAGATTGGCCGGAATTGCTGCAACTTTTGGGTCAGAAACCGGACCTCAGCCGCGCGTCGATCGAACAATCGGTCTTTTTGGGAAGCGAGGCAGATCTCTTAAAAGGAATCACGCCCCATTTGATTGCGAAAGGTGGAAACGACACCAAAGCCGGAGATGTTTTGGCGCAAATCGGGTCATTTGATTTGTCCGCCCTCCCAACCCTCGAAGGTGTTTTTCTGACCGGAGCAGGCGCAAAATCGCCGTTTACTGCAAAGATTGGCAGTTTCCCAACCAAACCCACACAAAAGGTCATTGCAGATGCGATGCCTGCGCTGGAACAACTTATGATGCGGGTCGAAGAGGCCCGCGAGGCGCGTCTGGCTTTGGCATTGGCGGAAAAAACCCATGCGCTACACAAGTTCGCCAAGGCATTCCTGGCGCGCTATGAGGCGGCCAAGCAGGCGCGTGGCTGGCTCGATTTCGACGATCTCATTCTCAAGGCCCGCGCCCTTTTGACCGACAAGGCCGTCGCCGCATGGGTGTTGTTCCGCATTGACGGGGGGATTGATCATATTCTCGTTGACGAGGCGCAGGATACTTCGCCACGGCAATGGGATGTGATCGAGCGCCTGACAGACGAGTTTTACAGCGGGTCCGGTGCGCGGTCTGACGTTGAACGGACCCTGTTTGTGGTCGGTGACAAGAAGCAATCGATCTATTCCTTTCAGGGTGCCGACCCGTTGGAATTTGATCGTAAAAGTCTGATGTTTGAGGAAAAGATCGTCGAGGCCGGCAAGCTGTTTCAGCATCGCAGTCTGGACTATTCCTTTCGGTCCTCTTCGGCCATTTTACGCCTTGTAGACACTGCTTTTGATCCAGACCTTCAATCCGGTCTCGACAAAAAAACGCAGCACAAACCGTTCAAAGCCGCCCTGCCCGGCCGTGTTGATCTATGGCCTGTGGTGGAAAAAGCGGACGACAACGAAGACCGCATCTGGACCGATCCGGTGGACAGGCGCAGTGCCCGGCATCACAGTGTCATCCTCGCCGAGCAAATCGCGGCACGGATCGCCACGCTGATCAACGAAGAACACTACATTCCCGAAGACACCGACACGCCCGGCGTCTTTGCCCGCCGCCGTGTTCGTGCCGGTGATTTCTTGATCCTAGTGCAGCGCCGCTCTGCCCTGTTCTCCGAGATTATTCGTGCCTGTAAGGCCGCGAACCTGCCAATTGCGGGGGCGGACAGGCTGAAAGTTGGGGCGGAACTTGCCGTCAAGGATCTGGCGGCGTTGTTGTCATTCCTGGCGACGCCAGATGATGACCTGTCTTTGGCGACCGCGTTGAAATCGCCCCTGTTTGGATGGTCCGAACAGATGTTGTTCGATCTCGCCCACCGGCGCATTGAATGCCATCTCTGGCAGGCGTTGCGCAATCGGGAAGATCATTCGGAAACAGTCTCTAAATTGGAGGATCTGCGGGCGCGCGTTGATTTTCTACGCCCGTATGATTTGATCGAATGCATCCTCACCCGGCATGATGGACGCCGCAAATTATTGGCTCGTTTGGGCGCCGAGGCTGAGGATGGGATCAACGCGATGCTGTCGCAGGCCTTGTCCTATGAGCGCAGCAATGTGCCCAGCTTGACCGGCTTTATCGTCTGGATGCAAACTGACGATCTGGAGATCAAGCGCCAGATTGACAGTGCCTCGGACCAGATCCGCGTCATGACGGTGCATGGAGCAAAGGGGCTTGAGGCGCCCATTGTTATCTTGCCCGATACGGGGCGACGCGACATCACTGTCAAGGATGAAATTGTCCGGATGGAAGGTGTACCAATTTGGAAGGCCGCCGCAGCGGATATGCCAGCGCCCCTCAGGGAAACCATCGACAGCATGAAAGACGCGCAGTTTCAGGAACGGTTGAGATTGCTATACGTGGCGATGACCCGCGCGGAAAAATGGCTGATCGTTGCTGCTGCCGGGGATCTGTCAAATGATGGATCGTCCTGGTATCAAATTGCCCAAGCTGCGATGGGTCATGCAAACGCTGTTCCCGTGGGGTATGATGGCACTTTGCGGTTTGCGGAGGGCGATTGGGACAGCCTTGATACGGTTGATCATGTGACCGATCTTGAAGAAAGCCCTGAGTTAGACCCTGTTTTTGCGACACCTGCGCCCATCTATTCTCTGAAGCAAGGGGCGCTTTCTCCATCTGATCTCGGTGGCGCAAAGGCTTTGCCCGGTGAAGCAGGAGAGGACAAGGAGCGCGCCATGCTTTATGGGACAGTGGTGCATAATATGTTGGAGCGTCTGGCACCACTTACCGCTTTAGACCGTGCAGGCGCTGCCACGCAAATGGTTTCGGCAGACGCTCCGGAAATGACAGAACAGGCCTATCAGGAGGCTCTGCAAGTTTTAAATGCCCCTGCCCTCGCCGGTATTTTTGCGCCCGGCACATTGGCCGAGGTTCCGATAACAGCCCAGATCGGACAGGCCCGACTACACGGATTGATCGACAGGTTGATCATAACCGATAGTGCGGTCACGGCTGTAGATTTCAAAACCAATCGGATCGTACCGGATAGACCGGAACAGTGTCCCGACGGTATTCTCCGGCAGATGGGCGCCTATGCGAGGATGCTCGCGCAGATCTACCCGGATCGTGACATCCGCACAGCCATTCTATGGACATCGACCTGCCAGTTGATGGAATTGCCCCACAATATTGTGACATCCGCGCTAGAGTGCTCGCCATATCTTGACGCGGGGGGCATGCGTTCATAGGTTCTGTTCGAACCCAATTCCTGTCAGGAGAGCATCATGGCCACCGTCGCAGTTACGGACTCAACGTTCGACGCCGAAGTCAAAAATTCAGATATCCCAGTCGTGGTGGATTTCTGGGCCGAATGGTGCGGCCCATGCAAACAAATCGGCCCGTCTTTGGAAGAACTGTCCGCAGAAATGGACGGTAAAGTTAAGATCGTCAAAGTAAACGTGGACGAGAACCCGAATTCACCTGCCCAGATGGGTGTGCGCGGCATTCCGGCGTTGTTCATCTTCAAAGATGGTCAGGTCGTATCCAACATGGCAGGTGCCAAGCCAAAAGCAGCGCTGCAAAGCTGGATCGAAGAGTCGATCTAAGGCTTTGATAATAAGATGGTTTGAGGGCGTCCCAAGTGGGCGCCCTTATTCTATAGGCCAGCCAAATCGTTGAAAACGCGATGCAATTCTGCCCTTCGCGTCGCGCTTCCCCGCGTTGATGCAGTTTTGCTGCCAGAACCAATGCACATACCGGTCAAACGCTGGTTGCGCAGTGGCGGCGGCATGAAAGCTATCTGACAAATGCGCGATATCTGCGGCCACGGCGATGTGATGAAAGTCAATTTTGCCAAACAGCAATGCAGGTTTACCAAAGAAGTATCCTGCAAAGGCCGCGGCTGAGTTTTGGCTAACGACAAAGTCACAATGCTGCAAATGTTGTTCCATATTGCCGGTTTCGACCGACAATTGGCTGTGGCGCCCCGAAAGTTCATCAAGCGCCGTCAATTCTGCTGCCGAATAGGTTTCATTGGGGTGCAAGCAGGCCACAACCGGTCGTGCGCCACCATGCCTCAAACAATGCTCAATCATCTCGATCGGTGAACATCGTTGGAATGAGCGGTGTGCGGTTAGCTTACCCTGAAGCGGAACATAGATGTATCCGTCCTTGGTCGCCTGGCCGGCCGCCGCGCCAAAAAGCCGGTTCTGCCAATAAGAATAGAAACGCTTGGCATCGGGGTGATGGATTGCCGGGTCAAATCTGGCCTTGGCAACATCCCATCGCCAACGCTCTGTCGTCGCTTCGATTTGCCAGAACGGATAGTGATAGGCCCGCCGAAACACCAAACCGCGCTCGGCGGGTGGGGCGGACATGTGAGACAGGGTATAGGTGCTGGCATTGCCTTTGACGGCTGGCTGATCATGAAATGTGACCCTAAATAGGGATTTCTCTGCAACGTCACGCACCAGATTGATGAAATTATGCGCACCTGCCTCCGCGCTTTTGCGCAGATCAGGCTCCAGATATATGCAAAGTTCTTTCATCAAGGAACGCTATCCAGAGATCAAAGGGCGGGCAAGGGCAGCCACCCTTGTACGCAACCAGCGAGAAGGCCATATAGTCCCCAAGCAGACAGGAGGCCGCGCATGGCACATCAGGATTTTCCCGGCTGGCACGGGACCACGATTATTGGGGTGAAGAAGGCCGGTGAAGTGGTGATTGCGGGGGACGGTCAGGTGAGCCTTGGCCAGACCGTGATCAAGGGAACAGCCCGCAAAGTGCGGCGGTTGTCTCCGGGCGGGTTTGACGTGGTTGCCGGATTTGCCGGATCGACCGCCGACGCCTTTACCTTGCTGGAACGTCTGGAAGCCAAGCTTGAAGCGACGCCCGGCCAATTGGCCCGTGCAAGTGTGGAATTGGCCAAGGATTGGCGCACTGACAAATATCTGCAGAAACTTGAGGCGATGTTGATAGTGACCGACGGCAACGACCTGTTGGTGATCACCGGTGCCGGTGATGTGCTGGAGCCTGAACATGATGTGGCGGCCATTGGATCAGGCGGAAATTTTGCCCTGGCAGCCGCACGGGGCCTGATCGACAGCGACCGCGACGCTGAAGCTGTGGCCCGGGATGCGATGGCCATTGCCTCTGACATCTGCGTTTACACAAACGGCAACCTGACCGTGGAGAAAATCAGCCAATGACCGATCTGACCCCCCGTGAAATCGTCTCGGAACTTGACCGTTTTATCATTGGCCAAGCAGACGCCAAGCGTGCCGTGGCCGTGGCCTTGCGCAACCGTTGGCGGCGCAAACAGCTTTCGGACGATCTGCGTGATGAAGTCTATCCCAAGAACATACTGATGATCGGGCCCACAGGCGTTGGCAAAACCGAGATCAGCCGCCGTTTGGCCAAACTGGCCCGTGCGCCGTTTCTCAAGGTTGAGGCGACCAAGTTTACCGAAGTGGGCTATGTCGGGCGCGATGTTGAACAGATCGTGCGCGATCTGGTCGATGCCTCTATCGCGATGACCCGCGAACATATGCGCGAAGACGTCAAGGCGAGTGCCCATAAAGCAGCCGAAGAGCGTGTGATCGATGCCATCGCGGGGACGGACGCCCGCGAAGGCACCCGCGAGATGTTCCGCAAAAAGCTCAAAGCGGGTGAGCTGGACGATACGATGATCGATCTGGAGCTTTCGGACAATTCCAACCCCTTCCAGATGATGGATATCCCCGGACAACCCGGGGCGGGGATGCTGAACCTTGGCGATATGTTTGGCAAGGCGATGGGCGGACGCACCACGAAAAAGCGTCTGTCGGTTGCAGAAAGCTATGAAACCCTGATCAGCGAAGAAGCCGATAAATTGCTGGATGATGAAACCGTCACGCGGGCCGCGATCGAGGCGGTTGAGCAGAACGGGATCGTGTTTCTGGATGAGATCGACAAAGTGTGCGCCCGATCAGATGCCCGTGGCGGCGATGTAAGCCGCGAGGGTGTGCAGCGCGATCTGTTGCCCCTAATCGAAGGCACCACCGTCAGCACCAAACACGGGCCAGTAAAGACTGATCATGTCCTGTTTATCGCCTCTGGCGCGTTCCACATCGCAAAGCCATCCGACCTGTTGCCGGAATTGCAGGGGCGTTTGCCAATCCGGGTTGAGTTGCGCGCGCTGACCGAGGCGGATTTTGTGCGCATTCTCACCGAGACCGACAACGCGTTGACGCTGCAATACACCGCGTTGATGGGCACCGAAGAAGTGACCGTTTCCTTCACCCCCGAAGGGATCGCGGCACTGGCCAAGATTGCGGCGGATGTGAACCAATCGATAGAGAACATTGGCGCACGGCGGCTTTATACCGTGATGGAACGGGTGTTTGAGGAATTGTCCTTTACCGCGCCGGACCGATCCGGAGACGAAGTGGTGGTGGATGCCGCGTTCGTTGAACAGAACCTTGGCGAATTGACACGCTCTGCGGATCTGAGCCGCTACGTGCTTTGATAAGCTAGCAGGCGGGCGACAACCACATATAAGACCGGCGCCGCCGCTGGCCTCATCCAAAGATTGTCTCTTTTCATTCCCTTTCACCTGACCGATGAAAGGACATGGACTATTTCCGATTTATGCACCGGAACTGGCTGTTTTTGCTGGCCGGCTTTCTGATCACATTCACCTCGTCCTATGGGCAAACCTATTTCATCTCGCTGTTTGCCGGTGAGATCAAAGGTGATTTTGGACTGTCGGATGGCCAGTGGGGTGGCATTTATACCATCGGCACCACACTTTCCGCGATCACGATGATCTGGGCGGGCGTCCTGACGGACCGGTTTCGTGTGCGGGCATTGGCGCTGTTGGTGATGGTTGGTCTCGCCTTGGCCTGTGTTGCGATGGCTTGGGTGACCCAATGGATATTGCTGGTTCTTGTCATCTATGCGCTGCGGCTAACGGGACAGGGGATGATGTCACAGCTGGGCGCGGTGGCGATGGTGCGTTGGTTCGAGGCATCGCGCGGCAAGGCGTTGTCACTCGCCTCCATGGGGTTCGCAGCGGGGCAGGCGATTTTGCCGGTTGTGTTTGTCGCGCTCTTTGCCGTGATGCATTGGCGCGATCTTTGGCTGCTTGCGGCGGCGCTGGTGATCCTGACCATTCCATTCCTGCTGATCCTCCTGCGCCAAGAGCGTACACCACAAAGCATGGCGGACGAGGCGCAGATCGCCGGGATGCATGGTCGTCATTGGACCCGCGGTGAAATGTTGCGCTCTGGCTTGTTTTTCCTGATGATTCCGATGGTAGTCGGCCCTTCCGCCTGGGGCACCGCACTGTTTTTTCAGCAAGTGCATCTTGTCGAGGTTAAGGGATGGGAACTTGTCGCCTTTGTCGCCTTGATGCCGGTCTATACGCTGGCTGCGGTGGTTGCGACCTTCGCCTCGGGCTGGGCGATTGACCGCTTTGGTGTCAGCCGCGTTGTGCCGGTTCAGATGATCCCGTTCGGCCTCGGCTTTGCGGTGTTGGCCTATGCCGATACGATCTTTTGGGCGGGCATTGGTTTGATGATCTTTGGTGTGGGGCAGGGGCTCCAATCCACCGGCGCCTCAGCATTCTGGCCCGAATATTATGGCACGCGCCATATCGGATCGATCAAATCTGTCGCGGCGGCGCTGATGGTGTTCGGGTCTGCGATTGGGCCGGGTATCACAGGTGCTTTCATTGATTTTGGGGTGGATTTTCCCGATCAAATGTTGCCTATCGCCGTCTATTATTTTGCCGCCGCGGGCCTTGCAACATTTGGCATCGTCAAATACCGGCCCACTTTGGGCCGCTAGCGGTGCCGCCTGAGGTAGACATAATAGGCGCCATCGGCCCCATGGCTGACATGGGCCTGGCTGACCTGCATCACCACGGATGACAGGGGCGGCGCATTCAGCCAGTGCAAAACCTGATGGCGCAACACACCATATCGAACGGGAATTGGCCCACCCTCATCGCGGCGCTTGCCCTTGCCGGTGACCACCAGAACCAGACGTTTGCCATTGCGATGGGCGTTCAGAATGTACCGGTTGAGCACCGGATGCGCCTGATCAAGGGTCATGCCATGCAGGTCGATCTTGCCTTCGGGTTTGATCTTGCCGCGCTTGAGCTTGGTAAAGGCTTTCTTGTCCATCTGAACCGAAGCCGGCCCAAGCGGATCGGCAAAAGCCGGCGAAACAGATGTGGGCGCCTTGCGCGGCATCCCGCTGCCCTTACCGCTCAGCGCAGCTTGGGCGCGGCGGATGGCGGGCGCGGTCGGGTGGGGGGCGTCAATCTCGGCCCGGAACAGCGATTTGAGGTCAAGCCGCTCTGTCCGGTCCGTTACCCTGCGCCAGAGCGCCAGATCTTCGTCGTTCAAACCACGCTTTTTCATATCGCGCTTTCCGGTAGCAGAGCATAGGCGCGTTGGATCGGCATCAGCACAACCATGCGTCCGGGATCGCGCAGCTTGCCCGCCGCCCGACCGGCGCGATCACCGGTGCCAAAGAAAATATCGGCCCGCTGCGCGCCCTTGATCGCAGATCCTGTGTCTTGCGCAATCATCAAACGGCGTAAAGGATTTTTGCCGTCTTTCTCCAACCAAACGGGCGCACCCAATGTCACATATCGCGGGTCAACAGCCACAGATCGCATGTCTGTTACCGAGCGATTCATGGCGCCCAATGGCCCTTGATCTGCAGGCACTTTGCTGACCTCGCGGAAGAACACGTAAGAGGGATTGTGAAACAACAGATCGCGCCCCTGCACCGGGTTGCGCCGCACCCAGTTTTTGATCACCTGCGCACTCACTTGATGGGCGTCATATATACCGCGGCGCACCAATTCCACACCGATGGATCTATAGGGATGCCCGTTGGAGCCGCGATAGCCAACGCGTATGGACCGCCCACCGGGCAGGCGGATGCGACCAGATCCCTGGATTTGCAGGAAAAACAACTCTACCGGATCATCGACCCATGCAATTTCAAGCCCGCGGCCCGTCATCACGTCACTGGTCAGGATCTCCCGGCGGGTCAGCCAGGGATTGCTGCGCAATGCCTCTGGCGGCATTTTGTAAACCGGATAGCGATAGCGGGACGATCGATACAGATCGCCGTCCAGCTCCGGCTCGAAGTAGCCAGTGAAAAGGGGGTCTTGGCCGTCCTCGATCAGAACAGGGCGAAAGAACAATTCGAAAAACTGGCGCGGTTCGGGATCGGCTTCGGCAAACTGGCACAATGACCGCCAATCGGGGTCTTTCATGTCACGGCAGGTGTTGAGAAAAACCTTGAGCGCCTTGCCGTGATCGTCCTTTGCCCAGCCGTTCAGCTGTTCAAAGGACAACACTTGATAGGTCACATCACTGGCGTTTGCAGGGCTCACCTCAGCGATCCCCGCCATGGCCAGTGCGGCAAGCGCACCGGTTACCCGTCTGTAGAGACCAGCAGCCAATTCGGATCATCCGAGCCCATGATGCGGGCAAACACCCAGGTGTCTTTCTGGCGTTTGATTTCCGTGACGCTGCCCTCAACGATATCACCGCCACGATCACGCACGGCAGACGTCAGTTCAGCCACGAAACGGATCGTCATCTCCGCCTCTTTGGTGTCCGGATCAAGTGTGGCATTCACCAACTCCATCTCACGCACGCCGATAAAGTTGGCTTCAATGGTCAGTCCCTGATCTTCGCGAGCAGCCACGCCGTCAACAAAGCTTTCATAGATATCTTCGGACAGGAATGGCTGGATCTCGGCCAATTCGCCACGCTCGTAGCCCATTACGATCATTTCATAGGCGCCGCGTGCGCCGCCGAGAAAATCACTGACGCCAAAGGAAGGCTCAAGCCGCTTCATCTCGGCCAGCGCCTTGGCAGCGTCGCTGTCTTCCGGAACGTGGTCGGTGATGTCCAGATCCGGCCCACCTTCGATCACTTCGAAAGCAGGGCCAGAACGGCGTGCCGGCTCATGATCGATGACGGGGGGTTTTTCAAAACCCTCGCGCGTTCCCAACACGTTTTTCAGGCGCAAAATCAGGAATACCGCAATACCGGCCAAGACCAGAAGCTGTATTATAGGTGAATTCATCGGGACCTCATTTGGGCAAACCATGGAAACATATCAGTTAAGCTCTTATGTAGGTGCTTGACTGGGGCAAGTCCACTCCGCCCCACCTGAAAGGACGTTTGCATATGTGGCTTTTGATCGCATTTATCGCTGTACCCCTGATCGAGATCAGCCTGTTTATCCAAATCGGGGGTGCCATTGGTCTTGGCTGGACCTTGGCAATTGTGCTTGTCACAGCGGTCTTGGGCACTTGGTTGGTGCGCAATCAGGGGATAATGGCCTTGGGACAACTTCGCAGCTCTTTTTCCGATATGCGCGATCCCACCGAACCACTGGTGCACGGTGCGATGATCCTTTTTGCCGGCGCTTTGTTGCTGACGCCGGGTTTTTTCACCGATGCCGTTGGATTCGCGTTGTTGGTGCCGCAGTTCAGACAGGCCGCATTCCGTGCAATCCGAGCGCGGTTTACTGTTCAAGGCTTCACACAACGCAGCGGCCCGCCCCGATCTGATCCGCATAAGGACGAGATCATTGATGGCGACTACCACGAAATTTCCGAACCGGCTGACCGGGACAGTGGCCCCTCAGGCTGGACAAAGCATTGAGGGCCGCGTGCCAACCTGCTAAGTCCCCTGAGATTTATATTTCTTGAGGGAAAATCCGATGGCCGAAGAAGCAGCACCAGCACAACCACAAATGCGTGTCTTGGGGCAATATATCCGCGACATGTCTTTCGAAAACATCATGGCACAACAGGGCGCTCCGTCTGACGTGCAGCCAGATGTGCAGGTTCAGGTGAACCTTGATGCGAAAAAACACGGCACAGACCACCAGTACGAAAGCGCGATCAAGCTGAACGTAACGTCCAAGAACAAAGGTACGGATACGACGCTGTTTGTGCTTGAGATCGACTACGTCGGCATTTTCCACATCGAGAATGTGCCAGACGACCAGATCCACCCGTTCTTGTTGATCGAATGCCCGCGTATGATCTTCCCGTTCCTGCGCCGCGTGGTCAGCGATGTTACCCGTGACGGTGGCTTCCCGCCGCTGAACCTCGAAAACATCGACTTCATGTCCATGTATCGCAACGAAGTGGCCCGCCGTCAGGCAGAAGCCTCCGAGGCGTCTCCCGAGAACGCTTAAAGTTTAGACCAAAGCACGTCGTCGCCCAGTTGCCCGAGAAACTCGGCATGGGCGGCGGCTTCTTCCTCGCTGAGCCGTGAGGGCAGGGGGTTTGGCCGTGGTTTGGCTTTCCAGGCCTCGACAACCGTCCCAGATTTCTGATCCGGTGCCGATGACAGCGCAAAATCCGGCTGCCGGCCGCCGATCAGCTCCAGATAGACTTCCGCCAGAATTTCACTGTCGAGCAAAGCGCCGTGCAAGGTGCGGGAGCTGTTGTCGATACCAAACCTGCGGCACAACGCATCCAGCGATGCCGGGGAACCGGGGAACCGTTTGCGGGCGATGGCCAGCGTATCAATGGCCTGTTCCCAAGGGATCTGCGGCAGGTTCATCCATTTCAGCTCTGCATTGAGAAACTTGATGTCGAACGAGGCGTTGTGAATGATCAGTTTGGAATCGCCAATAAAATCCAGAAAGCTCTGGCCGATTTCCGCAAATTTGGGTTTGTCAGCAAGAAACTCATCCCCAAGCCCATGCACCTGAAACGCCTCATCGGGCATATAGCGTTCAGGGTTGATGTAAACATGATAGGTTTCGCCGGTGGCGACATGCCCCATCAGTTCCACCGCGCCGATTTCGACAATCCGGTCGCCGCTCTCGGGATCAAAGCCCGTTGTTTCCGTATCGAGAACAATCTCACGCATGGTTTAGCCTCTCCCGAATGCTGCGCAGTGTGGATTTTACCGCTTTTTGCGCTGTTTCAAGGGTGTCCGTGGGGATAACAAAATCTGATCGTGCGCATTTTTCGTCGTTCGGCATCTGCTTGGCGAGGATTGTTTCGAATTGCGCTTCGGTCATGGTGCCGCGTGCCATCACCCGTTCTTTTTGAATTTGTGGATCGACGGTCACACAGGCAACCGCATCCATCTGGGCGTTACCGCCGGTTTCAAACAGGATCGGGATGTCCAAGACGATGATATCGGTGGTCGCGGCTGCGATGAAATCGGCTCGGTCCTGACCGACCAGCGGATGCACAATCTGTTCGATCTGTTTCAAGGCGTTGGGGTCACTTGCGATGATGTCTTTGAGGGCTGGTCGAGACACCGCGCCATCGACGATGGCTTGCGGAAAGACCTCAGCGAACAACGGCACCGCTGCACCCCCCTTTGCATAGAGCCGATGTACCGCCGCATCCGCATCCCAAACCGCGCAGCCCGCATCCGCGAACATCTGGGCTGTCGTGGATTTGCCCATACCGATAGATCCGGTCAGCCCCAGCAGAAACATCAGCGCAACGCCGCCGCACGGGTGGCGCGGTCCACTTCGGGTCGTTTGCCAAACCAACGTTCAAAGCCCGGCACCGCTTGATGTAACAACATGCCCAAGCCATCGACAGTGGTGCACCCCATCTCTTCTGCGGTCGCCAGAAGGTTGGTTTTCAGCGGCGCATAGACCAGATCAGTGACCACGGTGTTTTTTGTCAGGCCATCCAGCGGGACACGCAATTCACCTTTGCCGACCATACCAAGTGATGTGGTGTTCACCACCAGCGCGGCATCGTCGAACATGTTGCCCGCCTGAACCCAATCAAACACGCGCAGACGGTTGCCAAAATCCGACACCAGTTTTTCAGCCCGGACGCGCGTGCGGTTGGAAATGTAAATTTCTGGCACACCCGCATCCAAAAGTGACGCAATCACCGCCCGCGCCGCGCCGCCAGCACCGAGGATCGCGGCAGGCCCTGACTTCGGTTGCCAGTTTGGAGCGCCCGTCTTCAGGTTTTCGAGAAACCCATAACCATCTGTATTGTCGGCATGAATTTTGCCATCTTTGCGGAATATCAGCGTGTTTGACGCACCGATAAGGATGGCGCGGTCCGTCACAAGGTCCGCGATTTGCATCACCGCTTCCTTGTGGGGGATTGTCACGTTCACCCCGACAAATCCCATGCGAGGCAAGCTTCGGATCACCTGTTCAAGATCAGCGGCGGCGACATCCATCGGAATATAATGCCCCTGAATGCCATAGGTCTTGAGCCAATGCCCATGAACCTGCGGCGATTTGGAATGCGCGATCGGAGATCCAATCACACCGGCCAAGGGTATTTTTGCCAAAGTCATGTGGGGAGATCTCCGCGCAGGGTCAGGTAATTGAGCAGTTCCAAAAGTGGCATACCAAGGACATGAAAGTAATCCCCCTGTATGTTGGAAAACAGACGTACACCTTCTTCTTCAAGTTTATAGCAACCAACTGCGTGGCGAATACTCTCCCAGTTGCGATCAACATAGTCTTGCAGATAGGCATCGCTGATTTCGCGCATCCGCAAACGTACTTGTCCGACATGACGCCATATGGGTTTGCCATCTTCGCAAAGGACGGCAGCCGACAGCAAACTGTGCCGATCCCCTCGCAATGATTGAAGTTGGGTGATGGCGTCCTGGGGAGTTTCGGGCTTGGACAACAAAGTGCCGCGATGGTCCAGCACCTGATCACAACCCAAAACCAAGGCACCGGGGTGTTTTTCGCTGATCTTTGTGGCTTTCATCTCGGCCAGGGCATCGGCAATATCACGAGGCGTTGCCTCCTCTGCCAAAAGCGCCGCTTTGATCATCTCTTCATCAACACGTGGTTTGGTGATCTGATGCACCACGCCAGCCTGATCCAGCAGCTTGTGGCGGATTACAGAGCCGGAGGCCAGGATGAACGGCTGTGGCATGTGGATAACCTTGTGTGTGACGTTAGGCATTTCTTAAGGACTTCTGATGCAGAATTCAAAAGCTGAGGGCAGGTTTGACGGTTTTTGCCCAAACCGCTGGTTTGTTCGCGATTCCCACCCAATAGGATAAGGAAAACTCTCGACGTGGGAGGAATCGGTCATGGCGCAGTTTATCCCGTGAGTTATCCACGATATTTTTACCCATTTTATGTCTTAACCATTTGATTTAATTTTATTAATTTTCCTTTAATCAATTTATATGCACAGAACAGGTTCAGAGTTCTTCAGTTCGGGATAAACCTTGAGTAATTCTTTAATCCACAGATTTTCTGCTCCCTACAAACAACATCATCTTTCTTATCTTTCTTATTATTATAAGAAGGGTCGAAAGAACGGAGTGGGATATGTCTGATCTGCTTGCCCTTGCTTACCCTTGGACGAAATCCTTTCATATCATCTCGGTGATCGCTTGGATGGCCGCGCTTTTCTATCTGCCGCGATTGTTTGTGCATCATACCGAACAGACTGGGCTAAGCGGAGAAAAGCATGATCTCTTTGCTATGATGGAATTCAAACTGGCCAATGTTATCATGCGGCCCGCTATGCATGCCACCTGGACCTTTGGCCTGCTTTTGGCCTTCACACCAGGGATCGTCGATTGGTCTGCGGTCTGGCCCTATAGCAAAGCAATCTGCGTTATTCTGATGACGTTGTTTCACACTTGGCTCGTTATCCGCATGAAAGCATTTCAAAGAGGCGAGAACCATATCACAGGTCGGCAATTCCGCATGATGAACGAAGTGCCAACTGTTCTGCTGATCGTGATCGTGATCTCTGTGGTGGTCAAATTCTGAAATATTGACAGTCTCTTGGCCTCTGCTTATACCAAGCGCACCTTCCCGTCCGGGAGGGCGACCTAGCATTTACATTCCAATGACGCACAGCCCCGCTTTTGCCTGGGCTGCACAGGATTATTCATGACAACCGATACGCTGAACCTCGCTGACCTAAAGGCGCAAACGCCCAAGAACCTTTTGGCGATGGCCGAAGATCTTGAGATCGAAAACGCCTCCACGATGCGCAAGGGCGAAATGATGTTCCAAATCCTGCGCGAACGCGCGGATGAGGGTTGGGAAATTTCCGGTGACGGCGTTTTGGAGGTTTTGCAGGATGGATTTGGCTTTCTGCGCTCTCCGGAGGCGAACTATCTTCCGGGCCCGGATGATATCTATGTCTCGCCCGAGATGATCCGTCAGTGGTCCCTGCGGACCGGAGACACCATTGAGGGGCTGATCAAGGCTCCTGACGACAGTGAACGGTACTTCGCCCTGACCGAGGTCACAAAGATCAACTTTGAAGAGCCTGAGAAGGCGCGTCACAAGGTTGCTTTCGAAAACCTCACACCGCTTTACCCTGATGAGCGTCTGACGATGGAAGTTGAAGATCCGACAGTCAAAGACCGCTCCGCGCGGATCATTGATCTGGTGTCGCCCATCGGTAAAGGACAGCGTTCCTTGATCGTCGCGCCGCCGCGTACCGGTAAGACGGTTCTGCTGCAAAATATCGCCAACTCGATCGAAAAGAACCATCCTGAGTGTTATCTGATTGTCCTGCTGATCGACGAACGGCCGGAAGAAGTCACCGATATGCAACGGTCCGTGAAAGGGGAGGTTGTGTCCTCTACCTTTGACGAACCGGCGACGCGTCACGTGGCGGTTTCCGACATGGTCATCGAAAAGGCCAAGCGTCTGGTTGAACACAAGCGCGACGTGGTGATCTTGCTCGATTCCATCACGCGACTTGGCCGTGCGTTCAACACCGTTGTTCCTTCCTCCGGTAAAGTTCTGACAGGTGGTGTGGATGCCAATGCCCTGCAACGCCCCAAGCGTTTCTTCGGTGCGGCACGAAACATCGAAGAGGGCGGTTCGCTGACCATCATCGCAACGGCCCTGATCGACACAGGCAGCCGGATGGACGAAGTTATCTTTGAAGAGTTCAAGGGCACGGGTAACTCCGAGATTGTTCTCGATCGCAAGATCGCTGACAAGCGTGTGTTCCCGGCCATCGACATCCTCAAATCCGGCACACGAAAAGAAGATCTGTTGGTTGATAAGATCGATCTGCAGAAAACCTTTGTTCTGCGCCGGATCCTCAACCCGATGGGGACGACGGATGCGATTGAATTCCTGATTGGAAAACTCAAACAAACCAAGACCAATTCGGATTTCTTCGATTCGATGAACACCTGAGTTATTTAATAATAACAATAGGTTATGATTTATGGACACGATCTTTGCCCAAGCGACGGCTGGGGGGCGGGCTGGCGTTTCTGTCGTCCGCTTGTCGGGGCCGTCCGCCTTTGAAATCGCGGAAAAGATCGCAGGCCCATTGCCCAAATCCCATCGCGCGGGACTGCGTTCGGTAAGAATGCAGACCGGAGAGGTGATTGACGAAGCGTTGATCCTGCCTTTTGCCGGCCCCAACAGCTTTACCGGTGAAAACGTTGTCGAATTCCAATTGCATGGCAGTATCGCTGTGGTCCGGTCCTGTCTTGAACTGCTCGCGTCCTTTCCAGATGCACGCCTGGCTGAGGCGGGTGAGTTCACCCGTCGCGCCCTCGAAAACGAGCGCTTGGATCTGGCGCAGGTTGAGGGACTTGCCGATCTGATTGATGCGGAGACCGAAGCGCAGCGCAAACAGGCATTTCGTGTTCTGTCCGGTCATCTCGGAGATCAAGTAGAACGCTGGCGCAAAGACTTGATTCGTGCGGCGGCCCTTCTGGAAGCTACAATCGATTTCGCTGATGAAGATGTGCCCGTTGATGTGACGCCTGAAGTAGATGCGTTGCTGAAGGGCGTCATGTCCGATCTGGATGGTGAAATTGCCGGCACAAAGATTGCTGAGCGGATTCGCAGCGGTTTTGAGGTGGCCATTGTTGGCGCGCCGAATGCGGGGAAATCGACACTACTCAACGCACTTGCGGGGCGTGATGCGGCTATCACATCGGAGATTGCGGGCACGACCAGGGATATCATCGAGGTGCGAATGGATCTTGGCGGACTTCCAGTGACCTTGCTTGACACGGCTGGCTTGCGCGAGAGCGATGACGTCATCGAGGCCCTTGGCGTTGATCTCGCGGTATCGCGTGCTAGGGCCGCGGATCTCCGGATTTTTCTTGCGTCACCGGGAGAAGCTCTGATGCTTGAGCCGGTGAAGGGCGATATCGTTGTGCGCCCGAAGGCGGACCTATTGGATGACAGCCAGGACGCGATATCTGGTAAGACGGGGCAGGGGATTGATGCTTTGGTCAAGCGCGTTCAAGATCAGCTGTCGGAACGGAGCTTGGGCGCGGGGCTCGCCACGCACGAGCGCCACCGAATAGCGATGGAACGCGCTTCGGAGAATTTGGACGCTGTGCGTGCGATACTGGCGCGGGGGTCCGATCATTATGATATAGCTGCGGAAGAGCTGCGGTCGTCGATTCGAACCTTGGAAACGTTGGTCGGCCGCATTGATGTAGAAAGCCTTCTGGACGAAATATTCTCCAGCTTCTGCTTGGGAAAATAATGGAGTGTTTCACGTGAAACATTTTGAAGTTGTTGTGATTGGCGGCGGTCACGCTGGGGCGGAAGCTGCACATGCTGCGGCACGGATGTCTGCAGACACCGCCCTTGTAACGATGACCGAGGCGGGAATCGGGGTTATGTCGTGCAATCCGGCAATTGGTGGCCTCGGAAAAGGCCATCTTGTGCGCGAGATTGATGCGATGGACGGTGTTATGGGGCGCGTCGCAGATAAGGCCGGAATCCAATTCCGGCTGCTGAACCGACGCAAAGGTCCGGCGGTTCAAGGCCCGCGGGCGCAGTCCGATCGCAAAATCTATCGCGAACAGATGCTCTTGGAAACCCAGAAGCAAGACAGCTTGACCATCGTGATTGGTGAGGTTGTCGATCTGATTGTTGAGAATGGCAGAGTTTGCGGGATTGTCCTTGCTGACGGTGAGCAGATCACAGCGAATGCAGTGATCTTGACCACTGGCACGTTTTTGCGCGGTGTCATTCATATCGGGGAGGTTTCGCGGTCCGGTGGCCGAATGGGTGACAAGGCGTCCGAAAAATTGGCTGAAACGATTGATGGGTTTGACTTACCTATGGGGCGGCTCAAAACTGGGACACCACCAAGGTTGGATGGCCGCACGATCAATTGGGATGTCTTGGATGAACAGCCCGGCGACGAAGAGCCGGTCCTGTTTTCCTTTTTGTCCAAGCAAACATCAGCACCGCAAATCTCTTGTGGTATTACGCACACCAACGAAAAGACCCATGACATCATTCGCACCAATCTCGAGCGATCCGCGATGTATGGCGGACATATTGATGGGGTTGGCCCCCGGTATTGCCCCTCGATCGAGGATAAGGTGGTCCGGTTTGCCGATAAGGATTCCCATCAAGTTTTCCTGGAGCCGGAAGGCGCAGATGATTACACCGTCTATCCGAATGGCATTTCGACGTCTTTGCCCGAAGAAGTGCAGCTTGAATACGTGCGTTCGATGAAGGGTCTTGAGAATGCCGTCATTCTTCAACCGGGATATGCGATTGAGTATGACTACATTGATCCACGCGCCCTGAAGGCGACGCTGGAGGTTCGAAAAGTACCGGGCCTGTATCTCGCGGGGCAGATTAATGGCACCACCGGATATGAAGAAGCCGCCGCGCAAGGCTTGGTCGCGGGATTGAATGCGGCGCTCTCTTCACAGGGCAAAGATCAGATCACCTTTAGCCGCGCAGACAGCTATATCGGTGTGATGATTGACGACCTGACAACGCGCGGGGTCAGTGAACCCTATCGGATGTTCACCTCACGGGCCGAATTCCGGCTCTGCCTGCGCGCGGACAACGCCGATCAGCGCTTGACGCCAATCGCGATGCAGCTCGGTTGTGTTTCCGACCGACGGAAAGCTGCTTTTCAATCCAAACTGAATGAGCTGTTGCGGGTAAAGGAAATTCTATCCTCTGCCACTTTCACACCAAAAGAGGCCATTCAGGCCGGGATTCCGATCAGCCAGGATGGCAACAGGCGAAGTGCGTTTCAGTTGCTTTCTTTCCCTGACATGAAGTTTGAAGATATTCTGCCATTGGTTCCGGAGCTTGAAGGCGTCTCTTCTGAAATCTCAGAACAGATTGAGCGTGACGCGCTCTATTCCAACTATCTCGCGCGGCAGCAAAAGGATATTGATGCCCTGCGCAAGGATGAAGCGCAGAAAATACCGGTCGGGTTTCAATATGAGGCACTTGACGGGTTGTCCAATGAGCTCAAGATGAAACTGATGTCGGCACAACCGGAAACGCTGGCGCAAGCTGCCCGCATTGACGGCATGACCCCTGCAGCATTGACACTTCTTCTGGCGCGGTTGCGTCGGGATGTTGGGAAGAAAACTGCATGAGCGATATGGATTTGGATGTTTCACGTGAAACATTGGACAAGCTTGAGGCATTTGTTGCGCTCGTTGAAAAATGGACGGTCAAAATCAATCTGATATCCAAAGCAAGCGTTCCTCATATCTGGGACAGGCACATCGTGGACTCAGTACAAATCTATGACCTGGCGCCAAAGCAAGGACACTGGGTTGATCTGGGTAGTGGAGGTGGCTTTCCAGGCGTGGTCTTGGCAATTCTAGCGTCAGAAGGTCCAGATCCAGTTAAATTCACGTTGGTTGAGAGCGATCAGCGTAAATGCGCATTCCTGCGAACAGCGTCCAGAGAGCTGGATCTGGGGATAACAGTGCAATCCGAACGAATTGAGGAAATTGATCCATTGGGCGCCGACATACTGAGTGCCCGTGCCCTGGCGGATCTGTCTGTTCTATTGGGTTTTGCCGAACGACATCTTTCGCCGGGCGGTCTGGCTCTGTTCCCGAAGGGGGCACAGTGGAAAAAAGAGGATCAAGAGGCGCGGAAGCTGTGGTCCTACGATTGTGAACCTGTCAAAAGTAGAACCAGCGCTGATGCTGCGATCCTGAGTATCAAGGAAATTTCCCGTGTCTGACTTATCCCGCCCCGATGGCCCCAAGATTATCGCTGTTGCCAACCAAAAAGGCGGAGTTGGCAAGACGACCACCGCGATCAATCTCGCCGCTGCATTGGTTGAGGAAGGCAAACGGGTGCTGCTTGTTGATCTTGATCCGCAGGGCAATGCCTCCACAGGACTTGGAATTGAGTTGGAGGACAGGGTTTACACAACTTATGAATTGCTTTTGGAAGATATTGATCTGGATGAGGTCGTTCAGGAAACGGATTATCAAGGTTTGTTGATCGTTCCGGCGACCGTTGATCTGAGTTCCGCTGATATTGAGCTGATTGCAAACGAAAAGCGCAGTTTTCTGCTGCATGACGCATTGCGGCAAACACAGATGGATCGCTATGCGCTGGATTATATCCTGATTGATTGCCCGCCGTCGCTTAACTTGCTGACCGTGAATGCAATGATCGCGTCCCATTCGATCCTTGTCCCGTTGCAAAGCGAGTTTTTTGCGCTGGAGGGATTGTCACAACTGATGATGACCATCCGCGAAGTGCGCCAAACCGGCAATAAGGATCTTCGGATTGAGGGCGTGGTGCTGACGATGTACGACAAAAGGAACAACCTTTCACAGCAGGTGGAGCAGGATGCACGCAGTAATCTGGGTGATCTGGTGTTTGAAACAATGATCCCACGAAATGTAAGAGTGAGCGAAGCGCCAAGCTATGCTATGCCGGTGTTGGCCTATGATCCTCAGTCCAAGGGGGCTGAGGCTTATCGGGATCTGGCTAGAGAATTGATCAAAAATAACGTCTGAGGATGCAGAGATGGCAGATAAACAAGATCGCAAACGCGGATTAGGTCGCGGGCTGTCCGCATTGATGGCGGATGTCGCGGAAACCGAAGCGACAACCGCACAAGGGCCCGTCGCGACGGAGCAGTATATCCCGATTGAGCGGATTTCTCCGAACCCGGAACAGCCGCGGAAGCGTTTTGCTAAGGAAGATTTGGATGATCTGGCCGCGTCGATCAAAGAGAAAGGTGTCATTCAACCTTTGATCGTGCGCAAGCGGAGCGATGAATCCTATGAGATCGTCGCCGGTGAGCGCCGCTGGCGTGCAGCGCAGCTGGCGCAGCTACATGAACTGCCGGTGGTGATCCGTGAATTTACAGATGTTGAAGTTCTCGAGGTGGCAATCATCGAGAATATTCAGCGTGCCGACCTGAACCCGATTGAAGAGGCCGCAGGTTATCGGCAATTGATGGACAAGTTTGGCCATACCCAGGAAAAAATGGCCGAAGCGCTTGGCAAAAGCCGGAGCCATATTGCGAACCTGCTGCGTCTTTTGAACCTGCCACAGCCAGTCCTGGATATGGTCCGGGATGGCGATCTAAGTGCAGGGCATGCGCGTGCTTTGGTGCCCGCGCAAGACCCCGTCAAATTGGCCCGAGAGATTGTCAAAAAGGGGCTGTCCGTTCGCGCAGCTGAAGCGTTGGTCAAGAAAGAACAGCAAGCGGATGCCAGCGACGTGGTCGATGGCAAAAAGCCGGCGGCCAAAGTTGAGAAAGACGCCGATACCAAAGCGTTGGAGGGCGATCTTACAGCAGCACTTAAGATGAAAGTTGTGTTGAACCATAAGCCTGGCCAAGAAAAGGGTCAGCTGACCGTGCATTACGATTCATTGGATGAGTTGGATGAATTGTGCCGCGTGCTGAGCGGTGCTTAGTCAGGTATAAGGTTCTCGATCACCGCGTTCAGAACGTTAAATCCTTGATTTGTAACGATAATCCGATCATCTGTCGCGCTGATCATCCCGATCTCGCTCAGATGATCGATCTTTTCTTTGGAAACCGGTTTACCAGCAATTCGTGCAAACCGCTTTGGATCAATGCCTTCCTTTAACCGCAAGCCCATCAACAAAAATTCGATGGCTTGTTCGGATGGATCGAGCAGGCTCCGTGGCTTCTCCGTCGTCCCATCAGTTGATCTCTCAAGCCAGGTTTTGGGATTGCTGAAGCATTCTGTTGCAAAGCGGTTGCCTTCAGTCGTAACCCGACCATGGGCGCCGGGACCGATTCCGATGTAATCACCATATCGCCAGTAGATCAGATTATGTCGCGATTGCGCCCCGTCGCGGGCGTGATTTGACACTTCGTATCCCGGCATTCCCATTTCGTCGCAAATGTCTTGGGTAAGGGTATAGAGATCGGCGCCGAGGTCTTCATCGGGCAATCCGCGTAATCCACCACGGGCATAACGATCGCCAAATGCTGTGCCTTTTTCAATGGTGAGTTGGTAGAGCGATATATGGTCTATCGCTAGGTTTAGAGCCTGCCTTAGCTCTACCTTCCAGTCCTGAGCGGTTTGGTTCTGGCGTCCGTAAATCAGATCAAAACTGACACGGTCAAACGCGGCCCTTGCGACGTCAAAGGCGGTCAGGGCCTCTTTTGCAGTATGAATCCGGCCAAGGCGGCGGAGATCTTCGTCGTTCAAAGCTTGTATTCCCATGGAAACGCGGCTGATCCCGGCGTCACGGTACGCGGCAAAGCGGCCCGCCTCGACGGAACTGGGGTTTGCTTCGAGCGTGATTTCAAGATCGTTGGCTGTGGGCCAGTGTGTTTTGATGGCGCTGATGACATCTGCAACAACATCAGGGTCCATCAGGCTGGGCGTCCCGCCACCAAAGAACACTGCATTCAGGACACGGCCCTTGGTTTCAGCAGCGGTGCGTTTGAGTTCTGACAAATAGCCATCACGCCATGCGCGTTGGTCAATTTGTCTGCTGACATGGCTGTTGAAATCACAATACGGGCATTTCGCCTCGCAAAACGGCCAATGGATATAAAGCCCAAAGCCGCCGTTTTGCCAATCTTCAGTCAAAACAAGCTGTGATCAGCTTGGAAAAGGCGTCAGCACGGTGGCTGATCGCGTTTTTCTGATCGGCATCCATTTCGGCAAAGGTGATGTCATGGCCGTCCGGCATGAACATCGGGTCATATCCATGGCCCAATTTGCCCCGGATCGGCCAAACCAAAGTGCCATTGACGCGGCCCGCAAATACCTCGTCATGGCCATCGGGCCAGGCCAGAACCAGCGTGGCGCAGAACCGGGCGCGCCGGGGGTGCGGCGCCGATTTTTCTTCAAGCAGATTGTGCGTCTTGGTCATCGCCATCGTGAAATCGCGGCCGGTCGGGGTTTCAGCCCAATCTGCAGTGTACACGCCGGGCGCATTGTCCAACGCTTCCACCTCGATCCCTGAATCGTCGGACAGGGCAGGCAGGCCGGTGGCTTGCGCTGCGGCATGTGCCTTGATCCGTGCATTGCCAACAAAGGTGGTCTCGGTCTCTTCCGGCTCTGGTAGGTTCATCTCGGCCGCGCCGACCACAGAAACGCCGCGCGGAGCGAACAATTGCTGCATCTCCTCCAGTTTGCCAGCGTTGTGGGTGGCAATCAGGATGCGGGTTTCTGTGAATTTCCGGGTCACGCAGTGACGTCCTTTTGGATCGCGACGAGTTCGGACACGCCTTTTTCGGCCAGGTCCATCAATTGGTTCATTTGATCGCGCGAGTACGTGGAGCCTTCAGCGCTCATCTGAACTTCGATCAATCGCTTTGAGCCGGTCATGATGAAGTTGCCGTCTACCCCTGCTTCTGAATCTTCAGGATAATCGAGATCAAGCACGGGCTGACCCGCGTAAATGCCGCAGCTGATTGCGGCGACTGGATCAGCCAGCGGATCGGTGATCACATCGCCGGCCTTCATCAATTTGTTGACCGCAAGGCGCAGCGCAATCCAGCCGCCGGTGATCGACGCGCAGCGGGTGCCGCCATCGGCCTGCAAAACATCGCAATCCACGGTGATCTGACGTTCGCCCAGCGCAACGCGATCAACACCTGCCCGCAATGACCGGCCAATCAGGCGTTGAATTTCAACAGTGCGGCCGCCTTGCTTGCCCGCTGTGGCCTCACGGCGCATCCGGGTGTTGGTGGCGCGGGGCAGCATGCCGTATTCTGCGGTGACCCAACCCAAACCGGAACCTTTGATAAACGGCGGAACGCGATCTTCGATGGTTGCAGTACACAAGACATGGGTATCCCCCATCTTGATCAGCGCCGACCCTTCGGCATGTTTGGTAAAGCCTACCTCAACAGAGACAGCACGCATTTCATCAAGTTTCCGGCCAGAGGGACGCATATTCATTCCTTTACAGTTTGAACCGGGGGATAGCGCCCGACCTATGCTGTATGCAAGCCCGATTGACGTTTACCCTTGCTGCACCTTTATTATCTCCTAAACAGGTATGAAGATGACAGAGACCTCTGACCTACTCAACGAGATGAATGACCGATCCCGCGAAGTATTTCGCCGGGTGGTCGAAGGATATCTGGCCAATGGTGATCCTGTCGGGTCGCGAACCCTGACACGGGATTTCAGTGAAAAGGTCAGCGCGGCAACAATCCGGAACGTGATGCAGGATCTTGAGTACCTTGGTGTCTTGGGATCGCCGCACGTCAGCGCCGGGCGTATTCCGACACAACTGGGCCTGAGGATGTTTGTCGACGGGATGATCGAACTGGGTGATCCGACAGAGACCGACCGCGAAAAGATTGATGCAACCCTTGGCGACAATGCATCGGATGTTGGCGGTCTGCTTGATCGTGTTGGCTCTGCCTTGTCGGGAGTCACGCAAGGGGCGTCACTGGTTATGACGCCCAAGCACGAAGCCCCTATAAAACATATCGAATTTGTGTCCCTGTCGCAGGATCGGGCACTCGTTGTTCTGGTGTTTTCGGACGGTCATGTGGAAAATCGACTGTTCACGCCACCCCCAGGGCAAACGCCGAGTTCCATGCGGGAGGCAGCAAATTTCCTCAATGCGCTGGTTGAAGGTAAAACCATCAGCGAGCTTCAAAAAACCATTGAGCGGGAGATCGCACAAAGGCGACAAGAGATTGATGTTCTGGCCCGCGACATGGTGGAAAGTGGTCTGGCACTGTGGCAAGGCGAGGATACCAACACGGAGCGTTTGATCGTCCGAGGACGGTCGAATCTGCTGGGGACGGAAGCGGAAGCCGAAGATCTGGAACGCATTCGCAGCCTGTTTGATGATCTGGAACGCAAGCGTGACATTGCTGAATTTCTTGATTTGGCCGAGGGCGGCGAGGGTGTACGCATTTTTATCGGCTCAGAAAACAAACTTTTCTCACTTTCGGGTTCCTCTCTGGTGTTTTCCCCTTATATGAACGCTGATCGAAAGGTGATTGGTGCGGTCGGCGTGATTGGCCCCACTCGCCTGAACTATGGACGTATCGTGCCGATTGTGAATTACACGGCACAGCTGGTCGGAAAACTGGTGTCTGATCGGAGTTAGAGGTGAAAAATGGCAGAGCCTAAGGAAAACGATTTTCTCGACGATATTGAGCAAGCGATGGCAGAGGAATTTGCCGAGGACGCGGCCGAGATTGATGACGAAGCGCTGGAGCTTGAACAGCTTCGTGCAGACCGGGATCAATACAAAGACCGTTTCATGCGGGCGCTGGCCGATGCCGAGAATGCACGTAAGCGGTCTGACAAGGATCGCCGTGAGGCGGAGAACTATGGCGGGTCAAAGCTGGCCCGTGACATGCTGCCTGTTTACGACAATATGAAACGCGCCCTTGAGGCCGCCACAGAAGAGCAGCGGCAGGTGTCCGGCCCATTGCTTGAGGGTGTGGAGCTGACCATGCGCGAGCTGCTGAATGTGTTCAAGAAACACGGGATCGAAGTGATCGCGCCGGAAGTCGGCGATAAATTCGATCCGCAGCATCATCAGGCCATGTTCGAAGCGCCGGTGCCGGGCACCAAAGCGGGTGACATTATCCAGGTTGCGGCAGAAGGGTTCATGTTGCATGACCGCTTGCTTCGTCCCGCACAGGTTGGGGTTTCGTCGCAACCTGCTGGATAAGAGATTTCTTGCCTTCGGCGAGAGTATTTATTGAGCCAAAAAGAAAGAGGTGGTCAGTCTTTGACCGCCTCTTTTAGTTTGTACAGCAGATCAAGTGCCTCACGCGGGGTCAGCTCATCTGGCATGATCGTCTTGAGTTGTTCTTCAACCTCGGACTTTTGGGTCGGAGCTGGGGCCGGCGTGGCGCTCACCGAGAAAAGCGGCAGATCGTCGATCAGGGTTTTCTGGGTTGCGCCACCTTCGCGTTCGCCTTTTTCCAGCGCATCAAGAACAACACGGGCGCGGGCGATCACCGCATCAGGCAAACCGGCAAGTTGCGCCACTTGTACGCCATAAGATCGATCCGCCGCGCCCTTGCGCACCTCGTGCAGAAAGATCACCTCGCCTTCCCATTCCTTCACCGCGACTGTGGCGTTATCAACGCCGTCCAGTTTACCGGAAAGGGCGGTCATTTCGTGATAATGGGTGGCAAAGAGCGCCCGAGATTTGTTCACATCATGCAGATGTTCAAGCGTGGCCCAAGCGATCGACAACCCATCATAAGTCGCTGTGCCGCGGCCAATTTCATCGAGGATCACCAAGGCGCGGTCGTCCGCTTGGTTGAGAATCGCGGCGGTTTCAACCATTTCGACCATAAATGTGGAGCGGCCGCGCGCCAGGTCATCCGAGGCACCCACCCGGCTGAAAAGCTGGCTGATCATGCCGATATGCGCAGAAGCGGCGGGGACGAAGCTGCCCATTTGAGCCATCAGGGCGATCAGCGCGTTCTGACGCAGAAATGTAGATTTACCGGCCATATTGGGGCCGGTCAGCAACCAAATATTCGCATCCTGATCCGATGCGCTGAGGTCACAATCGTTGGCAATAAACGGCTCACCCGATTGTTGGGCGAGGGCGCGTTCCACCACGGGATGACGTCCACCCTTGATGTCAAAGGCGCGGCTGTTGTCCACCTTGGGGCGTGTCCAGTTTTCCGCCAACGCAAGATCGGCCAGGCCCGAGGCCAGATCAATCTCGGCCAGCGCGGTTGCGGTGACACCGATCTGCGCGACGCTTTCAAGAATGGCGGCTTTGAGGGATTCAAATAGCCGTTTCTCGATCTCAAGCGCGTGGTTCCCCGCATTGAGAATCTTTGTCTCCATTTCGGACAATTCTACCGTTGTGAAGCGTACCTGATTTGCAGTTGTCTGACGGTGGATAAAGGTCTCGGACAGGGGTGGCGCCAGCATCTTGTCTGCGTGGGTTGCGGTGGTTTCAATAAAATATCCCAGCACATTGTTGTGCTTGATCTTCAGTGTCGAAATGCCCGTGATAGAGACGAAATTCTGTTGCATTTCTGCGATGACAGAACGCCCTTCATCGCGCAGTTTGCGCGAAGCATCCAGTTCTTCGTCATAGCCTTCGGCGATGAATCCGCCATCGCGGGCCAGGAGCGGCGGCTCTGCAACCAGCGCGGCATCCAAAAGGTCAACGAGATCGGTATGGCCGGTCAAACCTTTTGCCGCAGTGGCAAGCAGATCTGGCAGATCAGATGGCGAGATCAGGTTTTGGAGCTGCTCTGCCTCTGCGAGGCCATTGCGGATGGCGGCGATATCGCGCGGACCACCCCGATCCAGAGAAAGCCGAGACAAAGCGCGGTCAAGATCAGGCACCTTGCGCAGATGATCGCGGATATCCTGAACAAGGCGACGGTGTTCGGTGCAGAAGGAAATCGCATTAAGACGGTTGATAACAGTCTCTAAAGACCGCGAGGGGCTTGCGATCCGACGCTCCAGCAGTCTCGCGCCGCCGGCTGTACAGGTGCGATCCATGATCGACAAAAGCGATCCAGCGCGACCACCTGTCATGCTATGGGTCAATTCCAGGTTGCGTCGGGTAGCGGCGTCAATCTGAACGCTGCGGGCTTCGCTTTCCTTCTGGGGCGAGCGCAGGAGGGGCAGTTTGCCTTTTTGAGTGATCTCCAAATAATCGATCAATGCACCCATTGCAGAAACTTCGGCGCGGGAAAAGCTTCCAAAGGCATCAAGGGTTGCAATGCCGAACAGATTACAGATGCGTTTTTCGGCCGCGGTGCTGTCAAAGGCGGAGCGGGCGATCCCGGTTAAAGCGAGGCCGAAATCAGAGACTAACTCGGCAAATTCCTGCTCTTTGGCTTCGGACACGATTAATTCGGATGGGGTGAGGCGGGCCAGTTCCGGGCTTAACCGAACGGTTGCCAAGGGCATGACGTGAAAGGCACCGGTAGAGATATCGACCCAAGCCAGCGCCGATGCATCACGTACCTCGGCAAATGCAGCAAGGTAATTGTGGCGGCGCGGTTCGAGCAAGGCCTCTTCGGTCAGGGTGCCGGGGGTGACAAGGCGGACAACATCGCGTTTGACTACCGATTTATACCCGCGCTTCTTCGCCTCGGCCGGGCTTTCCATTTGTTCGCACACCGCAACGCGAAACCCTTTGCGGATCAGCGTGAGCAAGTACCCTTCGGCGGCATGAACGGGGACACCGCACATCGGGATATCCTTGCCTGCATGTTTGCCGCGTTTGGTCAGCGCGATATCCAATGCTTCTGCGGCAGCGACCGCATCATCAAAAAACATCTCGTAAAAATCGCCCATCCGGTAGAACAGCAGGGCGTCGGCATATCCGGCCTTAAGCTCAAGATATTGCGCCATCATCGGCGTGACTTTTTCTTCGCTCACTGCATTCTCCCCGCGCATGTCTGTCTGTACAAAACCATGCGGTCTGAGGAAAGAGGGCCACGCCCAGAGATGTTTGTAGACCGGGGCATTCTTCGTGATAAAATCGGGTTAACACCACATGATGAGAGCTCCGCCCGCCCGTGCGCAACAAGATTGACCTGTCGTTGCCGCCAGAAACCTTGTTTCACAACCCCTGGAGCGATCCGGGGTTTTTTCTGCTGAACAGGCCGGAATTTATCTGGCGACCCAAAGAGCGCGCCATCATCGAAGGATTTGCGGTAAGCGAACATGCGCAGATCAACAAGAAGATCCGATCATTCCTGACGGTCACCAAGCGGCAAAAGACCTTTAGCAAGGCGATCGAATACGCTGCCGCCCCGATTTATCTGGAGCAGGCGAGTTTTCGCAAATCCCACATCATGGTGCAGGACAGAATGCTGCTCAACGGCGCCTCCGGGGTGCGGTTGATCAACCGGTTTCATTGGGAAAATGAAGAGGCTGAGATTGACAGCGTTGATCAGGTTCAGACCTATCTTGCAGGCTGTCAAAGTGAGAATACGGGGCGAGAAATTCCGTCGAGTTTGGCCGGTTTAGAGCCTGATATTGACGTTGCTATCGAATGCCGAAACACGTTCAACTTCTATCATTTTATCACCGAGTCTCTGTCACAGCTGACGGTTTTGGACGGGCATAACTTCACCGGAAATGTTTATTTCCATTTTCCGAACCAGGAAGACAAACAAAGACCCTTCGCCAGGGCTTTTGTGGATGCGTTGTTTCCTGAGCTCGCGGGGCGGGTGTTTTTTGAGCGGGCGCCGAAAGAATACGACAGCGTCATATCGACCTATGATTTTTTGGGTGGCCACTATCAGGCGCCACGTGAAAGCGTCAGTGGGATAGGTGATTTTGCGCCAAAACCGTTTGTTGAGGGGGGTGGTTTGACGGATGTGCGTGGTCAGGCGGTTCTGGCGATGAACTGCGTCAGTTCGCCACTGATTGCCCTGCGCAACCGCGGTTTGGCGGCGATCGAGGGGCAGGATTTCAGCCATTTGCCCAAGCGGTTCTTTGTGGGCCGCGATGATCGCCAAAGTCGAGCGCGGCACATGGAAGGTGAGGATCTGTTGTTTGATCATCTGCGCCTGTTTGATTTTGAATATGTTGTGTTTGAAAACCTGTCTCCGCTAGAGCAGGTGGCGATCATGGCCCAGGCAGAAGTGATGATTTCCTATCATGGGGCCGGCTTTACCAACATGTTGTTTGCCAATCCTGATGCCTATGTGATCGAGCTTGGGACATTGCAAACCGCGCAGTTTCGTTGGGGGGATTTCTGGCCTTTGGCGAACGCTGCGCAATGTCGTTACATCAGTTTTTTTGCAGACCACAACACAGAAAACCCCTTGTTAGAGCCGAACTTCAGCCAGGACGGCATTGTTCCCGTGCGTCTTGGTGAGGCTGCAACAGCAGAGATTATGGCCTTTGTCGTTACCTTGTTGGGGCATTATCCGAAATTGACCAAACTGGCGATTTTGATCGAAACCGCCACCCGTGTTTTGCAGGCAGGAGCGCCGGAGAAAGCGGCAGATCTTATTGGCCATCATGCCGAATTTCTGGACCGCGACGCAGAGCTTTGCCTAATCAAAGCGGATTGCCACAAGGAACTGGATGAACCCAAGTCAGAATTGGTGGCGCTGGATCTGGCCTATAAGGCAGATCGCAGCCGTTGGCAGACCTTGGTGCGGATGATCTGGTGCGCGAACCGGTGTGAGCGCCCGCAGGTGATCCGATGGGCCTTATCCCGGCTTGAGCGCGATTTCCCTGAACGGCACGAGAATTTCGTTACCGCACATAACTGGGTCAAATACGTCACCTGATTGTATGCGCGTGCTTTGCTGTCTATGACTCGTCTAAACAGCAGAAAGCCGATCCCGTGACCAAAAACCGTATCACCTCAGAAGAAGCGCTTGCCTTCCACCTCGAACCCAGCCCCGGCAAGTTCGAGATCAGCGCAACCGTCCCGATGACCACCCAGCGCGATTTGAGCCTGGCCTATTCGCCCGGTGTTGCCGTGCCCTGCGAGGCCATCGCTGAAGCGCCTGAAACTGCTTATGACTATACCAACAAGGGCAACCTTGTGGCGGTGATCTCCAACGGGACAGCGGTTTTGGGCTTGGGCAATCTTGGGGCGCTGGCCTCCAAGCCGGTGATGGAAGGCAAGGCCGTCCTGTTCAAGCGTTTCGCCGATGTGAATTCCATCGATATTGAGCTGGATACCGAAGATACCGAGGCCTTTATCAACGCGTGCAAATTGATGGGACCCACCTTTGGTGGCATCAATCTTGAGGACATCAAGGCGCCGGAATGCTTTATCATTGAGCAGCGCCTGAAAGAAGAGATGGATATCCCTGTCTTTCATGATGATCAGCATGGCACGGCCGTGATCTGTGCGGCGGGACTGCTGAACGCTTTGCATATTTCCGGAAAAAAGATCGAAGATGTCAAAATCGTTCTGAACGGTGCCGGTGCGGCAGGTATTGCCTGTCTTGAGCTGCTCAAGGCGATGGGCGCAAAACATGACAATTGCATCATGTGTGACACCAAGGGTGTGATCTACCAGGGCCGTACCGAGGGCATGAACCAGTGGAAATCGGCGCATGCGGCAAACACCAAGCTGCGTACTTTGGAAGAGGCGATGAAAGACGCCGATGTGTTCCTCGGTGTGTCGGTCAAAGGTGCAGTGACCCCCGATATGGTGGCCAGCATGGCGGACAATCCGGTGATCTTTGCAATGGCAAACCCTGATCCGGAGATCACGCCCGAAGAGGCGCATGAGGTGCGCATGGACGCCATCGTGGCCACCGGGCGCAGTGATTATCCAAATCAGGTGAACAACGTTTTGGGCTTTCCCTATCTGTTCCGCGGAGCATTGGATATTCATGCCCGTGCGATCAACGACGAGATGAAGATCGCCTGTGCCCATGCGCTTGCCAATCTCGCACGCGAGGACGTGCCAGATGAGGTTGCCGTGGCTTATGGCAAGACTCTCAGCTTTGGTCGCGATTACATTATTCCAACGCCGTTTGATCCACGTCTTATTCACCGTATTCCGCCAGCGGTCGCTCGGGCAGGCATGGATACCGGCGTGGCGCGGCGTCCGATTATCGACATGGACGCCTATGAATTGAACCTGAAATCCCGCATGGATCCGACCGCCAACATCTTGCGCGGCATAAACGCCCGCGCACGGGCCAATCAGGCGCGGATGGTCTTTGCCGAAGGGGATGATCCACGGGTCTTGCGGGCCGCAGTGATGTATCAGCGTGCGGGCCTCGGCAAAGCCTTGGTTGTAGGACGGCCTGATGATGTGAAGGCCAAGCTTGAATCCACCGGAATGGGGGATGCAGTCCGCGAGCTGGAGGTGGTGAACGCCGCCAACACCATGCATTTGGACAGCTACAAAGATTACCTTTATGGCCGGTTGCAACGGCGCGGTTTTGACAAGAAAGACATACATCGCCTCGCCGCCCGAGACCGTCATGTGTTTGGAGCATTGATGCTGGCGCATGGGCATGGCGATGGCCTTGTGACCGGTGCAACGCGCAAATCGGCGCATGTGCTTGAGCGGATAAACCATGTGTTTGAGGCAAACGCCGAACATGGCGCGGCAGGGTTTACCGCGCTGATGCACAAAGGGCGGATCGTGTTTATCGCCGATACACTGGTGCATGAATGGCCGGATGAAAACGATTTGGCCAATATCGCAGAAAGCGGCGCAAGGGTTGCGCGGCATATGGGGCTGGAGCCGCGTGTGGCCTTCGTCAGCTTCTCTACCTTTGGCTATCCTGTGTCGGAGCGTGCGGAAAAAATGCACCTCGCACCGAACGTTCTGGACGCCCGCGGTGTCGATTTTGAGTACGAGGGCGAAATGACCGTCGATGTGGCGCTGAATGTTGCGGCACAAAAAAGCTATCCGTTTTCGCGGTTGACGGGGCCAGCGAATATTCTGGTTGTGCCGGCGCGGCACTCTGCCAGTATTTCGGTGAAGTTGATGCAGGAAATGGGCGGTGCAACGGTGATCGGGCCAATTTTGACCGGCTTGGATCAGTCCATCCAGATTTGCTCGACCAACGCAACGGCCAATGACATCTCAAATATGGCGATTCTTGCGGCCTGTAAGGTCGGCAAATGATCTGGAACCTTGGTTCGATTAACGCGGACAACTTCTATCGTGTGCCGCATTTGCCCGAACCTGGGGAAACCCTTGCCGCGACTGGATTTGACCGGGGGCTTGGCGGCAAGGGCGCAAACATGTCGGTCGCAGCAGCGCGCGCTGCGGCGCGCGTGGTGCATATCGGCGCTGTCGGTGCCGATGGCGGATGGGCCAAGGACCGTTTGTTGGAATATGGCGTAGATACGCAGCATATCTCAGAGGTCGATACCCCCACAGGCCATGCCAATATCTGCGTCGATCCGGCGGGTGAAAACAGCATCGTTCTTTATCCGGGCGCCAATCATGCCATCACCGAACAGATGATCGGCGCGGCATTGGCAGAGGCATCGCCGGGGGATTTTGTTTTGATGCAGAACGAAACGCTGGGCCAGAAATATGCGGCAGATACAGCGCGTACCTTGGGGTTACGGGTGGCCTATGCCGCCGCGCCCTTTGATACCGATGTTGTAGCCGAAATGGCAGCACTGGCGGATCTACTGATCTTGAATGAAGTCGAGGCAGCGCAGTTGCTCGCGGCAACAGGGCAGGAATTGACCGATCTGCCGGTGGATGATGTTGTGGTCACGCTCGGCGGTGACGGATGCAGATGGGTCTCTAACAAGGGGAATGTCACACAGACCTATGCGGCTTACCCCGCCGATCCGGTTGATACGACCGGGGCGGGCGATACCTTTACCGGTTATCTGATCGCCGGACTGGATCGCGGAATGGAGATGGCTGATGCAATTGATCTGGCGATGCGGGCCGGGGCGCTCATGGTGGCGCGGCACGGCACCGCAGATGTCATTCCGGACCTCAAAGAGATCCTGGATCACGACTTTGGCTAGTTCACGAAGGGCGCATTTGCACCCCACAGCTGTTTGACCCGTTTGTCACGGCCACAGCCCTTGCGATACCGTTTGTATGCAACCGCCTTTTTCACACCAACCCCGACGCTGCTGAAAGCGAGGCGTTCACTGCTCTTGTAATAATCCTGATGATAATCATCGGCGGCATAGAATGGTGCAGCGGGCAGGATCGGGGTGACGACTTTTTGCCCCAATGCGGCCTGGGCCTCTGCCTTGGCCTTTTCAGCGGCAGCTTTCTGGGCCGGCCCATTGGCAAAGATTGCTGAACGGTAGGTCGGACCGCGGTCACAGAATTGCCCGCCCGCGTCCGTTGGATCGATGGATCGGAAAAACAGCGACAGGATCGTATCACGGCTGACCACCGCGGGGTCGAACTGGATCTGGACCACTTCGTAATGACCGGTGCCGCCGGATGTCACCTGCTTGTAGGTCGGGTTCTTGGTTGTGCCGCCAGCGAAACCTGACACCGCTTCCTTGACCCCTTTGACAGATTCAAAGTCTGATTCAACGCACCAGAAACAGCCGCCAGCGACCACGAGCGTTTCGGTTCCAGCAGCATGAGCATGGGGGGCACGGGCGCAAATGCCGATCACGATCAATGCGGCTAGGGCAATGGCCTTGAAGTTGGAGAGTTTCGTCATTGTCTGCTCCTCTTGGATGCGATGAGGCTGCCGTTCAGTCTGAGCTAGCGCAAGAGCGACTCCCGCCAAGTCACGCGGTGGTGAAGGCAATTTACCGCTTGGCTTGCTGTCGTAACATTTCTAGCGTCGCCCTTGGTTTGCGACGAGAAAAAGTGAGAAAAGAGATGCGAATTGCGATGTGGTCGGGGCCACGCAATCTGAGCACGGCAATGATGTACAGTTTTGGCGCACGCCCGGATTTTGCAGTGATGGATGAGCCGTTCTATGCGCCCTATCTGCTACATACCGGCATCGAACACCCGATGCGGCAGGATATTCTGGACGCCCATGAGAATGATCCGGTCAAGGTTGCACAAACCTGCCGTGAAGGCGGGACGCCGCATTTGTATATGAAACATATGCCACACCATATGATTGACGGATTTCCCATGGAGTGGGCGGAGGAATGCGTCAATATTCACCTGATCCGCCATCCGGCACGGGTGATTGCCAGCTATGCGGCGAAACGCGAAGCGCCGACGTTGCATGATATCGGCTATGCGCAACAAACGCGGTTGTTTGATCGCATTGGCGGTTTGGTGATCGACAGCACCGATATCCGCGCCGACCCTGATGCGATGTTGCGCAAACTTTGCGCTGCCATTGATCTTCCGTTTGATCCGGCGATGCTGCATTGGCCGGCGGGGCCGCGCGTCGAGGATGGGATTTGGGCGTCGCACTGGTATGGGGCGGTGCACCAAAGCACCGGTTTTGCCGGAGCAGAGGGGCCATTACCGGACTTGCCTGTGAGTTTGCAGCCCTTGCTGGATCAGGCGTTGCCGCATTATCAGCGGCTTTGGGATCGCCGCATGAAATAATTTTACAAATTTTTTGAAACTCTGCCTACAGCACCTTCGTGCCTTCACCATCATTAACAAGGGAGATCGTAATGAATACTCTATGGAATGCCGCCGCTGCACTGGTTTTGAGCACGGGTGCCGCCTTTGCTGCCGCCCACGCAACACCAATGGTCGAAGCGTCTGATCAGGACGTGTCAAACGGCGTGGTCAGCGCAGAAAAAGTTGTCGCAGGCGAAAACGGTTGGCTGGTTGTGCATCGCACTGGTGCCGACATGAAGCCGGGTCCGGTTGTGGGCTATGCCCCTCTGCGCGCTGGTGAAACCGCTGATGTTGCCGCGATCTTGCAAGAAGAGGTCAAGCCCGGCGAGATGCTGATGCTTATGGTTCATGCCGAGGCAGGCGGGATGAAAACCGGGGTGTTTGAATACACGCTGGGTGCCAAAGAGGACGGCCCGATCAAACCTGATGGGAAGCTGGTGATGACAGTCATCACCGCCAAGTAACGGCTGGGCGCCGTGCCTTTCGTTGCCAGAAGGGGCGGCGCCGTTGCTAACTTGCCCGGACAAAACCTGTCCGGGCCTTTTTTATCGGATATCGATCAATCGAACCGTGGCAGACCGCGATCCGGCACAACATCTTTGCCAGTTGCCTCACCGCGCCGCTGATCACGGGCGGCCAGCAGGCGCAGACGGAGGGCGTTGATCCGGATAAACCCTTCGGCATCTTTCTGGTCATAGGCACCGCGGTCATCTTCGAAGGTCACGTGCTGTTCGGAATAGAGGCTTTCGTCGGACCAACGACCAACAGTGCGCACGGATCCTTTGTACAGCTTCAAGCGCACCGTACCGGACACATGTTCCTGGCTCTTGTCGATGGCCGCCTGCAGCATCTCGCGCTCCGGGCTGAACCAGAAGCCGTTGTAGATCAGTTCAGCATAGCGTGGCATCAACTCATCCTTGAGATGTGCCGCGCCGCGATCAAGGGTGATCGATTCGATGCCGCGATGCGCCTCAAGTAGCAGTGTGCCGCCGGGCGTTTCATAGATGCCACGTGATTTCATGCCAACAAAACGGCCCTCAACCAGATCCAGACGGCCACAACCGTGCTTGCCGCCCAGTTCATTCAGCTTGGTCAGGATCTCGGCAGGGCTCATCGCCTCGCCGTTGATCGAAACGGCATCACCTTTTTCAAAACCAACTTCGATGAATTCCGGCGTATCGGGCGCATCTTCGGGATTCACGGTGCGCTGATAGACATAGTCAGGTGCATCCACGGCCGGATCTTCAAGCACTTTACCTTCGGATGAGGTGTGCAGCAGGTTGGCATCAACGCTAAAGGGTGCCTCGCCGCGTTTGTCCTTGGCAATCGGGATCTGGTTCTTTTCAGCAAAGTCGATCAGCTTGGTCCGGCTGGTCAAATCCCATTCACGCCAAGGGGCGATTACTTTAATTTCCGGGTTCAAGGCATAGGCGGCCAGTTCAAATCGCACCTGATCGTTGCCTTTGCCGGTTGCACCATGGGCGACGGCATCAGCGCCGGTTGCTTCTGCGATCTCAACCAGACGCTTGGAAATCAAGGGGCGCGCGATGGAGGTGCCAAGCAGGTAGAGCCCCTCATAGACCGCATTGGCGCGGAACATCGGGAATACGAAATCGCGCACAAATTCTTCGCGCACATCTTCGATAAAAATCTCCGATGCGCCCATCATTTCAGCCTTGGCGCGGGCTGGCTCCAGCTCTTCTCCCTGGCCGAGATCGGCGGTGAATGTGACAACCTCACAGCCATATTCGGTTTGCAGCCACTTGAGGATGATCGAGGTATCAAGCCCGCCGGAGTAGGCGAGCACAACTTTTTTAGGCGCGGACATGAAGATTCCCTTTCCAGTTCGTCTCGCGGCCTAGCGTTTTTTCAGGGCACGGGCAAGATAAGGGGCCGTTGACCGGGGCGTATTGCCGCCCTATCGACAGAAAACACTGGCAAAGGCGGTTTTATGACAGAGAATTTTCAGGCGATGGCGACATTGGCGGCAGCAAAGATGCGGCAGGTGTTCCCCGAAACGCCGCTGATGCGCAACGAAATGCTGTCCGAACGGTTTGGCGCTGACATCTGGCTCAAGCGCGAAGATCTCAGCCCGGTACGGTCATACAAACTGCGTGGCGCCTTCAATGCGATGCGCAAGGTGATCCCGGATCAGACAATGTTTGTCTGCGCCTCGGCGGGCAATCACGCCCAGGGTGTTGCCTTCATGTGCAAACATTTCCAGGTGCATGGCGTGGTGTTTATGCCGGTTACGACGCCGGAACAGAAAATCCTGAAAACCCGCATGTTTGGAGGTGATCACGTCGAGGTGCGGTTGATCGGGGATTACTTCGACGAATCCCTCAAGGCGGCGCAGGATTTTTGTGCCGAAAAGGGTGCGCATTTCCTGTCCCCCTTTGATGATGAGGATGTGATCGAGGGGCAGGCCTCAGTTGCGGTTGAGATAGAGCAGCAGTTGGGTGGGCTGCCGGATCACATCATCTTGCCGGTCGGTGGTGGTGGGCTGTCTGCCGGGGTGCGCGGATATTTTGACGATACGGTGCGCTATACCTTTGTTGAGCCGTCTGGCGCCAAGAGCCTTGCCGCTGCATTGGAGGAGGGCGCACCTGTCGATGTCTCGCCGATCAATTCCTTTGTGGATGGCGCCGCCGTGGCCAAGATCGGTGCACGGACATTTGCGCGACTGAAGGGCATTTCGCCAAATGACGTGATGGATCTCGCCGAAGATCGGATCTGCAACACCATTGTTGAGATGTTGAATGTCGAAGGCGTTGTTCTGGAGCCAGCCGGCGCGATGTCAATCGAGGCGCTGGGCGAGGTGGCAGATCAGATCAAAGGCAAAACCGTGGTTTGTGTGACCTCTGGCGGGAACTTCGATTTTGAACGTTTGCCCGAGGTAAAGGAGCGGGCGCAGCGATATGCCGGCCTCAAGAAATATTTTATTCTCCGATTGCCGCAACGTCCCGGCGCATTGCGCGATTTTCTCGATACACTGGGCCCGCATGATAACATCACGCGATTTGAGTATATGAAAAAATCTGCCCGTAACTTTGGCTCTGTCCTGATTGGGATCGAAACGGATGCGCCGCAGAACTTTCCGGCGATGTTTGGCCGGATCGATGCGGGCGGCTTTACATATACCGATATCACCAATGATGAGACGCTTGCGCAATTTGTGATCTAAGGGGCCGATATGAAGTTTAAAGATGCATCCGTTGTCATCACCGGTGCGGGCAGTGGGATCGGGGCGGCCTTGGCCCGCTTGGCCGCGACAAAGGGCGCGAGAGTTACCGTTTCGGACATTGACGGCGACAAGGCAAAGTCAGTTGCACAAGAGATTGGCGGGGTCGCGGTGCCTTGTGATGTGCGCAACGAAAACGCTATTCAAAAGCTGATTACGAAGGCCGAAGCGGCCCATGGACCGGTTGATATTTTTGTCTCTAATGCGGGGCTTGGGCGAGGTGATCCAAGCCATGCAGCATCGCAACCGGATGAGCATTGGATGTTGAATTGGCAGGTACATGTGATGGCGCATGTCTATGCTTGCCGGGCTTTGCTGCCGGATATGATTGCGCGAAAATCAGGGCATCTGGTCAATGTGGCGTCCGCGGCAGGATTGCTGAACCAGATCGGCGACGCAGCCTATTCCGCGACCAAACATGCCGCGGTCAGCTTTGCAGAATCCTTGGCCATCACGCATGGGGCGGATGGGATCAAAGCCTCCGTTGTTTGTCCGCAATATGTGGCGACGCCTTTGCTGGGGTTGTCTGACGCCGATGCCGCCGCGCAGGCCAATCTGCTGACAGCGGACGATGTGGCGGCGGCTGTTGTTGAGGGGGTCGAGGCAGACAGGTTTCTGATTCTGTCGCATCCCGACGTGGCGGAATACACCCGCCACCGGGCACTGGATCATGACCGGTGGATCGGTGGGATGCAGATGTTGCGGGCCAAGGCAAAAGACACCTTTGGCGAGATCAGCGTCGAGTCGTTTTACAAGCTGGTTTAAGGGTCAAAGGCGCTTGGCAACTCCGCCAGAAATCGTGATTTTGAGGTCTCGTAAGATACCAAAATCGGCCCAAGATCAATCTCATGGGCGCGCCCTTTTGAAGCAAGGGTTTCGCTGATTTGACATAGATCGGACAGATCGCAAAACCCGAGCGTTAGCGCGCTGCCCTTGAGAAAGTGCAGGGCCTCTTCCAGGTTTCGGTCGCCTGCTTGTGCAGTAAGGGTCAACGTCACGCTGTCCGCCTCTTCGAGGAAGAGATCCACGACCTCGCCAAAATCGTCCGGGCCGACTTCGTTTCGCAGGTTTGAAATGCGATCCCAATCCAGCATCATAAGATCCTTTCAAGGCCAATTGTCCGCCTTGAACCTGAATAATCTCCTGCGATTTTTGTGGAGATTGCATTGGGTTTTAGCTTTCACCCGGTCTTAAGACCCCGGACCATAACAAGCGCCATTCGCCATCATCTGTGCTGGGGGCCTATGGTTCAGGGTATAACGGCGTCTATCGGTCAAGGCCGGTTGGATGCACATGAGGCCGCCGTAAGGGTGGTGTTGGTTGTTGATGACAGCCGCCTGCAACGGCGCATCCTGATGTCGTCTTTGGCGCGGTGGGGGTTTGAGGTGATCGAGGCCGCATCGGGCGAGGAGGCGCTGGCGGCCTGCCGCAAACGAATGCCCGATCTGATATTAAGCGATTGGATGATGCCGGGTATGTCCGGTCTGGAATTTTGCGAAGTGTTCCGTGATCTGGAAAATGAGAGCTATACCTATTTTATCCTTCTGACCTCCAAAAGCGAAAAGGCGGAGGTGGCCAAGGGGCTTGATTCAGGTGCTGATGATTTTTTGACCAAGCCTGTTGATGCCAATGAATTGCGGGCCCGTATTACGGCGGGCGAACGGATCATCGATATGCAGCGAGAGCTGTCGCACACCAACCGGGTGATCAGCGAAACACTGGATGAATTACAGCGTGTCTACGATTCTCTCGATTCTGATCTTCTTGAGGCGAAAAAGCTGCAGCAATCCCTCCTGCGGCAACGCAGCGCCACGTTTGACCAAGGGCAATTGTCGCTTTTGCTACGGCCAAGTGGCCATGTCGGGGGGGATCTGGTCGGGTTTTACCCTGTCGGGGGCCGTCAGCTGGGCCTGTTCGCCATCGATGTGTCCGGCCATGGTATCAGTTCGGCCCTGATGACGGCGCGGTTGGCCGGTTATCTGTCCGCCACCGCCCCGGATCAGAACATCGCGTTGCAGCGGTCGGAAGATGGGGTTTATGCCCTGCGCCCGCCTGCTGAAGTGGTCACTGCTCTAAATGAACTTGTGCTGAACGAAATGGAAACGGAGCATTATTTCACACTGATGCTCGCCAATATTGATCTGACTACTGGCAACGTGCAGATCGCCCAGGCGGGTCATCCGCATCCGGTGGTGCAACGGGCCGACGGCACAATCGAACAATCCGGCACGGGTGGTTTTCCTGTGGGATTATTGCAGGGCATCCCCTTTGAGCAGTTTGAATTGTCTCTGCGCCCCGGTGATCGTTTGCTGATATTGTCAGACGGGGTGACAGAATGCCCTGACGCCAATGATCAGATGTTGGATGAGGACGGGTTGGCGGCAATCCTCAATGCATTGCAGGGAGTAAATGGTCATGACCTGTTTGAGGCTTTGGTTTGGGAATTGTCCTGCTTTGCGGGCACAAACGAGTTTCCCGATGACATTTCCGGCATCCTTTTCGAATTCTCCGGGCCTGACTAACGCTGGCCCAAGTAGCGCGACAAGAACATCCGATCGCCATCGTTGCCCAACGCCGTCACCGCGTCAGAGCCGGACAAGACCAGCGTCGCATGATCCGGTTCAATCGGATCCGCGATCTGGCGCACAGGGTGTGCGACATAAACATGGCACAGCTTCTCTGCCCAAAGGTCATATTCAGGCATGAACACAAATCGCCGGAACGCCCCCAAGCGCCGGGGTTGCGCGATGCGCCAGCCGATCTCTTCGAGAACCTCGCGGTGCAGGGCCTGCAAGGGCGATTCGCCGGGATCAATGCCGCCGCCGGGCAGCTGCACATCAACCTGCGGCTCCATCTGCGCGGTCATCAAAAAGCGGCCCTTCAATGGCAAGATCGCATAAGCCCCTGGCCGGACGCGATAAGACTTGTCCCAGCGGGGTGTTTCCCCAATCCTTCTGATCATGAACGCCTCCTGTTGAAACGGCCCCTTTATCCACGGGTTGCCGCCCCTATATAGACGCGGTATGCCAAGCGGCCCCCGATAAGGAAACCCCCATGACCTCTCCTCACCAGCCCACTCAACAGCTCGCATGGGACGACAGCGTTCTGCCGTTTCAGTTGGATCACGCGGATATCCGTGGCCGTGTGGCGCGGCTTGACGGTGTGCTTGATGGCATTCTCAAACAACACGACTATCCTGCGCAGGTCGAAGCGCTGGTGGCAGAGATGGCCTTGCTGACAGCATTGATCGGCCAGACCATGAAACTGCGTTGGAAACTGTCCTTGCAGGTACAGTCGAAAGGGCCAGTGCGGATGATCGCCACTGATTATTACGGCCCGGACGAAGATGGCCGTTCAGCCCGCATTCGAGCCTATGCCAGCTATGACGCGGATCGCCTGACGGATGGTGCGCCGATTGATCAGGTCGGCGAAGGGTACTTTGCAATCATGATCGATCAGGGCGAGGGCATGACTCCCTATCAGGGTATTACCCCGCTCACGGGAGAGTCATTGGCGTCTTGTGCAGAGGCGTATTTTGCGCAGTCCGAACAATTGCCAACACGTTTCTCGCTAAGCTTTGGCCGGTCTTCCAGCCCCGACAAGGCCGAGCATTGGCGGGCAGGTGGCGTGATGCTTCAACATATGCCCAAAGCGTCGCCCTTTGCCGCATCGGGAGAGGGAAATGGCGATGTGCTGAGCGCCAGCGATCTGGTGGACGGCGATGAGGAAGAGAACTGGAACCGTGTGAACATGTTGCTCAATACGGTTGAAGATTTCGAATTGATCGGGCCAAGCGTGCCGCCGACAGATCTGCTGCTGCGATTGTTCCATGAAGAGCAACCGCGCGTATTCGATGCTCAGGCCGTGCGGTTTGGCTGCACCTGTTCCGAAGATCGTGTGCGGCAAAGCCTGTCGATCTATTCTGCAAAGGACATCGAAAAGATGACCACCGATGACGGGCGCGTCACAGCGGACTGCCAGTTCTGCGGAGCGCATTACGATATGGATCCGGCAAGCGTTGGGTTTGAGGCCGAAACAGGTGGTGTATAAACAGATTGACGATATCCGCGCGGCCTTGCTGCGCAGTGGATCGTCATCATCGGATTTCGATCTGAACCCTGATGTGGTTTTACCTGCGGGGCGCACATTGCGCCCGGCGGGGGTTCTGGCGCCGATTCATGAGGTTGATGGCAGGCTTGAGCTGATCCTCACCAAGAGGTCATCAGCGCTCAAACACCATCCGGGGCAAATCGCCTTTCCGGGTGGCAAGCAGGACGAAGGCGATGCCGACGTGATTGCCGCGGCCCTGCGTGAGGCCGAAGAAGAGATCGGCCTGCCACGTGATATTGTGGATGTTCTGGGCGTTCTGCCTACGCATGAAACTGTCACTAGTTTTGATGTCACACCTGTAATTGCCTTTGTTAGAGAGAGATTCGAGATCAAACCAGAGCCCGGTGAGGTCGAAGAGGTGTTCTCTGTGCCGCTGGACCATGTGCTTAATCCGGGTAATTATCTGGTGCAGTCTCGGCGCTGGCGGGGCACCCGGCGGCATTATTTTGTTGTGCCCTACGGACCCTATTACATCTGGGGCGCAACCGCGCGTATGTTGCGGGCATGGTCAAATCAAATGACATTGTGATTCCTCCCGGCACAAGCTGGCTGAAGGACAAGGATGCACAGGCTGTTTGCCGGGTGGTTCAAGAGGGCGGGCACCGGATTTTCTATGTCGGCGGCTGTGTGCGCAATGCGCTTTTGGGTCTGGCAGACAGCGATGTGGACATGTCAACCGACGCTTTGCCGACAGAGGTCATTCAATTGGCAAGGGACGCAGGCATGAAGGCGATCCCAACCGGGATCGACCATGGCACCGTGACCGTCGTTGCGGGCGGCAAACCATTTGAAATCACCACCTTCCGGCGAGATGTCGAGACAGACGGGCGCCGCGCGACTGTGGCGTTTTCCAAAGACATCACCGACGACGCGCGCCGCCGGGATTTTACGATGAATGCGCTTTATGCAGATGCGCTGGGCGCGGTTGTGGACCCATTGAACGGTCTTCCCGATCTTTTGGCGCGGCGGATCAGATTTATCGAAAATCCGGCTGCTCGCATCCAGGAAGACTATTTGCGCATTCTGAGATTCTTTCGGTTTTCGGCCTGGTTTGGAGATCAGAAAGAGGGTTTTGACGCCGATGCATTGGCCGCAATTTCGGCAAATATCCAAGGTTTAGAGACACTTTCGGCTGAGCGTGTGGGTCAGGAAATGACCAAGTTGCTGGCAGCGCCGGATCCTGCGCCAGCGGTCGCGGTGATGCGTCAAACCGGCGTGTTGGCGGCGCTGTTGCCGGGCAGCGATGACCGGTGGCTGGCTGTTCTGGTGCATATGGAAGACGCGATAGGGCTCTCGCCCAATTGGCTTACCCGGCTATCCGTATTGGGCGGTGAGGATGCGGCCCTACGTTTGCGGCTGAGCAAAGCTGATGGCAAACAGCTTGCCCTGTTGCGAGAGCTTGGATTCGCCGGTCCGCGCCTGCCGGAACTGGCCTATCGGCACGGCGCAGAAACGGCGCGGCAGGCGCTGCTGCTTCGGTCCGTGATCGCGGAAAAAGTGCCGGAACTGTCCGTATTAGAGACGATCAATCAGGCCGCAGCCAAAACCTTTCCGGTGAATGCGGCGGATCTTATGCCTGCGTTTTCCGGCCCCGCGCTGGGCCAGCGGTTGAAGCATTTGGAACAGGCTTGGATCAATTCTGATTTTGCCCTGTCACGGGAAGAGTTGCTGAAATTACCCTGAAGGGTCGACAGCCCGCCCGGAATTCTCTATGCAAATGCATATGAACACGGAGGATTGCAAAATGTATCGCGGGATCTGGTTGAGCTAACGCTCCCCCAAGCGCGTATTCCTATCGGGGCGCAATTGTGTGTCCTGACCATTTTGCAATTTGTATTTCAAGGCCTTTTGCCATGTTCCGTTTCTTTGAAAACCTTATCAACCCTTATGTAACCTACACCGAACACGACAAACCGTCGCAAAAGTTGTGGCCGTTTTTGTGGGACTACTCCCAACCGTTTAAAAAGGTGTTTGCGCTGACCGCATTCATGTCCATCGTCGTTGCGGCGATCGAGATCTGGCTGATCTATTACATGGGTCGTTTGGTGGATCTGCTGGGCAGTGATCCCGCGCTGCTTTGGCAGACCTACGGCTCAGAACTGATCCTTGTAGCGCTCTTTGTGTTGCTGATCCGGCCTGCGCTGCAAGGTTTGGACGTGCTGCTTTTGAACAATGCGATCATGCCGAACTTTGGAACGTTGATCCGTTGGAGGGCGCATAAGCAGGTGTTGCGGCAATCGGTCGGCTGGTTTGAGAATGACTTTGCCGGACGGATCGCCAACCGGATCATGCAAACCCCGCCAGCGGCGGGCGAGGTGGTTTTTCAGGTCTTTGATGCGATTTCCTATTCGCTGGCCTATCTGATCGGCGCAGCGATTCTGCTTACCTTATCAGATTTGCGCTTGCTGGTGCCTTTGCTGGGGTGGTTTGTCCTTTACGGATTTTTGGTGCGCTGGACCCTGGCGCGGGTTGGCCCCGCTGCCAAGGACGCGTCTGATGCGCGGTCTGCCGTAACGGGGCGGGTTGTTGATGCCTATACGAATATCCACTCGGTCAAGATGTTTGCCCACCATGATCTGGAACTGGGTTTTGCCAAGGACGCCATCGAAGAGGCGCGCCGCACCTTCCAAATCGAGATGCGCATTTTCACCATCATGGATGTCTTTCTGGTGGCGCTGAACGGGTTGTTGATTGTTGGCATAGTCGGTTGGGCGCTTTGGCTTTGGACGACAGGAGAGGCCAGCGTGGGTGTTGTTGCGGCCGCCGCGGCGTTAACACTGCGGCTGAACGCGATGACCGGATGGATCATGTGGGCGCTTTCCTCTTTCTTCCGCCAACTTGGGGTGGTGGCAGAAGGGATGGAAACCATTGCACAGCCTATTACCTTGGTGGATGCGCCGGATGCAAAGCCGTTGGAATTGTCCGACGGGCGGATCGAAATGCAAGGGTTGACCCATCATTACGGGCGTACATCGGGCGGATTGCAGGGGGTCGATCTTGAGATCGCTCCGGGGGAGCGGATTGGCCTGATTGGCCGGTCTGGTGCGGGCAAATCCACCTTGGTCAAACTCCTTTTGCGGTTCTATGAGGCCGAAGGCGGGCGTATTCTGATCGACGGTCAGGACATCAATGACGTGACCCAAGACAGCCTGCGCCGGCATATCGGAATGGTCCAGCAAGACAGCTCTCTGTTGCACCGTTCGGTGCGCGAGAACATTTTGTATGGTCGTCCGGACGCCAGCGAAGAAGAGATGATCGCGGCCGCGAAACAGGCGCAGGCGCATGAGTTTATTCAGGATCTGTCCGATCCAGAAGGGCGTCACGGTTATGATGCACGGGTTGGGGAGCGGGGTGTCAAACTGTCGGGTGGCCAACGCCAACGGATCACTCTGGCGCGGGTGATCCTCAAGGATGCGCCGATTTTACTTTTGGATGAGGCGACCTCTGCCCTTGATAGCGAGGTGGAGGCGGCAATTCAGGAAACGCTTTACGGCATGATGGCAGGCAAAACCGTGATTGCCATCGCGCATCGCCTTTCAACTATTGCCGAAATGGACCGCATTCTGGTGTTGGATGAAGGGCGCATAGTCGAAGAGGGGTCTCATGACGCGCTTTTGGCGCGCGGCGGGCTATATTCAGATTTCTGGTCTCGCCAGTCGGGTGGGTTCCTCAAACTGGATGAAGACGCATGAGCATTGGCAATTGGATCAACCCGTTTCGTGCCGCCGAAGGGCCGCCGCCACAAACGCTGGGGGCGTTTTTGCGGTGGTGTTTGTCTGGCGCTTGGCCGGTGCTGTGGCTTGCCGCGTTGCTGTCTGCCGCTGCCGGAGTAATGGAGGCGGGCACAGCGTTGATCCTGGGCCGGGTCATCGACGCCACGGTCAGCGCAGGGCCGGAGGCGTTTTTCGATGGGCGAAATCTGGCGCTGATCCTTGGTGCGATTGGGTTTTTCCTGATCCTGAGACCGATCCTGTTTGCCCTCAGCTCTGCGTCGAATGCGATCATGGTTCAGCCGAATGTGAATCCGCTGGTTCTGTCGCGGTTGCATCGCTGGACGTTGGGCCAGAATGTCGGCTTTTTTGATGATGATTTTGCGGGGCGCATTGCACAAAAACAGATGCAGGCAGCGCGTGCAGTGACCGATATCGCATCAGAACTTATCAATGTGGTGGCTTTTGCGCTGGCATCCTTGCTGGGCTCACTTGCGCTGCTCGTGGCGATTGATTGGCGTGTGGCCGTTGGATTCTTGCTTTGGCTGGTTCTGTACTTTGCGGTGATCAACTGGTTCTTGCCGCGCGTGCGCAAACGGTCTGCGGGCCGGGCCGGCGCTCGGGCGATGGTGTCGGGGCAGGTTGTGGATACGATCACCAACATCAAGACGGTGAAATTGTTTGCCCATGCGGATCATGAAGATCGCGCTGCCTTGGGCGCCATGAAAACCTTTCGGGAACGTGCGCTGGAATTTGGCTACCTTGCGGCCGGTTTCCGGCTGACCTTGATGACTTTGGCGGGGCTTTTGCCGGTGATACTTTTGGGCGGCACGATCCTTTTGTGGCAACGTGGCCTGGCAAGTGAGGGCGATATTGTTGCGGCAGGAGCCGTGGCGATCCGGATCGCGCAGATGACCGGGTGGGTCAGCTTCACCTTGATGGCAATCTATTCCAACGTGGGTGAGGTTGAGGACGGGATGAAGACCTTGACGCCCCGTGTGAGGTTGGAGGACGACCCCGATGCAAAAGTGCTGGATGCCGTCGAGGGCCGGATTGAAATGTATGATCTGGGGTTTGCCTATGGCCGCGAGGCAGGCGGCGTTGAGCGGATTAACCTGACGATAGAACCGGGTGAAAAGCTTGGGATCGTCGGCGCGTCCGGCGCGGGGAAATCGACGCTCGTATCGCTTCTTCTGCGGCTCTATGATGCCGAGCAGGGTCACATACTGGTTGATGGTCTTGATGTGCGGGAGGCCACACAAGAAAGCCTTCGGCGCAATATCGGGATGGTCACGCAAGAGACCGCGATGTTCAATCGCTCGGCTCGGGACAACATCCTTTATGGCCGACCCGACGCGACCGAGGCTGAGATCATAGCGGCCGCTGAGCGGGCCGAAGCGCATGAGTTTATTCAAGAGCTTGAAGACCATCGCGGGCGCCGTGGGTATGAGGCGCATTTGGGTGAACGGGGTGTAAAATTGTCTGGCGGACAACGCCAACGGATCGCACTGGCGCGGGCCATTCTCAAGGATGCACCCATTCTGGTGCTCGACGAGGCCACATCCGCCCTCGACAGTGAGGTTGAGGCGGCCATTCAAACCGCGCTGACCCGTGTGATGGAGGGCAAAACCGTTCTGGCGATTGCGCACCGTTTATCGACGCTGACGGAGATGGACCGCATTATCGTTATGGATCAGGGGAGGATTGTCGAAACCGGCAGTCACGACGCCCTTTTGGCCGAAAATGGCCTTTATGCCCGCTATTGGCAGCGGCAGTCGGGCGGGTTCCTGAATGTAAAGGCGGCTGAATAGGGGTTTTGTGCCGGACTGTGGCGCGGTAAGGCGGGGCATGACAGAACATCAAATTCTTCGACTGGGCCACCGCGGCGATGGTATCGCCGATGGCCCGATTTTTGCGCCGCTGACCCTTCCCGGAGAGGTGGTGTCCGGCACAGTTTCGGGAAACTCCCTGACGGATGTGCGTATCCTGAAACCGTCTGACGATCGGGTTGCGCCGCCCTGTCGGCATTTCAAATCCTGCGGTGGATGCCAGTTGCAGCATGCATCGGATGATCTGGTCGCGGGCTGGAAGCAAGACGTGGTGAAACATGCGCTGGACGCGCATGGGTTAGAGACTGTTTTTAAGCCGCTTCACACGTCGCCTCCCCAGTCCAGACGCCGGGCGACCTTTGCAGCAAGGCGCACCAAAAAAGGCGCAATGGCAGGGTTTTATGGCCGTGGCTCGGACGTGTTGATTGAAATTCCAGACTGTAAGTTGCTGGCGCCCGAGTTCTTGGAAGGCCGCGCCGTGGCCGAAGATCTGGCGCTGGTCGGGACCAGCCGCAAGGCGGCGCTTGCCGTGACTGTGACGGTATCGGCCAACGGGCTGGATGTCGCGGTGGCGCATGGCAAACCGCTTGATGGGCCGCTGCGGCAAGAATTGGCCAGTCTCTGCGAGCGGCGCGGTTTGGCGCGGCTCAGCTGGGACGATGAGGTGATTGCGATGCGCCATGCACCGGTGCAGACCTTTGGCCGTGCCGCCGTTACCCCGCCGCCTGGTGCGTTTTTGCAAGCCACGAAGGACGGTGAGGCGGCATTGCTGTCTGCGGTCAAAGAGGCGGTTGCGGGGGCGGATGCATTGGCCGATCTGTTTGCCGGTTGCGGCACATTTGCACTGCCGCTTGCAGAAACTGCGCGTGTGCATGCGGTTGAAAGCGTTGCGGAAATGATGACAGCGCTGGATCATGGCTGGCGGATGGCAGAGGGCCTCAAGCCGGTGACAACAGAGACCCGGGATCTGTTTCGGCGGCCGCTGTTGCCCGATGAGATGCGCAAACTGGATGCGGTCGTTCTGGACCCACCCCGCGCCGGTGCCGAGCGGCAGGTGGCCGAGATTGTGACCGCCCGCGTGCCGCAGGTGGCCTATGTGTCGTGCAATCCGGTGACCTTTGCCCGCGATGCCCAGACGATGGTCAGCGCAGGTTACACGTTGAACTGGGTGCAGGTTGTTGATCAGTTCCGCTGGTCATCTCATGTTGAACTGGCGGCAAGCCTGACCGCGCCAACCTGATCCGGCGGTGATTTGCCGGTTTGCGCTGATGTTTCAAAATCGCGGCAATCACAGCTTTTTGACTGCGGGCAATTGGGCTATATGCTAGCGCCATAACAAAGGGCAAAAATCGCCTGGCAAATTAGGCAGTACAGATGAACCGCAGAACAGTCATCCTTGGCGGCACCGCGCTTGTCGCGCTGGGCGCATGCAGCAGCAGCAAATTCAAACGCTACAACGGGCCTGAAGTCACCTATGTGGTGGTGAACAAAGAGGCGCGGCGCATGTACCTGCTGCATCATGACAAGGTGCTTGAGGATTATGACATCAAGCTGGGTTTTGCCCCTATCGGTCACAAACAGATCGAAGGAGACGGGCGCACGCCTGAGGGGATTTATCTGATCGACCGGCGTAATCCCAACAGCCAGTTCCATCTGTCTTTGGGCATTTCCTATCCAAATGATGCAGATCGCGCCTATGCCAAGTCCATCGGTAAGGAACCGGGCGGCGATATCTTTATTCACGGGCAAAAGAACCCCCTGAAAAGGGACAAGGGGGATTGGACCTGGGGCTGTATCTCGGTGACCAACAAGCAGATGGAAGATATCTATGCCATGGTCAGGGATGGAACGCCAATCCAGATCAACCCATAGAACAAAGGTGTTGGGTCAGTTGCCCATCACCAGCGTCCACCAGATTTTACCGCCCGATTCCTGATGCCAGGCAAAGCCCATGTTGCGTGCATCGGGCGACATGATCACGCGGCGCGTGTCTGGCTGGTCCATCCACGCCGCAAGGGTTTCGAGTTCGGATTCGTAGGTTTCCGAGATGGTTTCGCCCACAAGACGCCCGGCATAGCCAACACGGCTGATCCGGTCGATCGGGGAAGAGCCGTCAGAGCCAAAATGCCATGGGCGATTCTGGCGTGACATGTCTTTGGAATGGGTTGCCGCCGCTGCGTTCAATTTTGAATCCAGTGTAACCGGCGCCCGGCCCGCCGCGCTGCGCAGGGCATTGACACTATCGACCATCCGGAACGGGATCTTGCCCGCGTCGCCGCGGCTAATCCGATAGACCTTGGGCAGCGGCTTGCCGTCTGTTCCAATGCCGGGTTCAACCGGCGCACAGGCAGCGGCAGCCAAGGCAATTGCCATCAAGACAGACAGGATACGGATCATAGCTTTGCTCCAGCAAAATCGGTGTTCTGCCTCTCCTACATTGGGTTGCGTTGCAGTTCAAACGCACATCAGCGTGAGTCTGCCAGTTAACGGTGGTTTGATTTGATACTGCGTCTTTCGCGCCATATATGTCTGTAAAATACTGAAATTGCCCAATGAGGGAGACATATCATGTCTGACAGTCAATTTTCCAACGGTGGCCGCCGTGCGTTTCTGGCCGGAAGCGCCGCGATGTTGGCCACCCCTGCGCTGGCGCAGGATACCGGCGCCGTCAATTCTTCGACAACCACAGAGAATGAGCGGGATCTGACGGAAACTGTCCGCCGGAATATCTCCAGCTTTCGGACGTTGGATTGGCAACCCTATTTCGACAACACCAACAATGGCGCAATTCTGGTCGATATCGACAGCCGCGCGGTGCATTACTGGTCAGAGGATCAGAGCATCTACAAATTGTATCCGTCCAGCGTGCCACTGACCGAGGATCTGACCCGTCGTGGCCGGACGAAAGTTGTGCAAAAGGTCGAAGGGCCAAGCTGGCGGCCAACGCCATCCATGCTCAAGCGCAATCCGGAATGGCCTCCGTTCATTGGGCCCGGCCCTGAGAACCCTCTGGGAACGCATGCGCTTTACCTCAGCTGGACGTATTACCGGATCCACGGCACCCATGACACCCGCAAGATCGGGCGCAAATCCTCCAACGGATGTATCGGTCTGTACAACGAACATATCGCTGAGCTGTTCGGGATGGCCGAAGTGGGCACTCAAGTGTTGCTAATTTGACGACATTTGGGTGATTGTAGGTTGTCTGAATGGAATCCGGGTTTGCAATCCGCTGTATATGCTGTTTAGACAGAACTACGAGGTAAGTCTTGGGTGCGTGTCCGCACATTGATGTGGCACGCCTTTTCTGGAGGTTATGTTATGAAAAAACTCGTTCTCGCCGCTGCACTGACAGCTGCCGCATCGACCGCATACGCTGGTTCGCTTGCAGACCCGGTCATCGAAGCACCTGTTGTTGTTGAAGAAGCCACTGGCTCTTCTTCCGGCATCCTGCTGCCGCTGATCCTGCTGGCAATCGTTGCTGCGGCTGTTGCTGCCGACTAATCGGTATCGACAACTAAAACGGAAAAGGCGGTACCTCGGTACCGCCTTTTTTGTGTCTGAAGGGTAGGTTTTTGCCCGGAAAGGCTCAGTCCAGCCAGCCACGCAGGTTTTCGGTAATGGTATTGGTCAGCGCGCCGATATGTGCGTCGTCATCATTGAGGCAGGGAATATAGGTAAAGTGTTTGCCGCCCGCCTCTTCAAAGCTTTCCTTGATCTCTTCGTTGATTTCTTCGAGCGTTTCAATGCAATCGGCAGAGAACGCCGGTGCGCAGACCGCGATGCTTGTTTTGCCAGCCTTGGCTTGCCGCGCGACCTCTTCCACCGTGTAGGGTTGCAGCCATTCTTCGGGTCCGAACTTGGACTGGAATGTGGTCATGATCTGGGTGTTGTCCCAACCCAGCCGTTCCTTGAGCAGCCGCGTGGTTTTCTGGCATTGGCAATGATAGGGGTCGCCCTCCATCAGATAGCGTTCCGGCAAACCGTGGTAGGAGCAAATCAGAATGTCCGGCTTGTTTTCCGCTGCCGCATAGCCCCGCTCGATAGATTGCGCCAAAGCCTCGATATAATCCGGGCGGTCGAAATAGGGCTCAACCACGCGCGCAATGGGTTGCCATTTTTCTTTGCCCAAAGCTGCAAAGAATGCATCGCAAGCGGTTGCGGATGTGGCCCCGGCATAATGCGGATAAAGCGGGAAAAACAAGATCTTGGAACATCCTGCCTTGGTCATCGCCTCGACCTTTGATTGGGTGGACGGGTTGCCGTAACGCATGCAGAAATCCACCATCACGTCATCACCGTATTGTTCCTGCATCCGCGCCGTGATCTTGGCGGTTTGCGCCTTGGTGATGGTCATCAAGGGGCTTTCGCCGGCCTCTTCGTTCCAGATGGATTTATAGGCCGCACCGGATGTAAACGGGCGTTTGGTCAGGATGATCCCTTGCAAAAGCGGCTGCCACAGCCAGGGGGAATAATCGATCACGCGGCGATCCGACAAAAACTCGCTCAGATAGCGGCGCATCGACCAATAATCGTAATTGTCCGGCGTTCCCAGATTGGCCAGCAGAACACCCACCTTTTGTTTCGGCAAAGCGGGGTGGTCAGCATTGGCATGGGGCGGTCGGGCAGGCTGCATGTGGGAAAATCCTAAAAAGGTGATCTTGCTGAAATAGACGCTTTGCCCTTGGGGTCAAATAGGCAGTTTTGTCTCATCAGTCTTAAGGGCATCGGCCAGCCGTTGCTGGGCGGAACCGGGGCGCAAGGGCTTGGGTTGGCTGTCGGCAGGGGCCCATCCGGTGAGGAAGATCAGTTCAAAGGTCGCAGTGATCCGCCCGTTCGTGCCCTGGTAATTGTCCTGATAAAGCTGCGCAGCTGTCTCCAGTACGCGGCGGGCGGTTGGGCGGCGCAAACGACCGGTCAGGGCATTTGTCTCGCCCATGCTGCGCAAATCACGCATCAGATGCCACGCGTTGGCATATTCCACGGTAAGCGGCAGGCTGTCTGCAACGGGCAGGGCAAAACCGGCCCGCTGCAGCAGGGCACCCATATCGCGCAATTCTGCCATCGGTGCGATGCGCGGTGACATGCCCCCGGTTACTGTGGATTCGGCCTGACCAAGGCAAGCCCGCAGCTCATGCAAGGTCTGACCGCCAAAAGCGACGGACAGGAACAAGCCATCTGGCCGCAAGGCGCGGCGGCATTGGATGAGCTGGCCAACCGGATCATTCGCCCAATGCAGGGCCATCGCATGAACCAGCAGGTCATAACTGGCAGGCTCAACCGAAAGGGTGTCGTCGTCAGGCAGAGTGGTCATGTTTGGCAGGCGTGATTCCCAGAAATCAGCAAAGCCGGTGATCAATCCCATCTTGCTAAACGGCTTTTTAACCAGTTGCAGGCGATCTTCCACTTCATCGGCGGCGGTCTGGTGCAGGAACATCCCGTCCGCATTGGCGCGGGCGCGGTGAAGGTGCAGTGCCGTCAGGTCGGTAAGAACAGGATTCTGGGTCATCCGGGGTAGATATGACGATAACAAGCAGACTTCAAACAGGGCTGAACGCCATTTATCCGCCTCGGTGCCTGGCTTGCGGTGATATTGTGGATGGCGATTTTGGCCTGTGCGGGAAATGCTGGCGCGATACTGCATTTGTCGGGGGCATGGTCTGTGACAGTTGCGGGGTGCCTCTGCCGGGCGAGGAGGATGATGTCTCACATCAATGTGATGCGTGTTTGCTGTCGCCTCGGCCATGGGTGCGCGGACGGTCTGCGCTCTTGTACCGCGACACCGGGCGCAATTTGGTTCTGGCGCTGAAACATGGCGACCGACAAGAAATCGCGCAGCCTGCTGGCTTGTGGATGGCCAATACGATCAAGGGACTGGTGCCAGAGCAGGCCTTGATCGCGCCAGTGCCCTTGCATTGGCAACGGATGATTCAGCGGCGCTATAACCAATCGGCCCTTCTGGCCAAGGCTTTGGCAGAGCGGAGCGGGCTGTCCTGGGCGCCTGATCTGTTACAGCGACATCGGCGAACACGCCGTCTGGACGGCATGGATCGCGAAACGCGATATCGCACCTTACAGGACGCCATGCGTGTCCACCCGCGTCGGCGACACCGATTGATCGGGCGTCCGGTGCTTTTGGTCGATGATGTAATGACATCCGGCGCGACATTATCTGCGGCGACTCAGGCCTGTCTGGAAGCCGGATCGGGGCCGGTCAGTGTCGTAACACTGGCGCGGGCGGTGAAAGACGCTTAAATCCCTCTCAACATTTATGTTGAAAGGGATCGGTTCATGAAAACCGTCGAGATTTACACATCACCACTTTGCGGGTTCTGTCACGCGGCGAAACGGCTTTTGAACAGCAAAGGCGTCAGCTTTGCCGAGGTTGACGTGCTGGCAAATCCCGACCGCAAGGCCGAGATGATCCAACGTGCCAATGGAGGGCGCACCGTGCCACAAATCTTTATTGGCGGCGATCATGTGGGCGGGTCGGATGATCTGCACGCGCTCGAACGGGCAGGCAAGCTCGACGCTTTGCTTGAGGCGTGATTATGAAGGCGGCCCTGCTACAGCTGAATGTGACGGATGATCCGGCAGAAAACCTGCCGGTGACTGTCGGAATGTTCCGGGACGCGGTGGCGCAGGGGGCGGAGTTTGTTCTGACCCCCGAAGTGACCAATTGCGTCTCGACCAGCCGCCGCCATCAACAGGATGTCCTGCGGTATGAGGGCGAGGATCAAACTCTGGCCACGCTTTGCGATGAGGCAGCGAAGGCGGGGATCTGGCTATTGATCGGATCTCTTGGTCTTAAGACAGACGATCCTGACGGGCGCTTTGCCAATCGCAGTTTCCTGATTGCGCCCGATGGGTCTGTGGCAGCGCGGTATGACAAGATCCACATGTTCGATGTGCAGATCAATAAGACTGAGACCTACCGCGAATCCGAAGGATACCGGCCCGGCACGCAGGCGGTGGTTGCGGATACCCCCTTCGCTCGCATCGGGATGAGCGTTTGTTATGATGTGCGTTTTCCCAAATTGTATCAGACGCTGGCCAATGCCGGTGCGCGGATCATCACGGTGCCTGCAGCGTTCTCTCCCGTGACCGGCGCGGCCCATTGGCATGCCTTGTTGCGGGCGCGGGCGATTGAGACAGGGTGTTTCGTGATTGCACCCGGTCAAACGGGTACGCACGCCAGCGCCAGTCGCAAAACACGGGATACTTATGGTCACTCCTTGGTCGTTTCCCCCTGGGGTGAGGTGATTCTTGACGCCGGGGAAGCGCCGGGCGTTTACAATTTTGATCTGAATATGGAAGAAGGGGAAGCGGCGCGGCGCAGGGTGCCGAGCCTGTCCAATGCCCGAGAATTTCGGCCCCCTGATCCGGTAGACCAATGACGCAAGACAAGAATGCCCTCGCTATATTGCTTTTCAGTGAACTGCTTGCCGCAGATCACGCTGTGCGGGGCAGTCTGACCAGGATTCTACCAAAAGGCATGGAAATCTCACATTTTTCGGTACTGAACGTTCTTGCGTTCAAGGGCGAGGAAAGCACGCCTGCCAAGCTGGCGGAGCGGTTCAACGTGACGCGCGGAGCAATGACCAATACCCTGAACAAGCTGCAATGGGCGGGGTATATCCACGTGCGCCCGGATTGGGACGATGCCCGCCGCAAGATCGTACAGATCAGTCCCGCAGGACGGCAGGCGCGGGATGATGCCTTTGCCGCGATCACCCCGACCATCAACAAAGTGGTTGATGATCTGGGCGAAGAACAGGCGCGCGCCGCTTTGCCAATCTTGCGCGGCATTCGCAAGCAGCTCGCTTAAAGGTCAGTTGGGTCGCGTGCTGGCGGTGACGTAGTTCACGCTCAGATCCCTGTCCGACAGGCTCCAGCTCCAGGCGATGGGATTGAAAACGAATCCCTTGCGATCCACCGGGGTCAGCCCTGCACGGGTCAGCAGGTCAAACAGTTCATCCGGGGTGATGAACTTGGACCATTCATGTGTGCCTTTGGGCAGCCAGCGCATGATGTGTTCGGCACCAACAATGGCCATCATGTAGGATTTTGGATTGCGGTTGATCGTCGAACAGATGTGCAATCCGCCAGGCTTGAGCAGATCATGGCAAGCGGTCAGATAATCAATGGGGGAGGCGACATGCTCGACCACCTCCATGTTCAGAACCGCGTCAAATTGTTCGCCCGCCTCGGCCATCGCTTCAGCTGTGGTGTGACGGTAATCAATCTGGAGGCCCGACTGCGCCGCATGCACTTGCGCCACTGGGATGTTGCCAGCAGCGGCATCTGCTCCCACCACATCGGCACCCAGCCGCGCCATCGGTTCGGCCAGCAATCCACCGCCGCAGCCGATATCAAGGATTCGCAGGCCTTTGAATGGCGCGTCTGATTTCAGATCACGGTCAAACTCGCCCGCGATCTGGTTGGTGATATAGTCCAACCGGCAGGGGTTAAGCATGTGCAAGGGTTTGAATTTACCGTTCAAATCCCACCATTCGGCGGCCATCGCTTCGAATTTTGCGACTTCGGCGGGGTCGACTGTTGTTTGAGGCGTTTGCATTCCACGCTCCCTATGCTCTTGTGTTGTGAAAGACTATATAGGGCCGTGATGGACAAGTATCCCGACCAAAAGCGCGCAGTGCAGTATCTTTATCCGCCCGTTGATCCGTTCGATCAGCGGATGTTGGCGGTTGGGCAAGGTCATCAGGTCTATGTCGAGCAATGCGGAAACCCAGAGGGGATACCGGTTGTAGTGCTGCATGGTGGCCCCGGGGGCGGGTGCAGCCCGTCCATGCGGCGGTATTTTGATCCATCGGTGTACCGGGTGATCTTGTTTGATCAGCGCGGATGTGGCCGGTCGCGGCCCCATGCATCGGTCACGAACAATACGACGTGGCATCTGGTGGCGGATATCGAGCTGATTCGCACAACGCTTGGCATATCAGACTGGATCGTTTTTGGGGGATCCTGGGGTGCGACGCTGGCGTTGATCTATGCACAAAGCCATCCCGAAGCAGTGCGCCATCTGGTCTTGCGTGGGGTGTTCCTGATGACCCGGGCCGAGCTGGATTGGTTTTATGGCGGCGGCGCGGGCAAGTTCTGGCCCGAGGTTTGGGCAAGGTTTGTGGATTTGATCCCCGACGGCGAACGCGATGATCTGATCGCAGCTTATCACCGGCGGCTTTTTTCCGGCGATCTGCAGGTGGAGCGGCAATATGGCCGTGCATGGGCCGCATGGGAAAATGCATTGGCCTCGATTCATTCGGCAGGGTCTGTGCATGAGGGGCCGGCGGATTATGCCCGCGCTTTCTCACGGTTGGAAAACCATTATTTCACCCATGCCGGGTTTCTTGAGAGTGACGGCCAGATTATCGCGAATATGGACCGGATCAAACATATCCCGGGCACCATTGTGCAGGGGCGTTATGACATGATCTGCCCCCCCAGCAGCGCCTATGCCCTGTCGGAAGCATGGCCAGAAAGCGAACTGATGATGGTGCGGAACGCAGGGCATGCGTTGTCAGAGCCGGGGATTTCAGCAGAGCTAGTGCGGACCATGGATAGGATTGCGGCGCAATGACCCGGCGGTCACATATCGACCGGCGTGCCTTGTTCACCAGCGGTGCAGCTGCGGCGCTTTTGGCGGCGTCGGGCGTGTCGGCGTCGGGCCTGCCGAAGCAGGGTGGCCGGTTGCGCATGGCGCTTTCTGGTGCAAATCGCGATGACAGTTGGACCATGGGTGAAGGTCTGTTCATGCAGGTTGCGCGGCAGGGGCTGGTCTTTGACACGCTGACAGAGGTTGCTGCGGATGGCACGTTGCGCCCTGAGTTGGCATTGGATTGGCGTGCGTCCGAGGATGGGCGGATCTGGATCTTTGAATTGCGTCCGGATGTGCGGTTCCACGATGGTCAGCCCTTCACATCCGCAGATGCAGTGGCAAGCCTGGCGTGGCAGTTGGACGCGGATATCGTGCCACTTGGCCCGTTTGAATTGCAAATCAGGCTGGCACAGCCCGACGCGGGCCTTCCCCTTCGACTGGCGCAGCCAGATCATGTGATTCGCCCCGCACATGCGCCAGACAGCGGTATTGGCACGGGCCTTTATCAGGTGAAACGCTTTGTGCCGGGGCAGCGGTTGTTGGCAGCGCGCGTGTCTCAACATTACAAGGATGGCAGCGCGGGGTGGTTCGATGAAGTTGAACTGACGTCGATCCCATCAGAGATGGTCCGCGGTCAGGCGCTGGGCGAATACCTTGTGGATGCCGCAGACCTGCATGATGCCAGAGGCTTGGCCGGGATGCCGGATATCGTGTTGCTGCCAGATGCCCGCAATCCGGTTCAGGCGGTCAGTGCCGATCTGGCCCAGCCTGCCCAGATCAGCAACCTGCGCCCGCTGGACAACCTCCGCGCGGCTGAGCGGTGGTGGTTTGGGTAAAGCGGCTTGCAGTTTCGCGCCCATCCCCCTATATGCATCTCAACAGCGGCGCGATCGGGTCCACACCAAACGCTCCACCGAAACACGATACGGGCCGCGCGCCCGTTTTTTTGTGCCCAATACCAAGCGAGATCATGACCAACGACCTGATAGCCAAAGCCGCCATTGACCGCCGCATGGCCGAGATCATCACACCGGTGATTGAGGATCTGGGGTTTGAACTGGTGCGCGTGCGTCTGATGAGCGGCAAAACAACAACGCTGCAGATCATGTGCGATAAACCCGAAGGCGGGATCGAAGTGGATCATCTGAGCGATATCACTCAGGCGATCGGCGCGATTCTTGATGTCGAAGATCCGATTGTCGAGGAATATACGCTCGAAGTGTCCTCGCCGGGGATCGACCGTCCGCTGACCCGTCTCAAAGACTTTGACATGTTCGAAGGCTACGAGGCGAAGATCGAGACAGAAGAGCTGATCGATGGTCGCCGCCGCTTTAAGGGTGCGCTGGCGGGTGTTGAGGATGACGAAGTGCTGATCAATGTCGAAGAGGGCACCATTGGCCTGAAGTTTGACTGGCTGTCGGATGCCAAACTGGTTCTGACGGATGATCTGATTAAAGAAATGCTGCGCCAACGCAAGGCGTCAGGTGCAATTGACGAAACCCAATTCGATGAGATCCAGACTGATGAGTCTGCTGAGGGAGAAGACTAATGGCCATTACATCTGCCAACCAGCTTGAGCTGCTTCAAACCGCCGAGGCGGTTGCTCGTGAAAAGATGATCGACCCCAATCTGGTGGTCGAAGCGATGGAAGAATCGCTCGCCCGTGCAGCGAAGTCCCGCTATGGCGCGGAAATGGACATTCGCGTGGCGATTGACCGCAAGACTGGTCGCGCCACCTTTACCCGCGTGCGCACCGTGGTCGAGGATGAAGAGCTTGAGAACTATCAGGCGGAATTCACCGTTGAGCAGGCCAAGCAATACATGGACAATCCTGCGGTTGGCGACACTTATGTAGAAGAAGTGCCACCGGTCGAGATGGGCCGGATTGCCGCGCAGTCGGCCAAGCAGGTGATCTTGCAGAAGGTTCGCGAAGCCGAGCGTGATCGTCAGTACGAAGAGTTCAAGGATCGCGCAGGCACCATCATCAATGGTCTGGTCAAGCGTGAAGAATATGGCAACGTTATTGTGGATGTGGGCGCTGGCGAAGCGATCCTGCGCCGCAACGAGAAGATCGGCCGTGAAAGCTATCGCCCGAACGACCGGATCCGCGTTTACATCAAGGATGTGCGCCGCGAGCAGCGTGGCCCGCAGATCTTCCTGAGCCGTACCGCGCCTGAATTCATGGCCGAATTGTTCAAGATGGAAGTGCCGGAGATTTATGACGGCATCATCGAGATCAAGGCGGTTGCTCGTGATCCCGGATCGCGTGCCAAGATTGCCGTGATTTCTTATGACGGTTCGATTGATCCGGTTGGGGCTTGCGTTGGTATGCGCGGCTCTCGGGTTCAGGCGGTCGTGAACGAGCTTCAGGGCGAAAAAATCGACATCATTCCATGGAACGAAGATCAGCCAACCTTCTTGGTGAATGCGCTGCAGCCTGCCGAAGTGTCCAAGGTTGTTTTGGACGAAGAAGCTGGTAAGATCGAAGTTGTTGTTCCTGAAGAGCAATTGTCGCTGGCGATTGGCCGCCGAGGTCAGAACGTGCGCCTGGCGTCCCAGTTGACCGGTCTTGATATCGACATCATGACAGAAGAGCAGGAAAGCGCGCGCCGTCAGGCCGAGTTTGAACTGCGCACCAAGCTGTTCATGGACAACCTCGATCTGGACGAATTCTTTGCCCAGCTTCTGGTTTCCGAAGGGTTCACCAACCTCGAAGAGGTGGCCTATGTCGAGATTGACGAACTGTTGGTGATTGACGGTGTTGACGAAGACACTGCGAATGAACTGCAGGCCCGTGCCCGCGACGTGTTGGAGGCCCGCAACAAAGCGGCGCTTGAGAATGCCCGTGCATTGGGTGTCGAGGACAGCCTTGTTGAATTTGAGGGTCTGACACCCCAGATGATTGAGGCGCTGGCCAAAGACGACGTAAAAACACTGGAAGATTTCGCAACCTGCGCGGATTGGGAGCTGGCCGGTGGCTGGACCACTGTTGAGGGTGAGCGGGTCAAGGATGACGGGGTTCTCGAACCTTTCGACATCTCGCTTGAGGACGCACAAACCATGATCATGACAGCCCGCGTGTTGCTGGGCTGGGTCGATCCGGCAGAACTGGAAGCAGACGCAGAAGAGGCGCTGGACGGCGAAGATGCAGACCTGACCGAGGAGACCGGGGCCTGATCGCAGGCCTCGGAGGTTCATGATGGGTCGCGGTGGCGTTCCAAAAGACCGGGAAAACGGTCCTGATCGCAAGTGCATTGCCACGGGCGAGGTGCAACCAAAGCATGGTTTGGTGCGCTTTGTCGTGGGGCCGGATGCGCAGATTGTGCCGGATATTCTGGGCAAACTGCCTGGCCGCGGCATATATGTGGCATCGGACCGCGCGGCGATTGAGATGGCCGTTAAGAAAAAGCTGTTTTCCCGTGCGGCCAAACAGCAGGTTACGGTGGCTGATGATTTGGCCGATGAGGTTGAGCGGCAGCTGGCGCGGCGGGTCGTTGACCTGATTTCGCTGCAACGTAAATCTGGCAAGGCTGTTGCGGGCTACGAAAAAGTCAAAGGCTGGCTGCAAACAGAAGAAGCCGAGGTGCTGGTCCAGGCGGTGGACGGATCAGGCCGCGGCAAATCGAAACTAAGCACACCGCACTACGGCCACTACATTGGCTGGCTGACCGCAGACGAATTGGGTTTGGCATTCGGTCGGCAAACTGTGATACATGGGGCGCTCGCCTCTGGCGGACTCACTCTGCGTGTTGTAGAGGAAGCCCAACGACTTAAAGGCGTGCGCAAAAACGAGGTTGGCAACGGCCAGCCGAAAGGATGACGAGCTAAATGAGCGATACTGACGGCAAGAAAACATTGGGTCTGCGCGGGGCACCTGCGCGTCCGGGCAACGTAAAGCAAAGCTTTAGCCATGGGCGGACCAAGAACGTCGTGGTCGAAACCAAACGCAAGCGCGTTGTTGTACCCAAGCCGGGTGCGGCAAAGTCCGGTGCGGCTGGAGGCTCTCCTATTGGTGATCCGTCCAAACGTCCTGCGGGGATTACAGATGCGGAAATGGCCCGCCGGCTGAAGGCTGTGCAAGCGGCCAAGGCGCGTGAGGTCGAAGAGGCCGCTGCCCGCGAAGCCGAAGAAAAGGCCCGCGCTGAGGATCGTGAACGCCGCCGCGCCGAGATCGAAGCCAAAGAAAAGGCAGAACGCGAGCGCGAAGAAAGCCTCAAGGCAAAAGCCGAGGAAGACGAGCGCAAAGCCCGTGAAGCCGAAGCTGCTGCGCAAGCGGCGGCTGCGGCTCCTGTTGCGGCGGCCCCAGCGGCCCGCGCACCGGCCAACAAGCCTGCGCCGGCTGCCACACCTCGCAAAACCGATCGTGACCGCGAGGACACGAACAAGAAGAACCGTGGTGATGACAGCCGCCGGTCTGGCAAGCTGACGGTTAATCAGGCGCTTTCTGGCCGTGATGGTGGCCGACAGCGATCCATGGCGCAAATGAAGCGGAAGCAGGAACGCGCACGCCAAAAGGCGATGGGCGGCAGTGTTGAGCGCGAAAAGGTTATTCGTGATGTGCAATTGCCACCGGCAATTGTTGTGTCCGAATTGGCTGCACGTATGGCCGAAAAGACAGGCGCCGTTGTCAAAGCACTGATGCAGAACGGCATGATGGTTACGCAAAACGAGACCATTGATGCCGATACCGCGGAACTGATCATCGAGGAATTTGGCCACAAGGTGGTCCGTGTTTCCGATGCGGACGTCGAAGATGTGATCAAAGAGATCGAAGATGATCCGGCTGATCTGGTGAGCCGTCCACCGGTGATCACGATCATGGGTCACGTTGACCACGGTAAGACATCTCTGCTGGATGCGATCCGCAATGCCAAGGTTGTTGCCGGCGAAGCGGGTGGGATCACACAGCACATCGGTGCCTATCAGGTCACGACGGATGGTGGTCAGGTTCTGTCATTCCTTGATACGCCGGGTCACGCGGCCTTTACCTCCATGCGTTCGCGCGGTGCTCAGGTAACGGATATCGTGGTTCTGGTGGTTGCGGCGGATGACGCTGTGATGCCGCAGACCATTGAGGCGATCAATCACGCCAAGGCGGCCGAAGTGCCAATGATCGTGGCCATCAACAAGATCGACCGCCCGGCGGCTGATCCTGACAAGGTGCGTACAGATCTGCTGCAACACGAAGTGATTGTTGAGAAAATGTCGGGTGAAGTGCAGGACGTTGAAGTCTCTGCAATCACCGGTCAGGGCCTTGATGAGCTGCTCGAAGCGATTGCGCTGCAATCCGAAATTCTGGAACTGAAGGCCAACCCAGATCGCGCCGCCGTTGGTGCCGTGATTGAGGCACAGCTTGACGTGGGCCGCGGCCCGGTTGCGACGGTTCTGGTTCAGAACGGTACGCTGCGCCAGGGCGATATCTTTGTTGTGGGTGAGCAATACGGTAAGGTCCGTGCGCTGATTGATGACAAAGGCAACCGCGTCAAGGAAGCCGGACCTTCGGTTCCTGTCGAGGTTCTGGGGCTGAACGGTACGCCCGAAGCGGGCGATGTTCTGAACGTAACGGATACCGAAGCACAAGCGCGTGAGATCGCGGATTATCGTGCAAATGCGGCCAAGGACAAACGTGCGGCTGCCGGTGCGGCGACGACACTTGAACAGTTGATGGCGAACGCCAAGGCGGACGAGAACGTCAGCGAGCTGCCTATTCTGGTCAAAGCGGATGTTCAGGGCTCTGCCGAAGCGATTGTTCAGGCGATGGAGAAGATCGGCAACGACGAGGTGCGCGTGCGCGTATTGCACTCCGGTGTTGGTGCGATCACCGAGACCGATGTCGGTCTTGCTGAGGCATCCGGCGCACCGATCATGGGCTTTAACGTTCGTGCCAATGCCTCTGCACGGAACACGGCGAACCAAAAGGGCGTCGAGATCCGGTACTATTCTGTGATTTATGACCTCGTGGATGACGTCAAAGCGGCGGCCTCTGGCTTGCTCAGCGCGGAGATCAAAGAAAACTTTATCGGCTACGCGTCGATCAAAGAGGTCTTCAAGGTCACTGGCGTCGGCAAGGTTGCGGGTTGCTTGGTCACCGAAGGTGTGGCGCGACGTTCTGCCGGGGTGCGTTTGCTGCGTGACAACGTGGTGATCCATGAAGGCACGTTGAAAACACTCAAGCGTTTCAAGGACGAGGTGCCAGAGGTACAGTCCGGTCAGGAATGCGGTATGGCGTTTGAAAACTATGACGATATCCGTCCTGATGACGTGATCGAAATCTTTGAACGCGAAGAAGTGACCCGTACGCTTTCATAAAGTGGGCCACGTCAAGACATCAAAAAAGGGGCTGCGGTGACGCAGCCCCTTTTTCGTTGAACAGTTTGAAAACCGCTTAGTTCTTGCGGGTGACGGGTTTGCCGGCATAGACGGTGTCGTCTACTTTCACAGCGATGCGCCCATCGGGCATATCTTTTACGAAGATGCCCTGAACGGACACACATGTTCCCAAAGTGATGGTTCGCAGCATTTTCTTTCCCCCAAAAGAATACCTCACATTTTAGTGAACAATTCGGAAAACACCAGCGGATTGTTTCTCAGACCAAGGGGATCGAATCCAGATTTCAGCGCGTTTGGGTTCAGAGCCAGTCGCGAAGGATCGGGATCAGCGGCACATCGGCAGGGGGCATGGGGTAATTGCGCAAATCATTGGCCCGCACCCATTTCAACGCCTGATTCTCGCGCGGCATTGGCGTGCCTTCCCATTTGCGGCAGGCGAACAACGGCATCAGCAGATGAAAATCCTCATAGCTGTGGCTGGCAAAGGTCAGCGGAGCCAGGCAGGACGCCCAGGTGTTGATGCCGAGTTCTTCTTCCAGTTCGCGAATCAGGGCCGTTTCAGGGGTCTCGTCAGCTTCGACCTTGCCGCCGGGAAATTCCCAGAGGCCCGCCATGGATTTGCCTTCCGGTCGTTGTGCCAACAAGACCCGACCATCCACGTCAATCAGCGCGACCGCTGAAACAAGGACCACCTTCATGAACGGTAGTCCGCGTTAATCTCGATATATCCATGGGTCAGATCACAGGTCCAAACGGTTGCTGAGCCTGTTCCGATCCCCAGATCGACCCCGATGGATACATGGTCGCCTTTCATGTGGGCAGCGGCATCCGCTTCGGAATAATCGGGGCTGCGCCAGCCATCCTTGGCCACTTGGATATCGCCGAAGCGGATAGATAGGCGATCACGGTCCGCCGCGGCGCCCGATTTTCCGATGGCCATCACAACACGGCCCCAGTTGGGATCTTCGCCTGCGATGGCGGTCTTGATCAGTGGTGAATTGGCGATGGCCATCGCGTGGGTCTTGGCATCTGCGGCACTGGCCGCGCCCGTGACGGCAATCTCGACAAATTTGGTTGCGCCTTCGCCGTCTTTGACCACTTGATGCGCCAGATCGAGCATCAGACCATGCAGTGCCTCCCTGAACGCGGCACTGCCGGTCATATCGACACCGGAAGCGCCTGTGGCCGCCATGATCAAGCTGTCCGAGGTTGATGTATCGCTATCAACGGTGATGCAGTTAAAGGTGACATCGTTGAACTCCGACACCATGGATTGCAGATCAGCCTGATCTATCTGCGCATCTGTAAAGATGTAGACCAGCATTGTGGCCATATCCGGCGCGATCATGCCGGAGCCTTTGGCGATGCCCGCGATCTGCACGGTTCCGCCGTTGTCTGTCACGCGGGTAGAGGCACCTTTCGGGAAGGTGTCGGTCGTCATGATCGCCTTGGCGGCAGCGGCGATCCCGCTTGCATCCAAACGGTCATGCAGATCCCCAAGGACAGCAGTGATCTTGTCATGCGGCAGCGGTTCGCCAATCACACCGGTCGAGGATGTGAAGACACGCGCCTGCGGTATATCACAACTGGCGGCCACCGCCGCCGTGATTGCCTGAACACTTTGCACGCCGCCTTGGCCGGTGAAGGCATTGGCATTGCCCGAATTGACCAAAATCGCGGCAGGGCCAGTGGCGGCACCGCCAATCTTTTCCTGGCAATCAAGAACCGGTGCCGCGCGGGTGGCGGAGCGGGTGAACACCCCTGCAATGCTGGTACCGGGGTTCAGCACCGCCAGCATCACGTCTGTCCGGCCTTGATATCGAACACCAGCGGCTGTCGTTGCAAAGCGCACCCCGTCGATCACAGGCAGATCGGGAAATCGTGCAGGCGCGAGCGGTGAAACAGAGGTTATTTTTGCCATTTCTTATTCAAGCCATTCGATGTTTTTGAGGATCGCCGGATCAATGCCTTCCGCGGCAGAGCGGTCGACATCGGCGGCTTCGGTGATGCTGTCGATTGTGGTCTGGACGCGGGTCTGGCGGATTTGAAGCTCCAGCTCGTCGCGCACGGTGTCAAGCGCGGGGGCTTCGGTCTTCCGGATCTCGTTCAGCATGATCACATGCCAGCCAAACTGTGTCTCTACCGGTTCAGACACCGCGCCTGCTTCCATGGCAATGACAGCAGCCTCGAAACTGGGCACCATCATGCCTTTTCCGAACCAGCCCAGCGATCCGCCGCCGGGGCCGGACGGGCCGGTGGATTTTTCGCGGGCCAGCTCGGCAAAGTCTGCGCCGCCATCCAGTTCTGCCTTGATGGCAAGCGCCTCTTCCTGGGTTTCCACCAAAATGTGAGAGGCGTTGTATTCATCGCCCTGTTCGGCGCTGGCGTATTGTTCGTTATAGGCGGCCTTGACTGCGTCTTCGTCAACGGGGCCGGCCATCACGCCTTCGATCACTTCACCCGCAACAAGGGAACGGTTTTCGTTTTCCATCGACAGTCTGACCCGCGCTGGCAGATCACCCCGATAGGTGTCAGCAAGGGCCGTCTGTTGCACCAACTGATCCAGAATACCTTTAAAAAGGATCTCATCGGGCAGCTGCTGATACTGCTCGGGCAGGGTCGCGCGGGCGACGATCATGTGGCCCACGGTAATCTCTGTGCCGTTCACTGTGGCAACAACGGTATCCAACCCGGCTTCGTCCTGCGCGGCCGCCGGTAGGGCCAGACATGCGGAAAGTGCCAGAGATGCCAGAAAAGTGCGTGGTTTATGCATGGAATGTCCTATCGTTCGCCCCTCCCGGGGGGCTGCTACATTGACAGCGTTTGGTGCGGCCCTTACATCGCCCTATGGGCGCCGTTCAGACGCTCGTTCACCCATCTATCTATGGGCAGACAAGGCGCTGGGCAAGCAGATCAGCGCCAGACATTGCAACTTCGGCTGGAGAGCACATGCTGGGTATCGGAACAATCGCCAAAAAGGTCTTTGGCACACCAAACGACCGCAAGATCAAGGCGACGCGCCCGCTGGTGGCAAAGATCAACGCACTTGAGCCGGAGATCGAAAAGCTGAGCGATCAAGGGTTGATCGACAAAACAGCGGATCTGCGCCAACGCGCCCAGAATGGTGAAAGCCTTGATGACCTACTGCCCGAGGCATTTGCAAACTGCCGCGAGGCCGCACGCCGGACGCTCGGCATTCGCGCCTTTGACACACAGATGCTGGCCGCGATTTTTCTGCATGAAGGTAATATTTCCGAACAGAAGACCGGTGAGGGCAAAACCCTCACTGCCGCTCTGGCCGCTTATCTGAATGCGCTCACGGGCAAGGGCGTTCACGTTGTGACCGTGAACGAATACCTGGTTCAGCGTGATGCGGATTGGATGGGCAAGGTATTTGGCGCACTTGGTATGACCACCGGCGCGGCGATCTCGCAGATGCCTGAGGCCGATAAACGTGCCGCTTACGAATGCGACATCACCTATGCCACGAACAACGAGCTGGGTTTTGATTATCTGCGCGATAACATGAAATCCAACCTCGATGAGATCCTGCAAAAGCAGCACAATTTCGCGATTGTGGATGAGGTCGACAGTATTCTGATCGACGAGGCCCGGACGCCGTTGATCATTTCCGGACCGGCGCAGGACCGGTCCGAGATGTATGTGACCGTTGACGCGCTGATCCCGTCCTTGCAACCAGAACATTACGAGCTGGACGAGAAAACCAAAAATGTGACCTTTACTGACGAAGGCAACGAGTTTCTCGAAGAGCAACTCCGTGCGCATGGTCTGCTTGAAGAGGGTCAGACTCTTTATGATCCCGAGAGCACGACCATTGTTCACCACGTCAATCAGGGTTTGCGGGCGCACAAGCTGTTCCTGAAAGACCGCGATTACATCGTCCGTGACGGTGAGGTGATGTTGATTGACGAATTCACCGGCCGGATGATGCAGGGCCGCCGTTTGTCTGATGGGTTGCATCAGGCGATCGAGGCCAAGGAAGGCACCTCCATTCAGCCGGAGAATGTCACGCTTGCTTCGGTGACGTTCCAGAACTATTTCCGTCTTTATGACAAGCTGGCCGGGATGACCGGCACCGCGTTGACCGAAGCCGAAGAATTTGGCGAGATTTACGGGCTCGGCGTGGTCGAGATCCCGACCAATGTGCCAATTGCACGGGTCGATGAGGATGATGCCGTCTATCGTACGGCAAACGAAAAATACCAGGCGATGATCGATAAGGTGAAAGAAGCCCATGCCAAGGGCCAGCCCTGCCTTGTGGGGACCACGTCGATTGAAAAGTCTGAACAGTTGAGCGTGATGCTCACGGCGGCTGGGATTCCGCATAATGTACTGAACGCCCGCCAGCATGAGCAGGAAGCGCAGATCATCGCGGATGCGGGCAAGCTTGGCGCGGTCACGATCGCCACCAACATGGCGGGCCGCGGTACGGACATCCAGCTGGGCGGCAACGTCGATCTCAAGGTGCTTGAGGCGCTGGACGCAGACCCGGATGCCGATCCCGCCGCCCTGCGTGCGCGGATTGAGGCGGAACACGCGGATGAAAAGAAAAAGGTGCTGGAGGCAGGCGGGCTTTATGTTCTGGCCTCCGAGCGGCACGAAAGCCGCCGCATCGACAACCAGTTGCGGGGCCGTTCTGGCCGCCAGGGTGATCCGGGGCGCACATCGTTCTTTTTGTCCTTGGAAGACGACTTGATGCGCATTTTCGGGTCCGAGCGGCTTGAGAAGGTGCTGACGACGCTGGGCCTCAAAGAAGGCGAAGCGATCATTCACCCATGGGTGAACAAATCGCTGGAGCGGGCTCAGGCCAAGGTCGAGGGCCGCAACTTTGACATCCGCAAACAGCTTTTGAAGTTCGACGATGTGATGAACGAGCAGCGTAAGGTGGTATTCGGCCAGCGCCGCGACATCATGGAAGCAGAAGACCTGAACGAGATCGTCACCGATATGCGCCATCAGGTGATCGACGATCTGATTGATGTGTACATGCCGCCCAAAACCTATGCCGATCAGTGGGACACCGAAGGGTTCAAGACGGCGGTTGCCGAACAGTTAAACATGGATCTGCCCATCGTTGAATGGTGCGAAGAAGAAGGCGTGGATGACGACGTGATCCGTGAACGCCTGATCGAAGCGACCGACGGGTTGATGGCGCAAAAGGCCGAGGTCTTTGGCGAAGAGAATATGCGCAACATCGAAAAGCAGCTTTTGTTGCAAGCGATTGACGGCAAGTGGCGCGATCACCTGCTGACGCTGGAACACCTGCGGTCTGTGGTCGGCTTCCGCGGCTATGCGCAACGCGATCCGTTGAACGAATACAAGAATGAATCCTTCCAACTGTTTGAAACCATGCTCGACAGCCTGCGTCAGGACGTCACGCAAAAGCTGGCCCAGATTCAGCCGATGACTGAAGAAGAGCGGAACGCGATGATGCAGGAAATGGCAGCGCGTCAATTGGCAATGAACGCGGCAGCGGCCAAGGAAACCCCTGCAGCGGGGGCGGCCCTAGACGGATTTGTCGAGGATGATCCTTCCACTTGGGGCAATCCCAGCCGAAATGACATGTGCCCTTGTGGGTCCGGTAAGAAATTCAAACATTGCCACGGGCGTTTGGGTTAAACATCTGACACTTAAGCGCCACATTCTGCGCCTAAACGGGTCATAAGGCGGCCCTTTTTGTTTGCGACAACGTTCCTGAACGATTCCATTAAAGGAACAGGACCCATGTTGCAGACTTTTGTTTTGCAGAAAAAAGGTATCGCAACCGCAGCAGGTACATTGACCTGCGCGCTTGCCATCGGCTTTGTCATGCAAAGCACCGATACCGCGCAGCAACGCTATGGTGTGGCTGGCAATGCCATCCCCATGGTGAAAACGATTGATGCCTCCGATCCAGCCAATTCCCTGCTGGATGTGCAGGAAATCAAGCTGACTTCGGCGGAGTTCAGCAGTGCGATTGACGTGCCGCAGGCTGATCCCGAAGTGGTCAAGGTAGCGTCACCCAAGAGCGTTCTGCCTGAACCGGATATGCCGGAGATTGATGTGGCCAACGCCTGCACCATTTCCGCAGTTGCACAGCCGATTGCGGCGGCGATGGTCAAGCTGAGCATGGAAGCGCCCTGTCTGCCCAATGAGCGGGTGACAGTGCACCACAACGGCATGATTTTCACCGAGACGACAACCTTTAACGGAACACTGGACCTGACCGTGCCGGCCTTGGCCACCGACGCCGTCTTCATCATGGCTTTCACCAATGGTGATGGCGCGGTGGCGCAGACCATGGTCGAGGACTTGGCTGATTTTGACCGCTCGGTTCTGCAATGGAAGGGCAACACAGGGTTTCAGATCCACGCCCGCGAATTTGGCGCAGGCTACGGCGAGACCGGCCATTTGTGGGAAGCGTCACCCGGCGAGATTGCCGATGCTGTCACAGGCAACGGCGGCGTTCTGACGCGGCATGGCGATACAAACGCAGGTGATCCCCTGCTGGCAGAAGTCTACAGCTTTCCCAGTGATACAAATGGCCGCTCTGGCGTCATCGCTTTGAGCGTTGAAGCGGAGATCACCGAGGCCAATTGCGGGTTGGAGATTGAGGCGCAGTCGCTTGAAGTTTTGGGCGATTATTCGATCAAAACGCAAAACCTGACACTGCCCGTTCCCGATTGCGACGAGATTGGTGGGTTTCTGGTGTTGAATAATCTGCTGCAAGACCTGAAAGTCGCTGCCAAGTAACGCAGCGCCAGGGGTCTTAGGATGAGATTGAAATGTGCGGCGGCCTTCGCCGCATTTTTTCTGTTTGGTGCATCCACTTTGTGGGCACAGGACGTCACGCTGACCTCGCGCGATGGCAAAATCGAGCTGAGCGGAACCCTCTCCGGTTTTGACGGAGAGTTCTACCGTGTCCAAACCGAATATGGCGAACTGACGGTTGACGGATCCGGTGTGAATTGTGCCGGTCCGGGTTGTCCGAATTTACAAGACTACGTTGCCGAGGTGTATCTTTCCGGTTCTGCGACCATGGGTGCGGTTCTGATGCCGGCACTGATCGAGGCCTATGCCCAACGCGGCGGGTATGATGTGAGCCGGGAAAACGTGGATGCAACGCGGTTTGATCTGTTGTTGCACCGCAAGGACAGCGGAAAGCTGGCTGCGCGATTTGGTTTCCGCGCGACCAATGCCGATGAGGGGTTTGCCGATCTGCTGGCCGATGAGGCCGATATCGTCATGTCCCTGCGCGAGATCCGCAAAGCCGAACGGATCAATGCCCGTGAAGCCGGCATGGGGGATCTGACCGGGCCGAACCGCAGCCGTGTTCTGGCATTGGATGCCGTTGTACCAGTGGTCGCGCCGACCAATCCGATCAAGGATATTTCGCCACTGACACTTGCGCAGGTGTTTGCCGGAGAGGTCACAAACTGGCAGGAACTGGGCGGGCCAGACGCGCCGATTGACCTGCATTTGCCCGATCTGGCCAGCGGGCTGAGCCAGGCCATTGAGGATCAGGTAATGGTGCCTGCAAAATCGTCACTGGCGGGGCAGATCACCCGCCATGCCTTGCCGGGGGCACTGGCCCAAGCTGTGGCAAAGGACAGTTTTGCCTTGGGCATCACCAGCTTTGCCGAACGGCGCAACACACAGGTGCTGACGCTTAGCGGGACATGCGGGTTTTATCTCGATGCAGCGCGGCGCACGATCAAAACCGAGGATTACCCGCTCACCGCACCGATGTTTCTGTATTTCCCGGCGCGGCGACTGCCGTTGATCGCGCGGGAGTTTCTGGCCTTTACCCGCGGTCCCACTGCCCAAAATGTGATCCGGCGCGCCGGATTTGTGGATCAGCGGCCCGAGGAAATTCCGGTGGATGATCAGGGCAACCGGTTTGCCAATGCGATCACGGTGGCCGGCCCTGAAACGTCGTTGCAGGAATTGCAACGGATGACAGCCACGCTTGGCCCGATGGCGCGGCTCACCACGTCTTTCAGATTTGAAGCCGGGTCGATCCGGCTCGATGCGCAGTCCCGTTCCAACGTGCAACAACTGGCGCGGTCCCTGGAACAGGGCAAATACGATGCGCGGCAGATCCTTTTTGTCGGGTTCAGCGATGGCCAGGGTGCAGCAAAGGCCAACCGCGACATCGCACTGCGCCGCGCCGAGGCGGTCTTGCGGGCGGTGAGCGCAGCAGCGGTGACCGCCAATCTGGAACGGGTGGATCTGGGGGTTGATGCCTTTGGCGAGGCACTTCCGATGGCCTGTGATGACACCGCATGGGGCAGGCAGGCCAACCGCCGCGTTGAGGTCTGGGTGCGCTAGTAGCGCACCCTTTTAAATGAACCCTTCAGATCGCAGGCTCAGTTCCCGTGATTTTCCGATGATCAGGTGATCGTGGAGTGTGATCCCCAGCGCGTCACAGGCGCATTCTATCTGGTGGGTCATGTCGATATCTGCGGCTGACGGGGTTGGATCGCCTGATGGGTGATTGTGCACGAGAATCAGTGCGGAAGCGTTCAGCTCCAACGCCCGTTTGGCGACCTCGCGAGGGTAGACGGGCACATGATCCACGGTGCCTTTACCTTGTTCCTCATCCGCAATCAGCAGGTTTCTGCGGTCGAGATAGAGCACGCGAAACTGCTCTGTTTCGCGGTGGGCCATGGCGATCTGGCAGTATTCCAGCAGTGCGTCCCAACTTGAGAGAATGTGTTTTTGCAGTACCTTGGCCTGCGCCATCCGCTGCGCCGCGGCTTGCACGATCTTCAATTCAACGATCACGGCATCGCCGACGCCGGAAATGTCCCGCAAGCGGGCCTCCGGCGCAGTGATCACGTGATTGAAATCGCCGAACCGGTCCATCAACGCCCGTGCAATGGGTTTGACATCGCGGCGCGGGATGGCCCGAAACAGGACGAGTTCCAACAACTCATAATCCGGCATCGCATCGGCGCCGCCCGCCATGAAACGGGCCCGCAACCGCTGGCGATGATCACGTATATACGAGGGTTGCTTGCCCTGAAGGGGTGCGGCGGCAGGGGTCTCGTCAAAGAGCATGGGTTGATGGGAATCAGAGAGCGCAGACATGGCAAAACTCTGGACGCAGAGGGTTAGAGAAGCGTTAAGATTAACGGTGTGTGAAGGGACTGCGGTGCAGCGCCGGATTGCGGGGCAAACTCAGGCCAAAGAAGGAAACAACCATGACAGCCGAACAAGACATTCTGAACTGGCGGCGTTGGGACAACCGCATCAGCCTGTCAGGGCAGCCTACGGAGGGGCAACTCAGCTTGCTTGCACGATCGGGGGTCGCACAGATTATCAACCTCGGTCCGCATTCAAATGACGGCGCGTTGGTTGATGAGGCGACGAGTGTTGCGCAGCTCGGAGTGGAATATGTCTATATCCCGGTGGATTTTTCCGATCCAACCGAAGCGGACTGGACGGCCTTTTGTGACGCAATCGAAGCAGCGCCGGATGCGCCACTGCATGTGCATTGTATCTACAATGCGCGGGTTTCAGCCTTTTTCTATCGCTTTGCCTTGGAAGGGCGGGGCGGCGATGTAGAGAGGGCATTTGAGTTGATGGATGGCATTTGGCGGCCCGGCGGGGTTTGGGCGCGATTTATCGGCAAACCAGAAGATGCGGACAAGCCGAACCGATATCTCGGCTATGATTACCATTGACCCAAAAGAAAAGAGGCCACGATAAGCGACCGTGGCCCCTTTCTACATTCGTTAGACCTATCGCCGGACCAGAGGTCTGGCCAATAGGTCAGCCCTTCATCGAATCCCAAAAGGACTTCACGCTTGAGAAAAAGCTGCTGCTTTCGGGGTTGTTCTCCGACGACAGCTCTTCAAATTCGCGCAGCAGTTCTTTCTGCTTGGACGTCAGGTTTACAGGTGTCTCAACCGCCAGTTCGATGATCATGTCACCCACACCCTTGCCGCGCAGGGCGGGCATGCCTTTGCCGCGCAGGCGCATCTGGCGGCCGGATTGGCTGCCCGATGGGACGGACACGCGCCCGCGCCCGCCATCAATGGTGGGCACTTCGATTGTGCCGCCCAATGCAGCGGTGCTCATGGACACCGGGACGCGGCAGAACAGGTTTGGACCGTCGCGATCGAACAGTTCGTGCTCCTGCACTTCGATAAAGATGTACAGATCGCCCGAGGGTCCGCCCCGCATGCCCGCTTCACCTTCGCCAGCAAGGCGGATGCGGGTGCCGGTTTCGACCCCGGCGGGGATGTTCACAGAAAGCGAGCGTTCTTTTTCCACACGGCCTGCGCCCCGGCAGGTCTTGCAGGGGTTCTTGATGGTCTGGCCCATGCCGGAACATGTCGGGCAGGTGCGTTCAACGGTGAAGAAGCCCTGTTGCGCACGGACCTTGCCCATGCCGGAACAGGTGGGGCAGGTTGTCGGCTCTGCGCCGCCTTCTGCGCCTGATCCTTCACAGCTGTCACAAGGGACCGACGTGGGCACGTTGATTGATTTTTGCAGGCCCGAGAACGCGTCTTCGAGGGAAATGCGCAGGTTGTAGCGCAGGTCGGATCCACGTGCAGCCCGGCGTCCGCCACCGCCGCCACCGCGTTGGCCCATAAAGTCACCAAAGAGGTCGTCAAATACGTCGGAAAACGCGGATGAGAAATCACCCTGACCGCCGCCAAAGCCACCGCCGGGACGGCCACCGCCACCCATGCCACCTTCGAATGCGGCGTGACCATAACGGTCATAGGCTGCTTTCTTGTCGGCGTCTTTCAGCACTTCGTAGGCTTCGTTGGCCTCCTTAAACTGCGCTTCGGCGTCCGGTTTGTCGGCGTTGCGATCCGGGTGCAGTTCTTTGGCCTTCTTGCGATAGCCTTTCTTAATCTCGTCGGCAGAGGCCCCCTTGGCGACGCCAAGTACCTCGTAATAATCACGTTTTGCCATGGATTAATGTCCTTTTTCCGGAACACGAAGGGCCGGCCCGTCTATCGGACCGGCCCTGTCGTCAGTTCAGCGCATCAATTTACGCGCGCTTGTCATCGTCCAGATCTTCGAACTCGGCATCGACGATGTCATCGTCGCCACCTGCAGCATCTGCCGCTTCGGGAACGTCTTCGCCTTCTTCCTGCGCGGCCTTATAAATGGCTTCGCCCAGTTTCATGGCCGCTTCGGTGACGTTCTGGATGCCGGATTTGATCTTCTCGACATTTTCAGTTTCCAGCTCGTCTTTGAGCGCGGCAATGGCCAGTTCGATGGCTTCGACAGTTGTCGGATCCACCTTATCCGAATGCTCTTCCACCGACTTTTCGGTCGAATGGATCAGGCTTTCGGCCTGGTTTTTCGCTTCGATCAGCTCGCGGCGTTCTTTATCCGCTTCGGCGTTCTCTTCGGCGTCCTTGACCATTTTTTCGATGTCATCGTCGGACAGACCGCCAGAGGCCTGGATCGTGATCTTCTGCTCTTTGCCGGTGCCCTTATCAAGTGCGCCCACCGAAACGATGCCGTTGGCGTCGATGTCAAAGGTCACTTCGATCTGTGGCATGCCGCGTGGGGCAGGCGGGATGTTTTCAAGGTTGAAGGCACCGAGGATCTTGTTGTCGGCGGCCATCTCACGTTCACCCTGGAACACGCGGATTGTCACAGCGTTCTGGTTGTCTTCGGCGGTCGAGAAGACCTGAGACTTTTTCGTTGGGATCGTGGTGTTGCGGTCGATCAGACGGGTGAACACGCCGCCGAGGGTTTCGATACCCAGGGACAATGGTGTCACGTCCAGCAGAACAACGTCTTTCACGTCACCCTGCAGAACACCGGCCTGAATGGCAGCGCCCAGTGCAACCACCTCGTCAGGGTTCACACCTTTGTGTGGCTCCTTGCCGAAGAATTTGGTCACTTCCTCAACAACCTTGGGCATACGTGTCATACCACCGACGAGAACAACCTCGTCAATGTCAGAGGCGGACAGGCCCGCATCCTTCAGCGCGGCGGCGCAAGGCTTCATCGAGGCTTTGATCAGATCGCCAACAAGGCTTTCCAGCTTGGCACGGGTCAGCTTCATCACCATGTGCAGCGGCGAGCCGTCTTTGCCCATTGAGATAAACGGCTGGTTGATCTCGGTCTGGGACGACGAGGACAGCTCAATCTTGGCTTTCTCGGCGGCTTCTTTCAGACGCTGCAGGGCCATCTTGTCTTTGGTCAGGTCGACGGAATGCTCTTTTTTGAACTCACCTGCGAGATAGTTCACGATACGCATGTCAAAATCTTCACCGCCGAGGAACGTGTCACCGTTGGTGGATTTCACTTCGAACAGACCATCGTCGATCTCAAGAATGGTCACGTCGAATGTACCGCCGCCAAGGTCATAGACCGCGATGGTTTGGGTATTCTCTTTGTCCAAGCCGTAGGCCAGCGCGGCTGCCGTCGGTTCGTTGATAATGCGCAGCACTTCAAGACCGGCGATTTTGCCCGCGTCTTTGGTGGCCTGACGCTGGGCGTCGTTGAAATAGGCCGGTACGGTGATAACCGCTTGGGTCACTTCTTCGCCGAGATAGCTTTCGGCGGTCTCTTTCATCTTACCAAGGATGAAGGCAGAGATCTGCGAAGGGGAGTATTTCTCACCCTTGGCTTCGACCCATGCGTCGCCGTTGCCGCCATCAATCACGTTGAAAGGCAGGTTTTTCTTGTCTTTGGCGAGATCCGCGTCGTCATTGCGGCGGCCGATCAAGCGCTTCACACCAAAAATTGTGTTGTCCGGGTTTGTTACGGCCTGCCGTTTTGCAGGCTGACCCACCAGACGTTCGTCGTCGGTGAAGGCGACGATAGATGGGGTTGTACGTGCGCCCTCTGCGTTTTCGATAACGCGGGGCTGGCTGCCGTCCATGATGGCGATGCAGCTGTTGGTTGTTCCAAGGTCAATACCAATTACTTTGGCCATGTTTTCGATCCCTCATTTTATTCAAGGCGATGACACGAGGCATAAGGCCCGGTTCGGCACCTCTGCTCCGATCTGTGGTGAGACTGAAAGCAGCACTGCCTTCAGCGGTTCGGAGGGTATATAAGGAGCGCAAATGCACCCTGCAACCATTGCAAAGCCCCTCAGAGAAGGAATCTGCATGGATTTTTGCAAAGAACGTAACGATCAGGACCGATATGACACATTTAAGGATCAGAGAGGTCGATGTTCACAAAGGGTTCCTTGATCCCGCTGCGCAGGGGCAGATCGTGGATGCGATCAGAAAAGTGGCCGAGCAAGCGCCATTTTTTCAGCCCGATACACCCTATGGCAAACCGATGTCAGTGCGGATGACGGCGGCAGGGCAGTTCGGTTGGTTCAGTGATCGGCGCGGCTATCGCTATGTTAAGCAGCACCCGCAGGGGGCGGCGTGGCCCGCCATTCCTGATCCGGTACTGGCGATCTGGGATCGGGTGACAGGGCTGGACCGGCGGCCAGAGTGTTGTTTGATCAATTTTTATGGGCCCGGCGCAAAGATGGGGATGCATCAGGATCGGGATGAGGCTGATTTTGATTGGCCTGTTGTGTCAGTCTCACTGGGGGATGATGCGCTGTTTCGGATCGGTAACACCACCCGCGGGGGTAAGACGGAATCGGTTTGGTTGCAATCGGGGGATGTGGTCGTGATGGGAGGTGCGGCGCGGCTGATCTATCACGGGGTGGACCGGGTGCGGGATGGATCATCGACGTTGCTGCCCAAAGGTGGGCGGATCAATCTGACGCTGCGGGTGGTGACTTAGGCGATTTGTTCAAAAAATCCGGACTGGAGTTTTAAAAATTCCATTGCGCCAAGACCAATGGCGGACACCTTTATCGCCGCGCGTTCCAGCTGAGCGAGGCGTGTTTGCGGGTGTAAAATTCGCCCATCAAACCAATCATCACCAGCACCATCCCGACCCAGATGGGATATTCCCAAGAGCTGTAACGCGGATAATAGTTAATAAAGACATAGCCCCGCGCCTGATCAATGCAGTGGAACAAAGGATTCCAGTCGAACATGGCAAGCATGAACCCCGGCAGGGTATTGGCGACAAACATCTTGCCGGAGGCAATCATATTGGCCCGTTGATACACTGTCATCAAAACACCGGTGACCGCCGGAAACCAGGGTTTGACCGCCAGTACAACCAACCCCAGGGCACAACCGGTAAACCAGGCAATCAAGAGCATGCCATAGGCCGCGGCCGGTTGTTCAATTTCCAAAGGCTTGTACCCGACGTGATAGCCAAAGAGGATCAAAAACAGAGACAGCGATTGAATATAGAGAGATCCCAATGCGGCGGAGGTGATCGAGATGATCGTGGTCATCGGCGCATGCTGCATCATTGCGCTGGCTGGTCCTTCGGAACCGGCAACCGCGCCAAGCGATTTGGTATGGGTCAGGTAGAGGAAAATCCCTGACATAATATACAGCAGAAAATCCCCACGCAGGGCGGCGGACCGCATGCCAAGGATGGAGAACATGATAAAGAACGCGGCGACAAACATCATCGCCTGCGACACATTGATAAAGATCGCCACAAAAGCATTATTGTGCTGTTTGCGCACACTGCGGACGATCGAATGATAGACCAGTTCTGCCATGGCAATGGCCGAGGCAAAGCTGCCTTTTGGCTTGCGGGTCGACTGGAACATGCGCTGCTGTCCTCTGCTCATGATATGTTTGCACGGAATTCTTGCTGTTCCGTTACCCCCACAGCATAAGAGGAGTGAGCAAACTAATCAATCAAAGCCGAGGAATGCAGCAGATGGATTACGAGAAACTGGTCACCGTGATGCGCAGGCTGTCGCTGGAGGCAGGTGACAAGATCATGGAGATCTATGGCCGTGACGATTTTGAGGTAAAGTCAAAATCGGATGACAGCCCTGTCACTGCGGCGGACGAGGCGGCGGATGCGATCATTTCTGCCGGGCTTCGGGCGGCATTTCCGGACGTGGCATTGATCACCGAAGAACAGGCGGCCACCCATAAATTGGATGTTGATACATTCTTAATTGTTGATCCGCTTGATGGCACTAAAGAATTTATTCACCGGCGTGGAGATTTCACAGTAAACATTGCGCTGGTGGAAAAGGGCGTTCCGACCCTTGGCGTGGTTTATGCGCCTGCAAAAGGGCGGATGTTCTTTACCCGCGCGGATGGTCAATCTGTTGAGGAAACCGGGGCTTTGGACAAGGACAATCCCGGCGAGGTGTCACCGATCCACGTGGCGCAATCTGACAATAGCGCATTGATGGTGGTGGCGTCGAAATCGCACCGGGATGAACAAACCGATGATTACATCGCCAAATATCAGGTGCGGGATATGACCAGCGCCGGATCGTCGCTGAAGTTTTGTCTGGTTGCCACTGGGGAGGCGGATCTTTATCCGCGCCTTGGCCGCACCATGGAATGGGACACTGCGGCGGGTCATGCCGTATTGAGCGGGGCAGGTGGTGCAGTGGTGCGTCATGATGATCTGACTCCGCTGACCTATGGAAAGGCAGGTTTTGCCAATCCGTTCTTTATCGCCCATGCCGCCAATGTGGAGTTGAAACCCGCCTGATGTCTGTACTGATTGTCATTCCCGCCCGCTATGCCTCTACCCGCTATCCCGGCAAACCGCTTGTGGCGCTCAAAGGGGCGGGCGGTGCTTCACGCAGTTTGATCGAACGGTCCTGGAGAGCGGCCAGTGAGGTGCGCGGTGTCGATCGGGTGGTCGTCGCAACCGATGATGACCGGATCAAAGACGCCGCTGAGGGTTTTGGCGCCGAGGTTGTGATGACCTCCTCTGACTGTGTGAACGGCACCGAGCGATGCGCAGAGGCACATGCGGCGCTGGGTGGCGGATTTGATATTGTGGTGAACCTGCAGGGGGATGCGCCGCTGACCCCGCATTGGTTTGTCGAAGATCTGGTGACAGGGCTGCAATCCAACCCTCAGACCGAGATTGCAACGCCGGTGCTACGCTGTGACGGGGCCGCGTTGAACAGCCTGCTGGCGGATCGGAAAGCCGACCGCGTTGGCGGGACAACCGCCGTGTTTGCGGCGGACCATCAGGCGCTTTATTTTTCCAAGGAGGTCATACCCTTCACATCCAAGGTGTACGGCGATGATGCGCCAACGCCGGTGTTTCACCATGTGGGCGTTTATGCTTATCGCCCTGATGCCCTGTCTGCCTATCCGTCATGGACAACCGGCCCGCTGGAGCAGTTGGAGGGATTGGAGCAATTGCGGTTCATGGAAAACGGGCGGTCGGTTCTTTGTGTGGAGGTCGAGGCCAAAGGCCGATCTTTCTGGGAGCTGAACAACCCAGAAGATGTGCCAAAGATCGAAGCGATGATGGCGCAGATGGGCCTTGAATGACCCAACCACCGGCCAGCGTTGTCATTGTCAGCCGTGGCCGGGCCGAGGCGCTCAAGCGCTGTTTGCTTGGGGTTTCCCAGCTTCAGTATGACCCGTTTGAGGTGGTCGTGGTTGCAGATCCTGGCGGGATTGCTGCCGCGCGAGATATGCCGTTCGCGGGCAGTGTGAAACATGTACCTTTTGATGAGGCCAACATCTCGGCCGCGCGAAATCTGGGTGTGACACATGCGGCGGGCGAGATCATCGCGTTTATCGATGATGACGCTGTTCCAGAGCCGCAATGGCTTTTCCATCTCTTGGCACCCTTTGATCATCCTGAGGTCGCCGCGACAGGCGGCTTTGTGCGCGGCCGCAATGGCATATCGTTTCAATGGAAGGCGCGGGGGATTGATCCGCGCGGCGAGACGTTCGATCTGGATTTGAGCGCGGATCAAGCAGTGGTTCTGCACCCGCCCAAAGGTCAGGCGATCAAGACCGAAGGCACCAATATGGCATTTCGCCGTGATGTATTGGTGGATCTCGGCGGCTTTGATCCGGCATTCCGCTATTTCCTTGATGAGACCGATCTGAACATGCGTCTGGCGCAGGCTGGCCATGCCACGGCGATTGTACCCTTGGCGGAGGTGCATCACGGTTTTGCCGAAAATTCCCTGCGCCGGTCCGATAGGGTGCCGCGTGATCTGTTTGATATCGGGGCCAGCTGGGCAGTGTTCCAACGCAAATATTTGCCTGCTGTCCAGCACGCTGATCAATGGGCACGTCTGCGATCGGATGAGCGCAAGAGACTGCTGCGCCACATGGTGCGCGGATCGCTTGAACCCCAGCACGTTGGTCGTTTGATGCAGCGGTTGAACGATGGCTATGCAGAGGGATCAGTCCGAGCGATTGCGAGCACCTCGTATCCGCGTCACCCGGTTTCGGGATTTCAGGGTTTCCCGGCGCGTCGGCGACCCACAATTCTGATCCCGTCCCGGCCCATTCGGTTTGCCAAGGATTATCAGAGCGCGGTGAACAGGGTGAAAAAGGGTGACATTGTCACCGTGATGTCCCTGTCACCAAGTGCTATGTTTCATAAGGTCTTGTTTACCAAAGATGGCGTATGGCTTCAAAAAGGGGGGCTGTTCGGGAAATCGGATCGGGACGCACCGTTGTTCCGGCTGACATCTAGATCACGTCGCCTTGAAAAAGAGCGGAGCCGAGTTGCCAGACAGCGCGGATTGCGCGAAGACTGATAAAACAGGACGAAAATTAGCTGGATACTGCAATTCCGGCACGGTTTGGCCAAGGTTTGGCCCAAATTTGAGTAAATAATAAGATAGCATAAGCTACGGCAACTGAGCATTAGGAAACGCAATGCGTAAAAAAGTGACAAAAGCAATCTTTCCGGTTGCTGGCATGGGCACCCGGTTTTTGCCGGCGACAAAGTCCGTTCCCAAGGAAATTATGACCTTGGTGGATCGCCCTTTGATCCAATACGCGATTGACGAGGCCCGCGCGGCGGGCATCAAGGAATTCATCTTTGTGACCTCGCGCGGCAAAGGTGCGCTTGAGGATTACTTTGATCATGCGCCCCAGCTTGAGCAGGAGTTGCGCAAGAAAAACAAGACAGAGCTGCTTGAAACGCTCAAGAACACCAATATGGAAAGCGGCGCGATTGCCTATATTCGCCAGCACAAGGCGCTTGGCCTTGGTCACGCGGTGTGGTGCGCGCGGCGTCTGATCGGCGATGAACCCTTTGCGGTGATCCTGCCGGATGATGTGATCGCGGCGGATAAGCCATGCTTGCAACAGATGGTCGAAGCCTATGCCGAAACCGGCGGTAACATGGTTGCCGCCATGGAAGTTGAACCTTCCCGCACGTCGTCTTACGGCGTTTTGGACGTGTCAGATGACATGGGTCAGATGGTGAAGGTGAAGGGCATGGTCGAAAAGCCCAAAGCCGAAGACGCGCCATCCAATCTCGCGGTGATCGGGCGATATATTCTGTCCCCAACTGTTTTGCAGAACCTCAATCTGATCAAGTCCGGTTCAGGTGGTGAGATCCAACTGACCGACGCGATTGCCAAGGATATCGAACTGGATCGCAATGTATATGGCTACCGGTTCCGGGGTCAGCGGTTTGACTGCGGATCAAAGTCCGGCTTCCTTCAGGCCACTGTGGCATTTGGCCTGGCCCGCGAAGAATTGCGTGACGATCTGCGCAGTTACCTGCAAAGTGTGATGCAAATCGACAGGGCTGCGCAGTAATATCAGCCGGGGGGCTCAAGGCATGAATAAGGTTCTGGTGACCGGTGGCGCGGGCTACATCGGATCACATGCCTGTAAGGCGCTTCGGTCGGCTGGATTTACCCCCGTGACCTTTGATAATCTGATCACCGGATGGCAGGATGCCGTCAAATTCGGCCCGTTCGAACGCGGCGATCTGCTGGACCGCGACGCACTTGATGCGGTTTTTGCGAAACATGAACCCGTCGCCGTGATGCATTTCGCCGCGCTGAGCCAAGTGGGCGAAAGCATGCAACAGCCGGGCCGCTATTGGCACAACAATGTCACCGGATCGATGAATCTGCTTGATGCCGCAGTGCAAGCGGGCTGCAAACAGATCGTTTTTTCCTCAACCTGTGCGACCTATGGCGATCAGGACAATGTCGTGCTGGATGAGAACAGCCCACAAAACCCGATCAATGCCTACGGCGCCTCAAAACGTGCGATCGAGGACATGTTGCGCGATTACGAGGCGGCGCATGGGTTGCGGCATGTGATTTTCCGGTATTTCAACGTCGCAGGCGCCGATCCTGAAGGTGACGTGGGGGAGTTCCATCAACCTGAGACCCATCTTGTGCCGCTGATGTTGGATGCAATCGCGGGAAAACGGGATGCCCTCACGGTTTTTGGCAGCGATTATGACACCCCTGACGGCACCTGCATCCGTGATTATGTGCATGTGTGCGATCTGGTGGATGCGCATCTGCTTGGCCTGAATTGGCTGTCGGATGGCAAAAACAGCCGGGTCTTCAACCTTGGCACAGGCAAAGGGTTTTCCGTGCGCGAAGTGATAGACCACAGCCGCGAAGTGACCAACCAAACTGTGCCGATTGTCGAAGGGCCGAGGCGGCCGGGGGATTGCACAAAACTGGTGTCAGGATCGCATCGCGCGGAGGTTGAACTGGGGTGGAAACCGCAAAGATCGACCCTCAAACACATGATCTCAGATGCATGGAGATGGCACCAAACCGGCCATTACGACGCCTGATATGGCGCAGGCCCGCCTGCTTGATCTGACGCGCAGTATGCGGCGGGCCGGGCGGGTTGCGACGGGCATTGACCGGGTCGAATTGGCCTATCTCAAACGGTTTCTGCAAGATGATAATCCGGTGTTCGGGCTGGTGCGAACGCCCTTTGGATACCTGTTGTTGGATCGGGCAGGGATGTCCGAATTTTCTGATAAGTTACAAGATGCTATCCCTTGGGGCCAGGCGGATTTTTGGTCCTCTGTCTGGCCGGGACGGGATCCGGTCGTAAGGCAGGCCGAAAGCGATTTGCGGCACCGGGCGGTGGACCGGGCAACGCGGCCTCGTCTGCGGGCAATGCTGGCGCGGAACCTGCAGAAGGGATATGCTTATTTCAACATCGGCCACAGCAATTTAACCGAACGTGTCCTGCGCAGCGTAAAGCAGAGCGGGGGCCAAGTGCATGCATTGGTGCATGATGTGATCCCGCTTGAATATCCTGGCTATCAACGGCCCGGCACGGTCGTTCCTTTCCGGATCAAAATGCAGCTTTTGCGCGGATATGCCGACCGCTTGATCTACAATTCACAAGACACGCAAAAACGGTGCGAAGAACAGATGCTGGCATGGGGAGTGATCCCGCCCGGTGTGGTTGCGCATCTGGGAGTTGAGAATGTGCAACCTGATCCTGCTGCCGTGCCGTCGACTGCGCTTCCGGATTGTCCGTATTTCATCTGCGTTGGCACCATTGAGCCCCGCAAAAACCATGCATTTCTGCTCGATCTTTGGGATCGGATGGGCACGGAAGCGCCACCTTTGCTGATTTGTGGCGCGCGCGGCTGGAACAACGAGGCGGTGTTCAAACGCCTTGATCAAATGCGGCCTTTTGGAGTGGTAAGAGAGCTGTCTGGCTTGCCCGATGCTGCCCTCTCTGCCCTAGTTCAGGGCGCCTCAGGGCTGCTTTTCCCCAGCCATGCAGAGGGCTTTGGTTTGCCCCCCTTGGAGGCGGCCCAGCTTGGAACGCGTGTTTTATGCAACGATTTACCGGTTTTGCGCGAGATTTTAGGGGATTGGGCCCATTTCATACCTGTTTCCGAGCCCGATTTATGGGTAAGAAACATTAAGAAATGGGAAAAAATACAGCCAAACGCAAAAATCCGGGATGGCATACCGGGGCCGACATGGAATGATCACTTCAAGACCGTGTTAAGGTTAAACTGATACCGCGTTGAAAGAGCTGTAATCCCGAAGGTAGAGGGCGGTTTTTGGGTGTATTCCAGTCATATCGGCTGCGTCTGCAACGTAAGCGGTGGCGCATTCGTGCGATCCGCAAGCGCGGAGAGCTAAAGCGCGTCGCGGACCGGACCAGCCAGATCCGGCCAGATGACCTGCTGTTGTTCTGTACCCAGCGGAACGAGGGTGTACGCCTGCCCTATTTCCTGGACTACTACCGCGAGATGGGCATTGGCCATTTTTTCTTTGTGGACAATGACAGCACGGATGGGTCTGCCGAATATCTGGCCGAACAACCTGATGTTTCAGTCTGGAGCAGCCGCGCCGGGTACAAGCGTGCGCGGTTTGGGATGGATTGGCTCAACTATCTGCTGATGAAATATGCGCATGGGCATTGGGCGCTGACAGTCGATCCTGATGAATTTCTGGTTTACCCGTTTTGCGATACGCGCCCCTTGCGGGCGCTGACCGACTGGTTGGATGCATCCTCTATCAAATCGTTCTCGGCGATGCTGCTGGATATGTATCCCAAGGGGCGGATTGACGAGCAGCCCTACTACGCCGGTCAGAACCCGATTGAGATCGCCTCGTGGTTCGACAGCGGCAATTACACGATGTCGCGTAACCATTTGTTTCATAACCTGTGGATCCAAGGCGGACCGCGGGCGCGCGTGTTCTTCAAGGAGGCGCCGGAAAAGGCACCGGCCCTGAACAAGGTGCCTTTGGTCAAATGGGACAAACGGTATGCCTATGTCAGTTCGACCCATATGTTGCTGCCGCGTGGACTCAATCAGGTCTATGATGAATGGGGCGGTGAGAAAGCGTCCGGCGCACTGCTGCATACCAAGTTTATCGATACATTCGGCGCAAAGGCCGAGGAGGAGCTGCAGCGCGGCCAGCATTATGCCGGGTCAGTCGAATACATCGCCTATGCGCAAGAGCTGAGGGAAAACCCGCAGCTTTGGTGCAAGTGGTCAGAGCGGTACATCAACTGGCGGCAGCTTGAGATCCTTGGTCTGATGTCCAAGGGGAACTGGGCATGACCGTAGGGATCGTCATGTTGGTTCATACGGCCCTTGGCCGCGCGGAACAGGTGGCGCGGCATTGGGCCGCCGCGGGCTGTCCTGTGGTGATCCATGTCGACAAAAGCGTTCCGCGAAAGACTTACGAGGGGTTTGTAAAGGCCCTCAGCACGCTCCGCGACATCAGTTTCTGTGGCCGCTATCGTTGTGAATGGGGCACATGGGGCATTGTCGCTGCATCGCAGGCCGCCTCCGAACAAATGTTGGCGCGACATCCGGAGGTGCGGCATGTCTATCTTGCCTCCGGATCGTGCCTGCCGCTGCGTCCGGTGGAGGAGCTGATTGATTATCTCGATGATCGGCCGCACACGGATTTTATCGAAAGCGCGACAACCGCGGATGTGCCCTGGACCGTTGGCGGCTTGGATGCCGAACGTTTTACGTTGCGCTTTCCTGTTTCGTGGAAACGCAACCGCTATCTGTTTGACAAGATCGTGGATATTCAGCGGCGGTTCAAACTGCACCGGGATATGCCCAACGGCATCGTCCCGCACATGGGCTCGCAGTGGTGGTGCCTGTCGCGGCGCACATTGTCGGCGATCCTGCAAGATCCGGAACGGCCGACCTATGACAAGTTTTTCCGCCATGTCTGGATTCCGGACGAATCCTATTTTCAGACTCTGGCCCGCCAATATGCCACCCGTATCGAAAGCCGATCCCTGACCCTGTCAAAGTTCGATTTTCAGGGCAAACCTCATATTTTCTATGATGATCACCTGCAGTTGCTGCGCCGGTCTGATTGTTTTGTGGCCCGCAAAATCTGGCCTCATGCGGATCGGCTCTATGATGCCTTTCTGACCGATGTTGCCGGCGCTATGAAACGGACAGAGCCGAACCCCGGCAAGATTGACCGGATTTTCTCCAAAGCGGTGGAGCGGCGGACTAGGGGCCGATCCGGCCTTTATATGCAAAGCCGGTTCCCGAACGAAGATTGGGAAAACGGTGTGACCGCTGCACCCTATTCAATGTTCCAAGGCTTTTCAGAATTGTTTGAAGACTTTGAACAATGGCTTAGCAAGGCAACCAACGCCCGCGTGCATGGACATCTGTTCGCCAAGGACCGCGTGCATTACGCCGATGGGCAAACGGCCCTGAACGGCGCTGTGTCAGACAGCGCCACCTTGCGCGACTACAACAGCAAGGCGTTTCTGACCAACCTGATCTGGAACACGCGCGGTGAACGTCAGTGTTTCCAATTTGGGCCTGCAGACAACCAAGAGGTCAATTGGCGCATTGCCAGAGACCCAAACGCGCAAGTGTCGGTGATCACCGGGGCTTGGGCAGTGCCGCTGTTTAGGTCCAACCTCGATTTTGCCGAGATCCGCCGTATTGCGGCCGGTCTGCAAAAGATCGAAAGCGACCACATGGATATTCTCCGGTCCCCCCACACCAAGGCGCGAGTTCGGATCTGGACGATGGCGGAGTTTATCGAAGCACCGATGGAGCCGCTCCAGGGTATTCTTGATGAGATCGGGCGCACCAACCTGCGGCGGCTGGCCGAAGCGCCCAAGATGGTGGATCTGGCAGGCTTTGGTCAATTCCTGCAAAACCTCAAGAACCAGGGTATGCATCCTTATCTGATGGGGGATTTCCCGGTGGAACGGAATGTATCTGAGCCTGCCAAAACCCCCCGCAAACCCTATCTGGTACGGTAAATCATGGCGCAGCGGTTTCACAGTTTTGTTGTTTTTGCGGAGATGCGCACGGGGTCGAATTTTCTTGAAACCAACCTGAATGCCTTTGACAGCATCCGTTGTCATGGGGAGGCGTTCAACCCGCATTTTCTGGGCTATCCATCCAACGACCCTATCCTTGGCGTTGATCTGGCGACCCGCGAGGCCGATCCCTTGGTTCTGGTCAATGCAATCCAGAATGATCCCTCTGGCATCGGCGGGTTTCGGTATTTTCATGATCACGATCCGCGGGTGTTTGACCATATCATCGCTGATGAGGGCTGCGCCAAGATTATCCTGACCCGCAATCCGGTCGAAAGCTATGTAAGCTGGAAAATTGCGCAGGCCACGGGGCAGTGGAAGCTGACCGATGTCAAAGCCCGCAAGTCCGGGCAGGCGGTGTTTGACGCAGATGAGTTTGAGCGCCATCTTGATGCGCTACAACAGTTTCAGATTACCTTGCTGAACCGTTTGCAGGTTACGGGGCAGACGGCCTTCTACGTCGCCTATGAAGACCTGCAAAGCGTCGATGTGATGAACGGAATCGCCCGGTTCCTTGGCGTCGATGAAACCCTCGATGGGTTGGACACCAGCCTGAAAAAGCAAAACCCAAGTCCGATATCGTCCAAGGTACGCAACTATGAGGATATGTTGGTCAGCCTTGCTGGGATGGACCGGTTTGACCTGACCCGAACCCCAAATTTTGAGCCGCGCCGCGGGCCGAATGTGCCGTCCTATGTCGCGGCAGCAGAGGCGCCGTTGCTGTATATGCCGCTGCGCAGTGGGCTGCAGGATCGGGTGATGCGCTGGTTGGCGGCGGTGGATGATGTGGCGGAGGCGGATCTGCTCACCAAGATGAATCAAAAAGAATTACGTCAGTGGAAACGTGGACATCCGGGGCATCGCAGCTTTACCGTGCTGCGCCATCCGGCGGCGCGTGCCCATGATGCATTTTGCCGGCATATTCTTGGCACAGGTCCGGGTAGCTACAAACAACTGCGCACGACGATGATCAAACGCTACAATCTGCCGTTGCCAGAGGATGGGCCGGATGCCAGCTATGATAAACCCGCCCATCGTGCAGCCTTTGCGGCGTTTCTGAGCTTTCTCAAGGCCAATCTGGCAGGGCAAACCGCGATCCGTGTTGATCCGGCATGGTGTACGCAATCGCAGGCACTGGCCGGATTTGCAGAATTGTGCCCGCCGGACCGCATCATCCGCGAAGAGACGCTTGAACAGGAATTGGTAGAATTGGCCCAGGCGGCGGGTGTTGGTTCCGTGCCGCCGCTGAGCGAAGGTCAAGTGGATCAGCCCTATTCTCTGGCCGAAGTTTATGACGACGAGATCGAGGCGTTGGCGGCGGATGCCTACCATCGTGACTATGTCATGTTCGGGTTTTCGCGCTGGGCTCAAGGGTGATCAGCGATCACGCCGCCTGGACAGAATTCTCTTCGGTCAGAATTGTATAAAGCGTTGCGGCATCAGGGTTGGACCGCAGTTTGCTGCACACCGAGTTGTCGCGCAATGTGCGTGAGACAAGCGCCAACGCCTTGAGATGTTCAACACCGGCATCTTCTGGGGCGAACAGTGCAAAGGCGATATCAACCGGTTGCCGATCAACAGAGGAAAAATCGATCGGCTTGTCCAAAAGAACAAAGGCGCCGACCACCTCGTTCAAGCCATCCAGCCGGGCATGGGGCAGGGCAACACCGTGCCCCACACCTGTTGGTCCAAGAGATTCGCGTGCGATCAATGCCTCCACAACACGGCCTGCGTCCATGCCATAGGCTCCGCTGACCAAATCGCCGATGTCCTGCATCAGCCGTTTTTTACTTGAGGCCGAGGTCAGCACTTTGACTGCCTCGGGTTTCAATAGTGTTGCAAACTGCATCAATACGCTCTGCTCTGATGGCGGGACGTTTCTTGTCGATCCTTACGAAGGATCAATCCAGCCGATGTTTCCGTCGTCGCGGCGGTAAACCACGTTGATTCTGTCTTCACCTTCTTTGCGAAACACCAACACCGGGGCGCCTGCCAGTTCCATTTGCATCACCGCTTCGCCGACAGACAAGTTTGCAATCTTGGTCTGCATTTCGGCTACGATCATGGGTTGGAGTGTTTCAGGTTCCTGCGCGTCTGAGTCGCTTTCCGAGGCGAGGATATAGGAGGATGCGCCGTAAAGTTCAACAGGCTCTGCCCGGTCTTTATGGTGATCCTTGAGACGCCGTTTGTAACGCCTCAGCTGTTTCTCCATTTTTTCATTGCAGGCGTCGAATGCCCCGTAGATTTCGTTGTGTGACGCCTTGGCAGATGCGGTGAGGCCCGTGGATAAGTGGACCGTTGCTTCGCAGACAAATTCGTGACCGGACTTTGAGAAAATAACCTGTGCGTCCGTCGGACGCTCTGCATATTTCTTGACCGCTTCACCCAGTTCTTCTTTGACGTGGGTTTGAAGCGCGTCGCCGATATCGATCTGTTTGCCGCTGATTTGGTACCGCATACTCTCTCCTTATTATATGTGTCATCGGGCATCACAGAACGGACCACGGGCGTGGTCTGTTGAGGGTGCCTAGATGCGGGAAACCGGCCTTGCGTACAGCTTGATCTCGTTCGAGCCTTGGCGATAAGGCCGATGCAAAATCAAACAGGAACGCAGTGTTGCCATGACTTGATCATCGCAAATACCAGCGCGGGAAGTCAATCAAAAGCCGCCCTGATTTTGGCGGAAATACTCTCAATGCCTTAAGGAATTTTTAAGAGATGCGGAAATTGTCGCCAAGATAAACGCGGCGCACATTTTCGTTCTGGACGACCTCGTCGGGCGTGCCGGACATCAAAACGCGACCCTCGTGCAAGATATAGGCGCGGTCCACAATTTCCAGTGTTTCCCTCACGTTATGGTCTGTCACGAGCACCCCGATACCGCGGTTCTTGAGGTCCGCCACCAGGTGACGAATATCCCCGACAGAGATCGGATCAACCCCGGCAAAAGGTTCATCAAGCAGCAGATATTTGGGATCCGCCGCCAGGCAGCGGGCAATCTCCACACGGCGCCTTTCGCCCCCTGAAAGCGCCAATGCGGGCGCACGGCGCAGGTGTTCGATGGAAAATTCTGACAGCAATTCCTCAAGCCGTTCGCGGCGCTGGTGTTTGTGTGGTTGTGAAATATCGAGAATCGCCGAGATGTTGTCTTGCACGGACAGCCCGCGAAAAATGCTCATTTCCTGAGGCAGATACCCGATCCCCAATTGGGCGCGGCGGTACATCGGCAATGTTGTGACGTCACGTCCATCTACAGTGACGGTCCCACCTTCGGGCGTGACGAGGCCGGCAACCGAATAAAACGTGGTGGTCTTGCCAGATCCGTTTGGGCCCAAAAGCGCAACTACCTCGCCCCGATCCAAGTGCATGGAGAAATCACGGATCACGATCTTTTTACGGTAGGATTTGCGCAGATGCTCGATCCGCAAACCGCGATTGCCATCTGCAACGGTGAGTTCAGGCGCGCTCATCAGTCGTCGCCGCCCTGTTGGATGATGGTCTTCACCCGGCCGGACATCTGCGCGGTGCCATCGTCAAGGCGGATGTTCATCCGGTCCGCGCTCAGGGCATTTGGTCCCTGATCCAACAGGACATTCCCGGTCATCACGATGGTGCCGTCGTCAATGTTATAATCGGCACGCTCTGCCTCTGCAGCGTCCGGTCCAGAGACCAGCGTCACGCCGCCAGTTGCCTCCAGCCGTGCAATACCTTTGTTTTCAGCGCGATAGACAACCAGAACACGCGGTGCTGACAGCCGCATCTCACCCTGTCCGATCAGTACATTCCCGGTGAAAATGGCGATACCGGTTTGCTGATCCACAGACAGGTTGTCTGCGGTCACCTCAACAGGTTGGCCGGTGTCCTGGCGGATTGTGCCAAAGGCAACGTTGGTGCCCTGAGCCAAAGCCGGCAGTGTTTGAACCGCCAGAAACAAGGAAAGCAGGAAAATTCGCATAACAAACACTTCGATTACTATTCATCGCCTTTTGGGGTGTATACCAGCTTCACGCCATTTGTGAAAACCAATTGGGCAGGCCCCCCCTCTGTCTCGGAGGTGAGGGTCATGCTGCCTGCGTTCAAGGTGCCAATTGGGCCGGTTGCATCGACCGGACCGGGGGATTTGAGATTCAGGCCCGTCATCCGCGCCGAAAGCAGGTCACTTTCGATGCGGTATCCCGTGGAGGTGGTGACAAGCACATCTCCTTCGAGATCAACATTGTCCTGCGCCAGATTAAAATAGCCCTCAGCAGCATCGAGGGCGATCTGTGTCCCGCCTGCAAGATCAATCTCGACATCCACATTTCGCGCGCGGTTCACCCCGCGTTCGGTGTTTGAGGTGGTCAGTGATTGTGCAGAAAAGGCGATCTGGTCCCCATCCGCAGTGGTGCCTGTGTAGAATGGCCCGGTGACTTGCTGTCCCTTCAGACGGTCCTGAATTTCCTTGTCTGCAAAGGGAATCACGGCCTCTGGGTCGATCACCCGCGACAACAGGAACAACGTCGACAAAAGCGCCAGCGCCATAAGCGGAAACACAACCTTGAGCCAGGACACCAGCCGGGTATAGCGGTCCGCTTGCATGGGGGTTAACCCAGACCGACGCGCAAACAATCGTGGATGTGCAGCAATCCAACGGGAACATCAGGTGTCTTGGGATCAACCACCAGAAGGCAGGTGATCTTGCGATCATTCATCACGCCCACAGCTTTCTCCGCCAGTGCGCCGGGGTCAATTGTCACGGGGGAGGCTGTCATCACATCGCGGGCAGTCAGGTTCAGAAGGCCATCCATATGGCGGCTCAAATCGCCGTTGGTGATGATCCCCAACAGTTTGCCATCCGCATCCGTCACACCGGTCACGCCAAAGCCTTTGCCACTGATTTCGATCAGTGCATCCGACATCTTGGCGTCTTCTTCGACAAGGGGAATCGCCGCGCCGCTGTGCATCAGATCCGCCACACGGCTGAGGCGCGCGCCCAATTTTCCGCCGGGGTGGAAGTCACGGAAATGTTCGGCGGTGAAATCACGGTTTTCCATCAGGGCCACAGCCAGCGCATCGCCCATCGCGAGGGTCATGGTGGTGGATGATGTGGGCACAACGCCCGTGCCGCAGGCCTCGCCGATTTGAGGCAAAAGCAGCAATACGTCACTTTGACTGCCAAGGCTGCTTTCGGGGCGACTGGTCAAGCCGATCAGCGGAATGCCAAAGCGGCGGGAGTAGGCGATCAAATTGCCCAGTTCGGGCGCTTCGCCGGAGTTGGATATCGCCAAAACCACATCTTCGCCAGTGATCATGCCGAGATCGCCATGGCTCGCCTCGGCGGGATGCACAAATTGCGCCGGTGTTCCGGTGCTGGCGAGGGTTGCTGCGATCTTGTTGGCGATGTGGCCAGACTTCCCGATACCTGTGACGATGACGCGCCCCTTGGTGCCTTTCATCAAGTCGATCGCGTCGCGAAACCGGTCGTCCAAACTGTCTGCCAGCGTGATCAGCGCCTCCGCCTCTGCCCGGATCACCCGGCGGGCCGTATCAAGAAAGGGTGTGGTCATGCGTGTGCAAAAATGTCCGTTTCGGGCCAGCCTTCGAGATCCAGTTGAGCCCGCATAGGCAGAAAGTCAAAGCAAGCCTGCGCAATTTCTGTCCTTCCCTCTCGGGCAAGACGTTTGTCCAGCTCATCGCGCAAACGGTGCAGGTACAACACATCAGAGGCCGCATAGTCGATCTGAGCCTGGGTAAGCTCTTCACTGCCCCAGTCACTGGATTGTTGCTGTTTGGAGATGTCGATTTGCAACAGCTCCTGCAGAAGTTTGGCCAGTCCGTGACGGTCTGTGTAGGTGCGGATCAGACGGCTGGCTATCTTTGTGCAATAAACGGGTGCGGTTTTTGCGCCAAAGGCATTCAGCATGGCGGCGATATCAAACCGGCCAAAGTGAAACAGCTTGAGCACATCGGGGTTTTCCAAAAGCGCACAGAGGTTCGGCGCTTCGGTCTGGCCTTTGGCAACCTGTACCAGATGGGCGTTTCCGTCGCCGCCAGACAGCTGCACAACGCACAGACGGTCGCGGTGCGGGTTCAGGCCCATGGTTTCACAATCGATGGCGACCACCGGACCCAGATCCAGGTCATCCGGCAAGTCATTCTGATAGAGATAATTTGTCATGCCACATCCTATACCGTGGTTACAGGGCGGGCGAAAGCGCGGGATTTCGCCCTTCTCAGGCAGCGGCGGCTTGCTGCGCGATGCGGCTGAGGTCGGGTCTTGGAAACCGATCAAGGAGTGAGGCCACCATCCGGTGACAGGCATGGCCGGGCCAGTTTTCGGGCAACAGGGCTTGGGGCAACGGCGGGTGACGCAGTACCAGCCGTCGCCAATTGTGCACGACCAAACAGCGCAAGACCGCCACTTCGATCTGGGACAGATCAGGCATTTGATCCAGTTTTGTTTCCAAATCGGTCAGCGTCTGCAGCAGCTGTTGGTAATCCTCTCGCAGATCGTCGGGCGCGGCCTCTTTACGGAGCCAGTCCGGAACGTCAGTTCCAGGCAGTGCCAATGCATCCGCCGGCGGCTTCGCGGATTGCGGCCCGATATAGGTGCGCGTGGTGATGGCGGCGAAACCGCGGGCTGTCATATCTGCGCTGGCGTCTGCGTCGCTGGGTGGCATCAGGACCAACTGCCAATCCGGGGTCTCCGATCCGGGGCGGGCATAGATGCGGGGGCTGGCGATCGCGCTTTCGCGGCGGCCTTTGTCCGTCAGGCTGTGCTGGCGAATACGCCCCGATTTCTCTGACGTAACCCAACCGTCATTGCGCAGCCGGTGCAGCGCGACGCGCACGGCCTCTGGCTTTATGTGTTGCCGCGCCATGATGGCCGACAGAACCGGCCCGTCGATCCGATCACCTGCCCCTTGGGCCAAATCGCCAAAGAGACTGATCATCAAGGACCAAACGCGCTGCCCGCCCAAGGCACGCAGCGCGGCTGTGTTCTTTGAAAACGGATCAGTAGGCATTCATGGTCAACAGCTCGTATTCTGCCACTGCCTCGTCGTTTTGGTTGGTCAGGGTCACATGCCAGCGCACTTCGCCGTAGTCCTCATTGCGGGGGGTCTTATGCTTTACGCTCAACCGTACCTTAATGCTGTCCCCCGCTTCAACCGGAGCCATGAACCGCAGATTGTCCAAACCTGTGTTGGCCAGAACCGGGCCGGGGTCAGGCTGCACAAACAGGCCAGCAGCAAAACTCAGCAGCAGATAGCCATGGGCAACACGGCCGGGGAAGAACGGATTTGCCTTGGCGGCGGCATCGTCCATATGGGCATAGAAGGTATCGCCGGTGAAATGGGCAAAGGTTTCGATGTCTTCCAACGTCACTTCGCGGCTTCCAGAATGGAAAGTCTCGCCCAGATCCAGATCGTTGAATGTTCGGGTGAACGGATGTGCACGGTCGGTGATCTCGGTTGCGCCCGGCACCCATTGTTTGCCAATCGCGGTCAAGATATCGGGACTGCCCTGTACGGCGGTGCGTTGCATGTAATGCATCACGCCGCGAATGCCGCCCAGTTCCTCGCCGCCGCCGGCGCGGCCCGGTCCACCGTGCACCATATGCGGCAATGGCGATCCGTGGCCCGTGGCCTCCGCCATAGACGCGCGGTTGTTGAAATAGAGCCGCCCGTGAAATGCCGCCGCGCCCAGAACCATCTCGCGGGCCACTTCGCCATCATTGGTGATCACAGAGGCCACAAGCGACCCTTTGCCCTTGTTCAGTAGGTCGATGGCGTTGTTCAGATCGCGGTACGGCATGATTGTTGAAACAGGACCAAAGGCCTCGGTGTCATGCACGCGCTCGGCCTCATCAGGCGCAGCGCAATGAAACAACATGGGCGGCACAAAGGCACCTTTTTCCTTGTCGGCACCCACAACTTCAAAGTTGTCAGGATCGCCAAACACCCGCTCCGCCTCGGCGCCAATCAATGCGGCTTTCTCAAGCACATCGCGTTTCTGCCCCGCTGACACCAAGGCACCCATCTGTGTGGCCTCAAGCCGTGGATCACCGATGGTGGTTTTGGCAAGGCGCTCAGACAGGGCCGTGATCACTGCGTCAATCTGCGCCTCTGGCACCATAATGCGCCGGATTGCGGTACATTTCTGCCCCGCCTTCGCGGTCATTTCGCGCTGCACTTCTTTGACGAAAAGATCAAATTCGGGCGTGCCGGGAACGGCGTCGGGGCCAAGCACGGAGGCATTAAGGCTGTCCTGCTCAGAGGCAAAGCGAACCGAGTTTTCCACCAGAACAGGATTGCCGCGCAGCTTGAGCGCGGTGTCGGCAGATCCGGTGAAAGCTACGGCATCCTGACAATCAAGATGGTCCAGCATATCGCCCAATCCGCCGCTGACCAATTGCAGCGCGCCCTCTGGCAACAGACCGGAGGCCAGCATCATGCGTACGCAAGCCTCGGTTACGTAACATGTCGCGGTCGCCGGCTTCACAATCGCGGGCACACCGGCCAGCAGCGTTGGCGCAAGTTTCTCCAACATGCCCCAAACGGGAAAGTTGAAGGCATTGATATGCACCGCAACGCCTTGCAGCGGGGTACAGACATGGCGGCCCCAAAATTGCCCGTCGCGGCCAAGCTGCTCGGGTGGACCGTCCAGATAGACATGCGCATCGGGCATTTCGCGCCGCCCTTTTGAGGCAAACACCAGCATCGTGCCAATGCCACCATCCACGTCAATCTTGTGATCGCTCAGCGTCGCGCCGGTGTCATAGCTCAGATCATAAAGCGTCTGACGTTGCTCTCGCAGATAGAGCGCCACGGCCTTGAGCATGCGGGCGCGGTCATGGAACGTCATTTTGCGCAGGGCAGGGCCGCCAACGTTACGGGCATAACCCAGCATCGCTTGCACATCCAAGGCATCGTTGCCCGCCTGCGCGATAACATCGCCGGTGATGGCGGATGCAATATTTCGTGCACCGGCACCGGGCGAGACCCATTGACCGGCGGCAAAGCTTTCGACGTTGCGCATGTTTGTTCCTTAGTGAGTGTCGTAATCGATGACGAGTTTGTCCGTGAGTGGATAGGATTGACAGGACAGCGCCATGCCGCGTTCCACCTCGTAATCCTCAAGCGCGTGGTTGGAGAGCATTTCAACATCTCCCTCCACCACCTTGCAGATGCAGGTGGAACATACGCCAGCCTTGCAGGCAAACGGTGCATCCAAGTTGTTCTCCAGCGCAGCCTCAAGCACGGATTGGCCCTTTTTCATGGTAAAGCTGCGCTGGGCACCCTCCATGATAAAGGTCACTTCGGTGCCGGCCTGACCTTCGCTGCGCTTGGCCATTTCCTTTTTGGCAAGCTGCCCTTGCTGGCTTTCGCTGAAGAGTTCGAATTTGATCTGATCAGGCTCTAATCCGTGGGATTTTAGCGCATCCGAGATCGCCAGCATCATCGGCTCAGGGCCGCAGATGAACGCTGTATCAACGGATTTGACGTCGATCCAATGTTTGAAGAGCTGGGCGCATTTGTCCTGATCTACACGTCCGGTGAACAGGTCAATATCCTGCCCGGATTCCAGCATGTGGATCACATTGAATCGGCCCATGAAGTGGTTCTTGAGATCTTCAAGTTCCTCGCGGAACATGATCGTGTTTACGGCACGGTTTGCATAGACCAGCGTGAAGGTGGATTTGGGCTCTCGCATCAGAACAGTTTTGAGGATCGACAGCACCGGCGTGATGCCGGATCCACCTGCGAAACCGAGGTAGTTTTTGCCAATATCAGGCTCTATTTCTGTGAAAAACTTGCCCTGCGGCGGCATGGCGTGCAGGCGGTCACCGACCTTGAGTTCTGTATTGGCAAAGGTTGAAAAGGCACCGCCGTCCACACGTTTGATTCCCACCTGCAGCTTGCCATCGTCCAGGCCCGCGCAGATGGAATAGTTGCGACGCAACTCGGTGCCGTTGAAATCCTGCTTGAATGTCAGGTACTGCCCTTGGGTGAAATCAAAGGCATCGGGGTTGTCTGGTTCCAGTGTCAAAACCACCGCATCGCGGATCGTGTGGTGGATATCAGTCACTGTTAAAGGATGAAACTGGCTCATGATACGCTAGGCCTCATATGCATTTGAAATAATCGAAAGGCTCAAGGCAGCTTTGACAGCGCCACTGTGCCTTGCAGGGGGTTGAGCCAAACTGGCTGATGCGTTCGACTTCGGTGGATTTACAGCGCGGGCAATGTTGTGGACCACCTGCGGGTCGGGGCGGGGCAATGCCGTATTCTTCCAACTTTGCCTTGCCGCTTTGGGACAGCCAATCGGTTGTCCATGCAGGCGACAATTGCCTTTTTAGAGACAAATTTTTGATCCCCTTGTCCCGCAGCGCGGCTTCGATATCCAGATTGATAATGCTGGTGGCGGGGCAGCCTGAATAGGTCGGGGTGACCGTTACCTCAAGCGTATCGCCTTGCCACTGCACATCACGGATGATGCCCAGATCGGTCAGGGAAATGACGGGGATCTCCGGATCAGGAACGGCAGAGAGCCAGTTCCAAACAGTCTCTAATGTTGGCTTTTCCTCTACCATGTCGCGTCTGGATAGGCCCGTTGCAGCCACTGCATTTCGGTCAGCATGTGACCCAGATGTTCTGTGTGCCGCACACCGGTCTTGCCCCCTTGATGGGCAAAGTCACTGTCTGGTCGGGTCAGCGTGGCCTCTGCCAGAACGGCGTTTACCGCAGTGTCATAACCTTCTCGAAGACTGGTTGGATCGGGGACGATGCCTTTCTCAGACAAGGCTTGATCCACTGCATCAGAGGCGAACAATTCGCCGACATAGGGCCACAACCGGTCAAGCGCCTTTTGCATACGCTGATGACTTTCCTCGGTGCCGTCACCAAGGCCGATCACCGTGTCACCCGACCGCTCAACATGATAAGTGGCCTCTTTCACGGCCTTTTCTGCAATCGCTGCGATTTCCGCGTTGCTGGACCTCATCAACGCCTTGAGCTGGAGCAGGTGCCAGGCGTCAAACAGATATTGGCGCATCATGGTTTGACCAAAGTCGCCGTTTGGCTGTTCTGCCAACAGAACATTCCGGAAATCCCAAACGTCACGGCGGAAGGCCAAGGCATCGGCGTCACGGCCTTTGCCTTCCACTTCGCCAGCGAGACCAAGCCAGAGCTGGGTTTGGCCAATCAGATCCAGGGCGGTATTGGCCAGCGCGATGTCCTCTTCGAGAACCGGCGCAACGCCGCACCATTCTGATACGCGATGACTGAGAACGAGGGTATTGTCCCCCATCCGGCAGAGGTACTCAAACAATGGATCGGTCACATCGCACCTACTTCTTCTGGAATGTCAAAAAATGTCGGGTGGCGATAGACCTTGGCGTTGGATGGCTCATAAAGCGATCCTTTTTCCTCGGGGGAGGATGCGGCGATATGGTCCGCCTCGACGGCCCAGATGCTGACGCCTTCGTTTCGGCGGGTGTAGACATCGCGGGCGTTCTTGATCGCCATCTCGGCGTCCGGGGCGTGCAGACTGCCAACGTGACGATGGCTTAACCCGTGTTGCCCGCGAATGAAAATTTCCCAAAGGGGCCATTCGTTGTGACGCGCGGGACCGTGATCTGCGGCTTCGGTGCCTGTGTAGGGGCTGGTTTCTGGGCTGCTCATGATCTTACTCCGCTGCGAGATGTGTTGCTTTTTTCTTGGCGGCATGGGCCAACAGGCCTTCGCGCACCCAACGTCCGTCATCCCAGGCTTTGTTGCGGGCTTCCAGACGTTCGACATTGCAGGGGCCGTTGCCCTTGAGCACGTCAAAGAATTCGTTCCAGTCCGGCTGGCTAAAGTCCCAATGGCCGGTCTCTTCGTTGAACTTCAGATCGTCATCAGGAACCGTCAGGCCAAGGTAGTGTGCCTGTGGTACAGTCTGATCGACAAACTTCTGGCGCAGCTCATCGTTGGTATTCACCTTGATTTTCCAGGCCATGGATTGCGCGGAATGCACGGATTCAGCGTCGGAGGGGCCGAACATCATCAGCGATGGATACCAGAACCGGTTGAGCGCATCCTGCGCCATTCTGCGCTGTGCTTCGGTGCCTTGGGCCATCTTCATCATGATGTCGTAGCCCTGACGCTGGTGGAAAGATTCCTCTTTGCAGATCCGGACCATCGCGCGGGCGTAGGGGCCATAAGATGTCCGTTGTAGAGGCACCTGATTCATGATCGCCGCACCATCGACGAGCCAACCGACTGCGCCCATATCAGCCCATGTTAGGGTCGGATAATTGAAGATCGACGAATATTTCATCTTGCCGGACAGCAGATCACGGGTCAGCTGATCGCGGCTGACCCCGAGGGTTTCAGCTGCACAATAAAGGTAGAGACCATGCCCTGCTTCATCCTGCACTTTGGCCAGCAGGATCGCCTTGCGTTCCAATGTCGGTGCGCGGGTGATCCAATTGCCTTCGGGCAGTTGCCCAACGATTTCGGAGTGCGCATGTTGGCCTATTTGGCGGATTAGGGTCTTGCGATAGCCATCTGGCATCCAATCTTTTGGCTCAATCTTTCCACCGGCATTGATCCGCTCCTGAAAGGCGCGCTCATCCGGGTCCATGTCTTCGAGGGATTTCACACCTTCGCCGGTCGACTTGATCATCTGTGCATACATCGTTCAGGTCCTCTCAAGAATAAGGGCAACACCCTGGCCCACGCCCACACACATGGTGCAAAGCGCATAGCGGCCTTGGGTGCGTTTCAGTTGCAGTGCGGCGGTCATCACCAGACGGGCGCCGGACATGCCAAGTGGATGGCCGATGGCGATGGCGCCGCCGTTTGCATTCACATGCGGCGCATCGTCCGGCACACCCAAGGCCCGCAGTGTGGCAATGCCTTGACTGGCGAATGCTTCGTTCAATTCAATCACGTCCATCTGGTCGATGGTCAGCCCAGCGCGGTCCAGCACCTTTTGGCAGGCAGGGATTGGGCCGATGCCCATCACGCGCGGTTCTACCCCGGCGGCAGACATCGCAACGACACGGGCAATCGGTGTCAGGTTGTGTTCTTTGGCCGCCTGTTCAGAGGCAATGAGCATCGCAGCCGCACCGTCATTCACACCGGAGGCATTGCCAGCGGTCACCGAAAGATCCGGCCCATTGATGCCCCGCAGCTTGCCTAGCTTCTCGGCGGTGGTGCCGGGGCGCGGATGTTCGTCGCGGTCCACGACAATGTCATCGCCCTTGCGCTGCGGAATGGTGACTGGCGTGATTTCTTCTGCAAAGATACCGGCGGCGTCCGCTGCGGCCCATCTTTCCTGACTGCGCTGGGCAAAGGCGTCTTGATCGGCGCGGCTTACGTCATGGTCTTGGGCAACGTTGTCAGCGGTTTGCGGCATGGAATCGACGCCAAACTGCGCTTTCATCTTCGGGTTAACGAAGCGCCAGCCGATGGTGGTGTCATAGACCGCATTTGCACGGGAAAAAGCGGTTTCGGCCTTGGGCATGACAAAAGGTGCCCGCGTCATGCTTTCCACGCCGCCGGCGATGGCCAGATCCATGTCACCTGCACGGATGGCGCGGGCGGCGGTGCCAACAGCGTCCATACCAGAGGCGCAGAGCCGGTTTATCGTGGCGCCGGGCACATCAACGGGCAAACCTGCCAGAAGGGATGCCATACGCGCCACATTCCGGTTGTCTTCGCCGGCCTGATTGGCACAGCCGTAAATTACATCGTCGATTTTGGCCCAATCCACTTGTGGATTGCGGGCCATCAATGCCGCGATCGGTACAGCCGCCAGATCATCCGCCCTGACAGAAGCCAAAGCCCCGCCAAACCGACCGATAGGCGTACGTTGCGCGTCACAGATAAATGCCTGCATGAATCACTCCCTTTGACGGGTAAGCCTAGGTGATCCGATTCAGCCAAACAAGAAAAATGTTACGAAGTTTGGGAGTGGAGAGTTTATTGGTAACGCTTTGAGCGCAAGAAGATCAGATGCAGCGGTGGCCGCACTGGCGGTTTACGGTTATTTTGTTTGGGTTGTGGGCCAAAACCCGATCAATCGGATCAGGTTAAAAGCTCTTCGAGGCGATGAGCGCCTGCGCGCAATATCTCGATGAAACCGATCAAATCATCCAGATCGTGGCGTTGAATTGGGGCGTGAATGGACAATGTCGTCAGCAACCGGCCCTGTGTGTCACAAATCGGGGCGGCAATGGCGGCCATGCCTTCCATGAATTCCTGATTGTCGGTGGAATATCCACGCTCGCGGATCTTGGCGATATCCTCCAACAGATGATCGGGATCGACGATAGAACTGGGTGTCTTTTGTTCCAGCGGCATAGATTGCAGCAACCGCCGCAGTTTGTCTTGCCGCATGGACGACAGGTACATCTTACCGCTTGCCGTGCAATGGAACGGAACCCGCGTGCCAACAGGCAGCTGGATGCGCAGGGGCCAGTGGGTTTCGACCCGGTCCAGATAGACCATTCCGTAACGTCCGGGCGCGGCCAGATTGCAGGTTTCACCGACATCCTCGGCAAGCTTCTTGAGCACGATCAACCGTTCGGTGCGCACCCGTTGGGATGACAACGTGTTGGCGGACAAGACCCGGAGCCGCGCACCGGGGCCAAAGGACCGGCCATCAAGATCGCGTTGCAGGAAACCCTCTTCTTCGGCGGTTGCCAAGAGCCGGTGGATCGTCGGCTTGGGCAGATCCAATGCGGCGCTTAATGCTCGTGGTGAAACCGGCGCACCTTCTTTTGCAATTTGCTCTAGAATCAATAACAGACGCAAATTGGTTGGGATCTGTCCTTTGGTGCCGTCTGACTGGTCGCTGGGCATTGGTTTACGTTATCCTTCTGAGAGGAGCCATAGGGCAAGGTCTGGTATCAGAGCAACCACAATCCAGGCCGCTCTGGGCGATGTCAAATACATCGAGGAATAGCGCAACAGTCTGAACGACCACACGCCCAGAATGCCGGAGGCAGCATCGAGGCCAAGGGCCATAGGGCGCGTGAGAAATCCGCCAAAGGTTCCCTCATGCGCCCTTGAGCGACAGCACCCAGCATCCCGACCAGCTTTGCAATCAATGGGAGCGTGGCCGCGATATGAAAAATCAACTGAGCGCTATTTAAGCCGCGCTGGGGAGTGTTGTCGCCCTACGGTCAGGCCTGCTTTTCCGGCATGAACACCTTCAATCCCTCCAACGCATCGCTGACTTTCAGCTGGCACGTCAGGCGAGAGCGCTCGCTGTCCAGTTCATAGGCAAAATCCAGCATGTCGTCTTCCATTTCGTCACGCGGGGGCAGCTTGTCGATCCAGGGTGTATCGACATAGACGTGACATGTGGAACAGGCGCAGGCTCCGCCACAGTCAGCTTCAATGCCGGGAATGTTATTGTCGCGTGCGCCTTCCATGACGGTGTTGCCTTCGGGCACGTCGACCACGTGTTCCTGCCCGGTAAATTCTACATAGGTGATCTTGACCATTATGCCCTCGGAAATTGGAAAGATTGAAAAAGACGGGATCAGAAGGCCGCGCGGTGCAGGCCTCCGTCGATCAGAATATTCTGACCGGTGAGGTACCCGGCGTCAGCCGAACACAGGAACGCGCAGGTTTGCGCAAACTCCCGTGGCCTGCCGAAACGTGCGGCGGGCACCTGTTGTTGCCATTGCTGCGCGGCGCTTTCAGGCGTGGTGCCCGACTTTGCAGCAGTGGCATCGAAACCTTGGCGCAGGCGTTCGGTATCGAAATACCCTGGCAGCAATTGGTTGATCGTGACATTGCGATGCGCCACGGAACGGGCGACACCTGCGACGAAACCCGTCAACCCGGCACGTGCGCCGCTGGACAGGTCCAGCCCCGCAACCGGCATTTTTACGGTCACCGAAGTGATATTGACGATGCGGCCAAATCCACGCTCGACCATGCCGTCGATCACTTTCTGGATCAGGGTGATCGGAGTGACCATGTTCATTTCAAGACCGCGGCGGATGTCGTCGCGGTCAAGATCGGCCAACGCGGTGAAGGGCGGACCACCATTGTTGTTGATCAGAATATCGGGGGCCGAGCACGCCTTCAGCAGGGCCGCCTGGCCCTCATCGGTGCAGATATCGGCCGCGACAGGCGTCACACGGCCCTCGGCATGGGCCTCGATTGCGGCGGCGGCGGCATCCAGCTTGGCCGCGTCGCGTCCGTTGATGACCACGTTCACTCCGGCTTCGGCCAGGGCAAGCGCGCAAGCATGACCAAGCCCCTGGCTTGATCCACACACGATCGCTGTTTTACCTGAAATACCCAGATCCATGACGGTATAGTCCTATTGAAAAAGGGCGCATGGCCATGCCGGCAATGCGCCCCATTGTGTTTGACAGATTATGGTTTGACCCATTCCCCGTCTTTCAACTGCATAACGATCCCACCCATGGACGGGATGCGGTTTTCGTCAAAGCTGAGTTTGCCTTGACCCATCACGACCGGCAGATCCTTGGTGGCGGCCATCGCGTCGCGCAGGGTCTCGCGGTTGACGTCATCACCGGCATTGCGGATGGCGTTCGCGACCGTTTGCATCATCGTATAGCCGGTTGCCGCCCACAGATCTGGCGCTGTGCCATAGGCCGCCTCGTATTCCGTTGCAAAGGCGGCGGCGCTATCCGATCCGGTGGATACAAAGCTGGCCGGGAACAACATCCCGTCAACTGCCGATCCACCTGCATCGATCAACTTTTTCGACCCGGCACCGGAATCCCCGGCCAGAATGGTATCCGGATCAAGGCCGGCTTGGCGCGCTTGAATAATGATGTTTGCGGCCTGTTCGGGCGGTGTTGTCACGAAAAGGCAATCGGGTTCTGCAGATACGATCTTGGTCGACAGAGCAGTGAAATCCGTGTCGGCGGCCAGAATGCTTTGGTCCGCAAGGATTTCGATCCCGTTGGCTTCCATGATGTCGCGGAACACGTTGCGCTGGCGGATGTAACCCTCGTTGTCCCGGATGGAGACAAGGAAGCAGCCATTGGGTTTCAGGCTCGCCACATGTTCGGCGACCGGAGCCATATAGGCATCAGCCGTTTCTGTGGATTTGAAGATATATGGCCCGATTTCCAGCACCGCAGGAGATGTCGCGGTTGTGAACATCGGGATCTTCAGATCGTTTGCGACCGGGCCTGTGGCCATGGCTTCGGATGTTGCGATGGGGCCGATCACGATGTCGGCGTTTTCTGCTTCGGCCATCCGGGTGATCAGGGAAATCGCTTCCTGTTTGTCCGAACGGTTGTCTTCATAAAGAATCTCGACGTTGTGCCCGCCCCAACCTTCACCGGCATTGATTTGCTCAGCGGCAAGTTTCATTCCGTTGACCAGTGGCACGCCGACAAAGGCATAGGTGGCGGTTTCGGATACAACCACCCCGACCTTCACGTCGTCCGCTGACGCTGCCGAAGCGAGCGCAATTGCGCTGACCGCGGTCATTTTGCTGATGTATTTCATTGTCTTCTCCCTGTTGTGTTATGTTTTTCGGGTCATTGCCCAAGATAAAGTGCAGCGACTTCCGGATCTTTTGCCAGATCGGCGCTGTTTCCGGATCTGACGATATTGCCTTGATCCAGCACATAGGCCCTGTCCGAGCTGGCCAAGGCGAGATGGGCGTTTTGTTCGACCAAAAGGATGGTGAGCCCTTGCTGTTTGAGCGCGGCAAGGGCGTCAAAGACCTGGGCGATAATGACAGGGGCGAGACCCAAGCTGGGTTCATCCAGAAGCAGCACTTTGGGCCCGCCCATCAAGGCGCGGCCGATGACCAGCATCTGTTGCTGTCCGCCTGAAAGCGATCCTGCATGTTGATTCTGGCGTTCCTCCAAGATGGGGAAGAGGTCGAATACCTGTTCCTGGCCAAAGTCCGGCGAGCGGCCCGCAAGTGCGTTTTGCCCGACCAGAAGGTTCTCCTGCACCGTCATTTCCGGAAAGACCTGCCGTCCTTCCGGTACCTGCAACATACCTGCGCCGGTCACTTTCCATGGCGCCGCACCTGTCAGATCCTGCCCGGCAAGGCTGATATTGCCGGAATCGACGGCCACAAGTCCTGAAAGGGCGTTCAGCAGACTAGATTTTCCCGCGCCATTGGCCCCGATCAGCGCCACAGTTTCACCAGCACCCACTTCAAGAGACACCCCGCGAAGGGCTTGAATACCGCTGTAATTGACCCGCAGATCTTCAATCTTCAGCATGGGCGCCTCCAAGATAGGCCGAGATCACAGCGGGATCTTTCAACACGTCTGCGGGTTTGCCTTCGGCAATCAGGCGTCCGCCATCCAGAACATAAACCTTGTGGCAAAGCCGACTGACAAACCTGACGTTATGTTCAATCAACAACGCGCCTTTCCCTTGTTCAGCAAAGCCTGTGAAAATCTCGGCCAGCGCATCACTTTCAACATCGTTCATGCCCGCGATTGGCTCATCCAGCAGGATGAATTCAGGATCCGAAGCGATTGCGCGGGCCATCTCGACCTTGCGTTGGTGGCCGTAGGACAGGCCTGACACGGGAAAGTCGGCCAGATCGTCAAGCCCGAATTCGGTTAGGAGCCCCGCCGCCTTTTCGCGCAGGGCCGCTGTTTCCTTTGCCGAGGCTGGCAGTCCGAGCAGCGCCGCGAAGGTGGAGGCGGTTTCATGCCGGTGAAAGCCGATCATCACGTTGTCCAGAACGCTGGCCTCGCCCAGAAGGCGGATATTCTGGAACGTGCGCGCCAGCCCGGCCCGGCAAATCTCATGGGCCGGGGCATGGGTGATGTCCGTGTCGCCCACATGGATGGTTCCGCCGCTGACAGGCAGCATGCCTGTGATCATATTGACGATTGTTGTCTTGCCCGCGCCATTGGGGCCAATCAATCCCGTGATCTGCCCGGCAGGCACCTCGATATTGACATCCTCCGAGGCGACGACCCCGCCGAAGCGTTTGGACAGGTTGGATAGCTTGAGCGTTCTCATGAGGCTGCCCCCCCTTTGTCTTGTCCGGACCCTGCGGTGCCAAGCCTGCGGGCTTTGATCCAGTCGATCCATGTGTCCACAATGCCCTTGGGCAGGTAGTTGATGACGACGATCAAGATAATTCCGTGCATGATCATTCGGTTTTCTGCCAGAGGCCGGGCGATTTCTGGCAACAGGATCAGGATCGCGGTGCCGATGATCGGCCCCCAGACAGAATTGCGTCCGCCGAGGATGACATAGCTCAAAAGCGTGATCAGCAGGTGGAACCCGAACTGGTTGGGGTCAAGCGCGTAGGAATGATAGGCTTCCAACCCGCCAAACAGGCCTGCAAGTGCCCCGGACAGCGCAAAGGCCAATGCCTGGTACCATGTGATGGATACGCCGAGGGATGCGGCCACGGCCTCATCCTGGCGGATGGCGCTAAAGGCCCGTCCCACCCGGCCACGTTCGAGGGACCAGATCAGATAGATTGTCCCCAATGCGGCAAGGAGCAAAGTGCCGGTGCCGACGGTTTTGGGAATGCCGTTCAGCCCCATCGCGCCGCCGGTCAGCGAGTCGGAGTAGATGTTCAGTGACAGGACGATCTGGATAAAGGCCACAGTGGCAATCGCCTGGTAGACACCGCGCAGCCGTGCCAACGGGATCGACAGGACAAGCCCGGCGAGCATCCCCGCCAGCAATCCAGCGCCCAGCCCCAACACCGGATGGAGACCCGCGCTCACCGCAAGGATGCCTGCGGTATAGGCTCCGATCCCGGCAAAGGCTGCAGAAGCCAGTGAGAAGACCCCGGCGCGCAGGACGATGTATTGGCTGAAGGCCATGCCCAGATGCAGCAGATATAAATCGAAAAGGGGCAGATAGCCCGCGACGAACCCATTCATCGGCGTTGCCTCAGATTGCCAGCGTCTTCCTTGCCCATCAGCCCATGTGGCCGCACCAGCAAGATCAGGAAAAGCGCTGCGAAGATGATTGTATCGGTGAGTCCCGATGGCAGGTACGCAATGGTGAGTGTCTGAACCATGCCAAAGATGATGGATGCCAAGAGCGCACCGGGGATCGACCCCAGACCGCCCAGAATAATGATGGCAAAGCCAAACATGAGGTATGGCTCGCCCATCACGAAGTTGATCGAGTTAAAGGCGAGGCCAACCAGTACACCGGCCGCCCCGGCCAGAGCACCAGCGAGGAAATAGGTCTGCATGAAAATCATGTTGGGGTTGATCCCCATCAGCAGCGCTGCGCGTTCATTGTCGGTGACAGCGCGCACCCGCCGTCCAAAGGAGGTGCGATAGACAAAATAGGCCAACACGATAACCAGCACGAGAGCGCCCAGCAGCATGAACAGTTGCAACGCAGAGACCCGCAGCCCCCAGAATTTGAAAATAATCACGGGGAAGGTTTCGAACGGAAAACGTAAAACCTGTGTGTTGGAGACCTGTTGCGCAATGGTGCTGATCACCAGCCCGGCCCCGATTGAGGAAATGATGCCTCCGAATTCTTCGTCGCCCGTCTTGCGCAAACGCCGGAAGCAAACGAATTCGACCAGGACAGATAGCAAACCCGACGCGAGAATGGCCAGGATCATTGCCAGCCACAGCGGGCCACCAGCGGCCACAACGTAATAGGCGACCATTGCGCCCGTCATGAAGATCGCGCCATGGGCGAGGTTCAGAATGCGCTGAATGCCAAAAACCAGCGTGAACCCTAACGCGAAAAGCGCGTAGACCCCGCTGACGACCAGCCCGTTCAACAGCTGCTGCGCCAACATCAGAGTGTCTCCTTGGCACCGCGGCCTGCCTGGGTAGTGAGGGTGGTTTGATCTGTCACGCGGCGCTCCCTGCCTTGTGGTACTGATTCATGTTCGAGCGTCATTATATTGCATACAATTTTATCTAAAACAATTTAATTGTGATCGATTTAATTTTCCGATCCGGATGTGTTGGTCGCGATGGTGCGGATGGGCGAAAAGTCGGTTGGCAGCAGGATCTTGGACTCCTGATGTTGGATCATCGGCGTGATCTGACCAAGAAAGTCCCGCCACAGTTGGTGTGACATCAGTTCGGCGCGTCTGGCCCCCCGATCATCCAGCGACGTGTAGCCCCACAAGTGAACGGTTTGATTCAGCGGCCCCAGTTCCGAGGTGAAATAGCCGATCAGGTTCCCCAGAACGCGCTGTTGAAGTGCGCGAGCGCCGGATTGCTCATAAATAGCAAAGAATTTCGGCAAGGTGCCAAGGTGGTAGCCATAGGTCCGTTGTTCGATGATCATGACATGCTCATTTGTAGCTGACACCAAGGGCAAGACCGCCATCGACGACGATGGACGTTCCCGTTGTCCATTCCGAACGCAGAAGGTAATCGGCGGCTTCGGCAATTTCGGTTGCCGTGCCGATACGGCCCAGCGGGTGATCTTCAGCCATGGATTGCAGCCGCTTTTGGTTCTCGGCTTCGTCCGCGGCCAGCCCGGCCCGAACATTGATCTCGGTCGGCACGGCACCGGGCAGAACGCAGTTCACACGAATGCGTTTCGGGCCCAATTCTGCAGCAAGGACTTGGCTCAGAACTTCGACCGCGCCTTTGGATGCCGCATAGGGCGATGCGCCGGGAAAAGCGCGGCGTGTATGGACGGATCCGACGAACAGCACCGCACCCCCCGATTGTTCCAGATGTGGGACGGCCAGCCCGGTCAATGCCATGCCCGCCACCACATTGGTATTGAGCACGTTCAGAATGTCATCGGCATCAAGATCGCAGATTGAACCGCGCAGCATGTTTCCCGCATTGTTGAACAGGCCTTGCAACCCGCCGCCATGGGCAACGGCGACTTCAATCATGCGGGCGCGGTCGTCTGCGTTGGTAACGTCACCCGCAATCCCGATGCAATTTGGCCCGATGTCCTGTGAAACGGCCTCAATCTTTTCAGCCCGCCGCCCGGTGATTGTCACCCGCGCACCACGCGCGGCGAAATAACGTGCAACCTCGGCACCGATGCCAGAGCCGCCGCCCGTCACCAAAAGAGAATATCCGTTCATATCCTGCATGATTTATCCTTTGTTTCCGAGCGCCCGCGCCGCAGCCTCTTTCAACAGGCGAACATAGCCGGGATTTTCAGTGGCCGTCAGATCATGCCCCAGCGCGAGATAGATACAGCGGTCCTTGGCGGTCATCACGGGTTGTGCCTTGCCGCCTTCCGGATCCTGCGCTGTCGCCAGTACAGTTGCATCTGGCGCGACCTGCATATCACTGTAAAGCTCGTCCCAGATTTGGAAACGGCCTGTCTCATCGATCACATCGAAGTATCCCGGTTGCGGGTGGTGAGATTGCCCCCAGACCCAGGAAATCCCCAGAAGATCTCCCCACTCCGCCCATGTGTCGAAACAAACAGCAGCCGTGTGCAGCCCTAAAAGGCCGCCGTTTCGCGCCACGTGGGATTGCAATGCGGTCTTGTTTTGCTCTGAACAAACATGGGCAAAACGGTCGCGCAGGGGGCCGTATTTGTCGGCCTGTGTCATAGAGAAACCAAGCGCGTTGATTGTCACGAGGTCAAAATCTTCCTGCGTAAGTCGGTCAAATCCTTCGGCCACGCCGCAAAGCTGCGAAACGATCCCAAGATCATTCAGATGCGCCGCGATGCTCGCCGAGGTCTCATTAAAAGGGTGGTAGGGACCGCCCGATATCAGAAGGTTTCGGATCATGATTTTGCTTCGCGCGGCAATTGGGTCAGCAGGCTGACGGATACGCCGCCATCGACAACAAGTTGGTGCCCGTTGATATAGCTGGCCTTATCGCTGGCCAGAAAACACACCGTGTTGGCGATGTCTTCGGACAGACCGAGCCTTTTGGACGGCACCGCTTGTTCGCGCAGGCTGCGCACTGCCGGATCGGCAAAGAACGGCGTCGACAGGCCGGCATCAATGAACCCTGGCGCGATGGCGTTCACACGCAGACCCAGTGCCGACCATTCCAGCGCCATCATCTCGGTCAATTTGGCCAGCCCGGCCTTGGAGGCAGGGTAGCTGCCCGAACCAGGGCCGGTGGTGATTGCATTGATCGAGGTCACGTTCAGGATCACGCCGGATCCGCGTTCGACCATGCCCCGCGCGGCGGCCCGTGCCACGATAAATGCGCCGACAAGGTTCACGTCCAGTTGCAGGCGGAAGGTCTCAATAGGCATATCCAGCAGGGGGGCAAAACGGCCGATCCCGGCATTGTTCACCACCAGATCCGGCACCGCGCCGAATTGCTCCATCGCGGCCAGAACGGCCGGTTCATCAGTCACATCAACGACAAAGGCCTCGGCGCCTGTTTCGGCGGCGGCCTCGTTGAGACTGCCCGTGTCCATATCAAACAGCCCAACCCGAAAGCCGTCTTCAATCAAGGCCTTGGCGCAGGCACGGCCCAGACCGCCACTGCCGCCGGTTACGATTGCGGTTTTCATGACCAAACTCGCTTTTTGTCAAATATAACAGGGTAATAGCCCCAATTGGGCCGGGCGGTATCTACGGCGGGGCGCGGCGGATCATCAGGATCGATGCGTGCACCACGGGCAAACAGATCGCGCAGGAACAGCGTGATGGTGCCATATTGATGTGTCGCCGGATCGACCTCGCCGCGTGGCAGGATCCCGCCGTCCAGATCGCGCCCCAGACAGGTGTGAACCCCGGTGCCAAAGGTATGGCCATAAGGCGGATGCGGTGTCTTGATCTCGCGGTAGGGGTTAAAGCTGTCGGCATCTGCGCCGTAAATTTCGGGATCGCGATTGGATTCGGCCAGGCGGAATTCGATCATCTCACCTTCCGCCACATCACCAGCACCTTCCAGATGCATCGGGCATGTCGCGCTGCGCCAGGCTACGGGACTGGCCGGATGCAGGCGCAGGCTTTCGTGAACGCAGCGTTGGAAAAAGACCGGATCGTCCTGCAGTTTCTTCCAGCGGGACGGGTCTTCTTCAGCCCAGGAGTAGATCTCGTGAAAGCCGTGGATGGTCGAATTGGCTGTCGAATGCGCTCCCGCCTGAAGGTAGAACGCCACCTCCCGCAGCAGCATATCGGGGGTAAATTCCTCAGGGTCGCCACGTTGCAAGATCACGGTCAGAACATCCCGTGGCAGGTCATCTTCGTGCATCTCGCCATTGGCAACCTTGGCCAGCAAGTCGCGGCGACGTGCCACGGAAGGGTCGAGGAACCGGGGGCGGAAGATATCAATCGCTTCGCGCACCTCTTCGAGCACTTCCGCCTTGGGACGGGTGGAGTGGATCAGGGTCGCGGCATGGGAGAAGGCCTCGACCAGGCGCAACAACTCAGCGGTTTCTTCTGGCGTCTGTTCCTGCCGGTCTACCCCGGCAAAGTCTGCGGTCAGGTTCATTGTCACGCGGTAGCCCAGATCGATAAGCTCGGCACGACCCCGTTCGATATCGCCAGTCATGGACCGGCGCAGGGTCTTTGGAAAAACGGTTTGTTCGTACCAATGAAAATAGTCTTTGCGGAACACGCGGAATTCCATGATCCGGCGTTTGCGGTGGGCTTCGCCATGCAGGGTAAGCAGGGTGTCGCCCATGATAATAGCGCCTTCATCATAGAGCGCTTGCTTGAGGTCGGGATGCCGCAACCCGCTGGAAATCTGGTTGGTATCGGCGACGATATGCAGCTTTGACACGATTGCGGTCCTTCATTCTGAGTGGCCACAATTTGTATCGAAAGCAATATAATTTACAACAATATTTTTTATGAAATCGGAAAAGGTAACTAAAACAAGTATTTATAACGCATCCAGCTGGCGACGATACCCAGCGAGATCAAAATAGTCCCGCCAGACTCGGATCAACCCCTGCTCAATTTCGAAGGTGCCCATCACCTCCAGCGCGATTGGCTTGCCGTGTTTAACAAACCTATCCACACGTTCGGTCAACACGGTATTGCCCTGAACTGCGAGGTTCACGATTTCCCACTGGCAGTGTTCGAAGGGCCCCGCCTTGCGCAGGTAATCCATCACTGGCCCCTTACCATTCAAAGGGGTCAGTGGCATGTTGTGATAAAGGATGTCGTCGTGCAGAAACGGTGCCAGCACCTCAGGGTCCAGGCGCTCCCACGCAGCACAAAATGACCGGACGATCGCAGCAGCGTTCGTCGCCGTCATGGTTTGGGCGGGATGTCTCTGGGCAGGGCTTCATAGACCCGTGTCATCAGGTTGGTCAGTACGTCGATTTCTTCCTGGCTTAGGGCGCCAGAGATATTCTCGAGAATCATATCGCTCAGTTGATTGCATTTCTCCGCAACTTCCTCCCCAAGCGGCGTGAGTGTGATGACCACCGTCCGATTGTCGGTTTCGGAGCGGGTGCGCCGCACGTGATTGTCGCGTTCCAGACGTTTGATCTGGTGCGAAATCGTAGATTGGGGCAATGCGATAAATTCGACCAGCTCCCCGATCTTCATCGGACCCTTCTCAGCGATGGCCACGATAATGCGTGAGCTGAACAGATCAAGTTTATGCGGCGATATCAGGGGATTACACAGGTGATTCAGACGGGCGTTGATCCGGTGGGCCAAGAAGGAAATGCGTTGGTCCAACGGGCGACGTTCGAATTTTGCTGGTGGGTCTTGTGGGGTGCGTGACACGTTGATCGGTCTCTTCTTTTTAAGGGTGGCAAGAGCCATGAGCGCAGGGACTTGCACAGAAAGTTCCTAGTCGATTGACAATAACATCGATATCGATAATATTGCATTCGATCCATTATAACCCAACGGTGCGCAATGTCCAAGACTTTTCAGACTGCCAATGTGATCGATGTTCACGCTCATATCATCCTCGAAGAGTCATTTGGCAAAGCCGGTTCCCTTGGCCCCGAGATGGGTGACCAAGACGGAGACAGCCCGTGGTTTCGTGTGGGTGATTACCGCCTCGACGGCGTGCGTTACAAGGGCAGCGCGTTTATGGATACCGATCTGCGTTTGGCGCGCATGGCGGAGGCCGGGATCGATGCACAGCTTTTGTCGCCGAACCCTTTGACTTTTCTGCATTTCGCACCGACTGATATGGCGGTTCAATTCTGCCAGACCCATAATGACGCGCTGGCAGGACTGCTGTCGCGCTATCCAGGAAATCTGGCCGGCCTTGCGGCGCTTCCGATGCAATCGGTCCCCGATGCAATTGACGAACTCACCCGCGCAGTCACCGTGATGGGGATGCTGGGCAGTTGCATCGGCACCGACATGCCCCACGCGTTGGACCATCCGGCGATGGACCCGTTTTATGAGGCCTGCGTCCGGTTGAATGTCCCCCTGTTTCTTCACCCATCGCCAGCCGGGATTGAAGGGCCTGCAGGTGATCCGAACCTGAAAGACTATGATCTGGATGTGGTACTGGGCTTTGCCGCGCAAGAAGTTCTCGCAGTGGCGCGCCTGATCTACGGCGGTGTCCTTGAGCGCCATCCGGACCTCGATATCTGCATCAGCCATGGCGGTGGTGCGACGGGTTATCTTGCCGGGCGCATGGCGTTGGCGGCGCGCAAGCGCCTCTGGTCACCGGAGCACCTGCGGGCTGACGGAGCGTTTGAAGAACGCCTGTCACGACTGTGGTTTGATGACCACCTGAACAATGCAGACAGCCTTGTGATGCTGAAAAACCTGATTGGCGATGAACGGCTGGTCTTCGGGACGAATTTCTCCGGGTGGGACGCGCCGGAGGATCTGGCGAACCATCGTCCGCCCGAGAAGTTTGCCAACAACGCCCGCCGCCTTCTTCGAATCTCGCAATAGGATTGAATGACATGAACACGCAAATCATCAAGAACGGCCGCGTCATCGACGGAACCGGTGCAAAAGCAATTGACGCGAGTGTATTGATCGAAGAGGGCGTTATCACCGCGGTGGGAGCCGAAGCCGACGCCAAGGCCGCACAGATGCCGGGTATCCGAGAGATTGATGCAACTGGACAAACGGTCATGCCCGGTCTTGTCGATACCCATTGCCATCTTTCCTTTGACGATGCCGGGTCCAACGCGGAAATCTTTCACCAACGGCGCAACGCTCTCTCGGCGCTGGTGGCCTCCTATAACGGTCGCAAGCTTCTGCGGGCGGGTGTGACCAGCGTTTTGGATCCCGATTCGGTGCATGAGAACATGATTGATCTGCGTGATGCGATTGACGCCAATATCGTCGAAGGGCCGCGCATGTCTTGCGGGTCATATGCATTGATCACCGGTGTCGGCGGAACAGCGGGCCGGTTGATCAAAGACGAAGGGGTCACGGGCTACTACTTGCCGGTCAATTCCCGCGATGAGATCGTGCGCGAGGTGCGCCGCCAGATCAAATATGGTGCGGATTGGATAAAGGTGCATGTCACCGGAATCGTTCCACGGCAGGCCCATCTGGGTGAGCTTTGTGTCTGGACGCTGGATGAGCTCAAGCTGATCTGCGACACCGCGCATGAGCTGCGTACCCCTGTCATGGGTCATTGTCGCGGGGCAGAGGCTACCCGCCGCGCCGCGGTTGCCGGGTTTGATTTGATCTTTCATGCCACCGCGATTGACGATGCAGCCTTGCAAGAAATCATCGACCGCAAGATCCCGATTACGCCCGCACTGACGTTCCAGGCCAATATGGTGGACTACGGGCACAAGATCGGAACCTCGTCAGAGTTGATGAAAATTTTCGAAAGCGAGATTACCGATTCCATCGACACGATGACCAAGGCCCATAAGGAAGGCGTGCCGCTGATGTGCGGCTCCGAAGCAGGCTTTTCGCTGGTGCCCTATGGCGACTGGCACTACCGCGAGATGGAAGTCTTTGTGAAGTACTTTGGCCTGACGCCGTTGGAAGCCATCAAATGCGGCACGATGAACGGCGCTATCGGAATGCGGATGGAAGGCGAGATTGGCGTCATTGCGCCGGGCTACAAGGCCGATATCATCTGTGTCACCGGCAAGGTCGAAGAGGATCTGTCGCTGCTTGGCAATCCCGACAACATCACCAGAGTGATGATTGGCGGGGTCGAAAAGAACATCGATCCGCTGCCAGAACGCAAGAATATCTCCGGCTGGCGGTTGGCTTCCATCGGTTCAACCCGTCTGACCCGCGCCGTGGCGCTGGGACAGGAGAGCACGCCGGACGCCCCCAACATAGAAGAGCTGCACTGACAGCGACGAACCAACAGGAGCTCATTATGGCCGAACATTTCATCACCCGTTTCGAACACGCCGAACCGACATTGCGTCTGCCTGACCTGCATCAGGCGCTTTATGACGCGGATACGTTGTTTCTGCCAAAGACCGTGGTTTGCTTGCACGGGCAGGAGCATATGAAGAAAAAGCGCATCTTTGCGGGTGTGTTCAACCGGCCCTTTTTCCGGCATTACCAGAACCACGTCTTTCCCGTCGCGCTGAAGGAATCGATGGATCCCGTACGTGAAAACGGCGGCGGCGATATGGCGCAGTTTGCCTATCGTGTGCTGATCAACCTTGTGGCGGACAGCGCCGGCATCGACCGGGCCCATAATGAGGCCGACACTGACCGTCTGTTCGCGCTTATCGGCAAACTGGGACATGCCCCCACAATGGGGCAGCTCACCGATCCGTCTGATCGGGACAAGCTGATGGTCGAATTGAAAGAGGCGCTTGACGCGTTCGAGAAAGAGTTTTTTGAACCCTCTCTGGCCCGTCGCCGCGCCTTGGTCGACAAGTTCAACGCCGGCGAGATCGAGAAATCCGATCTGCCGCGCGACGCAATCACCGCCCAGCTCCAGCATTCGCCCACGGACGACGATCTGCCCTATGACGAGCGGGTGAAGGATGCGGCGTTCTTTATCCTCGCAGGGGCGTTCACGACGGCGAATGTCTTGATGAACGTGGTGAATGAAGTTCTGGATTGGCTCGAAGACCATCCAGAGGATCGCCTGAACCTGATCAATGATCCGGTATTGATGCAAAAGTTCATCTGGGAAGGGGTTCGCCTGCATCCGGCCAGCCCGATTACAAAGCGCCGGGCGCTTTGTCCGGTGCATCTGCCCGATGGGCATGACGCGGAAACGGATGAATTTGTCACGGTTGACCTGACACGGGCGAACCGGAACCCGGACTTGTTTGGAGAGGACGCCGAAAGCTTCAACCCGCATCGCGCGTTGGCGGACAACTTGCCACTGCACGGTGTTTCCTTCGGGGGCGGTGCGCATGTGTGCTTGGGCAAGCTGCTGGCCGTCGGTGTCAAGATCACCGAAGACAACAAGGATGCCGAAGAAACCGAGTTTGGCACCATCGCGATGGTTTTGCGCGCGCTGCTGCAGGAAGGGATCGCACGCGATCCTGCGCGTCCTGTTGAAATCGACGAAAGCACCACGCGGCGGCATTTCAGGACCTTGCCTTTTGTCTTCGATCCCGCATTGGCACAGCAGGGTTGAGCCACAAGGCGTCCGCAAGAGAAAAGTCGGGACATGTCCAGAAATATCGTAATCGTCGGTGCAGGGCAGGCGGGGTTATCGGCCGCGGCCAAGCTGCGCCGGTTGGATTTTGACGGGGGCATTACATTGGTGGGAGCCGAACCTGTGCCGCCCTACCAGCGCCCCCCGCTGAGCAAGAAATACCTGACCGGCGAAATGAGCCGCGAGCGGCTGTATCTGAAACCGGAAGATTTCTATGGCCCATCGGACATTGACCTGCGCACCGGTGTCGCCGTGACGGAGATTGATCTTTTCAATCAAGTGGTTGGGACGGACGACGGGGGCCAAATTCCCTATGATGATCTGGTGCTGACAACCGGGGCCGCCCCCCGCCGCCTTCCGGATCGGATGGGCGGCAACCTGCCCGGTGTGTTTGTGATGCGGTCCTTGCAGGATGCAGAAGCCTTGGCTCCGGTGTTCGTCCCAGGGCGTAGTTTGTTGGTGGTTGGTGGTGGCTACATCGGGCTTGAGGCGGCGGCGGTTGCGGCGTCTTTGGGCATGTCTGTCACGCTGATCGAAATGGCTGACCGTGTCCTGCAAAGGGTCGCGGCCCCGGAAACCTCGTCCTTGTTCCGCGAGTTGCACAGAGGCAAAGGTGTCGAGATCATCGAAGGTATCGGACTGGATCACCTGACCGGACAAAGCCATGTGACAGGGGCCGTTTTGTCGGATGGCAGACGAATTGACGCAGATGTGGTGGTGGTCGGCATAGGTGTTGCCCCAAATACCAGACTTGCTGAAGACGCCGGGCTCCCGCTGGATAACGGGATCGCGGTCGATACCTATGGGCGCACGGAGCACCCCGGCATCTGGGCCGCAGGAGATTGCGCATCCTTTCCCTACCGTGCAGGCCGTATCCGGCTGGAAAGCGTTCCCAACGCGATCGCCCATGCGGAAACCGTGGCCGCCAATCTAATGGGCGCAAATCAGCCCTATGAACCCGACGTTTGGTTCTGGTCGGATCAGTTCGACGTCAAGCTGCAAATCGCCGGATTGAATACCGGTTTTGATGACGTGATCACCCGACCGGGCACACGTGAAGGGGCGGTGTCTTTCTGGTATTTCCGCCGCGATCAATTGGTGGCGGTTGACGCCATGAATGACCCGCGCAGCTATATGACGGGAAAGCGCATGATCGAGAGGGGCCAGACACCAGATAAAGCCATGGTCGCCGACGGATCCAGCGATCTTCGGTCGGCTGTTTAGCGCCGCGCTGTTCTGCTGCCTCTGATCGATGTCACAGCATCTATCCATTTGAGGCCCAGCCCGTCACCGTGAAACAATCGGAAATTCCAGCTTCCAGCGGTTCAGTACTGGGGGGCAGAAAACCTTTAGCCAAAGGTGGGTCGCAATCGCACAAAGACCGCTAACGCGGTATTCTCGCTTGAGTATTTTCGGAAAATTGGTGCCCAGGAGAGGACTCGAACCTCCACACCGTTGCCAGTACTAGCACCTGAAGCTAGCGCGTCTACCATTCCGCCACCTGGGCAGGTTGCGTGAGCGCTGATCTAGGGGGATGTTGGGGGGGTGTCAATCGGATTTTAGCAGAAAAATCACTGTTCCGGTATTTGGTCGCATCCATCATGCGCACTTCTGCCTTGTCCGGCGACAGGCAGGGGGGTACATCACTGTGTAAGAATAGACGTACAGGAGCATTATCATGTCCAAGCTGGTTACGATTTATGGCGGTTCCGGGTTTGTCGGGCGTTATATCGCGCGGCGGATGGCCAAGGCGGGCTGGCGTGTGCGTGTGGCTGTGCGGCGGCCGAATGAGGCGCTTTTTGTCAAACCTTACGGTGTCGTTGGTCAGGTAGAGCCGATCCTGTGCAACATCCGCGATGACAATTCTGTGCGGGCTGCGTTGGTCGGTGCGGATGCGGTTGTGAACTGCGTTGGTATCCTGGCCGAAAGCGGCAAGAACTCATTCGATGCGGTACAGGTTGAAGGTGCCACGCGGGTGGCGCGTCTGGCGGCAGAAGAAGGTATTTCGCGGATGGTCCAGATCTCTGCGATTGGTGCCGATGCCGATGCAGACAGTGAATACGCCCAGACCAAAGCGCGCGGCGAGGCTGGCGTGCTTGAACATATGCCGGGCGCCGTGATCTTGCGGCCTTCTATCGTTTTCGGGCCTGAGGATGAGTTTTTTAACCGTTTTGCCGGCATGACACGGTTCAGCCCGGTGCTGCCGCTGGTGAATGCAGATGCCAAGTTCCAGCCTGTTTATGTGGACGATGTCGCCCATGCGGCAGAACTGGCCCTCACCGGCAAGGCAGAGGCAGGCATCTACGAGTTGGGCGGGCCGGATACCGAAAGCTTCCGCGCTTTGATGCAGCGGATGTTGGGCGTGATTGGCCGGCGCCGCTTGATCCTGAACATGCCAAACTGGATGGCGCGTCTGACGGCCTTTGGGTTTGATATGATGCAGGCGATGACATTTGGCCTGATCAGCAACGGTGTATTGACCCGCGATCAGGTGAAAAACCTGCAAAACGACAACGTCGTCGCAGAAGACGCCAAAGGTTTTGACAGTCTGGGTATTCGCCCGGTGTCGATGGTTTCGATCCTGCCTGACTATCTGTGGCGGTTCCGGCCCTCCGGTCAATATGACGCAATCAAGGATTCGGCACAGAACCTGCGCCGCGGCTGATGGACAGCTCGACAACGCTGGTTGCTGCCTTTCTGGGTCTTGTTGAGGGGCTGACGGAGTTTATTCCGGTGTCCTCGACGGGGCATCTGTTGCTGGCTGGGCATTTTCTTGGGTTTGAAAGCGCCGGCAAAACCTTCGAAGTGGTGATCCAGCTGGGCGCGGTTCTGGCGATCCTGACAATCTATGCCGGACGGCTTTGGTCTGTGTTTTCCACAGCGCCGCATGATCCTCAGTCCCGTCGCTTCATTCTGTCTGTGTTGATTGCGTTCTTGCCCGCCGTGTTCATAGGCGTACTCGCCCATGACTTTATCAAAACTGTTCTGTTTGAAACGCCAATGCTGATTGCGATCATGCTGATTCTCGGTGGTTTTGTCCTGCTGGTCGTGGACCGTATCGCACCGGAGCCGGTTCATGATGACGCGATGCGCTTTCCCCTTCCGATGGCCCTTGCGATCGGGTTTATCCAATGTCTGGCGATGATCCCCGGGGTATCACGGTCTGGCGCAACCATTGTGGGGGCGTTGATGTTGGGCGGCAGCAAACGCGCGGCGGCGGAGTTTTCCTTTTTCCTGTCGATGCCAACAATGGCAGGCGCGTTTGCCTATGATCTTTATAAGAATCGTGACGTGTTGGATGCCTCCGCCATGGGTGAAATCGCAGTTGGTTTTGCGATGGCCTTTGTCAGTGCGGTTTTGGTGGTGCGGTGGCTTCTCGGTTATGTGAGCAAGCATGGTTATGCGCTTTTTGGCTGGTGGCGAATCGTCGTTGGGACAGCAGCATTTGTGGGCCTTTTGGTTTTTGGATGATAGATAGGTCCGATACGGATCTAAAATTTGCCGGAAAACCGCATCAGTAACCCAGAGAGATGCGATTAACTTGAATATAGGTCAGTAGTGCTGACTTTTATTCCTTTTCATCCTGTAATATCCCACAGCTTCGGTGGATTGAATGAAAGGGCGCGGTCATGGCCAAGCAACCTATGCTGAAATTTGTAAGCGTTGAACGGGATATGCCTGAGAAACGGCCCCCGGATTTGCGTCGCACAGATTTTCAGGAGATCTATGCCGAATATGCGGATGCAAAAGCCAAAGAGCAATCCAGCCGCTGTAGCCAATGTGGCGTGCCCTATTGCCAGAGCCATTGTCCGCTGCACAACAACATTCCCGATTGGCTGCGGCTGACCGCCGAGGGGCGTCTGCAAGAGGCCTATGAGGTGTCGCAGGCCACCAACACCTTCCCCGAGATCTGCGGGCGGATTTGTCCGCAGGACCGGCTGTGCGAAGGCAACTGCGTTATTGAACAATCCGGCCATGGCACAGTGACCATTGGATCGGTCGAGAAATATATCACCGACACCGCATGGGAAAACGGCTGGGTCCAACCGATCACGCCTAAGGCTGAGCGTACTGAAAGTGTTGGCATCATTGGCGCGGGGCCCGGCGGCCTTGCGGCGGCGGATGTGCTGCGCCGGGCGGGTGTGCAGGTCACGATCTATGACCGTTATGACCGCGCAGGCGGGCTGCTGACCTACGGCATTCCGGGGTTCAAGCTGGAAAAAGATGTGGTGATGCGCCGCAACGATCAACTGGCCGAGGGCGGCGTTACATTTGAGCTGAATTGCGATGTGGGTCGCGACATCAGCTTTGCCGATATTCGGGCCAAACATGACGCCGTGATCATCGCCACGGGTGTTTACAAAACCCGCGAAATTCAGGCCCCCGGTGTGGGTGGCTTGGGCGTAGAGCGGGCGATTGATTTTCTGACCGCGAGCAATCGCAAAAGCTTTGGCGATACCGTCGAAGAATTTGAAAGCGGCCGTCTGAACGCCAAAGGCAAGCGCGTCGTGGTTATCGGGGGCGGCGACACTGCGATGGATTGCGTGCGGACCTCGATTCGCCAAGGCGCGACCAGCGTGAAATGCTTGTACCGTCGTGACCGTGCCAACATGCCGGGCAGTCAACGTGAAGTGGCCAACGCCGAAGAAGAAGGCGTGGTATTTGAGTGGCTTTCTGCCCCCAAAGGGTTTGTTGGCGACCCTGTAACAGGCGTCATGGTCCAGAAAATGCGCCTTGGTGCACCTGATGCCACAGGCCGCCAATCCCCTGAGGTGATGGAAGGGGCCGATTATATCGAAGAGGCTGATCTGGTGATCACCGCCCTTGGATTTGAGCCGGAAGATCTGCCGACCCTCTGGAATGAGCCTGAATTGCCGGTGAACCGTTGGGGCACAGTCAAAGCGGTTTACATCACCGGCGCGACGGCCCTTGATGGGGTCTATGCCGTGGGTGATATCGTTCGCGGGGCATCCTTGGTGGTGTGGGCGATCAAGGACGGGCGCGACTGTGCCGAGGCGATCCTTGCCCAGCTTGGCGATTCTGCTGCGATTGCGGCCGAATAACGATGGCCGAGGTGCAACATCTTTCAGGACATTGCCTCTGCGGCGCGGTCAAGATCACCGCAACTGCCAGCAATCCGATCCTGAGGGCCTGCCACTGCGATATGTGCCGTCAGCATACATCGGGCATGTTCGTGTCCATCTCCGCTGATCCGGACAGCATTACAGTGGACGGTCCGGCCAAGAGTTTTCGGTCTTCAGAATGGGCGGAGCGTGGCTTTTGCCCCGAATGTGGCTCAACCCTTTGGTACGGAACGGTCCATGACGGGGTCAAGAACCTCTCTGCTGGCCTGTTCAAAGGGGCGGCAGACGCTCCGATGAAGCTTGAGTTTTTCGCCGACAATTGCCCGCAGGGATATGCCCTTGCCGGGACGCACAAGAAACTATCGACACAAGACACAATTGCGCTGTTTGCGCCGCAAGAAGGAGAAGCCTGATGACCAAATATGATGATGCATGGGTGGCCCGCGAAGAAGCAAAACGCGCGATGATGGCCGAGCAGGGCCTCTATAGCCCTGAGGAAGAGCATTCATCCTGTGGCGTTGGTCTTGTGGTGAACATTGACGGGAAAAAGTCCCGTGATGTGGTGCTGAACGGAATCAAAGCGCTCAAGGCGATCTGGCACCGCGGCGCGGTGGATGCGGATGGCAAAACCGGTGATGGCGCGGGCATCCACGTGCAGATACCGGTTCCCTTCTTTTATGATCAGGTGCGCCGTACCGGCCATACGCCTCGCGAAGACGAAATGATCGCGGTTGGGCAGGTGTTCTTGCCCCGCACGGATTTTGGCGCACAGGAAACATGCCGGACTATTGTGGAAACCGAAGTTTTGCGCATGGGATACTACATTTATGGTTGGCGCCATGTGCCCGTTGATGTTTCGGTCTTGGGCGAAAAGGCCAACGCGACCCGTCCTGAGATCGAACAAATTCTGATTTCAAACACCAAGGGTGTGGATGAGGAAACCTTTGAGCGCGAACTTTATGTGATCCGCCGCCGGATTGAAAAAGCGGCCAACGCCGCGCATGTGCCGACGCTCTATCTGGCGTCGCTGTCCTGCCGGTCGATCATTTATAAAGGCATGATGCTGGCCGAGCAGGTCGCAGAGTTCTATCCGGACCTGAAAGACGACCGTTACGTCAGCGCCTTTGCGATCTATCACCAGCGTTATTCAACCAACACCTTCCCGCAGTGGTGGCTGGCACAGCCGTTCCGCATGTTGGCGCACAACGGTGAAATCAACACGCTGCGCGGCAACTTGAACTGGATGAAATCGCACGAGATCCGAATGGCATCGAATGCCTTTGGCGACATGGCAGAGGATATCAAACCCATTGTTCCTGCCGGATCTTCGGACTCTGCCGCATTAGACTCTGTTTTCGAGGCATTGGTGCGCGCCGGTCGTAATGCGCCAATGGCAAAAACCATGCTGGTGCCGGAAAGCTGGTCCAAGCAAGCGGTTGAGCTGCCGCAGGCGTGGCGCGACATGTATTCCTATTGCAACTCCGTGATGGAACCTTGGGATGGTCCTGCTGCATTGGCGATGACCGATGGCCGATGGGTGTGCGCCGGCCTCGACCGGAATGGGCTGCGTCCGATGCGCTACGTGGTCACCGCTGATGGGATGCTGATTGCCGGGTCCGAGGCGGGCATGGTGCCGTTGGACGAAGCAAATGTGACCTTCAAAGGGGCGCTAGGACCCGGTCAAATCATTGCCGTCGATATGACCGACGGCAAATTGTACCACGATACAGAGGTCAAGGATCAACTGGCGGCGTCACAGCCTTTTGGTGAATGGGTCGGCAAAATCGTCGAACTTGACACGCCGCTGTCCAAAGTGACGGAAAAACCGCTGTTTTCCGGGAATGAGTTGCGCCGCCGTCAGGTGGCAGCAGGCTATTCCATCGAAGACTTGGAACAGATTCTCGCGCCGATGGCCGAAGACGGCAAAGAAACGTTGGCATCAATGGGCGACGACACACCCTCTGCGGTTCTGTCCAAGCAATATCGCCCATTAAGCCATTTCTTCCGCCAAAACTTCAGCCAGGTGACCAATCCCCCGATCGACAGCCTGCGTGAATTCCGGGTGATGAGCCTTAAGACGCGGTTCGGAAACCTTAAAAACGTGCTGGACGAAGACAGCAGCCAAACCGAGATTTTGGTGCTGGACAGCCCTTTTGTCGGCAATGCACAGTTTGATGAACTGTTCAGCCATTTCAACGCGGATGTGGTCACCATCGACTGCACGTTCGAGCCTGGCGGCAGCAACCTGAGCGCAGGTTTGGCCCGCATTAGAGACGAAGCAGAAGACGCTGTGCGTTCCGGCGCTGGGCATTTGGTTTTGACCGATCAAGGCAGCAACGAGCACCGCGCCGCGATGCCGATGATCCTCGCCACCAGCGCGGTTCATAGCCACCTGACCCGCAAAGGCTTGCGCACCTTTACCTCCCTCAATGTACGGTCTGCGGAATGTGTTGATCCGCATTACTTTGCCGTGCTGATTGGTTGTGGCGCGACCGTGGTCAACGCTTATCTGGCAGAGGATTCATTGGCCGACCGGATTGAACGCGGCTTGTTGGATCTGTCTCTAACACAGGCAATTGGCCGCTACCGCGAGGCAATTGACCAAGGTTTGCTCAAGATCATGGCGAAGATGGGGATCTCTGTGATTTCCTCCTATCGCGGCGGTTTGAACTTTGAAGCGGTCGGATTGTCCCGTGCCATGTGCGCCGAATATTTCCCCGGCATGACCAGCCGTATCAGCGGCATTGGTGTGACCGGAATTCAGCGCAAGGCAGAGGCCGTTCACGCCAAGGGCTGGCAGGGCGATGGCGTGGTTTTGCCCATCGGTGGTTTCTACAAGGCCCGCAAATCCGGCGAGACCCACGCGTGGGAAGCGTCCTCGATGCATTTGCTGCAAATGGCCTGCAATAGAGCCTCATATGAAATGTGGAAGCAGTATTCGGCCAAGATGCAAAGCAACCCGCCGATCCATCTCCGCGATTTGCTGGATATCAAACCACTTGGTGCGCCGATTGGTCTGGAGGAGGTGGAGAGCATCACCTCGATCCGCAAGCGTTTTGTCACGCCGGGGATGAGCCTTGGCGCGTTGTCGCCCGAGGCGCACAAAACTCTGAACGTCGCGATGAACCGGATCGGGGCAAAATCCGACTCTGGTGAAGGGGGCGAAGATCCGGCGCACTTTGTGCCAGAGCCAAATGGCGACAACCCAAGTGCCAAGATCAAACAGGTGGCATCGGGCCGTTTTGGTGTGACCGCGGAATATCTAAACCAATGTGAAGAGCTTGAGATCAAGGTCGCCCAAGGTGCCAAGCCCGGCGAGGGTGGTCAGCTGCCCGGCATGAAGGTGACAGATCTGATCGCGCGTCTGCGGCATTCGACCAAGGGTGTAACCTTGATTTCACCGCCGCCGCACCACGACATCTATTCCATCGAAGACCTTGCGCAGCTGATCTATGATCTCAAACAGATCAACCCGCGCTGCAAGGTGACGGTGAAACTGGTTGCCTCGTCTGGTGTTGGGACCATCGCGGCAGGTGTGGCCAAAGCCAAGGCGGACATCATCCTGATTTCCGGTCACAACGGTGGCACAGGTGCATCCCCCGCGACCTCGATCAAATATGCGGGTCTGCCGTGGGAAATGGGCCTGACGGAGGCACATCAGGTTCTGTCGATGAACAACCTGCGGGATCGTGTGACCCTGCGGACGGATGGCGGGCTGCGCACGGGCCGCGATATTGTGATGGCCGCGATGCTGGGCGCCGAAGAATACGGTATCGGCACCGCCGCATTGATTGCCATGGGCTGTATCATGGTGCGCCAGTGTCAGAGCAATACCTGCCCCGTGGGTGTCTGTACCCAGGATGAGGCGTTGCGCGACAAGTTTACCGGGAACGCGGACAAGGTTGTGAACCTGATTACCTTCTACGCCAGTGAAGTGCGCGAAATTCTGGCCAGCATCGGTGCGCGGTCTTTGGATGACGTGATCGGACGTGCGGATTTGCTCACGCAGGTCAGCCGTGGTTCTGCACATCTGGATGATCTGGACCTGAACCCGCTTTTGATCACGGTCGATGGTGCGCACAACAACGTTTACGACCGCGACAAGCCGCGCAATGCGGTGCTTGATACGCTTGATGCGCAGATCGTACGTGACGCCGCGCGGTTCCTGGAAGATGGCGAGAAGATGCAGTTGAGCTATGCGGTACAGAACACCCACCGGACGGTCGGCACCCGCATATCCAGCCACATTGTCCGCAAATTTGGGATGAACAACGCCCTGCAACGTGATCATTTGACGGTCAAGCTGACCGGTTCTGCCGGGCAATCCCTTGGTGCGTTCATCGCGCCGGGGCTCAAGCTTGAGGTGTCAGGCGATGCCAACGACTATGTCGGCAAGGGCCTGTCGGGCGGCACGATTGTCGTGCGTCCGCCCATGTCCAGTCCGGTTGTGGCGTCCGAGAATACGATCATCGGCAATACCGTGCTCTATGGTGCGACCGCAGGCTATCTGTTTGCGGCGGGCCGAGCCGGCGAACGGTTTGCTGTGCGCAACTCCGGTGCCAAAGTGGTCATTGAGGGCTGTGGCAGCAACGGCTGCGAGTATATGACAGGCGGTGTGGCAGTTATCCTGGGTGAAGTCGGAGCCAACTTTGCCGCCGGGATGACGGGTGGCATGGCCTATCTTTATGATCCTGACGGGCAAGCCTTGCCCCTGATGAACCGCGAGACAATTGTGGTTGGACCGGTGTCTGTAGATCATTGGCAAGTGATTCTCGAAGAGCTGCTGGAGCAACATCTTGCAGAAACCGGAAGCCGCAAAGCCGCAGAAATTCTTCAGCACTGGGAGACCGAGCGCCACAATTTCATTCAGATTTGCCCCAAGGAAATGCTGCCTCATCTGCCTGCACCTCTTGGCTATGAAGACGCCGCAATGCCAGCAGAATAAGGGCTTTCTTGCAAAAACAACCCCTACGCGAAATCCATGGTTTTCGCGTAGGGGAGATCACAAAACCCGCCTTTTCTCGAACATTTTTTGACACATTTGACTAAACTTTTGACCTAATTCGAACCGGATTGAAGCGCAGAGTCTCGATTGTTACGCAATCTGGATCTCGCTATGCCGACGTCTTACAAGGATCAGTTCTACACGATCGACCCGGGCAACCCGCCCGCGTCGGGTACACCTGTTTCTTTCACCCGTCAGACATTTACGGACGGCAATGATGATGGATTGATCCAGCCGAACGTTGGCGACACCTTCGAAGGCACACAGGTCATCTCTGTATGGCAGAACGATTCAGTGACAATCAACGTGCCGGGTATTGGCAATGTGACCTACACGGGAACCACATTCTATCTTGACGGAGGGCTGCCAGCCGTCTTTACCCCGACAGATGGACAGGTGTTACAAAACGGGACGTTCGTAAGCTCGACCTATGTCACGAACAGCACGCAGATGCCGGTGGCCAACACCGGGCCCACGTGTTTCACACCCGGAACCATGATCCGGACGCCAGATGGGGATTGTTTGATCGAGACTCTGGAGGTGGGTGATCTGGTCTCCACTGTAGATCACAGCGCGCAGCCGATCCGTTACATCTTGCGTGGCACTTTCCGGGCGGCCGGCGATGTTGCGCCAATCCGATTCTCTGCTGGCTCTATCGGCAATGATGCCCCGCTGACCGTTTCACCCCAGCACCGGATGTTGATCACCGGTTGGCAGGCGGAGATGTACTTTGGTGTGGATGAGGTGCTCGTCGCGGCCAAACATCTGGTCAACGGCGATACGATCCGGCAGGTCACTGGCGGCATGGTGGAATATATACATCTGGTGTTTGATCAGCACGAGCTGGTGTTTGGTCAGGGTGTTCCATCAGAAAGCTTCTTTCCCGGCCATGTAAGGGATATGGAAGATCTGGCTGCGCGAGAGGAGCTGTTAATGTTGTTCCCTGATGCAGCGGATTTGACCAATGAAGACATGCAGACGGCACGTTGTGTCCTGCGCGGGCGTGATGCGCAGATCCTGCAAGGGCATCCGCATCTGCTGCAATAAGGCGCGGCGGCGTTCACAAAGTCCGGCTGCACCCCTATAGATTGGGGATGGCAAAACCGACGCAGAAAAAAACCAAACCCAAAAAGAAAAAACCGCCGCAGCGCAGTTTGCGACAGCGGACAAGACGATTCATTCTGCGCAGTATTTCAGGGCTTTTTCTCTTTGCTGTCGGAATTGTTGTTTTGTTTGCGGTCTTTGATCCGCCCACGAATATTTACATGATCTCTGAAGGGCGCAGGCTGGGCAAAATCAACCAAACTTGGGTGCCGATGGAACGTATCGCGCCTGTCATGGCGCGGTCGGCTGTGGCGGCAGAGGACGCCAACTATTGCCATCACTGGGGGTTCGATCTGGCTGCGATCAAGCTGGCTATTGCGGATGGGTCGTCGCGCGGGGCCTCTACCATCAGCCAGCAAACGGTCAAGAATGTTTACCTGTGGCATGGTCGCGCATGGCTGCGCAAAGCGATGGAGACGGCTTTGACCCCTTTGGTTGAGGCGCTATGGTCCAAGCGGCGCATCCTGGAGGTCTATTTGAACATTGCCGAGTTTGATGAGGGGGTTTTTGGCGTTGAAGCTGCGGCCCAGCATTATTTCGGTGTGACCGCCGCCGATCTGTCTGCAAGCCAGGCAGCGAGACTTGCTGCGGTGCTGCCCTCGCCCAAAAGCCGATCAGCCTCAAAACCCGGCGCCTATGTAAAAAAACGCGCAGCGCAGGTCCGAGACGGGGCGGCAACAATCAGCAGGGATGGGCGTGCTGCATGTTTCGAGAGTTGAAAACAGCACGCTTAACGGGCATTGAAAGAAACCAACCCCAAATTATCGGATCTTAGTAATGGCTCGCTTGTTTCATGTCCCTCTTTCCCCTTTCTGCCGCAAAGTGCGTCTGAGCCTCGCAGAGAAAAAGATTGAAGTGGAACTGGTGGAGGAGCGCTATTGGGAACAGGATCCTGATTTCATGCGCCGCAATCCGGCAGGCAAGGTGCCGGTGCTGCGGCTGGACGGGATCATGATGTCCGAAAGTGCGCCGATCTGCGAGTATATCGAAGAGACCCGGCCTGAGCCGTCACTTTTGCCAAGCGATCCTGTACAGCGCCTTGAGGTGCGGCGGCTTGTCAGTTGGTTTGACGACAAATTCCATGCCGAGGTCACGTCGAAGCTGCTTTATGAGCGGGTGAACAAAAAGGTAATGAAGCAAGGCTATCCCGACAGCAGCAATGTCAAAGCGGGAGCCAAGGCGATAAAATATCATCTGGATTATATGGCGTGGCTGCTCGATCACCGGCGCTGGTTGGCAGGGGATAAGATGAGCCTAGCCGATTTTGCCGCTGCGGCACATCTGTCATCACTTGATTACATTTCTGACGTGGATTGGAATCGCAGCGAGATCGTCAAGGACTGGTACGCCAAGATCAAATCACGGCCTGCGTTCCGCTCTATTCTGGCTGATCAGATGCCCGGTTTCCCCCCGCCCGCGCATTACAACAACCTGGATTTCTGAGCGTCGCGCCGGGGGCTGTCTGCCCCCGGACCCCCGAGAATATTTAAGGCCAGAAAGCAATATGGATCTGAAAGCACGATTGGTGGATCAGGCTCTGACCGAGGGGTTTGTGAGCTGTCGGTTGTGCAAACCCTGGGATGTGCCCGAAGTGCCGGACAGATTGGCGGCGTTTGTTGCTGCGGGCTATCATGGGCAGATGGGCTGGATGGAAGAACGGATGCATTGGCGCGGCAATCCTGCTGCCCTTTGGCCCGAGGCCAAGACGGTGATCATGCTGGCCGAATCCTATGCGCCGGAACAAAATCCACTGGCCGTACTGGAGCATCCTGAAAAGGCCGCGATATCGGTCTATGCGCAGGGGCGCGACTATCATGATGTGGTCAAGAAACGTCTGAAACGATTGGCGCGGTGGTTGATCGAACAAGAGTCATGCGAGGTGAAGGTGTTTGTCGACACTGCCCCGGTGCCGGAAAAAGCGCTGGCGCAGGCATCGGGACTGGGCTGGCAAGGTAAACACACCAATGTCTTGAGCCGGGATTGGGGAAATTGGGGCTTTCTAGGGTCTGTATTCACCACTCTGGACTTGCCCGCGGATGCGCCGGAGATTGACCACTGCGGATCGTGCCGCGCCTGTCAGGATATTTGCCCGACAGATGCCTTTGTGGCCCCGTATCAGCTCGATCCGCGGCGATGCATCTCTTATCTGACAATTGAACATGATGGGCCGGTTGATCTTGAGTTGCGCGAAAAGATGGGCAACCGGATCTATGGCTGTGATGATTGCCTGGCGATCTGTCCCTGGAACAAATTTGCCGCCCCGGTAAGTGATGACAGATATCATGGGGCGCATGTGGAAGCTGCAGATCTGGCGGATTTGGCCAGCTTGGACGATGCAGCATTCCGTTTGCGGTTTTCCGGGTCGCCGATCAAACGGATCGGGCGAAACCGATTTGTGCGCAATGTCCTTTACGCCATCGGAAATTCCGGCGTCCCGGCCCTGCACCCTGCGGCCTCGGCGTTGCGGGACGACGCGGATCCCACCGTGGCGGAGGCGGCCCGTTGGGCGATGGCGCGGTTGACCGCGGGGTGACGCAATTGGGCTGGACGCCACCGCCTATCACGGTAAATCCTAGCTGGAACATAAGGGAGAGGCACGTATGGCGGTGCTATTGGGCGTAGATACGGGCGGGACGTACACGGATGCGGTTCTGGTCCGGGATGAGACCACGGTGATCGCTTCGGCCAAGTCGTTGACCACCCGGCAGGATCTGGCAATTGGTGTTGGCAATGCGGTCCGGTCCGTGCTCGAAACGGCCCAGATTGCACCTGAAGAAATTGCGCTGGCGTCCCTGTCCACCACACTGGCCACCAATGCTTTGGTCGAAGGGCAAGGCGGCCGCGTCGCCCTGATCTACATCGGCTTTCGGGCGCGCGATCTTGAGGCGCACGGACTGGCCGAGGCGCTCAAGGGGGACCCGGCGTTGGTCTTGTCGGGCGGGCATAACCACGCTGGCGGTGAGGCACAGCCGCTTGATGAGGCGGCTCTCGTCAGCTTTTTAGAGACACATAAGAGTGATGTCAGCGGTTTCGCTGTCGCCAGTCAATTCGCCACGCGAAATCCGGCGCATGAGCTTCGCGCGGCGCAATTGGTGGCTGAGATAACGGGCAAGCCTGTGTCGTCGTCGCATCAATTGTCGGCCAAGTTGAACGGTCCCAAACGCGCGATGACTGCGGTTTTGAATGCCCGGTTGATTGGTATGATTGACCGGCTGATCGGGCGGGCAGAAGATGTGCTGCAGCAGATCGGTATCACTGCGCCGCTCATGGTGGTGCGCGGGGACGGCGCGCTTATTTCCTCAGGACAGGCTCGGGAACGTCCCATTGAGACGATCTTGAGTGGCCCAGCGGCTTCGATCGTTGGGGCGCGTTGGATGACGGGTGTGGATCATGCCTTGGTCAGCGACATTGGTGGAACGACCACGGATGTGGCTCTAATCAAGGGCGGAAAGCCTCAGATTGACCCTGCCGGGGCGCGGGTTGGCCCCTATCGCACGATGGTCGAAGCTGTTGCGATGCGCACCACCGGGCTTGGCGGGGACAGCGAGGTGCATTTTCAATCCGAAGGGTTGCAAGGCGGGCTGACACTGGGCCCGCGCCGCGTTTTGCCGATTTCCTTGATTGCCGTCGATGCGCCGGATGTTGTACATGCCGCGCTGGATGCGCAATTGCGCAGCGTGGCTCCTGGTGAGCATGATGCGCGTTTTGTGCGGGCGGTTGCAGGGCAGACCAAAGAGGGTCTCGGCACGCGCGAACTGGCGCTGTTGGAACGAATTGGCAATCAGGTGCACCCTCTGGGTGATATCATTCGGTCGCGGGTCGAACTGGGCGCGCTCAAACGGCTGGTGGAGCGTGGACAAATCCAGATTGCCGGAGTGACGCCGTCAGATGCCAGCCATGTTTTGGGCCGGGTGATGGAATGGGACACTGGCGCGGCCCGCAAGGCCTTGCGCTTGTTCGGGCGGCGGCGGACCGGCGCTGGTGATGTGCTGTCCAACAGCGAAGATGACATTGCGCAAATGATCATTGATCAATTGACGCATCAGACCGCTTTGGCTCTATTAGAGACTGCTTTTGCCGAAGAAGATCCAGGATTTGACGTTGCGCCGGATATTCTGGCGCGGCATGTTTTGATGCAACGGGGCACGTCAGGGCATCAAGGTTTGGTGCGATTGAACACGGGGTTGGCGGTGGATGTTGTGGGGCTTGGCGCCTCTGCGCCGAGCTATTACCCTGCGGTAGGGGAGCGATTAGGCACGCGCATGATCTTGCCTGAGCATGCGGGCGTGGCAAACGCAATCGGGGCGGTTGTCGGGCGCGTCACGATGCGGCAAAGCGGAACGGTCACATCGCCCAGCGAAGGAAAGTACCGAGTGCATCTGGCTGATGGTCCAAAGGATTTTGGGGATCAAGGCAGCGCCTTGGCCTTGTTAGAGACTGTTCTGAGAGATGCAGCGCAAGCACAGGCGTTGGAAGCAGGCGCTCAGGACATCCAGATCACTGTGAGCCGGGACATCCGCACGGCAGGCGTTGAGGCGCGTGAAGTTTTCGTTGAAGCGACCGTTACTGTCGAGGCGGCAGGGCGTCCGCGCGTGGCGGAGGGGTAGGCCGGGCAATTCACCCGACCCAGATCTTATTCCGCTGCGGCGCGTTTCGGGAGCACCCAATCGGGCCGCGCGAAGTGGCATGTGTAGCCATTGGGCTGGCGCTCCAGATAGTCTTGATGCTCTGGCTCTGCTTCCCAGAAATCGCTCACCGGCTCGACTTCGGTGACGACCTTTCCAGGCCAGAGCCCGGAGGCCTCGACATCCGCAATCGTGTCTAACGCGGTCTCTTTTTGCTGTTCGTCGGTAAAGTAGATCGCTGATCGGTAGCTCATGCCGATGTCGTTGCCTTGCCGGTTGACTGTTGTGGGGTCATGTATCTGAAAGAAAAACTCCAGCAGCTCGCGATATGACGTCTTGGCAGGATCAAAGATAATCTCGATCCCTTCGGCATGGGTGCCGTGGTTGCGGTAGGTGGCGTTGGGTACGTCGCCGCCCGTGTAACCGACACGTGTGGAGACCACGCCGGGACGTTTGCGGATCAAATCCTGCATGCCCCAGAAACAGCCGCCTGCCAGTACTGCGCGTTCGTTGCTCATGTGATGTCCTCCACTTGGTTCAGGTAGTCGCCATACCCCTCGGCCTGCATGTCATCGCGGTGTACAAACCGCAAGGAAGCGGAATTGATGCAATAGCGCAGGCCGCCGCGATCGGGCGGGCCGTCGGGAAACACATGGCCAAGGTGGCTGTCACCGTGGGTGCTGCGCACCTCGGTGCGGATCATGCCAAGGCTGGCATCGCGCAATTCGGCCACATGCGCCGGTTCGATGGGTTTGGTGAAACTGGGCCAGCCGCAGCCGGATTCGTATTTGTCTGATGAGGCAAACAGTGGCTCTCCAGAAACGATATCGACATAGATGCCTGGCTCTTTGTTGTTGAGCAGCTTGCCCGTACCGGGCCGTTCTGTGCCGCTTTCTTGTGTCACGTGAAACTCTTCGGGCGAAAGGGCCGCGATGGCGTCCGGGTTTTTTTCGTAGCGGGGCATGGAGATCCTCCTGTCGATGCTGTTGGCACATTAGATGGGGCGACGGCAGGAAATTCAAAGGGTTTGTGGCGCTTGAGCACTGATATGTGATGGCCACTGGCAGCTGCGGGGCGAAGGCTTATCTAAAACGAAAGGGCTTTTGGGCGACGCAGGATCAGCGATGCACCGAATCTGACCACAACACTTTACCGTCAGAGGCCTCCATGCCCGGGGGAATGCCATAGGCCGAGCGGTAGCTCTTTGAAAAATGCGACAGCGATTTGAAACCGCAGGCGACGCAGACATCTGTCACTGACAAATCTGTTTGGCGCAGCAGGTTCCGCGCCTTTTCCAGACGCAGGTGCAAATAATACCGTTTTGGAGAGGTGCTGAGGTACTTTGCGAACAAACGCTCCAGCTGCCGGGTGCTGAGGCTGACGACGCCTGCAATCTCATCAGGGCGCAGCGGGTCTTCGAGGTTATTTTCCATGATCTGCAGCGCCAGCAACAGCTTGGCATTGCGCACTTCGGGCCGTGACTGCAGCGACATGCGCTGTTTCTGGCTGTGGAGTCGCGGCACGGTATAGACCATCTGATCGGCCACCCATGTTGCGATGTCGTTGCCGTAGTCCTTGTTGACGCGGTGCAGCATCAGATCCATCGAGGCCACGTTGCCAGCCGAGGTAAAGACTCGGCCGTCGACGGAATAAAGAGTGTCTTCCATGATCACGTCAGGCAACATTTCGGCCAGTGCTGTCTTGTATTCCCAGTGGGTCGTGACCCGCTTTCCACCGATCAAACCGGCCAATGCCAGCGTATAGGTGCCGGATGACAATGCACCGTAGTCCATGCCCTTGCGAGTCTCACGGCGGAGCCAGTTGAGCAATGGTTTGGTGCTGCCACGGCCAGCATTTTCACCGGCACAGACGATCAAAGTTTCGTTTCGATCCAGTTCCGTCAGGCCGCTGTCCACTTCGATGCTCACACCATTGTAAGCGCGAACGGGCGTTCCGGTTTCCGAGATCAGCCGCCATTTATAAAACTTCTGGCCAGAAGGGTGGTGGTTGGCCAGGGCCAGCGTGTCCAGTGCGCAAGAAAAGCCCAACGTTGAGAACCCCGGCAGAAGCACGAAGGCATAAGACCGTGGCGCGGTGGTCTGATCTATGAGGCGGGCGCTGTTCATGGCGCTAGCTTTTGCACGTTTTGTAACCGGGCCGAGCGCGGTCTGCGGCAAAAAACGATAGCTTTACGTCTTATTGGCGACTTTGCCTCGAGATTTGAACCGCCAGAATTCCAATTGTGATGATCAAAACACCCAAGGCTTCGCGCCAGCCGAGCGATTCATTGAGCAGGACTGCGGCGACCAGAACACCGAAAAACGGGTTGAGAAAGTGGAAAGTGGCTGCACGTGTGGCGCCAATCCGGTTGACCAGCCAGAACCAAACCACCGTTGCAGCCAAACCCGGCACGAGGCAGGTGTAGGTAAAGGCAATGACCAGTGGCCAGCTTGGGTTGATCCGTGGCGTTTCGAAGAGCAGTGTGGCGACAGACAAGGCAACACAGCCCACCAACATTTGCAGTCCCACAATCATCAGGAAATTGCCGCCGGATGTGGCACCGCGCACCAACAGCGTTGCAGCGGAAAGCGCGAGCACACCAATCACGCAGAGGGCAACACCCGTCAAGTCAACACCGCCGCTGAGCCGGGCACCCATGATGATGGCCACACCAACAACACCTGCCACCAAACCTGCCACACCCAGCGGCTTGAGCCGTTCACCATAGAGAACCCAGGCGGCAAATCCGACGATCAAAGGCATGGTAGAGGCGATGATCGCGGCCAGCGACGCCTCGATGTTTTGCATCGCGACGAAGTTCAACCCAAGGTACATCGCATTTTGCAGGACGCCAAAGATCGCGGTCGCCCGCCATTGCGCGCGGGTCAGCCGCCAGCTTTGTCCCAATGCCAGCGCAATCCCGACTCCGATGAGGCCAGACACCAGATAGCGGAGCGAAAGGGCAAACAGGGGCGAGGCATCCGCAACAATGATCCGCGCAGATGTAAAGGCCGACGACCACATCATTGCAAAGATGAGACCCATCAGAATTGCACGAATATCCATCTCAGCCCCTTTGGTCTTTCAGCGCGACAGTTTCCCAGATCGCAGCCAAGGGCAAGGGGCGGATTGGCGCCGGTGGGGGCGATGGACAACCCCCGCGTGCAACGATAGCGTTGCTTGTGAATCGCAAAGAGGAGGCATTCATGCAGATCAATTTGTTGGACGACACCCAATCGGAAAAGGCCGATGGCGACCGCATCAGTGCTTTGTTCTTCAAAAGCCGCAATGTGGTGATCACGGGTGAAATCAACGACAAGCTGGCACAGCGTACGGTCACGCATCTGCTGGCCCTGGCAGAAGAAAGCGACGATCCGATCAACGTCTATATTTCCTCGCCCGGTGGCCATGTGGAATCGGGCGATATGGTGCATGACGTGATCAAGTTCATTCGGCCGAAGGTGCGAACAATTGGATCTGGCTGGGTGGCCAGTGCCGGCGCGCTGATCTTTGTGGGAGCGGAAAAGGAAAACCGCTATTGTCTGCCCAACACCCGTTTCCTGTTGCACCAACCTTCTGGCGGGATTGGCGGGCAGGCGACAGATATGATGATTCAGGCCGAGCAGATCCGCATCATGCGTGAACGATTTGATCAGTTGTTTGCCGAGGCGACAGGCCAGACCCCTGAAAAAATCGCCGCTGATACCGCGCGCGATTTCTGGCTCAGGGCCAGCGAGGCGCAGGACTATGGTTTGGTCGGGCACATCATCAATGGCATTGACCAACTGAAGTGATCGCCCCTTCGAACAAACAAAAAGGGCCGCCAAATGGCGACCCTTTGAAACTCAAGCTTGCGGGGTTTAGCCGTTGACGCTGTCTTTCAGCGCTTTGGCGATGGTCATTTTCACAACCTTGTCCGCTTCTTTCTTGAACTGTTCACCGGTCGCAGGGTTGCGGACCATGCGCTCTGGGCGCTCGCGGCAGTAGATCTTGCCAACACCGGGCAGGGTCACTGCGCCGCCACCGGACACTTCGCGTGTGATCAGGTTGCAGACCGCGTCCAGCGCTGCGCCTGCAGATTTTTTGTCTGTGCCCATTTCATCTGCCAATGCGGCGACGAGCTGAGTCTTTGTCATAGGTTTGGTTGCCATCTTTTTATCTCCTTAGACCGCCCGAATTTAGGGCCCTGTGAGCGGAATGTAACGGTATGTTGTAGGATAACACAACGAATAGTGGCGCGAAAAACCGCAAAACATGCGATTTTCTGCTGTTTTTGGCCTTTAAAGGAAGGCGGTTTCGTCAAACGAGCGCAATTTCCGGCTGTGAATGCGCTCAAGCGGGGTCGAACGCAGCAATTCCATTGCCCGAATTCCGATCATCAAATGCCGTGCGACCTGTGTTTTATAGAAATCCGATGCCATGCCGGGCAGTTTCAACTCCCCGTGCAGCGGCTTGTCGGACACACATAGCAATGTCCCGTAAGGCACCCGGAAACGGTAGCCGTTGGCGGCGATGGTCGCGCTTTCCATATCGAGGGCGATGGACCGCGATTGGCTGAGCCGTTGCACCGGGCCGGATTGATCGCGCAATTCCCAATTGCGGTTGTCGATGGTCGCGACGGTGCCTGTACGCATCACACGCTTGAGTTCATACCCTTCGAGCTGGGTCACTTGCGCCACGGCGCGTTCCAGCGCGATCTGGATTTCGGCCAACGCTGGGATCGGGGTCCAGACTGGCAAATCGTCATCCAGCACGTGATCTTCGCGCAGATAAGCATGGGCCAATACAAAATCACCCAAGGCCTGACTGTTACGTAGACCCGCACAGTGACCAACCATCAACCATGCATGGGGGCGCAACACGGCGATATGGTCTGTGGCCGTCTTGGCGTTGGATGGGCCGACGCCGATGTTAACCAGTGTAATCCCCGAGCCGTCTTTCCGCTTGAGGTGGTAGGTGGGCATTTGCGGGGTTTTTTGTGTCTCGCCCAATGGCGTGTCGCCCGCGGTGATTTCGACATTTCCGGTCGAGACAAAAGAGGTGTAGCCGCTGTCAGGATCGTTCAATTGCGCCCGCGCATATTCTTCGAACTCTGTGACGTAGAATTGGTAGTTGGTGAACAGGACGTGACACTGGAAATGTTCCGGGTCCGTCGCTGTGTAATGCGCCAGACGGGCCAGGGAATAATCCACCCGCTGTGCCGTGAAGGGGGCAAGTGGGCGCACGTCGTCTTGCGGTACATAGGTGCCATTCACGATGTCATCGTTTGTTGTGCTCAGGTCCGGCACATCAAAGACATCGCGCAGGGTGAATTCGGCCGCCCCGTCCTGCGGGATCTCCATGGCGCTTTCGCCGGTCACGGCAAAATGCACGGGGATCGGCGTGTCAGATGGACCAATGATCACCGGCTGCCCGTGGTTCTCAAGCAGTAGGCCGATCTGTTGGATCAGGTAATTGCGAAACAGGTCTGGCCGGGTGATGGTGGCCGCAAATGTGCCTGGCGACGAGACATGCCCAAAGGCCAGCCGTGTATCAACACGGGCATAGCTTGAGGTGCGAAACCGGACTTCTGGATAGAAGGCACGGATCCGAACCTCTTGCGGCGTGTCCTGCATCGCTGCGTTGAACTGATCGCGCAGGAAACCGGTTGCTTCCATATACAGCTCCGTCAACCGGTCAACGGCGGCAGTGGCATCGGTGAATTCTTCCGAAGGACGGGCATTCGGGGTCAGGATTTTGGTCATGAATGAGGCTCTAACACGGGGATAAATTCAAAGGACCGGACATCGACCAACCCAAGGTCAGAGATCCGCAACTCGGGGATGACAACCAACGCAAGCAGGGAATGCTGCATATAGGCGTTGTTCAGGGTACAGCCACAGTCGCGCATGGCCTGCATCATCTGCTCGGCCTTGGCGGCGACTTCGGTTGCGGGGCTGTCAGACATAAGACCTGCGATCGGCAGCTCAACCAACGCAAGTTCTGCTCCATCACGGAAAATGGTAATGCCGCCGCCGACTTCGCGCAGCCGGTTTGCCGCCAACGCCATCTGTTCAGTGTCCGTGCCGACAACAATCATATGGTGGCTGTCATGCGCCACGGTCGAGGCCATCGCCATGTTGCCGTCATAGCCAAAGCCGGACACAAAGGCGTTGACCACCCCGCCTGTTGCGCAGTGGCGTTCGACCAATGCGATCTGGCAAACCTCTCCGGTGCTTTGGACCTGTCCATCGGTTACCGGCAGTTCGAATTTCAAGGCCCGTGTGGGTGCTTGGTTTTCCACCACTCCGATGACATTTGCGGTTACGGCGTTTGCCCCTTTGGGCGCATCAATACGGAAATCTGCACGGGTCAGATCCCTGGCCATGTTCACGGTTTTCCGGGCCGCTTCGGGCCAATCGTAATGTGGACAGTCCACCAGGCATTCGCCTGCCTCGGCTACGATCTGTCCGCGGGCAATAACAGTCTCTATGGGGAGGGTTTTGAGGTCTGAAGTCAGCACAACATCCGCACGGCGGCCGGGGGTCAAAGACCCGATATCGCGTTCCAACCCGAAATGCGTGGCGGTGTTGATCGTGGCCATTTGCAAGGCAACAACCGGATCACAGCCGCAATCGATGGCGTGTCGCACGACCCGGTTCATATGCCCGTCGTTGACCAATGTGCCCGAATGGCTGTCGTCGGTGCACAGGATCATATTGCGCGGATCGAGCCCCTTTTCCGTGATCGCGGTGATCTGGGTTTCGACGTCATACCAAGCGGAGCCGAGGCGGATCATGGACCGCATCCCCTGCCGCATCCGGGCAATTGCGTCGGCCTCACAGGTGCCTTCGTGATCGTCCGCCGGCCCGCCTGCGACATAGGCTGCAAAAGCGGGCCCAAGGTCGGGCGACGCATAATGCCCGCCTACCGTTTTGCCTGCCCGCTGGGTTGCGGCAATCTCGGCCAGCATTTGTGGGTCGGCGTTGCTGACACCGGGAAAGTTCATCATTTCGCCAAGACCAATGATACCGGGCCATTGCATGGCCTCGGCCACATCTTCTGCGCTGATCTCAAAGCCTGTCGTCTCCATTCCGGGCGCGGACGGGGCGCAGGATGGCATCTGGGTAAAGATGTTCACGGGCTGCATCAGGGCCTCGTCATGCATCATGCGCACGCCCTCAAGACCCAGAACATTGGCGATCTCATGGGGATCGGTAAACATGGATGTTGTGCCATGGGGGATCACGGCGCGGGCAAATTCTGCCGGTGTCAGCATCCCGCTTTCGATGTGCATATGCGCGTCGCACAGACCGGGGATCATATAGCGGCCTTTGGCGTCGATAATCTGCGTGCTTGGACCACGGCAATGGCTGGCGTCTGGCCCTACGAAGGCAATGCGACCGGCGACAATGGCAATATCGTGATCAGGCAGGATTTCACGGGTGTGTACATTGACCCATTGGCCGCCGGTGATGATCGTATCAGCAGGGCTGCGCCCGGCAGCCACGTTGACCAGTTGAGGGGCGACATCGGGCCATGAGGGAAAAATTTCTTGCGTCATGGCCCAAGGTGACACACGGTTTGAGCGGGTTCAACCGAGGAAAGAACAGATGGATTTCGACAAGGTCTCAGCCGAGGAGTTTGGTGCCAGTTTGCGGGGCATCGGATTGAACCTTTTGGTGCGGGATGTTTCGGCGCAAATCGCCTTTTTAGACACTGTTTTTGGCATGAAGGCGTTTCAGCCGACCGCAGATTTTGCGATCGTAAAGTACGGCGATCAGGTCTTCCAACTGCACAGTGATGGCACCTATCATTCCAATCCGCTGCTTGGTCTTCTGCCCGAAAACCCTCCACGTGGAGGCGGGATCGAGATCCGGCTGTATGACACAGACCCGGAAACAGCTTGTGCCAAGGCCGAAGCGGCAGGCGGCACCGTCTTACAAGAGCCGACAGACAAACCACACGGCCTGCGCGAAGCCTATATCCTGTGTGAGAACGGATACGCCTGGGTTGCCAGTCGACCACTCTGAATGTCGTTTTTGAGAGGTTCTTTGTCGAGCTTCCCGCCAGAGTGAAACAAACGAAGGGACAAAACATGAGCGTGACACAAATTCGGCAAAACATGGATCACTGGCAAGAACGGGTGGATCTTGCTGCAGCATTCCGCTGGACCGCGCGCCTTGACATGCATGAGGGGGTCGCCAACCACTTTTCCCTTGCGGTGAATGACGACGGTACGCAGTTCCTGATGAACCCAAACCAAGTTCATTTTTCCCGTATCCGCGCCAGTGATCTGTTGATGGTTGATGCCAACGATCCAGAGACTTTATCAGGCCCTAATGCGCCTGATCCTACGGCCTGGGGTCTTCATGGCGGGGTGCATCGCGCCTGTGTGCATGCCCGTTGTGTGATGCACGTGCATTCGATCTACGCGACCGTTCTTGCCTGTCTGCAAGACAGTCGCCTGCCTCCAATTGATCAGAATTGTTGTACTTTCTTTAACCGTGTTGTGATTGATGAAAACTACGGCGGTCTGGCCTTTGAGGATGAGGGCGCGCGCTGTGCGGAACTGCTGACGGACCCCAAGCAAAAGGTCATGGTCATGGGCTCTCATGGGGTAATGGTGATCGGGGATACAGTCGCGGATACCTTTAATAGGCTCTATTATTTCGAACGGGCGGCAGAAACCTACATCAAGGCTCTGCAAACCGGCTTGCCGCTGCGGCGCATTTCTGACGAGATTGCCGAAAAGACCGCGCAGGAGCTGGAGAATTACCCCGAGCAAGACGCGCGGCATCTGGCAGAACTCAAAGCGATATTGGACGGTGAAGGGTCCGATTATGACCACTGAACCGGATATTGGTGCAGAGGCGGACCGCTGGCACTATCATCCTGGGCCGGTTCGAAACAACCCGCTTTTTGATTGGCCACCGCAGCCCATGGCCGTGTTGCGGTGGTATGCCGCCTATTGGTTGACCATTTCAACCATCACGATCACCGCAGCGTTTTCCGTCGCCGTCTATTTCACGCTACTGCCCGCGTTAGACACGATGCAGAGTTTTCAGCCCGGTTGGATGGTGCGGGTGTGGCTGGCCAATCTGCTGCCGCAGGTTATCTGTGCGGGCGGGCTGCATATGTGGCTCTACCATTGGCGAAAACAGGGAAACCAGACCAAATACGATGCACGTGATCTGGCCCGTGGCAATGGCACCTATACCTTTGGCAATCAGGTTTGGGACAATATGTTCTGGACCTTGATCAGTGGTGTCACCCTTTGGACGGCGGCCCAATGGGGTGTGTTCTGGATGATGGCGAACGGCCATGCGCCCGCGATGATGTTCCCGGACAATCCGGTTTTGTTTTTGTTGCTGTTCCCGTTTCTGGTGATCTGGTCGTCGTTTCATTTTTACTGGGTTCATCGGCTTTTGCATGTGCCTGCGATATATAAGCATGCCCATGCCTTGCATCATCGGAATGTCAATGTTGGACCGTGGTCCGGCATTTCAATGCACCCATTTGAGCACCTGCTGTTTTACACGAATTTTGCGATTCATCTGATCGTGCCCAGTCACCCGATCCACGTCCTGTTTCATGGCTATGTGCAATCGGTGCATCCGGTGTTCTCACACTCCGGCTTTGATCAACTGGTGGTCCGGAATCAGGAGAAGGCAAAGATGGGTGATTTCTTTCATCAGCTGCATCATCGGTATTTTGAATGCAACTACGGCACAGTAGAGATGCCTTGGGACAAATGGTTTGGGTCTTTCCACGATGGCAGTGCAGCCGCGACGAAACGGACAAGAGCCTTCAAAAAGCAGATGTACACCAAGTGAGCGGGCCGCGTTTGTTGTGATTTCGAAGGCGTCCGGCCTCGTTCCGTGATAAAGAGCGCAAAAAAGAGGTGGCGTTAAACGTCCGGTTGCGTTGCCAAGGTGAACGCGCTTTGGTTATCTGCGCACAACACCCTCAAACGCAGGTCTTTGATATGAATGTCCTATTTGTCCATCAGAACATGCCGGGCCAATATCGCGAGCTTGTGCAATGGTTGGCAGCGCAGGGCGGGCATCGGATCTATTTTTTGACCCAACGTCGAAATGCGCCATCTTTTCCTGGTGTCGAGACCCGCATTTACAAGCCGCACCGGACACCAGCCAAAGATGCCTATGGCCTGTCAAAGGTGTGGGAAGCGGCGACCGGTGCAGGTTTTGGCGCGGCGACGGCGTCGCGAAAGCTGGAGCAGGAGGAAGGGTTCAAACCTGACATCGTCATCGGGCATGTCGGTTGGGGGGAACTGACGTTTTTCAAGCAGATCTGGCCAGATGTGCCAATCATCGGATTCTTCGAATATTACTACAACATGACGGGTGGGACCGTTGGCTTTGATCCAGCAGAGCCGCCAACGGATCATGCACCATTCTTGATGCAGGCCCGCAACGCCGTGCCTCTGGCCAATATCGAAACAGTTGATTTGGGCCAATGTCCGACGGTTTGGCAAAAGGATCGGTTTCCCAAACGGTTTCACGAGAAATTCTATGTTTGCCATGATGGCATTCGCACGGATTTGCTGCAGCCTGACCCAACAGCAGAGGTTGGACTGGGACGATTGGACAAGCCCCTGACAGCGCAAGATGAGGTGGTAACCTATGTCGCGCGCAATCTGGAACGCACGCGCGGGTTTCACACATTGATGCGGGCATTGCCGCGCATTCAACGCGAACGGCCCAATGCGCGTATCCTGATCGTGGGCGGTAATGATGTGTCCTACGGCGGGAAGGCCAAGACGCCGGGCGGATTGCGTGCAGAGATGGAGGCCGAAGTTGGCAAAGATCTCAATTGGGAGCGCCTGCATTTTCTGGGGCAGGTGCCCTATGACCATTTTTGCAAGCTGATCCAGATCAGCAGTTGCCACATCTATCTATCGATGCCTTTTGTTTTGTCGTGGTCCTTGCTTGAGGCGATGTCGATGGGGGCAAAGATCGTGGCTTCTGATGTTCCTTCCGTGCGCGAGGCTGTGACCCATGGCGAAACCGGGATGCTGGTTGATTTCTTTGACCATGATGCGCTGGCCGCGCAAGTGGTGGATGTGCTGGCGCGGCCCGATGACTTTGCCCGTCTGGGCGGCGCGGCACGGGCGCACGCGGTTGCGCAATATGATTTCCTGAGCAAATGCCTTCCCGAACACATTGCGCAGATCAACGCGCTTGTGCCCAAGGACAAGCGGATCGCACTTTGACGGTTCAGATATCAATCATCTATTAACCATTCCGCCGATAGCCTAAAGCAATGATAGGTTCAGGCGCCGCCACGATCACAGATAGACATGGGCCGGTTCTGCTGCTCGGCGCGGGCGGCCGGTTGGGCCGTATGTGTTGCCAGTATTGGCCGGCGGGTCATGGTTTGATTGGCCAGAGCCGGCAAATTGGCATGGGGGACTTACGGTTTGACCCTCTGAGGGATCGAAATGCTCTTATTGTGGCGGCGCGGGGCAAAAGGGCGGTGGTTTGTCTGGCTGGGGTTGTGCCGAATGGCCTGGCAACAGCTCCTGTCGATTTCGGAGTGAACAGCGATCTTGCCTGCGCCGCGGTTCAGGCCGCAAAGGCCGCCGGATGCCCACGGGTGTTTTTGGCATCCTCCGCCGCGATTTATGGCAAACAGGCCGGTGCCTTGGGCGAAACCACCCGGCCTTGCCCGATCAGTGCCTATGGACGTTCAAAACTGCGAATGGAGGAAGAAGCCCATGCCATCGGCATCGCTTTGGATCAGCCTGTCACGTCGCTGCGGATCGGCAATGTGGCTGGCGCTGATGCAATCCTTGGCGGTTGGCACAATGCGATGCAGCTTGATCAATTGCCCGACGGCACAACCCCGCGCCGCAGTTACATCGGGGGGGCCGATCTGGCTGCGATAATCCATCGGCTGACCCTCATGCCACACGTGCCGCCGGTTTTGAACGTTGCGCTGCGCGGGGCGATAGAGGCAGGCGCGCTCTTGAATGCTGCGGGGTTGTCATGGACCTATCGAGACGCAGGGGATGATGTGATCCCTGATGTAACGCTGAACGTGGATGTGCTTGGTCAGGTGCTGGGGGCTCCGGTGCCACGCGCGAGCCCTGATGATCTGGTTGCGGAATGGCGCGGTTGGGAAAAACCGCAGGCCCGAGCCATTTGATGACTCTGTCCAAGCGCATGTTTGACCTGGTGATGGCGCTGGTGTTGATCACGCTTTTGATTGCCCCAATGGTGGTCTTGCTGCTGTGGCTTTTGGCGGCCGAGGGCAGGCCGGTTTTCTTTGTCTCGGAACGGATGAAAACCCCGCACCGTGCCTTTAGGCTCTGGAAATTGCGGAGCATGAAAGAGGATATCCATGATCAGGGGGTGACCGGCGGCGACAAGGCCAACCGATTGACCCCAAGCGGCCGTTGGTTGCGACGGTTTCGGTTGGATGAGCTGCCGCAATTGTGGAACATCCTGCGCGGTGACATGAGCTTTGTCGGGCCGCGCCCGCCATTGCGAGCTTATGTTGAGCGTTTTCCGGATCTTTATGCGGATGTTCTGCAAAACCGTCCGGGTGTGACGGGGCTGGCCAGCATCATTTGTCACGGAGTGGAGGAGCGCCGCCTGCAACACTGTTACACCGCGTCCGAAACAGATGCGGTGTATGCGCGGGTTTTTGTACCGCGCAAGGCAAAGCTGGATTTGATCTATCAGCGCAATCAAAGCCTTTGCCTAGACATAAAATTGCTTTGGCGCACGGTGTCAGTACTGATCTCAGGCAGATTTAGATGACCATTGCCCTCTTGCTGCGCGGGGCGCAAAGGGGCAGGTATTGCAGATGGACAAAACGCTTCTTTCTTTGGGACACGGATACAGCGCCCGCGCGTTGGCCGAGCGGCTGATCCCGCAGGGCTGGCGGATCATCGGAACAACGCGCAGCGCGGACAAACTGGATGACATTGCGGCGACCGGTGTTGAACCTCTGCTATGGCCCGGCACGGATATCGCGCCGCTTTTTTCGCAGGTGCCGCATATCCTGATCTCTGCAGGGCCGGGCCCAGACGGCGATCCGGTGCTTGGCGTTTTGCGCGATGAGATCGCCGCAGCAGCGCCGCATCTGCGTTGGGCGGGGTATCTTTCGACAACCGGTGTTTACGGAGATCACGGCGGTGATTGGGTAGATGAGGATACGCCTTTGACCCCCGCCACAAAGCGTGGATTGGCCCGTGTCAGCGCCGAGACGGCGTGGCAGGAGATCCCTGATTTGCCGCTGCACATCTTCCGTCTTGCCGGGATCTATGGCCCCGGCCGCGGCCCCTTTGCAAAGGTGCGCAAGGGCACCGCACGGCGGATCATCAAAAAGGGGCAGGTGTTCTCACGGATTCATGTGGAAGACATTGCTCTGGCGCTTGAGTTGTCAATCGCCACCCCGCAGCCCGGCGCGATCTACAATCTGTGCGATGATGACCCCGCGCCGCCGCAAGATGTTATCGGATATGCGGCCACCCTTTTGGATGTGCCATTGCCGCCAGCGATGGATTTTGAAACCGCTGAGATGACCCCGATGGCCCGCAGCTTTTATGCAGAAAGCAAGAAGGTCAGGAACAATCGGATCAAAGAGGCGTTGGGTTGGCAACCGCAATACCCCGATTATCGAAGTGGTCTGACCGACCTTTTGAAACGGGAAACCTCAAGTTGATCACATGCCCGCGCCTGATACAGACCATAGACTGACAGAAATGCTCGATGGTTTGGAAGAGGCGGGGCAGGATCGCAAAGTGTCCTTTCGCGATCTGCTACGCCAGTTTGGCAACCGGGCGATCACACCCTTTATTTTGCTTATTGCGCTGCTGATGGTATCGCCACTTTCCGGAATTCCGGGGATGCCAAGCCTCGCGGCGATGATCATTGTCACGATGGCCGTGCAGGCATTGTCCGGGCGCAAACGTATTTGGTTGCCGGAAATCCTGTTGCGTCAGCGTTTTCGATCCGAGCGATTGCTTCAGGCGGTGCGTTGGATGCGCAAACCCTGCGCGTTTCTGGACCGACATTCGCAGATGCGGCTGCAATTTCTGACCAGAGGTGTGATGCGCTGGATCACCCTGGCCATTTGCGCCGCACTCCCACTGGCTTGGCCCTTGTTGGAAATCCTGCCTTTGGTCACCTCGATCGGGGCGGCCACCGTCGCGTTGCTGGTCTTTGGTCTTTTGACACATGACGGGGTCTACGTGCTGTTGGGGTATTGCGCTGTTGCGCTCAGCATATTTGCAGGGGTCTCATTGCTTTGATCCGTGCGGGCTTGTTCAGGCACCCGGCCAACGCCATATAGGGGCAAAAGTGGCATAGGCAGGAATATGACGGTACAGCAACGACTTCAGGCGTTTTTGGCGACGAAAAAATTTGGCACCGCAATTATGTCGGTGATTGTTTTCAATGCCGTGCTGCTTGGCCTTGAGACCTCCAGGACCGCGATGGATGTCGCCGGTGGTTTGATCCTGACGTTGGACAGGCTGTGTCTTGCTATTTTTGTGCTGGAGTTGCTGGCCAAATTGTTCGCCTACCGGCTTCGGTTTTTCCGCGACGGATGGAACATCTTTGATTTTGTCATTGTTGGCGTGTCTTTGGTGCCTGCGGCTCAGGGTTTCTCGGCGTTGCGGGCATTGCGCATCCTGCGGGTGCTGCGACTGGTTTCCGCCGCGCCGCGTCTGCGCCGCGTTGTCGAAGGGTTCATCACCGCCTTGCCCGGCATGGCCTCGGTCTTTTCCCTGATGGCGCTGATTTTTTACATCGGATCGGTGATCTCGACCAAGCTTTTTGCGGCAAGCTTTCCTGACTGGTTTGGCACGCTGGGCCTGTCGGCCTATTCCCTGTTCCAGATCATGACACTTGAAAGCTGGTCAATGGGCATCGTGCGTCCGGTGATGGAGGTGTACCCACTCGCTTGGATGTTCTTCATCCCCTTCATCATGGTCACCACTTTTGCCGTGGTGAACCTCTTGGTGGGTCTGATCGTGAATTCCATGCAAGACGCCCACCACGAAGAAGCGGACGCGGAAACCGGGGCCTACCGTGATGACGTCACCGCGCGTTTGCTGGTGATTGAGGGGCAATTGGCACAGCTTTTGGAGCAGCAGAAAAAGCCCTAGGCCCGCTGCGCCCCAAGGCTGGCAATGCCCAGAACCTCCAGAACTTTTGCCTCGATATGTTCGGCGTTCATTCCGGCCACGGCATACATGTCTGCCGGGCTGGCTTGATCAATAAACGTGTCCGGCAAGACCATGGAGCGGTACTTCAGCCCCTCGTCAAACACACCCTCATCTGCAAGCAGCTGCGCTACATGGCTGCCAAAGCCGCCAACAGCGCCCTCTTCGATGGTGATCAGTGCCTCGTGATCCGCGGCCAGCGACAGGATCAAATCGCGGTCCAGCGGTTTGGCAAAACGGGCATCGGCAATCGTCGGCGTGATGCCTTTGGCCTCCAATGCTTCGGCGGCTTTTTCGACCTCTTCCAGGCGTGTTCCGAAGGACAACAGCGCCACTTTGGACCCTTGGGTGATCATCCGGCCCTTGCCGATTTCAATCGGCGCGCCACGCTCCGGCATATCAACGCCGCGCCCTTCGCCACGGGGAAAACGAAAGGCGATGGGTCCGTCGTCGTGAGCCGCTGCGGTGGCGACCATATGTTTCAGTTCCGCCTCGTCGGCAGCGGCCATGACCACAAACCCCGGCAGGTTGGCCAGATAGGCGATATCGAAAGCGCCTGCATGGGTCGCGCCATCCGCGCCCACCAGTCCGGCGCGGTCAATGGCAAAACGGACCGGCAAACGCTGGATCGCCACGTCATGTACCACCTGATCATACCCGCGCTGCAGGAAGGTCGAATACATCGTGCAAAAGGGTTTCATTCCGCCTGCGGCCAGCGCGGCACAGAAGGTCACGCCATGCTGTTCGGCAATCGCTACATCGAAGCACCGCGAGGGATAGCGTTCTGCAAAGAGGTTCAATCCGGTGCCGTCGGGCATGGCGGCGGTCACGGCGCAAATCTTGTCGTCTTCCGCCGCTTCTTGCAGCAAGCTTTGCGCAAAAACCGAGGTGTAGCTTGGCGCGTTGGAGGGTGCTTTTTTCTGCTCGCCCGTGACCACATTGAACTTGGCAACACCATGGCCCTTGTCTCGGGCCTTCTCGGCGGGGGCGTATCCCTTGCCCTTTTTGGTCAGCACATGGATCAGGATCGGCCCGGTGGCGCGTTCCTTGACCGTGCGCAGCACGGGCAGCAGTTGGTTCATGTCGTGTCCATCAATCGGCCCGACGTATGAGAATCCAAGTTGTTCAAACAAGGTGCCGCCAACGGCCATGCCCTTGAGGATGTCCTTGGCCCGTTTCGCCCCTTCGCGGAAGGGCTCAGGCAACAGGCTCACTGCACCTTTGGCGGCGGCTTTGAAATCCTGAAAAGGCTCTTCGGCATAAAGACGGCTGAGATAGCTGGACATTGCGCCAACGGGTGGCGCAATCGACATCTCGTTGTCATTGAGAATGACGATCATCCGCTTGCCCAGATGGCCCGCGTTATTCATCGCCTCATAGGCCATTCCGGCCGAGATCGACCCATCGCCAATCACTGCAATCGCATCGCCCAGTCCTTCGGGGATGTTTCCGCCCAGATCCCGCGCCACGGCAAAGCCAAGTGCCGCGCTGATCGAGGTTGAGCTGTGGGCCGCGCCGAAAGGATCATAGGGGCTTTCACTGCGTTTGGTGAACCCGCTAAGCCCGTCCTTCTGACGCAGGGTGCGAATGCGGTCTCGTCGCTCGGTCAGGATTTTATGCGGATAACACTGATGCCCGACGTCCCAGATAATCTTGTCGCGTGGCGTGTCAAAGACCGCATGCAGGGCGACGGTGAGTTCAACAACACCCAGACCTGCCCCCAAATGCCCACCGGTTACTGAAACGGCAGAAATGGTTTCCTGACGCAGTTCCCTGGCCAGCGTGGTCAGTTCAGAATCGCTGAATTGTTTGAGGTCGGCGGGCCGCTTGGCGCGGTCCAGCAGCGGGGTGACAGGTCGGTCGCTCATTTGAACCCCCCTCCGGGTGATTTATTTCTCGCGGGCAATAACGAAGCGAGCGGCCTCTCGCAAGGTTTCGGCATCGTCACCATATGAAGATAGGGCATCACAGGCCGATTGCACCAGGTCAGAGGCGCGGCTTTTGGCCCCATCCAGCCCCAGCAGCGACACAAAGGTGGCCTTACCCGCACCCGCGTCCTTGCCCGTGGCTTTGCCAACCACGGCTGCATCACCTTCCACATCGAGAATATCATCGGCGATCTGAAAGGCGAGGCCAAGTGCGTCAGCATAGGATTTGAACGCGGTGCCTTCCGTGCCGGTCATGCGCGGCCCGGCCATCGCAGACCACGTGATCAACGCACCGGTTTTTCCGGCCTGAAGCGCAGTAATCTCGTCCAATGTCAAAGGCAGCGCAGCGGTTTCTGCCGCGATGTCCATCGCTTGTCCGCCGACCATGCCAGCCACGCCCGCCGCTCTTGCAAGGCTAACGGCCAGATCCATCTTCTGTGCCGGATCGCACACCACATCACCAAGCAATTCAAACGCCAATGAATGCAAGGCATCGCCTGCCAATACCGCCGTGGCCTCATCCCATTTGCGATGCACTGTCGGCTGGCCGCGGCGCAGGTCGTCATCATCCATGCAAGGCAGATCATCATGGATCAGAGAATAGGCATGCAGCGCCTCAATCGCGCCCGCCGCCGGTCCGGACTGCGCCGCGCTGCATCCGCAGATCCGGGCGCTTTCCAACACCAAAAACGCGCGCAATCCCTTGCCGCCGCGGGTGGCATATCCCATGGCTTGCGCGATCTCGCTGCTGTCCTTGGCAAGGGTTGCGCCAATCCAATGCGCGGCCACATCCTGCGCCGCGCCAAGCGCCTGCGCGAAAGGCAACCGCGCGGTTGATCCGTCTATCTCAGAGACCTTCAACAGGCTTGGCCCCCACAGGATTGCCATCGCCGTCCAAAGTGATCGCCGCAACCTTTTCTTCGGCCTCCTTCAGCTTGGCCTCGCACCGCGCCTTTAATGCCGCGCCGCGCTCATAAAGCGCAATCGATTCGTCCAGCGCCACATCACCCCGCTCCAGCTGGCCGAGAACCTTTTCTAGCTCCGCCATCGCAGTTTCAAAGTTCATCTCATCTACGGATGTCTCGGACATGTCAGTGCCTTTCTGTCAAATTCCCGGCCACATTAACGGCGAAGCGAAAGGCCTGCCAGATGCGCCGGTCATCTTTCTTTTTGGCCTTAAATATTTCGGGGGGTCAGGGGGGCTGGCCCCCCTTTGCGGCGCTGGCTAAACTCGGACTTTTTATCAATCCGGCGCCAGCATATAACCCGCACCGCGCACCGTTTGAAGATAGCGCGGCTGTTTGGGATTATCCTCGATCTTGCGGCGCAAGCGGGTGATCTGTACGTCTACCGCACGTTCCTGCGCCTGCCCGCGATCGCGGCCCAATTCCTCAACCAGTTTGGCACGGCTGAGCGGCGCGCCGGGCTGCGCGGCAAAGATTTTCATCAATTGCACTTCGGTAGCGGTCAGTCGCACGAGGTCATCCCCTTGCCACATCTCGCCGCGTTCCAGATCATAGCGGATCGGCCCGAGCGACAGTACCTTGGGCGCGGCATCTTGTGCGCTCGTGTCCGGCATACGGCGCAAAATGGCGTTGATCCTCAGCAGAAGTTCCTTGGGCTCAAAGGGTTTGGCCAGATAATCATCGGCGCCTGCCTCAAGCCCTTCGATCCGGTTGCCAGTCTCGCCTTTGGCGGTCAGCAGCATGATCGGTGTCTGCATTGTCTCGCGCAGCGATTGGGTGAGCGACAGGCCATCTTCGCCCGGCATCATCACATCCAGAACGATCAGGTCAAAATCCAGCCCCGCCAGAATGCGCCGCGCATGGGCGGCATCACGGGCCGCAGTGACCAAAAACCCGTTTCGCATCAAGAATTTCTGGAGCAGCGTGCGAATGCGCTCATCGTCATCCACGATCAGCAGATGGGCGTCCATGTCCATCATGATCCGCTTTCCTTGAGCCGCGTGTAGCTTGCGCCCATTTCAGGATCCATCATCGCCTCCAATACAGTGCGAAATCCGGCCACCGCTTCGGGACCGGCATCGCGGAACGCTGTGCGCATCCGGGCGCGTTGGGCATCAGACAGGGTCTGTTCCAGGGCGCGGCCCGCATCCGTCAGGTAAAGGTGGCGTTCACGTTTGTCGTTGCGACCCACCCTGCTTTCGACAAGACCATCTGCGATCAGGGTCCGCAACACACGGTTGAGTGACTGTTTCGTGACGCCAAGGATATTCAACAGGTTGTTCACCGTTGTGCCCGGCGCCCGGTTGATAAAGTGGATGGCACGGTGATGGGCCCGGCCATAGGCCATGTCGACCAGGATACGGTCCGGGTCCGCAGTAAAGCCGCGATAGGCAAAGAACATTGCCTCTATCGCCTGCCTCAGCTGTTCATCCGTCAGAAAAAGCAGGCTCTCGCCACTGCTGCCTGCGGGGCCGCGTCCGTCTGCCATAATGTCCTCATGTGTTGGTGTGCAGACATTACGTCAGCCTTGTTGACACTCCAAGGACGAAAGGCTAGGGAATCGCAGCTTTTGCGTAATTAAATGACCAAATTGGCCATTTATTGCGCAATATTCGAAAAATATCCCGCTAAGTTGGAGGAATGCAAATGGCTGGAGCATATGATGATCGGGATGGTTTCATCTGGTTGGATGGTGAAATGGTCAACTGGCGCGACGCCAATGTGCATATCCTGACCCATGCGATGCATTATGCGTCTTCGGTGTTTGAAGGAGAGCGGGCCTATAACGGCAAGATCTTCAAGAGTCGCGAACACTCAGAGCGGTTGCGCCGCTCGGCCGAGATGATTGATTTCCAGATCCCATGGACCGTGGACGAGATCGAAGCGGCCAAGGTCGAAGTTCTGGCCAAATCCAGGCTGTCTGATGCCTATGTGCGTGCTATCGCGTGGCGTGGCGCGGGCGAAGACATGGGCGTGGCCTCGGCCCGTAACCCTGTGCGCCTGGCCATCGCCGCATGGGAATGGGGCGCCTATTACGGGGATGCCAAGATGAAAGGCGCCAAACTGGATATCTCCAAATGGAAGCGCCCCAGCCCCGAGACGATCCCAAGCCATGCCAAGGCGGCGGGCCTCTATATGATCTGCACCATGTCCAAACACGCAGCAGAGGCAAAGGGTTGTTCAGATGCGATGATGTTCGACTATCGCGGCTACGTGGCCGAGGCGACGGGCGCGAACATCTTTTTCGTAAAAGATGGCGAAGTACATACGCCCGATCCGGATTGCTTTCTCAACGGGATCACGCGACAGACAGTTGTCGGGATGCTCAAGCAAAAAGGCATCACCGTACACGAGCGCCACATCATGCCAGAAGAGCTTGAAGGGTTTGAGCAATGCTGGCTGACCGGCACAGCGGCGGAAGTGACCCCAGTGGGCCAGATCGGTGATTTCAACTTTGAGGTCGGCGCCCTGACCCGCGACATCGCGGAAAGCTATGAAAAGCTGGTGCGGGCCTGACCCCCGCACCACATTATTTGCGAAGCGCAGGCAGGCCTACGCCTGTGCTTTCAAACCCGCCATCTGATGCGATGATCTGGCCAGTGACATAGCTGGCCTTTTCACTGCACAGGAACGCGATGACCTCACCAATTTCCTGCTCCGACCCATAGCGGTTCAGCGGGATCGCATCATGGTAGGCCTCGATAATGTCCTGTGTGTGGACTGCCATGGCAAGTTTTGTGCGCACGGGGCCGGGGCAAACGGCATTTACGCGAATCCCATATTCCCCGAGTTCTGCGGCCTGTTGTTTGGTCAGGTGGATCACAGCGGCCTTGGATGTGCCGTAGGCAACCCGAAGCGTCGAGGCCCGCAAGCCAGAGATTGAAGCGATATTGACGATCGCACCAGCACTGTCTTTGAGCGCCTCTGTCGCGGCTTGCGTCATCAGAAACACGCCGTCCAGATTGGTTTCCATCACCCTTCGCCAGCGGGCAAAGTCGGTTTCTTCGATAGGACCAAAATCCGCAACGCCGGCATTGTTAACCAAGGCATCGAGCCGCCCGAAATGATCGATGCAAGCCCGGATCGCTTGTGGCGCGGCTTGCGGGTCGGAAACGTCGAACAGCAAGTCCAACGCGGCGCCGTCAAACTCCGCCGCCGCGGCTTTTAACGCGTCAGCGTCACGATCCAGCAGCGCAACTTTCCAGCCGTCTTTGACCATCAGATGCGCTGTGGCCAGCCCGATCCCCCGTGCCGCGCCAGTGATCAGCGCGACCTTGGCGTGCTTGGCAGTCGCCATCAGAAATCGACACCGCGCTGGGCTTTGATGCCTGCCTTAAACGGGTGTTTGACCTCGGTCATCTCTGTCACCAGATCGGCATAGGCGCAAAGTTCCGGCTTGGCATCGCGGCCCGTGAGGATCACGCCTGTGTCCTTGGCACGGGCGTCCAGACCCGCGATCACGTCTTCGACGCTGATGTATTCATAGCGCATCGCGATGTTGATCTCGTCCAGGACCACCAGATCATAATCGCCGCTTTCCATCATTTCGCGGGCCTTGGCAAAGGCCGCCTGTGCGGCGGCAATGTCACGCTCTTTGTCTTGGGTGTCCCAGGTAAAGCCTTCGCCCATAGTGTGCCACGTGACCTCTTCAAGACGGTCAAAGAACAGCCGTTCGCCGGTCTTCCATTTGCCCTTGATGAACTGCACCACGCTCACCCGCTGTTTCCAACCAAGCGCCCGCACCACCACGCCAAAGGCGCTGGAGGTTTTGCCTTTGCCCGCGCCGGTGTGGACCAGTACCAGCCCCTTTTCAGGATCCTGAAGCTCTGCGACTTTCTTGCGCTGCTCGGCCTGACGCTTTTGCATTTTTTCTTTGTGGTCTGCTGTCTCGGACATGGGGTTCTCTCCTTTAACCGGGGGTGCCTGGTGGGGGGACATTGGGCTTTGATTTGCTCCTGTCCACCCCCAATTGCCGTTCGCGCCAGATAATCAGCACGCCGCCAGCAATGACAAGCCCGGCACCAAGCAGAATTGTTGCTGTGGGCACTTCGCTGAACACCACCCAACCGATGAGGCTGGCGAAGATCATCGAGGAATAGTCAAAGGGGGCCAGCATCGAAGCGCTGCCAAAGCGGAAGGAGGATGTGACAAGGATCTGCGCGACGCCTCCGATCAGACCCGCACAGATGATCAGGCCCAACACCTCTATGCCGGGCGCGGTCCATGTAAGGGCAGGTGTTTGAATGAACCAGCCCAATGGCAGGGTCAGCAGGGACAGGCAGGTGGCCGTCAGCGAAAAGTAAAAGACGATGGCCGAGGTGCTGTCGGTTTGCACAAGCCGGCGGACGTGAATTTGCACCAAGGATCGCAGAATGGACGCCGCCAACACCATCAACGCGCCATAGGTCGCGGCGGCGCTAAAGTTGGCGTCCACAGACAGGCGCGGGGCAATAACGATCATCACTCCAATCAGGCCAAGCGCCACAGCCGACAGGCGAAAAAGGCGCACCCGTTCACCCAGAAACAACGCCGCGAATATGACTGTGAACATCGGCGTGGCATAGCCGATGGCGGTGACTTCAGGCAGGGGCAACAAGGCAAGCCCGGCAAAGGTCAGGCCCATGGCGGTGGTGCCAAACAGACCCCGCCAGATATGCCCAAAGAGGTTGTTGACCTTGAGCCCATCGTGCAAATGCCCGCTTTGCCAGAGCCAGAGGCCGATGATCGGTATCGCAAACAATGAGCGGAAAAAGACAGCCTGCCCCGGAGGGACTTGGCCCGATGCGGCCTTGATCAGCGCGGCCATGACCATGAACAGAAAGATCGCACAAAGTTTAAGCGCGATGGCACGGCCGGGGCGGTTTTGCGTCAGACTGGCGGGCATGCCGGAGTCATGCGCCTCTGATCGGGAAAGTGCAAGCGTGTGGGCTGGGTGGCGGACTTTTTTGAAAAGTCCGGTCCGGAAAATTTGAAATTTTCCGCGCCCTCAGCCGATGATGCCGCGGTTTTCCCCAACCTGTCCGCGGTGCAGCAACAGGTGGTCGAGGATCACACAGGCCATCATCGCCTCACCCACAGGAACGGCGCGAATACCCACGCAGGGGTCATGGCGGCCCTTGGTGATGATCTCGGTTTCCTCACCACTCTTGGTGATGGTTTTGCGGGTGGTCAGGATGCTGGAGGTTGGTTTGACGGCAAAGCGCACGACGATGTCTTGTCCGGTGCTGATCCCGCCCAGAATACCACCCGCGTGGTTTGACGAGAATCGGGGCTGTCCGTCGTTGCCCATGTAAATCTCATCCGCGTTGGCCTCTCCCGTTAGCATCGCCGCTGACATGCCCTCGCCAATTTCGACACCTTTGACGGCATTGATGCTCATCATTGCGGCGGACAGATCGGTGTCAAGTTTGCCGTAAACCGGTGCGCCTATGCCTGCAGGCACGCCGCGTGCGACCACCTCGATGATTGCCCCGACGGAGGAGCCGGATTTGCGCAACCCATCAAGGTAGGTCGCCCAGTCTGATGCGGCCTGTGCATCTGGCACCCAGAACGGGTTTTGCTCAATCTGGTCCCAATCGAAGGCAGTGCGGTCAATCTGATGCGGACCCATCTGCACCATGTAGCCGGTGATCTGAACATCCGGTGCCATCGCCTTGATGGCCTCGCGGGCCAATCCACCCGCCGCCACGCGGGAGGCCGTTTCGCGCGCAGAGGACCGCCCGCCGCCGCGATAATCGCGGATTCCGTATTTCTGGAAATAGGTGATATCTGCATGTCCGGGGCGGAACTTGTCTTTGATATCGCCGTAGTCCTTGGACCGTTGATCGGTATTTTCGATCATCAACTGAACCGGGGTGCCGGTGGTTACACCTTCAAATACACCAGACAGGATCTTGACCTCATCGGCCTCGCGCCGCTGGGTGGTAAACTTGTTCTGGCCGGGTTTGCGTTTGTCGAGCCAGTGCTGGATCATCTCGGCTGTGACCGGAACTCCGGGCGGGCATCCGTCAACGGTTGCGCCCAAGGCCGGGCCGTGGCTTTCGCCCCAAGTGGTCACGCGGAAGAGATGGCCAAAGCTGTTCATCGACATAAATGCACTCCTGTTGGCTCTGCATTAACGGGCGCGGTGCTGTGTCTCAAGGGGTTTTGGCTTGCATCCCTTTGTACATGCTCCTAACGATGGCGATACCTCGGGGGGCTCGATTGAGCTGAGATGTGCATTTGCATGGACCCGTTGAACCTGAACCGGTTAACACCGGCGGAGGGAAGGTCTGGACAATCATCCATCCTTTTTCCCTTTCGCCGCAAAAGGAGGATGCGATGAAGTATCTTACACTTGCAGCGGGCTTGCTTGGGGCCTCGGCAGCGATTGCCGAAACACCAGTGCTGACAGTCTATACCTATGACAGTTTTGTTTCTGACTGGGGGCCGGGCCCGCAGATCGAAAAGGCGTTTGAGGAAAACTGTGCTTGCGATCTGAAATTTGTCGGAATGGGCGATGGCGCGGCGCTTTTGGCGCGGCTCAAGCTTGAAGGCGCGCGGTCTGACGCAGATGTGGTGCTTGGGCTTGATACCGGCCTGATCGCCGCAGCCAAGGACACCGGATTGTTCACGGAAACATCTGTGAGCGCCGATTATGCCTTGCCGATCACTTGGGACGATGCGGTTTTTGCGCCTTATGACTGGGGCTACTTTGCCTTTGTGCACAACACGGACATGACACCGCCCACAAATTTCAAGGCGCTGGGCGAAAGTGACGTGAAAATCGTCATTCAGGATCCGCGTTCCTCGACCCCCGGTTTGGGGCTGATGATGTGGGTCAAGGATGCCTACGGTGACGAGGCCGAAGCCATCTGGCAGGGCTTGACCGACAATGTCGTGACCGTGACCAAAGGCTGGTCCGAGGCGTATGGTCTGTTCCTTGAGGGCGAAGCCGACATGGTGCTGAGCTACACAACCTCGCCTGCCTATCACATCATTGCAGAAGAGGACGAAAGCAAAGCCGCCGCCGTGTTTGACGAAGGTCACTACATGCAGGTCGAAGTGGCCGGGCGTCTGGCAAACAGCGATCAGCCAGAGTTGGCCGAGGCGTTCTTGAACTTCATGGTGTCAGACGTGGCGCAATCCATTCTGCCAACAACCAACTGGATGTATCCGGCGGTGATGCCCAGTGGCGGTTTGCCCAAAGGGTTCGAGGCGCTTGTGCAACCTGAAAACGCGCGGTTGATCCCCGCCGAAGAGGTGCCAGCCATACGTGATGCGGCATTGCAAGAATGGCTCGGCGCGTTGTCGCAATGAGACATGCTGCGGGTATCGGTGCTGCGATTTTGGTCGCAGCGCTGGTGCTTGCTGCTTTGCTCGCGGTGATGTCGCGGGCAGAGACCGGCGCAGGTTTGCTGCGCTCTGATTGGGCGGCTGTGCGGTTCACCGTTTGGCAGGCTGTCTTGTCTTCGATGATTTCAACGCTCTTGGCCATTCCGGTCGCCCGCGCATTGGCGCGGCGGCGGTTTGCAGGTCGGACCTTGCTGGTGACGCTGCTGGGTGCGCCGTTCATTCTGCCCGTGATTGTGGCTGTGCTCGGGCTGTTGACGGTGTTCGGCAGATCGGGCTGGATGAACCAATTGCTTGGCCTAGTAGGGCTGCCTGAGGTCTCGATCTATGGATTGCACGGCGTGGTTTTGGCCCATGTATTCTTCAACCTGCCCTTGGCGACACGGCTGATCCTGCAAGGGTGGCAAAGTATCCCGGCAGAGCGGTTTCGCCTTGCTGCCCAATTGCGCCTTGGGCCGCGTGCGATTTTTCTGACTCTGGAATGGCCCCTGCTGCGCCAAGTTGTGCCGGGGGTGGCGGCGTTGATTTTCGTGATTTGCCTGACCAGTTTTGCCGTCGCGCTGACGCTTGGTGGTGGTCCAAGGGCCACAACGCTTGAACTGGCAATTTATCAGGCGTTCCTGTTTGATTTTGATTTATCGCGAGCGGCGCTTTTGTCTTTGGTGCAGCTGGTATTGGCAGGGGGCGCTGCATTGGTGGCGCTGTGGATCATTCCGTCGATCTCATTGGGCGGTGGTCAGGACCGGACGCTGCAACGTTGGGATGCGCGGGGCGGCGTGCAACGTGCGCGGGACGGGGCGGTGATCACCTTGGCGGCGCTGTTTTTGTTGCTGCCGCTGGCGGCGGTTGTGCTGCGCGGTGTTGCGGGGCTTGCAAAGGTGCCTGTCGCGGTCTGGCATGCGGCGGGGCTGTCGGTGTTTGTGGCGGTGATCAGCGTGCTGACGCTGTGCCTTTTGGCGCTGCCGATGGCGGGCTGGATCGCCAGCCGCCAAAGAGGCGGGGTGGAGGCCATAGGTTTGCTGGGCTTGTCCGCGTCCCCTTTGATGATCGGCACGGGCTGGTTCATTTTGATCAATCCTGTGATGAACCCGTCAGATCTGGCCTTACCGGTCACGGCTTTGGTCAATGCCTTGATGGCGCTGCCCTTTGCGTTGCGAATTTTGGTGCCGCGTCTGCGCGATACCCTGGCAGATTTCGGCCGGCTCTCTGTCTCGCTTGGCCTGCAAGGCTGGCCGCTTTGGCGATGGGTGATCTTGCCACGTCTGCGGGCGCAATTGGGATTTGCCGCCGGATTGACGGGTGCATTGTCGGTGGGCGATCTGGGTGTGATTGCGCTTTTTGCTGATCAGGAACGGGCAACATTACCGCTTCAGATGTATCGGTTGATGGGCGCCTACCGAATGGAAGCGGCGGCGGGGGCGGCCTTGATCTTATTGGCACTGGCCTTGGGAATATTCTGGCTTTGCGACAGGGGGGGACGCTGGCATGCTGAAAGTTGAGCAGGCAGAAATTGTGTTGGGTGATTTTTCCCTGGCTGCGGATCTGGAACTGAAGCAGGCGCAGCGATATGCCGTTATCGGTCCGTCGGGGGCAGGCAAATCAACCTTGCTCAGCGCGCTTTGCGGGTTTGTGCCGTTGCAATCGGGCCGGATCCTTTGGCAGGGGCGGGATATTACGCAGGATGATCCGGGCCAACGGCCCATGACGATGCTGTTTCAGGACAACAACCTGTTTCCGCATCTGACGGTGCAGCAGAACGTGGGCCTTGGCCTGCGTCCTGATTTGCGGCTGTCGGGCGCGGAGCAAGCCAAGGTGCAGGATGCGCTGCGCCGGGTGGGACTTGAAACGCACAGCGGCAAGCGGCCAGCGGCCTTGTCGGGTGGTCAACAAAGCCGTGCAGCACTGGCGCGGGTGTTGGTGCAGGCCCGGCCACTTGTCCTGCTGGACGAACCTTTCGCGGCTCTGGGTCCGGCCCTGCGCAATGAGATGTTGGATCTGGTGGCTGAATTGGTGGCCGAAACCGGCGCGGCGCTGATCATGGTGACACATGCCCCCGAAGACGTGCGGCGCATTGCCGATCAGGTTGTGTTTGTCGCCGAAGGCCGGGCCGAGGCACCGCAACCGGCGGCGGCGTTGATGGATAACCCGCCGCCGGCGCTGCGGGCATATTTGGGTTGAAAGGCGCACCTGTCAGGTCGTGCTGTTTGGCTGCGCGGTGGCGAAGTCTTTAAAGACTTCGGTCCGTTTCCTTTAAAGGAAACGGTTTGGCGGTGCCCCGGCAATGTGAAGACCGCCGGGACGGCTGTTAGGGCAACATCGGGTCAGGCCGCCAGCGCTGTTTCCACCTCGGCGATCTTGAGGGCGGCGCGGGCAGCCTCGCGGCCTTTTTCAACAAAATGTGCACGGTAGATCGCGTTGTGATGGTCGGTTTCCTGATAGTGATGCGGGGTCAGAGACACCGACAGCACAGGTACGCCAGTGTCCAAGCCAACCCGCATCAACCCTTCAACCACAGCAGCGGCCACGAAATCATGGCGATAGATGCCGCCATCCACAACAAAGGCGGCACAGGCAACGGCGCTGTAGTTCCCCGTGCGTGCAAGGGTCTGTGCCATCAGTGGCAATTCAAATGCGCCGGGCACATCGACAACATCGACCTGCGCGGCGGGAATAAGTTCGCAAAACCCCTCAAGCGCGCGATCAACGATATCTGCGTGCCATTGAGCTTTGATAAATGCGAAGCGGGCGGGGGCTGTATTGCCTTGTGTCATAATGATCTCCTTTGGTTCAGACACGTCCACCCAAGGCGATCACGACCACAGATAGGGGCGAGACCCCTGAAAATGCCGCATTCTCTTTCATCCGGACTATGACCGTCGGCTCTGGCATCTCACCAGATCTGCTGACCAATCCCTTAGGGGAATTGCGCTCGCGGGCTCGCAAGGTCTTGCCCTGCATACCGCCGGTGGGGAATTTCACCCCGCCCTGAGAATAGCGCCACGTTGCAATGTCATGCAAAACTCTGCAAGAGCGAAAATGAGTGATTTGCAAAGGAACGCGCCATGCATCCCAATCCGATATTTCACGATGCCGACGATGCACGGAACGTTGCGTTTGCCCGCCAACGTGGCTTTGGGGTCTTGGCCGTGCAGGGTACGGATGCGCCGATGCTGAGCCATATTCCTTTCCTGCTGTCCGAAGATGGCGCTGTCGCTGATTTGCATCTGGTGCGGTCCAATCCGATTGTCCGCGCCTTGAAAGAACCGATACCTGTGACTTTGGCGGTGTCCGGTGGCGATACTTATGTCTCTCCTGATTGGTACGAAGTCGGAGATCAGGTTCCGACGTGGAATTATGTCGCGGTGCATCTGACGGGTGTTCTTGAGCGGCGACCACAAGAGGAATTGCTGGCTCTGCTCGACCGGCAATCGGCCTTCTATGAGGATCGGCTTCTGCCCAAGCCGCCATGGAAAACCGGCAAGATGACACCGGATGCGCTGGACAAGATGATGCGCATGATTGTGCCTTGCCGGATCAGGGTGTCGGGTGTCGATGGGACGTGGAAGCTGGGCCAGAACAAGCCTGATGCGGTGCGCGATGCCGCCGCGGGCCAGATTGAAGCCTTCGGTTTTGGATCGGAAGCGCATGTGATCGCCGCCATGATGCGCGGTGTGCCCAAGGGTTGATTTGGTACAATGCAGTGATTGCACCCATGGCATTGCGGCGCAATACTTGGTCGATCTTATCAGGAGACCTGCATGAAACTCGCCTATTCGCCGACTTCCCCCTATGTCCGCAAAATCATGGTTTTGCTTCATGAAACGGGCCAGCTTGATGATGTCACGCTGGAAGAACAGCACGGGACGCCTCTGGCGCCGGCTGTTGGATTGTTGCCACAAAACCCGCTGGGCAAGGTGCCTGCACTGGAACGGGCCGATGGCCCGTCGATCTATGACAGCCGGGTGATTTGCGCCTATCTGGATGATCGTGCCAAGGCTGGTCTTTATGGCAGCGGCGCGGCACGCTGGGATCTGTTGACGCTCGAAGCCACGGCGGACGGGATTCTCGATGCGGCCCTGTTGATGGTCTATGAATCGCGTCTGCGCCCCGAAGAGATCCGTATGGATGCCTGGATCGAGGGGCAATGGGGCAAAATTGAACGCGCCTGTGCTGCATTGAACACACGTTGGATGAGCCAGCTGTCTGCTTCGATGAATATCGGCCAGATCGCGGTGGGTTCTGCGCTGGGTTATCTGGATTTCCGTTTGGACGCGCGTGGTTGGCGCAAGGGCAATGATGCATTGGCCGGTTGGTTCCAGACTTTTGATTCGCGCCCGTCGATGCAGGCAACTGTCCCGCCAGCGGGTTAATTTTTTGTTCAAACGGCCATTTTTCCGGTTTCTTCGGCAAACTGCGACCCTTTGCGCGGCATTGCCATCTGGACGGACTCGCTTTGGCCCGTTAGATACCGCTTGAAGTCAGGTGGCGCATTCGCGCCGCCTCTATGTCTGATGGCCCGTTTTGGCCGAGAAGTGGAGTAAACCCGTGTCCCAAGCAGATGATCACGCAGGCACCCGGAGGGATTTCCTGTATTACGCAACCGCCGGAACCGGTGCTGTAGCCGCCGGTGCTGTTGCCTGGCCGCTTGTCAATCAGATGAATCCATCTGCTGACGTTCTGGCGCTGTCCTCTATCCGTGTGGATGTTGCCGATGTTGAACCCGGCACCCAGTTGACTGTGAAGTGGCTCGGCAAACCGGTTTTCATCCGTCGCCGCACTCAAGAAGAGATCGACGAAGCCCGCGCCGTGGCTTTGTCTGACCTGCCCGATCCGGTGGCACAGAATGACAACCTTGGCTCCGTGGATGCGTCCGACGAGAACCGCACGCTGGATGAAGCGGGCGAATGGTTGGTGATGATGGGTGTGTGTACGCACCTTGGCTGTGTGCCTTTGGGCGATGCCGGTGACTTTGGCGGCTGGTTCTGCCCCTGCCACGGTTCACACTACGACACCGCGGGCCGTATCCGCAAAGGGCCAGCGCCGACCAACCTGCCGGTGCCTGTCGCTGAATTCGTGGATGAAACCACGATCAAACTGGGTTAAGGGAGCACACCAATGTCTGGAATTCCTCACGACCATTACGAGCCAAAGTCAAACGGCGAAAAGTGGCTGCACAGCCGCTTGCCCATCGTTGGCCTGCTCTATGATACATTGATGATCCCCACACCCAAGAACCTGAACTGGATGTGGATCTGGGGTATTGTGCTGACGTTCTGTCTGGCGCTTCAGATCGTCACCGGTATCGTTCTGGTTATGCATTATACACCGCATGTCGATCTGGCGTTCTCGTCTGTTGAACACATCATGCGCAACGTGAACGGCGGCTACATGCTGCGGTATCTGCACATGAACGGCGCATCGCTGTTCTTTGTTGCAGTTTATGCGCATATTTTCCGCGGTCTCTATTACGGGTCTTACAAAGCCCCGCGCGAGATCACCTGGATCATCGGTATGCTGATTTACCTGCTGATGATGGCGACCGGCTTTATGGGTTATGTTCTCCCATGGGGGCAGATGTCCTTCTGGGGTGCGACCGTGATCACCGGCCTGTTTGGCGCGATCCCGTTCGTGGGTGAAAGCCTGCAAACCTTCCTGCTGGGCGGACCTGCGGTGGACAATGCCACGTTGAACCGCTTCTTCAGCTTGCACTATCTGCTGCCCTTCGTGATTGCTGCGCTTGTTGCGGTTCACATCTGGGCCTTCCACAGCACCGGCAACAACAACCCAACAGGTGTTGAAGTGCGCCGTGGCTCCAAGGAAGAAGCAGAGAAAGACACGCTGCCGTTCTGGCCCTACTTCGTGATCAAGGATCTGTTCGCGCTTGCCGTGATCCTCGCGGTGTTCTTTGCCATCGTTGGCTTTATGCCAAACTATCTGGGCCACCCGGACAACTACATCGAAGCGAACCCGCTTTCGACACCTGCGCATATTGTGCCGGAATGGTATTTCTTGCCATTCTACGCGATCCTGCGGGCGTTCACCTCTGAGGTTTGGGTCGTACAGATCGCGTCCTTTGTGACCGGTGGTATCATTGACGCCAAGTTCTTTGGGGTTCTGGCAATGTTCGGCGCGATCGCAGTGATGGCGCTGGTACCATGGCTGGACACATCCAGCGTGCGTTCGGGCCGTTATCGCCCGATGTTCAAATGGTGGTTCGCCCTGCTGGTGATCGACTTCTTCGCCCTGATGTGGCTGGGTGCGATGCCGGCCGAGGAGCCTTATGCGAGCTTCTCGCTGATTGCATCGGCCTATTGGTTTGCCTACTTCCTGGTAATCCTGCCGTTGCTTGGCGTGATCGAGAAACCGCTGCCGCAACCGGCAACCATCGAAGAAGACTTCGATGCACATTACGCCCACAAAGCCGATGCTGACGCAGCGGCAAAACCGGCGGAGTGAAGGACATGACAATGATCAAGAAACTGACCCTGTCCGCGCTTGTTGCGCTTGGCCTTGGCACTTCCGGCGCAATGGCCGCCGGTGGTGGCGAGCAGCACATCGAGAACATCGATTTCTCGTTTGACGGCCCGTTTGGTGCCTATGACGTGAACCAACTTCAGCGCGGTTTGCAGATCTATACCGAGGTCTGTGCGGCCTGCCACGGTCTGAAATACGTGGCGATCCGAACCCTTGGTGATGAGGGCGGCCCGCAGTTGCCCGAAGATCAGGTCATCGAATACGCCAAACAGTTCGAAGTGTTTGATGCCGATCTCGATGATTTCCGCGCGGCAACACCTGTGGACCACTTTCCGGAATCCAACCTGGAAACGGCACCTGATCTGTCGTTGATGGCAAAAAAGCGGGCGGGTTTCCATGGCCCTTACGGCCTTGGCATCAACCAGTTCTTCAAAGGCATGGGCGGCGCGGAGTATATTGCGGCACTGCTGAATGGCTATACAGGTGAGACCAAGGAACAAGCCGGTGTGACCTTCTATGAGAACACCGCGTTTCCGGGTGGCTGGATTGCCATGGCACCACCGCTGGACGATGAATCTGTTGAATTCATCGATGGCCATGCCAACGATCTGCATCACCTGTCCGAAGACGTTTCGGCGTTCCTGATGTGGACCGCTGAGCCCAAGATGATGGCGCGCAAGCAAGCCGGTTTTGCCGGTGTGCTGTTCCTGACCCTGCTTTCGGTTCTGCTGTATCTGACCAACAAACGCCTTTGGGCGCCGGTGAAATATAAAAACCGCGACTAAGCTGGCCTAAGCCGGAATTCAAAAGCCTCCGCAGGGAACTGCGGAGGCTTTTTTGTGATGTGTGTAATGAAACCCGCCCGAACCTTTGAGATTAAACGGTTCAGGCGGTGAGTTGGTTGCCGGATTGCCCGAGGATAGCAGTGGTGACGATCTGCCCTTCGGTCTGTGGCTGCGCAAAGGTCACCTCTGTAAACTGCTCAGTCCGGCCCATGGTCGGGTTTTCCATCAAGATACGGTGGGTCTTGCCGATCTGCGCCTGCAAATGCCGCTGCACCTGCGCATCGCCAGCGGCCCGCAATTGCGCAGCACGGGTTTTGATCACTGTCCCGTTCACCTGATTTGGAATCTTCGCGGCCGGTGTGCCTTCCCTTTTGGAATAGGGGAACACATGGAGCCATGTCAGATCACAGTCTTTGACCAGCTTGAGCGAGTTTTCGAAATGGGCGTCTGTCTCCGTCGGGAACCCCGCAATGATATCGGCCCCGAACGTCATATCCGGGCGCAGGTGCCTGGCCTCTTCCGTAAACCGGATCGCGTCATCGCGCAGGTGCCGCCGCTTCATCCGTTTGAGGATCATGTCATCCCCATGCTGGAGCGACAGATGCAAATGCGGCATCAGACGCGGCTCTGTCGCGATGGCCTGCATCAGGTTTTCGTCCACCTCGATGCTGTCGATCGAACTGATGCGCAGGCGGGGCAGGTCAGGCACCAGCCGCAGGATGCGCATGACCAGATCACCCAGTTTGGGCGTCGCTGGCAGGTCCGCGCCCCAAGAGGTCAGATCAACACCGGTCAGCACGACCTCGTTAAAACCTTTGCCCACCAAACGTTTGATCTGGTCCACCACAACGCCTGCGGGGACGGAGCGTGAATTGCCACGGCCATAGGGGATGATGCAGAAGGTGCAGCGGTGATCACAGCCATTCTGGACCTGTACATAGGCCCGGCTTCGGGTGCCGAACCCGTCGATCAAATGTCCGGCAGTTTCGGTGACGGACATGATGTCATCGACCTGCACGGCCTCTGTTTCACCGATAAAATCCGCGGCCAGCCCGAGCCATGTTTCGGGGCGCATCTTTTCGGTGTTGCCAATGACGGCGTCGACCTCTTCCATTTTGGCAAAGGTGTCCGGCTCGGTCTGTGCGGCGCAGCCTGTGACGATCAGGCGGGCGTTAGGATGGGCCTTGCGCAGCTTTCGGATGTCCTGCCGGCCCTTGCGCACGGCCTCTGCCGTGACGGCGCAGGTGTTCACGACAATCGCGTTCTCCAGCCCGGCCTGCCCGGCGAGATCCTTCATCGCCTCCACCTCGTAGGCGTTGAGGCGGCAACCGTGGTTGGAAAAGACCGGGGGTTTCATTTCAGGCTGTCCAGAAAGGCGGTCGTGAATACGCCACTGAACACATGTGAGGTCGGTCCGGTCATCCAGACGCCGTCCTCGGCCCAATTCAGGTGCAACGTGCCACCATCCAGATCAATGCGGACCTGTCGTCCCGTCAGCCCCCGCCGCGCCGCCGCAACGGCAGTGGCGCAGGAGGAGGAACCAGAGGCCAGTGTCACACCAACGCCGCGCTCCCAGACCCGCATGCGGATGTGGTCGGGGCCAATGATCTGCGCAATTTGTACGTTGGTGCGTTCGGGATAAAGCGGGTGATGCTCGATCCGTGGTCCGATCTCTTCGAGGTTTACGGCCATCACGTCATCGACAAAGAAGGTGCAATGCGGATTTCCCATGCCGGTGGCGGTCGGACTGCCATCAATGGGCAGCGCCAGCGTATCCATTTGCCGTGCCAATGGCACTTCGGTCCAATCAAGTTGTGGCAGGCCCATATTGACAGAGGTTAGTCCGTTACCTGCGTCTTTCGCCGCCAAATCCCCGCGATCCGTGGTCAGGTGGAGTTCGGACTTGCCGGTCTCATCCATGATGAACCGCGCGATACAGCGTGTGGCATTCCCGCAAGCGGCAGACAAAGATCCGTCAGAATTGAAAAACGTCAGATGGGCGTCACCTTTGCCCCTTGTGATCAGTGCAAGCTGATCGAATCCCACGCCAAAGTGCCGATGACCGATTCCTTTGGCCATTTCGGGCGTGATCACCCGCGTCTGCACACGCGCATCCACAACGACAAAGTCGTTGCCCAACCCATGCATCTTCATAAAGGGCAGATTATCGGTGTTTTCAGAGCACATTCGGCGCATATAACGATGCGCCGCGAAGTAATCCAGCATGTCCAGGCATTTTCCTGTTTTTGGGCTTGACCCTGCCCCTCTAGCTTTCTAGATACGCGCCCAGTGGGCCGTTAGCTCAGTTGGTAGAGCAACTGACTTTTAATCAGTAGGTCGTTGGTTCGAACCCAACACGGCTCACCACTTCTTCCCAAATGGATCAAGTGGTTACGCATAACCACAACGTTCAATGCGACCCGCGCGGGATCTTTGTGATCCGGGCATGGGCCTAACATTTGTGGCTGGCGGTTTGCCGGCAAACGCCACAGGTGGCTGTCAAAAATATCGTTGGGGCAATGGGTGCAATGGCCGCTGCTGTCCGGAAAAGGACAGGCAGCAGCTCAACCTGCAGGATTCGTTAGGAGCCGCAAACCGGTGATCAGATTTTGAACAACGGCTGGAGCAGTCTTGGCAACAGGGCATTGAAACGAAGCGGTGCATCCGTCGCCGCCAGGCAGATGCAAGGGGGGCCAGCATCCGCAATGGGTGTGTGTTCCAGATCCTGATCCGCGACTTCCAGATCGCCTACACCGAACCGCCCGGTTTCATCGCTGAAACTGCCTTGCAGAACCAATGTCAGTTCCAATCCGTTGTGGGAGTGATCCGGCACAGCCTGACCGGGGGGAATATAAAGAAGCCGCACTGATCCGTCGCGATCACCGGACAGGATGCACTGCCGCACGCCAAGGCCAAGAGACTTCCACCGCGGCGGCTTGCCCTTGAGGGCTTCCATCACAGGTCCGGGATACACACCGGACCGCGCATAGGTTTTCTCGACCGGTACAGGTTCGTCCAGCAGGGCCAAGGTGCTGTGCTTCAGATCACCTGACACAGCTTCGCTGGTGGCGGTCTCCAAGACGGCGCCGCCTGCCATTTGATGCGCTTCAAATCCTGCGCGGCAATCCAGGCACAGCGAAACATGGGCGGCCACGACCACCGCATAGGCATGCGGCAAAGTGCCAGCGGCATAGGCGGCCAGCAGATCGTCAGGGATATGATGATTTATTGCGGTCATTTAACGCATGTCCTTGAGTTCATGGCGCAACTTTTCCAATCCCAGTCGAATTCGGGATTTTATTGTGCCAAGCGGCAGGCCGGTTTGGGTGCGGATCTCCTGATGGGTCAGCTCTCCGAGATAGGCCTTTTCGATAATTTCACGTTGATCGGGTTTGAGCAGCGATAACGCTTTTTTCAGTGCCCCCGCCTCTTGCTCCACGGCGAGGATCTGACCGGCGTCTGGCTCGGTCTCTGGATCCTCGGCCAGTTCTTCGGGAAGGGGGCGGTTTTCTTTACGGATTACGTCGATCTGGCGGTTGCGGGCGATCTGGTAAATCCATGCTGAAACCTGAGCGCGTTCGGGATCAAATTGCGCTGACTTGCGCCAGACGGTCAGCATCACCTCTTGCACGATCTCTTCGGCTTGCCCGGTGCCCATGCCGGACCGCATGATGAAACCCTTTAGGCGCGGTGCAAAAAAATCAAACAGCATCGCAAAGGCGTCGCGGTCGCGTTGGTCGCGGACCAATAGCATCCACGTTGTCTGTGGAGAGACTTGGGCTGACGGTTTCGTCACCTGTGTCATGTCCTTTCCAAACCGCGCAGGGGGCGGTTTGAGCGTGGTTGGGTTATTTAGGCTCGCAATCAGCATAATCTCATTACGGGGGGCGATAAAAGTCGGATCATTTTTGATCCAATTTTTTTCGCGTCTCGTAACCAGAGGGAATAAGCACTGGAGCCTACATGTCATTTGATGCCCTTCCCATCCGCCCGCAACGTGTCGCTATCATTGGTGGAGGGATCTCTGGATTGGCTGCGGCCTACCTGTTGGCGCCGCATCATGCGGTTACAGTTTATGAGGCCGCGCCGCGATTGGGCGGCCATGCCCGCACAGTCATGGCGGGCCTGAATGGGGATCAGCCTGTCGATACCGGGTTTATCGTTTTCAACTATGCCAATTACCCACATCTGACCCGAATGTTTCAGGATCTGGACGTACCAGTGGCCAAAAGTGACATGAGTTTCGGGGCGTCGATTGATGATGGCCGGATCGAATACGGTTTGAACACCATCGCGGCACTGTTTGCCCAGCCACGCAATCTGATGCGGCCCGGCTTTACCCGCATGCTGGCCGATATCCTGCGGTTCAACAAAAAGGCTGAGGAAACGACCGGCGATACGGACGCCACAATCGGAGAGTTTATGGACGATCTGAAACTAGGCGATTGGTTTCAGCGCTATTACCTGATGCCGCTTTGCGGTGCGATCTGGTCAACGCCGCCAGACAAGATCCGGTCTTTTCCGGCGCGTGCTCTGATCCAGTTTTTTCGCAACCACGCCTTGCTGAGCACATTTGGTCAGCATCAGTGGTGGACGGTTGATGGTGGCAGCATCGAATATGTGCGCCGTTTGGAAGCGCATCTGCGCGGGCGCGGAGTGGCGCTTCGCACAGGTACACCTGTGCAAGGTGTCAGCAGGACCGGGATTGAAAGCACGGTTCACACCGCCGGAGCCCCGGACGAAGCCTTTGACCAGGTGATCTTTGCCTGCCATCCCGATCAGGCCTTGCGGATACTGGAACGGCCAACTCCGCAAGAGCAGTCCGCGTTATCCGCGATCCGGTTTCAGGACAACCAGATGATCCTGCACCGCGACACTGCGCAAATGCCCAAGAACAAATCGGTTTGGTCCAGTTGGGTTTACAAGGCCGACACCACGCGGCCGGAGCCAGCGATTGGTGTGACTTATTGGATGAACCGGTTGCAGAACATTCCCGAGACAGATCCGCTTTTTGTCTCACTGAATCCGTCTGATCGGGTGCCCGATGAATTGATTTACGATCAAAAGACGTTCCGCCATCCGGTTTTTGATGCTGCTGCGCTGAACGCCCAGCATAAGCTGCGTGATCTGCAGGGGCAGAATAACACATGGTTCGCGGGAGCCTACACGCGCCACGGGTTTCATGAGGACGGATTTGCCAGCGCCGCGCGGATTGCCCGTTTGATGGATCGGCAGTTCGCATGACATCAACGCCGGAATATATCTCAGGGGTGACAACCCATACCCGCAAGGGTGCGGTGCGGCATGGTTTCCGCTATGGCGTCGATTACGTGTTGATCGACCCCGAGCAGGATCAGCGCAGTCCGTTCTTGTTTTCCCGCAACAGGTTCAATTTCAGCGCGGTGCATGACGTGGATCACGGTGGCCCACTTGGGGCTGGCCGTGGTCCTGCATGGGCGCGGGCAGCGTTGCGGGCCAATGGTTTGCCGGACCACGGCGTGGATCTGCGTCTTTTGACCCAGCCGCGGTTCTTGGGCTACGTCTTTAACCCGGTCAGTTTCTGGCTGGCCTTCAGGGGGTCGGATCTGGTTGCGGTGATTGCTGAAGTCTCCACGCCGTTCCAGGACCGTCACAGCTATCTGTGCCGTTTGCCGGATTTTGCGCCGATCACCAGTGAAAGCCGCATCGAAAAGCCGAAATGGCTGCATGTGTCGCCCTATCAGGACGTCGCAGGACATTACCAATTCGGGTTCGACATCCGCGAAGATCAAATTGCCATCCGGATCATTCACAAAAATGGTGAGGAGGGAGTTGTCGCGACACTGTCCGGCCCCCGCGTTCCGATGACAAGCCCGGACCTGATCAAAGCCAGCCTGCGCCGTCCGCTTGGGGCAATGCGCACCATCGGGCTGATCTATTGGCAGGCGCTGATCCTGAAACTCAAAGGGGCCAACTACCGGTCCCGTCCAACACCGCCCAAGACCGAGGTAAGCTGATGCTTTTTCTTACAAACCGTGTGAAGCGGGACTTTCTCGACACATGTGAACGGATCACCACCGGCAGTCTGCGCCTGCGCACACCTGAGGGCGAGATCTACGATTTTGGCGTGGGATCTCCGGCCGCTGAGATGCGCATTTACGATTGGTCCGTCGTCACATCCATCGCGGCGCGTGGGGATATCGGATTGGGTGAAACATACGTTTCGGGCCTTTGGGAAACTTCTTCCATCGCTGATCTGGTTGAAGTTGCCATTCGCAATCTCGAACAGTTTCGCGGCTATGCCTATGCGGGCTTTTGGTCAAACCTGAAATACCGTGTGGTCAACCAGATTTTGCGCGCCAATTCGCGCAGTGGTGCAGCCCGCAATATCCGCGCGCACTACGATGTTGGCAACGAGTTTTACCAACTCTGGCTGGACGAGGGCATGACCTATTCCTCCGCCATGTTCGCGGCGGGTGATAATGATTTGCTGCGGGCGCAAAACCGCAAGTACGACCGCATTCTGAACCGTCTTGGCGAGGCTGAAAATGTGCTTGAAGTCGGTTGCGGCTGGGGTGGTTTCGCGGAGCGGGCGGCGGACAGCGGGCGTTATGTGACCGGCCTGACCATTTCACGTAGTCAAAAAGGTTATGCCGATGCCCGTCTGGACGGACGGGCCGACATCCGGTTGCAGGACTACCGTGACAGCGATGGCAAGTATGATGGTATCGTGTCCATCGAGATGATCGAAGCGGTCGGCCAGAAATATTGGCCGACCTATTTTGCGATGCTCAAGGACCGGCTCGCCGACGGGGGGCGTGCCGTGGTCCAGGCGATAACGGTGTCAGACGATTATTTCGACACCTATCGGCGCACTGCAGATTATATCAGGCAGCATACATTTCCGGGCGGATTGCTTTTGTGTGATGCGGCGATCCGCCAGCAGGCAGAGCGGGCCGGTTTGAAGGTCACGGACAGCCATGCCTTTGGTCAGGATTACGCCCGCACCTGCGCGGCCTGGGATGCGCGGATTGAAGAAAAAACCGGCAAAATCCGGGCGCTTGGATATGACGACGCTTTTCTGCGCAGCTGGCGCTATTACCTTGGTGCCTGCGCCGCTTCGTTCAAAGCGGCTCAAACGGATGTTGTCCAAGTGGAGCTGAGCCATGTCTGAGCGTGAGACCATTTGGATCATTGGGGCCAGTGACGGGATCGGCGCGGCCTTGGCCCGCGCTTGGTCGGCCAAAGGCGCACGTCTGATCCTGTCAGCACGGTCCGAAGACAAGCTTGAGGCATTTGCGGCTGAACTGGGACCGGACCATGTGGCGCAGCCGCTGGATGTGTCGGATCGCGACAGCCTTGATCGCGCGTCGGATGCCATCGCAAAGATCGGGCCGGTTGACCGCGTTGTTCACTTGGCGGCGATCTACGACCCTGGAAAGCTTGCAGATCTAGACCCTAACAAGGCCGAACAGATTGTTACCGTGAATTTGGCCGGAACCTTTCATGTGGCGCAGGTGGCACCAAAGGTATTGCGTGCGGGCGGGCAGATGGCGCTTTGTGGATCGGTGGCAGGCTACATCGGATTGCCGCAAGGACAGATCTATTCCGCGACCAAGGCGGCGGTCATCAACCTTGCTGAAACCCTCAGGGCTGAACTCTCGGGAAAGGTGGACGTCAGGCTGATCAACCCCGGTTTTGTTGAGACCCGACTGACCGCGCAGAACGATTTTGACATGCCCGCCATGGTGACCCCAGAACGCGCTGCGGAGGAGATCATCAAAGGATTGATGGGCCGTTCCTTCGAAGTGCATTTCCCGCGCCGCCTCACATGGCCGCTCAAGTGGTTGAGTGCTCTGCCCTATTGGGCGGCTCTGCCTCTAACCGGGCGTTTGACCCGCTAACCCCAGATTGATGAAAGACGCAAAACCATGAAAATTCTTGTTCTGTACCTCTCGACCGTTCTAGTGTTTTTTGCTGCGGATGCCGTGGGTCTGAGACTGTTGATCAAACCAGTGTTCGACCGGCACATCGCGCATCTTTATGCCGATCCGTTCCGTGTTGTGCCGGCGGCGGTGTTTTATCTTGGTTATGTCGCGGGCCTGCTTTGGTTTGTGTCATTGCCTGCTTTGCGGGACGGTAATCCGGTTGCGGCGTTGATTGGCGGCGCGCTGCTTGGTCTGATGGCCTATGGCACCTACGAGTTTACCAACTATGCGACCCTGCGTGACTGGTCGATGACGCAGGTCGTCGTTGACAGTCTTTGGGGTGGGGTCCTCACTGGGTTTTCTGCTTGGGCCGGGGTCATGATCACACGGGCGCTGGTCTAGGCCAGCCACCGTAGGGGTTCGGTCCTCTTTGCGGATGGCGATGCGATGTATATTGTCTAAGTGTCAACAGCATCCGCATCACCATTAGGGAGGCCATCACATGGGCCTGCGATTTATCTTTATGCTGACCCGCAACGACCGAACGGTGGAAGATGCGGCGGCGCATCTTGCGACCGCTCTGGCATTGGGTGTGCGGCATGTGGGGTTTAAGGATGTCGGCTTGCCGGTTGCCGCGCTCAAAGAGTTGAACAAGACGATCAAGGCCAAGGGCGCGACGTCTTATCTTGAGGTGGTTTCTCTTGATCAGGACAGCGAAGTGCGCTCTGCCCGCGCGGCTGTTGAGATCGGTGTCGATGTTTTGCTTGGCGGTACACGTGTCGATGAGGTGCTGCCGGTTCTGGCGGGGCGGGGCATCGCCTACTATCCGTTTCCCGGTCGGATTGAGGGGCACCCCAGCGTGCTGCAAGGCAGTATCGAAGAGATCGCCAAAAGCGCGGCAGAATTGGCGGCTCGGGACGGGGTGGATGGACTGGATCTGCTGGCGTATCGGTCCAAGACGGATGTGCCTGAGTTGATCCGCGCTGTGTGTGAGGTAGCCGGTAAACCGGTGATCGCGGCCGGATCGATTGCCGACCCGTCGCGGATTGCAGATGTGAAGAATGCAGGGGCTGCCGGTTTCACCATTGGCACCGCAGCATTGGACGGGCTGTACCCGGCCGAAGCCAATGATCTGGCAACGCAATTGGGCGCAATTGTCCGCGACGTGGCTGAGTTGAACGGGCATTTGTCACCATTTGGCAAAAAGAGCCTCGACCGCGCTTTTGGGTCCTTTGAGGAAACATGGGCGCCGCGCGTTGCAGGGCAAATCAACAATATGCAGATCAAGTTGGCCAAGTTTTCCGGAAATTTCACATGGCATTTCCATCACGATCAGGATGAGTTGTTTCTGGTCCATCGCGGGCGGCTCTTGATGAAATTTCGCGACCGCGAAGAGATCATTGAAGAGGGTGAATTTATCGTGGTGCCGCGCGGCGTTGAACATTGCCCCGTGGCATTGTCAGAAAGTTGCGAGGTGGTTCTGCTTGAGCCGGCGAGCACGGTGAACACAGGCACCGCCAGCGACGCGCGGACGGTTCATGATCTGGCAGAGGTCTGACGCCGCCTAGCGCCCAAATACATCCGCATAGGTTTCGCGCAGCACGTTCTTTTGAACCTTGCCCATGGTGTTGCGCGGCAGGGCGTCCACCACGATCAATTTTCGCGGACATTTAAATCGCGCCAAATCAAAATTGAGTTGCGCCAAGATCGCCTCGCTGTCCGGCTCCGCGCCTTTTTCCCGAACCAGAATGCCCAGCGGCGCCTCGCCCAGATCGCCGTGCGGTACGCCGATCACAGCCGATTCGAGCACGCCCGGCTGTTCGTCCAGCACCAGCTCAATCTCTTTGGGGTAGATATTGTAGCCGCCCGATATGATCAGATCCTTGCCGCGCCCGACGATCTGCACATAGCCCTGATCGTCTATCAGGCCCAGATCGCCAGTGATAAAGAACCCGTCGTTGCGCAGTTCTGCGGCGGTCTTTTCCGGCATCTGCCAATAGCCCTGAAACACATTTGGCCCGCGCACTTCGATCACGCCTATCTCGCCATCCGGCAGGGTTGCGCCGCTGTCCGGGTCCGTCACCTTCAGCTCGACCCCCGGCAGGGGATGGCCAACCGTGCCTGCGCGGCGCTCCCCGTCATAGGGGTTTGAGGTGTTCATATTGGTTTCGGTCATTCCGTAGCGTTCCAAGATCCGGTGGCCTGTTCGGGCCTCAAACGCCTTGTGAGTTTCCGCCAAAAGCGGGGCAGACCCAGAAATAAAGAGCCGCATATGTGCGGTCAGGTCTTTGGTGAAATCGGGATGATCCAGCAGCCGGGTGTAGAACGTCGGCACCCCCATCAAACTTGTGGCGCGAGGCATGAACCGGATCAATTCCTCCACATCAAGCTTGGGCAGGAACACCATCGATCCGCCCGAAAGCAGGATGATATTTGTCGCCACAAACAACCCGTGTGTGTGAAAGATCGGTAAGGCATGCAGCAGAACGTCATTATTGGTAAAGCGCCAGAAATCCTTGAGGGTTTCCGCATTGCTCAGCAGATTGGATTGGCTGAGCATAGCGCCTTTGGACCGCCCTGTTGTGCCAGAGGTATAAAGGAACGCGGCCAGATCGTCAGCAGATCTGTCGACCGTTTGAAAGCTGTCTGGTTGCGCTTCGGCCAGTTCCACCAAGGTGCCGCCGCCCGATCCGTCCAGCGTTTCCAGCCGCGCGCCGGCGTCCATGGCCACGGGTGTCAGGCCGTCGGCCTTGTCGGGATCACAAACCAACAACCGCGCACCGGAGTTGCTGACGAAATAGTCTACTTCGGCAGGTTTGTAGGCGGTGTTCAGAGGTAGAAAAACCAGACCGGCCTGCACGCAGGCGGCATAAAGCGCCAGCGCATCGGCGGATTTCTCGATCTGAACGGCAACTCTGTCTTCGGGGGTCAGGCCAACCTTGGCAAAGGCATTGGCAAACCGCGCTGTACGGGCCAGAAATGCCGCATGGGTCACGGTCTGGCCGTTTGGCAAATGCAGAAACGGCGTTTCCTTGCCTTGGTGGCGACCAAACAGAGCGTCGAAAAGCGGATTTGCCATCATCATTCCTTTGCGGAGACTTCGCCCGAACTTGCGATATTGGCTTTGCGGCGTAAAGGGGCGCTATGCCGCTATGATGGCTCCTCTGTGCTGGATTGGCTGGCGACATATTGGGCGGCTTCAAACTGGGTCAGGAACACTTTGCCAGTCATCTCCTGCAAGAAATGTTGTTCCTCCAGCCGGTCCATCACCGGGCCTTTGACCTCGGACAGATGCAGACAAACATTCATTTCCCTGAGCCGGGTGTTGATCATCTCAAGGGATTCCAAGGCGCTGAGGTCAATTGCGTTGATGGCGGAGCATTGCAAGATCACATGCCGGATCGCCGGATCACGTGCGACGCGGTTGTGGATCTGATCCTCTAGGAATCGTGCGTTTGCGAAATAAAGGCTCTCGTCCACCCGCAGAGACACGACAGTGGGGTCAGTGATCACCTTGTGACGGAGAATATTGCGGTAATGCTCGGTGCCCGGCACACGGCCGACCTCGGCGATATGGGGTTTGGATGACTTGTACAGATGCAGCAGTATCGAAAGCAGCACACCCGCAGTCACGCCTGCCTCGACCCCCATGCCAAGGGTCAGCAGGATTGTCACGGACACGGCGGCAAAGTCGGATTTGGAGTAGTGCCAGCTGCGAGTCAGGATGGAGAAATCAACGAGGCTCAGCACCGCAACGATGATGGTCGCGGCCAGTGTCGCCTTGGGCAGGAAAAAGATCAACGGGGTCAGCAGCAACGCTGCGATGGCAAGACCGATGGCGGTAAAGGCTCCGGCGGCAGGGGTTTCTGCGCCTGCGTCAAAATTCACAACCGATCTGGAAAATCCGCCGGTGACAGGGAAACCGCCGGTGAGCGCCGCGCCAATATTGGCCGCGCCGAGGCCGATCAACTCTTGATCCGGGTCGATCCGCTGGCGCTTTTTTGCGGCGAGTGTTTGCGCCACCGAGATGGATTCCACAAATCCGATCAGCGAGATCAGGAAGGCCGGCAAAAGCAGTTTCTGCAATAGATCAAGGGGGACAGGGGGCAGGGTAAAGGGCGGCAAGCTTTGCGGGACAGCGCCGACAATCTGCACGCCGCTTTGGCTCAGATCGAACCCCCAGACCGCCAGGGTAGTTACAACAACAACGGCCACAGGTCCGGCCTTGACCAAGGCTGATTTGACACCTTCGGACAGGCCGAACCGTGAGAGCAGCGGCGCCAGGCCTTTGCGCACCCAGAACAGGAATGCCACTGCGCCGGCGCCGATGGTCAGAGTGATCCAATTGGTTTGCGGCAGATGGAGGATCAGGGGTGTGACAAGTTCCAACAGCGTATGGCCATGCGCCTCAATACCAAGAATATGTTTCAACTGACTGGCCGCGATCAATAGACCGGAAGCGGTGATAAAGCCGGCAATCACCGGATGTGACAGGAAGTTCGCAACAAAGCCAAGGCGGAACAGACCCATCGCAAGCAGGATCGCGCCCGACAACGCCGCAAGGGTCAAGGCCGCGGCGGCATATCCGGCGCTGCCCTGCGCGGCTACCTCCCCCAAAGTGCCGGCCGTCATCAAGGACACCACGGCAACAGGCCCGACCGCCAAGGCGCGGCTGGTTCCGAACACCGCATAAAGCATGATGGGCAAGATCGAGGCGTAAAGCCCCGCCTCGGGCGGCAAGCCGGCCAACAGGGCATAGGCCAAGGACTGTGGGATAAGCATGATGGTGACGATCACGGCCGCCATCAGATCATTGCTGAAACTGCTGCGGTTGTAGCTGCGGCCCCAATTGAGGATGGGAAGAAATCTGCTGAGGGAGCTGTTCATGAAGTGGTCCGGCAAGGCTGCGCGAAAGGCGCAAGCGTGGGGTGATCGGTGGTCTTGATCATATTGCAAAGATGCCTGGGTTTCGGTGACTTAGTCACTTTGCCGATCGAATTTTGAACATAAGCCCGAAGTGGTAGTGTGGACAGCGTGGAAACCCTGTTCATGCGATTTTGGGCTGTTCATTCATTTGGTTCTGCCGCAGCTTGGGTGCAGTTCAAACACCACAGTGAGGATGAAACGTGACCCTGCGACCCTTAGGCATCGATCCCGGCTTGTGTTTTATCGGCGGCACATGGGGTGCGGCGGATGGTGGTGAGACCATTGTGCTGCGCAATCCGTCAGATGGATCGACCCTGTGCGAGATTGCACGGGGGCGTGCGGCTGATGTTGATCGTGCGGTTGAGGCGGCGGAGGCCGCGCTGGCAGGGCCATGGGGCCGGATGCCGCAGTTTGAACGTGGCAGGATCCTGCAAAGGATCGGCACCCTGGTTCTGGAACATGTCGACGAACTGGCCCAGCTGGAGGCGCTTGATGTGGGTAAACCGCTCAAGCAGGCCCGTGCTGATGTGATCGCCCTTGCCCGGTACATGGAATTCTATGCCGGGGCGGTTGATAAAATCCATGGCACGACAATTCCCTATCTCGATGGCTATACCGTCTATACCCTTCGCGAGCCGCATGGCGTCACCGGGCATATCATCCCGTGGAACTATCCGATGCAGATCATCGGGCGTTCCGTTGGGGCGGCCCTTGCGATGGGCAATGCGGCAGTTTTGAAACCGGCGGAAGAGGCCTGCCTGACTGCGCTGGCCTTTGCCGAGATTGCCCGCCGCGCCGGGCTGCCGGATGGGGCGCTGAATGTGGTGCCGGGGCTGGGGGCGGAGGCGGGCGCCGCCTTGGCCGGTCATCCCGGTGTTCGGCATGTGTCTTTCACCGGCTCGGTCGGGGTCGGCAAGTTGATCCAGACAGCGGCGGCGGCCAATGTTGTGCCGGTCACGCTAGAGCTGGGTGGTAAGTCACCCCAATTGGTGTTTGAGGACGCGGATGTGGATGCGGCGTTGCCGTTTCTGACCAATGCGGGCATTCAGAATGCGGGTCAAACCTGCTCGGCGTCTTCGCGCATTCTGGTACACCGCAGTCGGTATGACGAGGTATTGAACGGCATGGCAGAACGCTACTCTGCACTTCGTGCTGGTCCGGCGATGAATGATCTTGATGTGGGGCCGCTGGTGTCAGCGCGTCAAAAAGAGATTGTTGAAGGGTTTCTGTCCAAGGGCAAAGACCTTGAGATCGCGGCGCAGGGTCAGGTTGTTTCCGATGCGCCCGCCGGTGGTGCCTATGTTGCACCGACCCTGTTTGCGGGCGTGACGCCTGATCACCTGTTGGCGCAGGACGAGATTTTTGGGCCTGTGCAGGTCGTTATTCCGTTCGAAACCGAAGAAGAGGCCGTTCAGATTGCCAATGGGACCGCCTTTGGGCTGGTTGCTTCGGTTTGGTCGCGCGATGGTGCGCGGCAGATGCGGCTGGCCAAACGGCTGCGGGCGGGCCAGATTTTCTTGAACAATTATGGCGCGGGCGGCGGTGTGGAACTGCCCTTTGGCGGCACGGGTCTGTCCGGGCACGGGCGCGAAAAAGGCTTTGAGGCGCTTTACGGGTTTTCACAACTCAAGACCGTCGCGGCGCTGCACGGCTAGGAGGATCAAATGAGACTAAGCAACAAAACAGCAATCGTCACCGGCGGTGCATCGGGCTTTGGCGCTGGCATTGTCCGAAAGTTTCATGCCGAAGGGGCCAAGGTTTTGATCGCGGATCTAAACACCGAGCTGGCAGAGGAGCTGGCGGCAGAACTGGGCGATGGGGTGCGGGTCTGCACCACCAATGTGGCCAAGGCTGCTGATGTTGAGGCGATGACGCAGGCCGCTTTGTCAGCGTTTGGACAGATCGACATTCTGGTCAACAATGCAGGCACCACGCATTTGCCCGCACCGATGGAAGAGGTCAGCGAAGAAGATTTTGACAAGGTGATCGCGGTGAACGTCAAATCGGTTTATCTGACTGCGAAATCCATTGTGCCTTTGATGAAGGCCCGCAGAACAGGGGCGATTCTGAACGTGGCATCCACTGCCGGGGTCAGTCCACGACCGCGGCTGAACTGGTATAATGCTTCCAAAGGATGGATGAACAACGCGACCAAGGGGATGGCCGTGGAACTGGCCCCCGACGGGGTGCGCGTGAATGCGATCAATCCGGTTGCAGGTGAAACGCCGCTTCTGAAGATGTTCATGGGTGAAGACACCCCTGAAGTGCGGGCGAAGTTTTTATCGACCATTCCACTGGGCCGGTTTTCCACACCAGAAGATATGGGCAATGCCGCCTGCTACCTGTGCTCGGACGAGGCCAGCATGGTCACCGGGGTCTGCATGGAGGTGGATGGCGGGCGCTGTATCTGAAGGTATTGACGGGCTTGTGCATCACCGCCTCTGGTAATCTTTCGCAACTTTACTACATATAATACATGAGATTTTATATGCCGCTTCATCGACTGCTCCTTGCGCTGGTTTTCAGCGTTCTGCCGATCGTGGCCCTGGCCGCTGAAATTGACCGATTTGCGGGCGTCTATGAGGGCAGTTCTGAGTTTGTGCAGGATGGCGAAACGCAGCGCCGCGATCTGAGCACCAGCATCAAGCCGTCGAAAAAGGGTTTCGAGCTGAGTTGGACATCGGTCAGCTACAAGAGCGACGGGCGGATCAAGCAGAAGGTCTATACCATCGAATTTGTGCCAAGCCCGCGCGATGGCATCTATGGCTCAGCCATGAAAACCAACGTCTTTGGCAAGCCAGAGCCGCTGGACCCGCTCAATGGTGAGCCGTTTGTCTGGACCCGGATCAGCGGCGACACGTTCTCTACGTTCTCGCTTTTTATCAACGAGGCGGGCGAATACGAAATGCAGGAATATCACCGCACGCTGGCAGAAGGCGGGCTGGATCTTGTGTTCCGGCGGGTCAAGCAAGGCGCGGTAGAACGTGAGATCAAGGCATTCTTGTCCAAAGTAGAATAACCCCTGTCTTTTTATAGTCCTCAGCCCATTCTTGCCCCTTCGGCAATCGTGCGTGGCCGCGCATTGGTATCTTCGATCCCGTAACCTGCGGCTGCTTTGTATTTGTCCGCATGCGCGGCAAGCTCTTCCTTGCTCATCACTTCGGAAATGTCGGTGAATGCGCCGTCTGCGCGTTGCTCGACCAGATCGAGAATGGAATCGGGGCCAGCCACGCGGTTCATCAAGGTCACTTGTGCAGTCTGGGGGCGCATTTCGGTTTCATAAACCTCCAGCGCTTTTGCCCCGACGCCATGTTCAAGGAATGCCGCGCCCAGTTTGCGGGCGTCGATGATGGCTGAACCAGCGCCGTTTGATCCCACTGGGTAGGCGGCATGGGCGGCATCGCCCATCAATGTCACGCAGCCCTGTTGCCAGCGGTCCATCGGATCACGGTCTACCATCGGGTATTCGTAGACTTTGCCTGCATCGCGGATCAATCCGGGGATGTCGATCCAATCGAGGTCAAATACCGAAAAAGCGGGCAGGACATCGTTTTTATCGGCTTCGCGGCTCCAGTCTTCCTTGTTCCAATCGGCGTCTGGATCCTGCAAGAGCGTCGCAATCCAGTTGATCTCGGCAAGGCCGGTGTCTGGGTCCGGCTTCGAGATCGGATAAGATACAAAGCGCAATCCCTTTGAGCCAATCATCACCATGGATGCGCCGGTTTTGAACGGTTTGGCCAACGTTGTTCCGCGCCACATGATCGTGCCGCCCCATTTTGGCGGGCCGCCTTTTGGGTCGATCTGGCCGCGGATCGCAGAATGAATGCCATCAGCCCCGATCACCACAGAGCCGTCCAATGACTGCGTTTGCCCATCAGTGCCGCGCAGGTGCAATGTTGCGCCTGTGTCTGTGTTGTCAAATCCGGTGGCGGCCCAACCTGTCTCGACTGCGTCTGGTCCGGCCCGCTGGATCAGAGCGTGATAGAGCATCATGTGCAATTTGCCGCGATGGACAGAGTATTGCGGCCAGTCGTAGCCGGCCCAATGACCGCGCGGTTCGGTCCAGACATGCACGCCATGGCGCGTGTACATCCCGTAGTCCTGGGTGCGCACGCCGATTTGTTCCAGTTCACCTTCGAGACCCAGATCAATCAGCTCACGGACGGCAGTGGGCTGAAGGTTGATGCCAACCCCCAGGGGACGCAATGTCTGCACAGCTTCGAAGACTTTGAAGGGCACGCCGATCTGATGACAAGTCAGTCCCAGCGCAAGCCCTGCGATCCCGCCTCCGGCAATTAGTACTGTCATAACTCGCCCCCTTCGTTTTGCGTGGAGGCATAGGGTGTGAAAGGCGCCGGGACTGTCAAGAGCAACACGGCGCCCGATCCGGCGAATCTCCCCAGCCGCGGTATTTTCAGCATTGCCGACATCAATCATCCAAAAATCGACAAATCCGGACCAAATTGACCCCTGCATTTCAGTCCTCGAAAGCCTGTTTTTGGCTTTTGAAAATGGAGGCTTGGAAACGGTTGAAAGTCTTGCAAATGGCCACAGCGCCCCCCAAGAACAGGCATAACCCACTGTTTCTCGTAAAGCGGGCGCAGGGGATTGCCCTCATTTTTTTCGAACAAAGGACTGCATGAAATGGCCCCGACATATCTGAAAAAAGCCAGCATGACAGCGCAGAGCGGATCTTCGGATGTGCAGAAAACTGTGCAAACCATTCTGTCCGAAATCGAAAGCGGCGGGGAAGAAAAGGCGCTGGAATATGCCGCCAAATTCGACAAGTACGACGGTAATATCGTCCTGTCGAAAGAAGAAATCGCCGCCGCGGGTGCGCTGGTGTCTGATCAGGTCAAAGCGGACATAAGGTTTGCCCATGACAATGTGAAACGCTTTGCCGAGGCGCAAAAATCCACCATAGGCGATGTCGAGATTGAAGTTGTACCGGGACTGACCGCCGGGCAGAAAGTGATCCCTGTCGATGCCGTGGGTTGTTATGTGCCGGGCGGGCGCTACAGCCATATTGCCAGCGCGATCATGACTGTGACCACCGCCAAGGTTGCCGGTTGCAAACACATCATGGCCTGTTCGCCGCCGCGCCCTGGTGTGGGGATCAATCCCGCGATCATTTATGCCGCGCATGTGTGCGGCGCGGACAGCATCATGGCTATTGGCGGTGTGCAGGGGATTGCGGCGATGACCTTTGGCCTGTTTGGTCAGCCCAAGGCCAACATTCTGGTAGGTCCGGGAAATCAATTTGTCGCAGAGGCCAAGCGCATTCTTTATGGGCGCGTTGGTATTGATATGGTCGCTGGCCCCACGGACAGTCTGATATTGGCCGATGCAACTGCAGATGCCCATATCGTCGCGACGGATCTCGTGTCGCAGGCAGAGCACGGCTACAATTCCCCGGTCTGGCTGGTGACAGATGACCAGAAACTGGCCGATGACGTGATGGCGATGGTGCCCGGCATGATCGACGATCTGCCGACACTGAACCGCGACAACGCACTGGCGGCCTGGCGTGATTACGCCGAGGTTGTGCTGTGCGCGGACCGCGAGGAAATGGCAGTGGTCTCTGATCAATACGCGCCCGAGCATTTGACGGTGCAGGCTGACGATTTGCCTTGGTGGCTTGATCGATTGACATCATATGGATCACTGTTTCTTGGCGAGGAAACGACCGTGTCTTTTGGTGACAAGGCCAGCGGTACAAACCACGTTCTGCCCACCTCTGGGGCGGCGACCTACACGGGTGGTCTGTCGGTTCACAAGTACATGAAGATCGTCACCTGGCAAAAGGCAACGCGCGAGGGCGCCCGCCCCGTGGCCGAAGCGACGGCACGAATTTCACGTCTGGAAGGGATGGAAGGGCATGCAAGGTCCGCCGATGTGCGCCTTGCAAAATACTTTCCTGACCAGCAGTTTGATCTTGGCATGTCCGGCTAACGGTCACGTCCCAGCCAACGCCTATCTCGAACCTCAGAACCGTCAGGAGTAGACCTTTGTCCATATCCAAACAAATCGTTGATGATTTTGTCGCCAATGACATCTCATTTGTAACGACCGTGCCGTGCAAGCAGTTGGCCGGCGTGATTGACGAGGTCGAGACCCGGCCAGAGATCTATCACATTCCGTCCAACAAAGAGGACGAGGGCATGGGGCTGTGTGCCGGTGCTTTCATGGGCGGCAAACGCCCTGCCATCATCATGCAGAACACCGCCATCGGTGTAACAGTGAACACTCTGGTTACACTGACACAGTTCTACCGGATGCCCTTGCCGATGCTGATCAGCTATCGGGGAGAGTTGAAAGAGCCGGTCGCCTGTCAGGTTGAAATGGCGGTGCACACCAAGGCTCTTCTCAACCAGTTGAACATCCCGACATACCATTTTCACAAGCAAGAAGATGCGCAGGAATTGGATGCGATCCTGAAATACACATTCATGTGCAACAAACCTGTCGCCATCCTGACGGACGCGACGTTCTGGGGAGGTTACTGATGATCCGTTCCGAAATTCTCAAAGAGATCGCGCCGATCCTGCGCGACCAGTTGGTCATCTGCAATATCGGCCTGCCCAGTCAGGAATTGCATATGATCGACGATCAGCCGACAAACTTTTACATGTTGGGCACCATGGGGCTCGCGTCTTCCATCGGGCTTGGCGTGGCGCTGGCGCAGGAAAAAACGGTCATCGCGATTGATGGTGACGGGTCCGTGCTGACCAACTTTGGCACCTTGCCGACCATCGCCAACAACGTGGCGGACAATTTCATCCTGATGATCATCGACAACGGATCATATGGTTCGACCGGCGATCAACCGACCTATGCGGGCAAAAAGACATCGCTGGCCGCTGTGGCGACAGCCTGCGGCTGCGAAAATGTGGTCGAAGTACAAGACAAGGACTGCGGTCCGGCGCTTGAGGCGGCAATCGCATCCAAGCAAATGACGATCATGGTGGTGAAATGCGACAGCGGTAACATCAAAGTGCCGGTGATCACCAAAGACCCCGTGGTGATACGCGACCGGTTTATGAAGGCCGTAGCATCCTGATTTAAAATAATACTTCTGAAGAATTGGCGCGTACCCTCGACGGGTGCGCGCCTTTTTCCTGGCCGTGTCGCGATTGCTCTTGACGCGAGGCGGATTGCGCTTGTCTGCTTGACCCGATCAGCGCGAGGGGAGAGCGGGCATGAAATCGCACTACAGAGTGGTCGTTATCGGCGGCGGCGTTGTCGGGGCATCGGTCCTTTATCATTTGGCCAAACTTGGGTGGAGCGATGTTGCGCTGGTCGAACGGTCGGTTCTGACCGCCGGATCCAGCTGGCATGCGGCAGGGGGCATTCATGCGCTGAACGCCGATCCAAATATTGCGGCTTTGCAGGCCTATACAATTGATCTGCTGAGCGAGATCGAAGAGGAAAGTGGCCAGAATATCGGGCTGCATATGACTGGCGGTTTGACGATGGCGGGTACGCCGGACCGCTGGGAATGGCTGCAATCGGCTTACCGCACATTTCAATCCATCGGCATTGAGGATTGCCGCCTTGTCAGTGTGGAAGAGGCAGTCGCGCTGAACCCGATCATGTCCGGCGAAGGGCTCTTGGGCGGCATGTGGGCCGACCGTGAGGGGTATATTGACACTACAGGCACAGTTCATGCCTACGCAGGCGCGGCCAAGAAACGCGGTGCAACTGTGATTGAACACAACCGCGTGCTTGAGCTGAACCAGACCCTGCAAGGGTGGGAGGTGGTGACGGAAAAAGGCACGATTTCTTGCGAACATGTGGTCAATGCGGGCGGTCTTTGGGCCAAACAGGTGGGACGGATGGCCGGTGTCGAACTGCCTGTTGCACCGCTCAAGCACCATTACCTGATTTCCGACACCATCCCGGCGCTTGAAAGTCTGGATTTTGAGGTGCCGATGACCGTGGACCTCGAAGGGTTCACCTATCTGCGCCAAGACCAGAAAGGTGTTCTGTTGGGTATTTATGAGGTGAACACGGAACATTGGGCGATGGACGGTGCCCCGTGGGACTACGGGATGGAGCTGTTTCAGGAAGACACAGACCGGATTGAACATGAACTGACGCTGGGGTTTGAGCGTTATCCCGCGTTGCAGGATGTGGGTGTGAAAACATGGGTCAACGGCGCGTTTACCTTTAGTCCCGATGGCAATCCCCTGGTGGGTCCGGTTCCGGGCAAGCGTGGTTATTGGTCGGCTTGTGCGGTCATGGCAGGGTTCCTGCAAGGCGGCGGTGTGGGCAAAAGCCTTGCGGAGTGGATGATCCATGGTGAGCCGGAGGCGGATGTCTATGGCATGGATGTGGCCCGTTACGGCATCTGGGCCGAGAACAAACAGTACATCGCGCAGACCACGGGGCAGTTTTATTCGCGCCGCTTTGTGATGACTTATCCGAACGAGCAATTGCCCGCTGGCCGCCCGATCAGGACGACTGGCGTCTATTCCGACATGACCGCCGCGGGCGCGAAATGGGGGCAAAGCTGGGATCTTGAGGTGCCGCTGTATTTTGCACCGCAGGGGTTTGAGGAAACGCCATCGCTCAAGCGATCGAATGCGCATGATATCGTCGGGGCGGAATGCCGTGCGGTGCGCGATAGGGTTGGTCTGCTGGACATAACGGCGTTTTCGCGGTTCGAGGTTTCTGGCCCGAATGCCGAAAGCTGGCTCAATCATTTGATGGCCTCCAAACTGCCTGCGCCGGGGCGTGCGAAACTGGCGCCAATGCTGGGCGAGGACGGGCGACTCAAAGGGGATCTGACAATCTTTAACTGGGGCGATGGGACATGGTGGATCACCGGATCCTACTATCTGCGCCAATGGCACATGCGGTGGTTTAATGACCATATGCAGGACGGCGTGAACCTGCGCGATCTGGGCGACGAAATGGGCGGGCTGTCGCTGGCTGGTCCTAGATCACGCGAGGTCTTGCAAGCGGCGTTGAGCGATGGTGATCTGGATGCTCTGCGGTTCATGGGTTGTGCGCAGATGGATGTGGGGTTGATCCGCTGCAAAGTGGGGCGTTTGTCGGTCGCGGGCGAGCTGGGTTATGAACTGCACTGCCGCGCGGGCGACCTGAAGGCGCTGCGTGATCACCTGCTGGCAGCGGGGGCAGATCACGGAATGATCGAATATGGCTTCAATGCGCTGTTGTCGCTGCGCCTTGAGAAAAGCTTTGGCATTTGGTCGGCGGAATTCACCCAAGGGTATACGCCGGGCATGACGGGGATGGACCGCTGGATTGATTGGTCCAAAGACTTTGTCGGCAAAGATGCCGCTTCGGCAGAACGCGACGGGTCGGGGCCGGACAAGTTGTTGGTGACGCTTGAGATTGTTGCGCTGGATGCAGATGCCAGCGGGTACGAACCCGTTTGGCATGACGGGCGCAAGGTCGGTTTTGTGACCTCTGGCGGTTATGGGCATTGTGTGGGCAAGTCGCTGGCCATGGCATTGGTGGACAGAGGCAGCGCTGCCGAAGGAACGGCGCTTTCGGTGCATGTGGTTGGGGCCGAACGGCCTGCAACTGTGATCGCACCGTCACCCTATGACCCGCAGGGTCAAGTGATGCGCGGATAACGATGATTTGAGCAGAGCATTTAGGGATGCTCTGCCCCATGCGCCGATCAGCCCAGAAGCGCCGCGACTTTCTCTTTGGCCTGGGCTGCGGCTTTTTCCTTGACCGGTCCGTAGCCTCGGATCTCCATCGGGGCGGTTAGAACGGCAAGCGCGGCCTCCTCGTCCAATGCGGCGGTCTTGACCTGTTCCATCACCTCTTCGAACCAACCGATCAGTGCGATCTCCAGCTTGCGATCCGCGCCATAGCGGAACACATCGGCCCAAGTGCCGCGCAGACCTTTCATCCGGGCCAGAAGGCCAAAGGCATTGCCCATCCACGGACCAAAGTTTTTCTTGAAAGGCCGACCGCGCGTGTCTTTGCCCGTGGGCCAAAGCGGCGGCGCGAGATGGTATTTGATCTTGTAGTCGCCCTCAAAATCCTGCGCGATCTGATCGGTAAAGCCAGAGTGGGCATGCAGGCGAGCGACCTCATACTCGTCTTTGTAAGCCATCAGCTTGAACAGGGATTTGGCCGCTGCACGGATCAGTTCCTCGCTCGCCCCGGTTTGTGCAAAGGTTTCAAGCTTTGATTGGTAGCGGGCGGCATAGGCGGCATTCTGGTAGTCGGTCAGAAACGCCATGCGCCGTGCGATCAGGGCAGAAATGCTTTCGTCTGTTGTCGGCGCTTTCTCGTCCTGCGTCAGAAGCTCGGGGCTGTCGGCCATGATCCGACCATAGGCAAAGGCGGTTTTGTTTCTGTCCGGCGCAACGCCGTTCAGCTCTATCGCCTGATAGAGGGCATCAAGGGAAACCGGGACCAAGCCCTTTTGCCATGCAAAGCCCAGCATCATGACGTTGGCAAACACCGCATCGCCCATCAGGCGTTCAGCCATGGCGTTTGCATCGAAGGCCGACAGGTTTTCTGCACCAACCACACCTGCGATCACATCTTCACGGTCGTCAATGCGCAAATCGGCATCGCGGTTCAGCACCAGATCACCGGTCGGCATTTCGGCACGGTTCAGAACGATCCGTGTGCCCTTGCGATAATGGGCCGAGGCCTTGGGCGCGGAGCTGACGACCATGTCACATCCGATGACCGCATCGGCGCTGCCCTCATCAATCCGCACCTGATGCACAGCATCGGGACTTTTGGCCAACCGGACATAGCCCAGCACGGTTCCGAATTTTTGGGCAAATCCGGTGAAATCCAGCACGCTTGCGCCTTTGCCTTCGAGATGGGCCGCCATGGAGATCAGCGCACCCACGGTCACAACCCCGGTTCCACCCACGCCGGTTACAAGCAGGTCAAAGGGTTGATCCAGTGTCGGCAACTTGGGGCGGGGCAGGTCTGCGACCATGCTGTTCACATCCAAGCCTGCACCGGATTTCTTGCGCCGTTCGCCGCCTTCGATGGTGACAAAGGATGGGCAAAATCCGTTGAGGCAGGAATAATCCTTGTTGCAGGTGGATTGGTTGATCTTCCGCTTGGTTCCGAACTCGGTCTTCTTTGGTTCAACGCTCAGACAATTGCTTTCGAGCGAGCAGTCCCCGCAGCCTTCGCAGACCAGATCGTTGATCATGACAAAGCGTTTGGGGTCATCCATCTGCCCGCGTTTGCGCTTGCGGCGTTTTTCTGTTGCGCAGGTCTGTTCGTAGATCAGGACCGTCACGCCGGGGATCTCGCGCAATTCGCGTTGCACCGTGTCCAGATCTCGGCGGTGGTCGAATGATGTCCCAGCGGGAAAATCCGCGCGGGTAAATTTCTCGGGATGATCCGAGACAAGTGCGATGCGGTTGACACCCTCGGCGCGGGCGGCTTGGGCGATGCCACTAACCGACACCGGCCCATCAACGGGTTGCCCGCCTGTCATCGCCACGGCGTCGTTGTAGAGAATTTTGTAGGTGATATTGGCCTTGGCCGCGACCGCTTGCCGGATCGCGAGCGAGCCGGAGTGATACCATGTGCCCTCACCAAGGTTCTGGAAGATATGCTTGCCACCGTTGAAAAGCGATGTGGCAATCCACGGCACCCCTTCGCCGCCCATCTGAGCAAATCCGGCGGTGTCGCGATCCATCCAACTGGCCATGACATGACAGCCGATGCCGGAGGCCGCTTTGGACCCTGCGGGCAGCTTGGTGGAGGTGTTGTGCGGGCAGCCCGAGCAGAAATAGGGGGTTCGGTTCGCCCCCGGCACGTTGAGCACCGGCACCGGGGTGCTGGTCAAAACTTCGGCGCGTTCCATCAGCTTTTCGCTTGGGAAAAACGCATCGAGCCGCGCGGCGATGATTGGCACCAGCTTCAGCGGTGACAGTTCGCCCGTCCAAGGCACCAGCTCTTCGAGGTTTTCGTCATGTTTGCCGACCATCCGCTGCGGCTTGGAGCCGGGCCAGTCATAGAATGCCTCTTTGAATTGGCTTTCGATAATGCCGCGTTTTTCCTCGATCACGAGGACTTCTTTCTTGCCTTTCACAAACTCCAGCGCGTCGCGGCGGGCCAAGGGCCAGACCATGCCGACCTTGTAGATGTCGATGCCAAGCGCACGGCATTTCTCTTCGCTGAGGCCTAGCAGGCGCAGGGCCTCCATCAGATCAAGATGCCCTTTGCCGGTGCTGACAATGCCAAAAGGGGCATCGTCGATATCATAGATTTTGCGATCAATCGGATTGGCCTCAACAAAGGCTTTGACCGCTTCAAGCTTGTCATGAATTCGCGTCTCGATCCCCGGCGAGGGGAGATCACCCAAACGAACATGCAGCCCGCCGGCCGGCGCGGTGTAATCTGGCTGTTTGAAGGTTCGGTCAGGCAAAAGATCGACGGATGCGCCGGATTCCACCGTTTCGGAGATCGCCTTGAAGCCCACCCAAGTGCCGGAGAACCGCGACAGGGCGAACCCATATTCGCCAAAGCTTTGATATTCCGCGACCGATGCGGGGTTCAGCGTTGGCATGAACCACGCCATGAACGCCACGTCCGATTGGTGCGGCATGGAGGATGAGACACAACCGTGATCGTCCCCTGCCACCACCAGAACGCCGCCCTTTGGCGCGGACCCATAGGCATTGCCGTGTTTGAGCGCATCGCCAGACCGGTCAACACCTGGCCCCTTGCCGTACCACATCGAAAACACGCCATCGACTTCGGCGTGGGGGTCCAGATGCGCCTGTTGTGCGCCCAGAACGGCGGTTGCGCCCAGATCTTCGTTCACGGCGGGCATGAATTTGATGCGGTTTTCCTCAAGCCGCGGGGCAATGCGCCACATTTCCTGATCCAAACCACCCAAAGGAGAACCGCGGTAACCAGAGACAAAACCGGCCGTGTTCATGCCCGCATCACGGTCCCGGCGTGCTTGGTCCAACATGATCCGCGTGAGTGCCTGCGTGCCGGTCAGGAAGACGCGGCCGCGCACCTGCGCATAGCGGTCGTCAAGTTGATAGGTTTTGAACTGGTGATCAGGGCGGGACATTACGCACTCCTAGCTTTTGGGGAAAATACACTGGTTCTTCTGGATTTCGGCTTCATTCTTTCTGCGTTTGCGCTAGTGTTGCGGGTAATTCTTTCAGTATATAGGGATTATCTGGGGATTATATTCGGAGATGCTATGGATGATATTGATCGTAAGCTGCTGATGTTTCTTCAGCAGGATTCGCGGCTTCCAAATGCGCAGTTGGCGGAAAAGCTGAATATCTCCGCCTCGTCGTGCTGGCGCAGGGTCAAAGCATTGGAAGAGGCCGGAATTGTTGAGCGCTACGCCGCCATCGTCAACCCCAAGAGGATGGGCCTGCGGTTTGAGGCGATCGTGCATGTCCACCTAACCCGCCATGACACCGAAGCCTTGGCCCGGTTCATCGCCGCCGTTCAACGCCGCGAAGAGGTGACAGAATGTTATGCGACCACGGGACAGGCCGATTACCACCTGCGCATCCTCTGCCGTGACATTGACGCCTATAACGAGTTTCTCGAAGGGTTCTTGTTTGTGCAACCAGCGGTGAATTCCGCGCAGACGAATGTGGTGTTGCGGCGGATTAAGGCGAATGCGCCAGTGCGCTAACTCACTTGATCTTTTGGCAAAATTTGACCCCAACGGATGCGATCCCAAATCCGTTCGTGGATGAAATAGGTAACCGTTCCCGTGGCAAAGCTGGCCAGGGCAAGGCCGCCAGCCGCGCGGATCGACCCGGTGGTCAGATAGCCGAGAATTACCATCATCAGCAGGCCGGATGTTTGCCAGGTTAATGCTTTGGCTATTGTGCGCTTGGGGTGCTGCATTGGTGTTCCTTCTTGGCCAAGCTCTACGGCAGCCGTCGCGATCGGACCATTCAGAGAATTGTCAGATATTGGTCACGGTCGTAGATATTAATCACCGATGGTGATTTATATCCGCATTGGAACGCTGTGTTTTGGCCGGTTGGTAGAATCCGCTCCGGAGAGGTCCGACGCTTTCCCGTAAGGTGTCGCATCTGAACCCTCAGGCGGTGCTGCTTGCCTTGACAAGCCGCCCGCCCTTAAGCTTCCTGCGCAAAACAATTCCGGAGGATACCCCCATGATGAAAACCCGTGCCGCCGTTGCCGTTGAGGCAGGAAAACCGCTTGAGATCATGGAGGTGAACCTCGAAGGCCCTCGCAAAGGCGAAGTTCTGGTTGAGATCAAAGCAACCGGCCTGTGCCATACAGATGAATTCACCCGTTCCGGCGACGATCCCGAGGGTATCTTTCCGGCGATCCTTGGCCATGAAGGTGCAGGCGTTGTTTTGGAAGTGGGCGAAGGTGTGACCACACTGGAACCGGGCGATCACGTGATCCCACTCTACACGCCCGAGTGCCGCGAATGCGAATATTGCCTCAGCGGTAAGACAAACCTGTGCCAGAAGATCCGGATCACCCAAGGGCGCGGTCAATTGCCGGATGGCACAACCCGCTTTTCCATGCTGGATGGTACGCCCATCCATCACTACATGGGCTGTTCGACGTTCGCCAATCACACGGTTGTGCCTGAGATCGCGCTGGCCAAGGTGCGCAAGGACGCGCCGTTTGACAAGATCTGCTACATCGGTTGCGGTGTAACCACAGGCATCGGCGCGGTGATCAACACCGCCAAGGTTGAGATCGGCGCGCGTTGTGTTGTCTTTGGTCTGGGCGGTATCGGTCTCAATGTGATTCAGGGTTTGCGTCTTGCTGGCGCGGATCAGATTGTCGGTGTGGATCTCAACGACGACAAGGCCGAGACGGGCAAATATTTCGGCATGACCGATTTTGTGAACCCGTCCAAGGTTGAGGGTGATCTGGTCGCGCATCTGGTTGAGCTGACCAAGGGCGGCGCCGATTATTCCTTTGACGCAACTGGCAACACCAAGGTGATGCGTGACGCGCTCGAATGTGCGCACAAGGGTTGGGGCGAAAGCATCATCATCGGTGTGGCTCCGGCCGGTGCGGAGATTTCGACACGTCCCTTCCAACTGGTGACAGGGCGTGTTTGGCGCGGCACCGCATTTGGCGGTGCCAAGGGCCGCACAGATGTGCCCAAGATTGTCGATTGGTACATGGACGGCAAAATTGAGATTGATCCGATGATTACCCACAAGCTGACGCTGGACGAGATCAACCACGGGTTCGAGCTGATGCACGAAGGCAAAAGCATTCGTGCGGTTGTCGAATTCTGATCTGAAAAATGACCCAAGGTAACCCGCAGCCACAATCGGTTGCGGGTTGCCGACACAAACGGCGCTCCTAAATTGAACGAAACAGTTCAGCAGGAGCCGCCCATGAAACTCATCGTCAACGGAAAAGAGCACGCTGTGGATGTCGAAGATGACATGCCGCTGCTTTGGGTTTTGCGGGACGAATTGGGGATCACCGGGCCGAAATATGGCTGTGGCATTGGGCAATGCGGAGCCTGTACAGTGCATGTTGACGGTATTGCGGTGCGATCCTGCCAATTGGCGGCGGCGGATGTGGATGGCGACGTGACCACCATCGAAGGGTTGGGCACACCGCAATCATTGCATGCGGTTCAGGCCGCTTGGGTGGATCATCAGGTAGCACAATGCGGCTATTGTCAGTCCGGCCAGATCATGCAGGCCGCATCCTTTCTGGATCTGAACCCGGAACCTTCGGATGATCAGATCGATGCCGCGATGAGCGGCAATCTGTGCCGCTGCGGCACCTACCCACGCATTCGCGCTGCGGTGAAAACCGCCGCTGCCAAGTTGCAGGAGGCCTGATCATGGGACGCGTTCGCACGATTGCCCGCCGCAGCTTTCTTGTTGGGTCTGCCGCCGTTTTGGGCGGTGTGGCCTTTGGCACCTATCTTTACAAACGCGAGGTCGAGAACCCGCTTTTGGATCAGCTCGCGCCAGGCGAGGTGGCCTTTAATCCCTATGTGATGATCGATAGGGATGGCATTACCCTGATCACGCCCCGTGCGGATGTGGGGCAGGGTGCCTATTCTGTTCAGGCACATCTGATTGCCGAAGAGTTGGATGTGGATGTGGCGCAAGTTCGCCTTGATCCCGGCCCGCCAGCCGCAGCCTATTACAACCACGTGGTTGCCGTTGAGGGGATGCCGATAGCGGCGGTTTCCAACAGCTTCTTTGCAAAAGCAGGACGCGGAGCTGCCGATGTTGCGGGCAAGCTGCTGGGGCTGCAACTGACTGGCGGGTCTTCAACCGTGCCCGATATGTACGACCGACTGCGCGAGGCGGGTGCGATGGCGCGGGAAACCTTGGTTGCGGCGGCGATGGCACAAACCGGTTTGGCGCGGGATCAGCTTGATACCGCGGACGGGGCGGTGATCCTGCCTGATGGCACGCGGCTGCTCTATGTCGATCTTGCGGTTGCGGCAGCCGAAACGGACCCTGTGCAAGATGCGCCACTGCGGAGCCCATATGAATGGAAACATCTGGGAAAGGCTCACCAGCGCAGCGATATCGTTCCCAAATCGACCGGCACGCAAGCCTACGGCATTGATTTGCGAATGGATGGTCTGGTCCATGCCACCACCCGGACGAACCCGGCGCGGGGGGGCGGAATTCTGGGCTATGACGCGTCAGAAGCCGAAACAATGCGTGGCGTGCGGGCCATCTTTCCGATCCGTGACGGCATTGCCGTTGTCGCGGATAACACCTGGAGGGCCTTTCAGGCTGCGGATGCGGTTGATTGTGAGTGGGGCGACAGCCCTTACATCGGTGAAACCGAAGAACAGATTGCAGCGCTTGATGCGGCGTTTACCAGTGAATTGCAGGACAGCCGGTTTCGCGATGATGGCGATGTGGAAGCTGCGTTGGGAACTGGTGACCTGATAGAGGCGACCTACCAAATCCCCTATCTGGCACATGCACCGTTGGAGCCGATGAGTGTTGTTGTCAAACTGGCCGCTGGACGGCTGGACATCTGGACCGGCACCCAAATCCCGCGGTTTATGCAGGTCAACGCAGCCAAGCTGGTTGGGCTGGAGGCCGAGCAAGTTTACGTTCATGTCCTGATGTCTGGCGGCAGTTTTGGTCGGCGGCTGGAGGATGATTATGTGCTGCAGGCTGTCGAGATTGCTCGGCAGATGCCGGATGTGCCGATCAAGATGACTTGGAGTCGTGAAGAAGATTTCACGCATGATTTTCCCCGCCCTATGCAATTGGCGCGCGCCCGTGGGAAAGTGGCGCAAGGTGCGGTGACGGCGTTTGATCTGGGCATTTCTGCAACCTCCGTAACGGAAAGCAGCCTTGGTCGTTTGGGCCAACCGGCGATGGGGCCGGACGTGGCCATCGTCGCAGGCGCATGGGACCAACCCTTTGCCATTCCCGACTACCGCGTCACCGGATATCGCGCGCCTGCGATGGTCCCGGTCAGTTCCTGGCGTTCCGTTGGGGCATCGGGCAACGGGTTTTTGCACGAAAGTTTCATGGATGAGCTGTGCCATGCGGCGGGTGCCGATCCCTTGCAGGAACGCCTGCGCCTGTGCAGTCACGAGGTGTCGCGCAAGGTTCTGGAAACCGTTGGCGAGATGTCGAGCTGGGGCAGCGATCTTGGTCCCCGTCGCGGGCGCGGGGTTGCCTTTGTGCTCGCCTTCGGCGTGCCTGTGGCACAGGTGGTTGAGGTCACAGATACCGATGCCGGTATTCGCATCGACAAGGTTTTTGTTGCGGCAGATGTGGGACGGATCTTGGATCCGGTGAACTTTGAGGCGCAGGTTACAGGCGGTGTGATCTGGGGGCTTGGCCATGCGATGAATTGCGAGCTGACCTATGAGGGCGGCGTGCCACAACAGGACAATTACCACGCCTTTGAGGGCATGCGCTTGTACCAGACGCCGCAGATCACGGTGCGCGGACTGGAAAACGGCGACAAGATCCGCGGCATTGGAGAACCGGGCGTGCCGCCTGCCGCGCCTGCCTTGGCCAATGCGATCTTTGATGCAACCGGACAGCGCATTCGCGAAATGCCCTTTGATAAACATGTGAGGTTTGCCTGATGCGCTATGCCTTTGCTTTGATGATGTTGGCGTCCCCTTTGGCGGCGCAAGACACCGCCAGCCGTGCCGAGGGTTTACAAGCCTGGGACAAGATTTTTGAGGTCACATCGCATCCGCGTTGCACAAATTGCCACGTCACCGAGGATCGGCCGATGTGGGAGGGGCTTGGCTATGGCGCCGGGGCACTCCACGGGATGTATGTGCGGGCCGATGAAAGCAGGATCGGGGCAGAAACCATGCCCTGCCGAACCTGTCATGTGACCAGCGCCGCGGAAAACACTGTGCCGCATGCGCCGCCGCATATTGACGATGCTTGGCGGTTGCCACCGGAGGAATTGGCGTGGTTGGGCAAATCCTCTGCCGAGGTTTGTGTGCAGTTGCGCGATCCACAGACCAATGACGGCAGCGACATCGCGGATCTGATCGACCATGTGCAAAGCTCTGCCTTTGTCCGCTGGGGATTCACTCCCGGCGCGGGCCGCTCAGCGCCAGAGGGCACCGTGGCCGATCTGGCGCGGGAGCTGGCGATCTGGGGGGCAGCGGATACCCCTTGCAGATAGTGCCTTTGGCAGGCGAAGCGCAGGAGTTTTTCCAGCCAAATGAAGCGGGGGCAGCGCTTCAGTAGCTTTGATTGAGTTCGTCGCAGGCCGGGATTTCGGCCTCACGTTTGGCAATATAAGCACGTAACTCTTCATCCTTTGCGATGTCGAGATGCGGCTCTTGGTATTCGGATAGTAACTTGCGAGCATGGATCAGAGCGCGTTCGGTGATTTCTTTGCTGCCGTCCGCCTGCCATTGTTCGATGGAGTTGTTGTCGAATAGTTCAGGCATAAAGAACGCGGTTTGAAAATTATCTTGGGTGTGAGGATGGCCAAGGTAATGCCCGCCGGGTCCAACATCGGGTACGGCGGCAAGGGCCTCCTCAAAATCGTCAAAGTTTGGACCTTGCGCCATGCGGTGGGCCATGGCGCATTGTTCGGCATCGACGATGAATTTTGCGACTGAACAATGCATACCCGCTTCGTTCCAACCCGCCGAGTGCCAGATGTAGTTGGCACCTGCATGCATCACCGATGAGAGGGTCGTGGCACTTTCATACCCGGCCTGTGCGTCGAATGTCTTGGCCCCGCCCAATGTGTTCGAGGTCCGCCATGGCACATCGTAGTGCCGCGCCATTTGGCCAATCATAAAGTTCATCAATGAGATTTCCGGCGTGCCTGCCATCGGAGCGCCCGACTTCATGCTGACGCTGGAGAGGTAATGACCATAGATCGCAGGGCAACCTTTGCGGATCACCTGCGTGTAGGCCAGTGCCGATAGGGCTTCGGCGTTCAACTGCGCAACAGAAGCGGCGACAGAGGCAGGCGTATTGGCCCCGCCCAGCACGAAGGGCGAACACAGCACCGGTTGATTGGCGCGGCTGAAGGCCCGCATTGCGCCAAGCATGGTCTCGTCCCAAACCAGCGGCGAATTGCCATTGCAATTGCCAGTAACGACAGGGTGCTGTTCAACAAATCCGGACCCGAACAGGATGCGGCACATGTCGATGACGTCTTCGGCGTTTTTGGGGCTGGTGGTCATCCCCATGAAGGTTTTGTCGGAGTATTTCATGGATGAATACGTGATCCGCAGATGACGCTGGCTGATCGCGTGATCATAAGGTTCGACGATGTGATGGGCGCTGGAATGCAGGGCGGGCATCATATGGGCCAGCTTGTGGAACATCGCCAAATCATCCAGCGTCGGATTGCGGCGCACGTCATCGAGATCACGCAGATAGGGGGCACCGGTCATCGGGACAAACATCGCGTCGCGCCCGCCAAGGGCGAGGTTCTTGTTTGGATCGCGGGCTTGGTATGTGAACCGCGCTGGAATGGATGCGATCAGATTGCGCACCAGTCCGCGATCCAGATACACACGGTCGCCGACCACCTTGGCCCCGACCTTGCGCCAATCCGCGAGGGCGATGTCATCGCGGAACACCACGCCGACATTTTCCAGAATGTCCATGGAGGCCGCGTCAATACGTTTCACCTGTGATCCCGTCATGATTTCGCAGGTGGGGATCTTGTTGTGGATGCCAGGCAGCATGGAAACATTGGTGGCCTGCCGCAGGGCCCGCCGGGCGGCGCGGCCGCCGGAGCGCGCTGGCGCTATAGCTTGATCTGTCATGGCGAACCCTTTCTGATTTGCACTCAGGCTTGCACATAAGCGACGTCGCTGGTTGTCCAATGGCGAAGTGTTTTCCGCAAAAGAGGCCGTAAATCGCTTGACCTGTGGGCGGCTGCGTAATGGAGTGCTGGCATGGATATTTTGCACAACACCCGCCCGGCAGCCGTGACTGGCCTTGATCGTGTTCCTTTTCCGTCGGTTGATGCGGATGCGCCGATGGCGTTGCTCCGGCGGTGCCCGGCGGCGGGGCAAACGCCGCTGATGCCAGCCAAACCAATTGCGGCACAGGCAGAAGTGGCTGAAGTGTGGATCAAGGACGAACGCGGTCGGATGGGGCTGGGCAGTTTCAAGGCGCTGGGCGCGGCGTACGCTATTGCGCATGACGCAGAGCAGGGTCGTGCAAAAGGCGCAACCTATGTAACGGCCAGCGCGGGAAATCACGGCATGTCCGTGGCCGCAGGGGCGGCTGCATTTGGGGCGAAAGCGGTTGTCTATATCGCCGAAACCGTGCCTGAAGCCTTTGCTGCCCGCTTGTCAGATCAAGGGGCCAAGGTGGTGCGGGCTGGAGACAATTATGAGGCGTCCATGGTCGCAGCGGCGCAAGCTGCGACTGACAATGGCTGGCGGCTTTTGTCGGACAGTTCGTGGGAGGGATATATGGATTACCCCTACCGCGTGATGGAGGGGTATCTTGCCCTTATGGCGGAGGCGATTGAACAGATGGAGCAAGTGCCCAGCCATATTTTTTTGCAGGCAGGCGTTGGCGGCCTTGCGGGATCATGCGCGGCGCTGGCACGGCACGCGTGGGGCGATGCGCCAAGAATAATCGTGGTGGAACCGGCATTTGCAGCAGCGCTGCACAGTTCCATCTCCGCCGGTAAGCCAACCGAAGCCGGCGGTCCGGTCAGCAATATGGGGCGTTTGGATTGCAAAATGCCATCGCTGATTGCCCTCAAGGGGTTGGCACGCGATGCCGATGTTTTTGTTTTGCTGTCCGAGGCTGAGGCCGAAGCGGGCGCTGGCGCTATGATGGTGGCCGGGTGGCCATCGACGGAATCCGGTGCTGCTGGTGTTGCGGCCTTGCTGGCCACATCGGCTGACCAACGTCAGGAATTGGATTTGACGAAAGATGCGCGGGTTCTGTGCATTCTGAGTGAAGGGCCGGAAGGGTAAACTCCCGACCTCTAGAAGTCTCGGGCAGGCGGGGACTGATTTCAATCAAAGGGGTTTTCCGTCTTGGGCCAGTAATTGTCATCCCGCTTGGTGAAGGGGATGATTGTGAAATCGGGTGGGATCGCCCCCGGCCCCTTCATGTGAATAACCTCTGAAGCGATGGGCGCAAAACCTGCGTAAAAATGTTGCGAGCTTTTTACGATGACAGCTTTCATCGTTTGCAGGTCCATTCCCAGATCGGTAAAGGCGCTGGGGTGAAATGTTTGGCTGCGCAAATCATTGACCACAAGATGCACGCCGTCCGCTTCGAGCCAAACGGCGTTGCCCATCGGCATTTTACTGCCGCCAAGTTCCTGCGCCATGTCACTTTTTGCACCGCGTACCGTCACGCGCAAATCAACCGGATCGCCGGAGGTCTTGCCCAGTTTGCCACCGATCCTGACATCCATGGTACTGCCTACGCCTGCCTCGGTACACATGCGCACCATGATCGGATCCCAGTAGATGCCAAGGGCGACGTCCTTCATGCCTTTGGCCAGCACTTCCTGCAGCACAAAGGTTGAATCCGACGGTGCCCCGCCGCCCGCGTTGTCGGCAAAATCGGCCAGGACGAAGGGAAACTCGGTGCCAGATTTGACCTTGTCCAGAGCTTCGGAAATGGACGGATAAGATGCGCGAAGCTGTTCGCGCAGGCCCCATAACTTCATTCCAAACTCTTTGGCGACAGCCTCGGCCTGGTCAGCGTTTCCATCGGTGATGGCGATCATACGTGTCCCGGTGCGCGGACTGTCGCCCCATGGAAATCCGTGGGTCAAAGAGAGGCTCAGAACCCCGTCTTGCCCTTCTCGGGCCATCATTTCATCGACAAAGCTGCGCGCTGGCTCGAAAGGCGTGTGATACATCGTGAGCATGCGGCAATCGTAATCCCGCATCACCGGTTTGATCTTGCCTTCGGCGGCATCCGCAACGATTGCAAACAGCTCTTGTGCGCGTTCGCGGCTGTCGGTGTGAGGGTATTCCTTATAGGCGACAATGGCATCCATTGCTTGCATCATGTCTTCGGTCAGATGGTGATGGGGGTCCAGCTCCATCCCTATGATGGCCTTGTCTCCCATGATGGAACGGGCGCGTTTGGCCAGATCGCCTTCGCAATCATCATAGCCATCGGCGATCATCGCGCCATGCATGCTTAGCAAGATGATATCCGGTTGGGCGGCCTCGATATCGGACAGTATTTCATCGCGATATTTTTCGTATACGGAACGGATGGTTGGCCCGGCCGGCTGGGCAAAGGCACTGAGACTTTCGACCACTTCCCAACCACGCGCCTCGGCGGCGGCGCGCCATTCGTGAAGTGGCGCGGAAAACAGGTTTGCGGTCTCTTCGGTGGCCCGGCGCGACACAAAGGTCTCTTCAAACGATTGCTCACCCGTTGGAATGGGAGAGAAGCTGTTGGATTCGGTGGCGATCCCGGCAATCAAGACTTTCATGAAGGGTTCCTTTCAGTTTGGTCCGCAAAGGCGCCGACCAATTGTGCGATCAGGTGAATGGCAATCAGGGTGAACGCGATGGGAATGGCGATACCAAACAACGACATTGGCACGTCCATTGTCTCTGCTTGCCGTCCGGCCAAACGCGCCAGATAGCCGCGGGCGGGGTTCATGTTTGGACCAAAGAAGGAATACCAGAGGATTGGGGAGATAAAGACCAGCACGCCGATGGTTCTTAAGACGGCACGCAGTTTGCCAATGGTGCCTTTTGGGTTTTGCAGGGCGGGAAACAAAGACGGATCTGCGTTCATACGAAACGCGCAGGACGCACCCAGCAACCCGGCCCAAACCATCGAAAAGCGGGCAAGCTCTTCGGTCCAGGCGGGCGGTTGAGCGAGAAAGTAGCGTGCGATCACCTGCCAGCCGGCAGCCGCCAACAGCACCAGCACCGCCAAGACAGCACAAACCAGAGCGATCCGGTGCAGGTGGTAGGACAGCCGGTCCAGCATATGGGCAATCGCACGCATCCGTTTAGTCCTTGATCGCCGCTTTCCATGCGTCAAGCGCGCCGTCTGGCATCGGGATGTTGCCCCAGATGGCTTGGGATGCCTCGCGGAATTCGCCGCGTTTTGCGTCGTCGAGCTTGATCACTTCGACACCGGCCTCTTCCAGTTTATCCAGAACCGATGCCTGGTTCGTGAGCCATTCGCGGTTTGCGGTATTGGCCGCCTCTATGGCTGCATTGACGGTGTCGCGCTCTGAGTCGGACAGGCCTTGATACCAATCTTCGGACATCACCGCAGCGCGTGAGGACGGCACGATCTGAGCGTCGGTGAAATGTTTGATAAATCCTGTGTGGCCAAAGAGAAGCGGTACAAAGGATGGGTTCAGATATCCGTCAGCCACACCGGTTTGCAACGCGTTTGGCACCTCGGCCCAGCTGACAATTGTGCCCTGTGCACCCCAGGCTTTGAAGATTTCGATCTGTGCTTCGTCCAGCGCCCGCATGCGCAAACCCTCCATGTCCGCCATGGATTTTACGGATTTGTTGGTTGTGAAGATCCCGGCGGCATCGCCAAGATAAACCACGTTGGCCACGCGGACCCCTTTGGGCGTGGTGCCTGCGTTGATCCGTTCCAGCATCCCGCCTTTGGTCATGGCCTTGTCGATCTGGTGGTAGTCCTCAAAAAAGTAGGGGAGAAAGACCCCAAAGATCGTGCCATCAAGTGTCCCGGCGGATTTCACGTCGGACATGGACACTTCAAGCAAGCCTTGGCTGACTTGATCAAGTTTTTCCGCCTCGCCGCCAAGGGCGCCCCGTTCGTATTCGACCGCTTCCATACCGTTCGCGTTCAGATATTCGGTAAAGGTATGCGCCCAGACATAGGTGCCCGAATCCATGCTGGCGGGGCTGTCGAGCGCGACCTTGATTTCAGCGAATGCCGGCGCTGCAAGTCCCAGCACCAAAGCGCTTGCCGCGCCCATCAGAGTTTTCGAAATTGTCATAGTCATCCTCCCAGATTTGAAGTTATCAGTTAATTCCACAGACCCATGAGCCTTGGCAGGACCAATGAAATGTCCGGCACAAAGACCAACAGGCCCAACACGAGTATTTCCGCAATGACGAAGGGAATGACCTTTGCGGCCAATGCCCAATAGTTCATGCCAGTCACGGTCGAGACGATCAGCAGGCAGCCCCCCAAAGGCGGCGACACCAGTCCAATCGACAAATTGAAACAGATCACGATCCCCAGGTGGACAGGATCGGCCCCGTTCAACAGGGCAACAGGCGCCAGCAACGGCACCAAAAGCGCAAGGGCAACCGTGATGTCCAGCAGCATGCCTGCGAAGATGAAAATCAGGTTCATCAACAACAGAAAACCAATCGGCCCAAGCCCCAGATTTTCAACGGCAACTGAGATCGCCTGCGGCACCCGTTCAAGCGAGGCAACATGCCCCAGGGCGGCAACGGCGCACAGAATGATGAAGATCGATCCGGTCAAGGTCGCCGTCCGCTCAAGGCTTTCGCGCAGATCGGCCAAAGAAAATCCAGTATAGAAATATCCCGCGACGAATGCGGCAACAACGGCCACGGCGGCCGCTTCGGTTGGCGTCATCCAGCCAAACACGATTCCGCCGACAATGATCAACGGCAGCGACAGCGCAGGCAGCGCGGCGCGAACTGCGGGAAGGATGGCAACGGCCTCTTCCTTGGACAGGCGCGGGTGGTCCTCTTTCCAGGCGAAAAAGGCGTTCATCACAAACAGAACAGCGGCAAGCAAGAGCCCCGGAATGATGCCGGCCACAAACAATGCAGCCACCGAGGTCTGCATCAGCGCGCCATAGAAAATGAGGATGATGGATGGTGGTACAATCGGGCCGATGATGGCAGAGGCCGCCGTGATCGCACCGGCATATGTTTCGGAGTAACCACGTTCTTTCATTGCAGGCACAAGCGTGTTTGAAAGTGCTGCTGCATCTGCGATGGCCGATCCAGAGATTCCGGCAAAGAAGACGCTGGTCATGATGTTCACATGGCCAAGTCCGCCGCGCAGCCGTCCGACCAGTGCCATGCTCAGATCAATCAGCGCCTTTGTCACGCCGCCGCGGTTCATCAACTCGCCCGCCAGAATGAAAAGCGGCATGGCCAACAAGGAAAACACGCTGATTTGCGAAAACACCTTTTGCGGCAGGATTGCCAAGTATCGCGCATTTTCGGTTGCGATGAACGACAGGACGGCAACACCGCCGATGACATAGGCCAAGGCCAATCCCGATCCCAGAAGCAGGACCACAGTCAAAGGAAGCAGCCAGATCAAGCCGGAACCCTCAGCCGTGCGGGCGACAGATCTTGCACGCGAACCCCTTGATCAACGATGTCTTGTGGCACATCGCGCCGCAGCACCTGAGAGGCTGCAAAACGTGCCAGTGCTGGCGATGATTGAATGCCGTAGCCGCCTTGACCGGCAAGCCAATAGAACCCTTCTGCATCTTCGGCGTATCCAGCAACGGGTGACTTGTCCTGAACAAAGCTGCGCAGACCTGCCCACTTGTTTTCAATGCGGCGCACGGCAACGTCAAAAGCCGTTTCAATTCGGTCGACGCAGATCGCGATATCCATTTCCTCCGGTTGGGCATCACAGGGGGCAGAAGGCGTTTCGTCTGCAGGAGAGATCAGCAAACGCCCGGCATCGGGTTTTAGGTAAAACTGTTCGTCGATGTCGATGGTGATCGGCAGGTGATCTGTCGCCAGTGTTTGCGGCGCTGCGATGATTGCGGCGGTGCGGCGTTTCGGTGTCAGGCCAATTTCCGCGACGCCCGCCATTTTGCCAACCACATCAGCCCAAGCGCCGGCTGCGTTTACGACCACCCCAGCGTTTATGTCCGCGGTTTTCAGTTGCAATTCCCAGCTTGCGCCGCTGCGCGTAAGGGAATGCAGTTCACTCCGGGTCAGAAGTGTACCGCCCAAGGTCTTGAACTGTCTCAGATACCCCTGGTGCAGCGCGGCCACGTCTATGTCCTGACCGTTGCTGTCCAGCATCGCCCATTTGGCATAGCCCGGTCGCACCAGCGGATTGACCTCAAGCAAAGCAGCTTCGTCCAGTCGCGATACGGAGGCGGCGGCGCCCACCTCAGACAAAAGTGTGTCGAGCGATGGTTCTTGATCTGCACGGGCCATCATCAGGATTTTGCGCGGCGCGAACAGGTTTTCCTGGGCAAAGCCGTCGGGCGGGGTGCGGAAAAACGGCTCTGACGCGCGGGTCAGCGCCCGCACCGGAGCCGGGCCATAGATAGGTGCAAAAACCGCCGCTGATCTGCCTGTGGTATGATAGCCCGGATGCGCTTCCATTTCGATCAGGACGACACGGGCTTGCGCCGACAATTCAGCCGCAATCGAAGCACCTGCGATCCCCGCGCCGATTACGGCAATGTCAAAACTCTGGTCCATCGCTTTGGAGGTCACTTTGCTTGGTTCCGGATTCCATTGGCTTACGATGGGAGTGGTGGTAACATGTTTTCCAATCGGAAAATAGGGAAATTTTCGCATTGGAAAATTCTGAACTCACTTCATCCCTGAATTTGGACCCAACGGACACCGCATCAGAATCGTCCCTTGGCGTGCGCGTGCGCCAAATTCGCAAGGCACGTGGCTGGAAACTCAAGGATTTAGCGGATCGCACGGGTCTGGCTGTTTCGACCATTTCCAAGATGGAACGCGGCGAAATTTCTTTGACTTATGACCGGTTCATGCGACTGGCGCAGGGGTTGGGCATGGACGTGGGAGAACTTTTCGACGCTGACGCCGAGGGGTTTTCGCGTGGTTCCGTGACCATCACCCGCGCGGGTGAGGGGCCGATTCACCGCTCTGACACTTATGACTACGAAATGATTGCCGGTGATTTGGCGGGCAAACACATGATCCCGATGATTGGCCATGTCAAAGCCAACAGTTTCTCGACCTTCGAAGATTTCATTGCGCATCCTGGGGAAGAGTTCATTCATATCCTCAAAGGCGAAGTGACCGTTTACCTCAAGGGGCGTGATCCTGTGGTGCTCTACCCCGGTGACAACCTCTATTTCGATTCCGGGCTTGGCCACGCCTATGTCTCCACAGGTGCAACCGATGCGGTTCTGCTGGGCGTTTGCTGGAAGCCGGGGTAGCGCCGTTTGTTTTTTTGATCCTAGGTTGATGGTTCCCTTTTGGGCGCCACATCGCGACGACTGCAATGATTGCGAAAACGGTCAACACTGCGGAAAAGGGTCGAAGACGCGCGTGTGTGCCACACTGTCTTCGACGTTCTGGCGGCTGGTTGATCGCTTATTTGGGCTCAAAGAAGGGGGCAGGGGTCAGGATCGTATTGACCTGACTGGCAAGATTGCCGCTTTCGCTGCTGAGTTTAAGAAACTTCTGCCAGTCCGGGTCCGCAGCCAGCGCGGCGCGTCGGGCGCTGCGGTCTGCCGCATCTTTGTAGACCCAGATATGAACGTAGGAATTAACGTCACCGGTTTCGACCGCGCCATAGACTGCGGGCTCACCCAAATGCTTGCGCTGCACTTCCCAGCCGTGATCGGCATAGAGTTGCATGTGTTTTTTGATCCGGCCCGGATGGCAGGTATAGGTGCGGTGATCATAGATCATGAATTGATCTCCTTGTTGGTGGTTAATTTGAAAAGATCGACGCAGGCATAGATGCTCATCACTGCGCCCGAGATGGGGATGGCGGCATAGAACAAGGATGTCGGCAGATCGAGAATCGGGGTCAGCGCGCGTGCATCAAGGGTGAGGGACGCGCCGTACCATGTCATTGCGAACAAGAAGCACAGGCTGATGAGCGCAATCAAAATGCGCAGCAGGCGCGAGGGCGCTGGCGGCAAGGCGTCCATCAGCCAATGAACCTGAAAATGATCCTTGTCCCGCCAAAGGGCAGCGGCGCCGATAAAGACCATCCAGGCAAAGAGGCCCTGCACCACCTCATCGAACCACGCGAAGCCAGCAAGCTGGAAGGTCCGCGCGACCACGTTGATGAACAGCAGCAGGAACAGCAGGCTAAGGCATGTGATCGGGATGATCCGCAAAAGCTGACCGATGCGGTGATCCAGCACGCTCATGGTCCCATCACCAGATTGGGCAGCCAGGTCGAAACCCCCGGCACCGCGACGACCAACACAAGAACCAGTGCAAGACCGATGAGATAGGGCACAAGGGCGCGGGACAGACGCCCGACTGGCATCTGCGCCACCGAAGCAACGGCAAAAAGCACCATTCCAACTGGCGGAGTGAGCAGGCCCAGCATTGAGCACATGATCATGATCACACCAAACTGAACCGGATCGACGCCAATCTGCTGCATCACCGGCAGGAACAACGGCACGGTCAATACGATAACGGCAATCCCCTCAAGGAACATGCCCAACACCAGCAGGATCGCGACGACGATAATCAGAATCACGGCGGGATTGTCAGAAAACCCAACCATCGAGGAAACAAGCGCATCCGGCACGCGCTGGTGGACCAGAAGCCAGCCAAAGAAACCTGCTGCGGCGATGACAAACATCACGCGAATAGTGTGTTGCAGAGTGCTCCAGAAAATGCCGGGCAGGTCGCGCGGGGTAATCTCGCGGTAGACGATCATGGACAGGAACATTGCATAGGCGCTGGCGGCAACGCCGGCCTCGGTGGGTGTGAAGAGCCCACCAAAAATACCCGCGATGATGATGACCGGGGTCAAGAGGGAGAGGGCAGCGCCCTTAAAACTTTCCCAGATCTCGGCCCAGTCAATGTGATCGGCTCGCGGCATCTTGTGGCGCAATGCCACCAGCCAGACCGCCCCCATCAGGGCCAGCGCCATCAGAACGCCCGGGACCACGCCGGCAAGGAACAACTGTGCGACTGACACGCCGGTGATAGAGGAATAAAGGACAAATGGGATCGAGGGGGGAAACACCGGCCCAATGGTTGAAGAGGCCGCGGTGATCGCCGCGCTGAAGTCGGGATCATAGCCCTTGTCGGCCATCGCCTTGAGTTCAACCTGTCCCAGACCGGCAGCATCCGCCACTGCAGCCCCGGACATGCCGGAGAAAAAGAGCGATGCCAGGACGTTGACCTGACCCAACCCGCCGCGCACATGACCCACACAGGCATTGGCAAAGCGAAAGATGCGTTCGGTGATGCCGCCTGTGTTCATCAGCGTGCCCGCCAGAATGAAAAACGGGATCGCCAGAAGAGTGAAGCCGGTTGTTGCGGAGAACATGCGCTGCGGCAGCATTGCGAGAATGCGAAAGTCGCCTTGCAATGCGTAAAAGCCAACCGCCGTCAGGCCTAGCGAAACCGCAATCGGCACACCAATGGCGATCAACAGCACCAGCACACCCAGAATGATAAACGTCGTCATGTGATAAGTCCTGAATGGGGCCGCCCGCGACCCATTGGACCGCGGGCAACCTATGGGTTACTTCAGGAAGCTGAGGAAGGTGTCCATGTTCTCCTTGCCGGAGAACTCGGCAACCCGCGCCCGCGCTGGACCCATGAGGGCTGCGAAGGGGGCGAGATCCGGACGTGTCACGGCCATGCCAGCCGCTTCAAGCGCCGCGATCTCGTCTTCTTCTTGAGCGATCACAGCGGCGCGCATCATGTCGCCCGCGCGTTTGCTTTCTTCGCGCAGAATGGTCTGCTGCTCTGGGGTGAGTGCGTCAAAGACATCCTTGTTGATGACATGCACCATGGAATTGTAGACGTGGCGCGTGACGGCAAGATTGGTTTGGAAATCATTCAGCTTGAAGTGATAGATGACGCCAATCGGGTTTTCCTGCCCGTCAACAACACCCTGATTCAATGCATTGGGAAGTTCGGGGAAGGCAATTTGCGTTGTCGCCGCGCCTAGCCCTTCCATGGCCGCTACAATTTGCAACTCTGACGGGGTGCGCAGTTTCAAACCTGCAACATCGCTGGGTGAATTGATCGGGCGAACGGAGTTGGTGATGTTGCGAAATCCGTATTCCCAGTTCGACAGCATAACGAGGCCCTGCTTTTCGAGCTTGGGCGCGGCCCAGTCCATGAACGGGCCATCGAGGATCGCATGCGCTTCTTCATAGCTGGAGAAAGCGAATGGCGTCATCACCGTGCCAAATGCCTTTTCGTATTTGTCGAGCGCACCCTGCGTAGGCAGGTTCATTTCGATGGCACCGAGAACAGTTTGCTCAAGCTGCTCTGGCGGGCTGCCAAGCTGGTTGGCCGGGAAGAGTTCCACCGCGACGGCGCCATCCGTGCGCTCAGAAACCGCTTTGGCAAAGGCCTGCGCGGCGATGTGACCCGGATGTGCCTCGGCCGCGAAATGTGCGAGCCGCAGCGTGACATCCTGTGCGAACGCCGTTCCGGACATAAGCGCCGTTATCGCGCCGGTGATGAGTAGTTTCTTGAGCATTTGGTTTCCTCCCGTAATGCAGTTATTGCGCCGCGCAGATGACCCCTTGCGGCATGTGTTTGAGGCAAGGCCTATTGTGCCTCGGGCAGTTTCGCCTCGACCCCGGTTAGATCTTCGTATGCCTTGATGACGGCTGTGCAGCCTTCGTCGCCATGCCCCATGATCGAGGCCAGCGCGTAGGTTTGATGAACGGACTGCGCCATAAAGCCGGGCAGGCCTGCTTGTTCCAGCCATTCAGCGTAATAGCGAACGTCCTTTTGCGCGTTGGACAGGGACATATGCGGGGTAAAGTCCCGGAGCAGGGTCAATTCGCCATAAAGGTCCATCATCCCCGATTTCCCGCCAGCAGCGGAGATAATCCCGATGACCTTGCTCATATCGAGACCTTCTTTTGCCGCCAGCGCGAAGCCTTCGCAGAAGGTCGCGACATTGGCGAAGGCGATGTAATTGTGGATCAACTTGAGGCGGATCGCATGACCGGCGGGCCCGACATGAAAAATGTTTTCGGCATAGGTTTCAAATACCGGGCGAAGATGTTCGATCAGGTCTTCGTCACCGCCAAACAGGATGTTGACCTCTCCGCGGTCGGCGTGTGCCGGGGTGCGCGTCATCGGCGCTTCGGCGTAGCGGACACCGACGGCGTCGCATTGTGCACGCATAAGATCTACGTGTTCGGCAGATACGGTTGTGTGATCTACCAGAATGTCGCCAGGGGACATATGAGACAGTGCGCCAACCGGGCCCAGAGCTATGCTTTGCACTGCCTCGGCTGTGGTGACGCAGATCATCAATACATTGCAGTCTGAAGCCATCTGCGCGGCTGTGCTTCCTTCCTTCGCCCCCAGACCTACGGCGTGATCAACGCGCGCTTGATCCAGATCCGAAACTGTTATGTCGACACCTTTTGCCGCCATGTTCTTGGCCAGTCCACGTCCCATGCCGCCAAGGCCAATCAACCCGATTCTCATATGTTTCTCCCAATTTCGTTCACCAAAGCATTAAAACAGTTGTCAGACAACCTGTTTTATCATATCCCATTTGATAATGGCTGTCTGAGACCCTATGCTAAGGACGCAACAGCCTTAATTTTGGAGAATTTTTGATGTCAGACAGTGCGAATCTTTTTGATCGAATCGATCGCCCGCGCCGTTTGCCGGACGAAGTCGCGGTTTCCATCATTGGTGCGATCGAGGGTGGGCAGTTGATGCCAGGCGATCGCTTGCCAACAGAATCGGAGCTGTCAAAGCGCTTTGGCGTGGCCCGAACCGTTGTGCGAGAGGCAATATCTCTGCTGCGTTATGATGGCATCGTGGATTCTCGGCGGGGCGTGGGTGCATTTGTCACGGACGCGTCGCAACGGGCCGCCTTTCGAATCAGCCCCGCCTGTTTTGAAAAGCGAAAGCAGATTGTTCAGCTCTTGCAGTTGCGCACAGGCGTTCAGGCAGGGGCCTCGGCATTGGCGGCAAGCACGCGCACATCCGATCAATTGGCGCAGATCGAAGCTGCCTTCAAGCGCATGGTTGTCGCAGACGAACGTGGCCCTTCTGATGCGCTCGAAGAGCGGGTCGATAGCGAACTGCTGCTTTATCGCTACATCACAGAGGCGTCGAACAATCCCTATTATGCCGAGGTCGTCGCGATGATCGAAGCAAACATCCAGAATAATCTGCGCTCAGCGTTTCTGAAAAATGCTGCGGCCTCGGAATTTGGGCCGGAGATTATTGCCGAACACAGCGCTGTGCTTGACGCTCTGCGTGCCGGAAACACGGAGGCCGCGCGCACGGCAACCCGCACCCGTTTTGAACGTGCTGCCGATCGATTGGCCGCGCGGGCCGATTTTGCCTGATACAAGGATATCCCGAAAATGACCGACGCTTCTTCCCCGCTGCACGGCGGCGCCCTTTTGACGCAATGCCTGGTGGCACAGGGGGTCGAGCGGGTGTTCTGCATTCCGGGCGAAAGCTTCTTGGCGGCGCTTGACGGGCTGTATGATGCCGATATCGATGTGGTCGTCGCCCGTCAGGAAGGCGGGGCCGCGATGATGGCCGAAGCGACCGGGAAACTCACCGGAAAGCCCGGTATTGCCTTTGTCACCCGTGGTCCGGGCGCAACAAATGCAAGTGCCGGTGTCCACATCGCCTTCCAGGACAGCACACCGATGATTCTATTTGTGGGGCAGGTCGCAAGTGACCAACGCGACCGCGAGGCGTTTCAGGAGGTGGACTATCGCGCGATGTTTGGTCCGCTGGCGAAATGGGTCGCCGAGATCGACCGCGCCGACCGCATCCCGGAATACATCAGCCACGCGTTTCATATCGCGCAATCCGGCAGGCCCGGCCCTGTGGTTCTCGCGCTTCCGGAGGATATGTTGTCTGGCGTTGCAGAAGGCGTACCGGTTCCGGCAGCAACATTGCCATCGGGCAAGGCTGCGGACACCGATCTAAGGGGTATTGTGGAAAAATTGGCCACGGCCAAGCGACCGCTGATCATTGCAGGCGGGGCCAGTTGGGATGCGGAGGCAGCAGAGGCGCTTGGCACATTTGCAAAGCAGATGGGTTTGCCTGTCGGCGCATCCTTCAGGTGTCAGGATTTTCTCGACAACCGGCATCCAAACTATGTCGGCGATGTTGGGATCGGGATCAATCCGGCCCTCGCGAAACGGGTGCAAGAGGCAGATTTGATTCTGGCCCTTGGTGCGCGGTTGGGTGAGATGACGACCTCTGGATATACGCTCTTGACCCCGCCTGTTTCACATCAGGAACTGATCCATATTCATGCGGACCCATCGGAAATCGGCCGAGTATATTACCCCACTTTGGCCGTCGTGGCCCAGCCGGGACCGGTAATCAAACAGCTCCGGGATATGTCCATTTCCCGCGAAGGTGGGGCATGGTTGACGGATGCGCGCGCGGCCTATGAGCAATGGCAAGAACCGCAAGAGACACCCGGCGCACTTAAGATGGAGCAGGTGATTTCGCACCTGAACACGGCACTTGCCGACGATGCTATTCTGACCAATGGTGCGGGCAACTACTCTGCGTGGTTGCACCGGTATTACCGCTATCGTGGTTGGCGGACCCAGCTGGCGCCGACATCAGGCTCAATGGGCTATGGTTTGCCTGCGGCCATCGCGGCCAAGTTGCACCACCCAGAACGCGATGTGATTTGCCTTGCCGGTGACGGGTGTTTCCAGATGGTCAGCCAGGAATTTGGGACCGCATGCGAGCAGGGCGCGGCCGTGATCACCCTGGTTTCTGATAACGGTATGTATGGCACAATCCGGATGCATCAACAGCGCCATTATCCGGGGCGCCCGTCCGGCACAATGATGAAAAACCCCGATTTCGCAGCGCTTGCAAAAGCCTATGGCGGTTTCGGTGCGACCGTAACCACCACCGAGGCCTTCGGCCCCGCGCTGACCGCGGCCCGTGAAAGCGGCCTGCCTGCCATCCTTCATCTGAAACTCGACCCTGCCGCGCTGTCGCCAAAGATGCGCCTTGAGGGACATTAAACCAAATTGGAGATCCCTCGTGATTGAACCAACAGGCCAACACCTGATCGATGGAGATTGGGTCAGTTCTGACGCCAAATTCACAAGCAAACCACTGACCGGGCACGGTGTTGAGGTCAGCGAAGGTACCGCCGCAGAGGTAGACCGGGCAGTGATGGCCGCAGAGGCCTGTTTTGCCAGCGTGAGCGCGATGCCGGTGGAGCGCCATGCCGCTTTGTTGCGCAGGATTGCGGCGCATATCGACGCCCAGGCTGGCGCAATCACAGCCTATGGAATGGCAGAAACTGGCCTCCCCACCGGGCGTTTGGTAGGGGAACGTGGCAGAACTGTCGGGCAGCTGCGCATGTTTGCCGATTACATTGAAAGCAGAGATCATCTGGATCAACGCCATGATCCCGCACAGCCGGATCGAAGCCCCATGCCCGCCCCTGATCTGCGCTTGGTGCAGCGTCCCGTTGGTCCGGTCGTTGTGTTTGGCGCCTCCAATTTCCCACTGGCATTCTCAACCGCCGGCGGCGACACGGCATCAGCATTGGCCGCCGGATGCCCGGTCATTGTGAAAGGTCATCCAGCCCACCCAGCCACGGGTGAAATCGTTGCACGCGCCATTGGGGCCGCCGTCGCCGCCGAAGGTTATCCCGCAGCGATGTTCCAAATGATCCAGGGCAGCACCCATGATCTGGGCCGCGCAATGGTTGAGCATCCTCTGATCAGCGCCGTGGGCTTTACCGGCTCTCTAGGGGCCGGGCGGGCACTGTTCGACCTTTGTGCAAAAAGGCCGGTTCCGATCCCATTTTTCGGAGAGCTTGGATCCATCAACCCGGTTTTTGTTTTGCCGCACGCCTTGGCAGCACGAGGCACCGACATTGCCCAGGCCTGGGCGGCTTCACTGACCATGGGCGCCGGGCAATTTTGCACCAATCCCGGCTTGATCGTATTGCCCGAAGGGCCACAGGGCGATGCATTTCTTGATGATGCAGTGGCGGCTCTCCAAGAGGTCGCGCCCCAGCCGATGCTGACATCTGGAACTGCCGATGACTTCGCCCTTAAGACACAAAAAATCGCGCAGATGAGCAGATTGGCGTTTCAAGGTCAAACCAAAAACCGTGAGGTGACGCCATTCGTCAGTTCCGTAGCTGCGTCTGAATATCGTGCCAACCCAGCGCTGCGCCATGAGGTGTTTGGACCCTTCGGATTGATCGTGCGTTCACCTGATCCGGAAACGACGCTGTCATTGGCCGATGAGCTGGAGGGTCAATTGACCTGCACCTTGCACGTGGATGAAGAAGACGCCCCACAGGCCCGCAAACTGCTTGCCATCCTGGAGCGAAAGGCGGGCAGAATTCTCGCCAACGGATTTCCGACCGGAGTAGAAGTGGCATCCGCGATGGTGCATAGCGGGCCATATCCAGCCTCAACGAATTTTGGGCATACGTCAGTTGGCACCATGGCCATCCGTCGTTGGATGCGACCCGTCTGCTATCAGGACATGCCCGACTATCTTGTGATATGAACCCCAGTTTTCCGAAAACGACCGCGAAAGGCCAAATCCCGGTTTTACCTGATCCTAAACCGGAATTTCGCAGCACCCTTTCGAGGTGACCTCGGACGATCTTGGGGCTGATCTCGAGGGATCGCCTGCCGGTTCGCATTGCCTCGTGAGAATGCGATACCGATAAATGCCGCCCATCCGACAGTCCAGCACATCGGTGCCTTTCGCGTCATCCGTCGCTATGGACAAGGCTGGCGACCCCGGCAGGATTCGAACCTGCAACCTGCCCCTTAGGAGGGATGCGTCCATAGCGCTATTCCTTTTGTGATTTCTTACTGTTGGGTGTTCGTACAGGGTCGTCCTGTACATGGTTTGTACGAAAACGGGCCCTGACATCGGCTTCATCTGTCTCTGCGTGGGCATAAATGCGCATAGGCAAATTGGGGTCTGACCAGCGTCCTGCCTTGGCTGCGGTGACTGGATCGACGCCTTGCCGGACAACCAGTTCAGTAAAGAACCCATGCCGACCAGCTGGGTGTGCAGACAAGTATTGGATGCCCGCCCGCTTGCAGATTGTCTTCCAGCGCGTGTTGTAACCTGTCGAGCTGCCATAGCCGAAGACTCGCGGCTTCATGAACTTGCCGGTCTTTCGGTTCTTGGGTCGCTTCGCTGGCAATGCCAGCAGCTCGTCCATCATCTGTGGCGAAACGGTGATCCAGCTCTCCGGATGCCCTTTCTGGGCCTTCACCCTGACTTTGTTCTCAGTTGGCCTCAGATCGTCAGGCTCCAATGATACGGCCTGATCTATCCGCGCCGCTGTCTCGAACATGAACCGCACCAACGCCGCGTTGTACGGATCAGCAGCGCGGCAGAACGCCTCGATCCAATTCTTGTCGGCTGGTTTCCGTTCTATTCTGCTCTGCTTCCCGCGCCGTCTGTCCTGTGCGATCCGTTCGAATTTATCATAGGGCTTCACCCGAATGAGCGGCGTACCTTCCAGTTCGTGCGCGTTATTTATGACCGCGCTGGCAGGCGTCACAATCTCGCGCCACCACGTATCGGTAGAGGCCTTCGGCTTCAACTTCGGCCCCAACCCTTTTAGCAGCGCACCGGATATCGCTCTTAATGGCGTATCGCCAATTTCCTTAACAATATCGATCAACTGCTTGGCCGCTTTTGGAGAGGCATTGTAGAGCATGATCGCATCTGAAAACGTTTTGCTTGGTTCATCCCCGAGCAAATATTGACGGATTTGATACTCGGTCTCATGCGCTAGCCAGTCCCGTGCGCCTGCTTCTGTAGTCGACCCAGTGCTGTCGCGGTATTTACGTGAGATCGGTCTGCCGTTGTATTCGATCGTCCCGTAGACATAGAAGTATCGGCCCCGCTTATAGATTTTGGTCGGCATGACGGGCCTCTCTCAAAAATGGTGTCGATCTGTGCAGGAGTGATAAGCATGGTCCGTCCCAACCGATAATACGCTCCCGTATCATTCGCCCGCTCGCGAAGCGTGCGCTCGGAAATCTCGATGCCTAAGCCCGCCATGACTTCGACCCATTGAGCGGGTGTCTTTCCAAGCCCAAGGATTTGCGAGCTGTCAGCGTGTTCTACATTTTGCATTACCTTCATCCCTTCCTGCCACTGCTTGCGCATTTGGGCTCGGCCTTGACGGTGAAGAGGGCAACATACTTTTCCCACGCTCCACTCGGAATCTTGGGGTTACGTTTTCCTGGTGCCGTGTAGATGTGGTCCAACATGTCTTCGCGGATCAGATAACGAACGTTGGTCACCGGAATGCCAACTCGCTCTGCTAGCTCTTTGGGTGTTTCGAGAAGTTTGGTCATAGATCGCCTCTCAATCGGTTGCTCACAATTCGAGGCGAGGGATTTAGTTTTGCGTTCAGAAAGAAACAAAACTACGCTGATCGTGCATGAATCAGGCGTGTCGCCATCGTTCGTAACACATATTGTTAGATATGCTCACGAATGAGGTCAATACGATTACAAACGAAAGTTCAGAATGTCTATTCAAGGGATGGGGGAACGCCTTGCGGCGGTGAGAAACATGTCAAAGCTCTCCCAGGAGGATATGTGCCGCCGCTTGGGTATTAGTCGAAGTGCGTTCCAAAACTACGAACGTGGCCAGCGAGTCCTTCCCGCCGAACTCTTGCTCAAAGTTTATGAAGAGTTCGACGTTGATCCGTTGTGGATGCTGGAAGGCGACACCGAGACTGGCAAAAGCAGACGCCACGACGAGGTGACACAAGCCTACCGAAAGATCGGCCTCGCGGTCGAGAATCGCATCTATGAACGAAGACTTACAGTAACGCCCGAAAAGAAGTGGGACGCTATCGACTTCCTGTTTGCTGAATTTCTTAACACCGACGCTTTGGGCGGCGAAGATCATGAGCCAGACTCCAAGCGGATCGATAGCATTTTAGGGTTGGTAGCATAATGTCTGATACTGATTTTCCTGCCAGCGTCCATGTTCTTAGGCCACGTAAGGTTTCTGTGTCGCGGAAGCTCGATAAGTTCTTGGACGCAACAGGCCTAGCTCATTCTAGCGGCACCACGGTTAGCGATAGTACACGGCCTGAAGCTGGCAGCATGAACGCAATGTTTTGCGCGGATTGTGACCAAGTCGAATACCTCACACGCGAATATTGTCGATGTGGTCATTATCTTGCTGGTCAGCTGCAAGATGAATACCTCATTTGGGAACGTAACATCCATGCTGAGCACCTGGAATTGTCGGCAGAGGTTGAAAGAAAACTGAGGCCTCTGCGCGTCTACTACTTGCTGGCCATACCATTTATGCTCGCACCAGCGCTATCTGTAGTGTTTTGGTCAGATAGCTTCGCTCTGAGCACACTTCTCTGGTGGATGCCCGTAATGCTGATTGCTGGCGCGGGCATGTTTGCAGAAAAATACATCGTCCGCCCCCTCAAAGAGAGCGCTTCGCTTGTTGAGAATTACACATTCGATACTTTTCTCGGACAAAGATGCGGCAAAACCACTGGTAGTTGAATGTCCCAGATTATCATAGGTCTCGTAGGTGCTTCTGGCGCAGGAAAGACAACTGTCGCAAACGTTTTGGTCGAAAGTTTTGGCTTCACTAAACTACATATCGGTACGCCTCTAAAGGGGATGCTCCAAGCGCTTGGCCTGTCTGACTACGACCTAACTGGGCCGCCCGAGCACAGATCCAAGCCACACGAAATGCTTGCTGAAAAATCTGTACGTTTCGCACTAAGCACGTTGGGAACACAGTGGGGGGATTACCTCGGTACGCCGCTCTCTGCCTGCTTCAGGATCGCCATGATCTGCGCATCGCTGTATTTCGACTTCTTCATCAGAATCTCCTCTTCAATCATTCGAGAAAATTCTACTTCCGCACACCCCTAAA